>Ga0160437_1000014_pt1 | contig 200043 bp, 168 predicted proteins | sample HID1975I_E0MG_FD_108227 | JGI IMG/M metagenome (GOLD analysis project Ga0160437, IMG submission 108227) | Enriched soil microbial communities from UW Madison campus, WI, USA - HID1975I_E0 MG | ecosystem: Environmental > Terrestrial > Soil > Unclassified | place: USA: Madison, Wisconsin... | reverse complement strand
CCGGGCGCGGCGAGTTCGACATCGGCTACCTGCCGTCGGACGACCTGACCCGCCGCGAGCACGACGAGGAGCTGGCCGAATTCATCGATCGCGGCTACCCGCTCGACAACCGCCGCAAGGCCGATCGCGGCCGCTTCAAGTTCGTCGGCAGGCAGAACATCAACCGCACCTGGCAGGCGCGCGCCAATCTCAACTGGATCAGCGACCCGCGCTACCTGGAGGACTTCAACAACAACTCCAGCTCGCTGTCCAGCTTCCGCATCAACAGCGACCTGGGCGTCTACGGCCGCGGGCGCCACTGGGACGCGGGACTGATGGCCGACTACTACCAGCTGGCCGACTACACGCTGTCCGAGCTGCGCCTGCCCTACTACCGGCTGCCGCGCGCCTACTTCAACTGGGAGCAGCCCTTCGGCCGCTGGTTCACCGCCGGCGTCAACGCCGAGGCCGCGCGCTTCCAGCACATCGACAGCGATGCCCGCCCCGGCGGCACCCGCCTGGACATCAAGCCCTACGTCAGCATGCCGCTGGGCGGCGCGAGCTGGTTCATCACGCCGACGCTGGCCTGGCGCTACACCGGCTACCGGCTCGACCGCGACCTGGCCGAGAACCTCGACTCCGCCAACCCGGAAACATCCCCCAGCCGCAGCATGCCGATCAGCTCGCTCGACGCCGGGCTGTACTTCGACCGCAACGTCAACTTCCGCGGCGAGGACTACGTCAACACGCTCGAGCCGCGGCTGTTCTACCTCAATGCGCCTTACCGCGACCAGGACAACCTGCCGATCTTCGACACCGGCGCGATGACCTTCAGCTGGGGCCAGCTGTTCCGCGACAACCGCTTCTCCGGCGCCGACCGCCAGACCGACGCCAACCAGCTCACCATGGCGGTGACCAGCCGCCTGATCCGCGAATCCGACGGCCGCGAGAAGCTGGCGGTGAGCCTGGGCCAGATCCAGTACTTCGAGGACTCGCGGGTGCGCCTGCGGAGCACCAGCCCGGTGGTCGAAAGCGGCCGCTCGGCGTGGGTGGCCGACGTCAGCTACGCGGTCAACGACCGCTGGAACATCGGCGCCTCCTACCAGTGGGACCCGAAGTACGGCCGCGAGGACCTGGCCAGCCTGCGCACGCGCTACCTGATCGGCGACGACGGCATCGTCAACCTCAGCTACCGCTACCGCCGCAACGCCAACAGCGGCAACGACCTGCTCGAACAGGCCGACCTGTCGTTCCTCTACCCGCTCAGCCCGTCGTGGAGCCTGGTCGGCCGCTACTACTACTCGATCAAGGACCAGCAGATGCTCGAGGGCATCGCCGGCGTGCAGTGGGACAGCTGCTGCCTGGCCGCGCGCCTGGTCGCCCGCCGCTACGTGCGCAACCGCGTCGGCGACATGAACGACCAGATCCAGCTGGAGATCGAACTCAAGGGTCTGGGCTCGGCCGGCCCGGACACGGAGAGCCGCCTGCGCCGTGCTATCCTCGGCTATTACCGCGAGGACCTCTACCTCGTGCCGCCGCCCGAGATCCGCAGCGGCGACGACGACGACTCCTTCAACGACCTCCCATGAAGACTCCCAACGCCTTTTTCCTCGCCGTCGCGCTGCTCTTCGGCACGGCAGCGCACGCGCAGCAGGTCGAACCGCTGGACAGCATCGCCGCCGTCGTCGACGAGGACGTGATCCTGAAGAGCGAGCTCGACCTGGCGCTCAACAACGTGCTCGCCCAGTACGCGGGCCGCGAGGACCAGCTGCCGCCGCGCGAGATCCTGCAGCGGCAGGTGCTCGAACGCCTGATCCTGCTGCACCTGCAGACTGCCCGCGCGGCGGACATGGGCGTACGCGTCGGCGACAGCGAGATCGACAACGCGGTCGCCAACATCGCCCAGCAGAACAACCTCACCCAGGACCAGCTGCGCCAGCAGCTGGCCAACGACGGCATGTCCTACGACGACTTCCGCAACTCGCTGCGCGACGAGATGCTGAGCCAGCAGCTGCGGCAGCGCTTCGCGCAGAGCCGGATCAGCGTCAGCGACGCCGAGGTCGATGCGGCCCTGGCCTCGGAAAACAGCGAGCAGTACCACCTCGCCCACATCCTGGTCTCGCTGCCCGACGGCGCCACGCCCGAGCAGATTTCGCTCGGCCAGCAGAAGGTCGATGGCATCAAGAACCTGCTCGACAAGGGCGAAATGACCTTCGCCGCCGCCGCCGTGCGCTATTCGGACAGCCCGAACGCGCTTGAGGGTGGCGACCTGGGCTGGCGCAGCCTCGACGAGATCCCGGCCGCCTTCGCCACCGCCATCCGCGGCCTGCAGGACGGCCAGATCGTCGGCCCGGTCCGCGGTCCCAGCGGCTTCCAGCTGCTGCAGCTGGTCGAGAAGCGGTCCGCCGACGAGTCCGCCGGTGCGCAGACCGTCACGCAGTACCGCGCGCGCCACATCCTTGTCCGCCGCGCGGACGAGGCCGAAGCCAAGGCGCTGGCCGATACCCTGCGCGCGCGCATCGCCGGCGGCGCCGACTTCGCCGAGGTCGCCGCGGAAAACTCCGACGACGCCTTCAGCAAGGACAAGGGCGGCGAGCTGGGCTGGTTCACGCAGGACCAGTTCGGGCCGGAATTCGGCGCCCAGGTCGCCTCGCTGCAGGACGGACAGGTATCTGCACCGTTCAAGACCCAGGCCGGCTGGCACATCCTCCAGCGCGAGGAAACCCGCCAGACGGATGTCACCGACGACAATCGCCGCGCGCAGATGCGCGAGCGCATCGGCCAGCGCAAGCTGGAAGACGAATGGAACCGCTTCCTGCGCGAGATGCGCAGCGAGGCCTACGTCGACATCCGCACCGGCACGCCGGCGGCCGCGACCGGAAACTGAGCCATGCGTCCGCGGCTCGCGCTGGTCCCGGGTGAACCGGCCGGCGTCGGGCCGGAGCTTTGCATCCGCGCACTGCACCAGGCCCGCGAAGCCGACATCGTCGTGTTCGGCGACCGCGCCACGCTGGCGCGCGCCGCCGCCGCGATCGGCATGCCACCGCCGGAATTCATCGATGCCGGCGACGCGCGCGCCACCACGCCCGGCCGCGCGCGGATCGTCGATATCCCCGCCGCGGTCGCCGCGGAATTCGGCCACCCCGATCCACGCAACGCAGTGGCGGTGATCGCCGCGCTCGAGCGCGCCGCCGCGGCCTGCATCGCCGGCGAACTCGACGGCCTGGTCACCGGCCCCGTGCACAAGGCGGCAATCAACGCCGGCGGCATCGCCTACACCGGCACCACCGGGCTGCTGGCCGGACAGGCCGGCTGCGAGGTGGTGATGATGCTGGCCAACGACATCGTGCGCGTGGCGCTGGCGACCACCCACCTGCCGCTGCGCGAAGTTGCCGACGCGATCACGCCGGACGCGCTGGAGCGCACGCTGCGCATCCTGCACGCCGCGCTGCGCAGCGATTTCGGCATCGCGGCACCGGTGATCGCCGTGCTCGGCCTCAACCCGCATGCGGGCGAGGCCGGCCACTTGGGGCGCGAGGAGATCGACGTGATCGAACCGCTGCTCGAACGCCTGCGCGGCGAAGGCATGGCCCTGCACGGCCCGCTGCCGGCGGACACGGCCTTCCTGCCGGCCCGGCTCGAAGGGTTCGACGCGGTGCTGGCGATGTACCACGACCAGGGCCTGCCGGTGCTCAAGTACAGCGGCTTCGAGCGCGCGGTGAACCTGACCCTCGGCCTGCCCTACCCGCGCGTGGCGGTCGACCACGGCACCGCGCTCGACCTCGCCGGCAAGGGCACGGCCGATCCGTCCAGCCTGCTCGCCGCGATCGACACCTGCACGCGGCTGGCGCGGCCGCGCGCGCAGGCGCGCACGCAAGGGAGCAGCGGAAGATGAGCGACGCCAGCATGCAGCAGATCGGCTGGGACGATTTCATGAAGGTGGAATTGCGCGTCGGACGCGTGCTGTCCGCCGAACCGTTCCCGCAGGCGCGCAAGCCGGCCTACATCCTCCAGGTCGACTTCGGCCCCGACATCGGCGTGCGCAAGTCCAGCGCGCAGGTCACCGTCCATTACGCACCGGAAGACCTGGTCGGCCGGCTGGTGGTGGCCGTGGTCAACTTCCCGAACAAGCAGATCGGCCCGCTGATGTCCGAATGCCTGGTCACCGGCTTCCACGACGCCGACGGCAACGTCGCGCTGTGCGTGCCCGACCGCGACGTGCCGCCCGGGACGAAGCTGCTGTGAGCGACGCGCGCTTCGACGGCCCCGCCAAGAAGTCGCTCGGCCAGCACTTCCTGCACGAGCGCGGCGTGGTCGACCGGATCATCCTCGCGGTCGACCCGAAGCCCGGTGACCGGCTGGTCGAGATCGGCCCCGGCCAGGGCGCGATGACCTTCCCGCTGCTCGACCGCCACGGCGCGCTGACCGCGATCGAGTTCGACCGCGACCTGCTGCAGCCGCTCACGGCGGCGGCGCGCACGCACGGCGAGCTGACCCTGGTCCACGCCAACGTGCTCGACGTCAACTTCACCGAGCTGGCGGACGGCACGCCGATCCGTCTGGTCGGCAACCTGCCGTACAACCTGTCCTCGCCGATCCTGTTCCACGCCCTCGACCACGCCGGCGCGGTGCGCGACATGCACTTCATGCTGCAGAAGGAAGTCGTCGAACGCGCGGCCGCCGGCCCCGGCAGCAAGGTGTACGGCCGGCTGAGCGTGATGTTGCAGGCATTCTGCGAGGTCACCATGCTGTTCACGGTGGGTCCCGGCGCGTTCCGGCCGCCGCCGAAGGTCGATTCGGCGGTGATGCGGCTGGTGCCGCGCGATCCCGCGCGCATCGGCATCGACGACCGCGCCCGTTTCGCCGCCGTCGTGCGCGCGGCCTTCGGCCAGCGCCGCAAGACCCTGCGCAACGCGCTGCGCGCGGTCTGCGACGGGGAAGCGCTGCGCGCGGCCGGCATCGACCCGCAGGCGCGTGCCGAACAGCTGGGCGTCGCCGATTTCGTACGCCTGGCGAATCTCGTCGACGCCGCGTAGTCCGGGTGTTCACCGCAAGCCCTTACACTGTCGCCATGGACGAAGCAGCGGACTACACCCTCGAAATCCAGATCGCCACCCGCTTCCTCGACGAGGAATCGGCGCCCGACGACGACCGCTACGTGTTCGCCTACACCATCCGCATCCGCAACGTCGGGCGCCTGCCCGCGCAGCTGCTGGCGCGGCGCTGGCTGATCACCGACGCCAACGGCCAGGTCGAGGAGGTCGCGGGCGAGGGCGTGGTCGGCGAGCAGCCGCGGATCGAGCCGGGCGAACAGTTCACCTATACCTCCGGTGCTGTGCTGGCCACCGCGGTGGGCACGATGGAAGGCAACTACGACATGGTCGGCGACGACGGCACGCGCTTCGACGCACCGATCCCGCCGTTCACGCTGTCGATGCCGCGGACGCTGCATTGAGGCGCGAGGCGGCGAGATGAGCGTCTGGGCCATCGGCGACCTGCAGGGCTGCCTCGAACCGACACAGCGGCTGCTGGAGAAGATCGGCTTCGATCCGGCACGCGACCGGCTGTGGTTCTGCGGCGACCTGGTCAACCGCGGCGGGCAGTCGCTCGAGACCCTGCGGCTGGTGCATTCGCTGCGCGACAGCGCGGTCAGCGTGCTGGGCAACCACGACCTGTCGCTGCTGGCGATCGCCGAGCGCCGCGAGGAAGAGCAGCGCCGGGTCAACCCGGACCTGCGCCGGGTGCTGTTCGCGGACGACCGCGACGTGCTGCTCGACTGGCTGCGCATGCAGCCGCTGGCACACGTGGACCGCAACCTTGGCTGGATGATGATCCACGCCGGGCTGGCGCCGAAGTGGACCACGCAAATGGCGGAGAAGCACGCGCGCGAGGTCGAGGACCGCCTGCGCAACGGCAACTACCGCAAGCTGTTCAAGCAGATGTACGGCGACCGCCCCGCATGGTCGCCCGGCCTCAAGGGCCTGGACCGCGAGCGCGCGATCATCAACATCTTCACCCGCATGCGCTACTGCACGCCGCGCGGGCGGATCGCATTCGAGGAGAAGAACACGCCCGGCACCCAGCAGCCGGGCCTGTATCCCTGGTACGAGGTGCCGGGGCACGCGACGCGGGACCTGAAGATCGTCTGCGGCCACTGGAGCGCGCTGAACCTGTTCATCGGCCACGGCGTGCACGCCATCGACACCGGTGCGGTGTGGGGCGGCAAGCTCACTGCGCTGCAGCTCGATACCGACGAGTTGCGCATCGTGCAGGTGCCGGGGCGCGAGGTCGCCTAGATCTACGCGGGAAGGGATTGCTACGCGCGCACGTATTCGACGAACTCGAAGCCGAAGGCGTGCCTGGCATCGGCCGCATGCCGCTCACGCGACACGGCCCGCCAGTCAGCGGCATCGAACGCCGGGAAGAACGCGTCCGCATCCTCCACCGCCGTGTCGACGTGGGTCAGGTGCATCGTCGCCGCCCGCGGCAGCGCCAGCGCGTAGACCTGCCCGCCGCCGATCACGCACAGCGCCGCCGCGCCGTCATCGCGCGCCGCCTGCAGCGCGGCGTCGAGCGAGGCCACCGCTTCCATCCCGTCGAACGGCACGCGGCCGCCACGCGTCAGCACCAGGTTGCGCCGCCCGGGCAGCGCGCGACCCAGCGATTCAGCCGTCCTGCGGCCCATCAGGATCGGCTTGCCGAGGGTCAGCGCCTTGAAGTGGCGGAAATCGTCCGGCAGGTGCCAGGGCATCGCGTTGCCGCGGCCGATCGCCAGGTTGCAATCCACCGCCGCAACCATGGCGATCGCCGGCGCCGGGCTCATCCCGCCGTCCCGTCCGCCGCGCATTCGGCCAGGAGTTGCTCGTAGCGGCCGTGGACCGTGGTCAGCGTCGCGACGAAATCCTCGTCGGTCATCATTCGTTGCTGCCATCCGTCCAGGGCTTCGTCGAGCTGCGCGTCGGCGAGGTCGAGGTGGTCCTGGTATGTGCGCAGCTCTTCGTCCCGCTCATAGGCTGGATAAGCCGCAAGCCTCAGCTCGCCTTCCCGGCGCGCGACGCCGTTGAGATGCCGCTGGCCATCGGGCGTGGCCGCGAACCGCAGGAACGCACGCAGGTCGGTTTCGGTGAGGGCGTCGCCGAGCAACGCCATGAGGTCGCCACGCAATCGGGCGACGGACTGCTTCAGGTACGGCCGGAACTGCTCCAGCGCCGCGGCCTCGATGAACTCCATCGCCTGCGGGCAGCCATCCGCCCGGCGCCGCGCGCTTTCCGGCACCGCCGCGACCTCGTCGACCAGGCCGTCCAGCATCGGGTCGCCGGTCACGCGGAAGTAGGCCTCGAGCAGGTCCGCCTTGCCGGCATCGGCCGGCAGTCGCGGAACTTCGATCGGCTGCCCGGGAAGCGGCGGCAGTTCCGTCGTGGATGGCGCCTGCGCCCACGCCGCGGCGCAGACGCAGGCAAGCAGTCCCGCCAGCACGCGCTGCACGGCCTTCATACCGCCACCGGTGCCTTGATCGCCGGCAGGGGATCGTAGCCTTCGATCGTGATGTCGTCGTAGCTGAAGCCGAAGATGTCGCGGACGCCGGGGTCGAGCTTCAGCGTCGGCAGCGCGCGGGGCGTGCGCGAGAGCTGCTCGCGCGCCTGCTCGTCGTGGTTCGAGTACAGGTGCGCGTCGCCGAGCGTGTGCACGAAATCGCCCACGCCCAGCCCGGTGACCTGCGCCACCATGTGCGTGAGCAGCGCATAGCTGGCGATGTTGAACGGCACGCCGAGGAAGATGTCGCCGCTGCGCTGGTAAAGCTGGCAGCTCAGGCGCCCGTCGACGACGTAGAACTGGAACATCGTGTGGCACGGCATCAGCGCCATGCGCGGCAGGTCGGCCACGTTCCAGGCGGAGACGATCAGCCGCCGCGAATCCGGATTGCGGCCGATCTCGTCCACCACCCAGCGGATCTGGTCGATCTCGCCGCCGTCGGTGTCGGCCCAGCGCCGCCACTGCTTGCCGTAGACCGGGCCGAGCTCGCCGTCGGCGTCGGCCCATTCGTCCCAGATCGAGACCTTGTTGTCCTTGAGGTAGGCGATGTTGGTTTCGCCCTTCAGGAACCACAGCAGCTCGTGCACGATCGAGCGCAGGTGCAGCTTCTTGGTCGTGACCAGCGGAAAACCTTCGTTGAGGTCGAAGCGCATCTGCCAGCCGAACACGCTGCGCGTGCCGGTGCCGGTGCGGTCGGACTTTTCCGTGCCGTGCTCGAGCACATGGCGCAGCAGGTCGAGGTACTGCTTCATGCCGCGTCCCCGGCCGGCTGCGGCTGCAGCGTCGGCGCGCGCCGCGACATCCACAGCCACAGCAGGCCGATCGCGATCAGCGGCAGGCTCAGCACCTGGCCCATGGTCAGCCAGCCGAAGGCGAGGTAGCCGATCTGCGCGTCGGGCAGGCGCACGAACTCCACCGCGAACCGGAACACGCCGTACAGCAGCGCGAACATCCCGGCCACCGCGTAGCGCGGCCGCGGCTTGCGCGAGTACCACCACAGGATGCAGAACATCGCCAGGCCTTCCAGCCCGGCCTGGTACAGCTGCGAGGGATGGCGCGCGAAGGCGTCCAGCGCGCCGGCCTCGAACTGCGCGCGCAGGGCAGCGGGATCGAGTCCGAGCCTCGTCACCTCCGGCGCCTGCGGGAACACCACACCCCAGCCTGCCTCGGTGAACTTGCCCCAAAGCTCGCCATTGATGTAGTTGCCCAGCCGCCCGAAGCCCAGCCCCGGCGGCACCAGCGGCACGATGAAGTCGGCCACGTCGAAGAAATGCAGCCGGTGCCTGCGCGCCCACAGCCACGCGGCCACCACCACGCCCAGCAGGCCCCCGTGGAAGCTCATCCCGCCTTCCCAGATCTTGAACACCTGCACCGGATCGGCCAGGTACGTGGACAGGTCGTAGAACAGGATGTAGCCGATGCGCCCGCCCAGCATCACGCCGAGCATGCCGTAGAACAGCAGGTCGCCGAAGGCATTGGCGTCCACGCCCGGCAGCCGCCCGGCGCGCACCCGGCGCTGGCCGAGGTACCAGGCCACGGCAAAGCCGACCAGGTACATGATCCCGTACCAGTGCACGGCCAGCGGGCCGAGGCGGAAGGCGATCGGGTCGATCTGATTGAGGAACAGCATCGGGCGCGTGGCTCCGGACCTTCGTTGCGCCTATTGTGCCGCGGCGCGCGTGGTGGTGCTTGCCGGACCGGCGCCGGCGATCCCCCGTCAGAGCACGCGGGGCTGATCGGGCAACTCGTTCTCGTCGATGTCACCGGGGCTGCGCGGGAAATGCAGCGCAAGCAGGTCGGAGATCGCCGCGACACCGCGCACGATCGCCTCGACCGGCTCGCCGGCGCGCAAGCGCTCCTCCATCAGCAGGCAGGTGCCGCGCCACTGTTCCTCGCTGACCAGGCCGGCGAGGCCGCGATCGGCGACGATCTCGATGCGATGGTCGGCCAGCAGCAGGTAGACCAGCACGCCGTTGTTGGCGCGGGTGTCCCAGACCCGCAGCTGCGCGAACACCTCGTGCGCGCGATCGCGGGCCTGCACCCCGCGCAGCACCTGCCGCACCGGCAAAGCCGGCTCCACCGCGAAGCAGATCTCGCCGCGATGGCGCGCCTCGCCTTCGGCCACCGCATCGGCGATGCGCTGCAGGCTGCCGTCGGAGAACAGGCGCGCCTCCGCGCCGGTGGCCAGGTGGCGCAACAGCCGCGTGAACCGGTTCGGCATCACCAGCTCCCCGAGGCGCCGCCGCCTCCGCTCCTGCCGCCGCCGCCGGACCAGCCGCTACTCCGGGAGCTGCCCGAGCTGCTCCAGCCACCACCGCCCGAACTGCCGCTGCCACCGGACCGGCTCCAGCCGCCGTGCCGCACGTAGCTGCCGCCGGGCGCCTTGAACACACCGTGGACGAATCCGAGCACCGCCATCATCAGGCCCATCGACAGTTGCGCCGACAGCAGCCACGCCAGGCTGCCCGCCACGCCGCCGGTCAGCAGGCCGCGCGTCAAGGCCGGCGCACGGCTGAACAGACGACGCACGAAGCTCGCGGCAACGAAGGCGACAATCAGCGTGAACGTCCACCGGTTGTCCCCGCCACCGCCGCGGCCCACCGGGCTTGCGCGGCCCACGGTACTTTCGCTGCCGCGGTTGTCGGCAATCGGCGCCGGAAGCGGTTCGCCGTCGATCAGTTGCACCAGCACCGCGGTCGCGTCGACGATACCGCCGCCGTAGTCGCCGGCACGGAACTTCGGCGCCATGTATTCCTGGATGACGCGGCCGGCGGTGATGTCGGGGATCGCGCCCTCCAGCCCGTAGCCGGGCTGGATGCGCACGCGGCGGTCGTCCTTGGCGACCACCAGCAGGACTGCATCGTCGACGCCCTTGCGGCCCAGCTTCCACTGGTCGAACACGCGCTGGGTGTACTGCTCGATCGACTCGGGCCGGGTGCTGCCTACCAGCAACACCTGCAGCTGGCTGCCCTTGCGCTGCTGCAACGCCAATGCCTGCTGCTCAAGCTGCTGCTTCTGCGCGTCATCAAGCGTGCCGGTGGTGTCGACCACCGGGGAATCCAGCGGCGGGATCGCCGCTGCCTGTTGCGCGGAAGCGATGACCGCCCACGACAGCAGCACAGGCAGGAACAGCGTCGGCAGCCATGCCGGCATGCGCCATGCGCGGCCTCGGTGACCAGACGGATGGGACATCGAGGAATTCACCTGCAAAAGGGTACCGGAACCGGGCCGGGCCGCCTTCACCAGCTCCGCGACGCTCCACCGCCGCCACTCCTGCCACCCCCACCGGAACGGCTGCTTGAACTCGAAGAGCGGGAAGACCTCGAGTGGGAGGATCGCGAGCCGGAACGGGAAGATCGGCCGCCCGACCCGCTACCGCCCGGCAGCGCTGTCGCAAACAGGACAATGGTGCCGATGAAGCAAGCCATGCCTGCCGGGATCATGGTGTCGATCGACCAGTCCGCGGACGCGATGGCGTACAGCGCGAACGACAGACCGGCAATCCAGACACATGCTCGCACCCAGAAGCCCGTCCGGTTGTGCTTCCACGCATGGGTCGCCCCAAGCACCGGCAGCGACAGGAAGACGCACAGGAACGCGGCCGCCAGCACGATGCCAAGCCCCGCCATTACTTTGATGCCGCCAAACAGCTGCACCAGCAGCGCCGCCAGTGCGACCAGGGCCAGCATCGCACCCGCCCACCAACGCGCCTTGCCGGATTGCATGAGGAACCAGCCCAGCGGCCAGAAAAAAACGAGCGTGAACGGCATCGACAACAGGTACGCAACGAACATGCCGGGCATCAGGGCCGCGACCAGTACGCAGGCCAATACCGTGGCACCGAGCATCCACGGCCAGCTCACCCCCTTCAACGACCCGACCATGCCGCCGACGACCGCGAGCAGCACCAGCAGAAGCAGGGCCTGGCCGCTCACATCATCCTCAGTGCCATGCTCCGGCGGAGGCAATGCCTCGCCTTCGGCCAGGCGGATCAGCTGCTCCACGCCGGCTTCGATGCCGCTGCCGTAGTCGCCATCGCGGAACTTCGGCACCACGTACTCGTCCAGCACCCGGCCAGCGGTGATGTCGGGAATCGCGCCTTCCAGCCCGTAACCCACCTCGATGCGTGCCTGGCGGTCGTTCTTCGCCACCACCAGCAGGAGACCATCGTCGACGCCCTTGCGGCCGAGCTTCCACGCCTCGAATGCGCGGTTCGCGTACGCCTCGATCGATTCATCCCCGGTGGTCGGGACCACCAGGACCTGGAGCTGGCTGCCGGTGCCTTCCTCGAAGGTGGCGATGCGGGCCTCGATACGGCTGGTCGCGTTGCCCGACAGCGTGCCGCTGGTATCGATCACCGCCGACGACAGCGGTGGCACCGCGGCCAGGACGCCGCCATCGGCGCTCTTTTCCACCAGGACCGGCACGGCCCGCGGGGTGGCCCGGTCCTGCGCGGCTGCCGGCGCAACCGCGAATGCGCTGGCCAGGACCACGGCCAGCGCCAACGTGTCGACAATGCCTGCGAGCCGCCTGCGTCCCTGCCTGGATACCATCGATGCCTCCTGCGTCGATGTGCGACCGGATCAGCCGGCAGGCGCCGGCTGTGGCGGCGCCTCCGGCGCGCTGTTGCCGAAATCCACCGTGGGTGCATCCTGGATCTGCGCTTCGTTCTCGACCGTGAAATTCGGCCTGGTCTTGTAACCGAACATCATCGCAACCAGGTTCTGCGGGAACGAGCGGATGTAGGTGTTGTAGTCCTGCACCAGCTGGATGTAGCGGCCGCGCGCGACGGTGATGCGGTTCTCGGTGCCCTCCAGCTGCGTCTGCAGGTTCAGGAAGGCCTGGTCGGCCTTGAGGTTGGGGTAGCTTTCCACGACCGCCATCAACCGCGACAGCGCGCCGGACAGCTCGCCCTGTGCCTGCTGGAACTGCGCCAGCGAGGCCACGTCGTCGGCGTTGACGTTGATCTGCCCGACCTTGGCGCGCGCCTCGGTCACCTGGGTCAGCACCTGCTGCTCGTGCGACGCGTAGCCCTTGACCGTGTTGACCAGGTTGGGAACCAGGTCGGCGCGGCGCTTGTACTGGCTGAGCACCTCGGACCAGCCGGCGTTGACCGCTTCGTCCTTCTGCTGGATCTGGTTGTACCCGCAGCCGCTGAGCAGGGCGGCAAGCACCATCAACAGGATCAATCGCATGGTCCGGCTCCATCGGAAGGATGCCGGCATTGCAGCACTCCCGGACGGGCCACGCAACGCCGGCCGGCGAACGCCCTCAGTCGCCCTCGCCGCGCAGCCGCGCGCGGCGCTTGGCCCACAGGTTGAGGCACTCGACCGCGGCCGAGAAGCCCATCGCGCCGTAGATGTAGCCCTTGGGCATGTGCAGGCCGAGGCCGTCGACCAGCAGGTAGGCGCCAATCAGCACGATGAAGGCCAGCGCCAGCATCTTGATCGTCGGATTGTTGTCGATGAACTGGCCCAGCGGGCGCGCGGCCAGCAGCATCACGGCCACCGCCAGCAGGATCGCGGCCACCATCACCGGCACGTATTCGTCGGCCATGCCGACCGCGGCGATCACCGAGTCGAGCGAGAACACGATGTCGATCACCGCGATCTGCGCGATCACTGCGCCGAACGAGGTGACCGGCTTGGTGTGGACGTCCTCCGACTCTTCCTCGCCGTTGAGCAGGTCGCGGATCTCCATCGCGCCCTTCACCAGCAGGAAGATGCCGCCGAGGATCAGGATCAGGTCGCGCACCGAGACGCCGCGCCCGAACAACGTGAACAGGTCCTGCTTCATGTGCGCCAGGTAGGCCAGCGTGAGCAGCAGCGCGATGCGGGTCAGGCAGGCCACCGCGATGCCGAACTTGCGCGCACGCTCGCGCCGGTCCGCGGGCAGGCGGCTGACCGCGATCGAGATGAAGACGAGATTGTCGATACCCAGCACGATCTCGATCGAACTCAACGTCAACAGCAGGATCCATACCTGCGGATCGGCCAGCATTTCCCAACTCATCAAGCAGCTTCCTTCAAGAATGGTTTCACGCGCGGCGGCGCGCGGCGCACGCGCGCCTGCATCATGTCCAGCGCGGCACCAGGACCAGGCCCCAGCACAGCAGTACGTTCATCATCAGCACGAACACCGCCGCGGACCCCATGTCCTTGGCGCGCCCGGCCAGCTCGTGGTGCTCGGCGCCGTAGCGCTCGATCACCGCCTCGATCGCCGAGTTCAGCAACTCCGCGCTCAGCACCATCAGCATCGACCCGATCATCAGCGCGCGCTCGATGCCGCTCCCGCCCAGCCACCACGCCAGCGGCGCCAGCAGCACGAACAGGTAGGTCTCGAGCCGGAACGAGGATTCGTGCAGCCAGGCCGCGCGCAGGCCCTGCAGCGACCATCGCGTCGCAAGCAGGATGCGCGCCGGGCCGCGCGGAAGGTGGCCGATTTCGTCCGCCACTTCAGCCCCGCACGCGGGAACGCGGTCGGCCGGACGCCCGGATGGGGCTGGGGCCGGCGCGGACGGGTTCGGGAGTGGACGGCATGAACAGGCGAGGAGACCGCGGCCAAACGGCCGCAACCGGTCGATTTTGCCACATCGGCCGTCTCCGGCGCCTGTACGCGGGGCGGTTTGCATCGCCGGTGCACGGCTGTTCCACTGGCGGCCTGTCGCCACCGGAGCCGCCATGCGCGTCGTCCAGTCGTCCATCGCCCTTTTCCTTGCGGCCGCCCTTGCGACCCTGCTGCCGGGCTGCGCAAACACGGCCGCGACCGCGGCTGGCGGGACTCCGGCACCGGATTCCGCGCCGCTCGACCCGGTGTCCTCGCCGCAGTGGGCAGCGGACATGGCCCGGTTCGCCGCCGAAGACGCGGCGCGGCCGCCGCCGGCGCATCCGGTGGTGTTCACCGGCAGTTCCTCGGTGCGGATGTGGGCGACGCTGGCGGAGGATTTCCCGGGCCTGCCGGTGCTCAACCGCGGCTTCGGCGGCTCGCAGCTGCGCGACGCGACCTGGTACGCGGACGAGGTCGCCGTGCGCTACGCGCCGCGGCGGATCGTGCTGTACGCGGGCGACAACGACATCGATGCCGGGCGTTCGCCCGAACAGGTGCGCGACGACTTCCGCACCTTCGTCGCCCGCGTCCGCCGCGACCTGCCCGATGTCCCGATCGCCTGGCTGGCGATCAAGCCCAGCCCGGCGCGCATCGCGCAGCTGCCGGCGCAGCAGCGCGCCAACGCGCTGGTGAAAGCCGAGGCGGCGCGGATGCAGGACGTCGACTTCATCGACGTCGCCACGCCCATGCTCGACGCCGACGGCCGCCCGCGCGCCGAACTGTTCGGCGACGATCAGCTGCACATGAACGCCCGCGGCTACGCGCTGTGGCGCGGGATCGTGGCGCCGTACCTGCGCTGACGCGGGTCAGGTTTCGCCGAAGATCGCGGTGCCGCGGCTGCCGTCCGGGCGCACCCAGCCGCGGTACATGCCCGAGGTGTTGAAGACCATGGCGATGTTGCCGTCGCGGTCGAGCGCGATCGCGCCGCCATCGCCGCCCAACCCGGGCACGGCGTCGAGGATCACCGCTTCCGCCGCGGCCTGCAGCGAATCGCCACGGTAGGCCACGCGCGCGGCGATGTCGTGGGCGACGGCGCAGCGGATGAAGAACTCGCCCCAGCCGGTGCCCGACACGCCGCAGCGCCCGTCCGCCCAGGTCCCCGCGCCGACCAGCGGCGTGTCGCCGACCCGGCCCCAGCGCTTGTTGGTCATGCCGCCGGTGGAAGTGGCCGTGGCGATGTGGCCCTGCGCGTCCAGCGCGACCGCGCCGACGGTGCCGAAATACTTGCCCTTGAGGTTCTCCGCCGCGTCGGCGTCGGCGCGTTCGCGAGCCTGCGCCTGCTCGAGTTCGGCGCGCCGGTGCGGGGTATCGAAGTACGCATTCGGCTCGCGGGCGATATCGTCGCGCGTATCGGCGAAGGCTTCCGCGCCCGCGCCGATCAGCATCACGTGCGGGGAATGTTCCATCACCGCGCGCGCCAGCGAGACCGGGTTGCGGATCGTGGTCACGCCCGCGACCGCACCGGCGCGACGGGTGTGGCCCTCCATCACCGAGGCGTCGAGTTCGTGCCGCCCTTCCGCGTCGTAGACCGCGCCGTGGCCGGCATTGAAGCGCGGAGAATCCTCCAGCGCGCGCACCGCGGCCTCGACCGCGTCGAGCGCGCTGCCGCCGCGCACGAGCACGGCCTGTCCGGCATCGAGCGCGGCATCGAGCCCGGCGCGGATTTCGCGCTCGTCGTCGGCGCCGAGCCGGTCGCGCTCGATCACCCCGGCGCCGCCGTGGATGACCAGGGCGACAGGTGGGTTGGGTGTCGTGGTGTCCATCGCGACAGGATAGGCGATCGGCGGCCGATGGCCGCACAACGCCTGCTATTGCTGCCGCAGCGCCTCGATCGGATCCAGCTGCGAGGCCTTGCGCGCCGGGTAATAGCCGAAGAACAGGCCGGTACTGATCGAGAACACCGCCGCCAGCGCCACCACCTGCCCGTTCAGCGCCACCGGCAGTTCGCTGAACCTGCCCACCAGCAGCGCGCCGACCACGCCGATCCCGATGCCGATCACCCCGCCGATCAGCGAGATCAGCATCGCCTCGGCGAGAAATTGCCGGCGCACGTCGCTGGGCCCGGCGCCGACGGCCATGCGCAGGCCGATCTCGCGGATGCGCTCGGTCACCGACACCAGCATGATGTTCATGATGCCGATGCCGCCGATGATCAGGCAGATCGTCGCCACGGCGCCGAGCAGCTTGGACATCAGGTTGGTGGTGGCAGTGCGCGTTGCCACGATCTCGCTGATGTTGCGCACGCGGAAGTCGTCGTCGTCGCCGGGACGGATCTTGTGGCGCTGGCGCAACAGCGCCTCGACCTCGCCCTGCACGTAGTCCAGGTCGTCGGCACTGGTGACGGTCAGCGCGACCTGCATGACCGCGCTCGGCGGCAGGCCCATCATCCCGAGCAGGCGGCGGCGCCCGGTTTCCAGCGGCACCATCACGATGTCGTCCTGGTCCTGGCCGAAGCCGCCCTGCCCCTTCGGCGCCAGCGTGCCGACCACGGTGAACGGCACCCGCCCCAGCCGGATGGTCTGGCCGACGCCGGTGTCGTCGCCGAACAGGGTGCGGCGCACGGTCTCGCCGATGATCACGTTCTTCGCCGCGCTGCTGTAGTCCTGCGCCTCGAAGCCGGCGCCCTGCGCGACCTTCCAGTCGTTGATCGCGAACCAGTCCGGCTGCACGCCCTGCCAGCTGGTCGCCGCGTTGTTCTCCGCGAACACCACCTGGGTATTGCCGCGCAGCGCGCCGGCCACGTATTGCACTTCCGGGATCTCGTTGCGGATGGCGTCGACGTCGCCCTCGGTCAGGGTGAAGAAGCTGCTGGCGCTCTGGCGCGCGCCGCCGGCGCCGCGGCGGGCGCCGGGCGAGATGTCCAGGCGCTGCGAGCCCAGTCCCGACACCAGGCTGTCGATCTCGCGCTGTGTGCCCTGCCCGACCGACACCATCACGATCACCGCGGCGATGCCAATGATCACGCCCAGCGAGGTCAGCGCGCTGCGCATCCAGTTGCCACGCAGGGCGTGGATGGCGGTGCGGAGGATGTCGGTGAAGTTCATGTCCGCTCCTGCTCGTGCAGCTCGCCGTCGTGCATCACGTAGGTGCGGTCGGCATGCGCGGCGACTTCGGGGTCGTGGGTGATCAGCACCACGGTGTGGTCGGCGTCGCGCAGGCGCTTGAACAGGGCCAGGATTTCCTCGCCGGTCTTGCTGTCCAGCGCGCCGGTGGGTTCGTCGGCAAGCAGGATCGGCGGCTGGTTGATCAGCGCGCGGGCGATCGCCACGCGCTGCTGCTGGCCGCCGGACAGTTCGCTGGGCAGGTGTCCGCCGCGTTCGGCCAGGCCGACCGCGGCCAGCGCCTGGCGCGCGCGTTCCTGGCGCTCGGCGACCGGCACCCGCGCGTAGCCCAGCGGCATCGCCACGTTGTCCACCGCGCTCATCCGCGGCAGCAGGTTGAAGCCCTGGAACACGAAGCCGATCTTGTCGCGCCGCAGAGTCGCCAGCTCTTCGGCATCGAGCGTCGAAACGTCGATGCCGTCGCATTCGTAGCTGCCGCTGCTGGCGGTGTCGAGGCAGCCGACCAGGTTCATCAGCGTCGACTTACCCGAACCCGACGGCCCCATGATCGCCACGAAGTCGCCGCGCGCGATGCGCAGGTCGACACCCTTGAGCGCCACCACCTCAGCCTGCGTGCCCGGCGAGTAGACCTTGCCCAGCCCGCGGGTCTCGATCACCGCGGGCCGCGCGCCCGCCACGGTCGTGCTCACGACCGCGGGCGCTCGCCGGTGATCACCACGTCGCCGGCCTTGATGTTGCCCGACACCTCGGTGGTGGTGCCGTCGCTGGCGCCGATGCGCACCATCACCTGCTGCGGCCGGCCGTTGACCAGCTTGTACAGCGGCGCCCGACGCGCGCCGACCAGCGCCGATACGGCGGCGTCCCACTTCGCGCGCTGCGCGTCGTCGAGCGCGGTGCGGAAGGCGGCGAAATCCTGCTGGTAGCGTTCGAGCATGCGCTGGCGGATCTGCGCCTGCATGGCACTGTCGCTGCTGCCGCCCGAGCGCTGCCCGCCGGGGCCGCCGAACATGCTGTTGCCCTGCTGCTGCGGCGCGGCCTGGCGCGCGGCCTGGCGCCGCTCGATCGCGGCGTTGGCGCTGTCGAAGGCGGCCTGCTGGGTGGCATCGAGTTCCAGCGAGGCTGCGGTGCGGGCGAGATCGTCGCCCACCCCGCCACCACTGCCGCGCGCCGCGCGCGGGGCCTGGCTGGTGGCGCTTTCATTCGCGGGCTTGTAGCGCAGCGCGGCGTTGGCGACCTTGAGCACGCCGTCGCGCTTGCTGACCTCGATCTCTGCGTTCACCGTCAGCCCCGGCAGCAGGGTGCCGTCGTCGTTGTCGACGGTGACCACCACCGGATAGGTGACCACGTTGTTGGTGGTCGTCGCCGACAGCCGCACCTGGTCGACCACGCCCCTGAACTGGCGATCGGGGAAGGCATCGGCGGTGAACGACACGGCCTGGCCGGTCTTGACCTGGCCGATGTCGGATTCGTCGACGGCCAGCTCGATCTTCATCTTCGACAGGTCCTCGGCGATGGTGAACAGCTCCGGCGCCTGCAGGCTGGCGGCCACGGTCTGGCCGGGCTCGATGGTGCGGGTGAGCACCACCCCGTCCACCGGCGAGCGGATCACGGTGCGGCCGAGGTTGATGCGGGTGGTTTCGGTGGACGCGGTCTGCTGGCGGATCTGCGCCTGCGCGGCGTTCACCTGGGCGCGGGCCTGGTCGCGCGCGGCGCGGGCCAGGTCGATGTCGCTCCTGGCGACCAGCTGGCTCGCCCCGAGCTCGGCCTTGCGGCTGTAGTCGGCCTCGGCGTTGGCCAGCGTCGCCTGCGCCTGCCGCAGCGAAGCCTGCGCGCTGGCGACCTGGGCGTTGCCCTGGTTGATCTGCGCCTCGTAGGTGCTCGGGTCGATGCGCGCGATCACCTGGTCCTTCGTGACCTTGTCGTTGAAGTCGACCAGCACGTCGGTGACCTGGCCGGAGACCTGGCTGCCGACGGTGACCGTGGAAATCGCACTCAGCGTGCCGGTCGCCGAGATGGCCACGCGGATGTCGCCGCTCTCGACGGTGGTGGTGCGCCACTCGCCCTCGTCGGCCGCGGCGCGATGCGACAGCCAGTACCAAGCGGCGAGTGCCGCGAGTGCGGCCACCACCACGCCCACCAGGAGGCGTCGCTTGCTGCGGTTCGAGGCGGGCTTGCTGCGTGGCTTGCTCATGCGGGGGGATTCACGGGGCTGTGGTGTCGAGGCGGACAACGCGCGGATGGCTGTCGGGTTGACAGGCGCCGGCGGCAGGCGGTTCCCGGCTCGGGCAGCCTTCAGGAATCCCCGCGCGCGATGACGTCGCGGGCGAACTCGATCGACGCCGTGGTACCGGCGCCGGGCGTGCTGTCCAGCCGGACCGGCCAATGGAACCGCTCGCCGAGCCTGCGCACGATCGACAGGCCCATGCCCTTGCCGGACGGGTTGACGAGGTCGGCGCGGTAGAACGGGTCCCAGGCCTTGTGCAGCACCTCGGCCGGCATGCCGATGCCGGTGTCGGATACCACCACGCGACCTGCTTCCAGCCGCACCTCGATCCGCCCGCTCTCGGTGAACGCGCAGGCGTTCTCGAGCAGCTGGCCGAGCATCACCGCCAGCACGCGTGGCGACGCGTGCACGCGCGGCGACGCGGTGATGGCCAGTTCGAGTTCCACCGGCTTGCCCTCGACCTGCGGTCGCGCCTTGGCCACCTCTTCCTCGACCACCGGCACGACGTTGAAGTCCTCGGTCAGTGGCGCATGCACGTTCTCGCGGGCGAGGATCAGGAAGGCATCGATGATCGCCTCCATGTCCCGGCCCGCGCCCTGCACGCGCTTCAGCGTGCGATGGGTGCGCTGCGGGATCTCCGGATCCGCGAGCATCATGTCGGTGGCCACGCGGATCACGGTCAGCGGCGTGCGCAGTTCGTGGCTTGCGTCACGGGTGAAGTCGCGCTCGCGCGCGACCAGCTCGCGGGTCCGCCGGGTCAGCCTGCGCAGCGCACCGGTCAGCTGGCGCACCTCGCTGCCGTCCTCGCCCGGCATCCGGCCGGGGGCGATGGTTTGCATGTCGGGATTGCTGGGATCCCACCTGGCCACCTGCCGCGCCAGCCAGCTCACCGGCGTCACCAGGCGCTTGGTGGCCCGGTAGGTCAGCCAGGTGGTCAGGTAGATCGCGAGCAGCGCGAGCAGGATCGAGACCACGCCCGCGCGCCGGATGACGCGGTCGAGCAGTTCGAACGACATCACCAGGTACAGCCGCCCCTGTGGCCGCTCGTCGATGAAGAGCTTCCTGTCGCCGTCGGCGAGGCGGGAGATCCCGTTGCCGAAGCCGCGCAGCTCCGCGGGCACCGCGTCCTGCGAGTGGCCCGTGGCCACGAACCAGCCGTGCACCGTGGAGGTGCGCGGCAGTGGATGCGCGGGATCGCCGGCGCGCGCGCTCCAGAACTGCTCCGCCTCGTTGCGCAGCTGCTGGTCGGTCAGCGCCCGCTTGACGATGCTGCCGGTGACCGCGGCGCCGACGACCACGGCCACGCTCGCCAGCATCACCTGCAGGATGAAGGCATAGCGCAGCTTGCGCGGAAGGCCCTGCGACATGGAGGAACGAACGCGTCGTCGCCGGTCAGGTCGGCGGTTGTTCGATGTCGGCGATCCGGTAGCCGGCGCTCTGCACGGTGTGCAGCAAGGGCTTGTCGAACGGCTTGTCGATGGTCTTGCGCAGGTTGTACAGGTGGCTGCGCAGGGTGTCCGAGTCGGGCAGGCTGTTGCCCCAGATCTCGCGCTCGATTTCCTGCCGGTTGACCACCCGCGGCGACTCGCGCATCAGGATGGTCAGCAACTTCAGGCCGATCGGCGAAAGCTGCAGCTCGGTGCCGCCGCGGGTGGCGCGCAGGCTGGCCGGGTCGAGCACCAGGTCGGCGACCTTGAGCACTTCCGAGCCCACCTGCCGGCGCTCGCGGCGGATCAGCGCGCGCAGCCGCGCCTCCAGTTCCTGGATGGCGAATGGCTTGGTGAGATAGTCGTCGGCACCGGCGCCCAGGCCGGTCAGCTTCTCGTCGAGGGTGTCGCGCGCGGTGAGCATCAGCACCGGCGTGGACTTGCGCGCTTCCTCGCGCAGGCGCTTGCAGACCTCGATGCCGTCCAGCCGCGGCAGCATCAGGTCGAGGACGATCACGTCGTAAGTGTTTTCGGCCGCCAGCCGGTAGCCGTCGAGGCCGTCGGAGGCATAATCGACCTCGAAGCCGCGGCCCTCCAGGTATTCGCCCACCATTTCCGAGATATTGCGGTTGTCCTCGACGATGAGGACGAGACCGCCCGGTTCCGTTGATCCGCGCATGCCTGCTCCGGTGAAAGTTGTCGTGGGGAAGTACAGTCTTCAGGTTTGTGAAGGCTGCCGTTTCCGGAGTGGAGATGCCGTGAAGGCAACCGCCGGCGCGTTCAGTTCCCGGTGCCGGCCCCCCAAGCGAAACGCACCCGCAGGCCGCCCAGCGGCGAGGCATCCAGGGCGATGCGGCCGTGGCTGGCCTCGACCAGTTCGCGCGCGATCGACAGGCCCAGGCCGCTGCCGCCCGCCTCGTCCAGCCGGCGCCCGCGCACCAGGGCCTGCTCCAGCAGCGCCGGGGGGATGCCGGCGCCGTCGTCCTCGATGCACAGGCTGGTCCATTCCGGTCCCGCCGCGGCGGTGATCCGCACCTGGCGGCGGGCGTACTTCACCGCGTTCTCGAGCACCGCCCCGACCACCTCCGACAGGTGCTCCTCCTGCATCGCCAGCTGCAACCCGGCGGGGATGTCGATGGCGAAGGCGAGCTGGCCGCCCTGTTCGGTGTGTTCGAGCACGTTGACCAGCCGCTCGACCACCGCGCGCACGCCCGCGCTGGCGCCGGGCACGCGCCCCACCCGCGCCAGCCGCATCCGCGCCAGCTCGGCGTCGACCACGCGGCCGATCGCGGCGATGGCGCGATCCATGCCGTCGGCGGCGGCGTCCGCACCGGCCTCGCGCGCGCGCCGGCTCTGCGCGGCCAGCGCGGCCAATGGCGTCTTGAGGCCGTGCGCCAGGTCGGCGGCGCGCCGGCGCGCAAGCTCGAGTTCGCCGGCGCGCGCGTCGGCCAGCGAATTGATCGCCTGCACCAGCGGCTGGATCTCGCGCAGGCGCGCCGGCGGCAGGCGCGCATCGGCGTCGTTCTCCAGCTTCACCAGGTCGCCGCGGATCCGCCCCAGCGGCAGCAGCCCCAGCGTGACCTGCAGCCAGGCAGCCGCGGACAGCACCGCCCACAGCGCCGCCAGGAACACCGCCAGCTCGCGCGCGAAACCGGCACGCGCCGTGGTCAGCGGTGCGGTGTCCTGCGCCAGTTGCACCACCACCGGGGCGTGGTCGGACTCGATGACCAGGCGGCGCTCGAGCACCGCCACCGGATGCCCGAACGGCCCGGACGCGCGACGCATCCGCCACGCATCCGTGGGGACATCGGCGGGCACCGGCAGCACCACATCCCACAGCGAGCGAGAACGCAACGTGCCGCCGTCCGCGGACACCTGCCAGTAGGCGCCGCCGGCGGGCTTGTCCAGGCGCGGATCCACCGGCTGCGCCACAAGCACCGGCCCGCCCGCGGGCGACAGCTCCAGGCCGGCGACCAGCACCAGCGCGCCGCGCGTCATCTCGGCTTCGAGCTGGCGCTCCAGGTGCCGTCCGAACAGCAGCGTCATGAATACCCACGCGATCGCCAGCGCCATCAGGATCGCCGCCGCCGCGGCCAGCAGCAGGCGCCAGCGCAGCGAGCGGGCGATCATCGGTCCTGTTCCAGCAGGTAGCCGAAGCCGCGCCGGGTGGTGATGACCGCGCTGCCGAACTTGCGCCGCAGGCGCGCCACGATCGCCTCGATCGCGTTGGCGTCGCCGCTTTCGGTGGCGCCGTACAGGTGTTCGGCCAGTTCGCCGGCCGGCACCGCGCGGCCGGGCTGGTGGGCCAGGTAGTCGAGCAGGCGGAATTCCAGCGGCGAGATCCGTGCCGGCGCGCCGTCGAACGAGGCGCTCATGCGCACCGTGTCCAGGCGCAGCCGGCCGATCTCGATCACCGGCGAAAGCTTGCCGGCGCCGCGCCGCACCAGCCCGCGCACGCGCGCGACCAGTTCGCCCATCTGGAACGGCTTGGACAGGTAGTCGTCCGCCCCCGCCTCGATGCCCTCGACCTTTTCGGTCCAGTCGCCGCGCGCGGACACCACGATCACCGGGAACGTGCGCCCGGCCGAACGCCAGCGCCGCAGCACGGTCAGGCCGTCGAGCTGCGGCAGGCCAAGGTCGAGGATCACCGCATCGTAGTCCTCGACGTCGCCCTGGTACCACGCCGCGTCGCCGTCGGCGGCGGTCTCCACGAAGAATCCGGCCGCCTCGAGCGCGCGCGCCAGGTCGGCGCGGATGTCAGGCTCGTCCTCGACGACCAGGCAACGCATCAATCGTCCTTGATCTTGAGCACCGCGCCGTTGCGCGCATCGAGGGTGAGCTTGCGGACCCGGCCGGTGGCGGTGAGCACCTTGACCTTGTATTCCCAGACGCCGTCGTCGCGCTCGAGTTCGACCTCGATGACGTCACCGGGGACGCGATGGGCCACGACCTCGAGGATCTGCGCCAGCGGCACGATCTCGCCGCGGCGGAGCAGTTCGCGGGCCTCGATGTGGTCGCTCTTGCCCGCCAGCACGGCGGACACGGGAAGGATCGCCACGATGCCGATGAGCAACGGCAGCAGGAGCGGGCGGATGCGCGAAGAACCGGTCTGGGTATTCATGGCGGGCAGCATGCGAGACCCCTCCTGACAGCAACCTGACAGCGACCGTGGCCGTGCTGTCAGCGCGTCGAGTCTAGCCTTGCAGCGACTTCCGGGGAACCAGACATGACCATGCGGCGGGAACACCACCACGCGCTGTTGTACGCCTGCCTGCTCGCCGCCGGCGCCTGCCTCCCCGCCGCTGCGCAACCGGCAGGCGACTCGCGTTCGCGCACGGTCTACGCCGCCGACTACTTCGACGACGTCGCACCGGCCAACGCCTACGACATGGTGCTGCGGCTGCCCGGCTTCACCATCGTCGAGTCCGACGCCGACGTGCGCGGCTATGCCGGTGCCACCGGCAACGTGCTGTTCGACGGCGCGCGCCCGACCAGCAAGCGCGAGGATACCGCCGCGCTGCTCAAGCGCATCCCGGCGCGCGCGGTGGCGCGCATCGAACTCATCCACGCAGGCATGCCCGGCATCGACATGGGCGGCTACGCGGTGCTGGCCAACGTGGTCCGCCGCGACGATGCGAGCACCGAGTGGGCGGTCGAAACCGGGTTCTCCGCCGCCACCGACGGCGGCGCGCCGGAACCGCGGGCCAAGTTCGAGTACGGCCGCCGCCGCGGCGACACCGCACTGGACGTGTCGCTGAAGTCGGTCCGCGAGATCGACGACGACACCAGCCACGGCAGCATCCGCACCCGGGAAGATGCGGACACGCGGCGCCGGTCGCTGGACATGCGCACCATCGAGGGCGAGCAGGAAGCCGCGGTGAGCTGGCGCCAGCCGCTCGCATCCGGTCGCCTGTCGCTGACCGGCGCGCTGCGCGGCGAGGATGCGCGCACCACCACGCGCATCGGCGCCTCGGCCGTCGACGACGCCGAACGCATCGGCGAGCGCGAGCGCTACCGCGAGGCCGAGGTCGGCATGCGCTTCGTGCGCCAGTTCCAGGGCCGCACCACGCTCGAGGCCATGGCCAGCGTGCAGCGCGGCTGGCTCGAGGAACGCGAGCACTCGCAGGCCGGCGACGATGACGAGCGCTTCGAGGGCGATACCGGCAGCGGCGAGACGATCGCGCGGATCGCGCTGACCCATGCGCGCTCGGACGTGCTGTCGTTCAATGCGGCGCTCGAAGGCGCCTACAACGCCCTCGACGGCGACAGCCGCGTGCAGGAGGGCGGCGTCGACGTCCCGCTGCCCGGCTCGGACGTGCGGATCCGCGAGCGGCGCGGCGAAGCCGCGCTCGGCGCCACTTGGAACCCCGCGCAGGACTGGACGATCGAACCGGGCCTGCGGGTCGAACGCTCGGAGATCGCGCAGTCCGGCGACAGCCCGCTGCAGCGCGGCTTCACCTATGCCAAGCCGCGGCTCGCGCTGCGCTGGGACGCGGGTGAATCGGACCAGTGGCGCCTCTCGCTCTCGCGCGAGGTCGGGCAGCTGGACTTCAACGACTTCGTCGCCTCGGCCTCGCTCGACGGCGGCGTGGTCAGCGCCGGCAACGCCGAACTGGAGCCGGACAAGACCTGGCGCGCCACGCTGTCCTGGGAGCACCGCTTCGGCGAGGACGCGGCGCTGACCCTGGGCTGGACGCACGACCGGATCGAGGACGTGGTGGACCGGGTGCTGGTGGTCACCGACGACGACGTGTTCGACGCGCCGGGCAACATCGGCCGCGGTCGCCGCGACACGCTGTCGCTGGACCTGGCCGCGCCGCTCGATGCCTGGGGCATCGTCGGCGGCCGCATCCGCTCCACTGTGTTGTGGCGCAACAGCCGCGTGACCGATCCGGTCACCGGCCTGGGCCGCGGCATCTCCGAGGAAAAACCGGTCGAGGGCGAGATCGAGTTCTCGCAGGAACTGCCCGCGCTGCGCGCGAACTGGGGCGTGCTGGTGGAGCACATCGGCGAGCGCAAGACCAAGTACCGCTACGATCGCATCACCCGCGAATCCGAGGCCGTCGGCTGGACGCTGTTCGCCGAGCGCCGCATCGGCGAACACTGGCGGCTGCGCGCGGAAGCCACCGACCTGTTCGGACGCAGCTTCTCCGAGCGTCGCGAGAAGTACGACGGCACCCGCGCCGACGGCGCGGTCGGGGAAGTCGAGACCCGCAGGCGGCGCACGCCGGGCGTGGTCAGTCTGACGATCCGTCGTAGTGTGGGCGGCTAGGCCAGCCCTGCGGCGGGTCGAACCCGTAATAGCCGCCGCCCTGGCGGAAGCGCTCCAGGCGCTCGAGCTCCACCGGGTCGGACTTGCTGTCCCAGGTGCGCGCGCCGTTGCGCAGGTCGTCGGGGGTGAGCACCAGCGGTTCCCACACCGGCTCGCCCATCACGTCGTGCAGGGTGCAGGTCAGCCGCGGCGTGTCGCCGGTCAGGTCGAAGCGCATCAGCCCGACGTTCACCGAACGCGTCCACGTGTCGCGCACGCGCACCTCGGGCACCTGGCGGGTGTTCTTGGCGGCGGGCATCTGCGCCAGCGGCGAAGAACAGAAATCGTAGATGTCGTAGCCGCCCTGCTGCGAGCGAGGGATGCAGTTGAGCTCGCCCATGTGCGAGTCGCCCGAGATGCAGACCACCCCGCCGATGCCCTCGTCGCGGATGAAGTCGAAGATCTCGGTGCGCTCGGTCAGGTACACGGCCCAGGAATCGCCGCCTTCCTCGTTCTCCGCGCACGACCAGCCGCCGCCGATCGCCAGCACCTTGAACGGCGCGGTGCTGGCCTTGAGTTCGCGCTTGAGCCAGGCCTTCTGCGCGGCGCCGAGCATGGTCTTGCCGGCATCGTCGACCTGGTCGGTGGGATCGCGGTAGTAGCGGCCGTCGAGGACGAAGAAATCGACCCCGCCGTAGTGCTGGCGGAAATAGACACCGGGATTGTCGCGCTCGCCATACGCCGGATTGGCCCAGAAGCTGCGGAACACGCGCAGCGACTGCGCCTTGGACGTGCTGCGTCCGTCCGAATCGTTGTAGCCGAAATCGTGGTCGTCCCAGGTGGCCAGCTGCGGCACCGAGCGCAGCAGCGGCTCGAGCCGCTCGACCGTGCGGCCGCGCGCGTACAGGTCGACCAGCGCGTTCGCCTGGTCGCTGTCGGCGTAGATGTTGTCACCCAGCCACAGGAACATGTCCGGCCCCAGCGCGCGCACCGCGTTCCAGATCCGCTGCTCCTGGTCGAACTGGATCCGGCAGCAGGAGCCGAACGCGACCCGGAAGTCCGCCGGCCCCGCGGGCGCGGTGCGGGTGCGGTGCGGCAGCGGCTGGTGGCGGTCGTGCTCGCCGGCGTAGCGCAGCCGGTACCAGTAGTCGGTATCCGGCTGCAGGCCTTCGGCGCGCAGCACCACGCAGCCTTCAGCGTCCGCGGTCGCCGTTGCCGTCGGCCCTTCGATCACGGTGGCGAAGTCGCGGTCGGTGGAGTATTCCAGGGTCACGTCGAACAGGCCGCTGGCGCGCGTCCAGACCGTGAAGTGGTTGGGCCCGGGCGCGCCGATCATCGGCCCCTGCAGCGCGCGCGGATAACCCACCGCGCGCGCGAACGCGCGCGGCATCGCGGCCAGCAGCGCCATCAACCCGCCGGTCCTGAGGAAGACGCGCCTGCGCATGGTCAAGCCCCTCCCTCGGCAAGCACGCGGTTGAGCACGTCCATCAGCGGCTCCCGGATCGCGCCATTCGACACGCACACGGTGCCGCCATGCAGATCCAGCGGCCCGCCGTCGACGGCGCTGGCGTCGCCGCCGGCCTCCTGCACCAGGATCACGCCCGGCGCCATGTCCCACGCCATCAGCGCGCGCTCCCAGTAGGCGTCCCAGCGCCCGGCGGCCACCCAGGCCATGTCCACCGAACAGGCGCCGGTGCGGCGGATGCCGGCGGTGGCTTCGCTGAGCAGGGCCATCTCGCGCGCGAACAGCGGATGGTCGGGCTTGCCGGCGAACGGGATGCCGCAGGCGAGCACCGCCTCGATCAGCCGTCCGCGCGTGGAGACGTGGATGCGCCGGCCGTTGCACCAGGCGCCGCCGCCAAGCTCGGCGACGTAGAACTCGTCGAGGATCGGCAGGTGGGTGACGCCGGCCACGATGCGGCCGTTGCGGGCCAGCGCGACGTTGACGCCCCACAGCGGGCATCCGAACAGGAAGTTGGTGGTGCCGTCGAGCGGGTCGACGATCCAGGTGTGGCCGTCGTCGCTGCCTTCGAATGCGCCACTTTCCTCGCCGAGGAAGCCATAGTCCGGCCGCGCCGCGGACAGCAGCTGGCGGATCGTACGCTCGGCCTCCTCGTCGGCGATCGACACCAGGTCGGCCGGTCCGCTCTTGCTGCGCACGGTGATCTCCGGCAGGCGGGCGAAATGCGCCTTCAGCCCGTCGCCGGCCGCGCGCGCGGCCTGCATCATCACCACCAGGTCTGGGGAAGCATTCAACACGTCCGGCTCCTGTCCATCGAAATCAATCGCGCAGGCGCGTGTGCCACAGGCTGCTGGCCAGCAGCAGCGACAGCACCGACGATCCGATCCAGAACCAGATCGCCGGGCCGAAGTCGTACACCCGCACGCCGTCGACCATGCGCATACCGCCCTGGATGAGCGCGCCCGACACCTGCTCCTGGATCGCCGCACCGATGTAGCTGAAGATGCCGATCACGCCCATCGCCGCGCCGGCCACGCGCTTGGGCGCGATGTCGACCGCGAACAGCCCGCCCAGCGAGGTGACCAGGCCGGTCAGGCCCATGCCGAACAGCACCATCGACAGCAGCAGCACGGGCATCGTCTGCGGGCCGAAGAAGAACAGGCCCAGGCCGGCCAGTTCGATCAGGCCGAACAGCAGGTTGGCCGGCGGGCGCCGCGCGTTGAAGAGCTTGTCGGAAACGAACCCGAACGCGATCGCCCCGGCGATGCCCGCCAGCGTGCTGGTCATCAGCAGCGTGCCGGCGGCCGGCAGCGAGAAGCCACGCGCTTCCTGCAGGTAGAGGATGCCCCAGGAGTTGATCGCGTAACGGGTGACGTAGGTGGTGGCGCTGGCCAGGCACAGGACCCAGATCGCCGGGATCTTCAGGATCGACAGCTGCAGCGCGAGCACGGACTTCATGCCGGCCTTGGGCGCGGTGTCGTAATGGTCGTCCTTCCAGTCGGCCACCTCGGGCAGGCCGAGCGTGCGCGGCCGGTCCTGGATCAGCAGGTAGCAACCCAGTGCGGTGGCGATGCCGACCAGCCCCGGCGCCCAGAACCCCCAGCGCCAGCCCAGCACGCTCACCACCAGGCCCACGCCCAGGAACGTCAGGCCCTCGCCGATTGAGTGTGCGGTGCTCCACACGCCGTAGATGCGGCCGCGCTCGCGGTTGGAGAACCAGCCGGTCATCGCGACCACCCCGCCCGGCGCGCCGAAACTCTGGAACCAGCCGTTCAATCCCCACAGCACGACCGCCAGCCACAGCGCCGTGGCGAAGCCCATCGCCAGGTTGCACAGCGCGGTCATCATGAAGGCGAACGCGAGGAAGCGCTTCATGTTGGCGTGGTCGGCAAGGAAGCCGTTGGTCAGCTTGCCCAGCGCGTAGGTATAGAACAGCGCCGAGCCGATCAGGCCCAGGTCGTTGGGCGAGAACACGCCGGCATCGATCAGCGGCTTCTTGACCACGCCCAGCGCCAGCCGGCACGTGTAGATCAATCCGTAGCCCAGGGTGATGGCCAGCATCACGCGCAGGCGATGGCGGCGGAACAGGCGGTCGATCTCGCCGCGGTCGCCGATCGGCTCGCAATCCGCGCCGGTGGCGAAGAACCTTGCAATCGCGTTGCGCATGCCCGTCCCTCCCCCGGCGCCGCCGCTCATTGCATCGTCGGCATGGTGAAGTCGTGCGCCGACGCGCCGCCGCGCGGCCATCGCTGGGTCACGATCTTGGTGCGGGTGTAGAAGCGCACCCCGTCCATCCCGTACTGGTTGAGGTCGCCGAAGCCCGAGCGCTTCCAGCCGCCGAAGCCGTGGTAGGCCACCGGCACCGGGATCGGCACGTTGATCCCGACCATGCCGACCTCGACGCGCTCGGCGAACTCGCGCGCGGCGTCGCCGTTGCGGGTGAAGATGGTGACGCCGTTGCCGTACTGGTGGCGGCTGGGCAGTTCCAGCGCCTGCTCGAAGCTGTCGGCGCGCACGATCTGCAGCACCGGCCCGAAGATCTCCTCGCGATAGGTGCGCATGTCCGGGGTGACGCGGTCGAACAGGCATGGCTTGAGGAAGAAGCCTTGCTCGTGCCCGGGCATCGTGAAGCCGCGGCCGTCGACCACCAGCTCGGCGCCCTCGTCGACGCCGGCCTGGATGTAACCCTCGATCCGCGCCTTGTGCGCGGCGGTGACCACCGGCCCGTAGTGGGCATCGGCGTCGAAGGACGTGCCCACGCGCAGCCCGGCGATTGCCTCGACCAGGCGCGCGCGCAGCCGCTCCGCGGTCTCCTCGCCCACCGGCACCACCACCGGCAGGGCCATGCAGCGCTCGCCGGCCGAGCCGTAGGCCGCGCCCATCAGGTCGGAGATGACGTGGTCGATATCGGCGTCCGGCAGCACGATACCGTGGTTCTTGGCCCCGCCCATGCACTGCATGCGCTTGCCGTGCGCCGCGCCGCGCGCGTAGACCTGCTGTGCAATGTCGGAGGAGCCGACGAAGCTCACCGCCTTGATCAGCGGATGGGCGAGGATCGCCTCGACCACGTCCTTGTCGCCGTGCACCACGTTGAGCACGCCCTCGGGCAGCCCCGCCTCGAGCATCAGCTCGGCCAGCCGCACCGGCACCGAAGGATCGCGCTCGGACGGCTTGAGGATGAAGGCGTTGCCGCTGGCGATCGCCGGGCCGAACATCCACATCGGGATCATCGCCGGGAAATTGAACGGCGTGATGCCCGCCACCACGCCCAGCGGCTGGCGCGCCGAAAACACGTCGATGCCCGGGCCTGCGCCCTGCGTGTACTCGCCCTTGAGCAGATGCGGGATGCCGCAGGAAAACTCGATCACCTCGAGCCCGCGCTGCAGGTCGCCGCGCGCATCGGAGAGCACCTTGCCGTGTTCGCTCGACAGCAGGCGGGCCAGCGTGTCCATGTCGCGTTCGAGCAGGCGCTTGAACTCGAACAGCACCCGTGCGCGCCGCTGCGGATTGACCTGCGCCCACGCGCGCTGCCCGTCGACGGCGCTGGCGACCGCGCGGTCGAGCTCGGCGGCGTCGGCCAGCGCGACGCGCGCCTGCACGCGGCCGGCGTTGGGGTCGAAGACATCGCTGTGGCGGCCGGACGTACCGGCAACGCTGCGGCCGCCGATGAAATGTTCGATGTTGCGCATGTCGCTTTACCTTTTGTCTGGTGCCGGGGCCGGCGCCGGTTGCACGATCCATTCGTGCGCCGGATCGTTGCGGAAGACCCAGCGCCGCTGGGGCCCGGCCATCACGTTGAGGTAGTACAGGTCGTAGCCGTGCGGCGCGCCGACCGGGTGGTAGCCGCGCGGCACCATCACCACGTCGCCGTCGGCGACCGAAACGGTTTCGTCCAGCGAGCGGTCGTCGGTGTACACGCGCTGGATCGCGAAGCCCTGGCTGGGCTGCAGGCGGTGGTAGTAGGTTTCCTCCAGCGCCGTTTCCTCGCCCGGGGTGGCGGTGTCGTGCTTGTGCGGCGGATAGCTGGACCAGTGCCCACCGGGCGTGATCACCTCGACCACCAGCAGGCTGTCGGCCGCCTCGGTCTGCGGCAGGATGTTGCGCACGTGGCGGGTGTTGGTGCCGCTGCCGCGCACCTCGCGGCTCATCCGCGCCGGGTCGATCTGGCGCACCTGGCCGTCGCCGCGACCGGGGGCGGTGCACACGGCCAGTTCGACGTCGCCGCGCGCGACCACCGCGTAGGGCACGCCTGCGGGCACGTAGACCGCGCCGGGCGCCCTGTCCTCGAACGGCGTGGCGCGCCCGCCGATGCCCTCGAACGACTGGCCGCCGGCGGTGATGTCGGCGCTGCCGGCGACCAGCACCAGGCAGGTCTCGCGCGCGGCGTCCCCGCCGGCATGCACCTGGCCGTCGATCAGGCGCGCCACGCGGAAGCCGACGTGCTTCCAGCCCGCGCTTGCGGGCGTCACTTCCAGCACGGTGCCCGAATCATCGGGTGCGTGGGGACGAACGAGCAGCGGTGAGGTCATTGCAGCCCCGCTTTCGCGGCCTCCTGTTTCAGCGTCTGCAGGCCGAGTGCGGCGTACTGGCGCGGGTTGGCCAGCGCCGGATCCTGCTCGGCCTCGATGACGATCCAGCCCGCGTAGCCGATGCGCGCCAGCGCGCGCATGACCGCGGCGTAGTCCAGCCCGCCGTCGCCGGGCACCGTGAACATGCCGGCGAGCACGCCGTCGAGGAAGCTCGCGCCGCGCTCTCGGATGCCGGCGAACACCTCCCGGCGCACGTCCTTGCAGTGCACGTGCGCGATGCGTCCGGGGTGCGCGTCGATCACCGCCAGCGGGTCGATCCCGCCCAGCGCCGCGTGCCCGGTATCCAGCGTCAGCCCCACCGACGGGCCGGTGTTGCGCAGCAGCGCCTCAAGGTCGGCGGCGCGCTCGACCACCGTGCCCAGGTGGTGGTGGTAGGCGAAGCGGAGGCCCTGCGCCTGGACGTGGTCGGCCACGCGGGTCATGCGTTCGCCGAACTGCGCCCACTGGTCGTCCCGCAGCCGCGGCGTGCCGGCCAGCGGCGTGCCGCGTTCGCCGTGCACGGCATTGCTGGTTTCGGCAAACACGAACGCGGTGGCGCCCAGCGCCTTGAGCAGCGACAGGTGCGGCTGCAGCGCCTGGATTTCCGCGTCCGCGTCGCGCACCAGCAGCGCGCCGCTGTACCAGCCGCCGATCAGGTCGAGGCCGTGACCGCCGAGCAGCGCCGCCAGTTCGGCGGGCTCGCGCGGGAAGCGCCCGCCCAGCTCCACGCCCTCGAACCCCAGCGCCGCGATCTCGCGCAGGATGTCGTCCAGCGGCGTGTCGCCGCCGAGTTCGGGCATGTCGTCGTTGGACCACGCGATCGGGCTGACGCCGAAGCGGATGCTCATGGCTGGTTCCGTTTGAGGGGCACGCCGGCCTCGTAGGCCTGGCGCGCGACGTTGACCTCGGTGCGGTCGGACACTTCGGGAACGGCCACGTCCCACCACCAGCCACCGGCCTCGGTGGTCCGGCTCGGATCGGTGTCGATCACCACCACGGCGCTGCGGTCGGCGACGCGCGCGCGCGCCAGCGCCTCGCCCAGCTGCGCCACGCCGGACACGTGCTCGGCCAGCGCGCCGAGGCTGCGCGCGTGCGCGGCGAAATCCACGGGCGCCAGCCGCGCGTGGCGCGCGTCGGCCAGCAGGTTGTTGAAGCCGGCGCCGCCGGTGGCGCGCTGCAGGCGGTCGATGCAGCCGAAGCCACGGTTGTCGAGCACCACGACCACCAGCTTCAGGCCGAGCATGACCGAGGTCGCCAGCTCGGAGTTCATCATCAGGTAGCTGCCGTCGCCGACCAGCACCACCACCTCGCGGTCCGGCTCGGCCATCTTCACGCCCAGCGCGCCGGCGATCTCGTAGCCCATGCACGAGTAGCCGTATTCGACGTGGTAACCGCGTGGCGACGCGGTGCGCCAGAGCTTGTGCAGTTCGCCCGGCAATCCGCCGGCGGCGCAGACGACGATGGCGTCGTCGTCCACGGCGGCCTGGACCGCACCCAGCACCTGCGCGTCGCTGGGCGCCTCGCCCGCCGCGCCGGGCGCGGTCGCGGCGTCGACCTGTTCGTTCCAGGCCGCGACGGCCGCGGCGTCGCGCTGTGCGACGCCTTCGTCCACGCGCCAGTCGCCCAGCCCTTCGCGCAGCGTTTCCAGCACCAGCCGCGCGTCGCCGACCACCGCGGTGGCGCCGTGCTTGTGGGCGTCCAGCGGTTGCACGTTGACCTGGAACAGCCGCGCCTGCGGGAACAGGCTGCGCGAGCCGGTGGTGAAATCCTGCAGCCGCGTGCCGATGCCCACGACCAGGTCGGCCGCCTGCGCGGCGGCGTTCGCCGCCGTCGAGCCGGTCACGCCGATCGCACCGAGGTTGCGCGGATGGTTCCAGGGCAGCGTGCCCTTGCCCGCCTGCGTTTCGGCGACCGGCAGGCCCGTGGCCGTGGCCAGCGCGGACAGCGCGGCCTCGGCGCCGCTGTAGGCCACGCCGCCGCCGCAGACCAGCAGCGGGCGCTGCGACCGGCGGACCGCTTCGAGCAGCGCCCGCAACGCCGCCTCGTCCGCGGGCTGGCGTCGCTCGGGCCACAGCACGGGCTCGAAGAACGATGCCGGGAAGTCGAACGCCTCGGCCTGCACGTCCTGGCAGAACGCCAGCGTGGCCGGCCCGCACAGCGCCGGGTCGCGCAGCACCGTCACTGCGCGCGGCAATGCATCGAGGATCTGTTCCGGGCGCGTGATGCGGTCGAAGTAGCGCGACACCGGGCGGAAGCAGTCGTTCACCGACGCCGTGCCGTCGGCGCCGGACTCAAGCTGCTGCAGCACCGGATCCGGCCGGCGCCCGGCGTAGACATCGCCGGGCAGGAACAGCACCGGCAGCCGGTTGACGTGCGCCAGCGCCGCGGCGGTGACCATGTTGGTCGCGCCCGGCCCGATCGAACTGGTGCAGACCATCGCGCGCCGGCGCCGCATCTGCTTGGCATAGGCGATCGCGGCGTGCGCCATGGCCTGCTCGTTGTGCGCGCGCCAGGTCGGCAGCGCGTCGCCCGCCGCGTGCAGCGCCTCGCCCAGGCCGGCGACGTTGCCGTGGCCGAAGATCGCCCACGCGCCGGCGAAGTACGGCACCTGCGCGCCGTCCACGACGACCCGCTGCGCGGCCAGCCAGCGCACCGTGGCCTGTGCGGCGGTCAGCAGGATCGTGCGTGGCGTGGCCATGTCGCTCATCAGGCGCAGTCCGCGGCGGCAGGGTGTCCGATCTTCGCACTCCTGGCTTGGCGCCATGCCTCGACGAGTACGCCGAACCGGGCCGCCAGGTCGTCCACTGCCGTCTCGTCGTCGATCTCGCCGCCCAGCCAGCGCGCGGCGGCCTCGGCGAAGATGGTGCGTCCCACCGCGAACCCCTTCACCAGCGGCTGCGCGGCGGCCACCTGGAACGAGGCGACCAGGTCCTCCTGCGGCGCCGACAGGCCCAGCAGCACCACCCCGCGGCAGTGCGCGTCGTTGGCGACGATGGTGCGTCCGATGTTGCGCCACGCCGCAGCGCTGTCGCTGGGTTCGAGCTTCCACCAGTCCGGGCGCATGCCCAGGTCGTAGAGCCGCTGGATCGCGCGCGCCGCGGTGTCGTCGTCCACGGCGCCGCTGTTGGAGGCGATGATTTCCACCAGCAGCTCGTGGCCGGTCTTGCGGGCGGCGTCCTGCAGCCGCAGCAGCTGGCGCTCCTGGCGCGCGCGCAGGTCGTCCGGATCGTCGGGGTGGTAGAACGCCAGGCACTTCACCACGTGGTTGCCCGGCCAGGTGGCCAGTTCGGTGGCCACGTCGGCGCTGCTTTCGAAGTCCAGCGGGCGCGACCCCGGCATTTCGATCGGCCGGCCAATCCAGTACGGATAATCGGCCGCCGCCTCCAGCGCGCGCATGCCGTAGCGGCCGTCGAGCAGCAGGCCGAAACCCGGTTGCCCATGCGCGACCCGGTCCACCGCGCGCAGCGCCAGCGCCTTGAACGCCGGGATGCGCGCCGGGTCGGCGCCCACCTGCGCGCACAGCGCCTCGAACTGGCTGCGATGGTCCATCGCCAGCACCATCAGTTCGTCCCAGCGCCCAACGCGGGTGGTGGCCCAGTGCAGCTGTTCGAGCGCGGCATCGTCGCGCAGCCGGAACGGACGCGCATCCGATGCCAGGAACGCCTGCAGTTCCTCCCAGGTCGGCATCGCCGGCGAGCAGCCGTGGCGCGAGACGACGATCGCGCCGCAGGCGTTGGCGTACCGGCAGCACGCCTCGAGCGGTTCGTCTCGCAGCCAGCCGCGCAGGAAGCCGGCCATGAACGCGTCGCCGGCGCCGAGCACGTTGAACACGTCCACCCGGAAGCCCTCCCCGACCAGGCCGTCGTCGAGGCGGTCGGGAATCGCGCCGGCAAAAGCGACGCAGCCGTGCGGGCCGCGCTTGAGCACCAGCAGCGCTGGCGTGCGTTCGCGGATCGCGCGCAGCGCGGCGAGCGTGTCGGTGCTGCCGCCGAGGATGTGCACCTCCTCCTCGGTCCCGACCACCAGGTCGCACAGCGGCAGCACCTGCTGCAGCCGCGCGGTGACGCCGTCGTGGGCGACGAAGCGGTTCTCGCCCATGTCCTTGCGGGTCAGGCCCCACAGCACCGGGCGGTAGTCGATGTCGAAGACCACGCGCGCACCGTTGCCGCGCGCGATCTGGCAGGCGCGCAGCGAGGCCTCGAAGACGTTGTCGCGCGACAGGTGGGTGCCGTTGATCAGCACCGCGCCCGCGTCGCGCAGCAGGCCCTCGTCCACGTCCGAGGCCTGCAGCGCCATGTCGGCGCAGTTCTCGCGATAGAACACCAGCGGGAAGGTGTCCGCGTCGCGGATGCCGAGGAACACCAGCGCGGTCAGCCGCTCGGGATCCTCCAGCACGCCGCGGGTCGAGACACCTTCGCGCGCGAGTTGCTCGGTGATGAAACGGCCGAAGTGGTCCGCGCCCACGCGGGTCAGCAGCGCCGACCGCAAGCCCAGGCGCGCGGCGCCCACGGCGGTATTGGTGGGACTGCCGCCGATGTACTTGGCGAACGACCCCATGTCCTCGAGGCGGCCGCCGACCTGCTCGCCGTAGAGGTCGATGCAGGACCGGCCGATCGTGACCAGGTCGAGTTGCCGCTCCTTCGCTGCCATACAGGCCATGCCCCACTGTGCCGGGCGCCTATCGCCCCCGCTTTTGTAACATATATTCTATTTTGAAATATGAAGCAACGTACGTTTCATTTCTTCGTGCGCCGCCCGCCAGCGCCACCGCTGCGCCGTCCGCGCGCCGGGGGCACGGCCGCGAACACGTAGGAAATGACCAGCGCCTGCGCCAGGCACATCGAGGCCGAGAGCGAGCGGAACTTGCGGATCTCCGCCTCGCGCACCTGCAGCACCAGGGTCGATGGCTTGGCCACCGGACTGACCATGCTGTCGCTGATCGACAGCACCTTGCAGCCGCGGATGGCGGCCGCGTCGATCAGGTGCACGGCCTCCTCGGCGTAGGGGTGGTAGCTGACCGCCACCAGCAGGTCGCGCGGGCCGATGGCATGGACCTGTTGCAGCGCCATGCCGCCGACGCTGTCGATGAAGACGGTCTTCTTGTCGGCCTGGTGCAGCGAGTAGGCGAGGTAGGCGGCCACCGGGAACGAGCGCCGGAACCCGGCGACGTACACCGTTTCGGCCTGCGAGATGAGCTTCACCGCGCGCGCGAGATGGTCGCGGTCCACCGCCCGGCCCAGGTTCTGCAGCGCCAGCACGTTGCCTTCGACGAACTCCGCCAGCACCTGCCCCGGATCGCCCACGGCCTTGCGGTCCACGGTCTGGGTGAACTCGCGCACACGCTCGCCGTAGCCCTGCGTGGTGCTGCCCAGCAGGCCGTCGACGAACAGGCGCTGCATCTGGCTGGCGCCGTCGAAGCCGAAGTGCTTGGCGAAGCGCACGATCGCCGACGGCTGCACGCCGGTGCGCTCGGCCAGCACCGCAACGGTTTCCAGGGCCACGGCGCTGGGCTCGTCGAGCACGTAGCGCGCGATCTGCTTGAGCCGCTTGCTCAGCGTCTCGTACTCGTCGAGGATCGCTGCGCGAAGTTCGTCCGCATCCGCAGGTGCCTGGGTCCGTTCGGTCATTCGGCCACTCCTTCGGGTTGCGTGGTTCGGGGGATGGGACGGGTGCACATGTTCGCCCACGGCGATGTACGCCGGCGTCGAATTCTATTGCATTCCCAAACAGAACAAATATTCTATCTGCATTCCGGTGCGGGTGGGGTCCAGATGCAGCGTATCGATGTCGCACTGGTGGGGGCCGGCCGCATGGGCCAGGTCCACGGCCCGAACGCAGCCCGGCATCCCGGGCTGCGCCTGAAGTACGTCGTCGATGCCCGCCCCGGCGTAGCCGAGGCGATGGCGGGTCAGTGGCAGGCGGGGGTCGCGGGGCTGGAACAGGCGCTGGCCGACCCGTCCGTGGGCGGCGTGCTGGTGTGCAGCACCACCGACCAGCACCTGGCGCACGCCAGCGCGGCCGTGGCCGCCGGCAAGGCGGTGTTCTGCGAGAAGCCCGTCGACCTGGACCTCGCCAAGGCGCGCCAGGCGCAGCCGCTGTTCCGCGACGCGCGCTTCCTGCTCGGCTTCAACCGCCGCTTCGACCCGCACTTCCTCGCGCTCAAGCGCCGCCTGGACGCGGGCGAAGTCGGCCGACTGGAAGCCCTGCACATCGTCAACCACGACCCGGCCGCGCCGCCGCCCGGCTTCATCCCCACCAGCGGGGGGCTGTTCAAGGACTTCACCATCCACGACCTGGACCTGGCCCGCTGGCTGCTGGGCGAGGAGCCGTGCGAGGTGTTCGCCTCGGCCAGCTGCCTGGTGGATCCGGAGATCGGCCGGCTGGGCGACGTCGATACCGCGCGCGTGCTGCTGCGCACGCCGTCCGGCCGCCTGTGCGTGATCTCCAACACCCGCCGCAGCGGCTGCGGCTACGACCAGCGCATCGAGGCGTTCTGCTCGGGCGGGCGGCTCGCCGCGGACAACGTCCACACCAGCACGCTGGTGGCGACGACCGCGCAAGGCGCCCTCGCCGCGCCGATCCACCCGGGCTTCCCCGAACGCTACCGCGACGCCTACCGCGCGCAGATCGAACACTTCGCCGACGTCGTGCACGGCCGCGCGGCGCCGGCGATCGGCTACGACGACGGCATCGCCGCCCTCGCGCTGGCCGAAGCCTGCGGACAATCCGCGCGCGCCGCCGCGCCGGTCCACCCATGAAGGAATCGAACATGCACAAGGTCGCATTGATCGGCGCCGGCCGCATCGGCCGCATCCACGCGCGCAACATCGCGCGCCATCCGCGGCTGGCACTGGCCGCCGTGGTCGACCCGGTCGAGGAGGCAGCGCACGCGCTGGCCACCGAGTGGCAAAGCCGGGTCGCCACGCTCGACGGGGTCCTGGCCGATCCGGACGTGGCCGGCGTGGTCATCGCCAGTTCCACCGATACGCACCTGGACTACAGCGTGCGCGCCGCGGCCGCCGGCAAGGCGGTGTTCTGCGAGAAGCCTATCGACCAGGACCTGGGCCGCGCCCGCACCGCGGCCGATGCGCTGTCCGGCGCGCGCCTGCTGCTGGCCTTCAACCGCCGCTTCGATCCCAACTTCCAGGCGCTCAAGGCGCGGTTGGACGGCGGCGAGGTCGGCACCCTGGAAAGCCTGCAGATCACCTCCAACGACCCGGGCCCGCCGCCACCGGCCTACGTCGCGGTGTCCGGCGGCCTGTTCAAGGACATGGCGATCCACGACTTCGACATGGCGCGCTGGCTGCTGGGCGAGGAGCCGGTGGCGGTGTTCGCCGTCGGCAGCTGCCTGGTGGACCCGGAAATCGGCAGGCTCGGCGACGTCGATACCGCGCGCACCCTGCTGCGCACGGCATCGGGCCGCCTGTGCGTGATCTCCAACAGCCGCCGCTCCGGCTTCGGCTACGACCAGCGCATCGAGGCCTACGCCTCGGCCGGCATGCTGCGCGCCGACAATGTCACCGAGACCACGGTGCAGGCCTGGACCGAGGCCGGCGCCGCGGCGGACCGCTTCCAGAATTTCTTCCTCGACCGCTATGCCGAGGCCTACCGGCGCGAGATGGACCACTTCGCCGACATGCTCGACGGCAGCTGCAGCGCATCGGTGGGCTACGCCGACGGCGTCGCCGCGCTGGCGCTGGCGGAGGCCGCGGCGCAGTCGCTGCGCAGCGGCCAGGTGGTCGCCCCCTGACGCGGGCTTAGCGCGCGGCCGCGGCCACGGGCGCGACCAGCTTGCCGCGCACCAGCGCGGCGAAGTCGTCCAGGCGGCAGGGCTGCGCGCAGCCGGGGATCGGCAGGGACACGTAGGCGGGTGCGTTGGCGTCCGACAGCGGCTGCAGTTCACGCACCTGGTCCATGGTCTGCGAGCGGTAGAAGGCGCGCACGAAGCGTTCACCGCGCGCATCCGACAGCACCTCGAAGCCGAGCGCGCCACCCGGCGGCGGATCGTCGCGCGGGTAGCCGGGCACGGTCCAGTGCAGGTCGAGCAGGCCGCCGAGGTCGGCGATGTTGGTGTCGTGCCCCACCAGCACCGTCAGCGGCGGGCCGTCTTCGACGGCCGCAAGCATGCGCGCGGCCAGCGGCGAGGCGGCGCGCGCGGCGACGTACGGCGCGCGGCCTTCGTAACGAAACTTGATCGAATGGAACTCGAGCAGGGCCTCGATGCCGTCGCGGTCCAGGCGGCCCCAGGCCACGTCCTGCATCGACATGCCTTCCAGGTACTCGAGCAGGAAGGTCTGGCTGATCGTCGATGCCAGCCCGAAGGGGTCGCCGACGTCGGGACGATCGTCTTCGTTGCGCACGATCCCGGCCGGCATCTGCGAGAGGTCGCACCCGGCCGGTACGCCCCATGCTTTGCACAGCGGCGGTGCGCAGCAACCCAGCGCCTGGTTGAGCTGCGCGAACAGCGCCGCGCGCGCCTGCACCTCGGCATCCATCCCGCCTGGCGGGGCGAGCGCGGCCACCGCATGCACGGCCTGGTCGGGCTCCACGCGCATGTAGCCGGTTTCCAGCGGATGGAACTCGAAGTCCTCGTCGGCGCTGGCCGGGAACGCGACCGCGATGCCGCAGCCCGGCGCGAGCCCTTCGAGCAGCGCACGCGCGGTGTCCTGCGTACGTGATTTGGCGCTGGCCGCCACCGCCACGGTGTCCGGCGACGGGCAGCCGTCGGCCGGGATCAGGCCACGCGCCGCCCAATGCGTGCGATCCCAGGCACCGACCAGGCGCACCGCGTCGTAACCGTGCTGCGTCAGCTCGCCGAATCCTGTCGACCAGGTCGGCCATTCCCGGTCTGCCATGCCTTCGGGCGCGACTTGCGGTTTGGTCGGCGGGCGGACGCCGTGGCGCATCAGCATCACCACGCGTTCGAGGACCGGCGCGGCCTGCGCGTCGGCGGGGACCGGCCGCTCCGGGCTGCCCGCGCAGGCGGCCAGCAGGCCGCAAAGCGCGAGCAGGCCGGCGCCCAGGGCGCAACGGATCGGTGGGGGCATGGCGTTGCGCTCCTGCATCGGGATCACCATCGTGTCGACGCCAGGGTCAGAACTTGAGCTGGATACCCATGCGCGCGGTCCAGCCGTAGATTTCCTTCTCGGCCATGCGATTGCGGTAGCCCATGTAGGTGCGCATGGCCGCGTCGTTGAGGTTGCTGCCTTCCAGGAATACGGTCACGAGAGGGTTGAAGGCATAGCTCACGCGCGCGTCCCACTGCTTGAGCGAGTCGACATAGATGTCCCCTTCGCGCTCCTCCTCGTTGACCTCCAGCAGCATCGCCGACCGATAGGTGTAGGCGATGCGCGCCGCGAACCCGTACTTCTCGTAGCTGATCTGTGCCGAGGCGACCCGGTCGGACTGGTTGAGCAGCGGCACCCTGTCCGAACGACCGGGCAGGCCTTGTGCCTCGGAATCGACCCAGGTCATGTTGGCGCCGACGCTGAACCCGTCCAGCGGCGACGGCAGGAAGCTCAGCTCGTACTGCGCGTTGAGTTCCAGGCCCTTCACCGTGGCCTTGTCGGCATTGGTCCAGGTGCCGACCTCCGCGTTGGTCAGCGGCAGGCCGCCGAACACGCCGTCCTGACCGTCGCGGGTGACTTCGTAGATCGGGTTCTTGATCTGCTTGTGGAACACCGCCGCCGACAGCAGGCCGCGATTGCCCACGTAGTACTCGACCGACAGGTCGAGGTTGGTCGACATCAGCGGGGTAAGGTCGGGATTGCCCATCGTGACCTCGGGCTCGGCGCTGCCGGCGTCCTCGACCTGCACGAACGGCGCGAGCGACTCGTAGTTGGGCCGGCCGATCGCGCGCGTGGCGGCGGCGCGGAACACCAGGTTCTCGCCGGCGTCGTAGCGGAAGTTCACGCCGGGGAACCAGTCGGTGTAACTGCGCGAACCGAACGTGTTGAAGTCCTGGTCGAGGGACGCCTCCTCGACGTCGAAGCCGTGGGCGGCGTAGTCGCCCTGGGTATGCTCGACGCGCACGCCGGGGATCACGGTCAGGTCGCCGAAGCGCAGGCGGCCCATGATGTAGCCGGCAGTGATCTTCTCGGTGATGCGGTAGTCGCCGGCCAGCGTCGCCGAGAGAGTGCCCTCATCGTCTTCCTCGAACTCGCCGCCGTGCGCATCGAAATAGGCATTCGCCGCCGGGCTGGAGATCGTCGGACCGATGAAGTAACGGTTGCCGAATATCGAGCCCATGGGCTTGCCGAGCACGTCGGCCAGCGTCATCGGGCCGTCGTCGTATTCGTAGGCGCGACCGTTCTCGTCGGCGGTCTTCTTGCGGTGCAGGTATTTCACGCCGAACTGCAGGTCGGAACCGTCGCCGATCGACATCGGCATCAGGTAGTCCAGCCGCGCCTGGTACAGGTCCTCGACTGCGTGGCGCGATTCAGGCTCCCAGAAATCGGGTTCGAACAGCGACGGATCGTACGCGTCGAGGCCGTCCGGGGTGACGGTGTAGGTATCGCTGCCCAGCAGGTAACTGCCGGTGATGTCGCCCTGCACGAAGCCCCATTCGTCGCGGTGCGGATCGCGCTTGTCGGCGCGCGACCAGGTGACCTCGGCGTTGAGCTTGCGATCTCCCTCGAACTCGAACTCGCCACCGGTCGAAGCGGTCAGCGTACTGGTGTTCTCCGACCGCGTGCGCAGTGCACGCAGCGCCTCGGCGTCGCTGAAGGTGCCGCTGCGCGCGTCGGTGGGCGAGATCCCGTCCTCGTCGAACTCGATCGCAAGGAGGTCGCGTGTCTCGGAGTCCTCGTACTTGGAGTACAGCAGGCGCAGGAACAGGCTGGTGTCGTCGTTGGGACGCCAGTCGAAGTTGGCGACCGCGCCGGTGCGCTGGCGATGGGTGTTGTACTGGCGCATGTCCAGCCCTTCGGGCACGAACTGGCCGTCGACCTCGATCCAGTCGCCCGCGTTCTGGATGTTCTGGCTGCCGATCTTGCGGTCCGAGTGGTTGAGCGCGAACACCGCGCCGAACTGCTTGTCGGGACCGAAGCGCCCGCCGAACGAGCCGTCGAACTCGTAGGGATGCTCGCTGTTGATGTCGTTGTAGCCGTAGGCCGCGCTGGCGGTGCCGAACGTACCCTGGCGGTCGAACGCGCTGAGTGTTTCGATGTTGACCATGCCGGCGATGGAGTTGGCGTCCATGTCCGGCGTCAGCGTCTTGGACACGATCACCGCGCCGATCAGGCCCGAGGGAATGTCGTCGAGCTTGACCTGGCGGCCGTCCGGTTCCGGCGCCGGCGAGGTCTGGCCGTTGAGGGTGACGTTGAGCAGGTCCGGCGAGATGCCGCGCACCGTGAGGTAGCGTCCCTCGCCCTGGTCGTTGACGGTGGAGATGCCCGGCAGCCGGCGGACCGCCTCGGCCACGTTCTGGTCGGGCAGCCGGCCGACGTCGTCGGAACGGATCGCGTCGACCTGCCCGTCCGCGTAGCGCTTGTCGTCGATGGCCGCGCGATCGGCCGCGCGGCGCCCTGTGACCTGGACCCGGTCCAGCTCGGTGACCTGCGGTGCCTGCCCCGCCGGCGGTGGGTCCGCACTGTCCTGGGCCTGCAGCTGTCCGGACATGAGAGCGAGGTTGCTCAGAATGATTGCCGTCAATGCATTGCGATGGATCTGTCGCATGGTGCAGTCCCTCCCGAGGACAGCTGCCACCGGCCAGGCAAGGGCGCCCGGATCGGGTGGCCGTGCCCGGAGATTACGAATGAAAATTCCAGAATGCAACACATTTGGAATTTCTCTTGCAAAATCCAAGACCCTGTGTGAATGTCCCCACACGGCTAGCCGGCACATTCAAGCAACCGGAGATGACAAATTGAGTTCCCGCCATCGATCGACCATCACCGTCATGGCCGTGGCCGTGGCGCTCGCCCTGCCGGGCGGACAGGCAGGCGCCCAGGACGTCCAGGTCCCGACCGTCCAGGCGACCGCCAGCACCCAGCGCACCGCCAGCGGCGAGAACAACGACGCGGCGATCGTGCGCAACGACGCCCGGCCCGGCGCAAGCCGCATCATCGCCACCGCCGCACTCGACGGCCTTGAAATCAGCGACCTGTCCGGCAAGCGGCTGGCCACGGTGCCGGCCGGCGAAGCCGCGGCGGTGGACGCCATGCCGGGCGTGACGATCGGCGAGCGCAGCACGACGGTGGTCGCGGCGGTGGACGAGACCGGTCATTTCCTGCGCCTGTACACCTTCGCCAACGACCGCCTGGCCGAGGCCGGCGCGCGGCCGATCCCGCTGGGTTTCGCCGCGGAGGGCATCTGCCTGTTCCGCAGCCCGCAGGACGGCGCGCTGCAGGCGTTCATCGTCGGCGACGGCGGCGAGATCGACCAGCAGGTCATCCACGCCACCGCCGACGGCAGGCTCGACGCGCGCCAGGTGCGCCGCATCCACCTGCCCTCGCCCCTCTCGCAATGCGTCGCGGATGCGGCGGGGCACGTCTACGTGTCCGAGGAAGCCGTCGGCATCTGGCGCTTCAACGCCGACGCCGAGGCCGACACCGAAGCCCGGGTGGTCGACGCCCCGCGGCTGGGCCATATCGAGGAGGAGGTCTCCGGGGTGGCGCTGTACGACGGCGGCGACGGCCGCCGCTGGCTGCTGGCCGGGGACGTTAGCGCCGGACACGTGAACGTCTACGATCGCGACCGCGACGATGCATGGCTGGGGGCCTTCGCCGTTGCATCCCCGGACGGCGGCGCGGTTGAAGAACCCGGCCTGCTTGCCGCCACCGGCCTGCCGCTGGGCAAGTCACTCCCGCACGGCGCGCTGCTGGTGGTCGACGAGGGCGCGGCCGACACCAAACTGGTGGCGATCGCCGACATCGCCCGTGCGCTCGGCCTCGACCCGGGCAACGCCGCAGCCGCGGCATCGCCGGACACCGTCCCCGTCGTCGCCGCGCTGGTGGAAACCACGCCCGTGTCCAGCTTCGGCGACGCCGCCGACGACCCCGCGATCTGGGCCAATCCCGACGACCCGGCCGCCAGCCTGGTAATCGCCACCGACAAGAAGGCCGGCCTGTACGTTTACGACATGCAGGGCCAGGTCGTGCAGTTCCTGCCCGACGGCAAGATGAACAACGTCGACCTGCGCGAAGGGTTCGAACTGGGCGGCGAGAAGGTGGTGCTGGTCACCGCCAGCAACCGCACCGACGACAGCATCGCGATCTACCGCCTCGATACCGCCGCGCGCCGGCTGGTGGACGTGGCCGACGGCGTGCAGCCGACCGGCTTCGACGACCCCTACGGCCTGTGCATGTACCGCAGCGCGCGCGACGGCGCGATGTACGTGTTCATCAACGGCGACGACACCGGCAAACGCCAGTGGCGCCTGGTCGACGCCGGCAACGGCCGCGTCCGCGCCGAGCTGGTCCGCGAGATGACGTTCGATTCGCAGACCGAGGGCTGCGTGGCCGACGACGACGCCGGCACGCTGTACGTCAACGAGGAAGACGTGGCGATGTGGCGGATGTCCGCCGAACCCGACGGCGGCGACGCCAAGGTCGCGGTCGAGCGCATCGAGGACAACCCGGCGATCCGCGACGACCTCGAGGGCATGGGCATCTACCACCTGGGCGAAGGCCGCGGCTACATCGTCGCGTCGAGCCAGGGCAACGACACCTACGCGGTCTACCGGCTCGAGGGGAAGCAGGAATACCTGGGTTCGTTCGCCGTGGTCGCCGACCCGGCGCGCGGCATCGACGGTATTTCCGAAACCGACGGGCTGGAAGTCACCAGCCGCAACCTCGGCCCCGGCTTCGAACACGGCGCAATGATCGCCCAGGACGGGCGCAACGTGATGCCGGTGGAGAACCAGAACTACAAGTACGTGTCCTGGAAAGCGATCGCGGACGCGCTCGGGCTGGAGATGCGCTGACCGGCCGCGCGACGGGCACGACACGGGCGGGTGGCGGGCGCTAGGCTGGCGTCCCGCCACTGCCGGCCCCGCCCCATGTCGCCCCTCGTCGAACGCGCCCTGCCTGTCGTCCTGCTGCTGGGCTCCAACGTCTTCATGACTTTCGCCTGGTACGGGCACCTCAAGTACAAGGCCTCGCCGTTGCTGGTCGTGATCCTGGCCAGCTGGGGCATCGCCTTCTTCGAATACGCGTTGCAGGTGCCGGCCAACCGCCTGGGCAGCGCGGTCTACTCGGCGCCGCAGCTCAAGGGCATGCAGGAGGTGATCACGCTGGTGGTGTTCGCGGTGTTCTCGACGAGCTACCTGGGGCAGTCGCTGAAGTGGAACCACTGGGCCGGCTTCGCCCTGATCGCGGTCGCGGCGTGGCTGATCTTCATGGACTGAGCGGTTCGCGGCGCCAGCTTCAGGTTCTTCCCAACCGGGGACGAGCGCGCGTCCGCGAGTGGCTGGGTGCCCCGGGATCCGGCGAAGTAATTTTTGCCACGGATGGCGCGGATGAACGCGGACAAGATGAAGGCGTCATGGCGTAGCGCCGTGCTGTCCAGCAGTGCCACTCGATGCGCGGCGCTTCTCTCGCTTCCCGGCGCGCGCGAAGACGGGGGGAGGGCATTCCCTTTTGCTTTATCGGCTTTGCTTCATCGGCGTCATCCGCGCCATCCGTGGCAAGAGTGCTTTCGGATGTTTCAGAAGCCGATGCGGCCAGTCAGGATGTCCTTGAACATCACCCCGCCTCCCACGAATCCCGGCACCCGACACCGACGAATGCCGCGCGCGCGGCTTGCGGAGGCGAACAACCGTGGTTTCGCCTAGAAGCGGATGCGGCCAGTCAGGATGTCCTTGAACATCACCCAATCCCCGGCAAACGAATAGAACGGGTGCTTGAACGTCGCCGGCCGGTTCTTCTCGAAGAAGAAGTGCCCGACCCAGGCGAAGCCGTAGCCGCACAGCAGCGCACCGAGCATCCACCATGCATTGCCGGTGGTGATCGCCACGACGACCAGCGCCAGCACGCCGCAGCTGCCGATGAAGTGCAGCCGCCGCGAAGTGCGGTTGGCGTGTTCGCTCAGGTAGAACGGGTAGAACTCGCGGAAACTGGCGAAGCTGCTCACGATCTTCCTCCGGTCACACGGGCCTGGGTGACAGCATGATGACCAGCATGCCACATACGCACAGAAGCGCGCCCAGCAGGTCCCAGCGCGTCGGCCGCACCGCGTCCACGATCCACAGCCAGCCGATGGCGACGGTGACATAGACCCCGCCATACGCGGCATACACGCGGCCGGACGCCGTGGGGTGCAGGGTCAGCAGCCAGACGAACGCCGCCAGCGCGATCGCGGCCGGCAGCAGCAGCCACGCGCTGCCGGCCTTGCGCAGCCACAGGTACGGCAGGTAGCAGCCGATGATCTCGGCCAGCGCGGTCGCGACGAACAGCAGCAGGGTCTTCATCGATCGCCTTCCACCGGCGGCGGCGACGCCCCGGTCCCGGGCGCCTTTTCTTCGCGCTTGGCCCGTATCCAGTACGCCTCCTGCGCCTCCAGCGGCAGGTCCTGCATGCGCACGCCGTCGGCCTTCGCCAGCCGCTCCATCGCCCGGAACCGGCGCTCGAACTTCGCGTTCGCACGCCGCAGCGCGCTGCCGACGTCGACCTTCGCATGCCGCGCCAGGTTGGCGCAGACGAACAGCACGTCGCCCAGTTCGTCCTCCAGCCGCTCGTGCACGGCGGCATCGTCCGGCACATCGGCCAACGCGGCGAACTCCACCTCCACCTCGCGGATTTCCTCGTGCAGCTTGTCGATCACCGGCGCAGGCCCGGGCCCGTCGAAGCCCACCCGCGCCGCGCGCGCCTGCAGCTTCACCGCGCGCTGCCACTCGGGCAGGCCGCGGGCGATGCCGGCCAGCGCGGAATCGTCCGCGTCACCGGCGTCCACGCGCTCGGCGCGCTTGATCTCCTCCCAGCTGCGGCGCACGCCGTCCGCGTCGCCGCGCGCGCGATCACCGAACACGTGCGGATGGCGGCGGACCATCTTGTCCGAGATCGCCGCGGCCACGTCGTCGAAGCCGAACGCGCCCTGCTCGCTTGCCATCTGCGCGTGGAACACCACCTGCAGCAGCAGGTCGCCCAGTTCGTCTTTCAGCGCCGGCAGGTCGTCGCGGTCGATGGCGTCGGCAACTTCGTAGGCTTCCTCGATCGTGTACGGCGCGATGGTGGCGAAGGTCTGCTCGACGTCCCACGGGCAGCCGGTGTCGCGGTCGCGCAGGCGGGCCATGATGTCGAGCAGGCGCTGGAGGCTGGAAGTCGGATTGGTCACTGATGGTTCCGGGCGGGTGGCATGCTTGAGGGGGCGAGACGCGGGGTGGCGCCAGCCGCCGCGGCCGGCACCTCGGGATCGTCATTCCCCCGAAGGCGGGAATCCAGTGGCTTCGGCTTGCCGGGCCGCATGCGCCACTGCAAAGTCGCCGGGTTCCCGCTTTCGCGTGAATGACGGTATTTCCGTTCCCTCCATCACCGGAAGGATGACGCGCAGTGGCATCCGCTGCGCGCACCACGGGTCATGCGCGATCGCCTACCCACTCTTTCCACGGCAGCGACGGATCACCCAGCGCCATGAAATCCCCGTTGAGCACCGTGTCGCGCTGGTTGTAGCGCAGCGGGCGGCCTCGCGGGTCGAGCACGGCGCCGCCGGCGGCCTCGACGATCGCCTGCCCGGCCGCGGTGTCCCACTCGCTGGTCGGACCGAAGCGCGGATACACGTCCATGCCGCCTTCGGCCAGGCGGCAGAACTTCAGCGACGACCCCAGCGCCACCGGTTCGCCGGCGGCGCCGGTTTCCGCGGCGATGCGGTCCAGCAGGGACTCGGTGCGCGCATTGCGGTGCGAACGGCTGGCGGCCACCCGCAGCGGCGCCCGTGCCGGGATGCGCGTGTGCAGCGCACGCTCTGCATCACCGTCGCGCCGGAACGCGCCCTGCCCGCGCGCACCGTGCCACAGCACGCCGGTCACCGGCGCCTGGATCACGCCGAACACGACTTCGCCGCCTTCGACCAGGGCGATGTTGACCGTGAACTCGCCGTTGCGCTTGACGAATTCGCGGGTGCCGTCGAGCGGGTCGACCACCCACAGCCGGTTCCACGACCGCCGCACGCCGGTGGGGATGGTGTCGGCCGATTCCTCCGACAGCACCGGGATGTCCGGCGTCAGCGTTTGCAGCCGCGCGAGGATGCAGCGGTGCGCGGCGAGGTCGGCGGCGGTGAGCGGGCTGTCGTCGGCCTTGTGGTCGACTTCGAAGCAGGTGTCGTAGACGCGCAGGATCTCGGCCGCGGCTTCGCGCGCGGCGGCGATGACGCCCTCGCGCAGGGCCTCAGCGACCGGCATGGTGCTGCAGGTATTCGCGGGCGATGAACAGCGCGGCGATGGAGCGGCCTTCCGAGAAATCCTCGCGCAGGATCAGCTCGTGCAGTGCGTCGATTTTCCAGGGCACCACTTCCAGCTCTTCGGGTTCGTCGCCGGGCAGGCGCTTGGGATACAGGTCGCGCGCCAGCACCAGGTGGGTCTGGTGGCTCATGTAGGTCGGCGCCAGGGTCAGCGAGCGCAGCACCTGCACCGAATGCGCGCCGTAGCCCGCTTCCTCCATCAGCTCGCGGTTGGCGGCGTGTTCGGGCGTCTCGCCGGCGTCGATGCGGCCCTTGACCAGGCCCAGCTCGTAGCGGTGCACGCCGGCGGCGTATTCGCGCACCAGCAGCACGGTCTCGTCGTCGAGCATCGGCACCACCGCCACCGCGCCGTGACCGCGGCCGTGCAGGCGTTCGTAGCGGCGGCGCTCGCCGTTGCCGAATTCCAGGTCCAGCCGCTCCATGCGGTACGGCCCGGCGTCGTGCTCGGTGATGCCGTGGATGATCGGCAGGCGGCGCGTCATCGCCGCGCTCCGGCGGCACGGGACGGCGCCGGGCGCGCGATAATGGGGGAATGAATGCAAAGGCTCACGATGCGTCGATTCTAAACGAGGCCGATCGCTGGCGTTCGCGCGACCTGGCCGTGCTCTGGCATCCCTGCACGCAGATGCGCGAACACCTCTCCCATGGCGCGGCGGCGGACGGCCGCCACGGCGACGCCCTGCCGCTGCTGCCGGTGGCGCGCGGCGAAGGCGCCTGGCTGGTTGGCCACGACGGCAGCCGCACGCTGGACGCGGTGAGCAGCTGGTGGACCAACCTGTTCGGCCACGCCGAGCCGCGCATTGCCGAGGCCGTCGCGCGGCAGGCGCGCACGCTGGAACAGGTGATCCTGGCCGGCTGCTCGCATCCGCCGGCGGTGGAACTGGCCGAGCGCCTGCTCGCGATCGCGCCGCGCCAGGACGGGCGCGATCCGCTGGCCAAGGTGTTCTATGCCGACAACGGCTCGGCCGGCGTCGAGGTGGCGCTGAAGATGGCCTTCCACTGGTTCCGCAACCGCGGCGACGAGCCGCGGCGCACGCGCTTCGTCTCGCTGCACAACAGCTACCACGGCGAGACGATTGGCGCGCTGTCGGTGGGCGACATCCCGCTGTACCGCCGCGTCTACGCGCCGCTGCTGCTGGAACCGCTGTTCGCACCCTCGCCCGATGCCTTCAACGCGCGTCCGGGCCAGTCGCCCGCAGCCTGCGCGGAGGAAGCCGCGGACGCGCTGGCGCACCTGCTCGACGAGCATGCCGGCGAGGTCTGCGCACTGATCCTGGAGCCGCGCGTGCAGTGCGCCGGCGGCATGCGCATGCACGACCCGGTGTACCTCAGGCGCGTACGCGAGCTGTGCGACGTGCACGGCGTGTTCCTGATCGCCGACGAAATCGCGGTCGGCTTCGGCCGCACCGGCACGATGTTCGCCTGCGAGCAGGCAGGCATCCAGCCGGACCTGCTGTGCCTGTCGAAGGGCCTGACCGGCGGCTTCCTGCCGCTGTGCGCGGTGCTGGCCACGCAGGCGATCTACGACGGCTTCCTCGACGACTCGCGCGAGCGCGCCTTCCTGCACTCGCACAGCTATTCCGGCAACCCGCTGGCCTGCGCCGCGGCGCTCGCCTCGCTCGATATCTTCGACAGCGACAACGTGCTCGCGCGCAACCGCGAGACCGCGGCGAAGATGGCGCAGCTGGCCACGCCGTTCGCGAACCATCCACTGGTCGCGGACGTGCGCCAGGCCGGGATGATCCTCGCGATCGAACTGCACCCCGAGCCCGGCGCCCGCGAGGATGGCAATGCGGTGGAAATCGCCAACCTCCGCGGCCCGCGCATGTACCGCGCCGCGCTCGACCGCGGCGTACTGCTGCGGCCGCTGGGCGACGTGCTGTACTGGATGCCGCCGTACTGCATCGACGACGACCAGCTCGCCCTGCTGGCAGACGCCACGCGCGCGGCAATCGAGGCGGCCGGGGCTGTCTGAAACGGCAGCCGGCCGGTTGTTGATTGGCCACGGATTGACGCGGATTGATACGGATAAAGCGGGGGAACCAGTGAAGAACAACGCCATCACCTTTCGTTTTGCCCTGCCTCGTCCGCGTGCATCCGCGTTGATCGGTGGCAACAAAGAGACTTTGCCATGCGCGTGAACCGCGCCCACGTCGATGCGGCGCTGGCGGTCGGCGCGCGGGTGGCGCTGCCGGAGGGCGCCGCGGCGCACCTGCTGCGGGTGCTGCGGCTGGGCGTCGGCGACGGCTGCGTGCTGTTCAACGGCGACGGCCACGATTACGACGCGCGCATCGTCGTCGCCGACAAGCGCGGCGGTGAGGCCGAGGTCACCGGCGTGTGCGCGGTCGACAACGAATCGCCGCTGCGCATCGTCCTGCTGCAGGGCATCGCGCGCGGCGAAAAGATGGACTGGATCCTGCAGAAAGCGACCGAATTGGGCGTGGCCGGCTTCGTGCCGGTCAGCTCGGAGCGCAGCGAGGTCCGGCTGGAAGGCGAGCGCGCCGCCAAGCGGCTCGCGCACTGGCGCAGCGTGGTGGTGTCGGCCTGCGAACAGAGCGGGCGCGCGCGGGTGCCCGACGTTGCCTCGCCCCGGCCGCTGGCCGCGGCGCTGGCCGCGCTGCCCGGCGACAGTCTGCGCCTGACCCTGGACCCGGAGGCGGCGGCCGGCATCGCGACGCTGCCTGCACCCGACGCACGCCCGCTGGTCCTGGCGATCGGCCCCGAAGGCGGCTGGTCGCCGCGCGACCGCGCGACGCTGGAAGGCGGCGGCTTCGGCGGCCTGCGACTGGGCCCGCGCATCCTGCGTACGGAAACGGCGGGCATGGCGGCGATCGCAGCGCTGCAGGCGCGGTTCGGGGATTTGTAAGCGCGGTCGGCGCGGAACGGGCGGGGCCGGGGTTCAGCAGTTCGCGCCTCAAGGGCATCGCGGCCATGGCCGCTCCCACAGAGACCATGGGGTTGATGGCTGCTATTGCCGCCGCTGGGGCCTGCGGGTCAGGCGGCCAGGGCTTCGTGCAGGGATGCCTCGACGACGCCGATATCGGGGACCAGCGCGACGTCGTCATTGAGCAGCACGCGCGCGCGCACGCCGTTGGGCAGTTCGCCGCCGTCGCTGGCGTCCGCCACCAGCGTCTCGCGCGACACCGTGACCAGGCGCGGGAAGCCCTGGGTCAGCATCGCGAAGTGCGGGAGTTTTTCGTCGCCGCCCAGCGCCTTGAGCACGGCGACCTTGCTGCCCAGGCCGCCCTGCTCCTCGGCCAGGCCGGCGATGCGCGCGAACGACACCAGCGGCAGCTGCCAGCCGCGCCAGCGGATCCGGCCCAGCAGCCAGGCCGGTGCATTTTCGACCGGCTCCGGATCGGCGTAGGACAACACCTCGGCGATGGTCGCGTTGGGCAGCAGCAGGCGCGCGCCCTCGATCTGGATCAGCACGCCGCGGACGTCCTGGACGACTGCGTTCTGGCTCTGTGTGTTCATGCTTGCCTCGGTCTCAGGACGGCCAGCGCGCGGCAAGTTGCCCGGCCAGCTCCGCCGGCATCGCCGTGGCGGCGCCGTGCGCGATCAGTGCGGTGGACGCGGCCGGGTCGTAGCAGCCGTCAAGCGCCTGCCCGGCCACCAGCAGGCCCGACGCGACCTGCGCCATGCCCGCGCCGACGCTGTCCACGCTGCTGCCGCTCAGCAGCAGCAGCGCGCTGTCGGCGGGCGGCAGCGCGTCGAGCAGCGGCTTCGAACCACTTTCGTCGGCGACGAATACCAGCCGGGAACGATCCCGCTCCAGCGAAATATCCGGCGGAATGAAGTAGACGGTGCCGGCCTCTGCGGCGTGGCCGGCTTCGGCCAGGGCGACCGGGACCTGCGCCGCACGCGCCATCTGCTTGACCAGGCGATCGTAGCGGCCGCCGTCCAGCTGCAGCCGCACGAGTATCGGGCGCGGGAAGCCCTCCGGGATCGCGGCCAGCAGCTGGCGCACGGCGTCAGGTCCGCCGAGCCCGCCCTCGACCAGGACCGCGCCGCGCTCCGGGCCGTGTCCGTAGCTGTCGACGTCGGCCAGCGACAGCGAGGACACGCGCGCTTCGAGGGCGTCCAGATCGATTTCCGCTGCCGTGCGCGGCGGCGACGGCGGCGCGGGCGCATCATCGGAGGAGACGGCGTCCGGCGACTCGTCCGCGACAGCGTCGCCATCCGATCCGCCGGCCTGCATCGAAGCCAGCAGCGCGTCGACGTCGACCAGTTCGACGTCATTGTCGGCGTGTGCGCCATCGCCGGCGTCCCACGACGCCATTTCCAGCGATGCGCCGGCATCGTCTCCGGACGGCCCAGACCCGGCATCGTCGTCGACGACCGCCTCGAAGGTCAGGCTGTCTTCGGACAGGCCGGACAGGTCGTCCGCGTCCGCTCCGGCGTCATCCGCCTCCGGCGGCAGCTCACCGGCCACGTCGTATTCGGGTTCCGGCGCCGCTTCGGCGGGCGCGTCGTCGGCCAGCGACAGCGCGTCCGCGGCCTCCGGTTCGAGCCGGACCTCCGGCTCCAGGCCCTCGTCACGCGGCACCTCGCCGGCAAGGGCCTGCGCCTGCTCGGCGAACGGGGCGATGTCCAGCCCGCCCGCGGCGCGCAGCGGCGGCAGCGCGCCGGGCGATGGCTGCAGGTCGCCTTCCTCGTCGGCGCCCGGCGGCAGCACGTCGTCGTGGCGGTGCAGCTTGGCGGACAGGTGGCGCACCCAGCGCGCCGCGTCCCAGCCGGTGCGCTGCGCGGCCAGTTCGGCCTCCTCGAAGATCACCGCGATGGAGGGGTCGGACAGCAGCGCGTCGTAGCGCTCCAGCGCCGCCTCCACCGCGGGTTCCAGCGCCACCAGCACCGCCTGCGGATGGCTGTCGACGGCCTCGCCGGGGTCGCCCGAAGCCGGATCGGCCACCAGTGCGACCTCGGCACCGGCCTGCGCCAGCGCCTCGCCGAGGCGGTCGCGCGCATCGCCCGCGCGCGCCAGCAGCACGACCCGCGGTGCGTCGCGCTCATTCATCGTCGCGCGGCTGCAGGTTGAGCAGTTCGTAGACGTTGCGCACGAGTTCGTTCTCCTGGTACGGCTTGCCGAGGTAGCGTTCGACGCCGATGTCCAGGGCGCGCTGGCGGTGTTTCTCGCCGGTACGCGAGGTGATCATCACGATCGGCACGTTGCGCAGGCGCGGGTCGGACTTCATCTGCGTGGCCAGCTCGTAGCCGTCCATGCGAGGCATCTCGATGTCGAGCAGCATCAGGTCGGGCACGCGCTCTTCCATGCGTTCGAGCGCGTCGATGCCGTCCTTCGCGGTGGCGACCTCGAAGTTGTGGCGCTCCAGCACGCGGCCGGTGACCTTGCGCATGGTGATCGAGTCGTCGACCACCATCACCAGCGGCACGCGATGGGTTTCGACCACCGGCGCCGGTTCCACCTCGCGCGGCTGCGCGGCGCGGCGGCGCGCGAGCGGGGCCACGTCCAGGATCACCACGACCGAACCGTCGCCCATGATCGTGGCGCCGAAGATGCCCGGGATCGACGCCACCTGCGGACCCACCGGCTTGACCACGATTTCGCGGCTGCCGACGATCTGGTCGACCGCCACCGCCGCGCGCAGGTCGCCGGAGCGGATCAGCAGCAGCGGCATCTGCAGCTGGCCCTCGGCCTTCGCCATGCCCTGTCCGACCAGGCTGCCGAGGTCGTGCACCGCGTAGTCCTCGCCGCCGTAGCCGTAGCTGGCGCCGGGCTTGGCGAAATCTTCGCGGGCGATGCGGCCAACGCCGCGCACCGAGGCGATCGGCACCGCGAAGCTGGTCTCGCCGATCTTGACGAACACCGCCTGCGTGACCGCCAGCGTCTGCGGCAGGCGCAGGGTGAAGGTGGTGCCTTCGCCCGCGCGCGAGGCGATGTCGAGAGTGCCGCCAAGCTGGCGCACTTCGCTCGCGACCACGTCCATGCCGACGCCGCGGCCGGCCAGGCGGCTGACCTCGTCGACGGTGGAGAAGCCGGGCTCGAAGATCAGCGCGTCGAGGTCGCTGTCGGCCAGCACCGCGTTGGCGCCAATCAGTCCGCGCTCCTCGCCGCGGCGGCGGATCGCCCCGCGATCCAGGCCGCGGCCGTCGTCGCCGATCTCCAGCACCACTTCCGAACCTTCACGACGCACCGAGATGCGGACGGTGCCTTCCTCGTTCTTGTTCGCCTTGCGGCGCTGCGGCGGGGTTTCCAGCCCGTGCGCGACCGCGTTGCGCAGCATGTGCTCCAGCGGCGCGGTCATGTGCTCGAGCACGTTGCGGTCGAGTTCGCCCTGGGCGCCGTCGAGCTTGAGCTGCACCTGCTTGCCGGTCTCGCCGGCGGCCTGGCGGACCACGCGGCGCAGGCGCGGCACCAGCGCGTCGAACGGCACCATGCGGGTGCGCATCAGGCCCTGCTGCAGGTCCGAGCTGACGCGCGACTGCTGCAGCAGCAGGGTTTCGTACTGGCGGGTCAGGTCGTCGAGCGTGCCCTGCAGGCTCGACATGTCGGCTGCAGACTCGCCCAGCGCGCGCGAGAGCTGCTGCAGGGTGGAGAAGCGGTCGAGTTCGAGCGGGTCGAAGGTGGCATCGACGGTTTCATGCTCGCGCTGGTAGCGGGCGATGATCTGCGCTTCGGTCTCGATGTCCAGGCGGCGCAGCTGGTCGCGCAGACGCATGTTGGTCTGCTCCATCTCGCCCATCGCGCCGCGGAACGCGCCCAGCTGCTGTTCCAGGCGGGCGCGGTAGATCGCCACCTCGCCGGCGTAGTTGACCAGCTGATCAAGCAGGTCGGCACGGATGCGCACCTGCTCCTGCGGCGCGCGCACGCTGATGTCGTCGTCGTCGGTGACCGGCGTATCGCCGATCGGCGCGGACAACGGCTTCAGTGCGACAACCGGGGCCTGTACGCGCGGTGCAGGCGCGGCGACGGCGGCGGACGCACCTGTCTCCGCGGCGGCGGTTTCCGGCGCAGCCCGGCCGAGGGCGCGTGCATTGAACTCCTCGATCAGCGTTTCGGAAGCGCCGATGGCGTGGCGTCCGCCGACGCGCGTGACCATCGCGTGCAGGCGGTCGAAGCCGCGCTCGAGCAGCGGAATGCCGTCGTGGCCGAGCTCCCGGCGCAGTTCGACCACGGATTCGAGCAGCGACTCCATGGCGTGGCCGAGTTCGCCCACGGCCATGATGCCGGCCATGCGCGCACCGCCCTTGATCGTGTGCAGGTCGCGCTGCAGACCGACCAGGGTTTCGCGCTCGGTGGGGTTGTCGCGCAGCTGTGCGAGCAGGCCGTCGGAATGGTCGAGCAGGTCGCTGGCTTCCTCGACGAAGATGTCGACCAGCTCCGGATCGAGCTCGCCCATCTCGAAGGCGGCGTCCGGGTCTTCTTCCGCCGCGTGCGCGGCGTGATGCGGCGCGATGTCCGATTCGACGACGGCGCCGGATTCGGCGGCGTCTTCTGCGGCGGGCATCCTTTCGACCGCGGCGCGCGCGGCTTCGAGGCGCTCGATTTCGGCGCGCTCGGTTTCCAGGCGTTCGGCTTCGGCACGCTCGGCTTCAAGGCGTTCGGCCTCGGCGCGCTCGGCTTCCGCACGCTCGGCTTCGACGCGCTCGGCTTCGACGCGTTCTGCCTCTGCACGCTCGGCTTCGGCGCGCTCAGCCTCTGCACGTTCGGCTTCGACGCGCTCCGCTTCCAAGCGCTCAAACTCGATGCGCTCGGCTTCAAGGCGTTCGGCCTCGATGCGTTCGATCTCGAGACGCTCGGCTTCAAGGCGTTCGGCCTCGATGCGTTCGATCTCGAGACGCTCGGCTTCAAGGCGTTCTGCTTCGGCACGCTCGGCGGCGCGCCGTTCCGTCTCCGCGCGCTCGGCTTCAAGCCGCTCGACTTCGGCGCGTTCGGCCGCGAGGCGCTCCGCCTCTGCGCGCTCGGCTTCGGTACGTTCGGCAGCAAGGCGTTCCGCCTCCGCGCGCTCGGCTGCAAGTCGCTCGGCCTCGGCGCGTTCGGCCGCGAGGCGCTCTGCCTCCGCACGTTCGGCCTCAAGCCGTTCGGCTTCTGCACGTTCGGCTTCTGCACGTTCGGCTTCGAGACGCTCGGCTTCAAGACGTTCCGCTTCGGCACGCCCGGCTTCAAGGCATTCGGCTTCGGCACGTTCGGCCTCGAGACGCTCGGCCTCTACACGTTCGGCTTCAAGGCGCTCGGCCTCGACGCGCTCGGCTTCAAGACGTTCCGCTTCGGCACGCTCGGCTTCAAGGCGTTCGGCTTCGGCACGTTCGGCCTCGAGACGTTCGGCCTCAAGACGTTTGGCTTCAAGGCGCTCGGCTTCGATGCGCTCGGCTTCGATCCGCGCGGCATCGTCTGCCGGTTCGGCAGGCTGGGCCAGGTCGCCGTAGGCGCTGAGGTCGTTGGCAGTCAGCTGCGCGCCGGCGTCGATGCCGTCTTCCGGCTCGGGTTCGATGGATTCGGGGATGGCCGGCGTTTCCACCGGCGCGGCCGCCTCGGGCAGGCTGTCGCGCAGGGCCGCCAGGCGCGCGGCAAGCGCGGCGCAGACCGGGACCTGCGGCGCGGGTGCGTGCAGGGCGGCGACGGTGCCGCGGATCAGCCCCGCCAGTTCGCCGAGCGCGGCGACTGCGTCGTCGCCGGCCTCGCCGCGCGAGGCCAGCAGGCGCCGGACGTAGGCTTCTGCGGGGCTGAGCGCATCGGTGATCGCCGGCACTTCGGTCATCGCGAAGGCGCCGTTCATCGTGTGCATGGCGCGCATCAGCGCATCGGTGGCCGGCATCGGCGCGGAGCGCGCCTGCACCAGCCAGTCTTCGACGGTCGCCAGGTGGCCGGTGACCTCGGCGTCGAGGATCTCCAGCAGCAGCGCGTCCACGGACGCGGGTAGCGTGCCCTCGCCTTCGGCCGCGGGTTCGGCGGCTTCGGCAGCGGGCGTTTCGGCAGCCACCGGTTCCGCGGCAGCCGGCGCGGCCGGCGCCGGGAAGACTTCCTCGCCCCCGGCGATGCGGTCGGCCAGCGCCTGCATGCCTTCCAGGTCGGCCTGCACGGATGCGGTGCCCTGCAGCGCGGCCAGCAGCTGCGGCAGCGTGAAGAACGCCTGGTCGACCATCGCGATCACGGCCGGGCTTGCTTCGCGCGTGCCGTCCAGCACGCGGTTGAGCATGTTCTCGACCTTCCAGCTGAACTCGCCCAGCGTGCGCGCGCCGACCAGCCGGCCGCTGCCCTTGAGGGTGTGGAACACGCGCCGGATCGGGCGCAGGCGCTCCATGTCCTCGGGCTTCTCGCGCCAGACCGGCAGCATCCGGTCGAGGTTGTCGATTTCCTCGCCGAATTCCTCGAGGAACACCTCGCGGATCTCGTCGTCGATTTCGTCGCCGGTGGTCTCGAAACCGCCGCTGACGGCTGCCGCCGGCGCCGCGGACGCGGAATCCGCCTGCGGCGCCCGCGCCTGGTCGAGGCTGCGGTCGATGAAGGCGGCGACGTTGCGGTCGATGTCGGCGGCCTGCGCGGATGGGTCGTGCGCGTCGACCGGGGTCGCTTCGTCCGCTTCCGCGGCGGGCGCCTGCACGTCGGGCAGCGGCCAGTAGCCGAGCGACTCGAGGCTGCCGCGGGCGATGTCGAGGATGCTTTCGCGGTTCAGGCGGTTCTCGCGCAGCGCCTCGAGGTAGTACTCCAGGCTCGCCAGCGCATCGGCGAAGGTATCGAGCTGGCGGCCGTTGGGCACGCGCTTGCGGCCGAGCAGCTCGACCTCGGTATACATGCGCACGCCGGCGAGATACGCGGCGGCCTGTGGCAGCTCCAGCATCGCCATGGCGCCGGCGACTTCCTGCAGCAGGCGCGGCACTTCGACCAGTTCGCCGTGGTCCCAGCTGGTTTCGACGAAGGCGACGAAGGCCTGGCGCGCGTCGGCGAAGTTGGCGATCGCCTCGCGGGCGATGACTTCGACCACCTTGCGCGATTCGTTCGAGAACAGGTCGTCCTGGCTGCCGCCGGCGCCGGCATCGCTGTCGCCCAGGCGCGCGACCTGGTCATCGAGCGTGGCGTCGACGTAGAGCAGCGCGCCGGCGACGTCGAGCAGCGCGCCTTCGTCGGCGACGCGGTCGCCGCGAACGATGGCGTCCATCGCGTCGCGCTGCTGCTGCACCACGTTGCGCGCCACGCCCAGGCCGAGCATGCCCAGGGTATCGGCAACGCGGCCCAGCGCCTCGACCTGCGGCTGCAGCGCGCCGACGTTGGAGGCGTTGGTGCGCAGGTGCAGGTCGAGCACATCCTTGACCCGCAGCAGGTCTTCCTTCACCGCGGCGGACACGGTGTCGAGCAGCGCGCGGTTGCGTCCGCTCAGGCTGCCCTGGGCGTGGCTGATCTCGCTTTCGGTGGGCTGCGCAGCGTCGAGGTCGAAGGTCTCGCGCAGCTCCTGCAGCGCCGGATGCGCCGCGTCGCTGTGGGCGACGTGGTAGAGCAGCTGGCGGGTCGGTTCGAGCGTGGTCTCCGGGCGCGGGATGCCAAAACCGTCGTCCTCGAACTGGCGGCGCGCCTCGCGCTGCACGCTGGCGAAGGCCTGGCGCAGGCCGGGCGTGGGCTTGATCGCGCCGTCGCGCAGGGCGGTCGCCACGGAGCCGGCGACCCACAGCATGCGCCGGGTTTCGTCCTGCCCGGTGCGCACGAACAGCGCGTCGATGGCCGCGCCGATCTCCGCGGAGTCCTTCGGTGCGCCGTCCTGCGGCCACTCGTTGATGGCGATGGACAGGCGTTCGAGCAGCGGCAGCACATCCGTACTGCGCGCGCGACCGTTGGCGGCGGGCACGTTCGAAGGCAGCGGCCGCGCCAGGTCGGGCGCGAACAGCACGCTCTCGCTCAGCCCCTGCTCGCCGCGGGCGGCGCGCAGTTCGTTGAGCAGCGGCAGCAGGACGATCGGAATGTCCTTGTGCCCGCTCTGCAGGCGCTCCAGGTAGTCGGGCAGCAGCACCACGCCGCGCATCAGCGTCGCGCAGGCGGCGTCGCGGTCGGCGGTCTCGCCGTGCTGCAGCGCCTGCGCCAGGCGCTCCATTTCCTCGGTGACCATCGCCGGCGCGTACAGCTCGACCATGCGCAGCGTGCCCTGCACCTGGTGCAGGTAGCTGGCGCAAAAACGCATGCGGCTGGTGTCGGCGGGGTCGTCGACGAAGCCCTCGATCTCGATCCGCGCCTGGCGCAGGGTCTCGTCGAGCTCCGGCTTGACCCAGCCCAGCGTGGTGTAGTCGATGGCGTCGCGCAGCGCAGTCATCGGGCACTTCCTTGTGGGAGCGGCCACGGCCGCAACCGGCAGGCATCGCGGCCTTGGCCGCTGCCGCCGGACGCACCGCTTCGAGGCTGACGAATACCGGTCATGCTATCGGTCTTCCCGCGCTCAGGCCGGCAGCTTGAAGTCGGCGACCGAACGGCGCAGGTCCGCGGCGAGCTGGGCCAGGTTGCCGATCGACTCGGCGGTCTGGTTGGCGCCCTGCGAGGTCTGCGCGGTGATCGACTGAATGGTGTTCATCGTGCTGGTGATGTTGGTCGCCGCGGCCGACTGCTGCTGCGCGGCGCTGGAAATCCCCTGGATGAGGTCGGCCAGGCTGGTCGACACGTTTTCGATCTCGCCCAGCGCGGTGCCGGCGTCCTCGGCCAGTCGCGCACCGGCGACCACCTCGGAAGTCGTCTGCTCCATCGAGCTGACCGCTTCGTTGGTGTCGGACTGGATCGCCTGCACCAGCGATTCGATGCGCTTGGTCGCGTTGGACGAGCGCTCGGCCAGTCGCTGCACTTCGTCGGCCACCACCGCGAAGCCGCGGCCCGCCTCGCCCGCCGACGCCGCCTGGATGGCCGCGTTGAGCGCGAGGATGTTGGTCTGCTCGGAGATGTCGTTGATCAGTTCGACGATCGAGCCGATCTCCTGCGACGACTCGCCCAGGCGCTTGATGCGCTTGGAGGTTTCCTGGATCTGGTCGCGGATGGAGTCCATGCCGGCGATCGTTTCGCGCACCACGCCCGCGCCCTTGGTCGCGATCTGCACCGAGCGATGGGCCACGTCGGCCGACTCGGCGGAGTTCTTCGACACCTGGTTGATGCTGGCGGCGATTTCGTTGATGCGGTCCGACGCGGAGTTGATTTCCTGCGCCTGGTGTTCGGCGGCCTCGGCCAGGTGCATGGCGGTGGCCTGCGTTTCCTGCGCGCTGGACGCGACCTGCACCGATGTGTCGTTGATCGTCTGCACCAGGCTGCGCAGCTGCTCGACGGCGAAGTTGATCGAGTCGGCGATCGCGCCGGTCATGTCCTCGGTTACCGTCGCCTTCACCGTCAGGTCGCCTTCGGCGAGCGAGCCCATTTCGTCCAGCAGGCGCATGATCGCCTCCTGGTTGCGGTTGTTGAGCTCCATCGTGGTTTCGTAGCGCTGCCGCTGCGCGCGGTTGATGCTGAAGATCAGGCCGACGATGGCGACGATGGCCAGCGCACCGAAGATGATGCTGATCCAGATGTTGCCCAGCAGGCTCTTGTCACGCAGCGAACCGAAGGCGGTGAAGGCCTGGAACAGGTCGCGGCTGTCGGACAGCAGCTTGTCCGAGCCGGTGGTGAGCGAGGCGGCCGCGTTCTGCGCGCCGAACAGCTCCTGCGAGCTGCCGAGGATCGCGTCGAGGTCCTTCTTCATCGTCGTCCACTGCGCGGTGGCCTTGTTCAGCGCGGCCACGGCATTGGAGTTCGACAGCGGCTGGACGTTCATCGCATCGTCGCCGGACTTCAGGCCGGCGAGCACCTGCTCGAACACGTTGGCGTCGCGCGCCAGCGCCTGTCCCGCCACCGCGGCGCCGGAGCCGCCGGCGCGCACCTCGGTGACGCGGCGGGCCAGGTTGCCGGCCAGCACGTTCTGGCGCAGCGCGATGTAGATCTGCGACGAGGCCGAACCACTGGACGACATCGCGCGCACCACCTCGTCGAGCTGCGCCTGCAGCTGCGGGATGCCCTGCGAGAAGCGATCGGCGTTGCCGGCCAGCGCCAGTACCGCGGCCTCGCTGGCGATCACCGCGTCGGCGTTCTTGGCCAGCGGCGCCCAGGTCTGGCTGACCTTGGCGATCGGGCCGGACACACCGGTGGTGTCGCCGAAATTGCTGTTGAGCTCGGAGATGTCCGAATCGACCTCGGTCTTGGTCACCTTGAACGCGTCGAACGCCGCCTTGTTGCCCTCGACCGCCTCGCGGCCCTGGTTGGCCAGCCGCTGCGAGTTGAGCTGCAGGTTCGAGGCCGCGGTACTGGCGCCGCCCAGCCGCGCCGCCTTCCACGTCGCATAACCGGTGTTGGCACCGAACACGACCAGTGAAATCGCCAGCACGATCAGCCAGAAGTTGGTACCCATGTTGCGGCCCTTGCCGGCAACGGTGTCCATTACAGTGCTCATGTTGTGACCTCGGGATCCTGCGGTGCGTGCGTTGTCATGCGGCGATCAGGCCGCGGCTTGTCGGAATTCGGGCGTGCGCGCCAGCCTGTCCAGGCTGAAGACACCCCATGCGTGGCCGGCCAGGCGGTAGGCCCGGTCGACGAAATGGACGTAGCGTCCTTCGGCCAGCGGGCTGGCGGGCAGTTCATCGGCGGGCAGCAGCTGTTCCTCGAGGAAGGAACGCTGCCCGAACAGCTCGTCGATCGTCACCGCGACGTCGCCGCCGGGCTGGCGCACGACCAGCACGCGCTGGCCCTCGTGCAGCACGGTGCGCTCGCCCTCGAGGAACTGCTTGAGGTCGACGGTCGGCAGCAGGTTGCCGCGGATGTTGGCCACGCCAAGCATCCAAGGCTGCGAGCCCGGCACCGGCGTGACCTGCGGCATCGGCAGGATCTCGACCACCTCGTCGAAACCCGACGCCAGCCGGCGCTGGCCGACGCGGTAGCCGACGCCGCGCCACAGGCCCGGCGCGTCGAGCTGCTCGGGCAGGCCGGCGACGTGCGCCAGGCTCCTGCGCTCGTAGTCGACGAGGATCTCGAACGGATCGGCCGGCGCGCTGTCGCGGCCGGCGCGCGCAGACGCGGCTGCGGGCTTGCGGCTCGCGGCGTCCGGCTTGCGGTTGTGGTGGCGGCGGGCCATGTCAGCCGCCGAGTAGCTCGTTGATGCGCGCCACCAGCTCGCCCTCGTTCGGCGGCTTGACGATGTAGTCGCGCGCACCCTGGCGCATGCCCCAGGCCTTGTCGGTCTCCATGCCCTTGGTGCTGACGATCAGCACCGGGATCTTGCTGGTGGCGCTGTCGCGCGACAGCGCGCGCGTGGCCTGGAAGCCGTTCATGCCCGGCAGCACCACGTCCATCAGCACCAGGTCGGGCAGCTCGCGCTTGCAGGTCTCGATGCCGTCCTCGGCGCTGCCGGATGCCAGCACCTGGTGGCCGTTGCGCTCGAGCAGCTGGGTGAGCACCGCCGTGTCGGTCGGCGAGTCCTCGATCAGCAGGATTTTTGCCATTGTGTGCCCTACCCCCCGGTCAGGCGTTGTTGACGTGCTTGCGGATCGCGTCGAGGAGTTCCTCGCGCGTGAATGGTTTGGTGACGTACTGCTCGGAGCCCACGATGCGCCCGCGCGCCTTGTCGAACAGGCCGTCCTTGGAGGACAGCATGATCACCGGCGTCTGCTTGAACACCTGGTTGTTCTTGATCAGCGCGCAGGTCTGGTAGCCATCCAGGCGCGGCATCATGATGTCGACGAAGATGATCTGCGGCTTCTGGTCGGCGATCTTGGCGAGCGCCTCGAAGCCGTCGGTCGCGGTCGTGACCTCGGCGCCCTCGCGCTTGAGCAGGGTTTCGGCGGTGCGGCGGATCGTTTTCGAGTCGTCGATCACCATCACCCGCAGGCCCCCGAGGCTGCCGGCGCGACTGTCGTCTTGCGTCATCTTCGTATTCCCCCATGCGCAGCGCTTCGTGAATGCCGGCGCCGCTGCAAACCGTCTTATATCCCAGTCGGCCGCCACACTGTCAAGCGCTGGCGGCAGCGCGGTGAAGGTAAATGCCACGCAGTCCGCAACATCGGCCAAAGCGGCTGTTAACATTTGTCAGAATCTGCCGCGGAACGCTCTGAATGACACTCGACGTCATCGTCGTGATGGACCCGATCGAGTCGGTGAAGATCGCCAAGGACTCCACGTTCGCCATGCTGCTCGAAGCGCAGCGCCGCGGCCACCGGTTGCATTACGTCGTGCCGGGCGGGCTGTCGATGCGCGGCGGCGAGGCAGTGGCGCTGGTGGCGCCGCTGGTGGTCCGTGACGATCCGCGCGACTGGTTCGAACTGGGACAACCATCACATCGCACCCCCGGACCGGGCGACGTGGTGCTGATGCGCAAGGATCCGCCGGTCGACGCCGACTTCATCCACGACACCCAGCTGCTGGGCTTCATGCAGCGCCAGGGCGCGCAGGTGGTCAATGATCCGCAGGGCCTGCGCGACTTCAACGAAAAACTCGCCGCGCTGGAATTCCCGCAGTGCTGCCCGCCGACCCTGGTCAGCCGCGAGGCGGCCGCGCTCAAGGCCTTCGTTGCCGAGCACGGCGACGCGGTGCTCAAGCCGCTCGACGGCATGGGCGGGCGCTCGATCTTCCGCGCCCGCGCCGGCGAGTCCAATCTCAACGTTATCCTCGAGACCCTCACCGACGGCGGCCGCCACCTGGCGATGGCCCAGCGCTACCTGCCGGAGATCACCGGTGGCGACAAGCGCATCCTGCTGGTCGACGGCGAACCGGTGGACTACTGCCTGGCGCGGATCCCGCAGGGCGACGAGTTCCGCGGCAACCTCGCCGCCGGCGGCCGCGGCGAGGGCCGGCCGCTGACCGAGCGCGACCGCTGGATCGCCGCCCAGGTCGGTCCGCGGATGCGCGAACGCGGGATGCGCTTCGTCGGCCTGGACGTGATCGGCGACTGGCTGACCGAAGTCAACGTCACCAGCCCGACCTGCATCCGGGAGCTGGATGCGCAGTTCGGGCTGAACATCGCCGGGATGCTGTTCGATGCGATCGAAGCCGGAGGACTCGAGAAAGGGGGCGCTGCTGCGCCGAGTCCCGAGTCCCGAGTCCCGAGTCCCGGCTCCCGGGAATGAGCGCCGCCGTCACCACTCCCCCCGTCATCGGTGACCACCAGCGCCTGAGCGCGACCATGGTGCTGTCGCTGCTGCTGCACGGGATGCTGATCCTCGGCGTCGGCTTTGCGCTCAACGACGCCGCGCCGGTGCTGCCGACGCTGGACGTGATCCTGACCCAGACGCAGACCGAGCTGACGCCCAAGCAGGCCGACTTCCTCGCCCAGGCCAACAACCAGGGCGGCGGCGAACACGAGAAGACCAACCGCCCGCGCGACGCGCAGGCCGGCGTGGTGGCGCAGGCCGAATCGGGCGTGGCGCCGCGGCCGATGCGCGCGCAGTCGCCGGCGCCGCAGCCGCCGCCGGAGGCGCGCGTGGTCAGCAGCGCGCGCGCGGAACAGCCGATGCCGACGCCGGATGCGCGCCCCGAGGCCGAGGAAACCCCGCTGGCGCGCGGCGAGGAAAAGATCCAGCACGACCTGGCGATGGCGCGGCTGGCGGCCGAGATCCACCTGCGCTCGGAGCGCTATGCCAAGCGGCCCAAGCGCAAGTTCGTCTCGGCCAGCACCACCGAGTACGCCTGGGCCGGCTACCTGCGTGCCTGGGTGGACCGGGTCGAGCGCGTGGGCAACCTCAACTATCCCGACGAAGCGCGTCGACGCAAGCTGGCCGGCACGCTGGTGATCAGCGTGGCGATCCGCCGCGACGGCTCGGTCGAGCGCGCCGACGTGATCCAGTCCAGCGGCATCAAGCTGCTCGACGACGCCGCGCTGCGGATCGCCAAACTCGCCGAGCCCTACCCGCCGCTGCCGAAGACCGACGAGAACATCGACGTGCTGCACGTGACGCGCACGTGGAATTTCCTGCCCGGCGGCGAGCTGCTCGACGAGCGCTGAGCGCTCACAGCGGCTTCCACACCGGCCCCTCGCCGCGGCGCCAGAACACGCCCACCGCGCGCGCGTACAGCGCCGAGGCCGGCACGAAGCCGAAGTAGCGGCCGTCGATGCTGTTGCCGCGGTGGTCGCCGACCACCAGCACCTGCCCCGCCGGCACGACCAGGCCGTCGATGTCCGGGCCGCCGCCCATGTCGAGGTTCAGGCGTGCGGAGCGGTCGCCGAACTGCTCCACGTCCGTCGCGCCGGGTTCGGCCAGCGCCTCGCCGTTGATCGACAGATGGCCGCCGGCGAGCGAGACCCGGTCGCCGCCCACCGCAACCACGCGCTTGATCAGCCGCACGCCGTCGGCCGGCGACTTGAACACGGCGATGTCGCCGCGTCCGGGCTGGCCGCGCGGCACCAGGGTGATGTCGGTGAAGGGGACGCGCAGGCCGTAGGCGCTCATGTCGACCACGACGTGGTCGCCGGGCATCAGGGTGTACTCCATCGAACCGCTGGGCACGCCGTAGTGGTTGGCGAACGAGGTGCGCGCCAGCGCCAGCAGGACCAGCATCACCAGCAACTGCCGCCCCTCGCGCCGGAACCAGCCGCGCGCGCCGGTCGTGTCCCTGTCTCTCGTGCCGCTGCGTTTCGTGCCAATGCCCATCCGCGTCATGCCGTACTCCCCGGTGTGGCCTGTGGTGACCGGCGCGAAGCCGCGATGGTTCCCGGCTCAGCGCGAATCGCGCAGCGCCTGCTGTTCGACGAGGGTGAGGGCGACGTTGTCGCGCAGGTAGGCCGGTTCCACGCGCTCGGGCGGCAGCGCCTCGCCGCGCGCGAAGGCGGCGGCGCCGAGCCGGGCCACGTCGGCCGCATGCGGCAAGGCACCCGCATCGACGGCCGACAGTCGTGATCCGAGCTGCGCCGGCAGCGCACCCTCGCCTGCGGCGAACCCGGTGCCCACGCCCTGCCACGGAGCATCGCCGGCCGGCAGGGCAACCGCATCGGGGGCGCAGACGATTTCCCGCGACAGCGCGACCAGCCCGCCGCCGCGACGCTCGAACGCGGCCGAATACACCTCGCCCATGCGCGCATCGATCGCGGCGAAGATGCGTGCCGGACCATCTTCCGGCGCCCGCGCCGCCAGCGCGGCGAGGGTCGAGACCGCCACCACCGGCCGGTCCAGCGCCAGCGCGATGCCCTGTGCGATCGCGATCGCCAGCCGCACGCCGGTGAACGCCCCCGGGCCGCGGCCGACGGCGATCGCGTCGAGCTGCGCCTTGGCCACACCGGCCTCGGCCAGCAGCTGCCCTGCCCACGGCAGCGCGAGTTCGGCGTGGCGGCGCGGCGCGACCTCGAAGCGCTCGCGCACGTCGCCGTCGACGAGGACGGCGACCGAGCAGCCCTCGGTGGCGGTTTCGAATGCGAGCAGTTTCATGGACGCCGGCGACGATCGCGGGGCGACAAGGATAGGTCGGCAGCGCCCACGGCGCGAATCGCGCGGGGCTGGATCAGGTCGACATGCAGGCCGTCAACGCGACGGCACCGTGATCTCGCCGAAATCCACCGCGCCTTCCGCCGACTGGAAGCACGGCGTGTTGAAGAATCCCGCCACCGCCGCATCGGGCGCGACGTCGAAACCCGAGTCGAGCATGTAGGTGTTGCCGGTGTCCGGGTCCGTCGCGGCCAGGTTGACGCCGCCGTTGTCGAGCGTGCGGAAGCGGGTGATGGTCCAGCCGCGATCGAGCCACTGCTGGTGGAGGCGCTTGAGCTGTTCGGCAATGTCGCCCTGGTGGGCGGTGCCGCGCAGGCCGACCCAGGCATAGAACAGGTCGTCGCGCTGCTCGCCCTGCGCACCCTGGCAGCGATTGATGCGGGTCTGCATCGCTTCGCGCTGGATGGACAGGCCGCCGACGGCATCCTCCACCGCGCCCAGCAGCGACGTGACCGCGGCGGTTGGCGTATTGGTCTTCATGCGCATCGTTCCGTCGAGTGTCGGTTCACTGTAGCGCGCCGCGTCGCCACCATCGACCCGGCCGCAGGCCGCAAGCAGCAGCGCGAGCGCCGTGGCGACCGGCAATGCTCTGCGGATGCGGGGACTGGCAGGCATGCGGCCGATTCTGGCGTCGCCGGCCGCAAGCGACCGTGATCAGCCGAAGCGGCGGCTGACCGTCTCCACCTGGTCGTAGTTGCCGGTGACGATGTAGGCCTGGTTGCGCAGCGCCTCGGTGCCCGGCTCCCAGTATTCGGAATGGCCCGATGCGCCGTCGGTGCTGATGCGCTGGCCGCCGAAGCTCCAGTCGACCGGACTGTTGCCGTGGACCTCGGTGTAGCTGACCACGTCGTTGCTGGCGGCGCCGGCCCAGAAATGGTCGTCGGCGATGTGCATGTCGCTGACGTCGTCGACCAGCGGGCTGTCGAACCAGCCCTGGCGGTCCGGCGACTCGTAGCCCATGCCGGGGCTGCCGAAGACGACCACGTCGTCCACCTGCAGGCCGTCGTTCGTCCCCTGCCCGCCCGAGGCGTCCGCGGTACCGACCACGGTGGCGCCGTAGGAGTGCCCGATCATGGTGTTGTGCGACGGCGGCCCCTGGTGCGAGGCGCGCAGGCCTTCGGTGAAGTCGACCAGCGCCGGCGCGCCGTCGGTGGCGTGGTGGGACTGGATCGCGGCCGGGATGCTGTCCGGGGCGTCGTAACCGAGCCAGACGATGGTGGAGGTGTCGCCTGAACCGGGGACCATTTCGGCCTCGGCGCGCAGGTCGTCCATGCGGTCGATCGAGCCGCCAACGTTGGACAGGTCGGTGCCGGTGCCCGGCACGTAGACGGCCACGTTGTCGGCGATATCGGGGTTGCCGATCGCGGCGATGACCTTGGCGTCGGGATTGCCGTCCGCGCCCGGCGGTTCGTAGCCGATCAGGAAGATGCGCTCGTTGGCCGGGCCGTTCTGCGAGGCCTCGATCCGGTCCAGCAGCTTCTGCGCGTTGCCCTGGTCGTGGCCGCTGGCGGCGTCGGCGCGCAGCGTGGCCATGTTGGCGTCGTGGCGGACATCGCTCGGCAGGCCGTCCATCATCCCGACCTGGTCGGGATAGGCGCTGACGAAGTGATCCTGCTCGGCCGTGGACAGGTTGCCCCACCACTGCGAGTTGTCCTTCGCGTCCTGGTTCTGCGGCGGCGGTGCCGGGCAGTAGTTGAGCGAGGAGCTCTCCGAGAGTGCTACGGCCGTCGGTCCGCCCATGGGGTCCACCCGTTCCTGTCCGATCCTGCCGCCACCCTAGCCCGGCGGCGCGCGGTCGGCGAGCTGGGGCAAACCCGAGGCGCTCAGCCCGGCCAGGCCTGCAGGTCCGCGCCTGCCGGCGCATCGCCGACGGCGAAGAAGGCCTCCACGTCGGCCACGTCGCGGGTCTTCGGGAACGGCGGCATCGAGTCCAGGAACAGCTTGCCGTAGCTCTTGCCGAGCAGGCGCGGGTCGCACAGCACCAGCACGCCGCGGTCGGTCTCGGTGCGGATCAGGCGGCCCACGCCCTGCTTGAGCGCAATCACCGCCTGCGGCAGCTGCTCGTCGCGGAACGGGTTGCCGCCGGCGCGGCGGATCGCATCCAGGCGCGCCTCGAACACCGGGTCGTCGGGGGCGGCGAACGGCAGCTTGTCGATCACCACCACGCTCAGCGCGTCGCCGGCCACGTCCACGCCCTCGCGGAAGCTGGCCGCACCCAGCAGCACGCCGTTGCCGGATTCGCGGAAGCGCTGCAGCAACTGCGCGCGCGGCGCCTGGCCCTGCACGAACAGCGGCCACGGCCCGCCCTGCAGGATCCCGGCGGCCTCGCGCAGCGCACGGTGCGAGGCGAACAGGACGAAGGCGCGGCCGTGGGAGGCATGCAGCACCGGCAGCAGCGCGTCGGCGATCGCGGCGGTGTAGTCGCGCGCGGACGGCTGCGGCAGCCGCGGCGGCAGGTAGCACAGCGCCTGGCGGGCCCAGTCGAAGGGGCTGGGCGCGAGCAGTTCGTGCTGGCCTTCCAGCCCCAGCCGCGTGGCGATGTGGTCGAAACGGCCGTCGACCGCGAGCGTGGCCGAGGTGAACACCCACGCCGCACGCGAGGCCTCGCGATGCGCGCGCAGCGGCGCGGACACGTCCAGCGGCGTGCGTTGCAGGCGGAAGCCGCGCGGCGAGAGCTCGTACCAGCGCACGTCGTCGTCCGGGCCGCCGCCGCTGGCGTCATCCAGCTCGCCATCGAGGTCGCGCTCGACCTGCCAGCGCGCGACCCGCGCCAGCTGGTCCTGCGCGCGCACGTGACAGGCCTCGAAACCCGGCGCGGCCTCGCGCAGCGGGGCAAGCGCAGCGGCCAGCCGCGACAGCGCCTGCGACAGCTCATCGAGGCCTTCGCGCACGCCGGCATCCTGCAGCGCGTGGAAGCGGGTCCCGCGCGCCGGCAGTCCTTCCATCGCCGCGCGCAGCGCACGGGTCGCGTGCTCGAGGTCGCGCGCCGGCTGCTGCACGACAGCCAGCGAGCCTTCCACGTCCTTGCATTCGGCGAGCGCGTCGCGCCCCAGTTCGACCAGCGGCCGCGCGCTCAGCGATTCGCCGAAGAACTGCGCGGCCAGATCGGGCAGCTGGTGCGCCTCGTCGACGACGAAGGCCTGCGCGCCGGGCAGTATCTCGCCGAAGCCTTCCTGCTTGAGCGCCAGGTCCGCCAGCAGCAGGTGGTGGTTGACCACCACCACGTCCGCGTTCTGCGCACGTTGGCGCGCCTGGACGACGAAGCAGTCGCTCCAGAACGGGCACTCGCTGCCGAGGCAGTTCTCCGCCGTCGAGGTGACCATCGGCAGCAGCGGCGAGTCATCGGGCAGGCCGTCGAGTTCGGCCAAGTCGCCCACGCGCGTGCGCCCGCCCCAGGCGACGATGCGCTGGAAGTGGCCGATTTGTTCGCGCGAGGAAAACCGCGACTCGCCCTTCGCGCGCTCCATCCGGTACAGGCACAGATAGTTGGCGCGGCCCTTGAGCAGCGCGGTCTTGATGCCGACCCCGAGTGCGTCGCGCACCCGCGGCAGGTCGCGGTGGTAGAGCTGGTCCTGCAGCGCGCGGGTGCCGGTGGAGATGATGGTCTTCAGCCCCGACAGCAGCGCCGGGACGAGATAGGCGAAGGTCTTGCCGGTGCCGGTGCCGGCCTCGGCGAGCAGCGTGCCGCGCGCGTCCAGCGCATCGGCCACGGCGGCCGACAGGTCCTGCTGCGCCGGGCGCGGGGCGAACGCCGGGATCTGCGTCGCCAGCGTGCCGCCTTCGGCCAGCGCGGCGCGGCTGCGGCCGGCCAGCAGGCCCTCGTTCTCCCCTTCGTTCCCCTGCGCCATCTCAGTACCGGTTCACCCCGGCGACCGTGCAGGCGTCGATCTTCGCCTTCGCGTCGGCGGCGCCGGCGGCGTCGCTTTCGAGCAGGCGCGACTGCTCGATCGTCGCCCAGTGGCGGCGGCACAGCGGGCCGACCTGCGAGCCGGTCTCGAACGCGCGCCGGGCCAGCGCCTCGGCCCGGGCGTGGTCGCCCTGCAGCAACGCGGCTTCGGCGCGCTCCTGCAGCAGGGCCGGGTCGTCGGGGACGATCTCCAGTGCCTGGTCGAGGGTGCTGGCGGCATCGTCGTAGTGTTGCTGCGCTTCCAGGCGTTCGGCCTTCGCGCGCAGGTCCTCGACCTTGGGGTCGCGCAGCGGCTGGACGGCCAGCTCGCCCTCACCATCGCCGCCGGCGGCGCGAATCGCCGCGACCTGCTGTTGCGGCGTGGACGTGGTCAGCGGCGCGGGCGGGGGCGGCGCGGGCGGCTGCGTGGTGCACGCGGCCAGCGCCAGCAGGAAAACGGACAGTGCGCCGCGAGGGGCGGCGGAATGGATGCGGGGGGACATCAGCGTTGCTCTTGCGGCGGGGGGGACTGCTGCGGGACCTGTCGCGCCGGATCCTGCGGCTTGGGATCCAGGCCGAACCAGCTGCGCCAGCCGCCGCCGCTTTCCCGCTCGGGTTCGGCCTGCACGCAGGGCTGGTACGGCGGCGCAAAGCCCTTGGTGAACGCGAAGCGACGGGCGCCGGGACAGGATGCGTCGGTGCTGTTGGACTGCACCACCCACTGCCATTCGAGACCTTCGCTGCCCACTTCCAGCGGCGCGCTGGGCAGGCGCGAGAACAGGCCGGACCAGACCCGCATCGCGCCGGTGGCGCCGTACAGGCCGGTCATCTCGTTCTGGTCGTTGCCGACCCAGACCACCGCGAGGTGGCCACCGGTGAAACCGGCGAACCAGCTGTCGCGGCCGTCGTTGCTGGTGCCGGTCTTGCCGGCGGCGTTGAGCCGGCCAAGGCCGTCTCGCACCAGCTGGTGCGCGGTACCGTTGGTGACCGTGTGCTGCATGGCGAGGGTAACCAGGCGCACGACGGTCGCATCGCGCGAATCCGCCGGCTGCGGCGGCTTGTCGTAGCGCTTGAGCATCCTGCCCTCGCGGTCGAGCACGCCGCGCACCAGGTGCAGCCGCTGGCTTTCGCCACCGGAGGCAAGGAACTGGTACAGCTGCGCCATCGCGTACGGGCTCTGGTCGACGGCGCCGAGGATCAACGAGGGGTTGGGCGCAGCCTCGATGCCGGCAAGCTTCTTGAGCAGCATCGCCACGCGCTGCGGGTTGACGGCCATGCCCACGCGCACCGTGGCCTGGTTGTAGGACTGCGCCAGCGCGTCGATCAGGCGCACGCTGCCGTGGCTGCGGCCGTCGGAGTTGCCGGGGCTCCAGTGCTTGCCGTTGGCCAGGGTGACGGTCACCGGCGAATCGTCCACCCAGCTGGCCAGCGACCAGTGGTCGGCCGAGGCCAGCGCCAGCAGGTAGACGAAAGGCTTGAGCAGCGAGCCGACCGGCCGCTGCGCCTCGATCGCGCGATTGAACCCCGGCTGGCGGAAATTGCGGTCGCCCACCACTGCCAGCACGTCGCCGTTGTCGACGTCGGTCACGACCAGGCCGGCCTGCAGCGGCGGACGCTTCTTGTTCGCCAGCCCCTCCAGGGTGCTCGTCACCGCGCCCTCGGCATAGGCCTGTGCGGACGGCGACATCGCGGTCATCACCCGCAGGCCTGCGCCCTGCAGCGCGTTGGCCGGGTAGTCGCGCATCAGCTGCCTGCGCACCAGGTCGATATAGGCCGGGAAGGGGTTGGCCGATGTGCTGCCCGGCGCGTCGGTCACGCCGAGTGGCGCCTTGCGGGCGCGCTCGTATTCGGCATCGGTGATCAGCTGCGGTTGCGACGCGTGCATCTTCTCCAGCACGAAGTCGCGCCGCGCACGGGCGCTGTCCGGATGCCGCCGCGGGTCGTAGGCCGACGGCCCCTTCACCAGCCCGATCAGCATCGCCACCTGCGCGGTGGACAGGTCGCCCAGGTCGCGGCCGAACCAGTATTCGGCGCCCGCGGCCACGCCACGGATCTCCTGCGATCCGCGCTGGCCCAGGTAGACCTGGTTGAGATACGCCTCGAGGATCGCGCGCTTGTCGTAGCGCGCCTCGATCAGCAGTGCGAACAGGATCTCGTTGAACTTGCGGCTGAAAGTCTGCTCCCGGCCGATGCCGAGGATGCCCGAGCGCGCCAGCTGCTGGGTCAGCGTGCTGCCGCCCTGCTTCGCCTCACCGGACTTCATGTTGACGAAGGCCGCGCGCAGCATGCCGGACAGGTCGATGCCGTGGTGGTGCGCGAAGTCGCGGTCCTCGACCGCCTGCAGGCCGGTGACCAGCAGCTCCGGGACGTCCTCGATCCGCACCAGCTGGCGCTCTTCCTGGTTCTGCCCGTACAGGGTGGCGATGCGCGCCGGGTCCAGTCGCACGGACTTGGCGGCCTTGTCGGTGGCGGCGTCGCGCAGGCGGGTAACGCGACCGCCGGACAGCGTGACCTCGACCCGGCTCGCCGGCACCTTGCCGTCGACATCGCCGAAGCCGCGGCTGGCGATCGTCCAGCGCGCACCGTCGTGGACGTAGGTGCCGGGGCGCTCGCCGCCGTCCTCGCGGTAGGACGCGGCGGCCAGTTCGGTCTTCAGCGTCTGCGCGTCCATCGCCACGCCCGGCGCCAGCTGCAGCGGACGCGCGTACACGCGCGTGGGCACCTGCCAGCGCAGCTGGCCGAAGCGCTCGGTCACCTGCTGGTTGAGGTAGATCGTGTACGGGATCAGGAACCCCAGCCCGAGCCCGATCGCCGCCAGCGTCCAGGTCAGCAGCCGGCGGCGCCAGTCCGGCCGGTCGCCGCCGTCGATCTCGTCTTCGTCTTCGTCGTAATCGATGCGGGCCACGGTGCGGTTCGGGAAGGCAGTGCGACAATGGCGCTGCGCGCCGGGGAAGCGGCGAGTCTAGCGCAGCCGCCCCTGAACGCCGGCTGGCAAGCGCGCTGGGTCGAAGCCCGCGCGATGGCGCAGAATGGTGGCCCCCGGCCGCATGTCGGCCCGCCGGTCCACCACCACCCCGTCAGCCGGAGCCCAGAGTTGTCGATTTCGCTGGCCGATGCGCGATTCCTGTTCGATCGCGTGACCGGCCTGATCCGCCGAGGCTGGCTCAGCCTGCGCACCCGCGGCCTGCGCGCGAGCTGGCAGCGGGTGCGCGCGCAGCTGCGCCGCGTCCCCGCGGCACGGCGCGCCACGCTGGCCTTCCCGCCGGAAACACCCGCGGTCCCGACCACGCTGCCGACCAGCGGGACGCCGCTGGCCAGCCTCGTCGTCCCGGTCTACGGCCAGCTCGAACACACGCTGCGCTGCCTGCGCGCGCTGGCGGCCTGGCCGCCGCAGGCGCCGTTCGAGGTGATCGTGGTCGACGACGGCTCCCCGGACGACAGCGGCACGGTGCTGCCGGCGATCGACGGCCTGCGCTACCACCGGCGCGCGGAAAACGGCGGATTCATCGCCGCCTGCAACGACGGCGCGGCGCTGGCGCGCGGCGAGTACCTGGTCTTCCTCAACAACGACACCGTGCCGCAGCCGAGCTGGCTGGATGCGCTGCTGAAGACATTCGGTGAGCATCCCCGCGCCGGACTGGTGGGCGCGCAACTGCTGTATCCGGACGGGCGGCTGCAGGAGGCGGGCGGGGTGGTCCGCAGGGACGGCTCTGCGGACAAGCTGGGCAGGCTCGCTGCGCCGGACGACCCCGCGCACGCGTTCGTACGCGAGGTCGATTACTGCTCGGGCGCTGCCATCGCACTGCAACGCGCGGACTTCGAAAGGCTGGGCGGCTTTGATACGCGCTATGCACCGGCGTTCTACGAGGACACCGACCTGGGCATGTCCATGCGCGCAGCCGGGAAAAAGGTGCTGTGCCAGCCGGCGTCGCGCGTGGTCCATGTCGAAGGTGCGACCGCGGGCACGGACGTGCGCCGCGGCATGAAGGCCTGGCAGGAGCGCAACCAGGCGACGTTCCGTGAACGCTGGCAATCGGTACTGCCAAGGCATTCCGGACACGATGCGACCGGCGCGATGCTCACCCGCCACCACCATGCACGCTGCGTGCTCGTGGTGGATGCCCTGACGCCCACGCCCGACCGCGACTCCGGCTCGCTGCGCCTGGTCAACCTGATGCGCCTGCTGCGCGAGGAGGGCGCGCACGTGGTGTTCCTGCCCGCCGACCTGAAGCATGCCGGCGCGTACACCGACGCGCTGCAGGCGCTGGGCGTCGAGACCTGGCATGCGCCGTTCGTCACCGGCATCCCGGCGTGGATGCGCGAGCACGGGGCACGCTTCGACAGCGTGGTCGTGTGCCGCCACTACGTCGCGCGCAGCTTCCTGCCGCTGCTGCGCGAACACGCGCCGCGGGCGCAACTGGTGTTCGACACCATCGACCTGCACTACCTGCGCGAACAGCGCGCGGCCGAAGTCGCCGGCGACGCGACGATGGCCCGCGCCGCCGGGCGCACGCGCGAGCTGGAGCTGGACGTGATCGCGCGCAGCGACCTGACCGTGGTGGTCAGCGGGGCCGAGCGCGAACTGCTTGCGCGCGATGCGCCCGCGGCGCGGGTGGAGCTGCTGTCCAACCTGCACCACGTCGCCGGGCCCGGCGCGCCGTTCGCGCAGCGCCGCGACCTGGTGTTCGTCGGCGGCTTCCGCCACCCGCCCAACGTGGGCGCGGTGCGCTGGTTCGTCGAGATGATATTTCCGCGCGTGCGGGCACGCCTGCCGGACGTCGGCTTCCACTGCATCGGCGGCGACGTGCCCGCGGCGGTCGCCGCGCTCGCCGCGCACGAAGGCGTCACCGTGCACGGCCACGTGCCGGACATCGCGCCGTACATGGACGGCTGCCGGATCGCGGTGGCGCCGCTGCGCTACGGCGCGGGCGTCAAGGGCAAGGTCAACCTGAGCATGGCCCACGGCCAGCCGGTGGTGGCCACGCAATGCGCGGTCGAGGGCATGCACCTGCGCGACGGCCACGACGTACTGGTAGCCGACGACGCCGAGGCCTTCGCCGACGCCGTGGTGCGCCTGTACGAAGACCCGGTGCTGTGGAACCGGCTCGCCGCCAACGGGCTGGACAACGTCGCCCGCCACTTCTCGCTCGACGCCGCCAGAGACACGGTGCGGCGGGTGTTCTTCGACGCGAAGGGCTGACGGCCGGCGGCAGGTTCCGTGGACAGCGGACTGTGGGAGCGGCCATGGCCGCGATGCTCTGCGGGGCGGGCCCATCGCGGCCATGACCGCTCCCACAAGGTCCTGCCTGCCGATCCGGAAGCTCCGCGGCGCGGCGCGGCACCTCAGCGCCGCGGCGCGGTAGCCGCGCGGATGCGCCCGTCGAAGGCCTCCAGCCCCGGCGTTGCCGGATCCAGCCCGCGCGCCGCCTCGAGCGCTGCGCGTGCGCCGGCCACCTCGCCCGCGCCCAGGCGCTCGTCGCCGATCGCCAGCCAGCGCCCGGCCAGCCTGCGCCGCGCCGCGGCCAGCGTCGCGGCATCGCCTTCCAGCACCGTGCGCGCGTCCAGGCAGGCACGCGCGAGGCCGAGGTTGTTGTCGCGCAGGCCGCGTTCGAAGCAGTCGCGCGCCGCCGGCAGCAGGCGCGCGGTCGCCTTGCGCACGCCCGGGTCGTCCGGGGCGATCGCGCGCGCGGCGCGCAGCTTGTCGAAGGCGCTGTCGCCGGGCGGATCGAGCAGCTGTCCACGCGCTTCCGCCGCCGTCGCCTCGGCGAGCAGGCGCGAGACCCGGCGCTTGCGCTCGGCTGGCGGCAGGCTGCTGCCGCTGCGCGCGTGGGCCTGGCGCGCGCGCTCGATGCGATGTCCGGCCTCGCCAACGGCGTCCAGCGCGGGCGCCAGTTCGCGCGCGTGGCCGAGCGCACTGTCCGCCTCCGCGAACTGGTAGTCGCCGGCCAGCACCTGTGCCCGATGCGCCCAGGCGGTGGCGACGCGCTGCAGGCCCTCGTCGGCATCGGCCTGCTGGCCGGCAGCCGCCAGCAGCTGGTAGCGCCCGGCGGCACGCTCCAGGCGGCCGGCGCGCAGGTCGGCCAGGGCGTTGCGGCGGACGTCGTCGAGCTCCTCGTTCAGGCGCGCACGGGTATCGGGCAGGTCGACGTGGCCGGGGTCGTATTCCGCGGCGGTGGCGATGGTGGCGGTGGCCTCGGCCAGCTCCCCCGCACGCAGTTGCCCGCGTGCCTGCTGCAGCAGCTCGGCGAGTGCATCCTCGCGGCCCTCCAGTGCGCGGGTGTCGTCCGGCTGCAGCGCCAGGATGCGGCTGTACAGCGGCAGCGCGGTGTCATCGCCGCCGGTGAGGCGGCCGGCCGCGCGCGCGGCTTCGGCGCGGGCCAGCAGGTCCGGGATCCCGGCCCTGTTCGCCTCGCGCTCGCGCAGCCGGGTTTCCAGCTTCCGCGCCTCGTCGCGCGGCACCGACAGCGCGCGCGCCAGGCGCAGCGCGGCATGCGCGTCGGCGAAGCGGTCCTGCGCGGTCGCCGTGCGCGCCTGCGCCAGCGCGGCCTCGGCCACCCGCGCCAGGCCGATGCGCGCTTCGTCGCGATCGGGATCCATCGCCAGCGCGGCCTCGTAGAGTTCGCGTGCGCCGCTGCCGTCGGCCGCGGTCAACCGCCCCTGCGCCAGCGCCTGCTCGGCCTGCGCCCGCAGCGCCTGCGCACGCGTCTGCGGCCAGATCCGCTCGGCGAGCGGCTGGCGGAAGACCGCCAGCAGCAGCACGACCAGCAGCGCCGCGGCCAGCAACAGCCACGGCCATCGGCGCGGCGGCGCGCGCGCCGGTGCCGACGCTGCCGGGCGCCCGAAGTCGAGCCCGCGCAGCGAACCCATGCCGGGCTCGCGGCGCGGCGCGTCCGGCCCGGCGCCGCGTGCATGCCCGCGTCTGTCGCGTTCGTCGATCACCGGCGCAGCATAGAAGATGCCGGTGGCGGCCGCCGTGAGCGGCGTCTGCGGCGTGAAAACCGGCGGTGCCTGCGTCAGGCGCGGCGGGTCTTCTGCACGCCGGGCAGGCCGTCGATCTTGCCCAGCAGGCGCGAAAGCTGGCCATAGTCCTGCACGCGCACCTGCAGGTGCAGGCGCTGGCGGCCATCGCGACCGCCATCGCTGCGGATCGACAGCACGTGCGCGTCCTCCTGCGCGATCAGGTTGGTCAGGTCCTTGAGCAGGTACTTGCGGTCGATCGCGTCGACCACCACGCCGGCCTCGTGGCCGCCGCCGGCACGGCCCCATTCCACCGGCAGCACGCGCTGCGGGCTGGTCGACGACAGGCGCAGGAACGCGGGACAGTCGGCGCGGTGCACGCTCACCCCGCGGCCGCGGGTGAGGTAGCCGCGCACCGCGTCGCCGGGCACCGGCTGGCAGCAGCGGGCGACCTGCACCAGCAGGTTGCCCACGCCGACCACGGTGAATGCCGACGACGATGTCTTCGCAGCCCTGCGCGGCGCCCGCACCGTCAGTTCCTGGCCGTCGCCGGCGGCCGGTTCGCGCGCGCTGCGCTCGTGTTCGAGCAATGCACGCGCGACCTGGTGCGGGCCGACGTCGCCCAGCGCGACCATGACCTGCAGGTCCTCGAGCGTGGCGGCGTTGAACTTCTGCAGCGCCGGCGCGGGGTCGGCCTGCGCCAGGCCGAGGCGCTTGAGTTCGCGCTCCAGCAGCTCGCGCCCGTCCTGCACGTTGCGCGCGCGGTCGAGGCGGTTGAACCAGGTGCGCACCTTCTCGCGCGAGCGCGCGCTGGCGAGGAAACCGTTCGCCGCCACCAGCCAGTCGCGGCGCGGCTCGGACACCTTGCCGGTGAGGATCTCGACCCGGTCGCCACTGCGCAGCTGGTGGTCCAGCGGCACGATGCGGCCGTCGACCTTGGCCCCGCGGCAGCGGTGGCCGACGTCGGTGTGCACGTGGTACGCAAAATCCAGCGGCGTCGCGCCGCGCGGCAGGTCGACGACTTCGCCGCGCGGGGTCAGCACGTAGATGCGGTCCTCGACCAGCTCGGTGTCGAGCGCGCCGGCGAGTTCGCCCGCGCCGTCCGTGCTGGCCTCCAGCAGTCGCCGCATCCATTCGATCTTGCGGTCGAGCGCGGCGTTGCCGGCGGCCGAGCGCTGCGATCCCCCGGTCTCCTTGTAGCGCCAGTGCGCGGCCACGCCCAGCTCGGCCTGTTCGTGCATCTCGCGGGTGCGGATCTGCACTTCCAGCGTCTTGCCCTCCGGCCCGACCACGGCCGTGTGCAGCGAGCGGTAGTCGTTGTGCTTGGGCCGGGCGATGTAGTCGTCGAACTCGCTCGGAATCGGCATCCACAGCGCGTGCGCCACGCCCAGCGCCGCGTAGCAGGCGGGCACGTCGTCGACGAGGACGCGCACCGCGCGCAGGTCGTAGAGCTCGCCGATCGGCACATCCTTCTTCCGCATCTTCTTCCAGATGCTGTAGATGTGCTTGGGCCGGCCCGCGACTTCGGCATCGACGCCCTGCGCCGCCAGCGCTTCGCCGAGCATGCCGATGACGTCGGCGATGTAGCGTTCGCGGTCTGCGCGCTTCTCGTCGAGCAGGCGCGCGATGCGGCGGTAGGTGTCCGGCTCCAGGTGGCGGAAGGCCAGGTCCTCGAGCTCCCACTTGAGCTGCCAGATGCCCAGCCGGTTGGCCAGCGGCGCGTGGATGTCGCGGGTGAGCTGCGCCAGCGCGCGGCGCTCGTCCTCGGGCAGCTGCCCGGCCGCGCGCAGCTGCGCGAGCTGGCGCGCCAGCAGGATCGGCACCACGCGCAGGTCGCGCACGATCGCCAGCAGCAGCCGGCGCAGGCCCTCCGGGTTGCCCTGCCCCGAATGTTCGGCGTGCAACGCCCACACCTGGCCGGCCGCGCGCTGGCCGTCGAGCAGCGCGGCCACGGTGGGTTCGGCGGACGCGAGCTTGCGTTCCAGTGCCGCGGCAGCCTCCGGCAGCGCATGCAGGATCGCCGCCAGCACGACCTCGCCGTCGGCATCGAGCAGGCGCAGGGAATCGAGGGTGTCGACCAGCACCACGGTCGCGGTGCCGGCATCACCGGCGTCGCCCGCCGCGCCGGCCAGCGCCTCGTCGAGCAGCACCCGCAGCCGGCGCGGCAACGCAGCGACCGCCGGATGGGCGGCCAGGACCTGTTCGACGTTCTGCACCGGCGACGACACGCGCTTCGGGCTCCGTGGGGGGAGCGGTCTACACTAGCCGCCCCACGTCCCGAGGAACAGACCATGCGCCCGTTGATCCTGCTCGTGTCCGCCCTGCTGCTCGGCTGCGCCCTGCCCGCACTGGCCCAGACCGCCGCGACGCAGCCGCCGATCGAACAGGCGATGACAGCCGACCAGTTCAAGGCCGCCGGCCTGGACAAGCTCAGCGCCGACGAACTGGCCAACCTCAACGCCTGGCTGAACCGCACCATCACCACCGAAACCACCCGCGCCGCCAAGCAGGCCAAGGAAAAGGTGGAAACCGAGAACCGCGGGTTCTTCAACTTCGGCTCGGACGAGCCGATCAAGAGCCGGATCGTCGGCGAGTTCCGCGGCTTCGAGAAGGGCCGCAGCTACACGCTCGAGAACGGCCAGGTCTGGCGCCAGACCGACGGCGCCTCGCTGGCCGGCGTGCGCGCCACCAACCCCGAAGTGCAGATCAAGCCCAGCATGTTCGGCAACGCCTGGTACATGAGGATCGGCAACTACAACACCAACGCCAAGGTCGAGCGGGTCAAGTGACGCAACGGCGCGTTCGCGAAGCGAACGCCTTTGCCGTTGCGTCATCCCCCGAGCAAGCGGGGGACCCAGTCCCCCCCTGCCCCTGTACCTCTGTAGGAGCGGCTTCAGCCGCGAGCTTTTGAGGGCAACATCAAAAGCAAATCCCCAAGCCCCCAGCGAAGGGGCAAAGGCAAAAGCTCTTCCCCGAATCCCGAATCCCCTTTCCCGGTTCCCGATTCCCTGCCTTCAAAAGCTCCCGGCTGAAGCCACTCCCACAAGACCCGGCCCCTACCCCAGTCGCGCAATCCGCGCGGCCAGCTTCTTCGGCGACACCCCGCCCTTCGCGCCCAGCTCCTGCGCGAACACCGAGACGCGCAGTTCCTCGATGTCCCAGCGCAGCGCCTGCCACTCCGGATCGGCCGCAAGGCCGGTCGCCTGCGCGTCGACCAGCGCATCGACGAACGGCTTGACCTCCAGCATCCGCTGCTGGTCGCGCGGGGGATCGTTGAGCGCGCGCTGCGCGCGCGTGGCCAGGGCGCGCAGGTAGCGCGGGTATTCGGCCAGCGCCGTCGCCGGCACGTCGCGCAGGAAGCCCGGCGGCACCAGGGCAGCGAGCTGCGCCTGCATGTCGTCGAGATTGCCGCGCGCCCAGCCGATCAGCTTCGAGTCGAGCCTGGCGCGAACCTCGGCCACGAGGCCAAGGATGGTTTCGGCCTGCTGCAGCCGCGCCATCGCCTCGCCGAACAACGCCTTGCCGACCGCGTCGCGGCGCGCGGCGAAAGCGTCCGGGTCGCGGATGTCGTCGAGTCCGTCGACCGCCAGCGCGGCGAAGGCGCCGCCGACCAGGTCCTCGCGCAGGTGGTCGGCCGGCCGGCCCGCCTGTGAGGCCCGCGGCGCGGCCGATTCGATCGCGGCGTACAGCAACGCGGTCTTCGGCGACACCGGCAGTTGCTTGCGCGCCTGTCGCATGCGGTCGGCCAGCGCCAGCGACAGCAGCCGGCGCACGCCGCGCGGGTGGTGGCGCCGCGCCTCGTCACGGTCGGCGTGCACGTCGAGCGAAACGCTGTCCCCGTGGTCGTGCAGCGCCGGATACGCGGGCACGCCGCCGGCGCCGGGCACGGACACCGGAATCGGCTCGTCAGGGAACGCCGTCAGGCCGCCCTGCGCCAGCCCTTCCGATGCGCGCGCGGCGAACGCGTCGCGTGCGCGTGCACCGAAGCGCTCGCGCAACTCGTCCAGATCGCGCGATTCGGCCAGCACCGTGCGGCCATCGGTGTCGAGCAGGCGCAGGTTGGCGCGCAGGTGCGGTTCCAGCGCTGCCTCGTCGAAGTCGCCGCCGGCAACCTCCACGCCGGTCATGCGCTTGAGCAGGCGCGCCAACGCACCGGCGAACGCATCGACATCCACATCGGCCGCGCCGTGCGCCTGTGCAAAGGCGCGCGCGAAGTCCGGCGCGGGCACGAAGTTGCGCCGCAGCGATTTCGGCAGGCCGCGAATCATCGCCGCGGCCTTGTCGGCAACGAAGCCGGGCGCGAGCCACGACAGCCGCGAGGCATCCAGCGCGTTGAGCAGGTGCAGCGGCACGACCACCGTCATGCCGTCGTCCACCGCGCCGGGCTCGAAGCGGTAGCGCACCGCCAGCCGCGCCTTGCCCAGCGCGACGAAGGCCGGGAACAGTTCGGCATCCGCCCCGTCGGCGACCAGCAGGTCGTCGCGGCTCCACTCCAGCGCCTGCTTCTGCGCCGGCGGCAGCTTCGCGTACCAGGCATCCAGCGCCTGCGCGCTGACAATCTCGGCCGGGATCCGGTCGCGGTACCACTGCGCCATCCATTCCTCGTCCACCACCAGGCCCACGCGGCGCTGCTTGGCCTCCTCTTCCTCGGCCTGCGCCAGCACCTTGCGGTTGCGGGCGACGAAGGCGCTGCGGGTGTTGATCTCGCCCGTGACCAGGCCGTCGCGCACGAAGATGTCGCGCGACTCCTCGGGGTACAGGCCGCCGTAGTGGATCGGCTTCTTCGGCGCCAGCACCAGGCCGAACAGGGAGATCTGCTCGCTGCCGATCACCCGGCCCTGGCTGCGCGACCAGCGCGGGTCGAAGTGGCGGCGCGCGAGCAGGTGCGACAGTTCTTCGATCGCCCATTCCGGCTCGATCGCGGCGTTGGTCAGCGACCAGACTTTTTCGGTATCCAGCAGCGTGGCCGACAGCACCCACGGCGGCGGCTTCGAGGCCAGCGGCGAGCCGGGAAACAGCTGGAACCTGCGCCCGCGCGGACCCTCGTACTGGCCGCGCTCGGTGCGGTGGCCAAGCTGGGTCGGCAGCCCGGCCATGACCGCGCGATGGAGGCGGATGTAGGCCCGGGAATCGGCGTTGGCGCCCGTTTCGGAAGCGGGTGCCGCCTTGGAGGCGTCTTTCCCGCGCATGCGGGAATCCAGTGACTTTCGCTTCCGACGCCGTGACCCGCTGTCCCTGGAGCCCCGCCCCTGCACGGACAACGACTCCGGGGCCTCACCGCCAGCGTCGCCGGCAACGCCACGCGCATCAGCCGCCTCCTCCCGCCACCCCAGCTCCCCGCACTGCAGCTTCAGCTGCCGGTGCAGTTCGCGCCATTCGCGCATGCGCAGGAAGCCGAGGAAATTCCGGTCGCACCACTTGCGCAGCTGCGACTGGGTCATGTCCTCGTGCGCGGCGCGATATGCGTCCCAGAGTTTGACGATGCCGAGGAACTCGGACTTCGCATCGCGGAACTGCGCGTGCGCCGTATCGGCCGCGGCGCGCTGGTCGGCGGGGCGTTCGCGCGGGTCCTGGATGCCCAGGAACGAGGCGATCACCAGCATCTCGCGCAGGCAGCCGTGCGCGTGTGCGGCGACCAGCATGCGCGCCAGCTTCACATCCACCGGCAGCTTCGCCATGGTGCGGCCGATCGGCGTCAGCCGGCGCCCGTCGTCCACCGCGCCCAGTTCGGCCAGCTGCTGCCAGCCGTCGGCGATCGCGCGCGGGTCGGGCGGATCGATGAAGGGGAAGTCCTCGACCAGGCTCGCATTGCCGCGCGGTCCGTCCTCGGCGCGTCCGCGCCGCCGCTTTCCGTGGCGTCCGTCATCGCCACCCAGGCCGAGCGACAGCATGCGCAGGATCACGCCCGCCAGCGCCGCGCGGCGGATTTCCGGGTCGGTGTACGGCGCGCGTGCCTCGAAGTCGGCTTCGGAATAGATCCGGTAGCAGGTGCCGGGCGCGATGCGGCCGCAGCGGCCCTTGCGCTGGTCGGCGCTGGCCTGGCTGACCGGCTCGACGTGCAGGCGGTCGAGCTTGAGACGCGGGCTGTAGCGCTTCACCCGCGCCAGCCCCGGATCGACCACGTAGTGGATGCGCGGCACCGTCAGCGAGGTTTCCGCGACGTTGGTCGCCAGCACGATGCGTCGCTGCGGGCCGGGATTGAACACGCGGTCCTGGTCGCGCGCCGACAGCCGCGCGTACAGCGGCAGCACCTCGGTGTGGCGATACTTGCGCCGCTCCAGCGCCTGGTGCGCGTCGCGGATCTCGCGCTCGCCGGGCAGGAAGACCAGAGTGTCGCCCATCGGTCTTTCGCGCGCGATCTCGTCGCAGGCGGCGAGGATGCCGTCGAGGACGGTCAGTGCGGGACCCGGGGCCCGGGACCCGGGACCCTGGGAAACCGGTGTTCCTGGCGAACCGGCGGCAACGGTTGGTCGCCGCGTTGTCCGGTCTCCCGCGCCGTCGTTCGCCTCGCCTCCCGCTTCATCCAGCGACCGGTAGCGCACCTCCACCGGATAGCCGCGGCCTTCGACGTTGACCACCGGTGTGCCGCCGAAGTGCGCGGCGAAGCGTTCGGTATCGATGGTCGCCGAGGTCACGATCACCTTGAGGTCGCGGCGCCGCTGCAGCAACTGCTTGAGGTACCCGAGCAGGAAGTCGATGTTGAGGCTGCGCTCGTGGGCCTCGTCGATGATGATGGTGTCGTAGGCCGACAGCCAGCGGTCGGAGGCGACCTCGGCCAGCAGGATGCCGTCGGTCATGAACTTGACCGCGGTGCCGGCCGAGACGTTGTCGGAAAAGCGCACCTGGAAGCCAACCGCGCCGCCCAGCGGCACCTGCAGCTCCTCGGCCACGCGCCGCGCCACCGCCCGCGCGGCGATCCGGCGCGGCTGGGTGCAGGCGATCATTCCCGCGGCGCCGCGCCCTGCGGCCAGGCACAGTTTGGGCAGCTGGGTGGTCTTGCCCGAACCGGTTTCGCCGGCGATCACCACCACCGGGTGGTCGCGGATCAACGCGACGATCTCGTCGGCGTGCGCGGCGATCGGCAGCGACGGATCGACGCTCGCCCGCGGCAGGCCCGCGGCGCGTGCCTGGCGCCGTTCGACCGACTGCGCCAACGCAGCCTCGAACGCATCGCGCGCGCCGGCGTCGCCGGGAGCGGCCTGCCAACGGCGCAGCAGACCCTTCAGGCGCGCGGCATCGCGGCTGCAGGCGCCGTCGATGGCGCGCTGCGCCTGCCTTGACGCGACACTTGCATTTGGCTCGGTAGGCTTCATTGATCGGTTCGACAGCAAGATTCGATTTCACACCCCTGCCGCCAGCACCTATTGTGGCGTCATGCCCCTTCCAGGAGAAACCCGATGGCCAAGACCGCCAGCAAGAAGCGCAAGCCCGCTGCCCCGAAACCCGCCGCATCGCCCGGTCCCGGCGACCGCGGCCCGGCCATCGATATCGGGCTCGACACGGCCGATCGCAAGAAGATCGCGCAGGGCCTGTCGGTGTTCCTGTCCGACGCCTACACGCTGTACCTGAAGACCCACAACTTCCACTGGAACGTCACCGGGCCGATGTTCAACGCCCTGCACAACATGTTCGAGGACCAGTACACCGAACAGTGGACCGCACTGGACGACACCGCCGAACGCATCCGCGCGCTGGGCTTCAACGCGCCGGGTTCGTACGCGGAGTTCATCAAGCTGTCCACGATCAAGGAAGAGCCGGGCCTGACCGAGGCCCCCGACTGGCGCGAGATGGTGCGCCAGCTGGTGGTCGGCAACGAAGCGGTCTGCCGCACCGCGCGCAAGGCACTCAAGACCGCCGACGACGCCGGCGACGACCCGTCCGTGGACCTGCTGACCCAGCGCCTGCAGACCCACGAGAAGTACGCCTGGATGCTGCGCTCGCTGCTGCAGTAAGGGCGATAGCACAAGTCCCCCGGGGCGCGGCCGTTGCATGACGGCCGCGCCTTTTTTCGTAAGGATGTAGGAGCGGCTTCAGCCGCGAGCTTTTGGCCTGGCCCCCTGCGACGACAGGGGGAGGAAGCGAGAAATCCCCGCGACTGCTGACCCTGTAGGAGCGACGGGAGTCGCGATGCCCTGCCGGCAGGGCCATTCGCGACTTCCGTCGCTCCTGCGAAGCCTGGAGTCAAGAGCTCGCGGCTTCCGCCGCTCCTACAGTAGTGCTCCCTCGCGGCAAATCCCGACGCGGCGACGCGCCAATCCCCGACTGACGCGCGACGCCGGCTTGCTACCCTTGCTGCATGCAAGACGCCGCCCTCGAAACGCTCCAGCAGGTCTTCGGCCACGCCGCATTCCGCGGCGAGCAGGCCGCCATCGTCGACCACGTCACCGCCGGCAACGACGCGCTGGTGCTGATGCCCACCGGCGGCGGCAAGTCGCTGTGCTACCAGGTGCCGGCGATCCTGCGCGAGGGCTGCGGCATCGTCGTCTCGCCGCTGATCGCGCTGATGCAGGACCAGGTCGAGGCCCTGCGCCAGCTCGGCGTGCGCGCCGAGTTCCTCAACTCCACCCTCGACAGCGATACCGCCGCGCGGGTCGAACGCGAACTGCTGGCCGGCGAACTCGACCTGCTCTACGTCGCCCCCGAGCGCCTGCTCACCCCGCGGTTCCTGTCCCTGCTCGACCGCTCGAAGGTCGCGCTGTTCGCCATCGACGAGGCCCACTGCGTCTCGCAGTGGGGTCACGACTTCCGCCGCGAATACCGCGAACTCACCCTGCTCCACGAACGCTGGCCCGGCATCCCGCGGATCGCGCTGACCGCCACCGCCGACCCGCCGACCCAGCGCGAGATCGCCGAGCGCCTGCAGCTGGAAGGCGCGCGCCGCTTCGTCAGCTCCTTCGACCGGCCCAACATCCGCTACACCGTGGTGCAGAAGGACAACGGCAGCCGCCAGCTGCGCGACTTCCTCGAAGCGCACCGGGGCGAAGCCGGCATCGTCTACTGCCTGTCGCGCAAGAAGGTCGAGAAGACCGCGGCGGCACTGGTCGAACTGGGATTCGACGCCCTGCCCTACCACGCCGGCCTGGGCGCGGAGACGCGCGCGGAAAACCAGCGCCGCTTCCTGCGCGAGGAGGGCGTGGTGATCGTGGCCACGATCGCTTTCGGCATGGGCATCGACAAGCCGGACGTGCGCTTCGTCGCCCACCTCGACCTGCCCAAGTCGATCGAGGGCTACTACCAGGAAACCGGCCGCGCCGGCCGCGACGGCGAGCCCGCCGAGGCCTGGCTGTGCCAGGGGCTGGGCGACGTGGTGCTGCTCAGGCAGATGATCGACAACTCCGAGGCCGGCGAGGAGCGCAAGCGCCTGGAGCGACGCAAGCTCGACGCGCTGGTCGGCTACTGCGAAACCATGCGCTGCCGCCGCCAGGTGCTGCTGGCCAGCTTCGGCGAGGAGTATTCGGCCAGGGGCGCGGGCCAGCCCTGCGGCAACTGCGACAACTGCCTGACCCCGGCCGAGACCTGGGACGCCACCGTCGCCGCGCAGAAGGCGCTGTCCTGCGTGTACCGCAGCGGCCAGCGCTTCGGCGTGACCCACCTGGTCGACATCCTGCGCGGCGCCGAAGCCGAGCGCGTGGTGCAGTTCGGCCACGACCGGCTGTCGACCTTCGGCGTCGGCGCGGACCTGGACGCGCGCACCTGGCGCGGCGTGTTCCGGCAACTGGTGGCCGCCGGCCTGCTCGACGTCGACACCGAAGGCTACGGCGGCCTGCGCCTGACCGACGACAGCCGCGCCGTGCTGCGTGGCGAGCGCACGGTGATGCTGCGCAAGGAACTGCCGCGCCGGAAGCAGCGCGAACGCAGCCGCGGTGCCGGATCGACGGCCGCCCCGGCGATCGAACTGTCTGCCGCCGAGCAGCCCCTGTTCGACGCCCTGCGCGACCTGCGCACGCGCCTGGCGCGCGAGCAGAACGTGCCGCCCTACGTGATCTTCCACGACGCCACCCTGCGCGGCATCGCCCACCTGCAGCCGACCTCGCTGGACGAACTGGCGCAGGTCGGCGGCATCGGCGGCTCCAAGCTCGAGCGCTATGGCGAGCAGGTGCTGGCGACGTTGCAGGGCGCATGACGGACGACGGCCCCGCGCCCGCCGCGATCGTGTCGCGGACGGGAGGCGGGGCCGCCATGGGCCGAAGCCCGGCCGGTCAGCGCTGGCCGCTGACCTTGATTTCCACCCGGCGGTCCGGCCGCAGGCACTCGATCAGCTGCGTGCGCACCAATCCGCTGTCGCAATCGGTGGTCACCGGCTGGGTGGAACCACGACCATAGGCGGTGACGCTGGAGGCGGGAATTCCGTCCTCGACCAGCAGTTGCCTGACCGTGTTCGCACGCTTTTCGGACAGCGACTGGTTGTAGGCCGCATTGCCGAGCCGGTCCGCATGGCCGACGACCGTGATGCTCAGCCCGTCGGTGTCCTTCAGCCCCGCGGCCAGCTCGGCCACCTCGCGGCGCCCGTCCGGCAGGATGTCCGACACGCCCGAACGATCAAACGCGAACAGCGCATCCGCCGACAGGGTGTGGGTCACGGGGGCGGTGGCCACCGGCTCCGGCTCCGGCTCCGCATTGAGCACGTCCAGGCACGCCGGACCGTCCCAGTGGATCGAGTCGACCAGGTAGCGTCCCGATTCGCGCTCGTAGTTGAGCTGGTACTGGCAGGTGACATGGCTGTCCACGCCGGTGCGAAAGTTGAACACATAGTTCCAGCGCGACACCCCGGCGATGCCTTCCTTGAAGTGGGGGTTGCCCAGCAGCGCGCGGATCTGGTTCTTGCTCATGCCGCGCCCGACCTGGCGCAGGTTGTCGACATTGACGAAGTCACCGCCGCGCAGCCAGGCGCGTGCCATGTCGGGAAACTCGGTACCGCCCACCACGCCCTGCACCGGGACCTTCGCCCCCGGAAGCACCACGTCGGAGGCATGCAGCGCAGCCGCCGACAAGGACAGCAGCACGAGCGCCAGCGGCCGGAAAATCATGTTCCTGTTTGACATCTGAGTCATTCCTCTTGATTCGAATCCAGCGGGAAGCAGCCGCTCCCGGTCCAGCCGGGAGCGGCGGCGCCTGATCAATTGCCGCCCAGGACGCCACTGACGCCGATGTAGCCACCGGTGCCGTCGCGATTGGCCGAGAAACCACCTTCCAGGCTCCAGCGCCCGTTGTCGGACGTGCGCCGCAGGCTCACGCCCAGCGCACCCTCGCCCTTGTAGGCACCGAAGCCGGCGTAGTAGGTGGTCGCACCGGCCACGTACGGCGCCTGGCGCATGGCCATCGCGGACGCCACGCCCGAGTTGATGCTCTTCTCCAGTTCGTCCACGCGCCCGTGCAGGTTCCACACGTCGCCCTGGATCTGGTTGAAGCGCTGGTCGGTGTAATCGTTCGCGGTGACCACGGCCTGGGTGACGCCGGCATTGAGCTGGTTGACGTTGACCGCATCGGTCCCCGCCGAACCCGGCGCCACGCCGGAGATGGTGCGATTGCCGACGTTGACTTCGCCGGCCGAATCGCTGCTCCCCACGTAGGCCGCGTCGTAGCCGGCCTGCGCACCCACGGTGGTGGCCGAACCCTGGCCCAGCGCCACGCTGTTGTCGTGTGTGGCCTGCGCGCCCTGCCCGATGGCGGTGCTGTTGTGGCCACTGGCCACCGACTGGTTGCCAAGCGCGGTGCTGTTGTCACCGCTGGCGACCGCGCCGTCGCCGCCGGCCGCGGAATTCCCGCCGGTCGGTGCGGGGGGCACGAAGTTGCTGTCCTGACTGACCTGGAACGGGCCGGCAGCGCCGTTCTCCAAGTTCGTCACCCGCTCGTCGTTGTCGTTGACCGTGCCGGCCAGTTCGTTGAGCTGGCCGACGTTGACCGCGTCGGTGTCCTCCACGCCGGCCGCGACGTTGCTGATCACGTCGCCGCCGGCGTCGATGCCGTCCGTGGTCACGCTCGGGCCGCCGTCGATCACCAGGCCCGTGTCGCCCAGGTGCACGTCGTCGCCGACGCTCACGCCATCGGTGTCGATCACGGTGTCGCCGGCCGTGATGCTGTCGACGTCGAGGTCGCGGTTGAGGGTGACCTCCACCACGGCGTCGCCGTCGGTACCGGTCTGGCTCACGGTGACGTTGTCGTCGCCAACGAAGGTCACCGTGCCGTTCGGGCCGATGTTCGCATCGTTGCCGGCGGCATCGGTTGCCGTCCAGCCGGCGTTGGCCGCGTCGTTGGCCGAACGGATCGCATCGTCGATGTTGTCGTAACCCGTGCCACCGATATCGCTGGTGGTGATGGTGCCGTCCGGGTTGAGGACCGCGTTGCCGCCGATGATGCTGGTGATCGAGTCACCCATCCCGTGGAGCTGGCTGCCGTTGACCGCATCCTGGCTGGTCGCGCTGATCTCGCCCGGCGCAACGTTGGTGATCACCAGGCCGCCGGCATCGATACCGGCCGTGGTCACGCTCGGTCCACCGTTGATCACCAGGCCGGTACCGCCCAGGTGCACGTCGGTGCCGATCGCCACACCGGTGGTGTCGATGAAGGTGTCGCCGATGGTCACGCTGTCCAGGTCCAGGTCGCGGTTGAGCGTCACCTCGATCACGCCGTCCTGGTCGACGCCGGTCTGGGCCACGGTGATGTTCCCGTCACCCTGGAAGTCCACCGAGCCGTTCGGACCGATGTTGACCTCGTCCGCGCCCGAGCCGGTGAGGTTCCAGCCCGCATTGGCGGTCTGGTTGACCTGGTCCAGCTGCTCCTCGGTCGCCGCGCGGCCGGAACCGTCCGCGAACTCCGGATAGTCGATGGTCTGGTTCTGCAGGCCGCCGATCGTGCCGGTGTCGCCGCTGATCACGATCGGGTTGGCGCCGCCCACCGACACGACGTTGCCGCCGATGGTGGTCGTCCCCGTGCCGTCGGTCACCGCCACCGTGCCCGCGCCGATCGCGGTGCTGTTGCCGTCGACATCCTCTACCGTGGTGCCGTCAGCCGCCACGGTCGTGGTGTTGCCGGCGGCGTCGGTCACCACCACGCCGTCGGTGTCCACCACGGTGTTGCCCGTGGTCAGGCTGCCGTCGGCGCCCAGGTCGATGTTCTCGGCCAGGTCGAAGGTGACGTCGTTGCTGTCGGCGGTCTTGCTGATGACGATGTTGCCGTCGGCGTTGTTCAGGTCGACCGAGTTGCCGGTGTCGCTGTTCACGCCCACGTTGGTGGCGTTCGCGCCCTCGGCGCTGACGTTCCAGCCGGCATTGGCCACGTCGTAGACCTGTCCGAGCTGGTCTTCCGTCGCCGCCTGCCCGCTGGTGTAGTTGTTCGGGTCGAACGTGGTGTTGGTCAGGCCACCGATCGTGCCGGTGTCGCCACTGATCACGATCGGGTTGGCACCGCCCACCGACACTTCGGTGCCGCCGATGGTGGTCGTCCCCGCGCCGTCGGTCACGGCCACGGTGCCCGCGCCGATCGTGGTGGTGTTGCCGGCGCCGTCGTCCACCGTGGTGCCGTCCGCTCCCACCGTCGTGGTGTTGCCGGCCGCGTCGGTCACCGCCAGCCCATCGGTGTCGAGCACCGTGTCACCCGCGGTCACGCTGTCCACGTCCAGGTCGCGGTTGAGCGTCACCTCGATCACGCCGTCCTGGTCCACGCCGGTCTGAGCCACGGTGATGTTCGTATCACCCTGGAAGTCCACCGCGCCGTTCGGACCGATGTTGACTTCGTCCGCGCCCGAGCCGGTGAGGTTCCAGCCAGCATTGGCGGTCTGGTTGACCAGGTCCAGCTGCTCCTCCGTGGCCGCGCGGCCGGAGCCGTCCGCGAACTCCGGATAGTCGATGGTCTGGTTCTGCAGGCCGCCGATCGTGCCGGTGTCGCCGCTGATCACGATCGGATTGGCGCCGCCCACCGACACTTCAGTCGCACCGATGGTGGTCGTCTCCACGCCGTCGGTCACGGCCACGGTACCCGCGCCGATCGTGGTGGTGTTGCCGGCGCCGTCGTCCACCGTGGTGCCGTCGGCGCCCACCGTCGTGGTGTTGCCGGCAGCGTCGGTCACCGCCAGGCCGTCGGTGTCGAGCACCGTGTCACCTGCGGTCACGCTGTCCACGTCCAGGTCGCGGTTCAACGTCACCTCGATCACGCCGTCCTGGTCCACGCCGGTCTGGGCCACGGTGATGTTCGTATCACCCTGGAAGTCCACCGCGCCGTTCGGGCCGATGTTGACCTCGTCCGCACCCGAGCCAGTGAGGTTCCAGCCGGCGTTGGCCACGTCGCTGACCTGCTTGAGCTGGTCCTCCGTTGCCGCCTGCCCGCTGGTGTAGTTGTCAGGGTCGAACGTGGTGTTGGTCAGGCCGCCGATCGTGCCGGTGTCGCCGCTGATCAAGATCGGGTTGGCACCGCCCACCGACACTTCGGTGCCACCGATGGTGGTCGTCTGCGTGCCGTCGGTCACCGCCACGGTACCCGCGCCGATCGTGGTGGTGTTGCCGGCCCCGTCGTCCACCGTGGTGCCGTCGGCGCCCACCGTCGTGGTGTTGCCGGCGGCGTCGGTCACTGCCACGCCGGCGGTGTCCACCTGCGTATCACCGATCGCCAGGCTGCCGTCGGCACCCAGGTCGATGTCCTTGTTGAGCTTGATGGCCAGGGTGTCGGTGCCGTCGGCCACCACGCCGATGTTGCCGTCGGTCAGCGCGGTTGCGTCGGTCGCGCCGCCCACCAGGTTCACCGTTTCGCCCAGCATGCGGTCCACGTTCGTGCCTGCGTCGCCGGCAAACGTCAGCGGTGTCCCGGCCAGTTCGGTGAGCTGGTCCATGTTCACGGCGTCGGTACCGTTCACGCCCGGCCCCACGTTGGTGATGACCGTACCGCCGGCATCGATGCCGCCGGCCGTCACGCTCGGGCCGCCGTTGATCACCAAGCCGGTGTCGCCCAGGTGCACGTCGTCGCCCACGCTCACACCGGTGCCGTCGATGACGGTATCGCCAACGGTGATGCTGTTGCCGATCTCCAGGTCGTCCGCCAGGTTGAATGCCAGGTCCGTTCCCGTGCGATCGATCTCGATGTTGCCGTCGTCGTTGCTGAAGTCGACCACGCCGTCGGGACCGACGTTGTTGCCGGCCACCGCGCCCTCGCCGTCCACCGATACGTTCCAGCCCGCGTTGGCGGCTTCGCTGACCTCCTTCAGCTGTCCCAGGTTGACCGCGTCGCTATCGGCGGTGCCATCGGCCAGCCCGGTGATCTGGTTGCCGCCCATGTCGATGCCACTGCCGTTGATGACCGGGCCGCCGTTGTTGATGGTGATGCTGTCCAGGTCGGTCAGGTCACGCGCCATCACCAGGTTCAGCTGGTTGCCGTCGCTGTCCACGCGCAGGTTGGCGCCGGTGGACGCCTCGCTGGCGGCCAGCCCGCCGGAAATGGTCAGCGGGGTGTTGTCGCCCAGGGTCTTGCTGATGGTGCCGCCGGTGTTGCCGGCAAAGCTCAGGCCATCGTCCTGCGTCGCAATCTCCGCGCCGTTGTAGGTGACATCCCCGTTGTTGTTCACGACGAAGTTGTCGCCCAGCCGCGTTTCACCCTCGACCGTCAGGTTGTTGGTGACGATGCTGTCGCCGTCGATGTAGGTGTCGCCGACGGTGACGCTGTTGCCGATCTCGATGTCGTCAGCCAGTTCGAACGCCAGGTCCGTGCCGGAACGGGCGATCTCGATGTTGCCGTCGCTGCTGCTGAAATCCACCGAACCACCGGGCGCCACGTTGGCGCTCGCGCCGCCCTCGGCGCTGACGTCCCAGCCCTGGCCGACGTAGGTCAGCGCGTCCTGCACATTGTTGTAGGTATTGCCGCCCACCGACAGGTTGGCAGTGACCTGGTGGGTGGCGGGGTTGTACGACGATCCGCCACCCAGCGCGCTCGCCACGCTCTGGCCGGCGGTATCCAGATTGCCGGCCAGCGCTTCCAGCGCCATGTTGGTGCCGTGCAGCTGGCTGCCGTTGATGGCGTCGGTGCTGGTCGCGTTGATGCGGCCTGCGGCGACATTGGTGATGGTGCGTTCGGCACCCGGGGTGCCCACGCTGACGGTCGCCACCGGGCTGATGCCGGCGAAGCCGTAGGTGTTGCCGTCCACCGTAATGCTGGCGGTACCGACCGCTGTCGCCGTGACGGCGCCGCTGCCCAGTGCGACAGCCCCCTGCTGCGCGGCCGTGGCGCCGGCACCCAACGCGATGGCATTGGTCGCGCCCGATGCCGTGCTTGCGCCGTTGCCCATCGCAATAGAACTGTTCGCGGCGGCATTGTTGTTACTGCCAATGGCAACGGATTGCCTACCGCTGGCGATGTTCCCGGATCCCACGGCGGTCGAATCAACTGCGGATGCCTGGGAACCATAACCAACAGCCAACGAACTGGTACCCGAGGCATTCGCAAAGCGGCCTATGGCGGCGCTGCTGGCACCGCTAGCCTCGGAGTCCACGCCGGCACTTAGCGAACTGCCACCTGTGGCATTTGAATTCATGCCAATGGCAAGCGCGGATTGACCGCTGACATGAGAAGTCGTGCCGATGGCAATACCGTTATCGGATTCTGCGTTCGCCATGTACCCCATGGCATAGCTCGCATTACCCGACGACGTGGCGCTTACGCCTATCGCACCTGCGCGCGGCCCGCTCGCAACGGCAAACGAACCGATCGCAAGGCTATCCGTGCCTTGCGTACTGGCCTGGTAACCCATCGCACTGGATCTCTCCCCCGTGGCTTCGGCGCTATCGCCGATGGCGGTGGAAGACCCGGCACGGGCTTGGGCTTCGACGCCCAGCGCCAGCGCATTGTGGTTGTCGGCCAGGGCGCTGTTGCCGACGGCGATGCCGTTGACGTTGCGGTATGCCTCCTCCGGCAGCGGGCTGGCGACGCCGCTTACCGCACCGGTGCCGATGGCAATGCCGTCGCTGGCATAGCCGAGCGAATCGGTGCCGTTGGCGATCGCATTCGTGCCGCTGGCGTTGGCGCGGGTGCCTGTGGCGATTGCACTGACGCCGCTGGCGTTGGCATCGGTGCCGCTGGCCTGGGCGTTCACGCCGGTGCTGCGGGCGCGGGTGCCGAACGCCTGCGAGTCCGTGGCCATGGCGTGCGCGTCGTAGCCCTGGGCCACGGCGCGCTCCTCGGACGCCAGTGCGCTCTGGCCGACGGCAATGCCGTCGTCGGCGGTGGCTTCGGCATCGGTGCCGATCACGATGGCGTTGTCCACCGAACCGCCCGACTTGGGATCGGCCTCGGCGCCTGTGCCCATGACGATGGAGTTGCGGCCCTGGCTGACGGCCTCCTGGCCGATCGCCACGCCGCCCTGGTCATAGGCGTGGCTGCGGTTGCCCAGTACCGTCGTATTTGCCGCACGGGCGCTGACGTCATGGCCGATGGCCACGCCGTTGTCGGCACCCGCGTTCACGCGCGCCGCATCACCGATCGCCAGCGAGGAATTGCCGCTGGCCACGGCCGACGGGCCGATGGCCATGGCATTGGCGCCGGTTGCGCCATCGTTGTTCCTGTTGGCGGCTTCGGTCGTGTTGGCGCTGAAGTACTTGATGCCGTTTTCGTCGATCGCCGCGTTGAGCTGGTCGACGTTGACGGCCTGGTCGCCGGCCTGGCCGGCGGCCACGGTGATGGTGCCGTCCGGGTTGTAGATCACGGCGTTGCCGGGCAGGACGCTGATGTCCCCACTCGACACCGCGTTGATGGCCTCGGCCACCGTGCCGTACTGGTGGGAGTTTCCGTCGGTGTCCTGCAGCTCGATGACATAGCCGCCGAAGGTGCCGTTCGGCTCAACCGTGACGTTGCCGCCAACCAGGTTCGCCACCGCCTGCTGTGCAACCTCCAGCTGGCCCACGTTGACCGCGTCGTAGCGCTGCGCGCCATCGGCGACGTTGATGATGCGGCGCTGGAAGGCTTCGCCCGCCGCCGAGCTGCCCACGGAAACCGCGTTGCCGGGCGCCGCCGTACCGGTCAGGTAGCCAGCGCCGGTCACGTCGGACTGCCATGCCGAAGAGTTGCGGCCGATCGCGATGTTGCTGCCTTCTGCCGTAGTGTGCGCGCCGACTGCAACGCCGTTCGAGCCCGCGGATGCGTCCTTGCCCAGCGCCAGCGTTTCGCTGCCGTTGGCAATGGCGCCACTGCCGAGCGCCACCGAGTCGGAGCCGGCCTGCGTCTTGTCACCGATCGCAACGGCCTGCGCCTTGTTGCCTGCACCGTCGTTGGCATTGCGGCCGATGGAAATGTTGTTGTTGCCCTCCAGGCCCCGCCCGGCCTCGGTGCCGATCGCGAGGTTGTCGTCGCCCGTCACGCCCTGGCCGGCGCCGTAGCCGATCGCGGTGCTCTTGTTGCCGACCACGTCCTGCCCGGAGTTGGTGCCGATGGCGATGTGGTCGGTGCGGTCGCCAGCCTCGTTGCCTTCGGTCCCGACGCCCGCGCCGCTGCCCAGCGCGATGCCGCGCGTGGTGCCGGCGTAGGCGCCCGAGCCCGCGGCAACCGCGCTGCCCGCCGTTGCGCTGGCCTGGCCGATGGCGATGCTGCTGCCGCCGGTCGCATTGGCGCTGGCGCCCAGCGCCGTGGCACTGCCGCCACCCGCGTACGCGCCCGCACCCACGGCGGTGGCATTGGCCGCGCCGGCATGGGCCTGATAGCCCGCTGCCAGGGCGTCGTTGCTCTCCATCCCGCTGACACGTGCCTCGCTGCCGATGGCCATCGAATTGCTCACGCGCTCGTCTTCCACGCTCGCACCGTCGCCCATTGCCAGGGTGCTGTTGCCGCTGGCCTGGCTGTCGCGGCCGATGGCGATCGATCCGTCACCGTCGGTTACCGCGCCACCCTCGGTGCCGGCTGCAGCGCCCTGGCCCAGGGCGATGGCGCCCGCGGCGGTCGCCGTGGTGGCCGCACCGTCGCCGGCGGCGAAGCTGCTGTCGCCTGCGGCCACGGTGTTGGGGCCGATGGCCACGGACTGGTCGCCCACCGCCTCGGAGTCGGGCTGTGTCGAGTTGGCATGGAAGTAGCGCACGCCGCCGGCGCCTTCCTCGATGAACAGGTCGTAGATCTGGCCACCGGTGACGGCATCGCTGCTGCTTGCGTTGATGTCGCCGGCAGCGACATTGGTGATCTTCGAGCCGCCGGCATCGATGCCGGCGGAAGTGACGCTCGGGCCGCCGCTGATGGCCAGCCCGTCGCTGTCGATGGTGGTGTTGCCGGTGGTGACGCTGGTCACCTCCAGATCCGGGTTGAGGGCGATGCCGATCGCGCCGGCATCCTCACTGCCCGACTGGGTCACGGTGATGTTGGCGTCACCGGAGAAGGCCACCTCACCGCCGGGGCCGATGTTGGCTGCATGGGTACCGTCGGTCACGGTCCAGCCGGCGCCCGCGGCTTCCGCGGTCGCCTGTGCCGTTGCGGCAGCGGCCTGGGCGTTGTCGGCGGTGGTCTGCGCCGCAGAGGCGGCGGACTGCGCGTCGGAGGCAGTCGTGTCCACGGCGTTGAGTTGCCCGAAGTTGACTGCCTGGTCGGCCGCGGTGCCGTTGGCGACACCCGTGATGACGTTGTTGCCGGCGTTGATGCCGGCCAGGGTCACGCTGATACCGTTGCTCAGGGTCAGGCCGCTTGAGCCGAGCATGACGCTGGCGCCTACCGCCACGCCGCTGTTGTTCATCACGGTATTTCCAGCGGTGACGCTGTCCACCACGAGGTTGGGATCGAGCGCGACCTGGAAGGTGGCGTTGCTGTCGTCCAGCGTGACGTGGATGTTGCTGTCGCCCTGGAAGGTCACCGTGTCGCCATCACCCACCGTGGTGGTGGTGCTGCCATCGGAGGCCGTCCATTCCTGCGCGAACGCCGATCCCCCGGCGCCCATGAGGGCCACCAGCGAGGCGGACACCACGGCCAGGAGGGTCCTGCGCAGGGACGCGCCGCCCGCACCCTGGACGGCGCCGGCGCTGTCGCTCTTGGCGAATTCCGACGCCACGACCAGCTGGCCAAGTTCCTTGTTCCAAACCTTGCTGTGGATCTTGTTCATTGACAGCGAACTCCTTGGATGACTCGCAGAAGAAATAAGGTGACCATCGAGCACCCCCCCCTGTCCCGGCCAGCATCGCCATGCGAGGCGGCGGCGCGTCGCGCCCGTGCTACCCGGCACGCCGGGCTGGCCTTCTTTCTCGAGTCAGGAGGTTGGTGCGGTGTATCCCACGCCCGCCCAGATAGAGGGCAAGAACCGTGCCAACGGTCACGGTTTCACTAATCATTCACAACGCGACCACAAAATCATTGAGCACTCAGACACATTTGCCCGCCGGTTGCGACAAAAAATGTCAGATGACGACCTTCAACGGCTTTTTACGCCACCGTTTATCCTCGTTGCTTGGAGCAGATGCGGTTCCCGGATGCGGCAGCTCCACCCACCACCAGTCGTACGACCTGCGGCATCGAAGGCGTACGCAAGCCGGTGAAACCACCTGATGCAGGGCCATCGGCGTTACCAGGACGACGGGCAACCGTGGCCCGCCACCACGGCAGCGCCCACGCTGCCGGTCACCGGCGACGCGGCCTCCCCGAGGCCGCCAGAACGGCCGGCAGGTTTCAACAGTTTCTTTCGCCCGCATTCGTACGCGCATAAAAAAAACCCCGGAATTCCGGGGGTCTTCTGGCGCATCGGGATGCGACGGGATTCCAGGTTGGTGGGCCGTGCTGGATTCGAACCAGCGACCAGCGGATTAAAAGTCCGATGCTCTACCGACTGAGCTAACGGCCCACGAAAACCCCGCGATCGCGGGGGCGGCAATTCTACCGCAGCGCGTCGTCGTGCCCTAGCCCGCGTAGCGCGTGGAATCCGGCACGCCGGCGGCGGCGAACCCCTCGGCGCGCAGGCGGCAGGCGTCGCAGTGGCCGCAGGCGTGGCCGTCGGCGTCGGCCTGGTAGCAGGACACGGTCTGCGCGAAATCCACGCCCAGGCGCAGGCCCTCGCGGACGATGTCGGCCTTGCTCATGCGCTGCAGCGGGGCGTGGACGCGGATGCCCGCGCCCTCGACGCCGGCCTTGGTGGCCAGGTTGGCCAAGCGCTCGAAGGCCTCGATGAACTCCGGCCGGCAGTCGGGGTAGCCGGAGTAGTCCACCGCGTTGACGCCACAGAAGATGTCGGCCGCGCCCAGCACTTCGGCCCAGCCCAGCGCCACGGACAGCATGATGGTGTTGCGCGCCGGGACGTAGGTGACCGGGATCTCCGGCGCGTCGGCGTCCTGGTCGGAGTCCAGCGGCACGTCGATGTCGGCGGTGAGCGCCGAGCCGCCGATGCTGCGCAGGTCGACATTCACCGTCTTGTGCGCCACGGCCCCGATGTCGCGCGAAACGCGGGAAGCCGCGTCCAGCTCGGACGTATGGCGCTGCCCGTACGACACGCTCAGCGCGTGCACGGCGAAGCCCTGCTCGCGGGCGATGGCGAGGACGACGGCGGAATCCATGCCACCGGAAACGAGGACGACGGCTTTTTTCATCGGGAATCGGGAATCGGGAATCGGGAATCGGGAATCGGGAATCGGGAATCGGGGAAATGCTATCGCCCCGGCTCGTCGTTCCACAGCAGCTTGTGCAGCTGCATCTGGAACTTCACGGGCAGGCGGTCGGCGACGATCCAGTCGGCCAGTTCGCGCGGGTCGAGTTCGGATTTGCTGGGCGAGAACAGCACGTCGCAGCGCCGGTCGAGGCCATGTTCGGCAACCACCTCGCGCGCCCATTCGTAGTCCGCACGACCGCAGAGGACGAACTTGACCTGGTCGTGCGCGGTCAGCAGTTCGATGTTCTCCCAGCGGTTGCGCTCGACTTCACCCGAGGCCGGCGTCTTGATGTCCAGCACCCGCGAGACGCGCGGATCGACCGCACCGATGTCGAGCGCGCCGGAGGTTTCCAGCGACACCACGTAACCCGCGTCGCACAGCCGGCGCAGCAGGCCGATGCAGCGCTTCTGCGCCAGCGGTTCGCCACCGGTCACGCAGACGTGGCGCACGCCATGGCCCGCGACTTCAGCCAGGATGTCATCGATCTCCCGCCACTGGCCGCCGTGGAAGGCATAGGCGGTATCGCAGTAAAGGCAGCGCAGCGGGCAGCCGGTCAGGCGCACGAACACGCTGGGCCAGCCCGCGTCGCGGGCCTCGCCCTGCAGCGACAGGAAGATCTCGGTGATGCGCAGCCGGTCCGCCGGGGCGGCGGTGGCCGCACTGTTTTCGGCGGATACGGCGTTCATGGGTGAATTGTAGGGCCGGCTCGCCACGGGCGGGCCTGCACGCGGCTGGTCGAAGCCGCCTCGGGCAAAACGCGGCGGAAGGACGGCCGCTACTGCACCTGCGACAGCTGGATCGTGCGCAGGCGGTCCTCGGCGGTGCGCGCGGCGTCGGTGCCGGGGTAACGCGTGGAGACTTCGGACAGGCTGCGCTCGGCCGCATCGACCTGCTTCTGGCCGTACTGCGACAGCCCGACCTTCAGCAGCGCGCCCGGCGCCTTGTCGTGGGTGGGATAGCGGTCGAGCAGCGCCTGGAACTGCTGCTGCGCGAGCGCGTAGTTCTGGGTGGCGTAATAGCTCTCGCCCAGCCAGTAGTAGGCGTTGGGCGCGTAGGCACCGCTCGGATGCACCTGCAGGAAGTCCTGGAACAGGCGCGCCGACTCGTCGTAGCGGCCGCCCTTGAGCGCGTCGAACGCCAGTTCGTAGTCCGAACGCTCGTCGGCGGTGCGCGCCATCGCGCCGGCATCGCCGTAGACCGCAGGCGCCGCCTCCCCGGCGGCAGTGACCGGCGCGTTGGCCGCGGGTGCCGCGGCGGACGGGACCGAACCGGGGTCGAGTACCGGCGCGCCGGCGCCGCCACCCTCGATGCGGTTCAGGCGGCCGTCCAGGTCCAGGTACTGCGCGCGGCCGCTGGATTCCATCTGCTCGATCGTGCGCTGCAGCTCTTCGATCTGGGCGCGCTGGGCCTGCAGCTCGTTCTTGATCTGGGTGACCTGGTTGAGCAGGTCGACGTTGCCGCGGTTGCTGGCGGCCTGCTGTTCGAGCGAAGCGACGCGGTCGGCGAGGCTGGCGCGCTGCGCGGATGCGGGCATTGCCGCCAGCGCCGTGCCGGCGACCGCGACGAAGGCGAGACTGCGGATGATCTGGGTCGGATGCATGGGACTGCCCGGATTGCGTGGAGGGATTCGTGATTTGCCTGCCCGGAAAGACAATCGGCAGCCGGCGGGGTTCCCGCGCGGCTGCCGATGTCCCGCGAACGGACCGATTACCTGGCGGTATAGACGATCTCGACGCGGCGGTTCTTGGCCCAGCAATCCTCGCCGGAGTCGGTGCAGACCGGCTTTTCCTCGCCGTAGCTGATGACCGTGATCTGGCCACCCGAACCACCGTTGGCCTGCAGCGCGGACGACACCGCGTTGCCGCGGCGCTCGCCAAGGGCCTGGTTGTAGTCGCGGCTGCCGCGCTCGTCGGCGTTGCCTTCCAGGGTCATGCGCGAGGACGGGCGGTCACGCAGGTACTTGGCGTGGCAGGCCATCGCGGCCTGGAACTCGGGGCGCAGGGCGTCCTGGTCGAGGTCGAAGTAGACGACGCGCTGGCGCAGGCAGGCGTCGGTGTCCAGGTCCTCGGGACCGTAGGCGCCGGCGGCTGTCGACGGACCCTGGTCGACTACGCCGGTGCTCGGGCCGGTGTCTGCGGGCGGGACTTCCTTGACCTTCTTGGAACATGCAACGGCTGCGGTGCAGAGCACGGCCGTCAACAACACGCGGGTAATGGTATTCATCTCGTCGAATCCTTTGCTTTGAAGGGGTGTTTCGGAAACGTCGTAAAGCTTCGTGGTCAAGGCGTGCAGGGAGCGTCAGCGCTGTGTGCGGTAGGGCCCCCATGCCGGCTCGCGCACGTCGCCACCGGCGAGCACCAGCCGCTGGCGGACGCGGCCATCGGACGACACGGCGTACAGCACGCCGCGCCTTCCCTCTCGGGCCGCATAGAGGACCATGCTGGCGTTCGGGGCGAAGCTCGGCGATTCGTCAAGTGACCCCGGCGACAGCGTGGACCAGCGCGGCGACCCCAGGCTGCGATCCAGCAACGCAATACGGTACACGTTGCCGCTGCCCTGCGCCACGGCAATCTTCTTGTCGTCGAACGACACCGTGGGGCTGGCGTTGTAGCGGCCCTGGAAACTCACCCGCGTGGCGCTGCCGCCGCTGGCCGGCACCTGGTAGATCTGCGGCTGGCCGCCGCGGTCGGAGGTGAAATACAGGGTGCTGCCGTCCGCGCTCCAGGTCGGCTCGGTGTCGATGCCGAACTGGTTGGTGATCTGGGTCAGCGCCTTGCTGGCCAGGTCCATCACGTAGATTTCCGGGTTGCCGCTGCGCGACAGGGTCAGCGCCAGCCGGTTGCCGTCGGGCGAGAAGTCGGGCGAGCCGTTGATGCCGCGGAAGCTGGCGACCATCTCGCGGCTGCCGGTGGTGATGTCCTGGATGTAGATCGAGGAATTGCCGCGCTCGAAGCTCACGTAGGCGAGCCTGCGGCCGTCCGGGCTCCACGACGGCGACAGCAGCGGCTCGGGCGAGCGCACCACGGTCTGCGGGTTGTAGCCATCGGAATCGGCGACCATCAGCGCGTAGCGCGCGTCCTTGCCGGTGCCGGTGGCGGTGATGTAGGCGATGCGGGTCCAGAACGCGCCGCGCACGCCGAGGATCTTCTCGTAGATCGCGTCGGCCATCTGGTGGCCGACGTCGCGCATCGCGCTCGAACGCGCGGTCATGGCGAAGCCCAGCAGGCGCTCCTGCTTGGCGACGTCGAACAGCTCGTATTCCACGCGATAGCCGCCGTCGCCGGCGTCGAGCACGTGGCCGACGACCACGAAGTCCTGCTTGAGCAGGCGCCAGGTGGGGAACTGGATCTCGCCGCCGCGCGCGGGCTTCTCGACCATGTCCGCCACCGGCAGCGCGCGGAACTGGCCGGACCGGGCGAGGTCGTTGCGCACCACCTCGGCCACGTCGGTTTCCGGCGCGGCGCCGCCGCCCTGGTAGGGCATCGGCACCACGGCGATCGGCAGCGCGGAGGCGTTGCCGCCGACGATGTCGATTTCCAGCCCGCGCTCCTGCGCGAACACGGCCAAGGGCAACAGGAAGGCGAAGACCGCAGCGAGGGCGGCAAGCAGGCGCGGGGATGCTTTCATGGACAGGCCGACTCCGGAAAAGTGAATGGTGGCAGGGTCTACGTGAACGCCGTCTCAAAGATGAATGCGGGCTGGCTTCGGGCGTTCAGCGGTCCTGCGCCTGGAAATTGAGGATCAGGTTGCGCTGGAAGACCGATTCGAAGCCCGCGTACGGCAGCGGCTTGGCCTTGAGCACGGCCGCCTCGACCGAGCGCCGGCCCAGTTCGTCGTACGGGCAGGACGGGTCGACCTTGGCGCTCATGACGTCGCCGCCGGGCAGCTGGGTGATGTAGATGCGGCAGCGCTGGCCCAGCGGGACGTTTTCCGGCCGGGTCCAGTTGCGCAGCACCGCCTCCTGGATCGCGGCCGCGTAGCGGGCCTGCAGCCCGGCGTCGACGCCGTTGTTGCCCGGCGGCGGCGACGCGCTGGCCGCGGCATCGTCGGAGGCCTTCTGCGCGCGCGCGTCGGCGATCTGCTTGAGCTTCTGCTCGGCCAGCTTCGCCTCGCGCTCGGCCTTCGCCCGCTCGGCCTGCAGCTTCTTCAGCCTTTCGTCGCGCTGCTGCTCGGCCAGGCGCTTCTTCTCCTCGGCCTCTTCCTGCTTCTTGCGCTCGGTCAGGTCGATCTGCTCCTGGCGGCGCTTTTCTTCCTGCTCGCGGGCACGCGTCTCGGCCGAGATCGCATCGCGGTCGACCTTCTCCTGCTCGACCGGCGCCGGTTCGGGGATGAAGTCCTGGGCCTCCTGCTGGCGCGGCACCGGGGATTCTTCGGGCACCGGCTCGGGCAGCGGCTGCGGCAGGGGCTGGGTGTCCTCTTCCACCGGCTGCGGCAGCGGGGGTTCCGGTTCTGGCTCCGGCAGCGGCTGCGCGTCGCGCGCCAGCGCGCGGCGCATCTGCGACGACAGCTCGTCGGTATCGACCATCTCCGCGCTGATCGGCGAGCCTGCCGCGGCGATCGGCGCGGCGTCGCGCGTCCACCACAGGCCCACGAACATCAGCGCGAACAGGAACGCGTGCAGCGCGATCGCCAGCACCACGGCCTGCGTCGAGTCGGCGCGCGTTTCCCGCATCAGTTGCCGTCCTGGTGCTTCGGTTCGCTCATCAGGCCGACCTTCTGCACACCGGCGCTCTGCAGCAGCACCATCGCGTCCATGACCTTCTGGTAGTTGGCGCTGCCGTCGCCGGCGACGAAGATCGCCTGCTTCGGGTTCTGGTTGACGATCGCCTTGATCCTCGCCTGCAGGTCCGCGGCGCTGACCGCCAGCGGCCGGTCGTCGCCGGGCATGACCAGCGCGTAGGCACCGCCGGCGTCCACCTGGACCACCATCGGCTCCTTGCTCTGCTCCAGCGACATCGCGTTGGAATCGGGCAGGTCGACGTCCACGCCCAGGTTCATCAGCGGCGCGGTCACCATGAAGATGATCAGCAGCACCAGCATCACGTCGATGTAGGGCACGACGTTGATGTCGGCCTTGAGCCGGTGCTTGCGGATGCGGCGACCGTTGGCGGTCATGGCCATGTTGGATTCACCTCATGCTCGGGGGAGGCCGGCCCGCGCAAACGCGCGACGGCCGGCGCCGGGGTTGCGTCGATCAGTCTTCGAGGTGCGTCTGCCGCTGCAGGATCGAGGAGAACTCCTCGGAGAACGCGTCGTAGCGGGTGGCGATGCGCTCGACCTTGGTGGCGAAGCGGTTGTAGGCCCACACCGCCGGGATCGCGGCGAACAGGCCCATGGCGGTGGCGATCAGCGCCTCGGAAATGCCCGGCGCGACGCTGGCGATGGTGGCTTCCTTGACGTTGGCCAGGCCCTGGAACGAAATCATGATGCCCCACACGGTGCCGAACAGGCCCACGTAGGGGCTGATCGAACCGACGTTGGCGAGGAATTCGAGGTTGCGCTCCAGCCCGTCGAGCTCGCGAGAGGTCGACACGCGCATCGCCCGCTGCGCGCCCTCGAGCTGGATCCGGCCGTCGACGCCGCGGCGCTCGCGGATGCGGTTGAACTCGCGGAACCCGCTTTCGAAGATCGCCTCCAGCCCGCCCGAGTCGCGGCCGCGGCCCTGCGCACCGGCGTACAGCTTGGACAGGTCGGCGCCGGACCAGAAACGCTCCTCGAAGCGGTCGGCCTCGTCCTCGGCCCGGCTGAGCAGGCTGCGCTTGCGGAAGATGATCACCCACGACGCGATCGAGGCGATCAGCAGCAGCAACATCACGAACTGCACCGGGATCGAGGCGTGCAGGATCAGCTGCACGATATCCAGGTGGTTGCCCGCCGCGGCGGCCGCATTGCCCGCCACGCTCGGATCGGCAGCCATTTCCGCGGCGGTGGTGGCGGCTTCTTCCGGCAAGGGTTCGACCGAGGTCGCCTGCAGCAATGCAAGTAGGGGCGTCATGGATGGGCTCCGGTGTCGGGATGGGGGTCAGCGATGGCGGCTGTCGCGAACGGACGGCCGCGCCCTCGTGGGCCGGGTGGCGTGCGATGGGTTGTGTGGATGCACCCTGTCGTGGTCACTGCGCGCCTTGTTCGAGGGACTTGAGTTCTTCGTACAGCGTTTCGGGGATGCCGCGCGGGCGGAAGCTCCCGGCGTCCAGTGCCGCGACCTTCACCTCCGCGTCGAGCAGCAGGCGGCCGTCGCAGCGGATGTCCTGCGCGATCACCAGGCTTGCCCGCCGGCACTGGCGCAGCGCGACCGACACGTCCAGCGCGTCGTCCAGCCGCGCCGGCGCGCGGAAATCGATCCGCATCGCCCGCACCGCGAACACCAGGTTGTGGTCGTCCCGCAGCAGCGCCTGCCCGTAACCGCGCGCGCGCAGCCATTCGGTCCGCGCGCGCTCGAGGAACGCCAGGTACTGCGCGTGGTAGACCACGCCACCGGCGTCGGTATCTTCCCAATAGACCCGTGTCGGCCAACTGAACGGCGGGGGCTGGAAGCCGGGAACTGGGGGTTGCAAAGTCAAAACCGCTCCTCGCCATCGATCGTTGCCGGGCGGGCATGACGCCCGATACCGTCACGGATTGTCAAAACAGGCCTTTTCCCGGGTCCCCGGCCCCCAGGTCCCCGCCTTTCGGCCGCAGGCCGAGGTGCCGGTACGCCTTGTGCGAGGCCATCCGCCCGCGGGCGGTGCGGACCAGGAAGCCCTGCTGGATCAGGTAGGGCTCGATCACGTCCTCGAGCGTGCCGCGTTCCTCGGAGAGCGCCGCGGCCAGCGATTCGACGCCGACCGGGCCGCCGTCGAAGTTCTCGATGATCAGGTTGAGCAGGCGCCGGTCGAGGTCGTCGAAGCCCTCCGGGTCCACCTTCAGCATCTGCATCGCGGCATTGGCCACGTCGTGGTCGATGCGGCCGCCGGCGCGGACCTGGGCATAGTCGCGCACGCGCCGCAGCAGGCGGTTGGCGATGCGCGGGGTGCCGCGCGAACGGCGCGCGATCTCGCCGGCGCCCTCGGGCACGCAGTCGATGCCGAGGATCTGCGCCGAGCGCTTCACGATCCGGGTCAGGTCTTCGGCGCTGTAGAACTCCAGCCGCTGGACGATGCCGAAGCGGTCGCGCAACGGCGCGGTCAGCAGCCCCGCGCGGGTGGTGGCGCCGATCAGGGTGAACGGCGGCAGGTCGATCTTGATCGAACGCGCGGCCGGCCCCTCGCCGATCATGATGTCGAGCTGGAAATCCTCCATCGCCGGGTACAGCACTTCCTCGACGACCGGCGAGAGGCGATGGATCTCGTCGATGAACAGCACATCGTGCGGCTGTAGGTTGGTCAGCAGCGCGGCCAGGTCGCCGGCCTTCTCGATCACCGGCCCCGAGGTCACGCGCAGGCTGACGCCCAGCTCGTTGGCGATGACGTGGCTGAGGGTGGTCTTGCCCAACCCCGGCGGGCCGAAGATCAGCACGTGGTCGAGCGATTCGCCGCGATGCCTGGCCGCCTCGATGTAGATCGACAGCTGCTCGCGCACCGGCTGCTGGCCAAGGTACTCGTCCAGCCGTTTGGGCCGGATGCTGGCCTCGATGGCCTCGTCCTCGCGCGTGGCGTCGGCGGCGATGATGCGCTCTTCGGTCATGCGCCTATGGTCGCACGGCGGCAGCGCGATGCGCTCGCCAATGCCCTGCAGGAGCGGCTTCGGCCGCGAGCTTTTGCCCGGCCCTCTCCGGCGGCCGAAGCTCGCGGCTGAAGCCGCTCCTGCACGGGGCTCAGGCGGTTTCGCGGCAGGCCGCGGCGGCGATCGCGAACGAGCGCTTGCGCGCGGCGTGGTCGAAGATGTTCGCCGTCAGCAGCAGTTCGTCCGGCCGATGGTGCTCGACGAACGCGGCGATCCCGGCGCGCACGCCGGCCTCGTCGCCCAGCACCGTGCAGGCCAGCGCCTGCTCCACCATCGCCTTCTCGGCCGGACTCCAGAATGCCTCGATGTCGTCGACCGGTGGCGGCACCAGCCCCGGCTGGCCGCGGCGCAGGCGCACGAAACTCTGCTGCTGGGTGGTGAACAGGCGTCGGGCCTCGGCCTCGCTGTCGGCGCCGACCACGTTCAGCGCCAGCATCGCGTACGGCTTGTCCAGCCGCTTCGACGGCCGGAAATCCTGCCGGTACAGCGCCAGCGCCTGCTCCATCGCCGCCGGCGCGAAGTGCGAGGCGAAGGCGAACGGCAGTCCCATCGCCGCCGCCAGCTGGGCGCTGAACAGGCTCGATCCCAGCAGCCACACCGGCACCTCGATCCCGCCGCCGGGCACGGCCTGCACCGGCTGCCCGGGACGCACGGGTTCGAAATAGCGCAGCAGCTCGGCGACGTCCTGCGGGAACGCCTCGGCGCCGTCGAAGTAGCGCCGCAGCGCGCGCACCGTGGCCTGGTCCGTGCCCGGCGCGCGACCGAGGCCGAGGTCGATCCGGTCCGGATACAGGCTCGCCAGCGTCCCGAACTGTTCGGCCACCTGCAGCGGCGAATGGTTGGGCAGCATCACTCCGCCCGCGCCCACGCGGATCGTCGAAGTGCCGCCGGCAACATGCCCGATCAGCACCGTCGTCGCCGCACTGGCGATGCCGGGCATGTTGTGGTGCTCGGCCAGCCAGTAGCGGTGGTAGCCCAGCGCCTCGGCGTGGCGGGCCAGGTCGAGCGTGTTGGCGAAGGCCTCGCGCGGCGTACTGCCTTCGCAGACAGGGGCAAGGTCGAGGAGCGAGTACGGGATCATCGCGTGGCTGTCCGGCAGCGGGGATCCCCCCGATATCGGGGCGACCGCGCGATTTGCCATGCCTGCAACACGGCGTTCCCCGGGCGTGCCCCTGCACGCCCGGCTGGCCGCGCCGCTACTTCGCCTGCCCGATGTTCTTCGCGAGGAATGCCTCCAGCCGCCGGTAGAACTCGATCGCGTGTTCCTGCGCGTAGAAGCCGTGCCCCTCGCCCTTCACCGGCATCCAGAGCGGCGCGTTGCCGGCCTTCTCCAGCGCCTTCCGCATCGCATCGGCCTGCCGGAACGGCGTGCGCTCGTCCTCCCGGCCGTGGGCCAGGAACACCGGCACGCGGATATCGGCGGCGTGCGCCAGCGGCGAGTTCGCCAGCAATTCCTTGTCATCGTCACCGATCACGCGCGCGATATACGCGCGGCCGCGATAGCTGCGCGAGGCGTCGCTCTTCTCGGCCATGGCGCGCAGGTCGTACAGCCCGGACATCCCCGCCGCGCACTTGACCAGGTCCGGCGCCTTGACCGCCAGCATCAGCGCCGAGTATCCGCCGAAGCTCGCGCCGTAGGTGCAGATGCGCGCGGGATCGGCGTAGCCCTGGGCCACCGCCCAGCGCATGCCGTCGACCAGGTCGTCCTGGATGCGCGTGGCCCAGCGCTTGTAACCGGCTTCCTGGAAGGCGTAGCCGCGCCCGCCGGAGCCGCGGTAGTTGACCTGCAGCACCAGGTAGCCGCGCGAGGCCAGGAACTGCGCGTCGGTGTCGAAGCCCCACGCGTCGGCCACGTAGTGCGGGCCGCCGTGCGGCAACATCACCATCGGCATGCCGCGCGGATCGGCGACGCCGGCGGGGACGGTCAGGTAGCCGTCCAGCTCGAGCCCGTCGCTGGCCTTGAAACTGATGTAGCGCCGCGTGCCCATGGTCGCCGGATCGATCCCGGGATTGCGCTGCAGCAGCCGCGCGAGGACGTCCTTCTTGCGGTCCATCACCGCCCACTCGCCCGGGTTGCGGTCGCTGTCGATGTAGATGAGCGAGACATTGCCGTCGGCGCTGTGGTCGACGAACCTCACGCGCTGGCCGGGGAAGCCGCTGCGCAGGGACTGGTAGAGCTTCAGGTCCGGCGAAGCGGCGTCCAGGTATTCCACCTTCGGCAAGCCGCCGCCAAGTTCGACCGCAAGCGGCTGCCAGCGGCTGTCCCAGACCACGTCGCCGATGTCCCGGAAGCCGGCGCTGGCCAGCACTTCGCGCTGCTGCAGGCTGGTGTCCGCCTTGACCAGCGCGCCCGGGCCGTTGTCGACCGCATAGCGGCCGAAGACGTGCGTGCCGTCCATGGAGAAGGCAAGCGGCCGGAACACGCCGCCCACCGAATCGTCCGGCACCTTGCGCCACTGCTTGCCGGTGGCGTCGGCGACGAACAGCAGCTGCCGTTCGTTCTTGTCCGCACCGTAGGCGAAGCGCGGCACGCCGGCGGTATCCATGACGAAGCCGAGGTTCTGTTCGCCGCCGACGTCGGCCACCAGCCGGTGACGCCCGGTGGTCGCGTCCACCTCGTACAGCTGGCTGCCGCCGATCGCGCTCTCGGTCGACGTGCGGGTCATGTAGAACTTGCCGTTCGGCTTCTCCGGCAGGCCTTCGACGTTGCCGTGGCCGGGCTCCAGGCCCATGCTCAGGGTCGATTCCTTGTAGCCGAAGATGTACGTGTGGTGCTTGCCGTCGTAGTCCATGGCGATGATCTCGCCGAAGTCGTACGGCTCTTCGCGCGCGCCCCACTTGCCGCCCTTCACGTAGATCAGCCGGGTATCGCTGACCCAGTAGATCTCCATCGGCATCTCGTACCGCGGCAGCTTGATGAACGCCGTCTGCGACATGTCCGCCAGGCTGAACACCATGATGCCGTGGTAGTCGTCGCCCAGGTCGGCGGAAACGGCGACGTACGAGCCCTCGCTGGAAATGCGCGGGTTGTCGAATGTCTGCCGGGCGACGAAGTCCTCCACCGGCACCTGGCCCGCCGCCTCCACGCCCCCCAAAGACCCGCCCGCAAGCAACAGCGCGGCCACGAGTCCGCGCACCAGTCCCCTGATCCCCATGGTGTCTCCCCGGTTGTCCCCGCGCCGATCCTAGACCACGCGCGGGCGCCGATCCAGCGTCGATGCGCTGCAGGGACGGGACGTCAGATCTCGACCTGCGCGCCCAGTTCCACCAGCCGGTTGCCCGGGATCCGGAAGAAGACCGTGGCCGGCGCGGCATTGCGGTGCATGAAGGCGAACAGCTTGTCGCGCCACACCGGCATGCCGCGGTGGCGGCTGGCCATCACCGTTTCGCGGCTGGCGAAATAGGTGGTGTCCATCGGGTCGAAGTGCATCCCGTCCTGGTCGCAGGAGCGCATCAGCGCCAGCGGCACGTCCGGGGTTTCCATGAAGCCGAAGCGGATGATCACGCGGTGGAAGTCTTCGCCGATCGGCTCCATCTTCAGCCGCTCGGCCGGCACGGCATACGGGATCGACAGCGTTTCCACGGTCAGGAACACGTTGCGCTCGTGCAGCACCTTGTTGTGCTTGAGGTTGTGCAGCAGCGCGTGCGGCACGACGCCGGGATCGGCAGTCATGAAGATCGCGGTGCCGGGCACGCGCACCGGCGGCGCCAGCATCAGCCCGGGCAGGAAGCTGTCCAGGTCGATGCCTTCCTTGCGCACCTCTGCATGCAGCAGCTCGCGGCCGCGGCGCCAGGTGCGCAGCATGACGAACAGCACGATGCCCAGCACCACCGGGAACCAGCCGCCGTCGAGGATCTTGGCGCCGTTGGCGATCAGGAAGCCGACGTCGGCGACGAAGAACAGCACGCACAGCGGCAGCACCCACTTGCGCCAGCCCGGCCACAACGCGCGCGCGACCAGCGCCAGCAGCAGGGTGTCGATCAGCATCGTCGCCGACACCGAGATGCCGTAGGCGGTGGCCAGCGCGGTGGACGAGCCGAACGCCAGCACCAGCCCGATCACCAGCACCGCGAGCATCCAGTTGATGCCCGGGATATAGATCTGGCCAATTGTCTCGCTGGAAGTGTGCTTGATCGCCATGCGCGGGATGTAGCCCAGCTGCATGGCCTGGCGCGAGATCGAGAACGCGCCGGTGATCACCGCCTGCGAGGCGATCACGGTCGCGCCGGTGGCGAGGATGATCATCGGCCAGCGCGCCCACTGCGGCACGCCGACGTAGAACGGGTTCTGGATCGCCTCCGGGTGCTCGAGCACCAGCGCGCCCTGCCCCAGGTAGTTGAGCATCAGCGCCGGCAGCACGAAGTAGTACCAGGCAAGGCGGATCGGCCGCGCGCCGAAGTGGCCCATGTCGGTGTACAGCGCCTCGCCGCCGGTGACTGCCAGCACCACGGCGCCGAGGATGAAGATGCCGTGGAAATGGTGCGCGTAGAAGAAGTGCAGCGCCCACCAGGGATTGACCGCCTTGAGCACCTCCGGCGCGTGCAGGATGTTGAGCACGCCGAGCACCGCCAGGGCGGTGAACCACAGCACCATCACCGGCCCGAACACCTTGCCGACCTTCGCGGTGCCGAAGCGCTGGGCCATGAACACCGTCACCAGCACCACCACCACGATCGGCACGATCCAGGCATGCAGCTGCGGCGCGACCACCTCCAGGCCCTCGACCGCCGACAGCACCGAGATCGCCGGCGTGATCACGCCGTCGCCGAAGAACAGCGAGGCGCCGAAGATGCCGAGGATGCCGACCACGTAGGCAGATCGCGACCCCTTGCGCAGCGTGCGCTGGGCCAGCGTCATCAGCGCCATGATGCCGCCCTCGCCCTCGTTGTCGGCGCGCATGATGATGGTCACGTACTTGATCGTCACCACCATCGTCAGCGACCAGAACACCAGCGACAGCACGCCCAGCACGGTGTCGTGGTTGGCGGTGAGCCCGTAGTGCGGCGAGAACGCCTGCTTGATCGTGTACAGCGGGCTGGTGCCGATGTCGCCGAAGACGACGCCGATCGCGCCGACGACCAGCCCCGCAAGCCCGGCGTTGCCATGTCCGTGCGCGCCGCCGCCGGCGTGCTGTCTGGAAGTACTCGATGAGGTGGCCATTGGCTTCCTGTCCGGCCGGCGCGGCGTGGCGCCGGACGGGTTCAACGCAGCGCGGACTGTAGCGCCTTGCGGATGATGGTTTCGGCAACGTCGCCTTCGGCGAACGCCTGCCTGGCCATGCGCTGCGCCTCGGCCGGCTTGTAGCCCAGCTGCTGCAGGGCCACGGCCGCCTCGGACAGCGGGTCGGCCGCGATGGCCGCGCCCTTTCCGCCGGCCAGGGCCGCGGCGCCGGTGGCGTAGCCGTCGGCCATGCGTTCGCGCAGTTCGACGACCATGCGCTCGGCGGTCTTCTTGCCGATACCGGGGATGCGGGTGAGCGCGGTCACGTCGCCGGACTGCACCAGTCGCGCGAACTCGTCCACGCCCGCGCCCGACAGCACCGCCAGCGCGATCTTCGCGCCGATGCCGCTGACCCGCTGCACGTCGCGGAACAGCCGCCGCTCCGGCTCGCTGAGGAAGCCGTACAGCGACACGCTGTCCTCCTTCTGCGCGTAGTGGGTAAACAGCGACACCTTTCCACCCACCGCAGGCAGGTCGTAGAAGGTGCTCATCGGGGCTTCAAGCTCGTAGCCGACACCATGCACGTCCACCACCAGCCACGGCGGCTGCTTGTGGACCAGGGTGCCGTTGAGGCGGCCGATCATGGCGGCGTCCTGCGCGCGCGCGCGCGGCACTCGGGCCCCGGGACCCGGGACGCGGAAAAGCCGCGTGGCGACGTCATGGCGACGCGGTATCCCGGCCGACGCACCGTTGCGTTCCGACTCCCCATTCCCGATTCCCCATCTCCGACTTTCCTCACTTCCTGCTCCAGGCTTCCCGTGCACTCACGCCCAGGCGCTGCGCGCTGGCGCGCACGTGGGCGTGGGTGATGGCCACCGCCAGCGCGTCGGCGGCGTCGGCCTGCAGCCTGCCTTTGAGGTTGAGCATGATTCCCACCATGTGTTGCACCTGCACCTTGTCCGCGCCGCCCTTGCCCACCAGCGCCAGCTTGATCTCGCGCGCTGCGTACTCGTGCACGGGCAGATCATGCATCACCACCGCGCACAGTGCCGCGCCGCGCGCCTGGCCGAGCTTGAGCGCCGAATCCGGGTTGCGCGCCATGAACACCTGTTCCACCGCCGCTTCGTCGGGCCGGTATTCGGTGATGATCGCGCCCAGGCCGTCGAGCAGCCGCTTGAGCCGCTGCGCGAAGCCACCGTCGCCCAGCAGCACCAGCGGCGCATTGAACACGTGCGTGGCACGCCCCGCGGCGTCGACGTCGATGATGCCCACGCCGGTACGCTGGGAGCCAGGATCGATGCCGAGGATGCGGGTACAGCCGGGACTCGGGACTCGGGGCTCGGGGCTCGACAAGGCTCAGCAGCCTCCGCGCGATCCGGGCGCGGTCGCCAGGCATCGGGCCGTGCGATCGCCGCGGCGATGTTGCCTTTCCCGGTTCCCGGTTCCCGCTTCCCGATTCACGAATACGCGCCCTCGCCCAGCTCGGCGTTACTGTAGACGTTCTGCACGTCGTCCAGGTCCTCGAGCCAGTCGAGCAGCTTGACGACCTGCTGCGCGGTGTCGCCGTCCACGGCGATGTCGTTGTCGGCGCGGTAGGTGACCTCGGCGTCGCCCGGCGCCACGCCGGCGGCCTTCATCGCGTCGCGCACGGCCTCGAAGGACTCCGGGGCGGTGACGACGTCGATCGCGCCGTCCTCCGGATAGACCACCACGTCGTCGGCGCCGGCCTCGATCGCGGCCTCGGTGATCGCGTCCTCGTCCGCGCCCGGCGCGAAGCGCAGCACGCCCAGGCGCTTGAACATGAAGGCCACCGAGCCTTCCGTGCCCAGGTTGCCGCCGAACTTGCCGAACGCATGGCGCACGTCGGCCACGGTACGCACGCGGTTGTCGGTCAGGCAGTCGACGATCACCGCGACGCCGCCGGGTGCATAGCCCTCGTAGCGGATTTCCTCGTACTCGACGCCTTCCAGCTCGCCGGTCGCCTTCTTCAGTGCGCGTTCGATGGTGTCCTTGGGCATGTTGATCGACAGGCCCTTGTCGATGGCCGTGCGCAGCGCCGGGTTGTTGGCCGGCTCGGCGCCGCCCTTGCGGGCCGCGACGGAGATCTCGCGGATGATCTTGGTGAAGATCTTGCCGCGCTTGGCGTCGGAGGCGTTCTTGCGTGCTTCGATGGAGGGGCCGCGTCCCATGGAAAATCCCGGTTCTGCTGGAAGGACGGCGATTTTACTAGAAGCCTGTGCGCCGGACGCCGGCCACTGCCCCAGCACCCTCTGTGGGAGCGGCCATGGCCGCTCCCACAGGGGCCTCAGGATGACCGGGTCAGCGCGCGAAACGACCCTTTTGCAGGAACGCCTGCGCCTGCGCGATCGCCTCGACCGAGAACAGCAGGCCGCTGTGGCTGGCCTCGACCACGACGTGGTCGGCCAGGCGCGGGCTGCGGGTTTCCTCGACGGAAACGGTGCCGTCGTTGTCGCCGTCGAACTGCGCCAGCAGGCCGCCCAGCCCGTGCGGCAGGCAGCCGGCGACCATGCCGACCTCGAAGCGGCGCGGCCACTGCGTGCAGCCATCCTGCAGGATCCCGGCACTGCGCCCCAGCCACAGCGACGCCACCGGCCAGCGCGCCAGCTGCGCCGCCGCGCTGCTGCCGCACAGCGGCACGCCCAGGCAAACCACGCGACGCACCGGCAGGTCCGGCTCGGCGGCCAGCGCCTCCAGCGCCACCAGGCCGCCGAGGCTGTGGGCGACGATGTCGGCCTCGACCCCTTCGCGCAGTTGCCTGGCCAGTTGCGGCACCGCCTGGTCCGGGCCGCCGACGATGCTGTGGTAGCCGAAGGTTTCCGGCGCGAACCCGGCCGCGCGCAGGCGCCCGCCGAACCACTGCATGGTCACGCCGGCCATCCAGATGCCGTGCAGCAGCACCACCCGCGACGGCGGCGGCGCGTCGCCTCCCCGTTTCATGCCGCCGGTTCCCCGCATGACCTGGTATCCATGCCGGCCATTCTGCCTGCGCTTCCGGACGAAGGAAGGGCGGCCCGGGGCCGCCCTTCCGCCTGCCTTCAGTTGCAGGGGTGGAGCGTCATCCCGCCCCCGGGCAAGCTCGGTTCGCCCCAGGTCAGCATGGTGCCGTCGCATTCGATACGACCACCACCGACGGCATTGCCGTTGCCGTCGTAGTTGGTCCATTCGGCCCACTCCACGCCGAGCTTGGGAAAGCGCGCGGCGGCACTGCCGATGACGCACAGGGCGATGGCCGTCATCGCGGATGTCAGCAGGACTTTGCGGACAGGGATCTTCATGTCTTCCTCCTTGATGGATCCGGATCCCCGTCCCGAGGCTACCCGGCCGCGGGCCGCAAACGGCGACCCCGTTCAAGGTTTGCAACATTCCCGACCTCGGCCGTCGGCTCAGCCGCAGTCGATGCCGGTGATGACATTGCCACCGTCGATGTGGACGTTGACGCGGTCCGGACGGAAATCGCGGGTCACCGCCTGCCCCGGCGCGATCGGGCGGATCAGCCCGGCCCCACTTTCGCGCCAGACCTTGGCCATGGTGTCCTGGGTGGCCTCCTGCCCGGTCGCCCAGGCCACGTTTTCGGCATTGCAGGTGCCGTCGCCGGCGATGGCCGGGCCACCGCTGGACGGCTGCAGCGACTGCGGCGGCGCGCACGCCGCGAGCAGCGCGGCGAGGGATGCGGGGATCGTGACTCGCACGGACATGGCCGCTCCATTCCTGTGGGGGAAGCCGCAGTCTAAGGCCCCGCACGCGCGGAAGGCACGCCGCGGCGACGTCGCCGGTCAGGGCGCCGGAATGGTGCGCGCCTCGCGACGCAGGATGAACTCGCGGTCGCGCACGCGGCCGACCGGGAACTCGTACTCACCCACTTTTTCGAAGCCATGCCGGGCATAGAAGCGCTGCGCGCCGAGGTTCTCCGACCACACGCCGATCCACAGCGTGCGCGGGCCGTCGCGCAGCAGCCAGTCGAGCGCGGTGGCGAACAGCTTCCCGCCCCAGCCGCCGTTCTGGTGGTCGCGCAGCAGGTACAGGCGCTTGAGTTCGCCGTCGCCGCGCGCGACGTCCGGGTGCGGCAGCCCGCAGGGTCCGGCGGCGGCGTGGCCGATGGCCACACCATCGCGCTCGAGCAGCCACACCGCGTAGTCGGGATGCGACAGGATCACGCGCTGCTTTTCGACCGCGTAGGCGTCGGCGAGGAAGGCTTCCAGGTCTTCGGCCGGATACAGGTGGCCGAAGGTCTCGACAAAGGTGCGGGTGGCCAGCGCCGAGAGGGTTTCGGCGTCGTCGGGCGTGGCGCGGCGGATGGCGGGAAGTTCCTGCATGCGTCGATGATTCTGCAGGAGCGGCTTCAGCCGCGAGCTCTTCGGTAAATGGCGGACAAAAGCTCGCGGCTGAAGCCGCTCCTGCAGGTTTTGTCTCAGCTTTCCTTCGGCCGCACGGCCACGTGCACTTCGGCCAGCTGCTTGTCCGGAACCGGCGACGGCGCACCGGTCATCAGGCACTGCGCGCCGGTGGTCTTGGGGAAGGCGATCACGTCGCGGATCGACTCGGTACCGGCCATCAGCGCGGCGATGCGGTCGATGCCGAAGGCGATGCCGCCATGCGGCGGCGCGCCGTAGCGCAGCGCATCGAGCAGGAAGCCGAACTTGGCCTCGGCCTCCTCCGCGCCGATGCCCAGCAATTCGAACACCGCGCTCTGCATCGATGAACGGTGGATGCGGATCGAACCGCCGCCGATCTCGTTGCCGTTGAGCACCATGTCGTAGCCGCGGCTGACCGCGGTCTTCGCGTTGGCGCGCAGGTCGGCCTCGTCGTCGACGGCCGGCGCCGTGAACGGGTGGTGCAGCGCGACGTAGCGGTTTTCCTCGTCGTCCCACTCGAACATCGGGAAGTCGGTGACCCACAGCGGCTTCCAGCCCTCGCCCACCAGCCCCAGGTCCTTGCCGAGCTTCAGCCGCACCGCGCCCATGAAGTCGCTGGCGGTCCTGTACGTCGACGCCCCGAACAGCAGCAGGTCGCCCGACTGCGCGCCGGTGGCCTGCACGATTGCCGCCAGCGTGGCGTCGTCGAGGAACTTGGCGATCGGCGAGTTGACGCCTTCGCGGCCCTTGCCCGGATCCTCGACCTTCATCCACGCCAGGCCCTTGGCGCCGAACTTGGCCGCGTGCGCGGCCAGTTCGTCGATCTGCTTGCGCGACAGCGACGCCGCCCCCGGCGCGCGCAGCGCGACCACGCGGCCGTCGCCGGCATTGGCCCAGTCGGTGAAGACCTTGAACTCGCAGCCCTTGACCAGCTCCGCGATGTCGACCAGTTCCATGTCGAAGCGCAGGTCCGGCTTGTCCGAACCATAGCGGCGCATCGCATCGGCGTAGGTCAGGCGCGGGAACTCGCCGAGCTCCACGTCCATCACCTCGCGGAACACCTCGCGGACCATCGCCTCGGTGGTGTCCTGCACGGTCTTTTCGTCGACCCAGGCGAATTCCATGTCCAGCTGGGTGAACTCGAGCTGGCGGTCGGCGCGCAGGGCCTCGTCGCGGAAGCAGCGCGCGATCTGGTAGTAGCGGTCGAAGCCGGCCACCATCAGGATCTGCTTGAACAGCTGCGGCGACTGCGGCAGCGCGTAGAACTCGCCGGTGTGCATGCGCGCCGGCACCAGGAAATCGCGCGCGCCCTCGGGCGTGGCCTTGGTCAGGATCGGGGTCTCGATGTCCTGGAAGCCGCGCGCGTCCAGCCAGCGCCGCAGCGCGCCGACCAGCTTCGTGCGGGTGCGCATCATGCGCTGCATCTTCGGCGTGCGCAGGTCGAGGTAGCGGTACTTGAGACGGATGTCCTCGCCGGCGTTCTCGTGGGCGTGGAACGGCAGCGGCTCGGCCTTGTTGAGCACCTCGATCGCGGTTGCGACCACTTCCACCTGGCCGGTGCGGATCTTGTTGTTGACGCTCTCGCGGCGGCGCACGGTGCCGGTCACGCGCAGGCAATCCTCGTAACCGACATCCGCGGCGGTGGCGATCACCTCGGCGTTGCCGGCCGCATCCGACGGCTCGGCGACGACCTGCACGATGCCCTCGTGGTCGCGCAGATCGATGAAGCACAGGCCGCCGAGGTCGCGGGCGACGTCGGCCCAGCCACACAGGGTGACGGTCTGGCCGATCAGGGCCTCGTCGACGAGGCCGCAGAAGTGGGTACGCATGGGGGCTCCGGGAAGGATCGTCCGGACGGCGCCGGAAAGCCCCGCATTTTAGCCCGGGACGGCGCCGTGGGCAGGCGCCTCAGCTTGCAGGCGTGGACTTGGCCGGCGCGGGCTTCGCGGTTTCGGCCGGTTTCGGCGCCGGCTTGGCGTCCGCGGCGGGCTTTGCCGCCTCCGGCTTGGCCGCGCCGCCGCTCTCCTTGCCCTCGGCCAGGTTGCGCTTGCCGTCCTTCTTGAAATCGGTCTCGTACCAGCCGCTGCCGGCCAGCCGGAACGAAGGCGCGGTCACCTGGCGCCGTACCTTGCCGGTCGCGCCGCAGGCCGGACAGGTATCGGGGTCCGGGTCGGACATCTTCTGCAGGCGGTCGAAAACGTGGTCGCAGGCTTCGCAGCGGTAGGCGTAGATCGGCATGGCGGTGTGCGGTGGTGGCTGGATGCCGCCAGTCTGGGGCCGCGGCCGCAGATTACAAGCGCGGGCAAGGCCGGGCCGCCCACCTGTCCCTCCCTTCCCTGTGGGAGCGGCCATGGCCGCGATGCTCTTGCCGGAAGATCAAAGGCATCGCGGCCATGGCCGCTCCCACAAGGGGGTGGGCAGGATCTCGGCGACGGGGCTGGCCGTGCCTAGAGCACCTGGCTCCCCCACGGCGGTGGCGGCAGGTCGACCGGGCGCGACAGGTCGAACTCGACCTGGAACAGGCGTCCGCCCGGGCGCGAAAGCTCGTAGAGGAAGCGCTCGCCCGGCTCGACCTCTATCGCCCAGGTGTTGGTCACCGAGGCGTCGGAGCCTTCCCACTCGAACAGCGCAACCGATTCGGCGTCGACCGGGAATGCCTGCCGCACCGCGCTGCCCGGCGCCGCGCTGTCGCCGCCGTACAGGGTCAGCACGTCCTCGCTGCCATCGGCGTGGCGATGGTCGTGCTTCAGCCGCAGACCGTCAGCGGTCCGCGTGAGCACCCAGGTGCGGGAACGGTCGTCGCCGACGTGGAAGGGAATGCGCAGCTCGCGCGCCGGGTCGTCACAGCCGCGCACGTGCATCACCAGCGCCTTGCCGGCAAACGCGTCCGGGCCGGACGTCGCCGGCTCGTCGGCGACGATGCGCCCGGCGAAGGCCTGGCCGCAGTGGCTGGCAAGCGCGGCCATGAAGGCGTCGGCGGGCGCACCCTCTCCAGCCGTCGGCGCCGGCGTGGCGCAGGCCGACAGCGCCAGCGCGGCAAGCAACGGCAGCGGCATGTGGATGTTCATGCGGCCAAGCTAGCCGACCGGCCCCGCGCCGGCAATCGCGCCGCTCAGGCGCCGCGCGAAGCGCCCCGATCGGGGGCCGCGACCGGCACGCTTTTCGCAGGCGGCCGCTCGGCCCTGCGATCCTCGGGATGGACGTAGCCCTCGTCGATCGGATCGACGTCGAACGGCATCCGCAGCACCAGCGACGGCAGCAGGGTATTGAGGGTGGTGTACAGGATCAGCGCGCCCGAAAGCGTGCCGGAAATCCCGAAGCGGCTGTGCAGGATTTCCGCCAGCACCAGCGTGAACACCAGCGTCGGCGCCAGCGCCACGGAAACCCGCAGCGTGCTGCCGTTGCGTTCGCCGCGGAACAGCACCCGCCGCTGCAGCCAGACCATGCCCACCCGCAGCGGCACCACCACCGCCGTGATCACCAGCCCCAGGCCCAGCGCTTCCCAGCTCAACGCATCGCGCGAGATCAGGGTGCCGGCGTGGAAGAAGTAGAACGGCACGAAGAACGTGGCGAACAGCCGCAGCGCGTGGATGTTGTCGTTGGAGGCCAGCCGCGGCATGCGGATGCGCAGCAGGCGCGCGACCAGGCCGGCGATGAACGCGCCGACCAGGTAGTACACACCCAGCTTGTAAGTGATGAACGCGGCCAGGAAACCGACCATCACCAGCAGCGAGAACTCCGAACCGGGTGCATGCGGCACGATCCAGCGGCCGAAGGCGATGAACAGCATCGGCAAACCGACCAGCATCGCCAGCATCGCCAGTGACGACACGCCCAGCTGTACGGGGTCGCCCGCCTGCAGCACCACGAACAGCGCCGCCAGCGCCAGCAGTTCGCCAGCGATCGCCTTGCTGGTCACCCAGAAGCGCTCCTCCTCGTCCAGGCCCAGGCGTTCGAGCGTGTCGAGGATGAAGCCGGTCGATGGCGTGAGCAGCGCCAGCGCCAGCAGGCCGGCGGCCTGCCAGCCCAGGTCCAGGTAGTGCCAGGCCAGCCAGGCCGCACCGGTCAGGGTGGCCATCCGGATGGCCAGGTGGGTCAGCAGCGGCCACAGCCCGCGCCGCAGCGCACGCAGGTCGACCTCGAGGCCGGCGAACAGGAACAGCGAGGAGATACCGAGCGTGGACAGCAGTGCCACGACCGGGTCGTGGGTCTTCGCGCCCCAGGCCAGCATCGCGCCGATGCCGAACACCAGGCAGGTGATCGGCGCGGGAATCTTGAAGCGCTGCAGGGCCCGCGGGATCACCAGCAGGCCGAAGATCAACAGCAGGTAGATCAACTCTTGGTTCATGCGCGTCCCGTGTGCCGGCACCGTCCGGTCCTGCCGCCGCTGTCGGCGGGCACGCGATTATCACCGCGCGGCGTGTGGATGCCGAGAAGGGGCACGGCCAATGTCAGCTCGCGTCGTAGAGCGCCAGCAGTTCGGCTTCGGCGGCGTCGATCCGCGCGCGCAGCTCGGCCTGGCGCACACCGAGTCCGGCGACGCGCTTGCCGCCGTCGGCGTAGGCATCGGGATCGGCGAGGCTGGACTCGACCTCAGCAAGCTCCGCGGCCAGCGCCTCGACCCGCGATTCGGCCTGGGCCAGCTTGTGCGGGTTGACCCTGGGCGGCTTCGGACCCTTCGCGGGTGCCGGTTCGGGGGCAGGCGCCGCCTGCCCGGACGGCCGCGAGCCACTGCCGCGCGCATCGGCCGGGCGCGCCCGCAGCCACGCGGCGTACTCGTCCAGGTCGCCGTCGAAGGGTTCGACCACGCCGTCGTGCACGCGCCAGAAGGTGTCGCTGACCAGGCCGATCAGATGCCGGTCGTGCGAGACCAGCACGATCGCGCCGTCGAAGTCGCTGAGCGCCTCGGCCAGCGCCTCGCGCATGTCCAGGTCGAGGTGGTTGGTGGGCTCGTCGAGCAGCAGCACGTTGGGCTGCTTCCACGCGATCAGCGCCAGCGCCAGCCGCGCGCGCTCGCCGCCGGAAAAGGCGTCGATGCTCTCGAACGCGCGGTCGCCGGGGAAGTTCCACTTGCCGAGGAAGTCGCGGAAGGCCTGCGTGGGCGCGTCCGGCGACAGCTCGCGCAGGTGGTCGATCGGCGAGGTGCCGGCACGCAGGGCTTCGACCGTGTGCTGGGCGAAGTAGCCGATGCGCAGGTCCGGATGCGCGTAACGCTCGCCCGACAGCGGTTCGAGTTCGCCGACCAGCGTCTTGACCAGCGTCGACTTGCCGGCGCCGTTGGCGCCGAGCAGGCCGATGCGGTCGCCGGCTTCGAGGCCGAAGCCGACGTCGTGGAGGATGGTGACCCCCTCCATCTTCTTGGCTCCCTCCCCTTCAAGGGGGTGAGGTCGGCCTGCTTGCGCGGCATCGCCGCGCAGGCCGGCCGAACGCACGGCGCGCTGCGCCGGGCCGGACGGGTTCGGGAGGGGATGGGTTTCGCCTGGTTGCACGCGATGTTCTTCACCGCGGGGAACCCCATCCCCACCCTGCCCTCCCCTTGAAGGGGAGGGTTCTTGCGCGGACTGCGCTCCTCTTGAAGGGAAGGGTTCCAAAGCGGCATACCCGCAATCGGCGTGGTTCAACCGCAGCAGCGCATGCGGCAACCGCGCCGGCGCCGGGAATTCGATCCGCATCTCGCGCTCGGCGCGCACCGCCTCGGTGCCGGCCAGCTTGGCCAGCCGCTTCATTCGGCTCTGCGCCTGTTTGGCCTTGCTGGCCTTGGCCTTGAAGCGGTCGATGAAGCTCTGCAGGTGGGCGCGCTCGACCTGTTCCTTGTCGTGCGCGATCTGCTGCTGGCGCAGCTGCTCGGCGCGCTGGCGCTCGAACGCGGTGTAGTCGCCCACGTACAGCTTCGCGCCGCCGCCCTGCAGGTGCAGGGTGTGGGTGCTGACGTTGTCGAGGAACTCGCGGTCGTGGCTGATCAGCAACAGGGTGCCCGGATACCGGAGCAGCCACTGCTCCAGCCACAGCACCGCGTCGAGGTCGAGGTGGTTGGTGGGCTCGTCGAGCAGCAGCAGGTCGCTGGGGGTCATCAGCGCGCGCGCCAGGTTCAGGCGCACGCGCCAGCCGCCGGAGAACGTCGCCACCGCGTGCTGCTGCTGTTCGGCCGAGAAGCCCAGCCCGTGCAGCAGCTTGCCCGCGCGCGCGGCGCCGTCGTAGCCGTTGACCTCTTCCAGCCGGTGGTGCGCCTGCGCCACCGCCTCCCAGTCCTCGGCGGCGAGCGCGTCGGCCTCGGCCCTGAGCGCGCCGGCCAGCGCGGCGTCGCCGCCGATCACGAAGTCGATCGCCGCATCCGGCAGCGACGGCATCTCCTGCGCGATGCTGGCGATGCGCACGCGGTTGGGCACGTCGATGTCGCCGCGGTCGGCCTCGACCTCGCCGCGGATGGCGGCGAACAGGCTCGACTTGCCGGTCCCGTTGCGTCCGACCACGCCCACCCGCCAGCCGGTGTGCAGGGCGAGGTCGACATCGGACAGCAGCAGGCGCTCGCCGCGCCGCAGGACGAAATTCTTGAAGGCGATCATGGGGCGCGCATTCTACAAGGCGCCGCACATGCGCAACCGATCCGGCCTTGGTAGGAGCGGCTTCAGCCGCGAGCTTTTGCGGTTGCCCTCCCCGTGCGACGGCAGGGAAGATTGGGAGGGGATCGCCACGCACGCGTTGAGGCAGTCCTCTCCAACCCGTCCGGCCGGCCAGCACAGGCGAGGCGTTCGGCAGCGCGCGAGCCGCCGACTCGCAAGCGCGCCTCCCTACCTCCTGCCTTTGCAGGAGAGAGAGCAATAGCTCGCCGTTAAAGCGGCTCCTGCAACTGCCTGCCAGCGTTCCGGAAATGGAATTATCGCTTCATGCGGATGTTGAGATTGCAGCAACGTTACGTGCGTGTTAAACCGCAGTCTCCCCCTCGATCCAAGGATGCCGCCATGCGCCCCCACCCCTCCCTGTCGCCGCTCGCGATCGCACTGCTGGTTTCGCTCGCCGCCGGCCCCGTCCTTGCCCAGGAAGCGGAGTCCACCCCCGCCAGGAGCGACGCGAACACCCTCGACACCGTCATCGTCACCGGTACCCGCGTCAGCGACCGCACCGTGGCCGAGTCGCAGTCGCCCATCGACATCCTCACCCCCGAGGCGCTGCAGGCCACCGGCACCACCGAGCTGGCCACCGCGCTGGCGCGCGCGCTGCCGTCGCTGAACTTCCCGCGCCCGGCCGTCACCGACGGCACCAGTGCGATCCGCCCGGCGCAGCTGCGCGGCCTGTCGCCCGACCAGGTGCTGGTGCTGGTCAACGGCAAGCGCCGCCACGTCTCGGCGCTGCTCAACGTCAACGGCAGCATCGGCCGCGGCTCCTCGGCGGTGGACCTCAACGCGATCCCGGTCTCCGCCATCTCGCGCGTCGAAGTCCTGCGCGACGGCGCGTCCGCGCAGTACGGCTCCGACGCCATCGCCGGCGTGGTCAACATCGTGCTCAAGGGCAGCGAAACCGGCGGCAGCCTGGCGGCCGATTTCGGCCAGTTCTCGGCCGGCGACGGCGCCCAGTTCCAGCTCTCCGGCGACACCGGCCTGCGCTTCGGCGACGGCCGCGGCTTCGTCCATTTCGCAGGACAGCTCACCCAGCAGGACGAGACCAACCGCGCCGGTCCGTTCCAGCCGTTCACGTCCGCCGCCCTGCCCGACCAGGGCAACAACCCCGGCCTGGGCGAAGTGGCATACATCTATGGCGACCCGAAGGTGGACGCAGCCGCGGTCTCGGCCAACGCCGGCTTCGATTTCAGCGACAGCGTCAGCGCTTACGCCACGGCCGCGGCCAGCAACCGCGACATCACCTCCTTTGCCTTCTATCGCTCGCCCAACCACAGCGGCCAGGGCGCGCTGCTGGCGCAGGTCTACCCGGACGGCTACGTGCCGGAGATCGCGATGCTGTCGCAGGACCGCTCGCTGGTCGCCGGCCTCAAGGGCGGCAACGACGCCGGCTGGAACTGGGACGTCAGCTACAACTACGGCTACAACCACATCGGCTTCAAGACCGCGAACACGATCAACTACAGCCTCGGCACCGCCAGCCCGTCGAGCTTCTACGACGGCGCGCTCGAGTACACCCAGAACGTGCTCAACGCCGACGTGACCAAGACCCTGGACTGGGGCCTGGCCTATCCGGCGACGCTGTCGTTCGGCGCCGAATACCGGCGCGAGAAGTGGAACCAGTCGCCGGGCGAGCCGGCCTCGTACGAGAACGGCGGCGCGCAGGGCTTCCAGGGCTTCACGCCCACCAACTCCGGCCATTTCGACCGCGACAGCTATGCCGTGTATGCCGGGTTGGAGGCCGACTTCACCGACAGGTTCTCCGCCGGCATCGCAGGCCGCTACGAGGACTACAGCGACTTCGGCAGCGAAACCTCCGGCAAGCTCTCCGCGCGCTACGCCTTCAGCGACGCGGTGGCGCTGCGCGGCACCGTGGCCAGCGGCTTCCGCGCGCCGTCGCTGTCGCAGCAGCACTACCAGGTGGTGACTTCGAACTACAACGGCGCGCTCGACCGCTTCTTCGATTCGGGCACCTTCCCCGCCACCAGCCCCGCCGCGCGCGCGCTGGGCGCCGAGCCCCTGCAGGCCGAGACCTCGCTGTCCTACAGCCTGGGCCTGGTGCTGCAACCGGTGGACCGGCTGTACGTGACCATCGACGCCTACCAGATCGAGATCGACGACCGCATCGTGCTGTCGTCCAACCTGCTGGTGGGCGAAAACCCGGCCGCGCAGCAGCTGCTCGAGGACCTGGGCATCAACGGCGTCACCGCGCTGCGCTACTTCAACAACGCGATCGACACCCGCACCCGCGGCATCGACGTGGTCGGCAGCTACGACGTCGCGCTCGACAGCGGCACGCTCACCTTCACCGCCGGCTACAACTACAACAAGACCGAGATCACCCGCATCGCACCCAACCCGGACGTGCTCAACGAACTGGGCGCCACGTTCTGGCGCGTGGGCCGCGACGAGCAGGGCCGGATCGAGGAGGGCTTCCCGCGCGACAAGATCACGTTGGGTGCCAACTGGAACCTCGCGCGCTGGGCGTTCAACCTCGGCGCGACCCGCTACGGCGAGTTCACTACCCGCGTGAGCGAGAGCGGCAACCCCGCCCTCGACCAGGTCTATGGGGACACGTGGACGGTCGACGCCTCGGCCAGCTTCAAGCCCAGCGACCAGTGGACGCTGACCCTGGGCGCGGACAACCTGCTGGACGAGTACCCGGACCGCACCATCCCGGCCAACGCCAACCACAACCAGTTCCCGTACAGCAGCCAGTCGCCGACCGGCTTCAACGGGGCGTACGTGTACGGACGAATCGCCTACAAGTGGTGACCCCGGCCGCATCGTGATCCAGGCAAGGCCCCGCTCCGGCGGGGCCTTGTCCATGCATCCGGACTGCAGGACGGCAAGCACCTCTCCCCGGCCACGGGAGAGAAGATGGCATCAATGCGCGGCGTCGGTTTCCACCGCAGCTTCCTGCGCGGGCGCCGGCGGCTGCAGCGGGGAGTCCGGCCGTGCCACCGCCCACATTTCCCAGGCGATCGTTTTCGCCAGCGCCTGGCGATCGTCGCCCTCGGCGTACAGGTCCGAGTGGGTGCGACCGGGCACGAAGCGCACATCGGCCTTCGCGCCGATGGCATCAAGCGTGTCCTTCAGCCTGCGCGCGGCACCGTCGAGGTAGAAGGTATCGGCATCGCCGATGATCACGCGGATCTTGCCGTCGAGGTCGGGCTGCAGCGCCGGCCATTGCGTCTCCAGCCTGTGCGAGATGTCGTAGTGCTCGCGCCAGTACGCGGCAACCTGCGGATCGACCGCACCGGTGTCGCGGTCGAACATCGGCTGCGGCCGCCCGTCCGCGCCGCGCGGTGAAAACACCCAGTCGAACGAGGCCATCTGCCCACCGTATTCGCCGAGCACGCGCTCCAGCCTCGCGAACTGCTCGAAGGTGGCGATCACCTCGCCCTTGCTGCGCACCAGCGGATACGGCGTCCCGTCGGGCCTGCGGTAGACGTTGGCGCCGTCCGCGTACAGGTCGACGCCGGTGAAGTCGTGGAAATCGCTCGGGTCCGGCGCGGTCGACCAGGTCCCCCCGAACACCTTCGGATAGCGCACCTGCAGCCACAGCGTCGCCCAGCCGCCCGACGAATGCCCGGTGAGCAGGCGCCCCGACGGCTTCGCATCCATGCGGTACCGGGCTTCAAGCCACGGGATCAACTCCGTGGTCAGCGCCTCGCCCCAGGGCCCGTTGTTGACCGAATCGGCGAACTCGTGGGTCCCCGTGGGCCCGGATTCATCGAGGAACACGCCGATCATCGGCGGCACCAGGCCCTCCGCCATCCGGCCGTACATGGTCGCGGCGTTGGCGGCGAGGTAGTGCAGGTTGCCGCCGAAACCATGGGTGAAGTACACCACCGGGTAGGTGTCCTTGCCGGAATCGTAGTCCGGCGGCAGCAGCACCCAGCCGCGCATGTGCACCGGCTGCCCCCGGAACGCGCTCAGCGCCGGGCTGACGAAATCCAGTGGCTGCGCACGCCGGCGCGCCTCGTCGAGATGCTTCGTCGTGGCCTCGTCCATCATCCGCGGCGGGAACTGCCAGGCCTCGCGTTCGGGCAGCACGTCGGACAGCGTCAGCGCGATCGCCTGCTTCGCCGGCAGCCGCGCCTTGACCGCCCTGCTGACCACGTCGCCGGCGCCGCGGCCGCCGTAGTTGTAGTCGTGGTTGGCATCCAGCACTGCCTGCAGGTAGTAGTCGCCCGCCGGCAGCGACGAGAAGCCGGCCGGAAACGCAACGGCATCGGCATCGACGGCGATCGCATCGCCCGGCGCGAGGCGCGACACCTCCCGCGCCGCGACGCTGACCAGTGTGGGCCGGAACGGGCTGGCATCCACTTCCTCGACCTTGCCGTCACCGGCCTGTTCCTCCGCCTCGGCGGCCGGGATCACGAACACCAGCAGCCGCCCAGACACCGGCTGCGTTGCTGCCGCGTCCAGGTCCACCCGCAGCGGCACCGCGGCCAGCGCGGCGCCTGCCGGAACGGCCAGCAACATGCCCAACACCAGGCGCCGCAGCGGCGCGCGACTCTCTGCCCTCATGCACTTTCCCCGTTGCGATCCCCGGCCATTAAATCACGGCGGAAGTGCGGTCCCCTTCGACCATCCGCCGCACCCGCAAGGCCTGCGACGCAAGCCGCGCCCACGTCAGGTCCGGGCTGCGCGCGTTGCATCGATCGTGCCAGCCCTTCACTATCGTTTTCCCTCCCCCGCAGGCCGGTCGATGCCCCACCACACGTCGCTGATCGCTATCCTGTGCGTGGGCTTCGTGCTGGCCTTCGTGCTGGGCATGGCTGCGCGGCGACTGCGGCTGTCGCCGCTGGTGGGCTACCTGATCGCCGGCATCGTCGCCGGCCCGTTCACGCCCGGCTTCGTCGGCGACCAGTCGCTGGCGCCGCAGCTGGCCGAGATCGGCGTGATCCTGCTGATGTTCGGCGTCGGCCTGCACTTCTCGCTCAAGGACCTGATGGCGGTCAAGGCGATCGCCATCCCCGGCGCGATCGTGCAGATCGCCGTCGCCACCCTGCTCGGCTGGGGCCTGTCGGCACTGCTGGGCTGGCCGACCCTGCACGGCGTCATCTTCGGCTTCTCGCTGGCCACCGCGTCCACCGTGGTGCTGCTGCGCGCGATGGAGGAGCGGCGCCTGCTCGAAACCCGGCGCGGGCGCATCGCGGTGGGCTGGCTGATCGTCGAGGACCTGGCCTGCGTGCTGGCGCTGGTGCTGATGCCGGTGATCGCCAGCGTGGTCGGCGCCGAGGGCAAGGAGGCGATCACCTTCGGCGACATCGTGGTCAAGATCCTCACCACGCTGGTGCAGGTGGGGCTGTTCGTCGCGGTGATGCTGGTCGTGGGGCGGCGGGTGATCCCGTGGCTGCTCGAGAACACCGCCGGCACCGGTTCGCGCGAGCTGTTCACGCTGGCGGTGCTGTCGATCGCGCTCGGCATCGCGGTCGGCTCCGCGGAGCTGTTCGGGGTGTCGTTCGCGCTCGGCGCGTTCTTCGCCGGCATGCTGCTCAACGAGTCCGAACTCAGCCACAAGGCGGCGCAGGACTCGCTGCCGATGCGCGACGCATTCGCGGTGCTGTTCTTCGTCTCGGTGGGCATGCTGTTCGACCCGCACAGCCTGCTCGAGCAGCCGCTGCTGATCCTGGCCACGGCCTTCATCATCCTGTTCGGCAAGTCGGCGGCGGCGTACCTGATCGTGCGCGCGTTCGGGCATCCCAACCGCACGGCGCTGACGATCTCCGCGAGCCTGGCGCAGATCGGCGAATTCGCCTTCATCATCGCCGGCCTGGGCGTGACGCTCGAGATCATGCCCAAGCAGGCACAGGACCTGGTGCTGGCCGGCGCGCTGATCTCGATCATGCTCAACCCGGTGGTGTTCCGCGTGGTCGACCGCTGGCTGGCGCGCGAGGATGCGCACGAGCAGGCCCAGCAGGCGCGCGACGCCGACAAGGTGCTGGCCGACGACGCCGCCGCGCACCACGTGCCCGACGACGTGACCGACCACGCCATCGTCGTCGGCTTCGGTCGCGTCGGCGGCCAGCTCGCCGGCCTGTTGCGCGCACGCGGCGTGCCGGTCGTGGTGGTGGAAGGCGACGCAGACAGCGTGGCGCGCGCGCGCGCGGACGGGTTCCCGTCGGTGCGCGGCAACATCGCCGCCGAGCGCGTGATGCAGGAAGCCGCGCCGGAGCGGGCGAAGATGGCGGTGTTCGCGATCCCGCACGCCCTGGAGGCCGGCGAAGCGATCGCCCGGCTCAAGGCGCTCAACCCCGGCATCACCGTCCTCGCCCGTGCGCACAGCGACACCGAGGTCAAACACCTGCTCGAACACGGCGCCGACGGCGCGGTCCTGGCCGAGCGCGAACTGGCCTATTCGCTGGCGGAAATGGTCATGGCCACGCCCCCCTACCGGCCGGCGCGCACGACCGCCTGAGTCCGGCGGTCAGCCCTTGGCGAACACCAGCTGCCCGCCCTCGGCATCCACCTTTACCGTGTCGCCGTTGCCGAACTCGCCGGCCAGGATCTTCGACGCCAGCGGGTTTTCCAGCTGCTGCTGGATCGCGCGCTTGAGCGGCCGCGCGCCGTAGACCGGGTCGAAGCCGACGTTGCCCAGCAGGTCGAACGCCCTGTCGGACACCTCGATGCGGATGCCGCGCTCTGCCAGCCGCGCCTCCAGCCCGCGCATCTGGATGCGCGCGATGGACTTGATCTGCGCCTTGTCCAGCGGATGGAACACGACGATGTCGTCGAGCCGGTTGATGAACTCCGGCCGGAAGTGCGCCTGCACCACGCCCATCACCGCGGCCTTCATCTGCGTGTAGGCCTCGGGCGAGCCGTCGCCGTCGAGCTCCTGGATCTGGTGCGAGCCGAGGTTGGAGGTCATCACGATCACCGCGTTGCGGAAGTCGACCGTGCGCCCCTGGCCGTCGGTCAGGCGGCCGTCGTCGAGCACCTGCAGCAGGATGTTGAACACGTCCGGATGCGCCTTCTCGACCTCGTCGAGCAGGATCACGCTGTACGGGCGCCGGCGCACGGCTTCGGTGAGGTAGCCGCCCTCCTCGTAGCCGACGTAGCCGGGGGGCGCGCCGATCAGGCGCGCGACCGAGTGCTTCTCCATGAATTCGCTCATGTCGATGCGCACCATCGCATCGCTGCTGTCGAACAGGAATTCGGCCAGCGCCTTGCACAGCTCGGTCTTGCCGACGCCGGTCGGGCCGAGGAACAGGAACGAACCGCTGGGCCGGTTGGGATCGCTCAGCCCCGCGCGCGAGCGGCGCACGGCATCGGACACGACCTTGATCGCCTCTTCCTGGCCAACCACGCGCGTGTGCAGCACGTCCTCCATCTTCAGCAGCTTCTCGCGCTCGCCCTCGAGCATCTTGCTGACCGGGATGCCGGTCCAGCGCGAGACGACTTCCGCGATCTCCTCGGCGGTGACCTTGTCCTGCAGCAGGGTGAAGCCCTTCGTCTCGGCTTCCTGCGCGGCCTTGAGCTGCTTTTCCAGTTCCGGCAACTTGCCGTACTGGATCTCGCTCATGCGCGCGTAGTCCTGGCGGCGCTGCGCGGACTCGAGCTCCAGCTTGGCGGCCTCGATCTGCTCCTTCACTTTCGTGGCGCCCTGCAGCGTGGCCTTCTCGGCCTTCCACACTTCCTCCAGGTCGTTGTACTCGCGCTCGAGCACTTCGATCTCGGATTCCAGGTCGGCCAGGCGCTGCTTCGACGCCGCGTCCTTCTCCTTCTTCAGCGCCTCGCGCTGGATCTTGAGCTGGATCAGGCGCCGCTCCTTGCGGTCGAGCTCCTCGGGCTTGGAATCGATCTCCATGCGGATGCGCGAGGCGGCCTCGTCCATCAGGTCGATGGCCTTGTCGGGCAACTGGCGATCGGCGATGTAGCGGTGCGAGAGCGTGGCCGCGGCGACGATCGCCGGGTCGGTGATCTCGACGCCGTGGTGCACGGCGTACTTCTCCTTCAGCCCGCGCAGGATCGCGATCGTGTCCTCCACGCTCGGCTCGCCGACAAACACCTTCTGGAAGCGGCGCTCCAGCGCGGCGTCCTTTTCGACGTACTTGCGGTATTCGTCCAGCGTGGTGGCGCCGATGCAGTGCAGCTCGCCGCGCGCGAGCGCCGGCTTGAGCATGTTGCCCGCGTCCATCGCGCCCTCGGCCTTGCCCGCGCCGACCATGGTGTGCAGCTCGTCGATGAACAGGATGATCTGACCCTCGTTCTTGGCCAGGTCGTTGAGCACCGCCTTCAGCCGCTCCTCGAACTCGCCGCGGAACTTGGCGCCGGCGATCAGCGCGCCCATGTCCAGCGACAGCACGCGCTTGCCGCGCAGGCCCTCGGGCACCTCGTTGTTGACGATGCGCTGCGCCAGGCCCTCGACGATCGCGGTCTTGCCCACGCCGGGCTCGCCGATCAGCACCGGGTTGTTCTTGGTCCGGCGCTGCAGCACCTGGATGGTGCGGCGGATCTCCTCGTCGCGGCCGATCACCGGGTCGAGCTTGCCCTTCTCGCTGCGCGCGGTGAGATCGATGGTGTACTTCTCCAGCGCCTGGCGCGCGTCCTCGGCGTTCTCGTCCTGCACCTTCTCGCCGCCGCGCATGTTGTCGATCGCGGTTTCCAGCCGCGCCTTGTCGGCGCCGGCGGCCTTGAGCGCGCGACCGGCCTCGCCCTTGTCGTCGAGCGCGGCGAGCACGAACAGCTCGGACGCGATGAACGCATCGCCGCGCTGCTGCGCCAGCTTGTCGGTGACGTTGAGCAGCCGCGACAGGTCGTTGCCGACCGAGATCTGGCCGTCCTGTCCGGACACCTTCGGCAGCTTGTCCAGCGCCTCGACCAGGCGCTCGCGCAGCACCGGCACGTTGACGCCGGCCTGGGTGAGCAGCGGCCGCGTGCCGCCGCCGGACTGGTCCAGCAGCGCCAGCAGCAGGTGGGTGGGCTCGATCAGGTTGTTGTCGCGGCCCACGGCCAGCGACTGCGCGTCGGCCAGCGCCTGCTGGAAACGCGAGGTGAGTTTGTCCATGCGCATGGGCGGGTGTCCTCGAAACCGGGAGGCCGGCGTCGCCGGCGATGCTCCAGAAGTAAGGGTGCGCGCCGCCGTTTCAAGATTCCGTGAGATGGGTTCGCGCCAGTTCGCGAGCCACCCGGTGACCCCGTCCTAGAGGCTCTCCCCCCCATAGCTCAGCTGCCCGTGCACCCAACCCCGCAGGTACGCTTCGGCCACCTGCGCGGCCTGGCCGACATCCAGTCCGCGCTGCGTCCGCAACCAGTCGATGGTGGTGCGCCGTACCGACGCCAGCGCCGCGATTGCCTCGGCGCGCGCGTCGGGTGGCCACGCGTCATCATTCTTCCAGTCGGCGATGGCCTGCTCGGGTGACCCGAGTTCGCCGCCACCCGGCAGAGGATCGAGGAAGTCCAGCGGCACGACCGTGAGCTGCAGGGCCCGCAGCCGCCACTGGGCGAAATCCGCGAACCGGATGGTCCCTGAATCCATGTCATGGGTGACCGCGACGACGGGCTCGAATGCTTCGCGCAGCCGGATCCATTGCGCGCTATCGAACAGGTCGCCTTCCGGATCGCACACCGGCGCGCCAATGTCGCGCGTGGATCCGTACAACGCACCCATGGTCCCGAACGCCAGCGCCGGCTGGCGATGGAACACGAAACAGTGCACATAGGCGCGGTCGCCGTCGTACGATCGCTCGATCCACATGCGCAGCAGCGTCATGTCGCCCTCTGCTTCCGCGTCGTCGCCGCCTGCGGCGTAGACATCGTCGAGCACCGAGGCCGCGACTTCATCCATCTTGCGCAGTGCCTCCCGCGCCTGTTTGCGCAGCGATGGTGCCTGCGGCAGCAGCTGGCCTTCCTGCAGCGCATGGCGGGCCAGGTAGAGCAGCCATGCCTGCGCGAGACCCGAGTCGTATCCGGACAGCTCCTGCGCCGCCGTCCCCGGAGCGGCAGGAATGGAGGCAATCACCTTGTCGAAAGCAGCGCGGACGCGCGCGAGCCGGGCACCCAGCTCGCGCCTGCGTGCCTGCATGGCATCGCGCAGGCAGCCTGTCGTCTCATCGCCATCACCAGCAACGCAGGCGTCACGCCGCCGCAGCCAGGCGCGCTGTTCGCGCAGCAGCCCGGCGCGGTCCGCGATCGGCATCTCCTTGCGCACGGCGCCATAGGCCTCCGCGAGCAGCTCGTCCTCCCGGCCAAGCTGGTCGTCGGCGCAGATCGCGCGTTCGACGTCCGTGCGCGCGGCGTCGCAGTCGAACGAGGCCGCGCGCGCCACCGGTACCACGAGGCAGCCGGCCAGCACGAGCGCCGCGCACGAGAAGCGGCGGTTCACGACCGGAGTTCCCTTCCGCATTTGCAGTCCTCCTGACCTTTTGGTTCAGTCCAGCGGCAGCGGCTGGATCAGCTCGATCCAGTAGCCGTCCGGGTCCTTGATGAAGGCGATCTCGCGCATGCTGCCGTCGCTGAGCTTCTTCTGGAACGGCACGCCCATCGCCTCCATCCGCGCGCAGGCGGCGCGCACGTCGGGCACGCTGACGCAGATGTGGCCGAAGCCGCGCGGTTCGCTGTTGCCGTCGTGGTAGACGGGGCCGGGCTGCGATTCGGTGCCGTGGTTGTGGGTCAGTTCGAGCACGCCGCGCTGGCGCGCCAGCCACTGGCGGCGTTCTTCATCGCCGTCGGGCAGGTCGTCGAGCTCGGCCAGCACCAGGAAGTACAGCGAGAACTTCGCCTGCTCGAAGTCGACCTTGCGCGCCAGCGAGAAGCCGAGCACGCGGGTGTAGAAATCCAGCGACGCGCGCGGATCCTTGATCCGCAGCATGGTGTGGTTGAAGACGAAGCCGGCGGTGGCGGCGTCGCGGATCGCGGCGACGCCTTGCACGGCGGCAAGTTCGGCTCGGGTCCTGGCGGTCATGGGGGTACTCCTGGAAAGCGTTTGATGGCTATTGTCGCGGCCGGGCCGTCACGACGGCGTCGCCCGTGAGGAAGCGGTCGCGTTCGTCGTCCGGCGGCAGGTAGCAGGCGTCGCGGCGGCCGAACCAGCGATACCGGTTCCGCGCCAGCGCGCGGTAGAGGCGGTCGCGCAGCCGCCGCGGCAACAGCCGCAGCGCGCGCGCCGCGCGCCACGGCCCGCCCAGATGCATGAGCACGGCGATGATCGCGTCGCTGTCGGTGCGCGCACCGGAGGCGTCGAGCAGCAGGAACGACATCGGGTCGTCCGGGTCGAGGCCGTGCGCGGCGAGCAGCCGGCGTCCGGCGTCGTCCTGCATCGCGGCGAAGCGGAACCGCCGCGCGCGGTCGCGGCGCAGCAGGAAACGCACCCAGCCGCTGCACAGCACGCACACGCCGTCGAAGACGACGATGGCGCCGTCAGCGGCGTCAGCCGGCGTCGGGTTCAAGCCAACCCTCGTAGCGGATCAGCCGCCCGCACAGCGGCAGCGCCGCCTCGACCTCGAAGGTGTAACGGCCTTCGTGCTCACCCTCGCGGCAGTACACGCCGTCGAACCACGACGCCGGCAACGGCAGCACGCCGAACAGCTTCACCCCGACGACGCGCCACCAGATGGAGCCGTTGTTGGCGTGCAGCGCGAAGCGAAACCGCAGCGGCCCGAGGCGTTCGACCAGCACGCGACCGTCGCGGCGCAGGCGCGAACGCAGGCGCCGGCCGCCGAAGTTGCGCTGCCAGGTCTCGCCGTCGGGACGCGCGTCGAAATCCACCGTCGTCGGCACGTCCTCGCGCGCGCCCGGCAGGCCGGCGACCATCGCGCACAGTCGCCCCAGCGGATTGCGCCCGCGCAGGATCGTGGCGCGCCCGGCGTAGCGGGCGCGGCCGCGGATGCCGTGCAGCGCGCGCACGCTGTCGGGGAGTGAATAGAAGGACGCGCCGAGCAGGCGCTGGAACAGGGTTGGCGTCATGCAGGTCCGGTTACATTGGGAGCCCGACGCCACAGATGGCACGGACCTTACTCGACCCATTGGGTTGATCCGGTTCAAGGATAGCGGCCCGCGGCCCATGGCGACGGCCCCTCACACGCCGGCACCATGCCCGGCGACTCATGGAGACGCGCCCTCCCCGGGCACGGCAACCCACCCGGTGATGGCAGGCCGTTTCGCAGGCCCCGCAATTCGGACTTTCATCCAGTTCTCTTCCTGGCTGACATCCAGCACTTCCACCTGCTCGCCCGCCGCCAGCTGCACGGGCAACAGGAAACCCCCGGGCATATCGCGTATCCCAAGCGGCTCGGCCATCGTAAGCATGAGCGGCACCGGTCGAAGAGGATCGGTTCCCACCCACGTATCGAGCGCGTTGCCTGCACCGTCATAAGTCGTCCACACCGACGCGATGGGCACGTCGTCGGTACCGAACTCGAGCATGCCAGTGATCAAGGGCGACATGATCCGGCGCTGCGACCGGTACACATACAACTCGCCTTGCGGCGTGAAGCGGTAGACATCCGTGAACCACATCGGTCCGCCGCGGCAGGAGCTCGTCAACAGCCGGAGTTCAGCGTGCGGGGTGAGGTCCCAGAAGCCTTCGCAGTTGACCGGCGCATTGTCCGGCGTCCGCAGGATGTGAAAGCGGCGATCGGCAGGGTCGTAGAGGTACACCACGACGCTCTGGTTCACCTGCCCGACAACGGCCCACGTCGACAGGTCCACGTGGCCGTCGAAGTTGAAGTCATCCCGGCCGACATGGAACCTGCCCTCTTCGTCGGACGCCGTTTCGTCCAGCACCTGCACGACTTCCCCAGGATGCACGGTGACGCGAAGGTTGTGCTCGCCGACCACGATATCGGCACGGGTCGAGGCATCGATGTCCATCACGAAGCGGCTTTCGGGTCCATCATCCCCTGCCTCCTGCGCCATTGCCGGTGCGCAACCGCACAACGCCAGGATCGCAACGGCAAGCCGGTAGCACGAGGTCATGCGCGAGCTTCCCTGTCCGCAATCCAGGCCAGGGTCGCGATGCGGCCGCTGCGGCCGTCGCGGCGGTGGGAGAAGAAGCGCTTCGCGTCGGAAATCGTGCACAGGCCGCCGCCGTGGACCGCGGCGACGCCGGCATCGGCCAGGCGTCGGCGTGCGAGTGCGTACAGGTCGACGCGCCAGTGGCCGGGGCGGGTGGCGGTGAACGCCGGTTCCGTACGCGCGTCGCGCGAGACGAAGGCGTCGAAGACCTCGCTGCCGATCTCGTAGGCCTGCGGGCCGGCGGCCGGACCCAGCCACGCCACGAGGTCGCCGGGCGCGGCACGCATCGCCGCCACCGTTTCCTCCAGCACGCCCGCGGCCAGCCCGCGCCAGCCGGCGTGCGCCGCGGCGACCTCGCTGCCGTCGCGTGTGGCCAGCACCACCGGCAGGCAGTCGGCGGTGAGGATCGCGAGCACGACGCCCGGCATCGCGGTGACGGCGGCGTCGGCTTCGGGCTCGTCCGTGACCGGGGCACCGAAGCACAGCACCCGCGTCCCGTGTACCTGCCGCAGCCAGCACGGCGGCGACGGCAGGCCGGCGCGCTCGGCCAGCTCGGCGCGGTTGCGGGCCACCGCGGCGGGGTCGTCCCCGTCGGCCGCGCGCGCATTGCCGAGGTTGAAGGCGTCGAACGGCGCCTGCGATGTGCCGGCGCCGAAGCGCAGCGTGGTGAAGGCATGGACGTTTGCCGGCGCATCCCAATCCGCGCGCAGCGCGAAGCCCCGCGCGTCAAAGCCCTTCTCCCGTTCACGGGAGAGGGGTTGGGGTGGGGATGCGTCAGGTCGCGTCGGTGTCATGGGTCAGGATGCGCACAGGCGTCAATGGGAATCCCACAGCGGGCGCTCACCCGGCGCTGCGCGCCTCCCTCTCCCGCAAGCGGGAAAGGGCTGGATGCGGGGCTCATCTACGCCCCGCCTCCGCGTGCGCGGCAGTGTCCTCCCGCAGCAACCGCATCAGTTCGAGCATGTCCGCCGGCACCGGCGCGCTGCAGCGCAGCGGCTCGCCGCTGAGCGGGTGCACGAACTCCAGCGTCTCGGCGTGCAGCGCCTGGCGCTTGAACGCGCGCAGTGCCGCGACCAGCTCCTCCGACGCCCCACGCGGCAGCCGCAGCGACCCGCCATACAGCGGATCGCCGACGATCGGGTGCTTCAGGTGCGCCATGTGCACGCGGATCTGGTGGGTGCGGCCGGTTTCCAGGCGGCATTCCAGCGCGGTGTGCGCGCGGAAGCGCTCGCGCAGGCGGTAATGGGTGACCGCCTGGCGCCCGTCGTCGCGCACCGCCATGCGCAGGCGGTCGCGCGGGTGGCGGTCGATGGCCGTGTCCGCGGTGCCGCCGCTGACCAGCGCGCCGACCACGATCGCCAGGTACTGCCGGTGCACGGCGCGCGCGGAGAGCTGTTCGACCAGCGCGGCGTGCGCCTGCAGCGTGCGCGCCACGACCATGACGCCCGAGGTGTCCTTGTCGAGCCGGTGCACGATGCCCGCGCGCGGCAGCGCCGCCAGCGCCGGGTCGCGGAACAGCAGCCCGTTGACCAGGGTGCCGTCCGGGTTGCCCGCGCCCGGGTGCACGACCAGCCCGGCGGGCTTGTCGATCACGAAGACGTCGGCGTCCTCGTGCAGGACGGTGAGCGGGATGTCCTGCGGCTCGGCCTCGGTCTGGATGTCCAGCTGGACCGCCAGCGCCACCGTCTCGCCGCCGCGGACCGGCTCGCGCGGGCGGACGGCCTTGCCGTCCAGCAGGGCGTCGCCGGACTTGATCCATTCGGCCAGGCGCGAGCGCGAGAATTCGGGGAACAGCTCGGCCAGCACGGCGTCGAAACGGCGGCCGGCGGCCGATTCCGGCACCCGGGCGCTGCGCTGTTCGGGAGGATTGGGGGTCGACGCGGAGTGGCTGGACATGCGGAAGGTTTCGGTTCAGTCACGGACCGCGAGGGCGATCACGGGCTGTTATTATCCGCCCTTCGTGCCCCCTACGCCCAACCGGCCCCCCATGACCCCACGCCTGCCGTCCCTGCGCCACGTCCTGCTCCTGCTGCTGCTGGTGCTGTTCACCGCCTCGGGCTGCGCACGCCTGAAGGGCGCATTCAAGGACAAGGACGCCCTGGAAGGCCAGCCGGTCGAGGAGCTCTACACCCGCGGCCAGAAGATGATGCACGGCGGCAACTGGAACGGCGCCGTCCGCGTCTACAAGCGGCTGGTCGCCCAGTACCCGTACGGGCCGTACACCGAGCAGGCGCTGATGGAAACCGCCTACGCCCATTACAAGAGCGGCAACAACGAGGAGGCGATCTCCTCGATCGACCGCTTCATCCGCACCTACCCCACCCATCGCAACATCGCCTACATGTACTACCTGCGCGGGCTGGTGAACGCCAACCGCGACACGGTGTTCCTGCAGCGGGTGTGGACGCTCGACGCCAGCCGCCGCGACCTGGCCACGCCGATGCAGGGCTACAACGACTTCAACACCGTCGCCACGCGCTACCCCAACAGCCGCTACGCCGCCGACGCGCGCCAGCGGATGGTCGCGCTGCGCAACACCTTTGCCCGCCACGACATCGACGTGGGCCTGTACTACCTGCGCCGCGGCGCCAACGTCAGCGCGGTCGAGCGCGCCAAGTACCTGCTGGAAACCTATCCGCAGAGCGAGTACCAGAACGACGCCGTCGCCCTGCTCGCCACCGCCTATACCCGCCTGGGCAACGAAACCCTCGCCAGCGACGCCGAGCGCGTGCTCAAGGCCAACGACCCGCAGCACGCCTACTTCAAGGGCGACTGGCCGGACTATCCGTGGACGATCCGCAAGCTGAACCCGTTCGCCGGCGAGAAGTCACCGCTGGAAGACAGGGACGACGAGTAGCGCCGGGCACCGGATCGCACAGGAAAGCAGGAACGCCGCCCCAGGGGCGGCGTTTTCGTTGGCGGCCATCAAGCGGCGGGGATGCCCCCGGCGTCCTACCCCGCGTAGCCGTTGCTGATCGGATACCGCCGCTCGCGCCCGAATGCGCGCCGCGACACCTTCGGCCCCGGCGCGGACTGGTGGCGCTTCCACTCGCTGGTGCGCACCAGCCGCAGCACGCGGTCGACCGTGGTCGCGTCGAAGCCCGCCCTGACGATCTCGTCGCGGGCCTGGTCCTGGTCGATGTGGCGCAGCAGGATCGCGTCGAGCACGTCGTAGGGCGGCAGCGAATCCTGGTCAAGCTGGTCCGGGCGCAGTTCCGCCGACGGTGGCCGCGCGATCACCGCCGGCGGGATCACCGGCGCGCCGGCGATCGCGTTGCGCCACTTCGACACCGCGAACACCTCGGTCTTGTACAGGTCCTTGATCGGCGCGTAGCCGCCGCACATGTCGCCATAGATCGTGGCGTAACCCACCGCGTACTCGCTCTTGTTGCCGGTGGTCAGCACCAGCCCGCCGAACTTGTTCGACAGCGCCATCAGCAGCGCGCCGCGGGTGCGCGACTGCAGGTTTTCCTCGGTGGTGTCGACCTCGCGGCCCTCGAACACCTCGCCCAGCGCATCGAGGAAGCCCTGGAACGGCTTCTCGATCGGCAGCGCCAGCAGTTTCACTCCCAGCGCGTCGCACTGTTCCTGCGCCAGGTCATTCGACAGCCCCGCCGTGTAGCGCGAAGGCATGCGCACGGCGGTGACGTTTTCGGCGCCTAGCGCGTCCACCGCCAGCGCCAGCACCACCGACGAATCAATCCCGCCCGATAGCCCCAGCCAGACCTTGTCGAAGCCGTTCTTGCGGCAGTAGTCGCGGGTGCCGAGCACGATCGCGCGCCAGGCCAGTGCCTCGCGGCCCTCGTCCTCCTCCACCGGCCAGGCAACCGGGGTGAACGCGCCCGAGCCCGCGTCGAAATCCGCCACCAGCCAGTGCGCCTCGAACGCGCGCGCGGCCGGATGCACGTGGCCGTCGGCGTCGGCCAGCACCGAGGCGCCGTCGAACACCAGCCCGTCCTGCCCGCCCACCGTGTTGAGGTAGGCGATCCCCACCGCACCGCCGCGGTCGCGCACCTCGCGCGTGCGCGCCTCCAGCAGCGCATCGCGCTGGGCGTGCTTGTCGCGCTCGAACGGCGACGCATTGGGCACCAGCACCACCCGCGCGCCGGCGGCCACCGTCTGCGCCAGCGGCTCGGGGAACCACAGGTCCTCGCAGATCATCACCCCCACGCCGACGCCGTTGACCTCGACCACGCACGGGCCGCCGTCCGGATCGACGTCGAAATGGCGGCGCTCGTCGAACACCGCGTAGTTGGGGAGCTCGCGCTTGCGGTAGGTGGTGTCGATACCGCCGTCGCGCAGCACGCTGACCGCGTTGTAGACGATGCTGCCGGCCGACTGCGGCCAGCCCACCATCGCCACGATGCCGGTCACGCCTTCGGCGATGCGCTGCAGCGCCGCCTCGCAATCGAGCAGGAACTGCGGCCGCGCCAGCAGGTCCTCCGGCGGGTAGCCGCTGATCGCCAGCTCCGGGAACAGCACCACGTCGGCGCGATGCAGGTCGCGCGCCTCGACGATCATCGCCGCAATGCGCTCGGCGTTGCGGGCGACGGCGCCGACGGCGAAGTCGGACTGGGCCAGGGCGATGCGGAGGTTGCCAGCCATGCGGTCAGATTCCCGAGATCAAGAGGTCAAGGGCGGCCATGATGGCGGAACGTTCGCCGGAAAAATCGGCTTCGAGCGCGCCGAGGTCGGCGATTTCGGTCGCGGCGAGCAGGGGCACTACCAGCACGTGCGGTTTCCCGTTCACATCCATGACCGGCGCCAGCGACGAAATCGAAGGCGCACGGCCCCCTTCCGCTGGCACCATCGGCACCACCACGCGCGTCCCCGTTTCATGGATCAGGTCGCTTTGCACGTTGAGCAGCAGCGGATACACCGCCCGCGTGTTCGCGTTGCAGTTCCGGTACACGTGGAACTGGTGCATCAGGGCTTCCGGAACATCGCGCTGAACACCCCGTGCTCGGCGACCCAGGCGTTGTAGCCTTGGATTGCCTCGCGGTTCTCGGCCAGCCAGCGCTCGCGCTTGCGCGTGCGCACTTCGTCTTCCAGCGCCCGCTCCAGCGTGGCCGACAGGTTGATGTCCAGCGCCTTCGCAGCTTCCAGCAGTCCCTGGTTGATGGTGACGTTGGTGGCGCGCTTGCCGTAGCCGGCGTAATCCTCGCGAATGCGCATGATGCCCTCCTTCCAAATGCGCACAAATAATGCGCATTTGGAATGCGTGCGTCAATGGCGGTGATGGGAAACGCCTTCTCCAACCGAGGCGCTGGCTCCCCCGTCATCCCGAGCGCAGCGAGGGATCTGATTCTGCTCACCTAACAGATCCCTCGCTGCGCTCGGGATGACAATCGACAGACCCGCCTGCAGCCCTCAGCCCGTTGCCGGCCTCGGGTATGGGCCTCGGCCCCGGGCGTCCCCCGGTTGGAAGAAAAACCAAAAAAGGCCGCCCGGAGGCGGCCTTTCCGTCGGCGCTGCAGGCAAACCTCAGCCTTTCAGCTTCTTCGCAATCGCCGCGCCCAGGTCGCCGGGCGACTTCACCGTCGTCACGCCCGCCTTCTCCAGCGCCGCGAACTTGCCCTCGGCCGTGCCCGCGCCGCCGGAGGCGATCGCGCCCGCGTGGCCCATGCGCTTGCCCTTGGGCGCCGACGCACCGGCGATGAAGCCCACCACCGGCTTGGTCACGTACTCGGCGATGAACTCGGCCGCCTCTTCCTCGGCGCTGCCGCCGATCTCGCCGACCATGATGATGCCCTCGGTCTGCGCGTCGTCCTGGAACAGCTTCAGGCAGTCGATGAAGTTCAGGCCGTTGATCGGGTCGCCGCCGATGCCGATCACCGTCGACTGGCCCAGGCCCGCGTCGGAGGTCTGCTTGACCGCCTCGTACGTCAGCGTGCCCGAGCGCGAGACGATCGCGACCTTGCCCGGCTGGTGGATGTGGCCAGGCATGATGCCGATCTTGCACTCGCCGGGGGTGATGATGCCCGGGCAGTTGGGGCCGACCAGGACGACGTCGTCGTAGCCCTTCAGCGTGTTCTTGACCCGCAGCATGTCCAGCACCGGGATGCCCTCGGTGATGGCGACGATGACCTTGATGCCGGCGTCGGCCGCTTCCAGGATCGCGTCGGCCGCGTACGGCGGCGGCACGTAGATGACCGAGGCGTTGGCGCCGGTCTCGGCGACCGCGTCGGCGACGGTGTTGAACACCGGCAGGCCGAGATGCTCGCTGCCGCCCTTGCCCGGCGTCACGCCGCCGACGACCTTGGTGCCGTAGTCGATCATCTGCTCGGCGTGGAAGGTGCCCTGGGTGCCGGTGAAGCCCTGGACGATGACCTTGGTGCTCTTGTTGACCAAAACGCTCATGTGAATCCTTGGATGGTTCTTGTAGGAGCGGCTTCAGCCGCGAGCTCTTGCTTTTCGATTACCGCCGGAAAAGCTCGCGGCTGAAGCCGCTCCTACAGGGATTGTTGGGGATCAGGCGGCCTTCGCCGCCTCGACCGCCTTCTTCGCGCCGTCGTTGATGTCGTCGGCCGGCGTGATCGCCAGGCCGCTGGACTTCAGCAGCGCCTTGCCCTCTTCGACGTTGGTGCCTTCCAGGCGCACGACCACCGGCACCTTGACGTCGACTTCCTTGACCGCGGCGATGATGCCCTCGGCGATCATGTCGCAGCGCACGATGCCGCCGAAGATGTTGACGAAGATCGCCTTCACGTCGTCGGACGAGAGGATCAGCTTGAACGCCTCGGTCACGCGCTCCTTGGTGGCGCCGCCGCCGACGTCGAGGAAGTTGGCAGGCTCGCCGCCTTCCAGCTTGATCACGTCCATCGTCGCCATCGCCAGGCCCGCGCCGTTGACCATGCAGCCGATGTTGCCGTCCATGGTCACGTAGTTGAGGTCGTACTGGCTGGCCTTCACTTCGGTCTCGTCCTCCTGGCGGATGTCGCGCATCGCGGCCAGGTCGGGGTGGCGGAAGGTGGCGTTGTCGTCGGAGTTGACCTTGCCGTCGAGCACGGCCAGGTCGCCGGACTTCAGCACCGCCAGCGGGTTGAGCTCCACCAGCGCCAGGTCCTTCTCGTTGAACAGCTTGAACAGGCCCAGCATGATCCTGGTCAGCTGGTTGACCTGCTTGGCGGTCAGGCCCAGGGCGAAGCCCATGTCACGGCACTGGTAGGGCTGCAGGCCCTGGACGAAGTTGACGTTGAGGGTCTGGATCGCGTCGGGGTTTTCCTCGGCAGTCTTCTCGATCTCCACGCCACCCTCGCTGGAGGCGATGAAGGTCACCGACTGCGTGCCGCGGTCGACCAGCACCGACAGGTACAGCTCCTGCGCGATATCGGTGGCCTGGGTGACCAGCACCTGGTCGATAGGCAATGCGACGCCGGCCGACTGGTAGGTCTCCATCTTCTGGCCGAGCATGCCCTTGGCGTACTCGCGCACCTCGTCGAGGGTGCGGGCCAGCTTGACGCCGCCGGCCTTGCCGCGGCCGCCGGCGTGGATCTGCGCCTTGACGACCCAGAAGTCGCCGCCGATCGCCTTGGCGGCGTCGACCGCCTCTTCCGGCGTGCGCGCAACGCGCCCGGCCGGGACTGCAATGCCGTAATCGGCAAACAACTGCTTCGCCTGGTATTCGTGGAAATTCATGTGGGGTCCATGCGTGGAAAGACAGGCCGGCCTGGGGCCGGGCCGCGGGCGGCCGCCGCTGCCGGATGGGCAGCCGCGGGAGCGCGGGCGGGCCCGCCATTCTCGCCGATGCGGCCGCGCCGGGCAAAACCGACGTTGGTCGCAGCCCGGCGTCCCCGCCTGCACGCCTGGTAGGAGCGGCTTCAGCCGCGAGCTTTTGTCCCTCCCCCTGCGACGGCAGGGGAGGTCGGGAGGGTGTGGTCACGGATCAGGCTGATTCCAAAGGCATCCTTCCCCAGCCCTTTCGCAGGGGGAGGGGCAACAGCAAAGGCTCGCGGCTGAAGCCGCTCCTACCAGGCCATGGAGCTTTGCGCCCTGTCCCTGCCCGCCCGCCGCCTATACTCGACCCCACGCCGCCGCCAGGACCGCCCTTGACGCGCAAGCCCGCCAGCCCCGACGCCATCGAAGTTGCGCTGCGCCGCGAGCTGTACCTGTTCGCGCTGTACCGCACGCTCGAGGCATCGCTGCTGGCGCTCGTCGTCTTCAGCCCCTTCGGCGGCCTGCTCAGCGAGCCGCGCGACCGGTTCCTGGCCGTCACCATCGCCATCGCCTACCTGCCGATGGCGCTGGCCCTGCTGCTGGCCTCGCGCCGCGACCGCTCCTCGCTCGCCTGGCAGGCCTGCGTCGGGGTCGGCGTCGACATCATCGTCGCCTTGCTGATCACCCATGCCATCCCCGGCGTCGCGCCGGGCGTGGCGATGATGCTGCTGTTCAACGTTGGCGCCGCCGCGCTGCTGGTACCGCTGCCGCTGGCGATGAGCGTGGCCGCCGCGGCCGGGTGCGCGGTCGTCGGCGAATTCCTGTGGAGCACCATCGGCGGCGGCGACGCCGGGCGCCCGTTCTCCGAAGTGCTGATGTTCTCGGTGAGCTTCTTCGCCATCGCCACGGTCAGCAACCTGCTGGGCCGGCAGATGCGCGAATCGCACGCCGTGGCCGGCCTGCGCGCCGCCGAGGCCGCCAACCTCAACGAAATCAACGGCCTGATCATCCGCCGCATGCGCACCGGGGTGCTGCTGATCGACGGCAGCGGCTTCGTGCGCCTGGCCAACGAGGCCGCGCTGATGCTGCTGGGCGACGTCGATCTCAGCGTCGACGGCAAGCCGCGCAATATCCGCGACATCGCCCCCGACCTGGCCGCGCGCCTGCAGGCCTGGCGCCACGACGGCGTCCTCGTCGACGCCCCCATCCTGCTCGGCGAGACGGCCGACCAGGTCGAGATCCTGCCCCGCTTCGCCCGCCTGCTGGTGGACGGCGAAACCACCCTGGTGTTCCTCGACGACACCTCGATGGTCTCTCGCCGCGCCGAATCGCTGACCCTGGCCGCGATGGGCCGCTTTTCGGCCAGCCTCGCCCACGAGATCCGCAACCCGCTGGCGGCAATCAGCTACGCCACCCAGCTGCTGGAAGAATCGAACAACCTCGACGACAGCGACCGCCGCCTGCTGCAGATCGTCCACCAGCAGTGCATGCGCACCAATGGCATCGTCGAAAGCGTCCTCGGCCTGGCCCGGCGCGAGCGCGCGCAGCCGGAAAACATCGACCTGGTGATCTTCGCCCGCCGCTTCCTCGACGAATACCTCGAAACCGTGCCGCCGGACGTGGACGAGATCAAACTCAGCGCCGGCGTGGCGTCGCTGCCGGTGCTGGTCGACCCGCGCCACCTGCAGCAGGTGCTGACCGTGCTGCTGCAGAACTCGCTGCGCTACGGCCGCATGCCCGGCCAGCCGGCGCGGGTGATCCTGCGGGTGGAAAAGCGTGGCGACACCCCCGTGATCGAAGTCCTCGACCGCGGCCCCGGCATCCCCGACGGCGTACTGGCGCAGCTGTTCCGCCCGTTCTTCACCACCTCCGAGCACGGCACCGGCCTGGGCCTCTACATCGCCCGCGAACTGTGCCGCGCCAACAGCGCCAACCTCGAATACGTCTCCGTCCCCGCCGGCGGCGCCTGCTTCCGCCTGACCCTGCCGGGTCCGGACGCCCTGCCGGCGGCATAAACGCCCCCAGCAGACGCAGCGTCTGTAGGAGCGGCTTCAGCCGCGAGCTGTTGCCTTTGGCCAGGCATGCCCAAAACGCTCGCGGCTGAAGCCGCTCCTGCAACGGACAACCGGTAACGGACAACCGGGGGGCCTGCGGGACCAATGCGACGGTGGCCTCCCCCTACCAGCTTCCCCTGCCGTCACCGGGATGGGCAAAGGCAAAAACTTGCGTAGGAGCGGCGGAAGCCGCGACCGCCTTCCCGCCAGACGCATCGCGGCTTCCGCCGCTCCTACAGCCCCCCAAAAAACCTCGCCACTCCCACACCCGAGAAAAACTCCCGTCGCCAACCCACCCCGCTTTCCCCACAATGCCTCCATCCGGTGCACCGCCCCCTTTCCGAAGTACCGCTGCACCGCGGCAGGTCCCTGCCGCAGCAAACCCCGCAAACGCACTGCAGCACGGCACAACCGTGGCCTCCATTCCCTGCAATGCGCGTAAAAGGCTTAAAATTGCCCTTGTTGGTCACCTCGGACCGTCCCCCAGCCCAGGTTTTCGTGCATGAGCGAGACACGCAGCGCCCTGATCGTCGATGACGAACACGATATCCGCGAGTTGCTGGTCCTCACCCTGGGCCGGATGGGACTGCGCACGGACACCGCCCCCACCCTGGCCGCCGCGCGCGAGATGCTGGCCACCGTCTCCTACGACCTGTGCCTCACCGACATGCGCCTGCCCGACGGCTCCGGGCTGGAGCTGATCAGCGACATTTCGACCCGCTTCCCCAATACCCCGGTCGCCATGATCACCGCCTTCGGCAACGTCGAAGCCGCGGTGGAAGCGCTCAAGGCCGGCGCCTTCGACTTCGTCGCCAAGCCGCTGGACATCAATGTCCTGCGCGGCCTGGTGCGCCAGGCACTGGAGCTCAACAACAAGCGCCAGGCCCAGCCGGAAGAAGCCAGCCGCCTGCTCGGCAACTCCGCGCCGATGGTGGGCCTGCGCCAGACCATCGCCAAGGTCGCCCGCAGCCAGGCGCCGGTGCACATCAGCGGCGAGTCCGGCACCGGCAAGGAACTGGTCGCCCGCACCATCCACGCCCAGGGCGCGCGCGCCGGCGGGCCGTTCGTGCCGGTCAACTGCGGCGCGATCCCGTCCGAACTGATGGAAAGCGAGTTCTTCGGCCACAAGAAGGGCAGCTTCACCGGCGCCCACGTCGACAAGCCCGGCCTGTTCCAGGCCGCCGACGGCGGCACCCTGTTCCTGGACGAAGTGGCCGAACTGCCGCTGTCGATGCAGGTCAAGCTGCTGCGCGCCATCCAGGAAAAAAACATCCGCCCGGTCGGCGCCTCGGTGGAGGTGCCGGTGGACGTGCGCATCCTCTCGGCTACCCACAAGGACCTGTCCACGCTGGTCAACGAAGGCCGCTTCCGCCACGACCTGTACTACCGCATCAACGTCATCGAACTCGATGTCCCGCCCCTGCGCGAGCGCAGCGGCGACCTGCCGCTGCTGTCCGACGCCATCCTCGCGCGCCTCGCCCACGCGATGCAGCGCGCCACGCCCAAGCTTTCCGCGGACGCCCTGGCTGCACTGGACACCTACCCCTTCCCCGGCAACGTGCGCGAACTGGAAAACATCCTCGAACGCGCCCTGGCCCTGGCCGAGGGCGACGCCATCCACGCCGAAGACCTGCGCCTGCCCGCCCAGCAGGGCGTGACCCCGGCTGCCGTCGCCTCCGCCTTCGTCAGCGCCAACGCCGCGGCCGCCGGCAACCCCGACGCCCCGGCAACCCCGCCCGACCCGCGCACCCTCGGCCCCCGCGAAACCGCCAGCAGCGCCCTGCCCTCGTACATCGAGGAAATCGAACGCGCCGCCATCCAGCAGGCCCTGCAGGAAAACCGCTACAACAAGACCAAGGCCGCCGCCGCCCTGGGCATCACCTTCCGCGCCCTGCGGTACAAGCTCAAGAAGCTGGGCATCGACTGAACCCGCGCACACCGCGCGCCCCGCTCTTGTAGGAGCGGCTTCAGCCGCGAGCTTTTTTCCTGCCCCTCCGATCCACTTCAACCACTGGCGCCAACGACCAACACGCATCGCCGGAATTGACCGACCCTGCCCCCATGCGCCCACGGATGACCCGCGTGGCAGTGGTATCCAAACGCGCGTCCCTCGCGCAATCCAAAAAACCGGATCAGGACCGGCATCACAAATTGACTTTGCCGGCGCGCAGAAAGTGACGTTTCCTGTCACTCCAACTCAATAAATTGACCAGTCGCGTCACCTTCTGCTGCATCACGCCAGTGCCAATCCGTGAGCCTGATAGCAGATCGGAACACGCGATTCCCCCGCGGCCCCATTGGCACGCAACGTGCGTATCCTCTCCTGCACGTGCGGTGTCGCACGGCAAGCCGATGGACCGGGGAACCAGACCACGCGGCACGTGAAGTTTTCAATCACTCCTAGGGGAAACACCATGAAGAACAACCAGCAAGGCTTTACCCTGATCGAACTGATGATCGTGGTTGCGATCATCGCCATCCTGGCCGCCATCGCGCTGCCGGCGTACCAGGACTATGTGGCCCGCTCGCAGGTCACCGCTGGCCTGGCTGACATCCGCGGCGGCGTCACGGCGTTCGAGGAAATCGTCAACAAGGGCACGCCGTCTACGTACGACAACGAAGACATCGGCCTGCAGGCCGAGACGACTCGTTGCAGCGCCATCGACGTGAATGCCGGCGAGACCGGCAGCATCGAATGCGATCTGACCGGCAACCCGAAGGTTGACGGTGAGACTATCACGCTGACGCGCACGACTTCCGGCGCTTGGAACTGCAGCACGAGCGTCGACGCCAAGTACAAGCCCGCCGGCTGCTCCTGATTAAGAGAAGCGAGGCTTTCGCAAAACAAACCCCGGCTCACCCGGCCGGGGTTTTTTATACAAGGAGTCTAGGGGTCGACCCTCGGCTCAGGGGTCGACCCTCGGCTCACCGGAGTAGTGCTTCAATCCGTCTGCAGGGGGGCAGGCCATGAAGAGCCAGACCGGATTTACCCTAATCGAACTGATGATCGTCGTCGCGATCATCTCCATCATTGCGTCCATCGCACTTCCTGCCTATCAGGATTATGTCGCCCGCTCGCAAGCCACCGCCGGCTTGGCGGATATCGCACCCGGCAAGTCCATGTTCGAGTCGAAACTGGTCGCCGAAGGTGTCGTCTCCTTCAATGTCGCCGAGATCGGATTGCGCACACCCACCCCTCGCTGCAGCGAAATCACCATGGACTCATCCGACACCGGTCATATCGCTTGCAAGCTAATCGGGAATCCCAAGGTGGCGGGCAAGACCATCCAGCTCAACCGCGCGGCCAGCGGTTTCTGGACCTGCGACGCCAGCACCATTGCTGCCAAATACCGCCCCGACGGCTGTGCTTGACCATGCACGCGCCGGCCATGCCGCCAGCCTGAGGCAACCAGCGCTGCTTCGACTGCCACCGCGTGAGGTATGGTCGCGCATGCCTTCTGAGCGTTGCCGCCCATGATCCGTCTGTTGTCGACACCCGTCCTCGCATTGCTGATCGCTCTGTTGGCCGCGGCTGTCTATTGGCCCGGGCTTTCGGGTGACTTCCTGTTTGATGACTACCCCAACATCGTCACCAACGAACGCGTGCACTTGGAAGCGCTGGACGCGCCTTCGTTGACCCTAGCCGCACGCGGCTACGAACCCGGCGAGATTGGACGCCCGCTACCGGCACTCAGCTTCGCGTTGAACTACTACGTTGGCGGCAAGCACGCCTGGGGTTACAAGTTCATCAACCTGCTGGTGCACGTGCTCAATGCGCTGCTGGTCTTCGCGCTTGTGTCGCGGCTGTTCGGGCTGTCGCATTCGGACGACCAGACGCCGCTGCCGGCCTTCGCTGTCGCCCTGCTGTGGGCGATCCATCCGCTACAGATCTCGACCGTGCTGTACGTCGTACAGCGCATGGAGATACTGGCTGCGACTTCAATGCTCCTCGGCCTGTTGGCCTACCTGCATGGCCGCGTCAAGCAACAGCGGGGGGAGCGCGGCTGGCCGTGGCTGACCAGCTCCGCGGTGCTTGCGGCCACGGGCCTGCTGTCCAAGGAAACGGCGGTGCTGTTCCCGGTGTTCGCGCTGGCACTTGAACTGGGCCCGCTCCGCTTCGGCGCGGTGCGATCGCAAACCGCGCGCTTCCTGCGCCTGGCCTTCGGCGCCGGAGTGGCCGTTGCGCTGCTGGTCTTCCTGCTGTTCGTATTGCCCAGGTACGGCGCCGTGGAGACCTACGCCGGACGCGATTTCGACCTAGCCGAACGGCTGCTTTCGCAACTACGCGTATTGCCGATGTACTTGGGCCAGATGCTGCTACCGTTACCGGGCAGCATGCCCTTCTATTACGACGCATGGCCCAAATCCACGGGCTGGCTGGAGCCGCCAACCACGCTGCTGGGTGGAGTTTTTCTGCTGGCGTTACTCGGCGCCGCATGGCGCGCGCGCGCGCGCATGCCGCTGTTCGCGCTCGGTGTGTTCTGGTTTTTCGGCGCCCACTTGCTGACCAGCAACGTCATCAGCCTGGAACTGGCATTCGAGCACCGCAACTACTTCGCCCTGCTGGGCGTACTGCTGGCGATCGCCGATCTCATACGGCGGATCCCTATGCGGGACGGCCCCGCGCTCAAATACACGGCGGTTGCCTTGGTAGTGGTGGCATTCGGCTTCCTTGGCACCATTCGCGCTGCGACCTGGGGCGATCCCCTGCGACTGGCCATGGATCTGGTGGCCAAGGCACCCAAGTCATCGCGCGCCAGCAGCGACCTCGCCACGCTCTACATCGGCATGTCCAACAGCAATCCGGACTCGCCATTCTTCGATCTTGGCAGGCGCGAGTTCGAGCGCGGCTCCCGCCTGCCGAACGCATCCCCACTACCGGAACAGGGGCTGATCCTCATGGCAGCCACGACCGGCCGACCGGTCGACGATGCCTGGTGGCAGCGACTGATCCAGAAACTGCGTACGCGCCCGGTCTCGACGGAGAGCATCATGGCCGTGACCGGGCTGATGGAACAGCGGTACCGCGGCATCCCCCTGGACGACCGCCGCCTTTCGGTGGCCTACGCGACCATGCTGGGGCGAGCCGAGATGCCTGCCCATCTGTACGCGCAGTACGGCGATTTCGCACTCACCCACCTGCACGACGGGGAACTCGCCACGCGCATGTTCATCGAGGCGGTCGACCGCGCCGCCGCGGATCCGGGCTACGCCGGAAAGATCGTCGGCGCGCTTCTCGCGGATGGCCATGTCGTGCAGGCGAAGGCCGTCATGGCCCACACGCAAACGATCGGAGTCCCGCAGGTGGGGCAGCGATCCCTTCTCCCTGAGACTCCCTGATGACTTCATCAACGACCACCGGGAGGTTCGCGTTCGGGCGCAACTGGCGTTCGTTCCTGGAGGTTGTGGACGAGGGCAGGATCGAGGAGTCGCAGCATGCGTTGCAGTCCTCCCTTGGCCGGGAACGCCTTGACGGCTGGCGCGTCCTCGACATCGGGTCGGGCAGCGGGCTCTCCAGTCTGGCGATGTACCGGCTCGGGGCGAAGGTAGTCTCGTTCGACTTCGACCAGGACTCGGTCATCTGCACCCACGACCTGCGCGAGCGGCATGCCGGCGAAAGCGGAAGTGACTGGCAGGTGTTTGCCGGGTCGGTCCTCGACGGGGAATTCATGCGTGGGCTGGGCGACTTCGACCTTGTCTATGCATGGGGCGCCCTGCACCACACGGGCCGGATGTGGCTCGCCGTTGACAACGCCGCAGCCCGGGTCAAACCGGGTGGCGTGCTGTTGCTGGCGCTGTACAACGACCAAGGGTGGCGTTCGCGGGCATGGTGGTGGATCAAGCGTACCTATTGCGCCGGCTGGGCGGGCCGCGCACTGGTGGGTGCCATCTTCTATCCGCTGTTCGCGGCCTACGCGTTCACGCTCGACCTGCGCAACGGACAGCGGCCAGGCACCCATGCACGCGAATACCGGCGCAATCGTGGCATGTCGCTGTTCCACGACTGGCGCGACTGGCTCGGCGGCTTTCCTTTCGAGGTGGCGGGCCCCGACGTCCTCCATGCGCACTTGGCGGCCCTAGGCTTCGAGCCGGTGAAGGAGTTGCTGGCACCGGGTTGGGGATGCAACGAATTCGTCCATCGGCGTTCTGACGACCGTGGCGACTGAGTTCACACATTCAGTCCGGGCAATCGAACTGGAGTTCGCGATGCCGTTGCTGCCTGCCGGCTCCAGGATCCTGGAGCTTGGGGCAGGCGACGGCTGGCAGGCTGCGGAGCTACAGCGCCGGGGATTCTCGGTTACCGCCATCGACGCGCACGCCCCCCCTGGCGGACAGCGCCAGCATTTCGCCGTTGCGCACTACGACGGCTACTCCCTCCCTTACCCGGACAACCATTTCGACGCCATCTATAGTTCCAACGTCCTCGAACACGTCGGGGACTTCGAGCGAATCCAATCCGAACTGCACCGGGTACTGCGCCCGGGTGGAGTCGCATTGCATTGCGTTCCATCGTCCACCTGGCGGCTGTGGACCAGCTTGGGGCATCCCTTCTATGTCGGACGCTGGGCCATAAAATTGCTGTCCGCGCGGAAAGCACCACAATCCCATCATCGCCACGGCAAGGTGCTGGCATCCACGCGAAAGATGTCGACGGTGACGCTTGTGAAAGCCGCACTCTGGCCGCAGCGCCACGGCGAACATGGCAGCAGTCTGGGTGAGCTGTGGCTATTCAGTCGCTGGGCATGGGCAAGGCGCTTCCACAACTCAGGTTGGCGCGTCGTTGCTGTGCAGCGATCCAGGCTGTGCTACACGGGCAACGAACTTCTTGGACTCCGGGTTGGCGTGAAGACCAGGACGTTGATGTCACGACTCCTGGGCAGCAGTACGGTCCTTTATTCAGTTGTGCCAGACGTTCGCGACGACGCGTCAGGATAAAGACAACTACCGGCAAGCCGCGCTGCGGCACCATTGTTACGGTCAATCACCGTCCGGGGGCAAGTTCCACGCATGCATCGACGCCAGCGCCAGACTGGCCACAACCTGGGCGGCCCTCAGCAACAATGCCAGCGCCGCACTTTCCTGGGCCGTCAATCCCGTTGCATGCCCTCCCAGCACGTAGATCGCTTCCAACACGCCGAGATTGCCAGGAAGGACCGCGACCAACGTTGAAACATAGACCACGCACGCCATGAGCACGGCTTGGCCAAGTCCAACCTCGGCCCCGAACTGCCGATACACGAACCACAGCAGCATGGTTCCGATAGCGTACTGCGCCACAACCCCCAGTACTCCCACGGCTGGGAAGTGGCGTATCGCAGCCGCGATCACGTCCTTCTTCGTGCGCACCCAGACTGGGCGTCGCAGACCCTCCACGAGGGAGGCCAAGTAGCCACGGAGTAAGTAACCGGCGAAGAACACAACCAAAAACCCCAGCGCCAGAATCGCATTGCGACGCGGGTCGCTGAGCATGAAACCAACCGACAGGCCAAACAGCGAAATCCAGATGCTGACAGACAATTGCCGCCACGTGGCCAACAAGCTGTTCCCGACCGTCACGTCCATGCTGCGCAGCCACAGCACTCGCAACGCCAACCCCGGTTGGAACGGCCCAAGGTAGTTGGCCAAGGCACCGAGTGCCCAGACGTGGGAAAGACGCCAAAGGCCGATGGCCGATGGTTGCGGCAGGAAGCAGCGGAAGTTGTGGGCCTGCACAATGATGCCGGCGACCATGGCCATCGCCGCCACCACGAACGTCAATGCATGCTCGCGCCACAGCTGCGACAGGTCGTCCCACCAGACGACCACGCATGCTGCAATCCCCAGCAAGAGTAAGGCGTAGACGCAACCACGGATTGCACGTCCGCCGCGCATCAATGCGCCAACCGACGTCCAACCGGCGCGGCGACGATTTCGATAATGTTTCCCGCCGCGGCGATGGCGTCCACCGGGCGCAGCAGTCCGTACAGTATCCAGTTGCGCAACGATACTGGCCAAAGCGGAGTCGCCGCCGGGTTGAACGTGCGGTGACGGACGACTTCCAAGCCTGCGCGCCTGCAGAGTCCTGCCAGGTTACCGGGCGAGAAAAAGTAGGTGTGGTGCAGCGAATAAGCGTCGAATCTGGGATTGCGCCCGCCGGACGACAACGCGCGCCGCAGACGATCCAACGCATTGTCGAACTGTTGCGGCACCTCGATGACCACGACACCCGCCGGCTTCAACTGGTCGTGGCACCAACGCAAGTGACTGGCGGGATCTGGCATGTGTTCGAGGACGTGGTTCATGTGGACCACGTCGTACTCCCCTGTCGGCAACTTTCCAACTTCCTCACCGGACAGTAACTCGATGCCATATGCGGACCTTGCGGTTCGACGCGCATCTTTGGATAGTTCCACGCCATCGCACGCGTGTCCGCGCCTGCGCGCAATCGCTACGAAATCCCCGGAAGCCGCACCGAAGTCCAGGATCTTGAGCGGCGCCGGCCCCAACATCACTTCCAACGCCTGCAACCTGGCGTTGAAGTAACCATGCCGCGTGGAAACTAGGCGCGCATAGTTGCTGGGGGACGCGCTTGTTCCACCGAAATACATTTCATCACTGTAGAGCCTCCCATACCCGTCGGTGCTAGGACGAGGATCCAACCACCTGAGGCCGCAATGAGTGCAGCGCCTCACCGCATAGGGAGGACGCAGGTTCAAAAGTTGGGCCCAGCGTTCGTCACGCGAAGTTCCCCGGCTGCCACATGCATTGCAGTCGAGGACCTGCTCCAGCGGCAGACTGGCCAGCGCCTGCTGCCAATCGACCGACTTATTCATGCAGCGACCCCGGGAATCAATAGCTTCAAGTATAAGCCTGCCACACGCGCCGGCTCGCGTGCAGCCGGGGCAAGTACGGGCACCCTGCCGCCCTCGGCAACGATGGACTCGAGTGCATTCCCGATGGCTTGTACGTTGCCCGGTGGCACAAGCCTATGCCCACTGGCCCCTGCCAAGAGTTCACGCACGCCGCCCGGTACATCGGTCGCGATCACGGGTGTCCCCAGAGCCATGGCCTCCAGTACGACGTTCGGGGATCCCTCCCACCGCGACGTTAAAAGCACTGCCTCGGCATGGGCAATGAGCGGGTACGGATTTCGCACTTCTCCCAGCCATGCCACGCTACCTTGCAGCCCGAGTGCCAACGCGCGTGCGTACAACTCCTCACGCAACGGACCTTCCCCGGCAATCGCCAGAACGTGGCTGTGCCGCAAGCCCGAAGCAGCGAATGCTTGCAACGCGGATGCATGGTTCTTCTGTTCGACGAGGCGCCCAATGCAGGCCACGAATGGCTTGCCAGCAGGCATGTCCGGCAGCGGTTGCTTGGCGAGTTCGCCGATCCGAGTGCTGTCTACGGGGTTCGGCACGACGTGAATGCGTGCGGACGATAGGCCCAGCGCCTGCATCTCCCCGGCCAACGATTCCGAAAGCGCAACGATTTCGTCGGCAGACCGATAGAGCCATCGCACCGCCCACCGCCGGCCCCGCGATGCATTACGCAGGCTGACGGCCTCGCGCACCACCAGTCGCCGACGTTGCCAGGTCAACGCCTGAGCGACGCAGGCCAAGAGATTGCAGCCGGTGATCGTGCTCAGAACCGCCTGCGGCCGCTCCCGCGACAGATAGTGCAATAGCGGTCCGATCGTCACGCAGAACAGAAGCGGACCGGGCAGTCTGGTGCGCGCAAAGGCACGGCAGCGTGCACCGGGCGGACATTCTTCCGCCATCTTTCCGCCCTTGGTGAGGCTGACGATATCCACTTCGTAACCCGCGTCCAGCAACTCGCGCGCAACGACGAGCAACGCGCGTTGCGCACCGCCGATGTCGAGGTCGGGCAACAATAGCGCGATCCTCGCCTTACCCGCGCTCATCGCGCCGCCGCGAGCGTGGCCCGCCACTGGAGGTAGCTGTAAGCCACCCAAAGTGCCTGTCCGTGATCGGCCCGACCCGCGCGATGTGCTTGCAGCAGGCTTTGCAATCCGGTGGAAGACAGGCAGCCGCCCTCGCCGGGCACGCACATCGCTTCCAGCGCCTCTCCCAAGCGCCCGCGCATCCAATGTGACACTGGCGACGCGAATCCTTGCTTGCGGCGTCGCCAGACGAAATCGGGCACGCGCGCGCCCAGCGCGTCCTTAAGCAAGCGCTTCCCGCGCATGCCATCGAAGTGCCATTGCCACGGCAGGCGCAACGCGAACTCAACCAGGTCACGGTCAAGGAACGGAGAGCGCGCCTCCAGTGAGTTCGCCATGGTTGCCCGGTCCACCTTCGCCAGGATGTCCTGCGGTAGCCAGACCAACCAATCCATTTTGAGCATGTGCTCGATCTCGTCCATATCCGTACCTGGAGGCCACGGCGCTTCCGGCAGCGAGTTACCTGCGCCCAACATCGGTGCCATGCGCTCAAGCACGTCCAGCTGCATCGCCGGCGGCGCTACGTACTCGCACTCCTCCCCAACCAGCCCCACGAACAAGTGGGCGCGCTTTAACCAGCTTCCGCTATGGTGCGCTATGGGCTCACGGGTAGTACGGACCATTCCTTCCACGGCCCTGCGAAGCACCCGAGGCAAGCGGCGGTATCTCTGCCGCAGCAGGCGGCCTGCGTAACGCGCGTATCCACCGAAAACTTCGTCCCCGCCATCCCCTGTCAAAACAACCTTGACGTGACGAGCAGCCACGGCCGAAACCAACGCGCTGGGAATGATGGAGGCATCACCGAAGGGCTGCGCCGACAATGTGTTGGCACGAGTAGCCAAGTCTACAGCCTCCTGCGGCAACAGCGTTTCAGAGTAATGCAAGCTTCCGAGCCATCGGGCCATGCGGGCCGCATGCGGACGCTCATCGTAGGTCGGCTCATCGAATCCCGCTGTAAACGTACGCAGCCTGTTGCCAGGCATCGCGGCGGCCAGTGCGCATACAGCGCTGGAATCGACGCCGCCGGAAAGAAAGGCCCCAACCTCCACATCGGCAGCCAACTGTCGTTTTGTTACGGCATCCACGAGAATTTCGCGGATATTGCGCGCGGCATCGCGACGCGACCCATGCCACCGCGAAGTATCTGGCTTCCAGTAACGCACTTGTCTAGCGTGACCATCCGCCTCAATCTGCATCCAGTGCGCTGGGAGCACTTCCCCTACACCGACGACGCAAGTATGGCCTGGCATCACATAGCCATACCGAAAGTAATCGGCAATGGATGCCGAATCTTCAAGCCAAGGCATATCCGGCAACAGCATCCGTAACCCGGGGAGTTCAGACGCGCAGGCAAACTCCTTGCCATGCCTTGCATAAAAAAGCGGCTTCTTGCCGAAGATGTCACGCGACAACAGCCAACGGTCTTCTAGTAGATCGTAGAGTGCAAATGACCACATGCCATCCAACTTCGCAATGAAGTCCGTGCCATGCAGCACAAGGCCTGCAAGCAAGACCTCTGTATCGCTTGCATCCCTGAATACCCACTGGTTCGCGAGGTTCTCGCGCAAACTCCGATAGTTGTAGATCTCACCGTTAAAAGTGAGCGCCCAACGCCCGGTTGGATCAAGCCTTGGCTGCGCCCCCCCATTCAGATCAACAATCGCCAGTCGATCGTGCCCAAGACAAGCCCGTCCCAGCACCATCACTTCCTGCGCATCCGGACCGCGATGTCGCAATACGGATACAGCAGCCAGCATCCGCTCATGCAATGCATGGGGAGGCAGATCATGGGATGCCATGGCTGCGATGCCGCACACTTTTAGGCAAACTCAGTTCGGCGATTTATTACACTGCGAAACAACCTTGCATACTTCTCAGCAGTAAGTCCCCAAGTTTCATTGCGTGCAATCGCTGCCAACCTCGCAGCCTTGCCGAGGCTGATACGCGTCGCCGCATCAGACGCAGCATCAAGGGCCTTTGCCATGCTGGTTACATCATCCACGTCGGACAGCCAGCCAGTAACACCGTCCACCACCAAGTCACTCACACCTGGCAGCCTCGTAGACACCACTGGCATACCGGCAGCCAATGCCTCCAAGACGACGTTTGGTCTGCCTTCACTCCGGCTGGACAGCACCAGAACATCAGCAGCCGACAACAACTCTGGCACACGCTCCGGCGGGACTTCGCCCAGCCAAGACACTCTGCGTGAAGGTGGTAGTGAGGCCGCGAGCGCATCAAGCCGCTTTCGTTCAGGACCATCGCCTGCAATCACCAAGTCGACCGAACAATTCGCTTTCATTTTGCCCATGGCACGGATGAGCACATCAAAGCCCTTTCGATGGATTAGACTACCAATCGCCAAGATACGCAGCCGATCCGAATGGGCTTCGGGACGCTCCAGTCCGAACAACCCAGCATCTACCCCATTGTGAATTACGAAAATCTTGCTGGCATGACGTGGATAAAGCCGTAAAAGAACCCCCGCCATGGGTGTGGAGACACATACGATCGCATCGCTGTATCGCAAACAGATTGACAGGAGCGGACGGGCCCAGGGAGCACTGGCTGCGGTTGCATCTTCACCTCGCAAGGTTGTCACCACACCCTTTCGGGTCAAACTGCCGATCGCAATTGCAATTGCTCCGCTTATTGACCAGTTCGCATGAATGACATCGGCGTTCCTTGCGTGCCGGAGCACCGCGAATGCCAGCGCACCCAAGAATCCCGGCACCAACAGCAGAAGCCATCGATTCTTGCGAAGCGCCGGGAGAATTCCGCCATGTCGCTGCCCAATTCTCTGCCACGCGCGCGGCGCATATCGAACGGCAGTGACCTTCTGCGTTGTGCTCTCCGGCACCACGCCTTCCCCATCGTCTGGACACAACACATCCACACACCAGTCATTCGGCATGTGCTCGTAAAGACGACGCACGAACACCCCTGCTGCCATGCCGGGACGAAGCGGGTAAGAAGTAGTCAAGGCTAATAAACGCATTGATGAGCACTTGGCACGCAATCAAGAGTTCGGCGCTTTATAGATAAGCATGCATATTTGTTCAGAGATTAACCCAATGAGAAAAACAACTACCGATGCGCTGAACAATAGAACACTCATATTGGTTAGCCGCCCTTGAGTGAAGAACGTGAATCCATAATAGGCGACGCCGGTAAGAAAAAAACTTGCAGCGATTGGCGCGAACAGCTTCAGCGGCGAATACAACGTCGCAATCTTGAAGATGATCAGCAAGAACCGAACCCCATCCTTGATCGGCCGGATATGGCTGTTGTTGCCCACCCGCCGCGCTACCTGGATCGGCACGTAGTCGACCGGGTAGGCGCTACGGAAAAACGCCATGGTGCTGGTGGTGGGATAGCTGAAACCGTTGGGCAGGAGATGCAAGAACTCCCGGAAACGTTCGGCGCGGGCCACCCGGAAGCCGGAGGTGAGGTCGTCAACCCGGTGCCCGGTCATCCAGCTCGCCAGCCGGTTGTAGAAGCGGTTGGCCAGACTGCGGCCGGCGCTGGCCTGCCCCGCGCCGTTGCGCGCGCCGACCACCATGTCGTAACCCTGCCCCAGCCGATCGAGGAGTGACGCGATCTCGGCCGGGTCGTGCTGACCGTCGGCATCCATGAACACGAGCACGTCGCCAGCGGCGGCACGGGCGCCACGCTTGATGGCGGCACCATTGCCCATCGAATACGGACTGGACAGTACCCGGGCGCCTTGCTCGGCTGCGATGGCGGCTGTGCCGTCGGTGGAGCCGTCGTCCACGACGATCAGCTCTGCGTCGGGCTGGGCTTCGCGCAGCCGCGGCAGAGTCTGGCGCAGGCCTTCGGCCTCGTTCTTGGCAGGCAGGATGACGGAAAGACGCATGGATTCCCCCTTGGCGGCAAGAGTAGCCCGAAACCGGCTACGTCTGGAGGGGCGCAGGTCCGAAAACCGGCACGGATCCTCTATGGCACGCACCGTGCTTGCGGTAGAGTCGAAAGGCTTGGGGAGAAATCATCATGAATGCAGTCGCGACTGCCAACCTGGTCGGCATCACGGGCATCGCCCGGCGCCTCGTCCTTGACGGGGCCCTGGACGAGACCACGGCCCGCGAATCGCTGGACAAGGCCACTGCCGAACGCAAGCCGGTCGCTACCTATCTGCGCGAACACAAGCTGGTCACCGCAAGCCAGATGGCAGCCGCCAACTCCATCGAGTTCGGCATGCCGGTGTTCGACCCGACCACCATGGACGGCAGCCAGAGCGCCATCAAGCTGGTCAAGGAAGAGTTGCTGCAGAAGCACGCTGTGCTGCCGCTGTACAAGCGTGGCGGCAAGCTCTTCGTCGGCACCGCGGATCCGACCAATACCCATGCCCTGGACGAGGTGAAGTTCCACACCAACCTGGTAGTGGAGCCGATCCTGGTGGCGGAAGACGTGATCCGCCGCACCATGGAGCTGTGGCTGGAGAGCAACGACAACCTTGGCGAGACCCTGGGTGACGCGGACGGGCTGGAAAACCTGGACATCAGCAGCGGCGACGATGAACCCGGTGCCGATGCGGGCGTGGAGGCCAAGGGCGACGACACACCCATCGTCAAGTTCGTCAACAAGGTCTTGATCGACGCGATCCGAAAAGGGGCGTCGGACATCCACTTCGAGCCATACGAGAACGACTACCGCGTGCGCCTGCGTATCGACGGCCTGCTCAAGCAGGTGGCCAAGATGCCGGTCAAGCTCAACCAGCGCATCACCGCGCGCCTGAAGGTGATGGCACAGCTGGACATTGCCGAAAAGCGGGTGCCGCAGGACGGGCGCATGAAGCTCAACCTGTCCAAGACCAAGCAGATCGACTTCCGCGTCAGCACGTTGCCGACGCTGTTCGGCGAGAAGGTGGTGTTGCGCATCCTGGACGCCAGTGCTGCCAAGCTGGGCATCGACAAGCTGGGCTACGAGCCGGAGCAGCAGAAGCTGTTCCTGGATGCCATCAAGAAGCCCTACGGCATGGTGCTGGTCACCGGCCCCACCGGCTCGGGCAAGACAGTGAGCCTGTACACCGCGCTGGGCATCCTCAACGACGAGGTACGCAACATCTCCACCGTGGAGGATCCGGTGGAAATCCGTCTGTCTGGCATCAACCAGGTGCAACAGAACACCAAGCGCGGCATGACCTTTGCCGCCGCTCTGCGCAGCTTCCTGCGACAGGATCCGGATGTGATCATGGTGGGCGAGATCCGTGACCTGGAGACCGCCGAAATCGGCATCAAGGCCGCCCAGACAGGCCATATGGTGCTGTCAACCCTGCACACCAATGATGCCCCGCAGACTATTGCCCGCCTGATGAACATGGGCATCGCACCCTACAACATCACCAGCTCGGTGACGCTCGTGATTGCCCAGCGCCTGGCGCGGCGGCTATGCAAGAAATGCCGGAAGGAGATGGACCTGCCCGATCACGCGCTGCTGGCGGAAGGCTTTACCGAGGACGAGGTGCATGAGGGCCTGACGCTGTACGACGCGGTGGGATGCGACGAATGCACCGAAGGCTACAAGGGCCGCGTGGGTCTGTACCAGGTGATGCCGATGAGCGATGCAATCCAGGAGATCGTGCTGCAGGGCGGCAACGCGATGCAGATCGCCGAGGCGGCGGAGAAGTCCGGGGTGCGCGACCTGCGGCGCTCGGCGCTGGACAAGGTGAAGGCAGGAGTGACAAGCCTGGCGGAGATCAACCGGGTGACGAAGGACTGATGCGGGCGGGGGCTGGCGGCCCCATCCCTTGTGTGTGTGGGAGCGGCCATGGGCGCCCCCCACAAGGGACGGGGCGAGGGTCGGGAGCGCACATTTTTGCCTGCAGGGGAGCCGGAAGCGCCGGAATCATGGTCCCCGTCACATGCCGGCGCTTCACATGCGGCTGCAACCGGCTACCATCGCAGGCTGGGGCTCCGGCCATGCCGGAATCTGGGGAACTAGGGGAAACATCATCATGGCCGTGACCCGTACCGCATTTAAGACCGAGCCGCGCCCGAATCGCGCCGGCGTAACGCTTGACACGTTCGTCTGGCAGGGCACAGACAAGCGCGGCACCAAGATGAAGGGCGAGCAGCAGTCGAAGAACGCCAACTTCCTGCGCGCCGAGTTGCGCCGCCAGGGCATTACGCCAACGGTGGTGAAGATCAAGCCCAAGCCGCTTTTCGGTTCTGCCGGCCGCACCATCAAGCCCCAGGACATTGCGGTCTTCAGCCGCCAGATTGCGACGATGATCAAGTCCGGCGTGCCGATTGTGCAGGCGCTGGAGATCATTGGCAGCGGCAACAAGAACCCGCGCATGCAGAAGATGGTCAACAGCGTTCGCGCGGACATCGAGAACGGATCTTCGATCCACGAGGCCCTTTCCAAGCATCCCGTCCAGTTCGACGAGCTGTATCGCAACCTCGTCAAGGCGGGCGAAGGCGCTGGCGTGCTGGAGATCGTGCTGGATACGATCGCAACGTACAAGGAGAACATCGAAGCCCTCAAGGGAAAGATCAAGAAGGCGCTGTTCTACCCCGCCATGGTTGTTGCCGTGGCAATCCTGGTCAGCGGCATTCTTCTCGTGTTCGTGGTGCCGCAGTTCGAGGATGTATTTAAAGGTTTCGGCGCGGACCTTCCGGCCTTCACCCAGATGGTCGTCAACCTTTCCCGGTTCATGGTGAGCTGGTGGTGGGCGATTCTGGGCGCGATCATCATCGCGATCGTGGTGGGGATCGCTGCGTTCAAGCGCTCACCGGCGTTCCAGCATTTCATTGATCGCGTGATCCTGAAGGTGCCGGTCATCGGCGAGATCATGCACAACGCCGCGTTGGCACGTTTCTCCCGCACGCTTGCAATCACCTTCAGGGCTGGCGTGCCACTGGTGGAGGCGTTGGATACGGTGGCAGGGGCAACCGGCAATACCGTGTACGAGCAGGCGGTCAATCGGGTCCGGGACGATGTGTCCGTGGGTTACCAGGTGAACATGGCCATGAAGCAGACCGGCCTGTTCCCACACATGGTCACGCAGATGACGGCCATCGGCGAGGAGGCCGGCGCACTGGACACCATGCTGATCAAGGTAGCCGAATTCTACGAGCAGGAAGTCAACAATGCCGTGGACGCGCTGAGCAGCCTGATCGAACCGCTGATCATGGTGTTCATCGGCGTGATCGTCGGCGGCATGGTGATTGCCATGTACCTGCCGATCTTCAAGCTGGCTGCCGTGGTCGGCTGACCGCACCGGATGGCCTTCCTCGACCATAACCCCGCGCTGGGCTACCCGGCGGCCGCCGCCCTTGGGCTGGCGCTGGGCAGCTTCCTCAACGTCGTGATCCTGCGCCTGCCCCGCCGGCTGGAGTGGGAGTGGAAGCGCGACAGCCGCGAGATCCTGGGCGAGCCGGACCTGTACGACCCGCCGCCGCCGGGGATCGTGGTGGAGCGCTCGCACTGCCCGCACTGCGGGCACAACCTGAGCTGGTACGAGAATATCCCGGTCGTCAGCTGGGTGGCACTGCGCGGCAAGTGCCGCAGCTGCAAGGCGCCGATCTCGCCGCAGTACCCGCTGGTGGAGCTGCTGACGATGCTGCTGGTGCTGGCGTGCGTGTGGCAGTGGGGGTTCGGTTGGCAGGGGTTTGGCGCGATCGTGCTGACATGTTTCCTGGTCGCGCTGTCGGGGATCGACCTGCGCACGCAGCTGCTGCCCGACCAGCTGACCCTGCCGCTGATGTGGCTGGGGCTGATCGGGGCGGTGGACAATCTCTACATGCCCGCCAAACCGGCGCTGGTGGGCGCGGTGATCGGGTACCTGAGCCTGTGGACGGTGTGGTGGCTGTTCAAGCAGCTCACCGGCAAGGAAGGCATGGGCCACGGCGACTTCAAGCTGCTGGCGGCGCTGGGCGCCTGGGTGGGCTTGCAGGGGATATTGCCGACGATCCTGCTGTCGTCGCTGGTGGGGGCGATCGTAGGTTCGATCTGGCTGGGGATGAAGGGGCGCGACCGGGCGACGCCGATTCCGTTCGGGCCGTACCTGGCGATCGCCGGGTGGATCGTGTTCATGTGGGGTGAGCAGATCATCGGGGCGTATCGGCAGTACGCCGGCATCTGAGCCGTTGAATTTGGGAGCCTTGTGGGGGCCTTGTGGGAGCGGCTATAGCCGCGATTTTCCGTGGGCGGCGGGGCAACCTTCAAAAGCTCGCGGCTATAGCCGCTCCCACATCTGCCTGCACATGGCGGGGGCTTGTACGCCTGGGGAAACCCATTCCCATCCAACCCGTCCGGTCACGCGCAGCGCGCTCGCTTCACTCCCTTGAAGGGGAGGGTTTGGAGGCGAGGCTGCTGCTGTACCGAATCGCCGGGCGCGTGTCTCCTAGGCGCTTGTCTTCTGTGTCCGATTGGATGCTGGGGTTGGGTGCTGCTTGCGCGGTAGGGAAACCCATCCCCACCCAACCCGTCCGGCCACGCGCAGCGCGCGTGGCGTTCAGCGGGCGCGCGAGCCAGTGGCTCGCAAGCGCGCCCGCTTCACCCCCTTGAAGGGGAGGGCTTTGGACCGCTCCTCTTGAGAGGGTTTTGCGGCGGTGCTGCAGAGGGCGCGGCGGGCTGCGCCATAATCCGGCCATGAGCGACTTCATCATCGGACTGACCGGCGGCGTGGCTTCGGGCAAGAGCGCGGTGACGGCGCGGTTCGAGGCACGCGGGGTGGCCGTTGCCGATGCCGACGTGGCCGCGCGCGAGGCGGTGGCGGTGGGGTCGGAGGGGTTGGCGGAGGTCGTGGCGGCATTCGGTGCCGATGTGCTGGCCGCCGACGGGGCACTGGACCGGGCGGCGATGCGGCGGCGGATCTTCGACGACGACGAGGCGCGGCTACGGCTGGAGGCGATCATCCATCCGCGAGTGCGCGCGGCGCTGCGTGCGGCCTGCGCTGCGGCGCAGGGGGCGTATGCGATCGCGGCGATCCCGCTGCTGGCCGAGGGCGGCGGGCGGACGGCGTATCCGTGGCTGGACCGGATCCTGGTGGTCGACGTGCCGGCGGCGGTGCAGCATGCGCGGCTGCTGCTGCGCGACGGCATCGACGGGGCGCTGGCGGATCGCATGATTGCTGCGCAGGCGTCGCGCCTGGAGCGGTTGGCGATTGCCGATGACGTGATCGTCAATGATGGGCCGCTGGAGGCGCTGGAGGGACATGTGGCGGCGCTGGATGGGCGGTATCGGGGGTTGGCGGTGGGGGCGGCGGTCTCGTAGGGGTGTGGTGGCTTTTGCCCTTCCCTGCGACGGTCGTGCCTTTGATCGTCATTGCCGCGCGGGCGGGGATCCAGTTCCCTGGTTGAAGGGAAAGGCTCGCGGCTGAAGCCGCTCCTACAACAGCCTCCGTCTTTGATCGTCGTCCCCGCCAAGGCGGAGGGGCCAGTTCCTTGGCCGAAGGGAAAAGCTCGCGGCTTCCGCCGCTCCTACAAGGGCCTCGCTTTTTGATCGTCGTCTCCGCGTAGGCGGGGATCCAGTCCCTTGGCCGGAGGAAAAGCTCGCGGCTGAAGCCGCTCCTACAACAGCCGCGCCTTTGATCGTCATCTCCGCGCAGGCGCGGAGCCGGTTCCTTGACTGAAGGGAAAGGCTCGCGGCTGAAGCCGCTCCTACGGGGTGGGCGGGGGTTCGGGGGTGAGGACGACTTCGCCGTCTTGCACTTCGACTGCGACGGGGCGGAGGGATTCGCCGCGGCAGGGGCCGGCGATGCAGAGGCCGTCGGTGGTTTCGAAGGTGGCGCCGTGGACGGCGCAGACGAGGTGGCCGTCGCGGCTCTTGAGGAACTGGCCGGGCGCCCAGTCGAGGCGGCGACCGGCGTGGGGGCAGATGTTGAGCCAGGCGCGGACGTGGTCGCCGTCGCGGTGCAGGATCAGCGATTCGGCGTCGCCGTCGAGGGTGGCTTCGGCTTCGGCGAATCCGCCGTCCTCGATCTGTGACAGGGAGCCGAGCCGGGTCCCTTCTTCACCCGTGCTTAACAAGGTTCTTACTTTTTCATTCATCACGGGCCCGATACTGCGTTACTTCCCGTCATCGTACCGCCACGCCCCATGTCCGTTCGTTTCTTCCGCAGCTTCCACGGCCGTTTCACCAGCGCGATGTTCGCGCCGCGCAAGCCGCGGCACCCGGCGCTGCGGGCGTTGCTGGGCGTGGTGGGCGTGCTGCTGCTGGCGGTGCTGCTGGTGGCCGGCGTGTTCGTGGGCCTGGCGATGCTGGCCGGTGGCCTGGTGGCGCGGCTGCTGCGCCGGCGCGGCAAGCCGCAGGCCGCTGCCGGACGGGTGGTAGACGCGGAATACCGCATCGTGCCCAAGGCCGGCGAACCGCTGCTGCGCTGAGGCGCGGGCGGCGTCCGTGCCCCCGGCCAGACACCTTCCGGCCCATTCCCGATGACCGATTCCGCTCCGCGCGACGTGATCCCCGCGCCCGCCGTGCCGCGCGTGCCGGTGCGCGGCGGCGGGACGTTTCCGGTGCACCGGATCTACTGCGTGGGCCGCAACTTCGCCGACCACGCGCGCGAAATGGGCGCTGCGGCACCGGCGTCGAAGGCCGAGCGCGGGCAGCCGACGTTGTTCCTCAAGCCGGCCGACGCGATCGTCACCGGCGTCGAGGTGCCCTACCCGCCCGGCACGACCGAGCTGCACCACGAGATCGAGCTGGTCGTCGCGCTGGGCCGCGACGCGCCGCCCGGCGTGCTCGATCGCGACGCGGCGCAGGCGCTCGTGTTCGGCTACGGGCTGGGCCTGGACCTGACCCGCCGCGACCTGCAGGCCGCGGCCAAGGCCAGGGGACTGCCCTGGGATACAGGCAAGGCCTTCGACCACTCGGCACCCGTCGGCGAGTTGCTGCCGGCAGCCGCGGTGGGCGAGCTGGCCGTGCGCACGCTGTCGCTGGCGGTGAATGGCAGCGTGCGCCAGCAGTCGCGGCTGGACCAGCTGATCTGGGACGTGCCGGACATCCTGATCGCGCTGTCGCGCCTGTACGCCCTGCGCGCCGGCGACCTGGTGTTCATGGGCACACCGGCCGGGGTGGCCGCGCTGCAGCCGGGCGACGAGTGCGTGGGCCGGCTCGATGACCTGCTCGAACTGCATTGCCGCATCGCGCCGCCGCGCGTGTAGGCTAGAAGTCCCCGAACCGCCAGCGAGGAAAACAGATGGGCATGATGACGGAGTTCAAGGAATTCGCGATGCGCGGCAGCGTCGTCGACCTCGCGGTCGGCGTGGTCATCGGTGCGGCGTTCGGCAAGATCGTCACCGTGCTGGTCGACAACGTGATCATGCCGCCGATCGGGCTGCTCATCGGTGGCGTCGACTTCTCGAAGTGGGTGATCACGCTGAAGGAAGCCACGGTGGACGCGGCCGGCGAAGCGGTGCCGGCGGTGGTGATCGGCATCGGCGAGTTCCTCAACGCGGTGATCCAGTTCGCCATCCTGGCGTTCGCGATCTTCCTGCTGGTCAAGGCGATCAACCGCATGCACAAGCAGCCCGAGGAAGCGCCGCCGGAGGAACCCTCCGAAGACGTGCTGCTGCTGCGCGAGATCCGCGATTCGCTCAAGCGCTGAGCGCAGCCGCCGCCACGCGCGGCATGACTTGTGCCACAGGTCGGGAAGCCACGGGGGCTGTCACCCTCGTGGCTTCGTCTTTTTCTGGCGTGCGGGCGGCTGTCCGGGCGCACCTCAACCGGAGACCGCCATGCGCCTTGCCCCGCTGATGCTTGCCCTCGCCCTTGCGCTGCCCGCCACCACGCTGCACGCGCAGACCCGCATCCCCGACGCCGCCACCAGCCAGGTCGCGCAGCTGCGCGAGCAGGCGCTGGCCAGCGACCTGGGCTGGAAGATCACCGAATCGCTGACCACCGAGGTCGGCCCGCGCCTGGCCGGCACCGAGGCCGACGCGCGCGCGGTGGCGTGGGCGAAGGCGAAGTTCGAGGCGCTGGGCTACGACAAGGTCTGGACCGAGCCGGTCACCTTCCCCAGGTGGGTGCGCCGCAGCGAACACGCCGAAGTGCTCGGCGAGCATGCGCAGCCGCTGGTGCTGACCGCGCTGGGCGGCAGCCCCGGCGGCACGGTCGAAGGAGAGGTGGTGCGCTTCGCCGACCTGGACGCACTGAAGGCAGCGCCGGACGGCTCGCTGGCCGGCAAGATCGCCTTCGTCGATTACCGGATGAAGAAGCAGCGCGACGGCGGCGACTACCGCAACGGCGGCGGCGTGCGCTGGGCCGGCCCGTCGGTGGCGATCGCCAAGGGCGCGGCGGCATTCGTGATGCGCTCGGCGGGCACCGACTCCTCGCGCGCGGCGCATACCGGCAACACCGGTTTCGAGGACGGACTGACGCCGATCCCGGCGGCCGCGCTGTCGATGATCGACGCCGACCAGCTGGCGCGCCTGGTCGCGCTGGGGCCGACGCGGATCCGCGTGGCGCTGGACTGCGGCTATGACGGCGAATACACCTCGCAGAACGTGATCGGCGAGATCACCGGCAGCGAGCGCCCGGACGAGATCGTGCTGATCGGCGGCCACCTGGATTCCTGGGACCTGGGCACCGGCGCGATCGACGACGACGCCGGCATCGGCATCACCATGGCCACCGGCGCGCTGCTCAAGCCGCTCAAGCCGAAGCGTTCGATCCGGGTGGTGGCCTTCGCCAACGAGGAACAGGGCCTGTGGGGCGGCCGCGCGTACGCCGAGAAGCACGCAGGCGAGATCGAGAAGCACGTGATCGCCGCCGAAAGCGACTTCGGCGCCGGGCGCATCTACGGCTTCGACTCCAGCGCACGCGAGGGCGAGAAGGCGGCGTTCGACCAGATCGCCACCGCGCTGGCACCGCTGGGCATCGAGCCGCTGCCCGGCGAGGGCGATCCGGAATCCGACATCGGCCCGATGACCCGCGCCGGCATGGCGTGGGCATGGCTGGGCCACGACGGCACCGACTACTTCGACCTGCACCACAACGCCGAGGACACCCTCGACAAGATCGACCCGGACGCGCTGGCACAGAACGTAGCCGCGTACACGGTGTTCACCTGGCTGGCGGCGCAGGCGGACGGCGGGTTTGGGAGTGCGCCGGGGGCGGCTGGCAGCGAAGACTGAGTCCGCAGCGCAATTTGGCACCCGCCCTGTAGGAGCGGCTTCAGCCGCGAGCTTTTGCCTTGGCCCCTTTCCTGCGAAGGCTGGGAGGGGGTATCCGCGATTCGTGATGATCCGAAAGGCACCCTCCCCCAGCTTTCCTCGGGAGGGAGCAAAAGCTCGCGGCTGAAGCCGCTCTTACAAGGCAAGGCGAGCGCGGATCAGCGGGTGCGGGTCCACTGTGCCAGCAGCACGGCGGTGGCGGCGGCGACGTTGAGGCTTTCGACGGCGCCGGTGCCGGGGATCGACAGCCGCAGGTCGCAGGCGGCGGCGAGTTCGCCATCCATGCCCTCGCCTTCGGCGCCGAGCACGTAGACCAGCCGTTCGGGCAGGCGCGCGGCAAACAGGTCGTCGCCGTCCTTCACCACCGTGGCGGCCAGGGCGAAGCCGGCGCCGCGCAGCTGGGCGATGGCGTTGTCGTCGCGGCCCAGGCGCACGAAGGGCACGGCTTCGGCGCCGCCTTCGGCCACGCGCGCGGCGGCGCCGGACAGGGCGAGCGGCGAGTGCTTGGGCAGCAGGATGGCGGCGATGCCGAAGTGCGCGGCCGAGCGCAGGATCGCGCCGAGGTTGTGCGGATTGCCGACGCCGTCCAGCCACAGCGCGCAGCACGGCCCGGCCGGCAGTGCCTCCAGCCAGGCGGTGAGCGGCTGCGGCGGTTCGCGCAGGACGTCGGCGACGATGCCTTCGTGGTGCGCGCTGGCGGCAAGCTTGCGCAGGTCGGCCTCGTCGACCACGCGGTAGCCGACGCGGTGCGCGACGCACCACTTCAGCAGCGGCTGCAGCTGCGGAATGCGCGCTTCGGCGAGGTAGAGCTTGCGGATCGCGTCGGGCCGGCGCGCGAACACGGCCTGCACCGCGTTGATGCCGTACAGGCGCACTTCCTCGTCGCGGTTGCGGCGCGGCGTGGGGGGTTGCGCGGGCGCCGGGTGTTCCGCGTCGCGGCGCGGCGGCGGCCGGTTCCAGGGCGATGGGCGGTCAGTCGGCATCGAGGGAGTCCCGGGTGCGTGCAAAGGTACGCAGATCGTGCAGCCGGCCGTGCTTGAACACGGCGTTGCGCTGGGTGCCTTCCTCGACGAATCCATTGTTGAGCAGCACCCGCGCCGAGGCGGCGTTGAAGTCGAGCACGGTCGCGTGCAGGCGGTACAGCGACAGCACGCCCATCACCCACGGGGCGAACGCGCCGACCACGCGCGTCATGTGGCCGCGGTTCCAGTGGCGGTGGCCGAGCCAGTAGCCGAGCTCGGCGCCGTGGCGGCGCTCGCCCTGCCCCGGCCGCACGCCGATGCCGCCGCAGGCCTGGCCGTCGATCTCGATGGCGAACACCGGCGCGGTCAGGTCGACCACGCGCCCGGCGAGGAAGGCCTCGCCGTCGACGCGGGTGTAGGGAAACGGGAAGCGGTCGCTGGTGCCGCGCGAGACGCGTTCGTCGTTGGCGTGGAGCACGAGCGATTCGAGGTCGGTGTCGCGCCAGGGGCGCAGGCGGGTGTCGTCGTCGACGGGAATCGCGGTGTGCGGGGACGTGCCTGTCGTGGCCATCGGGGAAGGATACGCGAGCGCTGGTCCGGCCCGCGCGAGGCGCCGGACCGTCAGTTGGCCTGGCGCACGGCCTGCGACACGCGGCTGAGGACTGCGGGGTCGCCCAGAATCTCGTGCCCCTTGCCCGGCAGGACGATCAGCGAGGCCGGGATGTCCCGCGCCTCCGCCTTCGCAACATAGCCGCGCGCGTACGCCGGCAGGGTGATGGGGTCATCCGCACCGGAGATGGCCGTCACTTCCGTCGTCGTTTCCATCCGGTCGAGCGTCTGCATCGGCGACAGGCTGTCCGCCGGCAGCAACCACATCGGACTCCGCTGCAATCGCGCCATGTGTCGCCTGAATGCGGGGACGTCGCAGGGGCATCCGACCAGGAAGGCATGCTGCACCAGTCCCGGAGCCAGCGCGGCCACATTGGCCGCAACGGCTGCCCCGCCGGAGTGGCCGACCAGGACGACCGAAGGCGCCCGCCATTGCTGCTTCAGCGACTGGATGGCGGCGGCAACGTCGTCGGCCACGGCCCGCGTGTAGTTCTCCCCGGAGGCGAACCCGCGGTCGCCGTCCGACCTGGCGCCATAGGCATCGGCATAGCCTGGCCGCATCAGGGCGACGACCCGCGTCCCCGGCACGGCATCGGCCAGGTCGGCGGCCACCGCGTACTGATAGCCCGGATGGATGAAGGGCGCATCGCCATGCAGCACGACGACCAGCGGCGCCGACGACGTCGGCGGCCCGGTGACGTAGGCCCGTCCCACGATGCGATGGCCGGAGGCGCCCGCCACGATGGCGCTGCCGCCGGCATCGGCGGCGGAGCGGAACGCGACGAAGGTGCCGCGCACGGCAGCAAGCTCATAGCCCCAGATGCCGACCGCGGCCAGGACGGCAACCAGCAGGCCCCGCTTCCACCAGCGCTTGACCACGACCATCGGCTTTCTCGTATGCATGGACACTCCGGAGAGGGCGGCAGCGCGCTTCAACCACTGCAATCGATCCGGTCGACGGCCCCGGGAGCGTGGGCGGCAGAAACCGTCCGGGCTCCTAGGCGTGGCCACCGACCGACGGGGTCTGCTTCTCCAGCACTTCCAGCTCCTGCCCCACCGCATCGGGCGAGCGCGTGTACGGGGCCAGCAGGGCGTAGAACGCGGGGATCACGAACAGCGACAGCAGCGTGGAGAAGGCGACGCCGAAGATCACCACCACACCGATCGTCGCGCGGCTCGCGGAACCCGGGCCGCCGGCGACCACCAGCGGCACGGCGCCAACGGCGGTGGCGATCGAGGTCATCAGGATCGGGCGCAGGCGCACCACCGACGACTCCACGATCGCCTGGCCGACGCTGCGGCCTTCGTCGCGCAGCTGGTTGGCGAACTCGACGATCAGGATGCCGTTCTTCGCCGCCAGCCCCACCAGCATCACGATGCCGATCTGGCTGAACAGGTTGAGCGTGCCGCCGGTGATCGCCAGGCCGATCAGCGCGCCAAGCACGCCCAGCGGCACCGTCAGCATGATCACGAACGGATGGATGAAGCTCTCGAACTGCGCCGCCAGCACCAGGTACACCACCAGCAGTGCCAGGGTGAAGGTCAGCAGCACCGCGCCGCCGGCCTTCTGGAACTCGCGCGACTCGCCCTTCCAGCTGATCTGGGCGTAGTCGGGCAGGTCGGTGCGGGCGACGTTTTCGAGGAAGTCGATCGCCTCGCCCATGCTGTAGCCTGGCGCGAGGCCGGCGCTCACGGTGATCGCGCGCATGCGGTTGAAGCGGTTGAAGCTGCCCGGCTCGGCCAGCTCGCTGAGGGTGACCAGGTTCGACAGCGGCACCAGGTCGCCGTTGCGCGCGCGCACCTGGATCGCGTCCAGGTCCGCGGGCTCGGCGCGGCCGGCGCGTCCGGCCTGCACCAGCACGTCGTACTCCTCGCCTTCCTGCACGAAGGTGGTGACCTGGCGGCTGCCCATCATGGTTTCCAGCGCGCGGCCGATGTCGGTGACGCTCACGCCCAGGTCCGAAGCGCGCGCGCGGTCGATCTGCACGCGCATCTGCGGGCGGGTTTCCTTGTAGTCGGAGTCGACCGAGAAGAAGCCGGGATTGGCCTCCATGCGCTCCATCATGATGTCGCGCCACTGTGCGATCTCGGCGTATTCGGGTCCGCCGAGCACGATCTGGATCGGCTGCCCGCGGCTGCCGACCAGGCCGCCGCCCACGCGCGGCTGCGCGCGCACGCCGCTGAGCCCGTCGAGTTCCTGGCGCAGCGAGTCGGCCACTTCGGCGGTCGACTGGTCGCGCTCGCGCCAGTCCTTGAGGAACACGATCACGTTGCCGGTGTGCATTTCCTCGCTCGCGCCCCAGCCGCCGGGCGCGCGCGTGTTGTAGCGCTCGATGACCGGGTCGTCGCCCTTGACCCGCTCGGCGAAGATCGATTCGACCTGCTTGATCTGGCGCACGGTGTAGTCGAAGCCCGCGCCCTCCGGACCGACGATGGACACGAAGAACGCGCCGCGGTCCTCGGCCGGCGCCAGTTCGGACGGCACGATCCGCGACAGCCCCCAGGCCGCGGCGAGGCAGGCCAGCATGGTCAGCGCCACGCCGGCGACGATGCCCGCCGGCCGCACCGCCACCATCCGCTCCAGCAGGCCGCGATAGCCGCTGCCGACGCGCCCGAGCAGGCGGTTGAAGCCACGGTTGATCGGGTTCGACTTCTCCTGCCTGTGCGGCCGCACCAGCTTGGAGGCCATCATCGGCGTCAGCGTCAGGGCGACGAACGCCGACAGCGCCACCGCGCCGGCCAGCGCCACCGACAGCTCGCGGAACAGGCGCCCGGTGTTGCCTTCCATGAAGCCCACCGGCAGGAACACCGCCACCAGCACCGTGGTGGTGGCGATCACGGCGAACGCCACCTGCTTGGTGCCGCGCACCGCGGCCACGAGCTTGGGTTCGCCCAGGTCGACGCGGCGCTGGATGTTCTCCAGCACCACGATCGCATCGTCCACCACCAGGCCGATCGCCAGCACCAGCGCCAGCAGGGTCAGCAGGTTGATCGAGTAGCCGAACAGGTACAGCGGGATGAACGCCGCCAGCAGGCACACCGGCACCGTCACCGCCGGGATCAGCGCCGCGCGCAGGCTGCCCAGGAACAGCCAGATCACCAGCAGCACGAGGACCACGGCTTCGACCAGGGTCGCGTACACGCGCTCGATGGACGCCTCGATGAACACCGTGTCGTCGAAGGCGACGAAGATGTGGGTGCCCTCGGGCAACGACTTCTGGATCTCCACCGCGGCCGCGCGCGCGGCGCGGGTGACGTCGAGCGCGTTGGCGGTGGAGGTCTTGACGATGCCCAGGCCGATGTTGGGCTGGCCGTTGCTGTAGTAGTAGGCGCGGCGCTCGGCCGAGGCCAGCTCGACCTGCGCCACGTCGCCCAGCCGCACCACGTAGCCATCGGCGCCCTTGCGCAGCGGCATCGCGGCGAAGTCCTGCGGCGTGGCGTAGCCGCGCGCCACGCGCAGGGTGAAGTCGCGGGTCTGCGACTCGATCCGCCCGGCCGGCAGCTCCACGTTCTCGGCGCGCAGCGCGGTCTCGATGTCGTTCGGGGTGATGCCGCGCGCGGCCATCGCCGCGGCATCGAGCCAGATGCGCATGGCGTAGCGCTGGCGGCCGCCGATGCGCACCTGGGCCACGCCGTCCAGGCTCGACAGGCGGTCGACGATGTAGCGGTCGGCGTAGTCCGACAGCTCCAGCGTGTCCATCGTGGTCGAGCTCATGTTGAGCCAGAGGATGGTGTCCGAGTCGCTGTCGGCCTTGGCCACCTGCGGCGGGTCGGCCTCCTCCGGCAGGCGGTTGGCGACGCGGCTGATGGCGTCGCGCACGTCGTTGGCGGCGGCTTCGATGTCGCGGGTGAGGCTGAACTCCAGCGTCACCCCCGCGCGCCCGTTGCGGCTGCGCGACTGGATGATGTCGACGCCCTCGATGCCCGACAGCGCGTCCTCGAGCACCTGGGTGATGCGGGTCTCGACCACCGCCGCCGAGGCGCCCGGGTAGTTGACGTCGACCGAGACGATCGGTGGATCGATCGCCGGCAGCTCGCGCAGGGTCAGGCGCGAGAACGCCATCACGCCCAGCACCATCAGCAGCAGGCTGACCACGGTGGCGAAGACCGGGCGGCGGATGGAAACGTCGGACAGCAGCATGGCTCAGTCCTCCGCGGCGGGCGCGGCTTGCGGCGTCGGCAGTTCGGGTGTGTCGGGGGTTTCGGCCGGCGCGGCTTTCGCCTTTGCCGGCGCGGGGTTCTCGCGGATCTTGCTGCCTTCGCGCAGCTTGCCGGTGCCGTCGATGACGATGCGGTCGCCCGGCGCCAGCCCTTCGAGGATCTCGGCCTGGTTGCTGCTGCGCGCACCGACCCGCACCGGCGCCTGCTCGACGGTGTCGTCGTCGCGCACGCGGTAGACGAACGAGTCGCGGCCGACCTGGACGACGGCGATCTCCGGCACCACCAGCGCCTGCCGTTCGGGCCGCTCGAGCTGGATCTCCATCAGCATGCCCGGGCGCAGCACGCGGTCTGGATTGCGGAAGCTGCCGCGCACCATCACCGCGCGCGTGGCCGCGTCGACGCGCACGTCGACCACCGACACGATGCCTTCGAACACCTGCTCGGGCAGGCCGCTGGCGGTGCCGGCCAGGCGCTGGCCGGTGGCGACCAGCTCCATCTGCGTTTCCGGCACCGGGAAGTCGACGTAGACGCGCGAGATGTCGTCGAGCGTGGCGATCACCGTGCCCGGCGTCACCAGCGCACCGGGGCTGACCTGGCGGATGCCCAGGCGCCCGGCGAACGGCGCGCGGATCACGCGGTCGCGCAGGTTGGCCTGGATCTGCGCCACCTGCGCACGCGCCGCGTCGCGGGTGGCGCGCTGGGTGTCGAGCGTGGCATGCGCGACCAGCTGCTGCGCGGCCAGCCCCTGCAGGCGCTCGTACATCCGGTCGGCCTCGGTAGCCGCGGCCTGCGCGGCGGCCAGCGCCGCATGCTGCTGCTGCCCGCTGAGCGTGACCAGCGGCGCGCCTGCCGCGACCTCGTCGCCGCTGTCGAAGTGCACCTGCTCGACGGTCTCGCTGACCTTGGCGGTGACCTCCACCGACTCGTGCGACTTGACCGTGCCCAGCGCGCGGATGCGGTCGTGCCAGGGCTGCATGGACACCGTCGCGGTGGTGACCACCTCGACCGGCGCATCGCCACCGCGTCTGTCCGCGCCGTCGCCGCCGCAGGCGGCAAGGCACAGGCACAGCAGGGCCGTGATTGCGAAACGGGGCGTCGGGGCGGCGCGGACGTCGGGCATCATTCAAATGGGTGCAGGGAAAACCGGTCGAGTCTATCGGCTCGACGCGAAGGCAACGTGTGCCATCAGGCCCGGCCGGAAAACACCATTCAGGTGTCAACCGCGAGCGCCCTCGCGCGTTACGCCAGCACTCGCCGGTCCGGTCCCGCCGGACGCCATCGTTCCAGCGGCCGGTTCCCGGCGTGCCATCCGTAGACATGCGCGCGGCGGCCGGTGGGGGTAGTGTCGGCCCTTCCCCCGCAACCTGCAGGCCTGGCCATGATCCACGACAGCATCCTCGACACCATCGGCCGCACGCCGGTCGTGCGCCTGAACCGCATCGCGCCCGCCAACGTCACACTCTACGCCAAGGTCGAGGCCTTCAATCCCGGCGGCTCGGTCAAGGACCGGCTCGCGATCGCCATCATCCTCGACGCCGAGGAAAAGGGCCTGCTCAAGCCCGGCGACACCGTGGTGGAAGCCACCTCCGGCAACACCGGCGTCGCGCTGGCAATGGTGTGCGCCGCGCGCGGCTACAAGTTCGTCGCGATCATGACCGAGACCTTCTCGATCGAGCGCCGGAGGCTGATGCGCGCCTACGGCGCGAAGGTGATCCTCACCGCCGCCGCCGAGCGCGGCACCGGCATGGTGCGCAAGGCGGAGGAACTGGCGGCAAAGCACGGCTGGTTCCTCGCCCGCCAGTTCGAAAACCCCGCCAATCCCGCCTACCACCGCAGCACGACCGCCGCGGAGATCCTGCGCGACTTCGCCGGCCGCCGCCTGGACCACTTCGTCAGCGGCTGGGGCACCGGCGGCACGCTCACCGGCGTGGCCGACGTGCTGCGCGTGGCGCGCCCGGAGGTCCAGGTCACCGCGGCCGAGCCGGCCGTGGCCTCGCTGCTGGCCGGCAAGGAGTGGGCGCCGCACAAGATCCAGGGCTGGACGCCGGACTTCGTGCCGGCCGTGCTCGACCGCAAGGCCGCCTCGCGGATCCTGACCGTCGAGGACACCATCGCGCGCGACACCTCGCTGCGGCTGGCGCGCGAGGAAGGCATCTTCGTCGGCCTGTCCGCCGGCGCCACCGTGGCCGCGGCGCTGGAAGTCGCGCAGTCGGCGAACGACGGCGACGTGATCCTGGCGATGCTGCCCGATACCGGCGAGCGCTACCTGTCGACGTTCCTGCTCGAAGGCGTGGAAGAAGGGTCCGATGACGCGTGGCTGGAATCGCTGGGCTGAAGGCCGGCGGGCCATGCGCATCGACGTGCTCGAAGGCGACATCACCGCGCTGGCGGTGGACGCGATCGTCAACGCCGCCAACGAATCGCTGCTCGGCGGCGGCGGCGTGGACGGCGCGATCCACCGCGCCGCGGGGCCCGAACTGCTCGCCGAATGCCGCGCGCTGCCGGAGGTGCGGCCCGGCGTGCGCTGCCCGACCGGCGAAGCACGGATCACCGGCGGACACCGGCTGCCGGCGCGGTTCGTGATCCACACCGTCGGCCCGGTCTGGCACGGCGGCGATGCCGGCGAGCCGGAGCTGCTGGCGGCCTGCTATGCGAATGCGCTGCGGCTGGCGGCAGAGCATGAGGCGGCGTCGATCGCGTTCCCGGCGATCAGCTGCGGGGTGTTCGGCTATCCGCATGCGGCGGCGGCGGCGGTTGCGGTCGGGCAACTGCGCGGCTGGAACGGGCGCCAGCCGGAGCGCGTGGTGCTGGCGTGCCGGGATGCGGGGATTGCCGGGGAGTACCGGCGGCTGTTGGGGTGAGATCGTCATCCCCGCGCAGGCGGGGACCCGGTTCCTTCGGGCCGGAAAAACTCGCGGCTGAAGCCGCTTATACGGGACGCGGCTTTACGCGGCGCCGAGGATCCAGAGCAGGAACACGGCGAACACCGCCACCAGCATCACCGTCAGCCAGCCGCGGCTGCCGCGGTCACCGGCAACGACGGTCGGCACGCGCGCGGGATAGCCGGACAGGGCGTCCTTCACCGACTGGTCCGCGGTCGGCAGGGCGCCGCGGCGGACGTGTTCGACCGCGTCGCGCGCGGTCTTGAGGTTCAGCTGCGGATTGGCCTCGCGCAGCAGGGCAATGGCGTTGACGAACTCGCCGCGCGCCACGGCCGCCGCGGCCGCGGGCGGAAACTCGAACTCGACCTTTCCGGTCGCGCCATCGACGCGCGCGCCGCCCGGCCGGTTTGCATGCGCACGCACCAGGTCGTTCGCGTCCTTCAGCGACAGGCCCGTCGCCTCGCGCACGGCCTTGACCGCAGCCACCACTTCACCCCGCGCCAGTGCGGCAGCGGCCCCGGGCGGGAGCTGGAAGGAAGTCGAAGACACCTGTCTGCTTTCCAATGAAACCCGGACAGCTTACGGCATCGTCCGCGAACGCCGTGCATCCACCGCACCGAGCCGGGAGCGGCCTGCATGGCGCTCCCGCCGTGCTTCGGCGGCCACTATGGCCGCGCATTCCCCTGTTCCACATCGCCGAGCAGTCCAAGCATCGCTTCGGCCACGCCGGTTGCGGACTGCGGGTTCTGCCCGGTCACCAGGCGCCCGCTGACGACGACCTGCGGCGTGAAGTCCGGCGCTGGGTGATGGCGTGCGCCACGCTGTTCGAGCCGATCCGCCAGCAGGAACGGCACCACGTCCGCGAGCCCGACGGCACGCTCCTCGGCGTTGGTGAACGCGGCCACGTCCTTGCCGGCGACCAGGTAACGACCGTCGGCCAGCACCACGTCCACCAGCCCGGCCGGTCCGTGGCAGACCGCGGCGACCACGCCGCCGGCTTCGTAGATGCGCGCCGTGATCGCCGCCAGCGCCGCGTTGCCGGGCAGGTCCCACATCGTGGCGTGGCCACCGGCGTAGAAGACCGCCGCGTAGTCGGCCGGATCCACCTGCGCGGGCGAAAGCGTGTGCCCGACCGCTTCGCGCAGCGCGGGATCGTTCCAGAACGCGGCGTTCACCGGGTCGTCGAGGTCGAAGCCATCGACCGGTGCCTTGCCGCCCTTCGGGCTGGCGAAATCGATCGCGTAACCCGCCTGGTGCAGCACCTTGTGCGGATGCGTCACCTCGGACAGGTAGAAGCCGCTGGGCTGGTCGCCCTTGCGGTCGTGGCTGGTGAGGACGAACAGGATTCTTCGGCTTGCGTGCATGGCGTGCTCCGGATCGTGCGGCGGCTGCGCCGCCAGTGGGAATGCGAATGCGAGCAGCAGCGGCAACAGCAGGTTCGTCAGGGTCTTCATGGCCGGCACTCGCGGGAGGAACGGCAATTCTGGGCCGCCCGCCTGCCTCCGGATATGGATAGAATCGAACAAAACCTTCAACGTTCTGGAACAAGTTGACGAGAGAGGGCCGATGAAGATCCGCAACATCGACGACGCCGAGGTGTTCCTGCGGGTGATCGATGCCGGGTCGTTCTCCGCGGCCGCGCGCGAGCTGCAGCGCACCCCGGCCGCGGTCAGCAAGCAGATCGCGCGGCTGGAAGCGGCGCTGGGCACGCGCCTGTTCGAGCGCAACACGCGGCGGGTCCGCCCCAGCGACGACGGCCGCCGGATCGCCGGGCACGTCCGCAACGCGCTGGCACAGCTGGCGCGCGCCGAGGAACTCGCCGACGACAGCCGCCAGCGCCTGGAGGGTCGCGTGCGGATCAGCGCGCCCGCCGCGTTCGGCCATCGCCATGTCAGCGCGGCGCTGGCCGATTTCCGCGACTCCCACCCCGGCGTGCGGTTCGAGCTGTACCTGTCCGACCAGGTGGCGGACCTGGCCGGCAGCGACATCGACCTGGCGATCCGCATCGGCGAACTGCCCGACTCGCAGCTCAGCGCGCGCCTGCTGGCGCCCAATCCGCGGGTGCTGGTGGCCTCGCCCGACTACCTGCGCCGCCGCGGCACGCCGCGGCGCCCGGACGACCTGCACGACCATGATTGCCTGTTGTTCGCCTATCCGGGAACGCGCCACGGCACCTGGCGGCTGCACCACGGCAAGCGGCGTGAGGACATTGCCGTCCACGGCCCACTGTGCAGCGACAGCGGCGAGGCGCTGCGACAGTGGTGCCTGGCCGGCATGGGCATCTCGCTGCGCGACCACTGGAACGTGTCCGGCGACCTCGCCCGCGGCGACCTGCTGCCGGTGCTGCCGCGCTGGCGACCGCAGGCCTCGGCGATCCACGCCGTGCGCATGCACCGCCAGCCGGTGCCGCGACGGATTTCCGCCCTGATCGACTACCTGGCGGAGCGCTGGCGGGTCGAGTTGGCGCCGCCGGCCTGAGCTCCGGTCCGCGCCCCGGCAGCGCTGCAGAACGGAAGACGAAACCTTGCGCGTGTTCCGGACCGACAATGAAGAACGCCGGCGCGAGGCCGGCGTTCTTCGTTTCCTGCAGGCGCGAAGGCGATCAGGCCGCCTTGTCCCACTGGCCGAGCGCGGCCAGGCCGTTGTCGCGGGCACGGGCGAAGACGGTCTGCTGGGCCTGGTCGTAGTTGTTGACCAGGTCCTGCGACCACAGCTTCAGCGCCGCCGACTGCATGGCGCGGCCGTAGGAAAAGCTCAGCGGCCACGGGTTCGGGCCGAGGCGGTTCATCGCGTCCAGGTGCGCAGTGGCGTCCTCGTCGCTCTGGCCGCCGGACAGGAACACGATGCCAGGCAGGATCGCCGGCACGGTGGACTTCAGGCACATCAGCGTGGCCTCGGCGACCTCGTCGACGCTGGCCTGCTCGTCGCAGTCCTTGCCCGGCACGACCATCGACGCCTTGAGGATGGTGCCCTCGAGCGCGACGTTCTGCTGGTACAGCGCGTCGAACAGCGCGCGCAGGGTGACCTCGGTGACCTCGAAGCAGGTTTCGATGTCGTGGTTGCCGTCCATCAGCACTTCCGGCTCCACCATCGGCACCAGGCCCTGCTCCTGGCACAGCGCGGCGTAGCGCGCCAGCGCATGGGCGTTGGCCTCGATGCAGGTGCCGGAGGGAATGTCGTCGCCGATGTTGATCACCGCGCGCCACTTGGCGAAACGGGCGCCGAGCTTGTAGTACTCCTCAAGCCGCGCGCGCAGGCCGTCCAGGCCCTCGGTCACCACTTCGCCCGGGAAGCCGGCCAGCGCGTGGGTGCCCTTGTCGACCTTGATGCCCGGGATCATGCCGTTGTCGGCCATGTACTTCGCGAACGGCACGCCGTCCTTCGTCGACTGGCGGATGGTCTCGTCGAACAGGATCGCGCCGCTGATGTGTTCGGACAGGTTGGCCGTGGTCAGCAGCAGCTCGCGGTAGGCGCGGCGGTTCTCTTCGGTGTTCTCGATGCCCACGCCGGCGAAGCGCTTGGCGATGGTGCCGGTGGACTCGTCGATGGCGATGATGCCCTTGCCCGGCGCGACCATGGCCAGGGCGGTTTCGGCAAGCTGTTCGATGCTCATGTCTGGAGGCTCGTGGGGCGGCGGAAAGGCCGGTGATTATAGCCGGTTCGCTGCGTGCGGCCGGCTTCCCGCGAGGGCCGTCCGGCCCTTCTGCTGCGCGGCGGGAGACGAGCCTGCCTGCCTTGGCCTACAGCTCCCCCAGCCCCTCCGCCTGCCCGTCATCCCCCACTTCCAGCAGGCGCAGCGTATTGGTCGCGCCGCGGTGCTCCATGTGGTCGCCGCTGGTGAACATGATGTGGTCACCGGCGGCGAGCAGGCCGGCATCGTGCAGCGCCTGCACGGCGTCGCGGGCGGCCTCGCGGGTGGCCAGGCCGCGGCTGTCGAAGTCGATCGGGAACACGTCGCGCATCAGCGCCATCCGCCGCCGCGATCCGGCGTGCCGCGACAGCGCGTAGATCGGCACCGCCGAGCGGAACCGCGACAGGTAGCGCGCGGTGCCGCCGGATTCGGTCATCGCCACGATCGCGCGCACCGCCATGTGCTCGGACAGGAACATCGCCGCCATCGCGATCGCCTGGTCGGCCCGCTGCATGTCGCGCGAGGCCTTGCCGAAGTCGATGTCGTGCTCGAACTGCTTTTCGGCCCCGATGCAGATCCGCGCCATCGCCTCGACCGCGCGCACCGGGAAGTTGCCGGCCGCGGTTTCCGCCGACAGCATCACCGCGTCGGTACCGTCGATCACCGCGTTGGCCACGTCCAGCACTTCGGCGCGGGTGGGGATCGGGCTGTCGACCATCGACTGCAGCATCTGCGTGGCGGTGATCACCACGCGGTTCTTCGCCAGCGACTCGCGGATGATCTTCTTCTGCAGGCCGGGCAGTTCGGCGTCGCCGATCTCCACGCCCAGGTCGCCGCGGGCGACCATCACCACGTCGCTTGCCTCGATGATCTCCGACAGGTTCTCGATCGCCTCGGCGCGCTCGATCTTCGACACCAGCGCGGCGTGGCTGCCGTGCGAACGCGCGACCGCGCGCGCCTCGTCCATGTCGGCGGCATTGCGGCAGAACGACACCGCGATGAAGTCGACGTCCATGCCGGCGGCGACGCCGATCAGCTCGCGGTCGCGGTCGGTGAGCGCGCCCAGCGACAGGCCGCCACCGAGCCGGTTGAGCCCCTTGCGGTCGGACAGCACGCTGTCGTTGATGACGCGGGTGACGATGCGTTCGCCCTCGATGCGCTCGACCTGCAGCTGCACCACGCCGTCGTCGAGCAGCAGCACGTCGCCGGCCCGCAGATCCTGCGGCAGGGCGAGGTAGCTCACGCCGACCTGGCTGGCGTCGCCCGGCGGCGCGTCCGCGCTGGCGACCAGGTCGAAGCGCGCGCCGGCAAGCAGCGTAACCGGGCCGTCGGCGAAGGTTTCCACGCGGATCTTCGGCCCCGGCAGGTCGGCGAGGATGCCGACCTCCTTGCCCACCCGCGCCGCCGACTCGCGCACCGCGCGCGCGCGCTCGGCCTGCGCGGCCGGATCGCCGTGCGAGAAATTCAGCCGGACCACGTCCACGCCCGCATGCAGCAGCGCGTCGAGCACGCCCGGCGCGTCGGTGGCGGGGCCGAGGGTGGCGAGGATGCGGGTGCGGCGGTGGTGCTCGGGCATGGGTGGCAACACTGGCGGACGATGCGGCCATCCTAGCCTTCGGACGGGCTGGGCGCAGCGACACCCACCAACCATGCCGAACCCCCCTCCTCCGCGGCGGCGGCGGCCGTTGGGTTTCGCCTTCGGCTCAACCCATCCTGCGAGGCTACGCGGCGGCGCGGGCTTCCAGCGCGGCGACCGCCGGCAGGGTCTTGCCTTCGAGGAATTCCAGGAACGCACCGCCGCCGGTGGAGATGTAGGAGACGTCACCGGCGATGCCGTATTTGTCGACCGCGGCGAGGGTGTCGCCGCCGCCGGCGATCGAGAACGCCTGCGACGCGGCGATCGCACGGGCGAGCGTTTCGGTGCCGTTGCCGAAGGCGTCGAACTCGAACACGCCGACCGGGCCGTTCCAGACCACGGTGCCGGCGTTGGCGATCAGTCCGGCGTAGCGCTTCGCGGTGTCGGGGCCGATGTCGAGCACCATGTCGTCGGCGCCGATCGCGTCCACCGGCTTCACCGTGGCCGGTGCGTCGGCCTTGAACTCCGGCGCGACCACGACGTCGGTGGGCACCGGGATGTCGGCGCCGCGCGCCTTCGCGTCGGCCATGATCTGTTTTGCGGTCCCGACCAGGTCGGTCTCGACCAGGGACTTGCCGACGCCGAAGCCCTCGGCGGCGATGAAGGTGTTGGCGATGCCGCCGCCGACGATCAGCTGGTCGACCTTGCCGACCAGCGACGACAGCAGTTCGAGCTTGGTGCTGACCTTGGAGCCGGCGACGATCGCCAGCAGCGGCCGTGCCGGGTTGTCGAGCGCCTTGGCCAGCGCGTCGAGTTCGCCCATCAGCAGCGGGCCGCCCGCGGCCTGCTTCGCGAAACGGATCACGCCATGGGTGGACGCCTGCGCGCGGTGCGCGGTGCCGAAGGCGTCCATGACGAACACGTCGCACAGCGCGGCGTACCGCTTCGCCAGCGCCTCGTCGTCGGCCTTCTCGCCGGCGTTCATGCGGCAGTTTTCCAGCAGCACCAGCTGGCCGGGTGCGACCTCCACGCCGTCCAGGTAATCGCGCACCAGCCGCACCTCGCGGCCGAGCAGTTCGCCCAGGCGCGCGGCGACCGGCGCCAGCGAGTCGGCCTCGCTCCACGCGCCTTCCTTCGGCCGGCCCAGATGCGACATCACCATCACCGCGGCGCCGGCGTCGAGCGCGGCGCGCAGGGTCGGCAGCGAGGCCGTGATGCGCTGGTCGGAGGTGACCCTGCCGTCTTCGACCGGGACGTTGAGGTCCTGGCGGATCAGCACGCGCTTGCCGGTGAGGTCGAGGTCGGTCATTCGCTGGATGGTCATGGGGTTGTCGCTCGCGGAGGAAGGGGCGGATGGCGGCGCGGGATGCCCGCCGCGTGGTCCACGGGATTGGCGGGGCGCCATTGTCGGGGTACCTGTACGAGCAGGCAAACGGCCCGGCGCGAAAGTGAGAAGCTGCGCTCGCGGCCCGAAGGGCGGATGAGGGCGCGAGCGCAGCGAGCTGCTTCCGGGAAAGCCCCGCGATTGACGCAGGTCAATGCCGCGCCCCGCGCCACGGCGCACGCTGGTGGCGATGGCCACCTGGTACCCGCTGATCCTGCTGCTGCACCTGTCCTGCGCGATCGTCTTCGTCGGGGCGGTGGCTTTCGAGGTGCTGGTGCTCGAATCGCTGCATCGTCACTTCGACCACGCCATCATGGAACGGATCGAGGCGGCGGTGATGGCGCGGGTGCGGCGCTTCATGCCGGTGGTGGTCGCGCTGTTGTTCCTGAGCGGCTTCGCGCTGTTCGACATCCGCTGCAACGGGTTCGCGTGCATCGGCTCGCGCTTCGGCTGGCTGCTGTCGATCAAGGTGGCGCTGGCCTTCGGCGTGCTGGCGGTGTTCGTCACCGCGATCCGCGCCGGGATGCGTGGGACAATGGATCCCTGCCGGTTCCGGCGCACCCACCATGTCGTGCTGTGCCTGATGGCGGCGATCGTGGTGCTCGCCAAGCTGATGTTCTACTGACCGCCGCAAGCGCGGCGGCGTCCCTTTTCGTCCCAAGGAGTCATGCCATGTCCCAGGTCACCTTCCACGGCAATCCGGTCCGCGTCGACGGCCGCTTCCCCGTCGCCGGCGAGCAGGCACGTCCGTTCACCCTGGTCGGCAAGGACCTGGCCGACGTGTCGCTGGCCTCGTTCAAGGGCAAGCGCAAGCTGCTCAACATCTTCCCCAGCGTCGACACCGGCGTGTGCGCGACCGCGCTGCGCAGGTTCAACGAGCTGGCGTCGAAGCCGGACAACACCGTGGTGCTGGGCATCTCCGCCGACCTGCCGTTCGCGCAGGCGCGCTTCTGCGGCGCCGAGGGACTGGAGCGGGTGGTGATGCTGTCGACGATGCGCGGCCGCGAGTTCCTCGAACACTACGGCGTGGCGATCGCCGACGGCCCGCTGGGCGGCGTGGCCGCGCGCGCGGTGGTGGTGCTCGACGCCGACGACCGCGTCGTCCATGCGCAGCTGGTGGGCGAGATCGGCGAGGAGCCGGACTACGACGCCGCGCTCGCCGCGCTGGCCTGAGCGCTTCCGCTCAGCCGCCGCGCAGCGTCACCGCCGGGCCGAACGGCGAACGCGTTTCGCCCGGCTCTGGCAGCCCCAGGCCGTAGCGCAGGCTGCGGCCGATGCGGCCGGCGTACTCGTGCAGCAGCTCGGCGTGCTCGGGCGCAAGCATCTCGTCGGCCGTCGCGCGCCACAGCTCCAGCCACTGCACGAAGTGCTCGGTGGTGATCGGGTGCGGCCGGTGCGCGGCCATCGGGTTGCCGCGGTAGGTGCCGGCGCGCAGCACGACCGAGGTCCAGAAAGAGACCAGCAGGCGCTTGTGCTCGTCCCAGTCGTCAACTGCGGCGTTGAACACCGGGCCGAGCGTGGGGTGGACCTGGATGCGGTCGTAGAAGCGGTCGACCAGGGCTTCGATCTGTTCGTGGGTAGGCTGGGTGGACATGCAGGGGAGATGCGGGCGCGGCGCCGGTTCACAAGCGCCGCGCGAAACGGGACAAGCCTGATGGTCGCGCCGGCGCGAGGGAAGCGCCTTGATCCAGGTCAGGGCGATGGCCGATCGGTGCGACCAGACTGTGCATGTCCCCGATCGCTCCGCGCGCCGTGACCCACGTCGTCACCGAAAACTGCATCAACTGCAAGCACACCGACTGCGTCGAGGTATGCCCGGTGGACTGCTTCCACGAAGGGCCGAATTTCCTGGTCATCGACCCGGAAAGCTGCATCGACTGCACCCTGTGCGTGGCCGAATGCCCGGTCGGCGCGATCTATCCCGAGGACGACGTACCGGCCGGCCAGGAGCACTTTCTCGCCATCAACGCCGAACTCGCGCCGCAGTGGCCGGTGATCGACCGAAAGATCCCGGCCTTGCCCGACGCGGCCAGGTGGGACGGCGTGCCGGACAAGCTGGCACTGCTGATCCGCGACGCGACCGCCTAGGCAGCGGGCCGGTTGCGCAGCAGGTTCACCGCCAGCGCCGTCACCATCAGCGCGCCACCGACCAGCAATCCCCACAGCAGCCAGGTTTTCCAGTCGCGTGGCATGGGGGCGGGCACCAGCGCGGCCTCGCCTGCCAGCACGCTGCCCGCGCCCAGCGTCGCGGCGGCGGGTTGCCATTGGTCGCCGTGCGCCCGGCGCAGCGTCGCCAGCATCGGCGCGAGCGGCGCGTCGCTGCGCGCGGCGCGGGCACTGCCGGCCAGCAGCGCGTACGGCGCGCGCCCCTGGGCGAGGAACACCACCGTGCCGGGCCGGTAGCCGAGCGCCAGGCGTGGACCCGTCGCGCCGGCCGCGGACGCATCACCGCGCAGGCGCCACTCGCGATCGTTGACCGCCGCGCCCAGCGCCAGCGGTGGCGAACTCGTGACGCTGCCGGCGTCGACCGTGCGCCAGGTCGTCCAGTCCGCGGCACGCAGCTGCCAGCGTGCCTGCGCTTCGCCGCGCGGGGCGTCGTCGGCATCGCGGCTGTCCAGCGTCCATGTCACCGCCGCGTTGCCTGGCATGCGCACGTCGATCCGCTCCACAGGGAAGCGGCCCTGCACCGCGTACACGATGCCCTCGCCGTCGGGCGCGGGCGCGCCGTCCAGCTCGATCCAGCGCCATTCGCTATCGGTGGCGCGCGGTGCCAGTTCCCCGCGCAGCGCCTGCAGCGCCGGGGCACCGGACGGCTGCAGCGGGATCAGGCGCAGGTAGCGCAGATCGGTATCGAGTTCGATGCGGTTGCGTTCGATGCGATGGCCGCCGTTGACCAGGTCGAGCAGCCGCACGTGCCGGTCCAGCAGCTGCCAGTCGCGCAGGTCGTGGCTGCCTTCGAGCCGGTAGCCCAGGTCCAGCGGCGGCGTGTGCTCGCCCCACGCCAGCACGAGGGCCCGCACCTGCCCCGGCTGCTCGCCCAGGTCGACCAGCCAGGCCGGGTCACGCGTCGCCGCGGCAGCGCCGTCCCGCGGGACGGCCACGGCGTTGCGGATCCGGGTGATCCTGCCGGCGGCGTCGCGTTCGACCGCCACGCTGAGGTCGCCGGCGCTGCCGCCCGCGTCCACGCCATCGGGCGGCAGCGCGAACCAGGGCAGCTCCACGTCCGGTACCGCCGCTTCCACGCGCTGCCCGGCACCCTGCATGGCCGTCGCCACCGGGTTGCCGTCGGCGTCCACCACCTGCAAGTCGCGCAGGTCGCCCGACTGCACGGCCCGGTACACCTGTTCGTCGAGGACGACGCGATACGCGCCCGCGTCGGGCTGGGCCAGTTCAAGCGGCCACTGGCGCGCGTAGTCGTCACGGACGCCGGCAAGCGCGGCTACCGGCAGCAGCAGTCCCAGCCAGGCCCATCTGATCATGGCGTTTCACCCACTGCGTTGGACGCGGGTTCGCCGTCGTCCGCGGAAGATGCGCGCGGCGGCGCCGGCGCGAGGTAACCGATCAGCGTGCACAGCAGGCCGTAGGCAATGAACGCGGCGATGCCAAGCAGATTGCCCAGGTTGGTACGATCGACCAGCACCAGCTTGACCAGCACCACGCCCATCAGCACCGCGCCGGCCAGCCACAGCGGACGATGCCCTCGCCGCGAACCGAGGATCCACCCCACCACGCCCAGCACGCTCCAGACCACCGTCAGGCTGGTCTGGGCCAGGCTGGTGCCGAACAGCCGGCCATCCCATGCGACGCCGCCCCAGTGGTGCACGCCGCGCAGCGTGATCGCGGTCAGCAGCACCAGCCCCGCCACGGACAGCACCCCGACCCGTCGGCCGCGCAGCCCGTCCGGCGCCGACGCGGACCACAGCCAGGCCGCACCGAGCGCCAGCACTGCGACCTGCGCCAGGTCCAGCGGATTGAGCACCGGCAGCCACGGCAGCGGCGCGGGCTGGCCTGCGTCGGACAGGGCGGCCAGCCACCACAGGGCCAGCACGATGAACACCGTGGCCTGCACGGCACCTCGATGGCCATCGAATGCACGTCCCAGCGGCGCCGCCAGCCACGGCCAGCGACGCAGCGACAGCAACGCGAGCGCGAGCCACGGCAGCACGATGAAGGCATCGCGCCAGCCTTGCGCCAGCTCGAAACGCCGCGACACCTCCCAGGCCAGCAGCGAGAACACCGTCGGCCACAGCATCCACCAGGCGAACTGCGCCCACGCGGCGATGCGCGACTCGCCCCGACGCAGGCACTGCAGGCTGCGCACGCCGAACGCGGCGAACGCGATCCACGCCCACAGGCCGTGGTCGGCGAAGGGCTGTCCATGCATGCCTGTCTGCACCAGCGCCAGCGGGAACGCGGCGATGAAACCGCCCAGCGTCGTCAGCGCCAGCGCATCCCCCGGACGCCGGCGATGCACTTCGGCCGCCAGCCACCCGGTCAGGGCGGCAAACACCAGGACCGCATGGAAGACCAGCGGCGGATCGACGAACTGCTTGATCTCGCCCACGCCGTTGCCGACCCACCACAGCAGCGCCCACGCATATGCCACGACCGCCGCTTGCGCGCGCCCCGCGTCGCGCAGGAACCACGCGCTGGCGAAGCCGGCGACCGCGATCAGCAATGCACCCATGAACCCGGCGTTGGCGATCGCCTGCGTCGCCACAGCGCCGCCGGCGCCCAGCACCATGGCGACGGCCGCAGCAAGCTGCAGGCCCGCGCCGCTCCACAGCGGCAGCCGCCGCGCGCGCCTGAGCCCCAGCCAGACCAGGCCGGCGCCTTCCAGCGCGAAGACGCTCGCCGTGGCCTGCGCCGACAGTGCGAGCGGCACCGACAGCGTGGCGAAGCCGGCCGCAAGCAGTGCGTATCCCTCCGCCAGCACCGCGTAGCGCTCGCGCCGGAGCAGCGCGCGCGCGAGCAGCGCATACAGCGCCGCTACCCCGAGCGCACACAGCGCCAGCGGCATGCGCGCGCCTTCAAGCAGCGCCGCCTGCAGCGAGAACGCGATCAGCGGCGTGCCGAACAGCAGGCAACCATCGATGCGGTCGCCGCGCCGCGCCGCGGCCTTGCGCGCATACAGCAGCGGCAGCAGCAGGTAGAACGCGAAGAACAGCAGCAGGAACGGCTCGGTGCTCGCGAACTTCTCCGGCGCGTACTGCAGTACGCCCCACGCAATGCCGATGCCCCAGGTGAAGACGAAGCCGAGCAGGTTGAGGATGCGCCACGGCCGCACCCAGGCGATGGCGAAGATCGCCAGGTTCAGCAGCGCGTAGTACGAGAACAGGGCGACATGGTTGCCGCTGCCGTCGGACAGCCAGATCGGCGCCATGAAGCCGGCCAGCACGCCGAGGATGGCCAGGGTGCGCGATTCCTGCAGCACCGCCACCACCACCAGTCCCGCGATCAGCACCACGCTCAGGCCGAACGCCGGCAGCGGGCCGATCATCCCGTAGAGCTTGAACGCAGCGAACACCGTCAGCAGCAGCACGCCGATCGCACCGCCCTGCACCGCCAGCGCGAAGCTGCGGTGGCGTTCGCGCCGGTGCCAGGCGAACGCCAGCGCGGCCAGCGACGCCGCGGCGATGCCGGCCAGGCGCAGCTGGATCGGCACGCTCAGCCAGCCCTGGTCGCTGGCGTACTTGAGCAGCGCGGCCACGCCGGCCAGCAGCACCAACATGCCGACCTTGACCGGCACGTTGCCGCTGGTGAACCAGCGCTTCACCGCCCGTATCGCGACCTCGAACGGATCCGGACGCGCGGGACGTTGCGGCCGCGGCGGCCGTTGCGGCACCGGCGGCAGGGGCGGTGGCCGCGGCGTGGATGGCTCCGAAGCGCTTGGCGCGGCGGCAGCAGCGGCAATGCTTTCCGGCTCGACGGCCGGTGTTTCCGGGGGGACCTGCCAAGCGACCGGATCGGGCTCGACGGGGGGAACGTCGTGCACCGCCGGCTTCGCCGTCGGCGCCATCGTCGGCCGTGGGGCGGGCGCATCGGCGGACGCTTCCCGCGAGCGCAGGCGCCGCACGTCGTCTTCCAGCAGCAGCACGCGGCGCCTGAGGTTGCCGACCGACACCAACGCCGACACCAGCAACACCGGCACCGCAAGCACGACCAGCACCAGCAGCACGATCAGACCTTCCATAGCGATCCCCCTCGCGCCGGCCTGGCGCAAGTGGCTACCTTAGTGGTCGCCTCGCCCCGGAAACAAGCCGACGACGGCGCCAGGCCGGCTTCCCTTCGCCTCTGCGGTGCCTTCCGGCGTGCGGATGGAGCCAGGGGCCGGCCGACTGCTCCGGTTTCGACGGTGTTCCTGGGACGGATGGCTCCCGGGCCACGACGAAAAAGCCCCGCTTTCGCGGGGCTCCGGGGAATCGTCGGCGTGGCGCGGTTACTTCGCCACCACCCGCACCATCTCCAGGCACTTGTTCGAATACCCCCACTCGTTGTCGTACCAGCTCACCAGCTTGACGAAGGTGGTGTCGAGCGCGATGCCCGCCTCGGCGTCGAAGATCGAGGTGCGGGTGTCGCCGCGGAAGTCGGTGGCGACGACCTTGTCCTCGGTGTAGCCGAGGATGCCCTTGAGCGCGCCTTCGCTCTGCGCCTTCATCTCGGCCTTGATCTCGTCGTAGGTGGCGGGCTTTTCGAGTTCGCACGTCAGGTCGACCACCGAGACGTCGGAAGTCGGCACGCGGAAGCTCATGCCGGTGAGCTTCTTGTTGAGCTCGGGGATCACCACGCCCACGGCCTTCGCGGCGCCGGTGGAGGACGGGATGATGTTCTCGAGGATGCCGCGGCCGCCGCGCCAGTCCTTGTTGCTCGGGCCGTCGACGGTCTTCTGGGTCGCGGTGGCGGCGTGCACGGTGGTCATCAGGCCGCGCTTGATGCCCCACTTGTCGTTGAGCACCTTGGCGATCGGCGCCAGGCAGTTGGTGGTGCACGAGGCGTTGGAGATGATCGCCTCGCCGTTGTAGCTCTTGTCGTTGACGCCGTAGACGAACATCGGCGTGTCGTCCTTGGACGGCGCCGACAGGATCACCTTCTTCGCGCCGGCATCGAGGTGCTTCTGCGCGGCTTCCTTGGTCAGGAACAGGCCGGTGGACTCGATCACCACGTCCGCACCGACTTCGTCCCACTTCAGGTTGGCCGGGTCGCGCTCCTGGGTCAGGCGGATCTTCCTGCCGTTGACCACCAGGGTACCGCCGTCGACCGAGACCTCGCCCTGGAATCGGCCGTGCACGGAGTCGTACTGCAGCATGTAGGCCAGGTAGTCCGGTTCCAGCAGGTCGTTGATGGCGACGATCTCGATGTCGTTGCCGAAATTCTGCACCGCCGAACGCAGCACGTTGCGCCCGATGCGGCCGAAACCGTTGATACCAACCTTGATCGCCATGTCACGCTCCTGCAAGGAAAGACGGGGAAATAACCGGGAAAAGACGGACGGAAAGGAGTAAAGCACGCTATTTTAGCCGTTTCCCGTCCCTGCTTTCAGCCTCGCAAGGGGCCCTTTCCGCCATGAAAACGATGCCACGCCTGCTTTTCGCCGCTTTCCTGCTGCTGTTGGCGCCCGCCGCGCTGGGCTGGGCCCAGCTGGGCCACCGCCTGGTCGGCGAACTGGCGCAGCGCCACCTCACGCCCGCGGCCGATGCCGAAGTCGCGCGGCTGCTGGCGGGCGAGCCCGACCCCACCCTGGCCGGCGTTGCCGCCTGGGCCGACACCCTGCGCGACGAGGACCCGGCGCGGTTCAAGGCCACCTCCAAGTGGCACTACGTCAACACCGCGCCCGACGGCGGATGCCGCTATGTCCCCGCGCGCGACTGCCCGGACGGCAACTGCGTGATCGGCGCGCTGGAAGCCCAGCTGGCGATCCTGTCCGACCGCAACCAGCCGGTCGAGGCCCGCCGCGACGCGCTGAAGTTCGTGGTGCACCTGGTCGGCGACATGCACCAGCCGCTGCACGCCACCAACCACACCGACGCCGGCGGCAACGGCTACCAGATCAGCCTGCGCACCGACCTGCCCCCCGAGGCCTACGCGCGCAAGCACTACGAAAACGGCGTAATGGGCACCAACCTGCACTCGGTCTGGGACTACTACATCCTCGGCACCGCCGGCTTCGGCGCCGACCGCAAGGCGGTCACGCCCTACGCCGACAAGCTCGACACCCTGCCCTGGCCGCCGGTGACCGAAGCCGGCCACAGCGCGCCGGAAGCCTGGGCCGGCGAATCCTGCCGCCTGGTCGACGCACGCCGGCTGTATCCGGAAGGCACGCACAAGCTCGACAAGGCCTACCTCGACGAATACCGCCCGCTGGCCGAGCAGCGCGCGCGCCAGGCGGCGTACCGGCTGGCGCTGCTGTTGAACGAGGCGCTGGGCGACTGACGACGGCAGCAAACCCGAGAGCTTCTGACTGTAGGAGCGGCTTCAGCCGCGAGCTTTTTTCACGCCTGCCGGAGATCAAAAGCGTGGCTGAAGCCGCTCCTGCAGGGGATGCCCGGATTGGTCAGGCAGGAGCGACGGAAGTCGCGATGCTTCGCCGGTAAGGCCGTCGCGACTTCCGTCGCTCCTACGGACAAACTCCTTTGCAACCACCCGCGGTGCTATGGGTCGCCCGCCGGCGCGGGCAATCCGAGGACTTCGCGCACGCGCGGCTCGAGACTGGTCATTCCGGCTTCGCGGCCAGCTTCAAGTGCCTGCTCCGGCGCCATCCCGCCTTCGCGCACCGCGGCGATCGCCAGCAGCGCGCCGGCGCGGTTGCCGGAGGCGCAGTGCACCAGCACCTCGCCGGGCGCGGCTTCGATCGCCTGCCACAGCGTGCGCGCGGCGTCCGCGTCCAGGTCCTGCGCGCCGGCGACCGGGATCTGCCGGTAGGCCAGGCCGGCCGCGTGCACTTCGGCCGCTTCGTCACGACCGGGACGCTCGGCGTCGGGACGCAGGTCGATCACGGTGGTGACGCCATGCCGGGCGATCTCCGCCCAGTCGTCGGCGGCGGGCTGGCCGGCGCTGTAGACGCGCGGAAGCGGCTGGCGGGCAAGTATCGGCGGCGCTACCTCCCCGGCCTGGGCCGCCGCGAGTGGCGGTGTCGTGGGCGGATCGGCGGCGATCGCAGCCGTCGCGAACAGCGGCGCGAGCAGGCAGGCTGCGGCGAATGCGATGCGTGGGGCCATGCGGGCGGGCTCCTTTGTGGCGTGGGGCCATGGTAGTGCCCGCGGACGCGGGTTTGCGGGATCCGTCCCGCGTGCGGACACGAGCCGGCCCGTGGCGCGGATCCTGCGTGCGCCGCCGGCCTGCGCGATACTGTCGCCCCGCACCTCGGAGGCCCGCCATGCGCCCCGATGTCCTGCCCTTCCGCCATGCCGGCACCGGCACCTGGAGCTACCTGGTGCTCGACCCGGACAGCGGCGAAGCCGCGCTGGTCGATCCGGTGCTCGACTACGACGCGGCGGCCGGGCGCACCGGCACGCAGTCGGCGCAGGCGCTGGTGGACGCGGTACGCGAGCGCGGCGCGGCGGTGCGCTGGCTGCTCGAAACCCATGCACACGCTGACCATATTTCCGCCGCGCACTGGCTGAAGGCCACGCACTTCCCCGATGCCACGCTCGCCATCGGCGCCGGCATCCGCACCGTGCAGGCCACCTTCCGCCCGATCTTCAACCTCGGCGACGGCTTCGCCGTCGACGGTTCGCAGTTCGACCACCTGTTCGCCGACGACGAGACCTTCCCGATCGGCAACATCGCCGCGCGCGTGATCGCGGTGCCCGGCCACACCAGCGACAGCGTCGCCTACCTCGTCGGCGACGCGCTGTTCACCGGCGACTCGTTGTTCATGCCCGACGGCGGCACCGCGCGCTGCGACTTCCCCGGCGGCAGTGCGCCGATGCTGTTCCGGTCGATCCGGCGCCTGTACGACGCGCTGCCCGACGACACCCGCGTCTTCGTCTGCCACGACTACGGCCCCGGCGGCCGCGAGCCGGCCTTCGAGACCACGCTCGGCGAGCAGAAGCGCGCCAACATCCACGTCCGCGACGACACCGCCGAAGCCGAGTACGTGCGCCTGCGCGAGGCGCGCGACGCCACTCTGGCGATGCCGGCGCTGATCATCCCGTCAGTGCAGGCCAACATCCGCGCCGGTGCGCTGCCGGAGGCGGAGGACAATGGCGTGCGCTACTTCAAGGTGCCGCTTGATACCTTGTAGAAGCCCCCGCCGCGCCCACCGGCGCTCCCCCATGCGGACCTGACAAACGGCCATGCCACGATTCCTGACTGCAGTCGTACTCACCCTGCTGCTTTCCGCCTGCGCCGCCACCGGTCCGGCGCGCACGCAGGCGCCCGCTCCCGGCGTGTCGACGGAAGCCGCCACGCCGGCGGCGCCCGGACCCCACCAGCACGCCGCGCCGCCGCAGGCGCCCACGCTGCCTTCGCCGGTGGTGGTTCCGATCGACGACGCATCACGGGCCGCGCTGCCGCGTGAAACGGTCATCGCCACGGCCCACGACGAAACGCAGCAGTGCGAAGGCGTTGCGCTTGCTGCCCTGCTGCAGGCCGGCGGCGCGATGCCGGCCGAGCCGCTGCGCGGCGCGCAGCTGGGCCGCTACGTGCAGGTGGACGCGCGCGACGGCTATCGCGCGGTGTTCGCGCTGGCGGAATTCGACCCCACGCTCGGCGGCAGCGCCGCCTACCTCGTCGACCGCTGTGACGGCCAGCCGCTGGGCGACGATGTCGGCCCGCTGCGCCTGGTGGTGCCCGGCGAAGCGCGTCCGACGCGCTGGGTGCGGCAGGTGCGGGCGATCACCGTGATCGTCGCGCCGTAAACCGCAAAGCAGATTCCTTGCCCGGCCATCCATGCGGATTGGACAACCATGAGCGTACGACTCCTTCTCGCCACCTGCCTTGCCCTCCTCGCCTGCCTCCTTCCCGCGCGCGCGGCCGATGCGCCGCTGACCGTCTTCGCCGCCGCCAGCCTCAAGGAATCGATGGACGAGGCCACGCTCGCCTACCGCGGCGAAACCGGGCAGGACATCCGCGTGTCCTACGCGGCCAGCTCGGCACTGGCACGGCAGATCGAACAGGGTGCACCGGCCGACGTCTTCGTCTCCGCGGACCTGGACTGGATGGACGCGCTGCAATCGAAGGGATTGATCGACACCGCCACCCGCAGCGAGCTGCTCGGCAACACGCTGGTACTCGTCGCGCCCGCGGACAGCGCCGCCCGGCCACTGGAACTGGCGCGCGGCACGGACCTGCGGCCGCTGCTGGGCGCACGCGGCCGGATCTCGCTCGCACTGGTCGACAGCGTGCCGGCCGGCAAGTACGCGAAGGCGGCGTTCGAGTCGCTGGGCATGTGGAACGGCCTCGCCCCGCGGACGGCGCAGGCTGAGAACGTGCGCGCCGCGCTGCTGCTGGTCGCGCGCGGCGAAACCCCGCTGGGCGTGGTCTACGGCAGCGACGCCAAGGCAGAGCCGCGGGTGAAGGTGCTGGCGACGTTCCCGGAGGACTCGCACCCGCCGATCGTGTATCCGGTGGCGAAGGTGAAGGCGAGCAGGCATCCGCAGGCGGCGGCACTCGTGGAGTGGCTGCACACGCCGGCGGCCGCGGACATTTTCCGCAGGCACGGCTTCAGCGTGCGCTGAGCGTCGCGGACCCCGTGCAAGCCCCCCCTGTGGGAGCGGCCATGGCCGCGATGCTCTTTGCCCGGGTGCCATCGCGGCCATGGCCGCTCCCACAAGACCCCTGCGCCGCAAGTCCGTAGGATGGCTTGAGCACGGCGAGCGCCCTCTGTTCCCCCACCCACCACGGCCTGGTGTCATTCCCGCCCACCCGCATGTTCGACTTCAGCCCCGCCGAACTGACCGCCATCGCCCTGAGCCTGAAGGTCGCCGCGGTGGCCGCATTGGCCAGCCTGCCCTTCGGCATCGCCACCGGCTGGCTGCTGGCCCGCAAGCGCTTCTTCGGCAAGGCGCTGGTCGATGCGCTGGTGCACCTGCCGCTGGTGCTGCCGCCGGTGGTGGTTGGCTACGTGCTGCTGGTGATGCTGGGCAACCAGGGCGTGATCGGCGGTTTTCTGCAGCAGCATTTCGGCATCGGCGTTGCGTTCCGCTGGACCGGCGCGGCGCTGGCCAGCGCGGTGATGGGCTTCCCGCTGATGGTGCGCACGATCCGGCTGTCGATCGAGTCCGCCGACCACCGCCTCGAACAGGTCGCGGCCACGCTCGGCGCGACGCCCTGGCGCGTGTTCCGCAGCGTGACGCTGCCGCTGGCGTGGCCGGGCATCGTCGCCGGCGCGGTGCTGGCGTTCGCCAAGGCGCTGGGCGAATTCGGCGCGACGATCACCTTCGTCTCCGCCATCCCCGGCGAGACGCAGACGATCTCGTCGGCGATCTACGGCCTGCTGCAGGTGCCCGGCGGCGACGCCGGGATCTGGCGGCTTGCGCTGGTGGCAATGGGCATTTCGCTGCTGGCGCTGCTGGTCTCCGAATGGCTGGTGCGGCGCCAGCGCGGCGAGCGGGCACGCTGATGCTGGCGCTGGACATCGTCATCGAGCGCGGCACGCGCACCGCCGGCGGCTTCCGCCGCCACGTGCGCATCGCCGACGACGCTCGCGTGATCGCGCTGGCCGGCCATTCGGGCGCCGGCAAAACCTCGGTGCTGCACGCCATCGCCGGACTGATCCGGCCGCGCGAGGGCCGGATCGAGGTCGACGGGCGCTGCCTGTTCGACGCGGCCGCGGGCATCGATGTGCCGGCGCACGCGCGCCACGTGGGCTACGTGTTCCAGGACGCGCGGCTGTTCCCGCACCTGACCGTGCGCGGCAACCTGCGCTACGGACGCCGCACCGGCGGCTCCACAGCATTCGCGTTCGACGACGTGGTCGCCCTGCTCGGCATCGGCGCGCTGCTCAGGCGCCGCACCGCCAACCTGTCCGGCGGCGAGGCGCAGCGCGTGGCACTCGGCCGCGCCCTGCTGTCGCAGCCGCGCATCCTGCTGCTCGACGAGCCGCTGTCGAACCTCGATCAGGCCCGCCGCGAAGAGCTGATCCCCTACCTGCAGCGCGTACGCGACGAGACGTCCCTGCCGATCATCTATGTCAGCCATTCGGCCGACGAGGTCGAACGGCTGACGCGGGCGGTGCATACGCTGGACTGACTGCCCCGCCGCTAGCGCGCCGCCTTGCGCGCGATGCCGACCCGGCGCCTGCCGTCGCGGCTGTTGAAAGTGAAGGCGTAGTTCAACCGCACCGGCACGCGCCGCACGCTGACTTCGGGGCAGGTGCAGTTGCCTTCATCGCGTTGGGCAAGCAGTTCCGGCGGAAACTCGCAGATCATCGCCGGGGTGAACTCCCAGCGCCGCAGCGCGTCGCCGACCGCCTGCGCGTAATCACGCACCGCCGGGTCGCCGTCCGGCGCACATCCGGACGCGTCGTGGAACGGCGCCACCCGGGTCACGTCACCGTCGGCCGACAGCCAGATCTCGGCGCAGACCTCCACGTCGACCGACGCGGCCGCCGTCTCCGGGAACACCGGCTCCGGCGACGCCAGCGCGATCGGCATCACGAACAGTTCCCGTGATTCAAGCTCGACGCGGTCGCCGCCCTGTGGAAGCAGCATGCGGTGGTCGATGTGCGTACTGCGGGTGGCGCAACCCGTGGCAGCGATGGCCAGGACCAGCCCGGCCATCGCCTGCATGCCTGCGCCGCAGGCGCGCACTGCGTCAGGCCTTGCCGTCCGATGCTGCATCCTCAGGCGCGTCCATGTCGAAATTGACCGGCACGCGCACGCGCCCGGCAACCGCCTTGCCGTCCTTGATGGCCGGCTGGAATTTCCACTGCTTCACGGCAACCAGCGTGGCCTGGTCGAATACGCCGGCCGGTTCGGATTTCTCCACCCGCGCATCGGCCACGCTGCCGTCCGCGGCGACATCGACGATCACCACGACCTTGCCGGTCACCTTGTTGGCAGCGGCGTCGGCGGGATATTTCGGCGGCGCCAGCCACCGCGACGGGTCGTCGACATGCGCATCGCGGTCTGCCTGCCTGCCGGCAGGGGCGAGCGGGGATTGCGCATCGGTGCGCGCGCGGAACGACACGCTGTCGCCATCGATGCTGGCCACGAGTCCGCACTCCTCGGCGATCATCTGCATCACGATGCCGGCATCCATGTCGGCGAACTGCAGCGTGAGCGGCTTTTCGGGCACCGCCTGCGGATCGACCACGTGCAGCCCCGCCAGGCGCGCGGCCTCCAGCACCACTTCGCGGGCCGGCTGCCGGGTGGCGGTCAGCGTGATTGTCCTTGACGCCGGTTCGGATGCCGCGGCGCCGGCTGCCGGCGCGGCCTGGCTTGCGCCCGCGACGGTCGTGACCGGCGGGCGCGCGGCCCAGGCGGCGAAGCTGCCACCGGTGACGACCAGGGCGGCGACGGCAAGGCCGATGGAGACCCGGCGCTTGCCGGGAACGGGACGCTTGAGCATGGCGATTCTCTCCTTGACTGGATGGCCGCCGAACCAGTGGCAGGCCAGGGGCGCCGGCATCGCCGACAGTTGGGTCTTGACCATCGCCTCGCCGTAGGCGCGGCGCGCATGCGGATTGCGGGCGACGACGCTCTCGTCGCAGGCCAGCTCCTGGTCGCGGCGGAAGCGGTCGGCGGCGATCCACGCCAGCGGGTTGAACCAGTACGCGCTGCACAGCGCCGCCAGCAGCGCGTTGCCGAGCACGTCGCGGCGCGCGAGGTGGATGCGTTCATGGGCGAGGATCAGGGCGCGCTCGTCGTCGCGGTAGCGGGCTTCGAAGTCCGCTGGCAGCACGATCCGCGCGCGCAGGCCGACCACCGCCGGCAGCCCGGCGCTG
>Ga0160437_1000013_pt1 | contig 213432 bp, 187 predicted proteins | sample HID1975I_E0MG_FD_108227 | JGI IMG/M metagenome (GOLD analysis project Ga0160437, IMG submission 108227) | Enriched soil microbial communities from UW Madison campus, WI, USA - HID1975I_E0 MG | ecosystem: Environmental > Terrestrial > Soil > Unclassified | place: USA: Madison, Wisconsin... | reverse complement strand
GGACATCGCCGTGATGCCCGCCGTCATGGGCGGCAGTTCGCTGCCCCTGGACCTCGGGCGCGCCACCAGGTGCTTCACGCCCGCGCAGAAGATCGCGATCGCGCTGCGCGACAAAGGCTGCGCTCGGTGCGGTGAGCCCGTGAACCGTTGCGACGTGCACCACATCACGTTCTGGTCCCACGATGGAACGTCCGACATCGCCAACGGGGTGCTGTTATGCGTGCCCTGTCACCATCGCCTCCACGACCACGGCTGGGAGATCAGGGTCATCGACGGGCAGGTGTGGTTCAAGCCGCCTGCCTCAACTGACCCCAACCGCGAATGGATACCAGCGATAGCTACCCCGCTCAATGCCGCGCCGCCGAACGCGACTCCACCATTAGCGCGACGCTCCACACCCGCCCTCGTATGAGCGGCGGGGCGCGAGCGTGCCTCCTGAGCGGCGGGGCGCGAGCGCACGCCCCCACCTGAGCGGCGGGGCGTGAGCGTACGCGCCGTCCGCGCGAGGCTTCACCCAACATTCAGGCGGGGTTCACCTCCTCGCCGCGCGCGATCACGGTATCTCGCCTAGGGTCGATGAATCTGGACAAATCGGGCTCCTGGGGACCGGCGCCCATGGACTGAACGCGCGCGTGAAGCCTCACAAGGCTGACTCGTGCCGTTCGGCTCCAAAGAACTGAAGGAGTTCTCATGCACGCGCAACGACGCACGGCAACACGGACCATCACCAACTCGATCGCCTTACTGGCAACGCTCGCCTTAGCCGCGACCAGCGTGGTGGTTGCCGCGGCAGGCCCCGCAAAGGCGGCGGCCGCGGACCTGTTCTTCTCGGAATACATCGAGGGCAGCTCCAACAACAAGGCCCTCGAGATCTACAACGGCACCGGCGCCGCCGTGGACCTCACCGGCTACAGCGTGGTGCAGTACTTCAACGGCAGCACCACGGCCGGGTTGAGCCTCCCACTGACCGGGACGCTCGCGGCCGGCGACGTGTTCGTGATCGCGCAGTCGAGCGCGGACCCCGTCATTCTCGCGCAGGCGGACCTCACGAGCGGGTCAGGATTCTTCAACGGCGACGACGCGATAGCGCTCGTCGGGCAGGGCGGCACCCTGGACGTGATTGGGCAGATCGGCTTCGACCCCGGCACCGAGTGGGGCAGCGGTCTCACCTCGACCGCCGACAACACGCTACGGCGCCTGGCGACGGTGTGCAGCGGCCGCAGCGACGGCTCCACATCCTTCGATCCTGCTGCTGAGTGGGCGGGGTTCGCAAACAACAGTTTTGACGACTTGGGATCACACACGGCCTCGTGCGGCGGTGGCCCGGCCGACGCTGCACCCACCGTGGTGAGCACCTCGCCTGCCGCTGGGGCAGCCGACGTCGATCCCGGGGCCGTGGTCTCGGTGACCTTCAGCGAAGACGTGACCCTGGCGTCGGGCGCGGTCACGCTCGTGTGTGGCGGTTCCAGCGTTGCTGTCGCTGTCGCGGGCGGCCCCACCGATTTCTCGGTGACCCCAGCGTCGGCCCTGCCGGCTGGGGCAGCTTGCACCGTGACCGTAGGCGCGGCCGGTGTGAGCGATGTTGACAGCAACGACCCGCCAGACGGTCTCGCCTCGAACTTCTCGTCGAGCTTCACCGTGGCCGGCGTAGCCGCCGCTACGCCGATCGGCGCGGTGCAGGGGGCTGGCGAAACCTCGCCACTCGTCGGCCAGACGGTGACCGTTGAGGGCATCGTCGTGGGCGACTTCGAGGGGCCCAGCCCCGCCTTGCGCGGCTTCTACGTGCAGTCCCGCGACTCCGACACCGATGGCGACCCGGCCACGAGCGAAGGGCTGTTCGTGTTCAACGGCAATGCAAACTCGGTGAACCTCGGCGACGAGGTGAGGGTGAGCGGCGCCGTGAGCGAGTTCCAGGGCCAAACCCAGTTGACCGCTTCCGGCGCCGTGCAGGTGCTCTCGACGGGCAACCCGGTGACTCCCGCGGAGGTGGCACTACCGGCGGCATCGGCGACCACATTTGAGGCCACCGAGGGCATGCTGGTCCACTTCACCCAGCGCCTCTACGTCACCGAGTACTTCCAGTTGGCGCGGTTTGGCGAGGTGGTCCTCTCCGGTGGGGACCGCCTCGACCAGCCGACGGCGGTCGCGGAGCCCGGCGCCGCGGCGAACGCGATCCAGGCGGCCAACGACCTCAACCGCATCAAGATTGACGACGCTAGCCAGGCTCAGAACCCAGCGACGATCCTCTTTGGGCGAGGCGGCAACCCGCTCACTGCTGCGAACCCGCTTCGCGGCGCCGACTACGCAGACGGCCTCACCGGCGTGATGACCTACACGTGGGGCGGCGCCAGTGCGTCGCCGAACTCGTACCGTGTGCGTCCCGTTGGTGACCTGAGCGACGCGGGGCTCGTGCCCGGCGGCGGCGTGCCGGTATTCGAGGCAGGGGCACCGCGCCCATCGGCCCCAGAGGCCGTGGGCGGCTCCCTCAGGGTGGCGAGCTTCAACGTACTCAACTACTTCCTGACGCTCAACGCGTCGGGCAACGTCTGCGGCCCCGTCGGATTCGAGCAGGAGTGCCGAGGAGCCAACACCGCGCAGGAGTTCGATCGCCAGCGCACCAAGCTGCTGAGCGCGCTCGACTCCCTCAACGCCGATGTGGTCGGCCTCATGGAACTGGAGAACACCCCTGGTGTCGACGCCGCGGCCGATCTAGCGGCAGGTCTCAACGCGCTGCAGGGCACCACCGTGTGGCACTCGATCGACACCAGCGTCCAGGGCACCGACGTCATTCGCGTGGGAGCCATCTATCGAAGCGACAAGGTGACACCCGCGGGCGCGTTCACGATCCTGAACTCGAGCGTTGACCCGCGCTTCGACGACAACCACCACCGGCCGACGCTCGCGCAGAGCTTCACTGAGACCGCAACCGGCGAGGATCTCACCCTGGTGATGAACCACCTCAAGTCCAAGGGTTCGTGCCCTGCTGCGGGCACCGACGCTGCGAACGAGGACCACGGCGACGGCGCTGGCTGCTGGAACGCAGAGCGCACAGAGGCCGCGCACGCCATCGTGGATTGGATTGCGGCCGGTCACGCCGGCAATGGCGATCCCGACGTGGTGCTCATGGGCGACATGAACTCCTACGCCAAGGAGGACCCGATCGATGTCTTCGCGGCAGCCGGGTTTACGGACCTCAGTGCTGGCGGCTACTCCTACGTCTTCGACGGCCAGTGGGGCTACCTCGACTACGCGCTCGTCTCGCCGAGCCTCCTCGAGCAGGTAGCAGGAATCACGGAGTTCCACATCAACTCCGACGAGGTTCCGGCGCTCGACTACAACACCGAGTTCAAGTCGGCCGCGCAGATCAACGATCTCTACGCGCCTGACATGTATCGCACCTCCGACCACGACCCCGTGCTGCTCGGCGTTGCGCTGCAAGGCGAGCCCGAGCCGGTGCCGACGTGCTCGGTCGACTACGACGCCTATAGCCTCCTGCGACCAACTGCGGCGAGCAAGAAGCATGCCGCCAAGCCCGGCGCGTTCGTGGCGGCAGTGGAAGTCACCAACGTCACGGACCGGAAGTTGACGTCATGGAAGCTCGAGTGGAGTTACGCGAATGGGGAGAAGGCCCTCGTGGCGCTGCCCGGGATCGTCACCCAGCAGGGAGCCGATGTCACCCTCAAGAGCCTGCCGTTCGGCGGAACTCTCAAGCCCGGCAAGAGCACGACGGTTGGGCTGCTCGGCTCGTACCCGACGACCCTCGGCGACCCGACCGAGTTCTGGCTCAATGGGGAACCGTGCCTAGTGGAGTAGGGGCGTGCGCCACAGATTCCTAGACTGAGGCGGTGAGTGACTCCAGGCACTACCTCGATCACGCGGCGACCACGCCTCTGCGAGAGAGCGCGCGCGAAGCGTGGCTGGCGGCGCAGGACCACGTGGGCAACCCATCGTCCCTGCATGCGGCGGGGCGGCGCGCCCGCGCGATCGTCGAGGACGCGCGCGAGTCGGTCGCCGCGAGCCTTGGCGCCCACCCCACTGAGGTCGTGTTCACCTCCGGAGCCACCGAGGCCAACAACCTCGCCATCCAGGGCGCTGGCGCCGGCGTGGTCGTGAGTTCGGCGATCGAGCACCACAGCGCGCTTGACCCAGTGAAGTGGCTCCAGACGGCGGGAGCCGCCCGTGTCTCGTGGTTCGCAACGCGGCCCGACGGCGTGGTCGAGTTGGGTGCGCTGCCTGAGCTTGGAGGGGTGGCGGGGCTCGTCAATCTCCAGTGGGTGAACAACGAGACGGGCATGGTGCAGCCGGTTGCGGCCGCCGCCGAGATGGCCGCGGCCGCGGGCTACCGCTTCCATTGCGATGCCGTGCAGGCGGTCGCCTACCAGCCGGTTTCCTTTGGCGATAGTGGGATCACCACGATGGCTGTGAGTGCGCACAAAGTGGGGGGGCCGGTGGGCGCGGGCGCCCTGCTGGTACGACGCGATGCTCGCCTCGCCCCGCTTGCCTACGGTGGGGGGCAGCAGCGGTTCCGGTCGGGGACGCTCGATGCCGCCGGGGCCGCGGCGTTCGCCGTGGCGCTCGCCGACGCCGTCGCCGAGAGAACCTCGGAGCGGGAGAGGCTCGGCGCCATGCGCGGCGGCCTGACCGCGTGGGTGGTGGGCAATGTTCCCGGTGCAGAGGTGACGGGTGCGGCAGCCGCGGGATCAGCGGCGGTGTCGCCTCACGTCCTGCACATCGTCCTGCCTGGCAGATCGGCAGAGGCGATGCTCACCGCGCTGGACCTGGAGGGTATTGAGGTGTCCTCCGGCTCGGCTTGCACTGCGGGAATCGTCGATGCCAGCCACGTGCTCTTGGCGATGGGACGCACCCAAGCCGACTCGGCGTCGGCCCTGCGAGTGAGCCTTGGCCGCACCACCACCGACGACGACATCGACGCTCTCAAGACCGCACTGCTCACCCTAGGGTGAGTGGTGTGAGTACGCTGGCGAACTTTCGTGACATCGCGGGCGCCGCGCCGGGCATCGCCCGCGGCGTCTATTACCGCTCGGACGCCCCGGCGGCAGGCGACGAGCCGCCGGTGGGAGCGGTGTGGCCGCCTGGAACGGTGTTCGATCTGCGGGATCCAGGGGAGAGCGCGGGTCACCATGCCCTCGACGACGTCTCAGACGTGCGCCACGTCAAGGTCTTTGGCGACGCCGCGATCGGCGAGCTGATTGCCAAGGCGGGCACCACGACGCTCGCCCAGATGTACGCGACCCTCATCGAATCCCCACAGGCAGAGGCGCTCACGTCGGTGGTGCGAGGCATCGCCACCGAACCGGCGCCGGTGCTGGTGCACTGCAGCGCCGGCAAGGACAGGGCGGGGGTGACGGCCGCATTGGTGCTGGCGCTGCTCGGCGCTCCGCGGGGGGACGTCGTCGCCGACTACACCGCGACCGCCGCGAACATGCCCGGCGTCATGGCGCGCTTCCTTGAGGCGATGCCGGTGGAGATGAGGGCCGCCGCGAGCGGGGCAGACTTCGAAGGGTCCGAATTGTTGGACGCGCCGGCCAGCGCGATCGAATCGGTACTCGACGCGTGGGACGGCTACGCCGGCGACGTAGGCACGGGAGTCGAGGGCTGGTACCTCGCCCATGGCGGCGACGCGCAGACGCTCGCCGCTCTCCGAGAACGGCTCAAGGGAGGCGTGCGATGAGGGTCTTCGTCGCAGGAGCAACAGGCGCGATTGGCCGGCTGTTGGTGCCCGCTCTCGTTGAGGCGGGCCACGAGGTTGCGGGCATGACCCGCAGGCCGGATCGCGCCGCCTGGATTGAGTCCGTGGGAGCGACACCGGTCGTGTGCGACGTGTACGACGACGCTCTCGCGACCGAGGTCGCGGCCTTCGCGCCGCAAGTGGTTGTTCACCAGCTCACAGACCTACCCCAGAACATCGCGCTGTTTCCGCTCAAGGTGCGCGGCGCGAACAGGATCCGGATCGCGGGCACCGACGCGCTCATCACCGCGGCCAAGTCGGCAGGTGCGGAGAGATTCTTAGCGCAGTCGGTCGCGTTCACGGTCGCGGCACCAGGTCGCAAGGCGGTGCAGCACATCGAGGACGCGACTCTCGCGTACCCAGGCGTGGTGGTGCGTTACGGTTATTTCTATGGCCCCGGCACCTGGTACCCAGAGGGAACCGAGCGCACGCCCAAGGTGAGCGTTACCGAGGCCGCCAGCCGCACCGTCGGGCTGCTGGATGCAAAACCGGGCGTCTACGAAGTAGTGGAAACCGGTTAGGCGCGCGTCCGCGTACCCTTGATGCCGTGAAAGTACTGGCAGCGCTCAGTGGTGGAGTGGACTCCGCCGTCGCTGCCGCGCGCGCCAAGGATGCCGGTCATGATGTGGTTGGCGTGCACATGGCGCTCAGCCGCAACCGCGATGAGTTCCGCACTGGAAGCCGCGGCTGCTGCTCGATCGAGGACAGCAATGACGCGCGCAGGGCGGCCGATCGCCTTGACATTCCTTACTACGTCTGGGACCTCAGCGACGAGTTCCACGACCGCGTAGTTGGCGACTTTGTTGCCGAATACCAGGCAGGACGCACCCCCAATCCGTGCGTCCGTTGCAACGAGCACATCAAGTTCGACACGCTGCTCGAGCGTGCCCAGGCGCTCGGCTTCGACGCCGTGGCCACCGGTCACTACGCCCGCATCGTGATTCGCGACGACGGCACGCGTGAGCTTCACAGGGCCGCCGACGCAGCCAAGGATCAGTCGTATGTGCTCGCGGTCATGGGACCCGAGAAGCTCGCGCGCGCGATGTTCCCGCTTGGCAGCATCGCATCTAAGTCAGAGGTTCGCGCGGAGGCCGCCGCCCGGCTGCTCGGCGTGAGCAACAAGCCCGACTCCTACGACATCTGCTTTGTCGCGGACGGTGACACCAAGGGATTCCTCGAGCGCGCTCTGGGCGAGCAGCCCGGCGAGATCGTCGACGAGAGCGGCGAGGTGGTGGGTGCGCACTCGGGCGCCTACGCGTTCACGGTGGGCCAGCGCAAGGGGTTGCGCCTTCCGCGACCCGCCGCCGACGGGGCGCCGCGCTACGTCACGGCCGTCGACACCGCGCGAAACGTCGTGACGGTTGGCCCCGAGACCCTGCTGAGCGTCCGCGAACTTCGCGGCGAGAAGGTGGTGTGGCTCGCCGATGACGTGCCCGCTGACGGCCCGACGCCGTGCCTGGTTCAGGTTCGAGCGCACGGCGAGGCGGTGGGCGCGTCCGTGGTGCGATCCGGCAACAAGCTCTCGGTCACGCTCGAGGAGCCGATGCGGGGCGTTGCCGCGGGGCAGAGCCTGGTGATTTACCAGGGCACTCGGGTGCTTGGGCAGGCGACTATCGCTCGGTAGCGACACCCGCGTGGTCTGCCGGGTCGATGCTCTTGTCCATGATGATGAATACGTTGACGTGTTCGTCAACGAGCTCGCGACACTCATCTGACATCGCGAGGCTTGTTGGGTGACTGACGCCTCCGCCTCCGGCGGCGATCTCGTCGCCGAGGTGGTAGTCCTTGCCCCCGTAAGTGAGGGTTTGCGTCGCCGCGTCCCATGACGAGTACTGGCGCGGAAACGCGATCAAGCCGATTGTGTCGCCGTTTCCGTCGGGGCTCGTCACGACGCACCCATCGACGAGTGTCAGCTCGCCGAACGCCAAGGCGTCCAGACTGAAGCCTCCGTGCCAGCTGCTGTAGATCACAGGGTCAGGCTCGCTGCTGGCGCAGCCGCCGAGCAGTAGCGCGCAACTCGCCGCGAGAACCGAGATACCAGCTGTGAGCCTCACAAGCCCATGGTGCCGCACGCAGCGGGTGAGCGCCCGTGTGGCCGCAACCGCTGCGTCGGGCATAGCCTCGTTTGCGGAGACGTTGGCACCTGCAGGCGCCACTCAAAGGAGAGAAACCGTGACCTATCAGGCCGATCCCAATCGCTACGACGGACGCATGGTCTACCGCCGCACCGGCCGCTCCGGGCTTAACCTGCCGGTGCTTAGCCTGGGGCTGTGGCACAACTTTGGAGGCGACCGCCCGCTCGAGGGCCAGCGAGACATCCTCACGCGCGCCTTCGACCTCGGCATCACGCATTTTGACCTCGCGAACAACTACGGCCCGCCATACGGCTCCGCAGAAGAGAACTTTGGTCGCGTGCTCGCGAGCGATTTCAAGCCGTATCGCGACGAGCTCATCATCTCGACCAAGGCGGGCTGGGACATGTGGCCCGGCCCCTATGGACAGGGTGGCGGCGGCCGCAAGTACATGCTCGCGAGCCTTGACCAGTCGCTCGCCCGCATGGGACTCGACTACGTCGACATCTTCTATTCGCACCGCTTTGACGCCACGACTCCCCTGGAAGAGACAGCCGGCGCCCTCGACGCCGCGGTGCGCGCGGGCAAGGCGCTGTACGTCGGCATCTCGTCCTACGACGCGCACCGTACGCGGGCGATGGCCGCGATCCTGCGCGAACTTGGCACGCCGCTGCTCATCCACCAGCCCAGCTACAACATGCTGAACCGCTGGATCGAGACAGAGGGGCTGCTCGACGCCGCAGACGAGGTAGGCGCTGGCGTCATCGGCTTCACGCCGCTCGCGCAGGGGATGCTCACCAGCAAGTATTTGGGCGGCGTGCCCTCGGACTCGCGGGCGGCCGAAGGTTCCTCGCTCGACAAAGGCTGGCTCACCGACGACATCGTGCGCAGGCTCAACGGGCTCAACGACATTGCGAAGGATCGCGGCCAATCCCTCGCCCAGATGGCGATCGCGTGGACGCTCCGCGACGGCCGCGTGACCTCGATCGTCACGGGAGCCAGTTCGGTGGCTCAACTTGAGGACAGCGTCGGCGCTCTCGCAAACCTGGCATTCACCGAAGGCGAGCTAGCCGCGATCGACGAGTTCGCAGAAGAAGCCGGAGTGGATCTCTGGGCCGGAGCGCGCAGGGGCGAAGTGTGATCGTTTCGCACCGCGGGCACGAGCCGAGAATCGACCCCACCGCGACCATCGCGCCAACGGCCGTGGTGGCAGGGAATGTCACGCTTGGCCCGGGCGTGCGAGTGCTTTGGGGGGCCGTGCTCACCGCCGAGGATGGGGCGATAGTCGTGGGCGAGGACGTGGTCATCATGGAGAACGCCGTGCTCAAGGCAAGGGCGGGCCACGACGTGCGCATCGGCGCCGCGACTCTGATCGGCCCCCACGTGCATGTCAACGGCGCCACTGTGGGCAAGGGCTGCTTCATCGCCACGGGCGCCGCAGTGTTTCCCGGCGCGCGGCTTGGCGACGGGGTAGAGGTGCGGATCGGGGGAGTGGTTCAGGTCAACTCCTGGCTCGACGACGGCACCATCGTCCCGATTCACTGGGTTGCGGTGGGAACCCCGGCTACGATCCTGCCTCCAGACAAGCACGAGGAGATCTGGACCATTCAGCGGGACCTCGACTTCCCTGGCACCGTGTACGGCGTCGAGCGCGGAACGTCCATGGAGGACCTCATGCGCAAGCAAAGTGCCTGGTACGAAGCGCACAGCGGCGACGAGCCGCGGCCACCCAGCTAGGCTCGCAACCCTCGTTGCACCAATTCCCACGCGGCGACACCGGTGGCGTGACGCGAGCCCGGTGGCGACTGCATCACCACGCTCGCGACCATGCCGACGGCCAGCATCAGGTCGTCGAGCGTTGCCTTGGGTCCCAGTAGCCCAGCGCGCGCATCCCATTTGCTGGCCAACACTCCACGCAGCCGCTCCTCAAAGACGGCCACTCTGGCGTCGGCATGCTCCTCGAAGACCAGCGCGATGAAAGCCGCGACGCCTTCTGTCTGGTAGGTGACCAGTTCGCACAGATCTTGCAGGGTGGTTCCCGGAAGCTCAGCCAGGGCATCGATCTCGACCATGTTCTCTTCGAACACGGCCAAGGCAAGCGAGACGCGATCGGGGAAGTGGCGATACAGCGAGCCTTGCCCCACGCCAGCCCGCCGAGCGACCGCGGACAGCGGCGCCGTCACGCCCTGCTCGTCGAACACCTCGCGCGCCGCCGCAATCAGGGCGGCGCGGTTCTGCGGCCCGACGCTGGGGCCAAGGTTGGGACGGCCCCCTCCGCTGGTCTTTGGCGACTCCGGCACCGGGCTAGACTAGCAACCGGACAACGATGTCCGGTATCCGTGGGAGGAACACATGACCACTTGGGATGAAAAAGTAGATTTGCTCGTCGGCGGTTCCGGCGCTGCCGCGATGTCCGCGGCGATCGCGGGCAAGAACGCGGGGCTCAACGTGCTCATCGTCGAGAGCACTGACAGGTGGGGCGGCACCACCTCGATCAGCGGCGGCGGCCTGTGGCTGCCGAATCACCCTGACATGGCGAAGCTCGGCAAGCAGGACTCCATCGAGAAGGCCCTCGAGTACATGGACGTCACCATCGGCGACGTCGGCCCCGCCTCGAGCCCAGAGCGCCGCCGCGCGTACCTCGAGACGATTCCCGCCGTCTACAACCTCTTCCGTTCCAAGGGCCTGCGCTGGGCGCTGAGCAAGGACTACCCCGACTACTACCCCGACAAGCCAGGCGGCATGGACGGCGGCCGGGCGGTCGAGACCGAGCCATTCGACTCCAAGCGACTCGGCACCTGGTTCGATGTCTCGCGCGCCAAGGAAGGCGGCGTCCCGCTGCCGCTCAAGACCGACGACGTATGGCTTATGAGCCGCTCGTGGTCCACCTTCGACGGATTCGTGCGCGCGGCCAAGGTCATGGGCCGCACGGCCAAGGGCATCGTGACGGGAAAGAAGCTCGTGGGCCTTGGAGGCGCCTACGCCTCCGGCCTCATGAAGATCGTTCGCGACCTTCGCATCCCGGTACGCCTCAACACACCCATTACCAGGGTTATCAAGGATGACTCTGGAGCGGTAGTGGGCGCAGAGGTCATGACGCCCGACGGCCCCCGCACCATTCGCGCTGAAGCCGGAGTCATGCTGGGCACGGGTGGATTCGCGCGCAACACCGAGTGGCGCGAGAAGTACCACGGCGTTCCCGGCTACACGAGCGCGCCGGTCGGCGACTTGGGCACGGGCATCCAGGTGGGCATCGACGCGGGCGCCGACGTTGCGCTCATGGACGATGCCTGGTGGGGAGCGTCGATTCCGCTGCCGAGCGGAGAGGCGCTCTTTGTACTCAACGAGCGCAGCGACCCGTTCTCGATCATGGTCGACCAGTCGGGCCGCCGCTTCGTCAACGAGTCGGCGAGCTACATCGATGTTGGCCACGCAATCCTCGAGCGCAACAAAGAGACTCCCGCGATCCCGTGTTGGCTCATCATGGACGCCCGCCACCGTCGCAAGTACCTCTTCAACGCGGCGGTGACTGGCCTGAAGTCACTCAAGGAGAACGGCACCTACGTCACCGCGCCCACGCTCGAGACGCTCGCAATCAAGCTCGACATGGAGCCCGGCGTACTCGCCGAGACCGTGACGCGCTTCAACGGCTTCTGCGTCACGGGCGTCGACGAGGACTTCAACCGCGGCGCCACCTCCTATGACAACTACTACGGCGACCCCGGCGTGAAGCCGAACCCCAACCTCGGCCCCATCGAGAAGGGTCCGTTCCACGCTGTGAAGATCGTCCCTGGTGACCTCGGCACCAAGGGCGGACTCCTCACCGACGAGCACGCCCGCGTGCTCGACACCGCCGGCAACGTCATCCCCGGCCTTTACGCGGCCGGCAACACCACCGCGTCGGTCATGGGACGCACCTATCCGGGTGCGGGGTCGACGATCGGCCCCGCGACGGTCTTCGGCTATCTCGCCGGCGTGCACGCAGCCGCGAGGGTCAACGCCTCGACTACCAACGCCCGCACGAGCAAGTAAGGAAATCACGATGTCTACAGGACTTTCCGGCGACACCAAGATCGGCGACTGGTTCGACCACCCGCAGGGCGGCCCTGTGCTGCGCAAGATGCTCGAGGAGAACGGTCAGAACGAGAGTGTCATGAAGCCCGTTCGCCGCTTCGCGATGAAGCGCCTGATCAAGCTCAGCAAGGGTCAGTTCACGCAAGAGATCATCGATGACCTCGTTGCCCAGGCGGAGGCCTACGTGCCCGACGCTGGGGCGGCTTCAGCTGCACCTGCCGCCGCTCCGCCGAACGACGCTGACGACGTCGAGCTGCCCGAGTGGGAGGAGGCAGTCACCGTCGGCCGCTTCGCGGGACGGACGCTCATCATTACGGGTGCGGGCTCAGGCATCGGCCGCGCGACCGCCTCTCGAGTGGCGCGCGAGGGCGGTCGCGTCATCGCGGTTGACATCTCCGAGGCCGGTCTGAACGAGTTCGCGGACGAGCACAATGACTTCGACGTCGTCGCCGTCCGTGGTGACATCACAAGCGAAGCGGACGTCGCCAAGGTGGTCGCGGCCGCTGGTGGCAAGATCGACGGCCTCGCGAACATCGCGGGGATCATGGACAAGATGGCGGGCATCGCCGACGTCACCGACGAGGTCTGGGACCGGGTCATAGGGGTCAACCTCACTGGCATGATGCGCCTCACTCGAGCCGTGCTCCCGATCATGGTCGCGGCGCGCAAGGGCTCGATCGTCAACATCGCGTCTGAGGCTGGCCTCCGCGGTTCTGCCGCAGGAGTCGCCTACACGGCGTCCAAGCACGCGGTCGTTGGCCTCACCAAGTCGACGGCGTTCGTGTACGGCCCGTCCGGGGTGCGCGTGAACGCCGTTGCGCCCGGCCCGGTGGCGACGGGAATCGAGGGCACGTTCTCGGATCCCGTCGCGGCCGAACGCATCCAGCTCGCGATGTCGGTGCTGCCTCCGCTCGCCGAGCCCGAGCAACTAGCGGCCTCGATCACCTTCCTGCTGTCCGATGACGGCACCAACGTCAATGGCGTGATCTTGCCCTCAGATGGAGGCTGGTCGGCAGTCTGATCCGCGTCCTCTCGCCGCTAGGGTCAAGGACATGGGCGACTTCCTGCTGCGTAACGCGCGACTCCCGGGCGATCGGGGAACGAGCGACGTCCTCGTCGAAGGCGGCAGGATCGCGCAGGTTGGTCCGCGCATCGGGGCCTCTGCGGCCGCCGAGCGGGTAGACCTCGGCGGCCGCTGGCTTATGCCCGGGCTGTGGGACGCTCACGTGCACTTCACGCAGTGGGCGCGCCACCGCGGCCGCGTTGACCTGTCCGGTGCCACGTCCGCGGCCGACGCTGCGGCCACCCTGTTGTCCCAGCCGGTTCCCTTGCGCGGGCCGATCGTCGGGCGGGGTTTCCAAGACGCGTTGTGGCCCGATGCACTTGGGCCCGATGGTCTGCGCGCCGACCTTCTTGACCGCGGCGGAGTTTCGGTGGTCGCGGTCTCGCACGACCTCCACTGCGTGTGGCTCAACGACGCTGCCGCGGCGCTACTCGGTGCACCTCATGCGGGGGTGCTGCGGGAGCGTGATGCATTCGCAGCTGAGATCGCTCTCGACGAGGTCATGGGCAGCGCGGAGCCGCTCGTCGCAGCCGCCGCAAGCGCCGCCGCCGCGAGGGGCCTCGTCGGCGTCCGGGACCTCGAGTTCGCCGACAATGTGGAGGCGTGGACCGAGCGTGTTGCGAGCGGCCTCGACATCTTGCGCGTGGAGGCGTGCATCTACCCGGAGCGCCTCGGGGCCTCTGACGGACGCGGCCTCGCGGGCGGAGAAGTCGTCCGTGGTACCGGCGGTTTGGTGAGCGTTGGGGGGCTCAAGATCTTCACGGATGGCGCACTCAACACACGCACCGCGCTCACTCACGAGCCGTACGGAAGTCCCGGTAGTGCCGGGCACGCCGCACACGAGCCGGCGGCACTTGCCGAGCTTGTTGCGGCCGCTCGGGATCGCAGACTCGAGGCCGCGGTGCACGCGATCGGTGATCTGGCCGTCACGCGAGCGCTCGACGCGTTCGAGGCAACGGGGGCGCGCGGATCGATCGAGCATGCGCAGCTAGTGGCGCGGGACGACCTGCCTCGGTTCGCGCGGCTGGGCGTCACAGCGTCGGTGCAGCCGCAGCACGCGATAGACGACCGAGACGTGGCAGACGCCGTGTGGCCTGACCGCTCCGACCGCGCGTTCGCCTATCGCAACCTCCTCGAGGCCGGCGCGAAGCTCGTGCTCGGCTCCGATGCTCCGGTGGCGGAGCTCGATCCGTGGGTGACGATAGCGGCGGCGGTCTCGCGCACCGACGACGACAGGCCGCCTTGGCATCCTGAGCAGGAACTCGGGCGCGAGGACGCGATAGCGGCGTCTACGCGGAGCGCTCTTGAGGTGGGCGCGGTCGCCGATCTCATCGCGGTAGAGGCAGATCCGCTCGCTGCGAGCGCACAGGAACTGCGGCGCATGTCGGTCGCGCTGACGCTGGTTGGCGGACGAGTCACGCACAGCGAATTGGCCTGACGAACTCGCCCAGCGCCCTGTCAGGAGCGCGCCCGGCTACTCCTCGTCGTAGGTCTCGGTCGTCACTGGAGTGGGCCGCGCCGCGTGCCCAAGTGCCGCAACCACCACGATCACGAGTCCAGCGAGCAATAGCCCCCAACCGATGTGCAGCTTGAGCAGCGCGGCACCGGTCAGTGCCCCCAGCGCGATGAGCGCGATCGCCGCCGCCCGCCTCTGCCACTGCTGGCCTTCGCCGCGGCCAAGCACGGAGTCTGACGCCAACCCCGTGATCGTGGACGTGACGACCACCGTGGTCACGTCCTTGACTGCGATGTGCCGGGCCGTTGCCGCCTGGCACCCCATGGCGAGGCCGAGCGCGGCGGTGATCCCGTACTGCAGGGACCGCCCCACCGAGTCGGCGAACACCGCAGGCACAGCGGCACACAGCACCACGAAACCCACGCCCGCGAAAAGCCACGTGTGCCGCGCGGTCCAGGCGTGAGCGTCGGACCGCAAGACCCGGCCCCCAACCGCAGCGCCAACCATGAACGCGCCAAGCGCGATAAGCGGGCCGAGCACGGGAAGTCCGGTGCCGCCAACGAGGGCCATGCCCAGAATCACCACGTTGCCGGTCATATTGCCCGTGAAGACCCGGTCCAGTCCCAGGTAGCCCACTGCGTCTACGATGCCGGTGGTGAACGTAAGTGCGAGCATCAGGCCAAGGTGGGTCCGCGCAGGGCTATGGCGGAGAGTTTCGAGCACCTGAAGCCTCCTTGCCGTTTTCACCGTTTTGCATAACTATGCAAGGTCGCGCCTGCCGGTATTGGAGGGCGTCTCGCAGTAATGTCGGAGCCAAGAATACGGCGGCACTGAGAGGGCGGCGATGACCGAGCCACGCGTCACCACCGATGACGGCTCAACCCCGCCATCTGGCCTGGTAGAGGCGGTGCTTTCGCACGAATCCGCTCGTGTATCCGGCGACACGAGGGCGCTCGCTGGCTTCCTTGAGCGGGGCCCCAGTACGTTGCGTGTCGACAACGCTGGCCTGGTTCAGGGGCCCGACGCCATTGCGGCTCAGTTGGCGACGCTCGGCGAGTCGGGGGCGAGTTCTGCCCTCGAACTGACCATTCACCGTGCGGGTCCCGGCGTGTCTCACGTGGTCAGCACGCACGTCTCCGCGCGTGGCGGCCGCGCGACCGTCTCGCAGCTGTGGAGACAGGGCGACGACGGGCGCTGGCGAATCGCCACTGCGCATGTGTCGACCCCTGGCAACGCGATCGATTCGCGCGTGTGGAGGCTCGTGGGGTCGCCGCTTGTCGCGGGATCCGGCGCGGGGCCGCTGCGGGGGCATTCGGTTGCGGTCAAGGACCTGTTTGCGGTCGCCGGCATCCGCAGGGGCGTCGGCGTGCGCGCGGTCATCGACAGCGCTCCACTCGAGTTCGTCACCGCCCCCGCGGTGAGGGCGCTGCTCGAGGCCGGCGCGGACGTCGTCGGCATCGCGCAAACCGACCAGTTTGCGTATTCGATCGCTGGCCTGAACCCCGACTACGGCACGCCTCCCAATGCCGCGGTTCCAGGTGCAATTCCCGGCGGCTCATCCAGTGGCCCCGCCACCGCGGTTGCGCTCGGCCAAGCGACTATCGGCCTGGGCACGGACACTGCGGGCTCGATCCGCGTACCGGCGTCCTACCAGGGGCTATGGGGACTTCGACCCACGCACGGCGCCATCCCCACGCAAGGTGTGTCGCCCCTCGCGCCGTCCTACGACACCGTGGGCTACCTCACGCGTGACGGCGAGACGCTTCTCGCGGCGGCGTCGGTTGGCCTCGCTGGAGCGGCATTTGCGCGGCCTGGTCAGCGCGTTCTCGTTCCCGACGCCGCGGTCACCCCATACGAAGACGTCCAGGCGGCGTTCCGCGGAGCGACGGCCGCCCTGGCGCCGAACGCGGACCGCGTCACATTGCCTCCCTTCGCAGAGCTATTCGAGGCATTCCGAGTCACTCAGCAGGCGGAGGCGTGGAGGGCGCATGGCGCCTGGGTCTCCGCGAACCCGGGCGTGCTCGCCCCGGACATCGCTGCCCGGTTCGCCGAGGCGTCGAGCGTCACGAGCGCCCGCGAGGCCGAGGCCATTGCGCGCCGGGATCGGCTCGCCGCTGAACTTGATCGCGTCCTTGGCGACGAGGTGCTGCTCATCCCGGCCGCCGCGTCGGCCGCTCCTCTGCTGAGTGCGAGCGACGAGGAGCTTGAGCACGCGCGGCAGGCGACGCTCGGGCTCACGACCATCGCGGGCCTGACCGGCCGGCCAGCGCTGTCGATGCCGCTCATGCGCGTGCCCGGCGGGCCGGTTGGCATCAGTCTCGTGGGTCCGCGTGGCAGCGACATGTCGCTCATCCGCACCGCCATCACGTGGGCGCGCAACATCGGAGTGATCCGCGTAGGTTGACGAGATGGGCGTTCTGACGTATCTCATGATCACCTCGGCGGACGGCTACACGGCGGACGCCCAGGGTCGCTTCGACTGGGCAACGCCAACCCCAACAATCCATGCGCACGTAGAGCGCTTCACCCGTGGCCTCAGTGGCCAGATCTACGGACCCCGCATGTGGGAGACCATGAAGGTGTGGCGGGACATCCGCCCCGGCGACGGGGGAGACTACGGCGAACTCGCGGACGTCATGTACCAGTACGGCGAGACGTGGCGCTCCATCCCCACCCATGTCTTCAACCGCCGCGAAGGCAACCCCCTCACTGGCGACGCGCTGCGTGAACTGAAGGCAGCGTCGGGCGGAACCTTGAGCATTGGCGGCCCTGGCCTCGCCGCGGTGGCGCTGCGCGAAGGCGAGGTCGAGGAGGTGGCGCGCTACATCGTGCCGCACGCGGCGGGCGGAGGCACGCCGTGGTGGCCGGTTGGGCTGGACGCGGACCTAGAACTGCTCGACGAAGAGAGCGTGGACGCCGGTTGGGTGTATCTGCGTTACCGCGTGGTCGTTTGATAGTGCGGTTCGCTCAGTGGTTGTTCGCGGAGAAGTGCATCCAGTCGTCGAACGTGCCCCACGTGCCGCCCCAGTACCAGCCGATCTTCTTGAATTCGGCGATGATCTGGCGCTGGGTCTCGATCATGCCGGGGCGCAGCCAGGTGCGGTCGGTGTAGGCAGTGGCGAGTTCGGGGTACACGTTGCCGTCCCGATACCAGGGGTTCTGGAACTGGTTGATGTCGATGGCGAGCCCGCTCGCGTGCGCCGACCACGTGGTGAACCCTCCCGTGGTGCGGCGGCACTCGAAGCTGATGGAGACGTTCTGGTCGCCAAAGTGCTCCCCGTTCACCTCTTCGTTCGTCGTGACGCGCATCTCCTCGATCGGGAAGCGGTGCTCGTACATGTACTCGAAGACGCCGGTTGCCTTCTTGGCCCACTTGGCGTTGATGAGCATCTCACCCGTGTGCGGCTGGTTGTCGAATCCCCAGAACGGCATGACGACATAGGCAAGATCGGCCTGCTTGACCGGGCATTCCTTGCGCCAGCTTGAACGTGCGAGGACGTCGTCCGGAACCTCGGAGATGGTGACGAACCACGCGTCGCTGTCGGGATCCGGGAGTGAGCTTGGTCCCGGCTCCAGCTGGCGGTTCACGAGCTCCGGCGGGGTTGGGCCTGGCTTGGCGAGACCGTTCGCCTGCACCTCCAGGGCCTCGGTTCCGAGCCACGCCGGCCGCGCGTACGGGTTCGGAACCAGGTTGGGATCGGGTTCCGGCGGCGGGGTCGCAGTAGCCGTGACCGTGACCTGTGACTCGATCGTGACGGTCGCGGTGGGGGCTGGCGTGAGGTCCTTGGTGCACGCGGTCAGCGTGAGCGCGGCTACCGCCGCGCTCACGAGGGTCCACCCGACTCGGCGCATTGAGATACCGTACCCGCTCCCCGCGCCGTGTCAGTGAGCCGTGATGGAATAGAGACGTGACCGACCCCCGCGCGCGCCACCAAGAGCTCATTCAAGAGATCGAGGCGCATCGTCATGCCTACTACGAGCTCGATCAGCCAACGGTCTCCGACTCGGAGTACGACGCCCTTGAACGTGAGTTGCGGGCCATCGAGGCCGACTACCCCGAATTCGCGACTCCGGACAGCCCTACGCAGACCGTTGGTGGCGCGGTCGCCACCGGCTTCGCCTCCGTGAAGCATCGTGAGCGGATGATGAGCCTCGACAACGCGTTTTCCATCGCAGACGTTGAGGCGTGGCTCGGTCGAGTGTCGCGCGAGGCCGGCGATCAAGACTTCGTGTGCGAACCAAAGATCGACGGGCTGTCGATTTCGCTCACATATGAGGACGGGACGCTGGTGCGCGGGGTGACTCGTGGCGACGGCACCGTGGGGGAGGACGTCACGGCGAATGTCATGACAATCGCGGGGCTGCCGCATCAACTCTTGGGCGGTCACGTTCCCGCGTTTGTCGAGATTCGAGGCGAGGTCTACCTGCCGGTGGCCGCATTTGATGCTCTCAATGAGGCACTCCTTGAGGACGGCAAGGCCCCCTATGCCAATCCGCGGAATACCGCTGCCGGCTCGCTGCGGCAGAAGGACGCCGGTGTTACGGCGAGCCGCCCGCTTGCGGTGACGACGTACGCGCTCGGGGCCCTGGATTGGGGCTCGAGTGATCCCGACACTCGAATGTCGACGCAAAGCGGCATCTACGAGGCGCTCTCCTCGTGGGGGATGCCGGTGACGGACCTCGCGAAAGTGGTGCACAGCGTCGGGCAGGCGGAGAAATATCTGCAGGAATTGGAGGCCAAGCGCCACGACCTCATTCATGAGATCGACGGCGCGGTGCTCAAGGTCAACGACCGCGCCGTGCAGGCGCAGCTCGGATCCACGAGCCGCGCGCCGCGCTGGGCGATCGCCTACAAGTTCCCACCAGAAGAGGTGCACACGGTCCTCGAGGACATCCGTGTGGACGTCGGGCGCACGGGTCGGGTGACGCCCTACGGGGTGATGACTCCCGTGACGGTCGCGGGATCCACCGTGACTTTCGCAACCCTTCACAACGCACACGAGGTCAAGCGCAAGGGCGTGCTCATCGGCGACACGGTGGTGTTGCGCAAGGCGGGCGACGTAATCCCGGAGATCGTGGGGCCGGTCGTGGCCGCGCGCACCGGCAAGGAGCATGAATTCCAGATGCCCACCGTGTGCCCGGCTTGCGGCACGCCGCTCGTGGAACAGAAGGCCGGCGACAAGGATCTGCGGTGCCCCAACGCGGAATTCTGCCCGGCACAGATCGTCGACCGCATAGCCTTCATCGGCTCTCGGGGAGCCATGGATGTCGAGGTACTGGGGGACAAGGCGGCCGCGGCGCTGGTCGAGTCGGGCGTGCTGCCGAACGAGGCGGGACTGTTTGCTCTCACCGAGGAGCAGCTGCTGCAAGTGCCGCTGTTTCAGACCAAAGACGGGGCGCTCGCCGCGAATGGCCACAAGCTCATCGCGAACCTTGAGACCGTCAAGGCTCAGCCCTTGTGGCGCGTGATCGTGTCGCTCAGCATTCGTCACGTTGGACCAACCGCGTCTCGGGCGCTTGCAGCCTCCTTCGGTTCGATGCTCGCGATTCGAGAGGCGAGCGAGGCTGAACTCGCGTCCGTCGACGGAGTGGGGCCCGTGATCGCCGAGTCGGTGCGCGCCTGGTTCGAGGTGGACTGGCACGTCGACATCGTCGAGGCGTGGGCCTCCGCGGGCGTGCGAATGGAGGACGAGCGCAACGACTCTACGCCGCAGACTCTTGAGGGCCTCACCGTAGTCGCCACGGGATCCCTCGAGGGGTTTACCAGGGACTCCGTCACTGAGGCGATCGTCTCGCGCGGTGGCAAGGCGGCCTCGTCGGTGTCGAAGAACACGGACTACGTGGTGGTTGGTGCCAACGCGGGATCCAAGGCGGCGAAAGCGGAACAACTCGGCGTACCGATGCTGAGCGAGGAGCAGTTTGTCGCGCTGCTCGAAGGCGGACCCGGCGCAGTCAAGTAGCGCGGCGGGGCGGGTCCGCGGCGGCTCACCCTCCGCCGCGGACCCTTGACCCCGTGCGTCCCGCGTGCGCGCGGTCGATGTCAGCGCAGCGAGAGCTCCGCGGGGACCTCTGAGGGGGCCAGGTCATGCAGATGACATGCCACAAGGCGAGTGGGCTCGGTTGCTGCGAAGGCCGTGGGGCCTAGCGTCGGGTCTTCGATGCGGCAACGGTCAAAGGCGTGCGGGCATCGCTCGGCGAACGGACAGCCCGCGGGCAGCGCCGCGAGGTCAGGGGGAGAGCCGGGGATGCCGCCAAGCTCGCGCCGAGCTCCGCGCAACGGCGGGAACGACGACAGCAGACCCTTCGTGTACGGGTGTCGAGGCCGGCGATACGCATCTTGCGCCCCCGCCTGCTCCACGATCTCACCCGCGTACATGATCGCTATGCGGTCGGCCACCTCCACGAGCAGCGAGACGTCGTGCGTGATGAAGATGACGGAGAAGCCGAGCCGAGCCCGCAGGTCCGCGATCTCTTCCAGGATCTGTCGCTGCATCACCACGTCGAGCGCGGTGGTTGGCTCGTCCATGATGAGCAGTTCGGGCTCGAGGGCGAGCGCGGTGGCGATCATGGCCCTTTGGCGCATGCCGCCAGAGAGTTGATGCGGATATGCCTTCATCCGGTCCGTGTTGATCCCCACCATGTCGAGCAGGTACGCGGCGCGATCCCGCGCCTCCGCCTTCGACGTCTTTGGCCGGTGTGCGCGTACCGCATCCATGATCTGATCGCCGAGCCGGTGCACCGGGTTGAGCGAGTTCATCGCGCCTTGGAACACGATCGCGAAGTCCTGCCAGCGGGCGGCCCGCAACTCCCTGTCCTTGAGCTCGAGGATGTCGTACGCCTCGCGGTCGCGGCCGTGGAACAGCACTTCGCCGGAGCGGATGACGCCCGGGGGCGGCAGCAGGCGAGTGGCGCCATAGGCGAGCGTGGACTTGCCGCAGCCAGACTCGCCAGCAAGGCCAAGCAGCTCGCCGCGTCCCAGGGTCAGGTTCACGTGGTCCAGGACGCGCACGGGATTCTCGCCAAAGCCGTATTCCACTGTGAGTTCGCGGATCTCGAGGATGGGGTCGGCCACTTGGCTCGCCGCCAGGCCCGACGCTGAGGTGACGGCGGTCATGACGCCTCCTTTTGCGTGGAAGGGGTGAGGGGCGCGGCATCGTCACGGCGGTCGACCGGCGTGAAGCCCACCCTGGCTCGCACCCCGCGCTTCTTCAGGGCGCGGGCGTACTTGCCTGTGGAGCGCAGTCGCGGGTTGACGAACTCGTCGATGCCGAAGTTCACCAGTGCGAGCGCCACGCCAACCGCCGCGATGCACAACCCGGCCGGCACGAACCACCACCACGCCCCGCGCAGCAGCGCCTGGTTGGACTGCGCGTTGAACAGCACCGTTCCCCAGCTCCACTGGTCGAGCCCGGTGACGCCGATGAACGCGAGCGTCACCTGGGTGAGGATCGCGAACGTCACCGTGCCGACGAAGCTCGAGGCGATGATGGCCGACAGGTTCGGCAGAATCTCCGCGAGCACGATGCGGGGAGTTGACTCGCCGTTCGCCCTCGCAGCCTCTACGTAGTCGCGTCGCCGATGCGAGAGCGTCTGGGCGCGCAGCACTCGCGCGCCCCACGCCCAGGCCGTGACCGCGATGACCACCGCCACCACAATGTTGGGAGCGCCATCGAGCGGACCCGCGATGATGATGATCAACGGCAGGGCGGGCAGCACCAAGAACACGTTGGACAGGAGCGAGAGACCCTCGTCGGCGGCGCCGCCCAGGTAGCCAGCTGTGACTCCGACGACGACGGCGATGATCGTGGCGAGAATCCCGGCGACGAAGCCGACGAACATCACCGAGCGGGTTCCAACCAGAACCTGGCTGAAGATGTCCTGCCCAAGGCTCGCGGTGCCAAACCAGTGCTGCGCAGAAGGCGGCGCAACAATGTCGTCGCCAAGAGCGTCGGGGTCATAGGGCGCAATAGCAGGACCGATGATCGCTATCACCGTGAAGAACCCAAGCACGATGAGGCCGGAGATGACCTTGGCGTTGCGCAGAAATAGCAGCTGATTGCCGCGGTCCGTCTTGCCACGCTTGACGCCGGCGGTGGTGTTGGGCTGCTCCACCTCTTGCGGCGTGAGCTGTGCGGGTTGTGCGGTCATGGCTTAGCCCTCCTGCCGGGTGCGGGGGTCGAGGAACGCGTACACGATGTCGGCGATCAGGTTGAAGATCAGGATCGAGAGCGTGATGACGAGGAAGCAGCCCTGCATGAGGGGATAGTCCTTGGCCTGAACGGCCTGGAAGAGCGCGTATCCGATGCCGGGGTAGGAGAACACCATCTCCATGATGAGCGTGCCGCCGACCACGAACCCCAGGGCGAGCGCAAAGCTCGAGATCTGCGGAAGCACGGCGTTGCGCGCGGCGTACGACACCATGACGCGCCGCTCGGGGAGGCCTTTGGCCTGGGCAACTGTCACGTAGTCTTCGGAGCCGACCGTGACCATCATGTTGCGCATGCCCAGGATCCAGCCAGCCACGGACGACAGCACGATCGTGATCGCCGGAAGCGCGCCGTGCCACAGCACCGAACTGATGAACTCCCAGCTCCAACCAGGCACGAGCCCCGGCTGGTAGCCCTTTGACGAGGGGAAGATGTGCCACGTCACCGAGAACACGAGGATCGCGACAAGCCCGAACCAGAAGTACGGGACCGATGAGAAGAACGTGGTGATCGGCAGCACGATGTCCGCCTTAGTGCCGCGCCGCCAACCGATGTACGTACCGATCGAGGTGCCGATCACCACCGCGATGATCGTGGAAAGACCCACGAGACCCAGCGTCCACGGGAGCGTGTCCTTGATGATCATCGACACGGGCGTTGGGAACTGCGAGAACGCGATGCCGAGGTCGCCGTGCAGGATCTGGCTCAGATACGAGGTGTATTGCTGCCAAAGGCTCTGCTGATTGTCGAGGCCAAACAGCACGCGGATCGACTCCGCCTGCTCCGGCGTGATCTGACCCTGCTTGCTCGCAATCAGAGCGCTGATGGGGTCGCCGGGCATCATGCGCGGCAAGAAGAAGTTGATGGTGATCGCGGCCCACAAGGTCACCAAGTAGAAGATGCCGCGACGAACGAAGAACCTCATGCTGCGCCCTCCTCTGCGCTTGGGGCGGCGACGGCGCTGATCAGATCCACGTGCGGTCGGTCGGGCCGGGCGCTGTAGCCCCAACACCGGACGCTCCTGCCCTCGCCGATCTCGAGCAGCTGCGGGGTCTGAGAGCGGCAGAGGTCGTTGGCGAACGGGCAACGCGCGGCGAACCGGCAACCCTCCGGAGGTGAGACGAGGCTGGGGGCCTCACCGGCGTCGGCCCGTGTGGCGCGCGGGGGCGCGTCGGGATCGGGTGCAGACTCCAGCAGGAGCCGCGTGTAGGGGTGCGCGGGGGACTGCGTGACGGCCTCGCTCGAGCCGCGCTCCACCACTTGGCCCGCGTACATGACCATCGTGCGGTCCGCGAAGTACCTGGCAGACGCGATGTCGTGCGTGATGTAGAGGATCGCGATGTTCATGTCGTCGCGCAACGACTTGAGCAGGTTGAGGATGCCGAGGCGGATCGACACGTCGAGCATCGAGATCGGCTCGTCGGCGAGCAGCACCTCGGGGTCGGCGGCGAGGGCACGGGCGATCGCGACGCGCTGGCGTTGCCCACCGGAAAGCTCGTGGGGGTACTTGTCGACGTAGCGCGTGGCCGGCGTGAGCTGCACCCTGGTCAGTAGCTCGTGGAGCGCGGCCTCGAGGTCGTCGCCGCGAAGAGAGCCGCTGCGTCCATTAACACCGTGAATTCGCAGCGATCGCGTGAGCGTGTACCGCACGGTGTGCACGGGGTTGAGCGAGGCGAAGGGGTCCTGAAAGATCATCTGCACGCGGCTCGCGTGGCGCTTGAACGCGCGGCGGCCACGGCCGTGGACGGACTCGCCATCGAGCACGATGTCGCCCGCGGTGCGCGGGATCAGCAGCGACAGCAGCTTGGCGATCGTGGACTTGCCCGACCCGGACTCGCCGACGAGCGCGACGACGGCACCGCGGTGGAGTTGGAGGTCGACGCCGTCAACGGCGTGGACGGCCTTGCCGCGGCTGCGGCCGCGAAGGCGAAAGTGTTTGGTGAGCGCGCGAGCTTCGAGCGCGGGAACAGCATCAGTCGGCGATGACATCTGGCGTCCTATGGGTGAGTGGATGCGGATGTGGGGCCGCCGGGCCGCGGCGAGGGACGAGCCCTCGCCGCGACCGCGGTGGATGTTACTTGTCGTTGACTCGCAGCTTCATGAGAATCTGCGACGCCTGCGGGCCGGTGGGCTGAGGACCGCTGTACAGGTCGTCCTCGCTCGGGAAGCCCGTGTAGTACAGCGTCGAGTACTCGGCGGAGTCCGGACGCCCACGAACCACGATGGACGGGGTGTCGTCGACGTAGTGCTTCTCGACGATGGCGATCGCAGCAGAGCGCTCGTCGGCGTCGGTGGACGTGGCGAACGTTGCCAGAGCCGAGGTCACCTCGTCGTTGTTGTACCGGCCGAAGTTCCAGTTGGCGTTCTCGCCCTGCTTGACGTACTGAGCGCCATCGAGGATGGAGCGGTACAGGTCCCACGGGGTGTTGCCACCGTCGGTCCAGTGCAGGCTTGCCTGGAAGTTGCCCTTGGCGATGTTGTCGAACCAGGCGTCCTGCTCCTGGCCGTCAACGGTTGCGTCGGCACCCAGCTTCTGCGCGTCAGACGCGATCAGGGTGAGGGAGTCGATGTAGTCGGTCCAACCGGCAGGGTCGGACAGCTTGAACGAGACGCGCGCGCCGGATGGGTCGTACAGTTCGTCGCCCTTGTACGTGTATCCAGCATCGGTCAGTACCTTCTTGGCACCGTCGACGTCAACGGCCACGTTCTGGCCCTGGAACTCGTCGGCGATGAACGGCGTACCTGCCGGCTCGATGAGGCCCGTGACGTTGGTGACCATCGGGAAGGCCTTGGAGCTGGCCTTGTCGAAGATCGCCTGGCGGTCGATGACCATGTTCAGCGCCTTGCGGAAGGCAGGGTCGTCGAACGGCTTGGTCTCGTTGTTGAGGTACAACACGTCACCGGCGATCGCCGCTGGCGTGAAGAAGTGGTTGTGGTCGGGATCCTGAGCGATGTACACGTTTTCCCAGTCGGGGATGAACGTCCACGTCCACTGCACGTCACCGGCGAGCAGCGCGTTGATGAGCGCCGTGTTGTCGGTGTACGAGGAGTACTGCAGTTGCGGAGCCGCAGGAGTACCGCCCCAGTAGGTGGGGTTGGTGTCCAGAGTGATGGCCTGGTTCGTCCACGTCGTCATGACGTAGGGGCCGGTTCCAACGGGGGTCTGGTTGAGGTCCGTCAGGGGGTCGGCCATCTTGGACCAGATGTGCTCGGGCAGGATGATCTGCTGGAGCACGCGGTACTCCTTGGTGAACATGGCCGCACCGAACGTCACGGTCACGTCGCTGCCGTCCACGACGACGTCCTTGATGTCGAACGCGTTGGGGTTCGCGGCCTGGTTCGCCTTCACGAAGTTGAACGTGTAGGCGATGTCGTCGGCGGTGAAGTCCTCACCGTCGGACCACTTGACGCCGTCGCGGGCCGTGAACGTCACCGCGGTGTAGTCGTCGGTCCACGAGTACGCGGAGGCGAGCCACGGGACCGGGTCGGTGTCCGCATAGTTGTTGGTCTGGACCAGCGGCTCGTAGATCGCCCACGTGTAGCCGGTCTTGTTGCCGGCGGAGTCAGGCGAGAACGGGTTGGAGTTGTTGGTCAGCTGGCCGTTGGGCATGGCCACCGTCAGGGGAACGGTTCCCTGAACGACGGTGTCGTCACCTCCAGGAGCAGCAGACGACGTGGCGTCGTCGTTGCTCTGGGTGCAACCGGCGATCGTGAGCGCGGCCGCAAGGCCGAGCGCGATGGCCGGGATGATTCGTCGAGACATCATGTACCTCTCTGTATCTGATGCGTTTGGGGGATGGCGCCGCGGCTTCCAGTAGCCGGGCGCCGTGACCGCCCACGGGCGGTCTGTCTCAGTCGGGTTCGGGCACCTCCCCTACTGAGCCGATTTCTTCCCCGTCAACCGGGGGAAGCTCCAGGGCCAGCGAGATCCGCGGGTCGCGAATCGATCGGCCAACCTCAAACTCGTAGTGGCCCGAAGGCTGGTGCCAGTAACCGTTGTGCCACACCTCGAGCGCGCGGCTTGGGACACGAATGAGGGCCCTCGCGGCCTCGCCGGGGGCGGCCATTACGCGGTCGAAGCCAGCGAGCCATCGGACGGGCCGATCAACGCCGTCGGGAAGCGCGGCGGTGGACGACACGTACGCCTGGACCACCTCGCTGCCGTGCCTATTGCCGGTGTTGGTGACCGTCACCGCGATCTCAACCGAGCCGTCGGGCAGCGACGTGAGCTCGGCGACGTCGTAGCGCCAAGTTGTCCAGCCAAGACCAAAACCGAACGGCGCCGCCGGGATCGCGCCCGAGCGTTCCCAGCCGCGATATCCCACGTGGACGCCCTCCGAGTAGACGACGCGTAGCGCGTCGTCCGGCAGCGCGTGGGGAACAGGCACGTCTTGCTCGCGAGCGGGGAGGGTCCAGGGCAGGCGGCCCGCTGGCTCGGTGACCCCGGTGAGGACGTCCGCGAGGGAGTGCCCGCACTCCTGGCCGGGGAACCACGCCCACAGCACCGTCTTGGCGCGGTCGAGCCATGGCAGCAGCACGGGAGCGCCAGCGTTGATGACGATCACCGCGTCAGGGGCCACGTCGAGCACTCGCTCTACGAGCTCGTCCTGGCGGCCGGGCAGCGCGAGCGAGTGGCGGTCCCAGCCCTCGGACTCGACCTCCGCGTTGGTGCCAACGATGACGACTGCGACATCGGCGGCCGCAGCCGCCGCAACGGCCTCTGCGATCTCGGCCTCGACGTCCTCGCCAGGAGGCAGGTGGCGAAGGTCGGCGCGCACAAACCGGCCGTATCCGCCCGCGTCGATGACCGTGAGGTCAACGGAGAAGGGAACGTCGCGGGGCAAATCGATGGTGACTGTGGCTCCAACCCCTGCGGGAGAGTTGGCGCTCGAGTTGAGGATGACGTTCTCGTCGGCGAACTCGTCGCTGCTCGCGATCTGCTCGCCGTCCAGTGAGAACACGTATGTACCGACGGAACCCAGGTCGATGCGGTGGGCGCCAGGGTCCGTGAGGCGGAAGGCGCCGCTCAGCGTGACGGAGGCCGCGGCGTCGGGCAGCTCGTTGAACCAGCCGTTCCACGACGAGGCGACGTGCTCGCTCAAGACCGTGCCGTCCGCCGCCTTGATCGTGACCGTAGGCCCCACGGTGGCGGCGCCGGGCGCGGAAACAATGACGCCCGGCGCCGCCTGGGGAGTGTGCACACGCGCAGAGCCGCCACGAAGGAGCGTGATGGCACTGTCCGGGTACGCGGTGCGCAATCCCTGGAGGGGATCGACGATGTGATGCGGATTCACGGTTGAGGAGCCGCCGCCTAGAACGTAGGCGGACACCGCATTGGGGCCGATGAGGGCGATGGTCTTGGGTGAGTCCGCGATCGGCAGCGTGTTTTCGCCGCGCAGCACCACCATCGACTGCGCGGCGAGCGAGCGAATGAAGCTCTCGTCGTCGTCGCCAGGCGGCACGGCGGCAGGGGTCGCCGGCGACAGCCGGCCCACCCGGTGCGCGAGCAGGAGGATGCGCGCCACCTTGTCGTCGATGATCGCCTCGTCGACCGCGCCGCCGCGGACGGCCTCCAGCAGGCGCTGTTCCCACGGGCCGCCCGGTCCCGGCATGATCAGGTCGAGGCCCGCGTTCGCGGAGGCGACCGTGCTGCGCGTCGCCATCCAGTCGCTCACCACCACGCCGTCGAAGCCGAGTTCGTCCTTGAGGAGCTCGGTGAGCAAGTGGTGGTGGTCCGTCATGGGGCTCGCCTTGCCAGCGGCATCGACGCCGTTGTACGCGGCCATCACCGACCACACGCCCACCTCTTTGACGAGGTGTTCGAAGGGAGCGAGGTAGACCTCTCGAAGTGCCTGCTCATCGACTTCGGAGACGTAGGCCGTGCGAGCGGTCTCCGAGTCGTTCGCGATGAAGTGCTTAAGGCAAGCCGCAACTCCCGCAGCCTGCATCGACGCCACGACGGCGCCTGCGATCGCGCTCGTGAGCAGGGGATCCTCGGAGTAGCACTCGAAGTGACGGCCGCCGACTGGTGTGCGCTGGATGTTGACCTGAGGGGCCAGGACCAGGTCCACGCCGAGTCGTCGCGCCTCGCTCGCGAAAAGCAGGCCCGCGCGGTGCGCAGCCGTGACGTCCCACGTCGCTGCCAGCGCGCTTGGCGACGGCATGAGCGCGGAACTCGCACCCTCGATCTCGCCTGTTCCGCGAACCCCAACCGGACCGTCGGAGACCCCGATGGACTCGAGGCCGATCGCTGCATTCGCATAGAGGCGCCATGCGGTCTGGCCAGTGAGGAGTTGGATCTTGTCCTCGAGCGGGAGGGCTGCGGCCACGGGGCGAAACGCGTCCAGGGTGCCCGACGGCGGGGTTGCCTTGGGCTCCGCGGCAGCCTTTGCGTGGCCACCAGGGATCTGCGCGGACGTCTGCGTCACGCCGTCTCCTCACATCGTCGGGATCGGATGTGACGGACGTTACTTACTCGTCAGTAAGAATTGCAAGTTGGACTAGATAACGGTTTTGTCACGCTAATGTGAGCCCATGGCAGTGCGAAACGTTACGCGTGCGGCGAAGCCGCGAGAAGAGACTGCGCGCAAGCGCAGGGAGATCCTCCGCGCCGCCACAGAGGTGTTCGGATCCAAGGGCTACACCAAGGGGTCGCTCGCCGACATCGCGGAACAGGTGGGCATGACCCACGCAGGCGTGCTGCATCACTTTGGGTCCAAGGATGCATTGCTGCTTGAGGTGCTGCTGTACCGCGATGAGACCGACGTCGAACACCTCGAAGGGCATCACATACCTGGTGGTTTGGATCTCTTCCGGCACCTCGTGACCACCGCACGGCTCAACGAGCAGCGCCCCGGAATCATCCAGGCGTTCGCTGTGCTCTCGGCCGAATCGGTGACCGACGACCACCCCGCCAAAGACTTCTTCCGCAAGCGCTACGAGACGCTGAGAGGTGAGGTGAAGGACGCTCTCACGGAGATCTGCGATGCGGGCGATCCGCCCCTGGCCGAAGACCTCGACTTCGCGACCGCGAGCATCATCGCCGTCATGGATGGGCTGCAGATCCAGTGGCTCCTGGCGCCGGAACAGATTCAGTTGGCGCGCTCATCAGCCTTCGCTATCGACGCGATTCTGGTTGCCGCTATCCAAGGTCACCGTCGCCGCGTCATGTGACCTGGAGCCTTGCGGACCCGCAACTCGACCTTTCCGTGGCTCATGGTCGCGAAACGGTCATTTGGCGACCATGAGCCACGGAAACGGGGAGCGGGGTGGGGCGCCAGCCGTGGCGTCGGGCAGCTAACTATGGACCGGTGCTCCCGGTCCCCACGGAATGCCGATCGCAAACCACGCCACGAACAGCGCGGTCCACGCGATGAGAATCCACATCGTGTACGGGATCATCAGCGCGATCACGGTGCCGATGCCGGTGTCCTTCTTGTAGCGCTGCGCTATGGTCACGATGAACGGCAGATAGACCATGAGCGGTGTGAGCACATTCATCGGTGAGTCGCCGACGCGGTACGCCGCGAGCAGCGTCTGGGGTGCAACGTCCAGCTGAGCGAAGATCGGCACAAAGATGGGCGCGAAGATCGCCCACTTGGGCACCACTCCCGGCAGGATGATGTCGAGCGCCACGATTACCAGGATGAACAGCACTAGCAACAGGATCGCCGGCATGTTCGCGCTCTCGAGGATGTGAGCCACTTCCACCGCCGCGACCGTCGGCAGGTTGGACCACGAGAACAGCGCAATGAACTGCGCGATCATGATGAACATCACCAGCAGGCCACCCAACGTGCCGATGGTCTTGGCCACCGCTCCCACGGTCGCGTCGCCGCCGCGGAGCGTCTTGGCGCCGTAGCCATACGCGATGCCGCACACCAGGAACGCGAGCGAGATGATGAAGATGAGGCTCGCCATGAACGGGGTGGCGCCGATCAGCTCGCCCGTGGCGTTGTCGCGCAGCGGGGCGTTCGGCGGCAGCGACAGCGCGCTCACGAGCACCACCACCGCGAGGAGTGCCCATGCCGACCACTTGAGGCCACGCGCCTCTGCTGCCTCGTCGATCTCGTCATCGGGGTTCAGCCCCGAGCCCTCCGGAGGCACATAGGCGCCGAGTCGCGGTTCGACGACCTTGACCGTGACCCACGTCGCGACCACCGCGAGCACGATCGACGACACTATCGAGAAGTAGAAGTTTGCGGTGACATCGAGCGGCGCGCTCCCCGTTGGGAGCACCTCGTTGGTGATCTCGGTGAGCATCGAGTCGACGGGGGTGATGAGCAGGTTGACGCCAAAGATGGCGCCGACGCCCGCGAAGGCGCCAGCCATTCCCGCGAGCGGATGTCTGCCCACGGAGAGGAACGCCGCCGCGGCTAGCGGAATGAGGATCAGGTAGCCGGCGTCGCTCGCCACCGAGGACAGCACGCCCACAAAGATGAGCAGGAACGCGAGGATCTTGGCGGGCGCCACTTTGACGATCTTGCGGATGAGCGCGCCCATCAGCCCCGCCTGCTCGGCTACGCCAACACCCGCCATCGCGATGAGCACCACGGCGACCACGCCAAACCCCGCGAAGTTCGCCACGAAGCTTGAGAAGAAGAACTCGATGCCGTCGCCGCTCAACAGTGAGCGCACGGGGATGTCCACCTCTTGAGTGATGTAGTCGGGGAGAATCACCTCTTCTTGAGTGGTGGTGTCCCAGGGCACGATCATGCCGCCGAGCGCCTCGTTGATGGTCTGCAACTCGGACTTGGGAACCTGCACCACGACCTCGTCTGTCACCGAGACCTTGGCCCACGCGAGAATCGCCGAGAGCACGGCGACCAGGGCGATCAGGTAGAGGAACATGATGGTGGGGTTGGGAACCTTGTTCCCGAGCGTCTCGATCTTGTCGAGAAAGCCACCCTTAGCAGGGGCTTCGGCGGTCGCGGTCATTGCGCCTCCCTTTCCTGAGACGAGCGTATTGCCAACTGCCCTCGACGCGCCCCAGGTGAGGGCAAGATTTGGTGCCAGTAGCGTCGGGCATGGCACGCTCGGTAGATTGACCGTGCTGGGGAGCACAGGAGGTGGGGCGGTATGGCGGGCACGATTCGCGTGATCCAGGCAGATGAACAAGTGCGCCTGCAGGAGATCGGCGCGCTCACCGCATTGGCGTATCTGTCTGACGCGCTCGTCGACAACGCTCACCCCTACATCCCTGCGCTGCGCGATGCGCACGCCCGCGCCGAGAAGGCGATCCTGCTGGCAATGGCCGACGGCGACCGAGGCGAAGGCGCGATCGTCGGCACACTCACGGTGGTGCCGCCGGGCAGCCCATTCATCGAACGCGCAGGCGACGGCGAGTTCGAGCTTCGGATGCTCGCCGTGTCGCCTATGGAGCGCGGCCGCGGCATCGGCAAGGAACTGACGCTCGCCGGAATCCGCATGGCCATCGATCAGGGTGCGTCAGGGATTGTGCTGTCGACGATGGAGTCCATGCACGCAGCGCACCGGCTCTACGAGCGGCTCGGGTTTGTGCGGCGCGAGGACCTGGACTGGGTAGTGCAGGACAACCCCGATGGCACCGTCACCGCGGTCGACCACGCGCCCGACGCTTCGGCTGGCGAGGTGCGCCTGCTCGGCTATTCGTGGGACATGGCCCGCCCGATCGACTGACCCGTTCGAGCGCCCCCAACCTTCCCGATTGTGTGCCTGGGTTCACGAAACGTGGATTTGGTGAACCCAGGCACACAATCGGGGTGGGTGAGCGGCTCAACTGGGCCCCAGCGTCGGCCAGTAGACTTGCCGCATGTCTTCCCTGGAACGTGCGGATGTGGCGCGCCTTGCCACTTTGGCCCGCATCGACATGACCGATGACGACCTCGACCGTCTCTCTGGGCAGTTGAACGCGATCGTGGATGCGGTGGCGACACTCGCGACCCTCGACACCCACGACGTGCCTGCTACGAGCCACCCTATCCCCATGGCGAACGTCGAGCGCGATGACGTCATCGAGCCCTCGCTCACGCCGGCGCAGGCGCTCGCGGCCGCTCCCCAGGCTGAGGACGACCGCTTCCGCGTGCCGCAGATTCTTGGGGAGGAGGCATGACCGACTGGATTCGCGCCACGGCCGCGCACATGGCCGACGCTCTCGCGGCTGGGGAGGTCACTTCCGTCTCCCTCACGCAGGCACACCTTGACCGCATTGCCGCCGTCGACGGCGACGTCCACGCCTTCCTCCACGTCAACGCGGACGGCGCCCTCGAGACGGCTGCCGCGGTGGACGCCGATCGCGCGGCGGGAGTCTCGCTTCCCCGCCTGGCTGGCGTGCCGATCGGCATCAAGGACGTGCTTGTCACGCAGGGGCTGCCGACGACCGCAGGCTCTCGCATTCTCGAAGGCTGGATCCCGCCCTACGACGCCACCGTCACCCGCAAGGTGCGCGAGGCGCGCATGCCGATCCTTGGCAAGACCAACATGGACGAGTTCGCGATGGGCTCCTCCACCGAACACTCGGCGTACGGACCCACCCACAACCCGTGGGACTTGGACCGCATCCCTGGCGGCTCCGGCGGCGGCTCCGCCGCCGCGCTGGCCGCGTTCGAGGCTCCCCTCACGATCGGCTCCGACACGGGCGGCTCCATCCGCCAGCCGGCATCGGTGACCGGAACGGTTGGCGTGAAGCCCACCTACGGAGGAGTGTCGCGCTACGGCGCTATCGCTCTCGCCAGCTCGCTTGATCAGCTCGGCCCTTGTGGCCGCACTGTCCTCGACGCGGCCCTGCTGCACGAGGTCATGGGCGGCCACGACCCCCACGACGCCACGAGCCTGCGGTCCCCGGTCCCCGGCGCGGTGGCAGCGGCCCTTGAGGGAGCGTCGGGCGACCTTAGTGGGGTGACGCTTGGCGTCATCAAGGAACTGGGTGGCGAGGGCTACCAAGACGGCGTGAAGCAGCGTTTCGAGGAAGCGTTGGACGCGGCCCGCGCGGCGGGCGCCACGGTGGTCGAGGTGGAGTGCCCGTCGTTCGTGTACGCGCTCGCGGCCTACTATCTGATCCTCCCTGCGGAGGCCTCGTCCAATCTCGCCAAGTTCGACGGGGTGCGCTTTGGTCTGCGCGTTGAGCGCGAGACCATCGAGCGGACCATGGCCGCCACGAGGGCGCAGGGCTTCGGCGACGAGGTCAAGCGGCGCGTCATCCTGGGCACCTACGCGCTCAGCGCCGGGTATTACGACGCCTATTACGGCTCCGCGCAGAAGGTGCGCACGCTCATTCAGCGCGACTTCGCGGCGGCGTTCGAGAAGGCGACGGTGCTCGTGAGCCCCACTGTTCCGTCGACGCCGTTCAAACTCGGGGAGCGCATCGACGATCCGCTGGCGATGTACCTCAACGACGTGGCGACGATTCCCGCGAACCTCGCGGGCATCCCCGGCATGTCGATCCCGGCCGGTTTGGCGCCGGAGGACAACCTGCCGGTTGGATTCCAGCTGCTTGCGCCCGCACACGAGGACGCTCGCCTCTACCGTGTGGGCGGGGCGCTCGAGTCGCTGCTCAATGCGTCATGGGGAGGCCAGTTGGCTGGCCTCGCACCAGAACTTGCCACGAGCGCAGGGGAGGCGGCGCGATGACCAACCTCACCTACGACGACGCCGTGCGCGACTTCGATCCGGTCTTCGGCATCGAGGTTCACGTGGAGCTCAACACCAAGACCAAGATGTTCTGCGGCTGCCTCAACGAGTTTGGTGGCGAGCCCAACACGCATGTGTGCCCGGTGTGCCTTGGTCTGCCAGGCTCGATGCCCGTGACGAATGGCAAGGCGGTGGAATCGGCCATCCGGTTGGGCCTCGCGCTCGGTTGCCAGATCCGCGAATCCAGCCGGTTCGCGCGCAAGAACTATTTCTACCCGGACCTCGCGAAGGACTACCAGATTTCGCAGTATGACGAGCCCACGTGCTTCGAGGGCTCCCTCGACGTTGTGCTCGACGACGGCGAGGTCGTCACCATCGCGATCGAGCGCGCCCACATCGAGGAAGACGCCGGCAAGAACACGCACGTTGGCGGCACCGGAGGCATCCAAGGCGCGGAGTACTCGCTCGTCGACTACAACCGCGGCGGCGTGCCGCTCGTGGAGATCGTGACGAAGCCCATCGAGGGCATGGGCGCTCGCACCGCTGAGGTGGCGCGCGCGTACGTCGCGACCATCCGCGACATCGTGCGCGGGCTCGGGATCAGCGATGGCCGCATGGAGCAGGGCAGCCTTCGCGCGGACGTCAACCTTTCGCTTCGCCCAAAGGCGCCCGACGCTGCGGCTCAGTCGGCGGTGCCGTTCGGCAAGCGCTCGGAGACGAAGAACGTGAACTCGCTGCGGGCGATCGAGCGCGCGGTTCAGTACGAAGCCGCACGGCAGGCGGAATTGCTGCTCGCTGGCCAGCCCGTGGTGCAAGAGACGCGTCACTGGCACGAGGACACGTCCTCGACCACGCCCGGCCGCTCCAAGGAGCAGGCAGAGGACTACCGGTACTTCCCGGAGCCAGATCTGCTGCCTGTTGAGCCCTCGCGTGCGTGGGTGGAGGAGCTCCGCGGCACCATCCCCGAGCACCCAGCGAAGCTGCGTGCGCGACTTCGCGAGGAATGGGGCTTCAGCGAACTTGAGATGAGGGATGTGGTCGCCGCCGACGCTCTGGTGCTGCTGGGCGACACCGTCGCCGCTGGCGCCGCACCCCAGGCCGCGCGCAAGTGGTGGCTTGGCGAACTCGCCAGAACCGCCAACGAGCGCGAGGTGACGCTCCAAGACCTGCCGGTGACGGCGTCGGACATCGCCGAACTGCAAGGCCTTGTAGATGCCGGAACCATCAACGACAAGTTGGCGCGTCAGGCTCTGGAAGGCGTGCTCGCTGGTGAGGGTTCGCCTGCGGCGGTGGTGGAGGCGCGCGGCCTGGTCGTCGTGAGCGATGACTCCGCTCTCGAGGCGGCCGTTGACGAGGCGCTCGCCGCACAGCCGGACGTTCTGGACAAGATCCGCGAGGGCAAGGTGCAGGCGGCCGGCGCGATCGTTGGCGCAGTTATGAAGGCGACGCGTGGACAGGCCGACGCGGGTCGCGTGCGCGAGATCATCCTCGCCAGGGCGGGCGTGCAGGAGTAGCACCTGCGGGCTGAGCCTGAGCGCGTGTCAGTGGTGTCCGGCACAATGACTGGATGACCCCGGACGCTCCAACGGTGGACGACCGCGCCATGCCGCCCCAAGCATGGGTGCGGAACGTCTCGCTGTTCCTTGGCGGCCAGACGGTGTCGCTTCTGGGCTCGATGCTCGTGCAGTACGCGGTGCTTTGGTACCTCACGCTCACCACCAAGGACGGCGCGATCCTCGCGCTGTCGGTGGCATTCGGCTTCCTGCCCCAGGCAATCGTCTCCGTGTTCGGCGGGGTGTGGGCGGATCGCCACAACCGCAAGTACCTGATCATGGCGGCCGACGCTGCCATCGCGCTCGCGACCTTGGCGCTGGCCCTGTTCATGATGAGCGGCGTCACGTCGGTGTGGCTGATCTTCGCGGCGATGGCAATCCGCTCGGCGGGGGCTGGCGTGCAGACACCGGCTGTGGCCGCGGCGCTGCCGCAGATCGTGCCCGCAGACAAGCTGTTGCGCATCAACGGCATCAATGGCGCTATTCAGTCCGGGATGATGCTGGGCGCTCCGCCCGTCGCCGCACTCTTGTACGCGAACCTGCCGCTGCATGGGATCTTCTTCATCGACGTGGCGACGGCGGCAATCGGCATCGGCATCCTCGCGCTGGTTCCGCTGCGGGCCGTGGTTCGCAGCGGCGAAAGGGTTGGGTACTTCGACGATCTGAAAGAGGGCGTGCGGTACATCGGGGAGCAGCAATACGTGAAGTGGGTGCTGTATCTCTTTGGCGGAATCATGGTGGCCGTTGGAGCGCCCTCGATGCTCACGCCGCTCATGGTGGTGCGATCCTTCGGCGAAGAGGTGTGGAAGCTGACGGCGCTCGAACTCGCGTTCTCGATCGGCATGCTGCTCGCCGGTGCCGCGATCGCTGCGTGGGGAGACCGCTTCCAACGCACCACGCTCATCGTGTGGTCCACCGTCGCCCTCTCTGCACTCACCATCGGGCTTGGGCTCTCGCCGGTGCTGTGGGTATTCCTGCTCATGATGTTCCTGGTGGGCGTGGGCGTGCCATTCTTCTCGACCCCCATCTTCACCGTGCTGCAGGAGTCAGTGGATCCCGAGCGCCTTGGTCGGGTCTTTGGGTTCGTGAGCATCGTCAGCGCAGTGGGAATGCCGGTCGGCATGCTCGTCTTTGGGCCGCTCGCGAACGTCATCTCCGTCGAGGCGGTGCTGGTGATCTCCGGCGTGCTGATGTTCGGCATCGCCGCGCTGGCGTTCATGACTCCTGGCGGCCGCTCTGCCCTCGACTACGTCAGGGCGCATCGGCCGGCTGACGCTGGTGAGACTGCGGGTGAGGCGGCGGGTGGGGCTGCGGGCGAGACCCAGATTGCGGCCGAGGGTGAGGAAGAGGGCGAACGCACGCCCGAACCCGCCTAAGCGCGCGTCAGGCGAGGATCACCCTGATCGCGGCCCAACTCACGGCAGGCAGTTCCACCGTCACGGCCCCGTCCCGCACCAAGGCCTGGCCCGACGCCGGGGTCACCCGGTCTGGGGCGTCGGCCGTGTTGACGGCGTACGGATCGGGGTCGGTCAGCAGAGTGACTTCGGCGGAGGCCACGGCTCCGAGTTCGCCAAGATCAAGAGTCAGCGTGTGGGGAGAGTCGGCGTCGAGGTTGACCCCGAACACCGTGACCGCCTTCGCGCCGTCCCAGGTAACGACGGCATCGACCGCCTCGTGGGGGCGGGCGTTCGTGAGTACCGTCGCCCCAGCGAGCCGGGCCGTCAGCGAGAACGGGTAGAACGTGGTCTGCCGCCACGCGGCGCCGTCTGGCGCCGTCATGATTGGTGCGATGACGTTCACCAGTTGCGCCAGCGAAGCCGCTTTGACGCGATCCGCATGGCGCAGCAAGGTGATGAGGAGCGAGCCGACGACCACCGCGTCCGCGACTGTGTAGACGTCCTCGAGCAAGTGCGGCGCCACGGGCCAGTCGTCGCCCGCGGGAAGCGGATTGGCCGGCTTGGCCATTCGCCAGACGTTCCACTCATCGAAGGAGATCGCGATGCGCTTGTCGCTGCTGTGTGCCGCGGCCGCGTCATCGGCGATGGAGACCACGGTGTCGATGAAGCGATCCATGTCCTCCGAAGACCGCAGGAAGCGGCGCAGGTCGCCATCGCTGGGGTCGTAGTAGGCGTGCGCCGAGATGAAGTCCACCTCGTCAAAGCAGTGCTCGAGGACGGCGCGCTCCCACTCGCCGAATGTCGGCATGGACGTGCCGGAGGAGCCGCAAGCGACCAACTCTAGGGTCGGGTCGTACTTGCGCATGGTCCGAGCCATGTCGAGCGCCGCGCGGGCGTACTGCTCTGGCGTCATCTGGCCCACCTGCCACGGGCCGTCCATCTCGTTCCCGAGGCACCACATCCGCACGTCGTATGGCCGCTCGGCGCCATTGGCGCGGCGCGCGTCGCTCAGGGCCGTTCCACCCGGGTGGTTGCAATATTCGAGAAGGTCCAGCGCCTCCGCCGTGCCGCGGGTGCCGATGTTGACGGCCATCATCGGTTCCACGCCGGCGACCGCGCACCACGCCATGAACTCGTCGGTGCCGAACTCGTTTGTCTCGGTCGAGTGCCACGCCAGGTCAAGGCGCACGGGGCGGTCCTCAAGCGGCCCAACGCCGTCCTCCCACCGGTACGAGCTCACGAAGTTGCCACCGGGGTAGCGGATGGTCGTCACGCCGAGTTCGCGCACCAGTTCCAGCACGTCACCGCGGAATCCCAGCGCATCTGCGGTGGGATGAGACGGCTCGTAAATGCCCGAATAGACGCACCGGCCCAAGTGCTCCACGAACGAACCGAACAGGCGCCGATCCACCGTGCCGACCACAGCGTCGGGCCGCGGCGTAATTCTCACCAAAGCCATACGGCGAGCCTACTGGTGGGCGTCGAGGGTGACTCTCGGCGGCCCGGTGGACGAGCGCACCACGAGCGAGGTTGCGAGTTCGATGCGCGAGTTGTCGGCCTCGGCGCCGTCGATGATCTCAACGGCCGCGCGAATGGCCTCGCGCGCCATCTCTTCGAGTGGCTGGCGGATCGTGGTGAGGGGCGGCTCTATCCACTGGGCAACGACGACGTCGTCGAAGCCGATCACTGAGAGATCATCGGGGATTGCGAGCCCCAATTCTCTCGCTGCCCTGTACACGCCGATAGCAGTGCGGTCCGCGCACGCGAAGATCGCCGTTGGTGGCGCTGGGAGGGTGAGGAGCTCCATCGCGCGCAGATAGCCGGGCTCCGGGAGGAAGTCGCCGATCCGCTCAAGCTCTGGATCGTGAGGGATTCCCGCGCGCATGAGCGCAGAGCGATAGCCGTCGCGCCTGTCGCGCGCGCACATGAGCTCCTCTGGGCCCGTGACAATGCCAATCCTCGTATGCCCAAGGGAAATGAGGTGTTCGGTCGCGGCCAGTCCGCCCGCCCAATTGGTCGCAGCGATTACCGGCATCGCCACCGTCGTGACCCCCACGGGATCCAGGAGCACGATGGGCGTGTTGAGCTTGGCGAGTTCATTGATTGCCCAGGCGCGCACCTCGGAGACCACCACAACCACAGCGTCGGTGCGCCTCGAAGCAAGCTGGCGCACCCACTGCTGCGTGCCGACGCTGCGGCTGTGCGTGGAGGTGACCACCAGGTTGAAGCCGTGCCTGCCAGCCTCGTGTTCGGCGCCGGCGACGAGAGGCATAGCCCACACCGTGTCGAGGTCTCGCACCACGAAGTCGATGAGGCCGACTCGTTGGCGGCGCGAGGTGCCGCGCCGACGATAGCCGTGAGCGTCGAGAAGGGCAGTCACGCGCTGCCTGGTCGCGTCCGAGACCCCCGTGCGCCCGTTGAGAACCTTCGACACGGTGGGCACGGACACGCGCGCAAGTTTCGCAATCTCGTCAATTGTCGTTCTTGAGTTTTCGACCATGATTCCCCTTGAGATCCGGCCTCAGTGTCCCAAGCATGGCCGGTCGATAACGTTTTCGCATGTCGAGCGCCGCGATAGTTTCGCGAGCATTTCTTGCCGCGCGTATGCGCGAGACTTGGACCATGGCAAAGGACCTCACCGAGACACCTGTTGGCGCGGCACAAGGCGACGGCCTCGTCGCCGCCCTCACCTTTGACGACGGGCCGAACGGGGCCGACACCGCCGAATTGCTGGACTTCTTGGAGTCGCGGGGTATTCGCGCGGTGTTCGCTGTGGTGGGGTCACAGATCGAGGCGGGCGGGGCGGCCGGCCTCAGTGGAGCCGACCTCTTGCGTCGCATCGTCGCCGAGGGCCACGTCCTATGCAATCACTCCACCGGCTTTGCCGACATGGGGGATTGGAGCGCCGACGAGGTGCGCTCCGATCTGCTGCGCAACCTCGAGATCATCCGCTCCGTGGTGCCCGACGCCGAGGTTCCGTTTTGGCGCGCGCCCAACGGTTCGTGGGGCGTGAGTTGCGAGGTGGCTGTTGAACTCGGGATGCAGCCGCTCGACGTCATCAATCACATTGGTGACTGGGCCGAGCAGGATCCCGACGTGCTCGAGGCTCGGCTGTGGGAGCGGCTGACTCGCGGCCAGCTGCTGCTGTGTCACGACGGTGGGGGAGACCGCTCGGGGACGGTGACTGCGGTGAAGCGATTTGTCGACGAGGCCGTGGCTGATGGGTGGGAGTTCACCTTGCCGGTGGGATGCGACTAGTCGGGCTTGGCTAGACAAGGCTGACTAGACCAGGGTGACTAGACCAGGGTGACCGTCGCGGTGCCGTCCTCGCCTGCGTGCACATGGACGATTGCCGATCGGCCTCCTGCTGACACCTCGTAGTCACCCGCCCACCCCGTCACGGTGATGGTGCCGTCGGGGTCTGGGAGCGTCGTGGTGGGCGAGAGCCACCATTCGCCGCGCACCAACGACTGCAGAGCGCCGTAGACGGGCTTCGGTGAGGCGTCGGCCCTGAGCAGGCCCGCGGGGGCGCCCAACCATGTGTCGCGATCGCACAGGCCCCACCAGGTGACCGACTCCACCAAGGGCGCCTCCGCAAGTTGTCGGTACAACCTGGTCGCCTCGTCGGCTTGGCGCTCCTCGCCTTCCCGCGTGGTCGGCCAGTGATCCACCTGGTAATCGTTCAAATCAACGATGTGAGGAGGCATCAATTCTCCGGACACCAAGGTGACCTCGGTGAACTGCAGCGGCAGGCCGAAGGCTCCAAAGCGGGCCAGGATCGCACCAAGTTCATCCTCGCCACGGAAGCCCTGATGCATGTGGGTCTGGAGGCCGATCGCGTCAATGGCGATGCCGGCGGCAAGGCACTCCTCGATGAGGCGCGCGTACTCCTCCGTGAGCAGGAAGTCGTTCAACACCAGCTTCGCGGCCGGATTCGCCGCGCGTGCGGTCTCCACCGCGAGCCGCACCATCTCGACCCGACCGAGCGCGGCGGCGAGGGGAGTGATCGCGTTGTCCTCGGCGGTGAAGCGGGGCATGATGACCGCCTCGTTGATCGCATCCCACTCATCGACGAGTCCCGCGAACGCGCTCACGTCTCGCGTGATCCGCGCCCGCAGCGACGCTTCCACCTCGGCAAGGGGCCGGCCCTTGAGCCACTCGGGCGAAAGAGTGTGCCATGCGAGTGGGTGACCCTTGAGTCGCACCCCACGGTCGCGGAACCAGGTCGCCGCGGCGATCAGGCGCTCCGTGTCGGGCTCGCCCTCCGTGGGCTCAAACCAGCGCCAATAGACGCCGAGCGTCGCCTGATTGAACAACGAGAGCCACGGCTGAGTGAGGTCGGACGCGTCACTCGCACCCGTGGCCACATCCATCAGTTCGAACCCGATGTTGCCGAACCCAAAGTCGTGACCCAGCTGCCGCACCGACACTGGTGTACCGACAGCAGTGTGGTCCGGAAGGAGGACCTTGACCCTCAGCGAGCCGTTGCGATGCGCGAGGGTGGTCACTGAGCGCTGGAGCGAGTCATCCGGGGGTCGCCTTCGCGAACCGCGTAGACGTCGCCCACGACCGTGAAGTGCGACTCGGATTCGCGGCTCTCCGCGTCACCCACCCACACCTCGAAGGCACCGGGCTCGACTATACGAACCAGCGACCGGTCGGAGAATGCCAGGCGCGTGGTCGGCACCTCGAAGGTGACCGTGACGCTCGCCCCGGGATCCAGAGTCACGCGGTGGAAGCCCACCAACTGCGCCACTGGTCGCGAGACCGATGCCAGCACGTCGCGCACGTACAACTGCACCACGTCTTCTCCCGCCATGTCGCCCACGTTGGTGACGGACAGGCTCGCGGTGAGGGAACCGTCGGGCCGTACCTCCGGGGACACGACGAGCGCGCCGTACGAGAACTTCGTGAACGACAAGCCAAAGCCAAAGGGACGCACCGGAGCAGTGCGCACAGATGTCACGTCGCCGTCTCCGCCCAACTGCGTGTGCAGGTACGTGTACGGCTGGATTCCCGTTGAGCGGGGCATCGTCACTGGCAGATGGCCCGAAGGGTTGACGCGGCCCGTGAGCACCCCTGCTACCGCGTTACCGCCCTCTTCGCCAGGGAAGAAGGCCTGCACCACGGCAGCGCAACGGTCGATCGCCCACTCGATCGCGTATGGGCGTCCGGTGAGCAGCACAAGCACAACAGGCGTGCCGGTCTCGAGAACGGCCTCGACGAGCTCTCGCTGGACGCCAGGCAGTTCTAGGGAGTCGACGTCACAGCCTTCGCCCACCGTGCCCCGCCCAAACAGACCCGCGTGGTCGCCAACGACCACCACCGCAACCTCTGCCGCCGAGGCGGCGGCGACCGCCGCATCAAACCCACTGCGGTCATCGGTTCGCACGTCGCAGCCCTGCACATAGGTGACTTCGCGCTCGCTTGCGAGACCCTCGCGAACCGTGGGCGACTCGAATCCGGCGGGGAAGCCTGGCCGGTGCACCAGCACGTGGTTGACGAACGAGTAGCAGCCGAACAGCGCCGCGGAGCGATCGGCATTGGGCCCGATCAGCGCCACGGATGCCGACTTTGCCAGCGGCAACGTGCCATCGTTGCTGAGCAGAATGACGGAGCGCTCAGCCAGTTCGCGGGCGGCCTGCCGGTGCGCGGGGGAGTCGAGGTCGACTCCGGTGGGCGGGTCGTCTTCGAAGCGGGCGTCGAGGAGCCCCAGCTCCTCCTTCTGCCGAAGCACTCGCTCGACGGCGCGGTCCACCAGCTCTATGGGCACGAGGCCGTCGAGCACCGCCTGCTCAAGCGGCTCGAGGAAGGCGTTGCCACTTGGCAGTTCGACGTCGACGCCAGCTAGCAGCGCCTGCGCCGCCGCGTTGCCGAGGTCGCCGGCGAGGCCGTGCAGCACCTCGAGGAAAGCGACGCCGAAGTAGTCCGCGACCACCACGCCGTCGAAGCCCCAGCGCTCGCGAAGCAGTTCCGTGAGCAACGAAGGGTCCGCGTGCGTAGGGACGCCATCAAGCTGCGTATACGCCGGCATGATGGAACGCACGCGGCCGTCTTTGACTGCCATCTCGAACGGCAGCAGTAGCTCGTCGGCTACCTCTCGGGGGCCCGCGTGTACCGGGCCGAAGTTGCGTCCGGCTGCGGACGCGGAGTAACCGACGAAGTGCTTGAGGGTGGCGTGCACGCCTGCGCCCTGAAGCCCGCGAACGTACGCGGTCCCCACCGAGCCCACGAGGTAGGGATCCTCGCCGATGCACTCCTCGACTCGCCCCCAGCGGGGGTCGCGAATGACGTCGAGCACCGGCGCTAGGCCCTGGTGGATGCCGAGAGAGCGCATCGACTCGCCAACGAGCGCACCCATGCGCTCCACGAGTTCGGGCGCAAAGGTGGCTCCCCACGCCGGCGGCGACGGGAACGTCGCCGCCTTCCACGCGGCGAGGCCCGTGAGGCACTCCTCGTGGACGATCGCGGGAATCCCGTGCTTGGTGTTCGCCACCAACTGTCGCTGCACGTCCCACAGCCACGCGGCGCGCTCGTCAGGCTCCACCGGATTGGTGCCGTAGACCCTGGTGAGGTGCCCTAGGCCCTCAGCCACAGCGTCGGCCAGGCCGTGCGTGGCGACCTGTTGGCCCTGCAGGGGGGCCACCACGTCGCCCGCCTCGTCTTGCCAAAGCCCTACGAGTTGGGCGAGCTTTTCGCGCAGGGTCAGCTCCGCGATGATCGCGTGAACACGGCCCGACGCTGGGGCCAGTGGCGCGCCGGCGCCAGGGTGCACGGTGGTCACGGCTCAGCCCTTGACCGCGCCGGTGAGGCCGTCGACGATGCGACGCTCAAGCATCAGGAAGAAGATCAGCGCGGGAATCATCGACAGGGACGTGTACGCCATGATCAGCGTGGTCGCAGACGAGTGCTGGCCCTGGAACTGGGTGATGCCCAAGGGCAGGGTCATGCCCGCAGCGTCTCCCGTAAGCAGCAGCAGCGGCAGCAGATACGCGTTCCACGACCCGATGAACGCGAGCACACCCACCGTGATCATGCCGGGCCGTGCGAGCGGCAGCACTACTCGCCAGAAGAACCCAACGCGCGTGACGCCATCAACGAATGCCGCTTCCTCGAGCTCGCGAGGAATGGCCCGCAAGAACGGTCGCATGATGATGACGGTCACGGGAAGTGCGAACGCGATCTGGGGAACGATGAGGCCCCACAGGCTTCCGGTGAGCCCCAGGTTGCGAATCATGAAGTACAGGGGGAGCACCGCAACGGTGAGCGGGAACATCAGGCCGGTCACAAAGATCAGGTAGACGAACTCGCGCCCCGCAAAGCGATAGCGGGCGAGGGGATAGGCGGCCATCGTCCCAAAGAGCACGACGCCGATGGTGGTGCCGAGCGCCACAACGAGCGAGTTGAGGGCCTGCCGCCAGAACGTCCCCTCCGTGAGGATGTCGATGTAGTTGGACCACATCCACGGATCTGGCAGACCGGTGGGATTGGTCGTGAGGTTCTGCTGCGTGCGGAAGCCACCGATGATGAGGTAGAGGATCGGGCCGAGAGTAATCGCAATGCCGAGGAGGCCGACGAAGATCGCGGCGAGCGCAGCTCCGTCCAACCCACGCCGCCGACGAGGTGACGGGCTCGTAGAGGGCACCTGCTCCGTCGGGCTGACGGGGGGAGCCTGGTCGAGAGTAGCGGTCATGTCAGTTGCCCCTCGCAAGGTCGGCGTTGTCGTTGTCGCGTCGCAGGATCGTGAGCATGTACGCGATGGCAACGATCAGCGAAATCAAGAACATGATCACCGCGACTGCAGACCCGAAGCCCACGTCCTTGCGGAAGTAGCCGAACTGCATCATGAAGGTCGCGATGGTCGCGTATTGGCCCTGTGTGCCGCCCCGGTTGAGCACCCACACCATGTCGAACAGTTGGATGGAGCCGATGAGTGATAGGAACACCCAGATGCGGATCGTGGGGCCAATCAGCGGAATGTTGATGCGTCGCTGCACCTGCCACCAGCTCGCGCCGTCGATCGACGCCGCCTCTTGCAGCTCTTGGGGCACACCCGAGAGGCCCGCGAGGAAGAGGATGATCGCGAGCCCCAAGTACTTCCAGGTCACGATGAAGAAGACGGTCCAGATGCCCCATTGTTGTGACTCGAACCAGCCGCCAGCTGGAGCGTGCAACCCTATCGACTCCATGAACTGGGTGGCGATGCCATTGGGGTCAAAGATGATGAACCACATGACGCCCGCGATGACCTCGCTGATGACGTATGGGGCGAAGATGATGACGCGCACGATGCTGCGTCCAGGGAACTTGCGGTTGAGCACGAGCGCGATGATCAGCGCAAGAGGCAGCTGAATCGCCATGGACGCGACGATGATGAGCAGGTTGTGGCTCATCGCGCTCCAGAAGGGCTCCGTGTAAGCGGTGCGGAAGGCGCCCTGCGTAGCGGGGTCGTTGCCGCCCCACAGCGCGCGCGCGTAGTTCTCGAAGCCGATGAACTCGGCCTGGGAGAAGGCCTTGACGCCGTTCCACTTGTAGAGGCTGTACCGCGCGGCCGAGGCCACCGGAAAGACAACGAAGAGCGCGAAGAGGATGAGCGCTGGGCCCGTGAAGAGGGCGATCTCTTGCCACTTGCGGCGCTGGTCGCGGCGTCGTGCGGTTGCAAAGTCCGGGCTGGCGGTGCGGGGCCCCGCCGACGACATGTCGCCGACGGGGCCCGTTCCCTTGCCCGAGGTCTCCATCGTGGTCACGTGGAGCCTCGCTTTCTTGTACTAGTTGTGTGAGCTCGTGTTACTCGGTGGCCGCAGCCGCGGTCATATTGTCGACCACGCCCTGCGGGGTACCGGTGCCACCGAAGATGGCCACGATGCCGTCGTTGAGAGCGCCACCGACGTTCGGACCGAGGTCCGTGTCGAGCCAGAGCTGCACGTAGGCCGCGTTGGATGCCGCCTGGGCGATCTTCTGGTTGATCGGGTCAGCAACGGCGTCGGCCGCGTTCGGGTTGGTGGGCAGACCGCCAACCGTCTCGGCGAAGCCACGCTGGACGTCGTCGCTCACGATGTAAGCGAGGAAGTCGGCGCACTCCGGCGGAGCGTCAACGTAGCAGGAGAATCCGTCACCACCACCGAGGGCAGCGGTCGGGTCGCCCTGGCCACCACCGACACCGGGAACCGGGAACCAGCCCAGGTCATCGAGCAGCGCCTGGTTGGCAGCGTCGCTGCCATCGGTGAAGCCCTGGTACACGAAGTAGTTCCACTGGCCCATGAGCTCCATCGCCGCGTTGCCGTTGGCAACCATGCCGGCAGAGGACGTGGCGCCGGTCTGCGCGACCGTCGACATGAAGTCCTTCTGGAAGGGGCTGGTGTCAAGGAACGCCTGCAGGTCATCGCCGGCCTGCAGGAAGCAGGGGTCGGTGAAGTCGAACGAGCCGAGGTTCTTGATCGTGTCCTGCGAGCAGGCCTGGAGGGCGAAGTTGTACCACCAGTGCGCGGCGGGCCACTTGTCAGCGGCACCGACGGCGATGGGGGTGATGCCAGCATCCTTCAGCTTCTGCACGTCCGCGTTGAGCTCATCGAACGTCGTTGGCTCGGCGGTGATGCCGGCCTGCTCGAAGAGCGACTTGCGGTACCAGATGCCCTCAACCGCGAACTGGAACGGCAGACCGTAGGTCTTGCCATCCGCCTGCCACGGGCCAACCGCACCACCGAGGGTGGAGATCGTGTCCGAGAGCGTGTCGCTCAGGTCCATGAGGTAGCCGGCCTCGGCCTGTGCGGCCATTTCGCCGCCACCCCACTGCTGGAAGATGTCGGGCGCGTCGCCCGACTGCAGGGCGGTGGGAATGCGGGTGCGCTGCAGGTCCTCGTTCTGGATCTGCTCGATCTCGATGGTGACGTTGGGGTGGTCGGCGTGGTAGTCGTCCGCCACCTTCTGCCAGTAGTCACCGAGGGTGTTCTCGCCGGAGTCGCCCGCGACTCCGTTGTGCCACCAGGTCAGGGTGACGGGTTCAGTGCTGTCACCGGTGGGCGTGGTGCCACCAGTCGGTTCGTTGCCGGAGTCGCTGCATGCGGCGAGCACCAGCGCGGTAGAGGCAGCGATAGCCGCGAACGCGGCCATTCGTCGCATGTGCGCCATGGGGTGTCCTTTCGGATCGTCGTTGATCATTGCCGAACACTCGGAAGTCTGGCACCGGCTCAGTCAAGTAGTCAAACGATATCGATAACGTTTTCGCAACATCGAAGTTGCGGCTACTATGGCCACCATGAACCCAGCGGCGCGCGTCAAGCTCTCCGATGTCGCCGCCCGTGCCGGTGTCTCTGTCGCGACGGTATCCAAGGTGGTAAACGGGCGATACGGGGTGTCGAAAGACACGATCGATCTGGTCCAGGGCGTGATCGACGAACTCGGCTACGTGGGTAACCTTTCTGCTGCGAGTTTGAGATCCGCGAGCACCAACGTGCTCGGAATCCTTGTCGCAGACTTCGAGCCCTACTCCGCGGAGATCATCAAGGGCGCCGCGACGGTGACGCGTGGCACGGCATGGGAGTTGCTTGCCCACGCCGGCGGCGAGACTCACGGATGGGAACGACGGTCCATCGCCAGGCTCGGCGGAACGCTAATTGACGGCGCCGTAGTTGTCACACCCACGACGTCGGAAGTCAATCTCATCGTCCCCGCGGTCGCGATCGACCCCCACTACGGCCCCAACCAGATGCCCACCGTCGACGCCGACTCCTATGGCGGCGCCACCGCCGCGGTGAAGCACCTCATCGGCCTTGGCCACTCTCGCATCGCGTTCATCGGCGGCCGTAGCGAACTTGACTCGTCTCGCCTTCGCGAGAACGGCTACCGCGATGCGATGGCGACCGCCGGTCTCGACGTTCCGGACGCTTACGTTCGCGAATCGCGCTACGACCCCGACGCCGCGGAGGCGATCGCGCTTGAGATGCTCGCGTTGCCGGAGCGGCCCACCGCGATCTTTGCCGCGAACGATGTCACGGCCATCCGCGTGCTTGGCGCCGCCCGCATGCTCGGCATTCGTGTGCCTCAAGACCTGTCGGTCGTCGGATTCGACGACGTTCCTCAGGCGGCGCTCGCGTCTCCGCCGCTCACCACGGTTCGGCAGCCGCTCGGCGCGATGGGAGAGGCCGCGATGCACATGCTCCTCGACCTGCTGGCTGGCAAGGAGCGAGAGACCCACGTGCGCATGCCCACCGAGCTCGTGGTGCGCGCGTCCACGGCGGCGCCGAGCGCCTGAGCTGTTTGGCGCTGCGACGTAGCGCAAGGTGACAAGCAGGCCCGACGCTCTGCCCTGCGACTTCGCGCAGGGTGACATTAGGCCCCGTAGGCCGCCCTCGCAGCGGCGTATGCCTGGCGAATGGTCGGCTTGGGATCCGGAGTGGGGGAGGCGAAGGTGGCTACGGGCCACTCTGGGCGAGAGCCGGTCAGCACCCACGCCGCCTGAACGGCGGCACCGGCGGCCACGTACTCGCCCGGCTCCGGAATCTCGACGGGAGCATCGAACACCTGTGAAGCCACCAGCGCGACCGCCGGCGATTGCGCCGCGCCACCGACGATGAGGACGCGTCGCGCTTCAACGCCCTGGCGCAAGATCGCGTCCATGCCGTCCGCTAGCGAGCACAGCATCCCCTCGAACGCCGCGCGCGCGAGGTTCTCGCGCGTCATCGACGAGAGCGTGAGCCCCGTGAGCGACGCCGTCGCGTGCGGCAGGTTGGGGGTTCTCTCGCCCTCAAAGTAAGGGACAAGAAGAGAGCCGCCCGCGCCCGGTTCGGCGTCGAGCGCGAGGCGGCTCAGCTCATGGTGATCCACGCCCAGCACGCGCGCGAAGGCGTCGAGGACGCGCGCAGCGTTGAGGGTGGCGATCAGGGGAAGGAAGTCTCCAGAGGCGGAAGCGAAGCCCGCGACGGCGCCGGTGACATCGCGCACCGGTGACGGTGTGACGGCGAACACCGTGCCAGACGTGCCGATCGACACGACGACGTCGCCCGCCGCGGCACCCAGCCCAAGACCGGCCGCCGCATTGTCGCCAGCACCGGGCCCCAGCGTCGGGCCGGAAGCGGCGATCGAGGGATGAACAACGCCTGGGCTCTCCGCCGGCCCGAGCACTCGCGGCAGGACGGCGTCATGCCCGAGCGCGGCGGAGAGCAGGTCGCGGTCGTAATCGCCGGAAGTGGGGCTCCAGTACCCCGTTCCCGACGCATCGGACCGGTCCGTGGTGAGCGCCGCGAGGTCAGGACCCAGCGGGGACTCGACCGCTGGGCCATAGCCTCGAAGGCGCCACGTAAGCCAATCGTGGGGGAGTGCGACGGCTGCGACGCGAGCAGCGTTGTCGGGCTCGTTGTCGCGCAGCCAGCGCAACTTAGTTGAGGTGAAGCTCGCGACGGGGACCAGCCCGGTGCGCTCGGCGAGAGACTCCGCGCCGAACTCTCGCGTCAGGTCGGCCGCCGCAGAGGCGGACCGGGTGTCGTTCCACAGCAGGGCGTCGCGGATGACCCTTCCGTTGTCATCCAGCGCCACCATGCCGTGTTGCTGACCGCCGACGCTGATCGCGGCGACGTCATCTATCCCACCCGCGTCGCTGATAGCGGCGAGCAGGGCGTCCCACCAGTGCGCGGGGTCAACGGAGGTGCCGTCGGGGTGGCTGGCGCGGCCCTCGCGGACCACGTGGCCCGTCTCAAGGTCGCGAATCACGACCTTGCAGCTCTGGGTGGACGAGTCCACCCCGGCGACCAGCGTCATTGCCTCCCCTTGCGTGTCTGTTGCCCGAGCGGCGCCCTAGCCGCGAGCGCCCATGAGGTGCTCGGTGGCGAGCTGCTGCAGGCGAACGAAGCCGAAGCCCTTGCCGCCGAAGTAAGCGTCGGCGTTGAAGTCCTCAAATGCAGAGCGGTCTGCGACGAGCTGGTCGGCAGTCTCGCCGTCACCAAGCGTGGTCTGTCCCAGCTCGTAGACACGGGCGGCCTCGAGTGCCTCTTGAACCTCGGGGTCGGCCCGGAATGCCGCAGCGCGCTCCTTGAGAAGCAGGTACATCGACATGTTGGCCTTGACCGAGTCCCACACGCCGTTCTCGTCCTCGGTGCGCGAGGGCTTGTAGTCGAAGTGGCGAGCGCCCTCGTAGCGGGGGCCGCCGTTGGGGCTGCCATTTTCCAGCAGGTCTACCAGGGAGAACGCATTGTGCAGGTCGCCGTGACCGAACACGAGGTCCTGGTCATACTTGATGCCGCGCTGACCGTTGAGGTCGATGTGGAAGAGCTTGCCGTGGAACAGCGCCTGCGCGATGCCAGCAGTGAAGTTGAGGCCCGCCATCTGCTCGTGGCCCACCTCGGGGTTGAGGCCAACGAGCTCCGGGCGCTCCAGGGAGTCGATGAACGCGATCGCGTGGCCGAGCGTGGGCAGCAGGATGTCGCCGCGGGGCTCGTTCGGCTTGGGCTCGAGAGCGAACTTGATGTCGTAACCCTTGTCCGTGACGTAGTCGCCCAGGAAGTTGGCAGCCTCACGCAGGCGCTCGAGCGCCGCGTTGATGTCCTTGGCGCTGTCATACTCCGCGCCCTCGCGCCCGCCCCACATCACGAAGGTCTTGGCGCCCAGTTCGGCGGCCAGGTCAATGTTGCGAAGCACCTTGCGCAGAGCAAAGCGGCGAACGCCACGGTCGTTGGACGTGAAGCCGCCGTCCTTGAACACGGGGTGAGAGAAGAGGTTGGTGGTGACCATCTCGACGATCACGCCGCTGTCGTCGCAAGCGTCCTTGAGGTCGTCGATCGCCTTCTGGCGGTCCGCATCGGAGCTGCCGAACGGGAACACGTCGTCGTCGTGGAAGGTGATCGCCCAGACGCCGAGTTCACCGAGTTTGCGGATGGCCGCGGGGTTGTCGAGCGGGGGCCGGGTGGGGCCGCCGAAGGGGTCCTGAGCGGACCAGCCGAGGGTCCACAGGCCGAAGGAGAACTTGTCCGCCTTAGTGGGGGTGGGCGCCATTGCAACACTCCTGAGAGAAAGTCTGTTTATGTTGTGGTTGACAACATATACTCTTGTCTCAGCAGTTGTCAAAAGATGGGAACGTCATGGTCGACACCCCTGTACAGCCTCCTCACCCGTGGACGGTCAGAGGCTCCGGCGGCGCGCGCAACGACTCGGTCAGGCGTCACAATCTCTCGACAGTGCTCAGGGCCGTGCACTATGGCCGCGCAGTCTCCCGCGCCACCCTGACGCGAGACACCGGGCTAAACCGCTCCACGATTGGCGATGTTGTCTCCACGCTCGAGGAGGCAGGCGTCGTCGAGGCCGCAGAGCCGAACGCGGACGGCACCGTCGGGCGTCCGAGCCCGGTCATTCGTCCGTCCGGATCGCTGCTGGCGCTCGCCATCAATCCCGACATCGACGCTGTTCGCGTGGCCCTCGTTGGTCTCGGCGGCCGGGTTGTCGCCGAAGCAAGCGAAACCCTCGCCTCAGTGCCCAGCCCGCCCGACGCCGCGGCGACCGCCGCTCGACTGGTGGCTTCGCTCGTGGCCGGCAGAGCGTCGGGCCTGGTAGGAGCGGGTGTGGCGGTACCTGGGCTGGTGGACTTCGAAGGCGGGACCGTGGTCAACGCGCCCCACCTTGGATGGCGCGACTCGGCGATTGCGGAGCCGTGGTCGGCGGTGCTTGGGATGCCGGTGCACGTGGGCAACGACGCCAATGTGGCGCTGCTCGCCGAGGTTCACTTTGGCGCCGCCCGGGGCGCCAAGGACGTGCTGTACCTCAACGGGTCTGCGTCCGGTATTGGTGGCGCGGCGCTCGTGGGCGGTCAACTCATGACCGGCTCCAGGGGGCACGGCGGCGAGTTCGGCCACATGGTGGTCCGCGGCGGCGGGCTGCGCTGCGACTGTGGGCGTACCGGCTGCCTCGAGACCGAGGTCAATGTGCAGCGACTCGCCGGGCTCGCGGGAGCCGCGCGGGCAACGGAGATCGAGCGGCAGGCGAGGGTGCTCGCGAGCGCCGTCGCCAACCTCATCTCCGCGTTCAACCCGGAACTGGTGGTGGTCGGTGGCTTCTTGGCGGAACTCATCGACGCACATGCAGAACTCGTGCGCGAGACCGTCGCTGGCGAGACCTTGGCGCCGCTCGCCGAATCCGTGCCTATCGTGCGCGCCGAACTAGGGGCCGCCGTGCTGCCTCTCGGTGCGGCCGAGTTGGCGTTCGCGCCGCTGCTCGCGGACCCAGTACCCGTTCGCAGCTAGCCCCGCATCCTGTCGGTACAAGGCGGTCGTTTCTGCGTTCGTTCCGACCTGTGTGTACCGACAGGATGCAGGGGCCGTGCGTGACAGACTGGCCGCATGCTCACCGTTTCCGTTCCAGATCAGGACGTCGCCGACGCCATGGGCGACGTGGGCGATGACGTTCGCCTGGTGGTGTGGAACCCTGGCGCCGATGAGGTTCCGCAGCGTGAGGGCGAAGCGATTCGCATTGCGTGCCTCCCGCACTGGACTCGGGGTAAGCCCGTCTACGCGAAGCTCGCGGCGCTCCCGAACCTGAAGGTCATTCAGATCCCCTCGGCGGGCTACGAGCACGCGCTTCCCATCACGCCAAAGGGTGTCGCGCTGGCGAACGCGCGCGGCGTGCACGACACCCGCACGGCGGAGATGGCCCTCACGCTTGCGCTCGCGAGCCAGCGGATGTTCCCCGAACTGCTCGACGCTCAGCGCGACCACGAGTGGCGGGGACAGATCTATCCGCCCTCGCTCGCGGATCGGCGTGTGCTCATCGTGGGCTATGGCTCCATTGGCAGCGCGATCGGCGCCAGGATGCGCGCGTGCGAGGCGCAGGTGTTGGGTGTAGCGACCACCACCCGAATGGCCGCGGACGGCACGCTCGTTCACCCCGTTGAGGATCTGCCGCGGCTCCTGCCCCAGGCAGAGATCGTGGTGGTGGTGACGCCTCTCAGCGACTCGACGCGCGGCCTGGTCGACGCTGACTTTCTCTCGCTCATGCCCGACGGCGCGCTGCTCATCAATGTGGGTCGCGGCCCCGTTGTGGACACGGACGCGCTCTTGGCGGAACTGGAGGCGGGACGCCTCAGGGCCGCGCTCGACGTCATGGATCCAGAGCCACTGCCGGCCGATCACCCCCTCTGGGACGCCCCAGGGTGCATCATCATGCCGCACATCGGAGGCATGACGCCGCTCACCGATCGCCGCTACACGGACCTGGTCCACGCACAGATCCGCGCCGCGCTCGCGGGCGAAGAGCCGGTGAACTACGTGGGCACGGGGGAGTGGGTGCCCGGGCCCAGGCCCTAACGATGCGGGCTCGTTGACGCGCTACTTTGCGCGGTCTCGCATGGCGATCCACGCCGCCACAATGCGCTGAAGCTCGTCTCGGCGCTCTTCGGCCTCTGCGATCGACACGACCCGCAGCGCAAGACCGTCCTGGCCCGCAGGCTCAAGGCTTGGGAACCGTCCCGGGATGGCGCGCCCAGCGTGGAAGATGAGCGTGGCCATCGCGGTGGGCTTCGGGTAGAAGCTCGCGAGGTATCCCTTGTAGACGAAGGTCGGGGTCTGCCACTTGATGCACTCGTCCAGGCGCTCGTCCGACTGCAGCATGATCTGCCGCACCCGCTGCACAACGTCGCGCATCGGATTGTCGTATCGCGTCATCCACGCATCGACCTCGGGGGACGTCATACCCAGAAAGTACCGGTACTCATCGCCAGACGGCGGAAAGTGTTCGATTTTGGCCGCGCCGTCCGCATCCTGTCGGTACATACCGGTCGAATCCGGGCGGGCAGCGACCCGTGTGTACCGACAGGACGCAACGGGTTAGGCGCGCGTGAGCTCCCTCGTGTGCAGCGCGACGTGCGCCGCGGCCGCCTCGAGGAAGTTGCTGAGAACCGTGCGCGTGGCGTCGTTGACGATCTCGCCGCCCGCGTAGTCCTCGGGGTTGAAGCGCAGGAAAGTCTCGGGCTGGCCGAGTGTCGGCGCGTTGTAGTGGCCCAGGATCGCGCGAAGATGCTGCTGCGCGGCCATGGTCCCGAACGGGCCGCCGGAGACGCCCATGATCGCTGTGGGCTTGCCGTTGAAGGACCCTTGGCCGTACGGGCGCGCGGCCCAGTCGAGCGCGTTCTTGAGGGCGCCGGGGAGCGAGCGCGAGTACTCGGGCGTCACGATGATGATGCCGTCCGCGTCGGCGATGTCCTGCTTGAAGTCGAGGGCTGCCGCAGGGAAGGTCGCCTCGAGATCCTGGCGAAACAGCGGAAGCTCGGACCAATCGATCTCGAAGAACTCGACGCCCTCGGGGGCGACGGACTGGAAGTGGCTCGCGACCGCGCGGTTGATGGAGCGGCTCGAGAGTGAGCCGACGATGACGCCAATGCGCATGCTAAATACTCCTCGAAAGGGTTCAGGGGTTTCGCCGACCTCAATGCCGGCACCCTTCGAGAACGAACTTGACGTGTCAACCATTCCGACACTTGGTGAGGCGTGCGCCACACCTTGGCCCAGCGTCGGGCCGCTACTTCTTGGAGACGTCCCTGACCACGGGCAGCGCAGAGACGCCACGCCGCTCGAGTCCAGGGATGGCGCGCGATGGGCGGGTGTAGAGCGCCCGAGACGAGTCCAGTAGCCACGGCACCAGCACCACCGCAACGCCAGGGCACAGCACAAGGCGGTGGCGAATGCGCCGGGCCTTGCGGTTGTGGAGCATTCCCTCCCACCAGTGGCCGAACACGTACTGCGGGATGTAGACGGAGATGACCTCGGAGCCATGCTGTTCGCGGTGCATCCGGATGTGCTCGATGAGCGGCGTAGAGACGTCGCGATACGGCGAGTCAAGGATCGTGAGCGGCAGGCGGATGCGCTGCAGCGCCCATTCCTTCTGCAGGCCGGGCAGGGCCGACGGGTCGGTCGCCACGTGCACGGCCTCGAGGCTTTCGTGCTGGGCGGCGATGGCGTAGTCGAGGGCCTTGAGCACGGGGTTCTGGACCTTGTGCACGAGCACGATCGCGTGGTCGCCGGTCGAGCCGAAGATGGTCGACGCGTCGGGCTCGATCTGCTTGTCGATCTCGCCGTAGTAGCGGTTGACGCGGCGCATGAAGAACCACAGGATCGGCATGATCACAAAGACCACCCACGCGCCGTGCGTGAACTTGGTGATCGTCACGATCACAAAGACGGTGCCGGTGGTGATCGCGCCCACAAAGTTGATGACCCGAATGCGCTTGACCTTGGCGGCTGCGGCCCCAGGCGCGTGCCCGCTACGAAGCTTGCGCGTCCAGTGGATGACCATGCCGGTCTGCCCAAGGGTGAAGCTGATGAAGACGCCGATGATGTACATCTGGATGAGCAGGTTCACGTTGGCCCGGAAGACCACCTCGAGCACCGCGGCGGCCGCGCCGAGGATGATCACGCCGTTGCTGAAAACGAGCCGGTCGCCGCGCGCCTGGAGCGCCTTGGGCGCGTACCGGTCGCGAGACAGGACGGATCCGAGCGAGGGGAAGCCGTTGAACGCGGTGTTGGCCGCGAGCAGCAGCACCAGGGCGGTGGCCGCCTGAATCGCGTAGAAGCCGATGGACGAGCTGCCGCCGAAAACGGCCGCCGCGATCTGCGCGATCACCGATCGTTGCGCGGTGCCTTCGCAATCCTCGAAGCCCTGCAGCTCGCACGGATCCGCTGCGTAGTGGACGTTCGTCTGGAGCGCCAGGAAGGTGATCCCGATGAACGCGGTGACGGCGATGAATCCCATCGTCACAAGCGTTCGCTGCGCGTTGCTGATCTTGGGCCGGCGGAATGCGGGCACGCCGTTGGCGATTGCCTCAACACCGGTGAGCGCCGAACATCCGGAGGCGAAGGACCTCAGCACCAGCAGGATGATTCCCGCGGTTGCGAGGTCCTGATGGTCAACGGTGTAGCCCGCCGACTCCGCCTGAGGCAGATCCCCGAAGATCTCGCGCCCCACTCCCACGAAGATCATCACCGCCACGGACGCGATGAAGAAGTAGGTGGGCGCGGCGAAAGCGCGCGAAGACTCGGCGACTCCGCGCAGGTTGACGGCCACCAGGATGCCGACGCACACGATCGCCATCTCGATGCGGAGCGCGTGCAGTCCTGGGAACGCGGAGATGAGGTTGTCCACGCCAGACGCAACGGACACCGCAACGGTGAGTACGTAGTCGACCAGCAGGGCCGACGCTACGACGAGCCCCGCGTTCTCGCCCAGATTCTTGGAGGCGACCTCGTAGTCGCCGCCGCCGGACGGGTACGCCCGGATGAGTTGGCGGTACGAAACCACGACGATCACCATGAGCGCGGCCACGGCGGCGGCCACCCACGGCGCGAACGCGAGGAACGCTAGGCCGCCGGCCGTCAGCATGAGGAGCAACTCCTGCGGGCCATACGCGACGGACGACAGCATGTCCGAGGAGAAGATCGGCAGGGCCATCCGCTTGCGAAGGAGTTGACCTTCAGCCTTGTCGGAGGGGAGTGGTTTGCCGAGGAACCAGCGCTTGACGTCGCGCGCCGATGAAGTCACGTATGGCAATGCTACGCGCGCGCAGGTGCACGCAAGAAATCGCCTGCTACGACAAGTGTTTCGCGGCGTATTCGACGGCCGCATCGCGCAGCAGTGCCGCCGATCCGGGCGTCACCTCGTCGTAGTGCATGCGGAAGCGCTCGTCATCCACGTACATCTGCGTGAGCGACACGTAGGCCTCGGCGTTGGGAGTCCAGATCTGCGTGAGCCACTCGTAGTGGCGCGCGACAACCTCCTGGACTTCGGGGCTGTCGGGAGCCAAGTGGATGCGCGCCGCCGCGCCGAGCGCCTCGACGATCTCGCGGTCGATCTCCATGTGCCGCTTCTTGCCCGCGTCTCCGAGCTTGTCCCAGTTGGCGTTTGAGCGGTCAACTGCGGCGTCGCCCCAGCGCTCGCGCGCCTCCGGCTCATAGCGGGCGTGCTGGAAGCCCTCAAACATCTCGTCGGTGGTCATGGCGCTCCCCTTTTCTAGGTGGTCGATGGTGCGGCTCACCGTTGCGGCGAGCCTTGCGAAGCGGTCGCGCTCCTTGGTGAGCGCGGCCAGGTGGTCTTTGAGAAGCCCGACGGCGTCGCCGGGGGCGGCGTCAAGCACGCGGGCGGTGGTGGCCAGGTCTACGCCCAGTTCCCTGAGGATGAGGATCTGCTGGAGCCTGAGAAGTTCTGCCTCGCCGTAGAAGCGGCGACCGTCGGACGCGGTGTCCGCTGGCGGGAGCAGGCCGATCGCGTCGTAGTGGCGCAGCGTACGGCTCGTGATCCCGGTCTTCTTGGCGGCCTGTGCGGTGGACATCCATAACATGTTATGAATGGTAGAAGTTGACGCAGCGTCAATGTCAAGGTGCGTGTCCAGCGTCACTCATCGCCCGCATCGGGCGGATTGTCCGTATCTTTTGACACGTTTGGGCGAAACGTTACGATGGGATGACCGCGGCAACGACGGCGCGGGCGTCAAAGACGACACAAAGCTTCCGGAGGCATTCCCTCATGCGCAAGAAGACTTCCTCATTTGCTCTTGTCGCCGCCCTCACGGCGGCATTCGCCCTTGCTGCACTTCCGGCGCAGGCCAACGACTCTAGGCCCGGAGGCGGGCAAGGGGCGCACTCTCCGCACTCGATGGCCTGGCTCGGTCATGGCTCGACCAAACAGCACTGGTTCGCGAAGTGGCCCAAGCCGACGCACAAGACGCACACGCCGTTGGACAAGCAGTTCGTTGATACCAAGGGCACGGACTTCACCCTCGGGGGCAAGCCCTACGCCGTCGCTGGCTCTAACAATTACTACCCCATGTACTCGTCGCAGGTCATGGTCGACGCCCTCTTCGAGAAGGCGGCCGCGTCGGAGTTCAACACGATGCGAGTGTGGGGATTCTTCGCGATCGGCTCGCCTGGCGGCGGAGCCAAGCCGACCATCGCCGACGGCGACAAGGGTGTGTACTTCGAGTACTGGGACGACGCCACGGGCAAGCCCGCCTTCAACGACGGCGCCGACGGGCTTGAACGGCTCGACTACGTGGTCGCGAAGGCGAAGGAGGAAGGGATCCGACTCGTCCTCCCGTTGACGAACAACTGGCGCCAGTTCGGCGGCATGGACCAGTACAACATGTGGGCGGGCAACCAGTACCACTCCGACTTCTACACCTCGGCTCAGACCCGCACCTGGTTCAAGCAGTGGATCAGCCACCTGCTGAACCGCACCAACACGATCACGGGCATCAAGTACAAGGACGATCCCACGATCATGACGTGGGAGCTCGCCAACGAGCCCCGCTGCGTGGGCAACGGAGGGGACGGCTCCTCGTGGGGTGACGCGGACATCCCGCCGCGCGACCCCAGCTGCACCGCGGCGACCCTATTGCCGTGGGTCAAAGAGATGTCGTCCTACATCAAGTCGATCGACAAGCACCATCTAGTCGCGACCGGAGACGAGGGCTTCTTCAACGACCCGTCCAACCCCGACTTCACCTACAACGGCGCGGACGGCGTGGACTCCGTAGCGTTCTCGAAGGTCAAGACGATTGACTACATGTCCTTCCACCTGTATCCCGACGCTTGGGGCGGCAAGTCCGCCGACTGGGCCGCGCAGTTCATCAAGGACCACAACAAGGCGGCGAAGAAGATCAACAAGCCCGCGCTCATGGGCGAGTTCGGTTGGCTCGACAAGTCCACGCGCAATACCGTCTACAAGCAGTGGCTCGACGCTTCGCTCAAGACCGGCGGTGCCGGCTCGCTGTACTGGATCCTGAGCGATGTTCGAGACGACGGCACCCTCTATCCGGACTATGACGGCTTCACCGTCTACTGCCCCAGCCCCGTCTGCACCACGATCCAGAACTACGGCAAGCAGCTCGTGAACGGCAACAAGACTTTCAAGCCGGTAGCCGACAACGACGCAGTGACTGTCGACTTCGGCGCGACCGCGAGCGTCGACGTCGTGGCTAACGACGTTGCCTACGGCACCAAGATCAAGGCAGACACCGTCGACCTCGACCCCGCGACGACGGGGCGGCAATCGTCGGCCTCCGTTGCGGGCGGCACGGCGACGGTGACGCCCGACGGTGTGGTCACCGTGTTGCCGGAGGCTGGGTATTCGGGCAAGGTCGTGGTTCCCTACACCGTCAAGGACCGCAAGCATCGAGTGTCGAATGCGGCGACGCTGACGGTCACGGTGCTGCCGGATCCCAACGCGGCGATCGTCATCGAGGACTTCGCAGCCGACGCGGATGGTTGGCACTGCGATGGCACGGCAACAGTCGCGTCGGTTGGCGGGCAGGGAGTGTTCACGAATGACACGGGCGCATGGGCGTGGTGCCTCTACGACCTGCCTGCGTCGCTCGACCTGAGCGGCAAGGACTCGCTGACGATCGACTTCGTCGGGACGGACTCCGGCGTCAACCCCGAGTTCGTCATTCAGGGGGGGTCCGGGTGGGACTGGTGCCAGCAGGCCCCGGTCGTCGGAACGTGGAACACGCCCACCCAGGTCACGCTTGATCTGAGCGCGTTCACCGGTACGTGCGCGGCGAATCTGAGCGACGTGCACCGCATCGGGATCGGGATGCAGGCTGGCGTCCACACCTACGACAACCTCAAGGCGAACTGAGCACGCCGAGCCCGCCGCCGGTTGACGTCACGTCAACCGGCGGCGGGACTTTGACGGCGAACGCAACTACAGCGTCGGGCCGGTTCTAGACTCCCCGTATGACGTCCAGTCCCGACATCAAGCCCCGCTCCCGCCAGGTCACCGACGGCCTCGAAGCCACAGCATCGCGAGGCATGCTGCGCGCCGTTGGCCTAGGCGATGACGACTTCGCCAAGCCGCAGATCGGCATCGCGAGCTCGTGGAACGAGATCACTCCCTGCAACCTCTCGCTGCAGCGCCTCGCCGCTGCCTCGAAGAATGGCGTGCACGCCGGTGGCGGCTACCCGCTCGAGTTCGGCACCATCTCCGTAAGCGACGGGATTGCGATGGGGCATGAGGGCATGCACTTCTCGCTCGTGAGCCGCGACATCATCGCGGACTCGGTCGAGACCGTGATGATGGCAGAGCGCCTTGACGGATCGGTGCTTCTCGCGGGCTGTGACAAGTCGCTGCCAGGAATGCTCATGGCGGCGGCCCGCTTGGACCTCGCCTCCGTGTTCCTTTACGCGGGCTCGATCATGCCGGGCCACGTGACACTGAGCGATGGCACGAGCAAGGACGTCACGATCATCGACGCGTTCGAGGCGGTGGGCGCTTGCGCCGCTGGGCTCATGTCCGAGGAGGACCGCCTCGCGATCGAGAAGGCGATCTGCCCCGGCGAAGGCGCGTGCGGCGGCATGTACACCGCGAACACGATGGCGTCGGTGGGCGAGGCGCTCGGCATGTCGATCCCTGGCTCGGCTTCGCCGCCCTCCGCTGACCGACGCCGCGACTACTACGCGCACAAGTCCGGCGAGGCAGTGGTGAACATGCTGCGCCAGGGGATCACGGCCCGCGACATCATGACCAAGGAGGCGTTCGAGAACGCGATCGCGGTGGTCATGGCGTTCGGCGGCTCCACCAATGCCGTGCTGCACCTGCTGGCGATCGCCAACGAGGCCGAGGTTGACCTCACGCTCGACGACTTCGCGCGCGTCGCCGCAAAGGTGCCGCACCTCGGCGACCTCAAGCCGTTCGGCAAGTTCGTGATGAACGACGTAGATCGAGTTGGCGGCGTGCCGGCCGTAATGAACACGCTGCTCGAGGCCGGGCTCATGCACGGCGATGTGCTCACCGTGACCGGCAAGACGCTCGCCGAGAACATGGCGGAGCTCAAGCCCGAGAAGATCGACGGCCGCGTGGTGCGCGCGCTCAACAACCCGATTCACAAGTCGGGCGGCATCACGATCCTCAAGGGCTCTTTGGCGCCGGACGGGGCGGTGGTGAAGTCCGCTGGCTTTGACAACGACGTCTTCGAGGCGACGGCCAGGGTGTTCGACCGCGAGCGCGCAGCACTTGACGCCCTCGAGGCTGGCGAGATCAAGGCCGGGGACTGCGTGGTCATCCGCTATGAAGGCCCCAAGGGCGGCCCCGGCATGCGTGAGATGCTCGCGATCACGGGCGCCATCAAGGGCGCCGGGCTGGGCAAGGACGTTCTGCTCGTGACCGATGGCCGCTTCTCCGGTGGCACGACCGGCCTGTGCGTTGGCCACATCGCCCCAGAGGCGGTGGACGGCGGACCCATCGCCTTCGTGCGTGACGGCGACAAGATCACCTTGGACGTGGCGAACGGGACGCTCGAGCTCGTCGTCGCCGAGGAGGAGCTTGCCGCCCGACGCGAGGGCTGGGAGCCGCTGCCCCCCGTCTATACCCGTGGTGTGCTGGCAAAGTACGCGAAGCTCGTCGGCTCCGCGTCGAAGGGCGCCGTGCTCGCCTGAGCCAGCCGCGGCGTCGGGCCGTCACCGAACTGTGACGAACCTGTGTCCTATTGATGCTTTCTGCGGCCCCCGGCGTCGCTACATTGAGTGCCATGGCACGAGCCTCGGGGAGAGCGCATGGAACAGTCTGACGTTGTCACACCCGGCAACCATGGCGGGTGGCGGCAGAAGTTGCTGCAGCCCAAGGTGTGGATTCCCGCGGCAGCCGTTGTAGTGGTCGCCGCCGTCGTGGGAACGGTTGCCGCGACTGCCGGCGATAGCCCGCGCTCGACGACACCGAACAGTGCCACGAGTGCCACGTCGTCCGAGTCGCCCACGACGTCGGACTCCGCAACGCCCACGGCGTCGCCTTCGCCATCGGTCTCATTGTCGGCGTCGCCAGACCCGTCGATATCCGCCGAGCCTTGGCCCGACGAGTCTCCTGACGAGGGGCAGACTTCGGCGTATCCCGACATGACGGGAGGCTCGCTTACGTCGGCCCTGTACTGCGCGCCAACCTCGAGTGATGCCGTCATACGCAGTGCATGGAATGTGATCTACACGGACGAGACCGTTCCGGCTGGGGGATACGGAGATCCGCATCCTGGCGGCGCGGGGTTCGAGCTCGTCACGGGTCGTGTAAGCGAGCGCATCGGAGTCGCCCCAACTATTGAGTGGTCGCCAGACTCGCGCGGCGCCGTTGTCTTTAGTCACAGCGAGCGGAGCGCTTGGCTGGTTGAGGCCGACGGCACCACAACACGAATCACGGGCACCTACGACGCGGAACTGCTGAGCCCAGTTCGGTGGTCGCCAGACGGCACGAACCTGGCATTCCTCGCGGCCGATGAGACTGCCAACACCGACACACTCGTGGTGGTTGATGTCCGCACCGGCAAGAGCGTCGAGGTGGTTACCGCGCGCCACATCAACGGCTACGACTTCAGCCCCGATGGCGAGAAGGTCGCGGTAGGACTCGGCACTTCGACGTCGCGCTATCGACTCGCTGAAGACGACACCTCGCTCGTAATCGTCGACATCGACAGCGGTGCCAAGGAAGAGGTGTCGAAGTCAGGCGGCTGGCCCGCCTACTCGCCCGACGGCACCAGACTCGCGTTCTTTGGAGACCCCGACGGAGACGGCAAGTCTGGCGCCAACGTGGCGAACCTGGCCACGGGCGATTTCAAGGCGGTCGGCCGACAGAACGCGTTCGACGGCTACCTGATCAGCTACTGGGACAGGCTCACACCCGCTTGGTCGCCTGACGGCACGCGCTTCGCGGCCGTGACACCAGGACCGTTGCACACGCGGGATGTCACGGCTGTCGTGGCGAAGGCGGATGGCTCGGTGATTCTCGAGGGCTCGGCCGATGCGCTGCATCGACCAGTCTGGGCTCGCGACGGACGCTCGGTGCTGATCGCCACCTACTCCGACTTCTATGTGCTGAAGCCCGGCTCCGCGACGATCACCACGAGCGAGGTATTGAGCGCGACGGGTGGATACGGTGCCGACGCGATGGGCGACGGGTTCGTCGCTGAGCTCGCGCCGTGTGGCACCGAGTGGAATCAAGGCGTGACCTTTGGCTCGGACCTCAAGACGGCGACGAAGCTCCCGGCCCCGGACGGCTGGCTCGCCCTTGGTCGGCCGTATGTGTCTCCAGATGGGCAGCACGTCTTGCGTGTCATGGCAGGCCCCGATCACCCTCGGGCGGCGCTCTACCTGGCACAGCGCTAGTTGACGTGTCGGTTCGATTCACGGGTGACACCGTCGTTGCCTTCCCGCGCGACGGGTCAGTTGTTTTCGACGACGGCACCGAACCGATCTCTACCTATGCCTTGTAGCCACATCCCAATCGCACCCCAACCTCGCGCAGGGTCGACAACGTTCATGTTTCAAAGGAGGATTCGCCAACGTGAGTTCAAGGGGTGATGAGCTGCTCGCGGAGTTGTGTCGCGAGCGCTATGCAACGTTGACGGCTACGGCTGTGATGCTCACTGGTTCGCGTCATGCCGCCGAGGATCTGCTGCACGATGCACTTGTGGCAGTCTTTTCGCGGCCACGTCGCCTCGCAAACATCAACGCCGCTGATGCCTATGTGCGCCGCGCAATGTACACGCGGTTCATCGACGGCACGCGGTCCGGCAAGTCCAGGAACCGAGTCGCGACCGCGTATCAGGCCGGCCAGCCAACGGACTACACGCAGACCCACACCGACTGGGCTTCCCTCGAGGCGCTCCTCGCCGGCCTGGCGCCCCGCGTGCGTGCATGCATTGTGCTGCGTTTTCTCGAAGACATGAGTGTGGCGGAAACGGCTCATGCGCTAGCGCTCTCAGAGGGAGCGGTTAAGCGCTATTGCGCCGACGGGCTCGCGCTCCTCAACCGCGAACTCGGCACTCAGGACGTCCCTGACGCCGACCCAACAGTGCCCGTTCAGCGCAGGGAGGTTGAACGATGAACTCTGTTCGTGACGTTCTCCACGGCCGCGCCAGCCAGATTGCGGCGGCAACCTCGCCTCTGGCGCCCGACGCAGTGGCTTCGATCGCCGGTTCGGCGGGCAGAGCGCGCCGCAAGCGGGTTGCCATGACGAGCCTGGTCTCGACCGTAGGCATCCTGGTGATTGCCGCAGTCGCCTACGCGGTGCTGCCCCGAGACAACGACCTAAGCCCCATCGCCCCCACCGATTCCGCTACGCCGAGCGCGACGCCAAGTACAACGCCCAGCGCGACGCCATCGAACACCGCGGTCGCGCCCGCAATCGTCGAAGGATTCGCGCCGGTACCGCAGCTACCTGCGAGCGAGATTCCGTGGGGTGCCGTAGGCCCGGGATGGTTCGCTCTTGACTACAGCGATCCCGTGGACATCTCAATGGCGGGTGACTCATGGGCACCGACGTCTCAGCTTGAGGGCGGCGTTTCGCTCGTGTCGCCGGATGGCACTTGGTATGCCGCCCAGCCACACACGGCGCTCGGAAACGGGCCGGCGATCGCGTGGGACGGAACCAGTCTCTGGATGGTGCGCGAGACGGCAAGCAACATGGAGTCTGTGCTGTACCACTTGGAACTGGTCAACGGAAGGACCGCCGCCACGCAAACGGTGCCGGGGGAGGGTGCGGGAAGGCTCTTTCCGTTCGCCGACGGCAGTTCGCTCTATTACGCGTGGGGAGGCGACGGCATTGCGAACTCCGTCGTGGCCGTAGACAAGACCGACGAGACGGGAGGTTGCAGCGACGCCGGATCGGGCCTATGGGCTTGGGACGCCGCCGATATGTCGTTCCTCTATAACCCGAGCACTGGGGGCCTCGTGTGCTTTGGGCCGGCGGCCAAGTCCGACAAGACCGTCGTCACTTCAATGAACGTCACGAGCCTCACGGAAACAAAGTCCATCAATACCCTCAAGCTGCCGCCGTGGTTCTACACCTTCCTCGGTTGGATAGACGACGACACCTTTTACTTCGCGAGGCTTGACCTCGCGACCGGCGTCGGTACTGACGCTGTGTTTCGGTACGACCTCAGAGACGACTCGATCACCCCCGTCGACTTGCACGTATACGACGACCTGAACGACAACCGCGGCAGCGGTTATTACGACGCGGTCTCCAAGCGGCACATAGTCGCCCAGCAGGCGGAAGACGGTTGGTACATCGACCTCTACGACGCTGACGGCGGAGCGGTGGCGAGCCTGACCGGAGCGTGTGCCCCCGATAAAAACTTGCTGCCCGCATTCGACTTCCGCACTTCGGGGGGCCGGCTCATGGTGACCTGCCCTGCTTCCGGAACAGTCACGCTCTTTGACCTCGCTGACGGCAGGCATATAGGTAAGTGGGAACTGCCAGGGGAGCGACGTGCGATGGTTCTGGACGCGCCAGACTCCTAGTGGTACGTCTCAAAATATAAGACGGTGAACCACAATGCGAGATTCTGGCATAAGATGGTGACAACGCAACCTACGCGGGCGTAGAGTCGTCCGCATGCAGACGATTCTCGTAGTACCTAGGCGCGCGGACATCTAGTCCAGCAACCAGGCACTGTCCGCGCGCTTCCCCCAACAGCCACCAAGGCCTAGGGGGTTTTTCATGCGAGGCGGATGCGAGAGACGCCTCATCAACGATCAGGAGACGAGATGGCACAGGTCGAGACGCCGAAGCCCTCTGCGGTGCGCACGCGCCCCGCGGCCACTCCGGCTGCCCCCGCGGCGCACGCTGGCGAGACGATGAGCGGCGCCGCCTCGCTCATCCGCTCGCTCGAGATGGCGGGCGCCACGGACATCTTCGGGCTGCCCGGCGGGGCAATTCTTCCCGCGTATGACCCCCTCATGGACTCCACGGTGCTTCACCACATCTTGGTGCGCCACGAGCAGGGTGCCGGGCACGCCGCGCAGGGCTACGCGCACGCCACGGGACGCCCGGGAGTCTGCATCGCCACGTCCGGCCCTGGCGCCACGAACCTCGTGACGCCCATCGCCGACGCCAACATGGACTCGATCCCCATGGTCGCCATCACGGGACAGGTGGGCGCCGCATTCATCGGCACTGACGCCTTCCAGGAGGCGGACATCGTCGGCATCACGCAGCCGATCACCAAGCACAACATGCTCGTCACGAACCCGGACGACATCCCGCGTGCTATCGCCGAGGCGTTCTACATCGCCACCCACGGCCGCCCAGGCCCCGTGCTGGTGGACGTCACCAAGTCCGCGATGCAGACGGAGACAACCTTCCGCTGGCCCACCCGCATTGACCTGCCCGGCTTCAACGCCGGGTCCAAGCCGCACGCCAAGACCGTGACGGAGGCCGCGCGCCTGCTCGCCACGGCAAGGCGACCCGTGCTCTACGTGGGCGGCGGCGTGATCCGTTCCGGAGCGTCGGCCGGCTTGCGAAAGCTCACCGACCTCAGCGGCGCCGCGGTGGTGACTACTCTCATGGCCCGCGGCGCGCTGCCTGACAGCCACCCCCAGCACCTGGGCATGCCCGGCATGCACGGCACCGTCGCGGCCGTTGCGGCTCTGCAGAAGGCCGACCTCGTGGTTGCGCTGGGTGCCCGATTCGACGACCGAGTGACGGGAAAGCTGGATAGCTTCGCGCCCAATGCCGTGATTGTCCACGCGGACATCGACCCTGCGGAGATCGGCAAGAATCGCGCGGTCGACGTGCCGATCGTCGGCGACCTCAAGGACGTCTTCGCGGACCTCGTGCCCGCGCTCGCGGAAGAGCAGCGCAAGCACGGCAAGCCCGATCTCGAGGCGTGGTGGAAGCAGCTCGACGAGTGGCGCACCACCTACGCGCTCGGCTACGACAAGACGGACGACGGCCTCGGCAGCCCCCAGTACGTCATCCAGCGCCTTGGCGAGCTCAACGACGCCGACTCCACGATCTTCACTGCCGGCGTTGGCCAGCACCAGATGTGGGCCAGCCAGTTCATCAAGTACGAGCACCCCAACACCTGGATCAACTCGGGCGGCCTGGGCACCATGGGCTTCTCGGTGCCGGCTGCCATGGGTGCCAAGGTTGGCGCCCCCGACAAGACCGTGTGGGCGATCGACGGCGACGGCTGCTTCCAGATGACCAACCAAGAGCTCGTGACCTGCGCGCTCAATGAGATCCCCATCAAGGTGGCGATCATCAACAACTCGTCGCTCGGCATGGTGCGCCAGTGGCAGACGCTGTTCTACGACTCGCGCTACTCGAACACGGACCTTCACACCGGGCACGGCACCAAGCGCATCCCAGACTTCGTGAAGCTGGCCGACGCCATGGGCTGCGTTGGCCTGCGATGCGAGTCGGATGCAGACGTGGACGCCACCATCAAACGCGCCAACGAGATCGACGACCAGCCAGTGGTCGTGGACTTCACCGTGAGCCGCGACGCGATGGTGTGGCCCATGGTTGCGGCCGGTACCAGCAACGATGAGATTCTGTACGCCAAGGGGATCGCCCCCAAGTGGGATCGCGAGGACTGATTCATGTCGAAGCACACGCTCTCTGTATTGGTAGAGAACAAGCCCGGCGTGCTCGCGCGCATCGCCGGTCTCTTCTCACGCCGCGCCTTCAACATTCACTCGCTCGCGGTGGGGCCAACCGAGCACCCGGAGATCAGCCGCATCACCGTGGTGGTCGATGTCGAAGAGCTTCCCCTGGAGCAGGTGACCAAGCAGCTCAACAAGCTCATTCACGTGCTGAAGATCGTCGAGCTCGACAAGGAGCGCTCCGTGCAGCGCGAGTTGTTGCTCGTGAAGGTTCGCGCTGAGGCGCGCCAGCGCGGAGACATCCTGCAGGTTGTTGACCTCTTCCGCGCGCACGTCGTCGACGTCTCCACGGACTCGCTCGTGATCGAGGCGATCGGCACCCCTGAGAAGCTCGATGCTCTCCTTGCCGCACTGTCGACGTACGACGTGCGCGAGATCGTGCAATCCGGCACCGTCGCGATTGGTCGAGGCGCCCGCTCCATTACGGAGCGAGCACTGGACCGCGTGAGCGCCTGACACCTACCAAGCCACACACTGACCAACCCAGATACGAAACGAGAGAGACCTCCCATGGCCGAGATGTACTACGACGACGACGCAGACCTGAGCATCATCCAGGGCAAGAAGGTGGCCATCATTGGCTTCGGCTCGCAGGGGCACGCCCACGCGCAGAACCTCAAGGACTCCGGCGTCGACGTGCGCGTTGGACTGCGTGAGGGCTCGCGTTCCGTCGCCAAGGCGGAGGCCGCCGGACTCGAGGTGCTGTCCGTTGGCGATGCCGCCGAATGGGCCGACGTCATCATGATCCTCGCGCCGGATCAGTTCCAACGCCTCATCTACGCCGACGACATCGAGCAGCACCTGACGCCTGGCAAGACGCTCGCGTTCGCGCACGGATTCAACATCCGCTATGGCTACATCGCGCCCCCGGAGGGCGTGGACGTCATCCTCATCGCCCCCAAGGCCCCCGGCCACACGGTGCGCCGCGAGTTCGTCGCGGGCCGCGGCATCCCGGACATCATCGCCGTGGAGCAGGACGCGTCGGGCACCGCTTGGGAGACCGCCAAGTCCTACGCCAAGGCGATCGGCGGCACGCGCGCGGGCGTCATCAAGACCACCTTCACCGAGGAGACGGAGACGGATCTGTTCGGCGAGCAGGCGGTCCTGTGCGGCGGCGTCTCGCAGCTGATCCAGTACGGTTTCGAGACCCTCACGGAGGCCGGTTACCAGCCGGAGATCGCCTACTTCGAGGTGCTCCACGAGCTCAAGCTCATCGTGGACCTCATCCACGAGGGCGGCATCACCAAGCAGCGCTGGTCCGTCTCCGACACCGCCGAGTACGGCGACTACGTCTCCGGCCCGCGCGTCATCACTCCCGATGTCAAGGACCACATGAAGGCCGTCCTCACGGACATCCAGACCGGCGTCTTCGCCAAGCGCTTCATCGACGACCAGGACGGCGGCGCCGAGGAGTTCCAGGCGCTTCGCGCCAAGGGCGAGTCGCACCCCATCGAGGGCACGGGCCGCGAACTTCGCAAGCTCTTCGCGTGGACCGCCGCCGCGGACTCCGACTACGTGGATGGACAGACTGCGCGGTGACTGTAGACAACACTGCGACGAATTACCGCCTCGCGGTGGTCGCCGGCGACGGCATCGGTCCTGAGGTGGTTGCGGAGGGGCTCAAGGCTCTTGCCGCGGCCACCGAGGGCACGGACCTCGCCTTTGAGGCCACCGAGTTTGATTTGGGTGCCCGACGCTGGCACGCCACGGGTGACACGCTCACCAAAGAGGACCTTGCGGCCATTGGCGGCCACGACGTCATCCTGCTCGGCGCCATTGGGGACCCTTCGGTTCCCTCGGGCGTGCTCGAGCGCGGAGTGCTGCTGCCGCTGCGCTTCGCCCTTGACCAGTACGTGAACCTCCGCCCCTCGCGCCTGTACCCGGGTGAGGTGTCGCCGCTTCGTGACGTCACTGAGGTGGACTTCGTCGTTGTCCGCGAGGGCACCGAGGGGCCATACGTGGGCAACGGCGGCGCACTGCGCGTGGACACCCCGCATGAGATCGCGACCGAGGTGTCGATCAACACCCGCCACGGCGTGGAGCGCGTCGTTCGCTACGCGTTCCAGGTGGCGTCCAAGCGGCCGCGCAAGCAGCTCACGCTGGTGCACAAGCACAACGTGCTCGTGCACGCGGGCCACTTGTGGCGCCGCACGGTCGAGGCCGTGGCTCCCGAGTTCCCTGACGTCAGCTGGGACTACCTGCACATCGACGCGGCGACGATTGTGATGACGACCAACCCCGGCAAGTTCGACGTGATCGTCACCGACAACCTATTCGGCGACATTCTGACGGACCAGGCGGCCGCGATCTCCGGAGGCATTGGGCTGGCCGCGTCCGGCAACGTCAATCCCGACCGCACTTTCCCGTCGATGTTCGAGCCCGTGCACGGCTCGGCGCCGGACATCGCGGGCAAGGGAATCGCCGACCCATCCGCGACCGTGCTCTCGGTGGCAATGATGCTCGACTTCCTTGGCCACGCCGAACTGGCCGCTCGAGTGGAAGCCGCCGTAGCGTCGGACGCCGCCGAGAAGGATCCGGGCGTCCAGCGCACCACTGCACAGGTGGGCGACGCGCTCGCCGCCCGCATCCGCGGGTAGGTTCTAGGTACAACGCAAGGAAGGTCTCATGAGCACCACCGCAGCCAGCACGCCGAGCAGCGTCGAGGCCTTCCGGGTAGTCCCCAACGCCGCCCCTCACACGGATGAGGAGAGGGCCGACGCCCTGGCTGACTTGCGCTTTGGCGTCCAGTTCACGGACCACATGTCCCGGATTACCTGGACTGATGGTGAAGGCTGGCACGATCGCCGCGTGGAGGCATACGGTCCGCTGCAACTGGACCCGGCGTCGGCCGTGCTGCACTACGGGCAGGAGGTCTTTGAGGGGCTCAAGGCGTATCGCTGGGAGGACGGCTCCATCTGGGCATTCCGCCCGCAGGCTAACGCCGCGCGGCTGTCGCGTTCGGCGTGGCGACTCGCGCTGCCGGAGGTGCCAGTTGAGGACTTCGTTGGCGCCATCGAGGCGCTCGTACGGCAGGATTCCGCGTGGGTGCCCGGTGGCGCTGAGACGTCCCTGTATCTGCGCCCGTTCATGTACGCGCATGAGGCGTTCCTCGGTGTACGGCCTGCGCGGCACGTGGAGTTCCTGGTGATCGCGTCGCCGGTGGGGCCGTACTTCGCGTCTGGGCTGAAGCCGGTGAGCATCTGGATCGAGAAGGACTATCACCGCGCGGGCCCTGGAGGCACGGGCGCGGCCAAGTGCGGTGGCAACTATGCCGCCTCGCTGATGCCGCAGATGGCCGCGTATGCGCGCGGCTACGAGCAGGTGCTCTACTTGGACGCCCAGCACGGCACGCTGCTCGAGGAGCTCGGCGGCATGAACGTGTTCGTGGTCATGGCGGATGGTTCGGTGGTGACTCCGGTCATCAACGGCAACATCCTTGAGGGCATCACGCGATCGTCGGTGATCGAGCTGCTGGGGGAGCAGGACACCAAAGTGGTGGAGCGGGACATCCCCCTCATTGAGGTGCGCGCTGGGATCGAGTCCGGGGCGATTTCCGAGGTATTCGCATGCGGCACGGCCGCAGTGGTGACGCCCATTGGGAAGTTCGGGTCGGAGGACTTTGAGCTTGTGGTGGGCGACGGCGAGCCCGGGCCGGTGACGGTGGCGATCAGGGAGAAGCTCACGGACATCCAGTACGGCCGCGTGCCGGACTCGCACGGGTGGATGCGCCGGCTGGTCTAGCGGTCACGCTGCCTCGCGGCGGCCTGCGCGCGCCGCGAAGCGATCGAGCGCGTCCAGAACCTCTTCGCTGCGCCAGAACGGCCCGTGGCCGTGTTCATGCTTTGAAGCCAGTATTCCGGCGTCCGCGAGCGCTCGCAGAGGCGGATACACGTTGGGTAGCTGCACTCCGATTTCGGCTGCTGCCGACGCGGCATTCAGCACGGGACGGCGGATCAGAACATCAAGGAGTTTCCACGCGTTCGAATTGCGTCGTGCATTGAGTCTCGCGTTCCAGGACAGGCGAATCTCATCGAGTTCTGCGATGAGAGTTCGAGAGTTGCCCACCGCTCTCGCTGCCGCATCGCAGAAGGCAAGGATGATCGGAAGGGGGTCGCCCTCGCGGTAAGTCGTGAGCGCGCGGTGATAGCCCTCAACGTCGGCAAGGAGCCCAGCCGAGACCGGCACCGCCACATTTCGGGTGGTACCGGTGGCGCGCAAGAGAGCCTGAGCGAGGGCGCGGCCCGTGCGACCGTTGCCGTCGGTGAATGGGTGGATCGTCTCGAATTGGGCGTGCGCGACCGCCACCAGAGTCACAGCAGGCAGGTCGCGGCGACGGCTGAAGTCGACGAGGTCGGCGACGAGGGCGCGAACGCGGCCGTGCTGGGGAGCGACGAACTCGGCGCCAGTTGGGCTATCAGAGCGGGTTCCGACCCACACTGCTTCTTTGCGGAAGGCACCTGGGGTGTGGCGTGGCTGATTTTCCATGAGTACGGCATGCATTCTCAGGATCGCATTGCCAGAGATGTCGCCTGCGAGCTCAATTGCGGCCTGTATGCTGCGGGTGTTCGCGGCGATGAGGTCGGCATTGCGACTTCGGTGGACTCCGAGCTCCGCGGTAAGGATTGAGCGCGCTGAAGCTGTGAGATTTTCGATCTGCGACGACGACGCGGATTCTGACCGCAGGAGCACCGGCGCGAAGGACGCGACACGCGCTCCGAGTTCGGCATCAAACCGACTGAGTTCCCTTCCGGCTTCCTCCACTGCCATCGCGGTGGCGCGGTCGAGTGACGGTGAGAGCGGCGCAATGTGCGGCGGCACTGCTGCCCGATACGTGAGTGCGGCCGCTGGACTGTTCGCCTGCACACCCCAGTTCGACGTGGGCTGCCACGTCTCCTCTTCCCATCCAACGCTCGGCCAGTTGCTCATAACGCACGCCTCCCCGTTTATGAATTAAATCCTAACTCATAATTCTAGGTTTGACGACTATGAGTTTGCGCGGGCACCGTGAGGCTGGCAATGGAAACGCCAGCGGTCCCTAACCTACGCAACCGTAAGTTAGACTTGGGTCATGAGGACCCACATGTCCTCGCCCTCACTGGTGAAGGCGGGCGAGAGCACGCACCTGACCGCGCTCCTCGAGCAGCGCGCCTCCGCCGATCCCGATTCGATCTTCGCGGAAGCCAAGAACGACGCCGGTATCTGGCACCCCGTCACCCTCGCTGAGTTCCACGCCCAGGTCCGCGCCGTCGCCAAGGGCCTCATCGCCCGAGAGGTTCAGCCAGGCGACCGCGTTGGCATCATGGGCGACACCCGCTACGAGTGGGCCGTCGTCGACTTCGCGGCCCTCGCCGCGGGCGCCGTGACGGTCCCCATCTACCCGTCCTCCTCCGCGGATCAGGTCGCCTGGATCCTGGCCGACGCCGGCATCACTCTTGTGGCCACCGACAGCGGTGAGCGGGCGGAGTTGGTGAGGCGAGCGTCGGGCATTGCGGTGGACATGGGCGCGCTTGGCGAGCTGGCGCGCGAAGGCGACCACATCACCGATGCCGAGCTGGATGCTCGCACCGATGACGTCACGCCGCTGGACCTCGCGACGATCATCTACACCTCGGGCACTACGGGGCGGCCAAAGGGCGCGATGCTGAGCCACGCGAACTTCGTCGACCACTGCCTCAATATCGAGCGTGACCCGGAGTTCGGCGGCATCGTCGCTGGTAAGGCGCGGTTGCTGTTGTTCCTGCCGCTAGCGCATGTGTTTGGGCGGCTGGCGATGATGCTGGCGATGTCGTCGTTCACGCCCATCGGCTTCGCGCCCAGCCATAAGACGCTCGCGGACGACCTCAAGACCTTCAAGCCCACCGTGCTTGTGCTCGTTCCGCGCGTGCTGGAGACAGTCTACAACCGGGCCGATGCCATGCAGCACGGCGCCAAGAAGCGCATCTTCCGGTGGGCCGCGAAGGTGGCGCGAGAGCACGGGGCTGCGGCAGCGTCGGGCAGCGCGGGCGCCGGGCTGCGCGCGCGGCACCGCCTCGCCGACCGGCTCGTTCTCGCCAAGATCCGCGATGCGATGGGTGGCGAGCTGCGATACGCGCTCAGCGGCGGCGCGCGGCTCAACGAGGACATCGGCAACTTCTTCGAGGGCGTTGGCGTCACGGTGATGCAGGGCTACGGGCTCACGGAGACCACTGCCGCGGCGCTCGGCACGCCCGAGCCCACGCGCGTCATGGGCACCGTTGGCCACCCCATCGCCGGATGCGAGGCGGTGCTCGCGGACGATGGCGAGATTCTGCTGCGCGGAGCGAACCTCTTCATGGGCTACTGGAATGAGCCCGACGCCACGGCCGAGGTCATGCGCGACGGCTGGTTTGCGACCGGTGACCTTGGGCAGATCGTGGATGGGTCGATCTCCATCGTGGGGCGCAAGAAGGAGATCCTGGTCCTGTCCTCGGGCAAGAACGTGCAGCCCGCGGTGCTCGAGGACTCGATGAGGACGCATCCGGCGATCCAGGACACCGTGGTGGTGGGGGATGGGCGGCACTTCGTGTCTGCGCTCGTCGCGCTCGACGAGGCGATGCTGCCCGATTGGCTGGGCGCGCACTCGCTGCCGGCCATGAGTGTGGAGGAGGCGTCCCGCGACTCGCGCGTGCGCGAGCTGGTGTCGCGGGCGGTGGCGCTCGCTAACGCCCAGGTGTCTCGAGCGGAGTCGATCCGCGAGTTCCGCATCCTGCCCGTCTCGTTCTCCGAGGCGCGCGAGGAGCTGACCGCGTCGCTCAAGGTGCGCAGGGCGAACGTGACGGCGAACTATGCGGATGTGGTGGAGGAGATTTACCGCAAGGCTGCGCCAGCTGGTATCTAGCCCAAACCACGTCGCGAGCGCGAGTGCCCTGACGCGACTCGTCGTGTCGCGCGCGTCAGAGGATTGTGGCAGGAGCGCTCGATCGCGGGCCGGTAGTGTCTTGCAGTGACGGTCGGGGCGAGCCTTCCCCGTCTTGCGAAAGGATGAACCCTGAAATGACGCCGCCGAGTGGATCGTCCGACGGCGCGGAACCATCGTTCATCTCGTTGTTCTCGGGGGCTGGTGGCATGGACGTCGGGCTTGAAGAGGCCGGCTTTCGTCCGCTAGCTTGCTACGAGGTAGATAGTCTGGCAAGAGAGACGCTAGCCGCGAACCGCCCGGAGTGGCCCCTCGCCGACGAGGGCGACGTCGTGGCGTTCGCTTCCGGGTCTATGCCGTCGGACTTTGGTATTGAACCCGGAGAGCTGGACCTTGTAGCGGGCGGCCCGCCGTGCCAACCGTTCTCCAAGGCGGGGCAATGGACTTCGTCCGCCCGCCTGGGCATGGACGATGTCCGTGCGCAGACGATTCATGCGCTTCTTGACATATTCAAGAACTTTCGACCGAAGGTCCTGCTGTTGGAAAATGTGCAGGGATTCGTCTCGGGAAAATCGGCGGCGATTGGGGAGATTCGTCGAGTCGTTAGCGAAGTTAATCGTGACTTTGGCACTCAATACGTAGTGGAATATCGCATTGTGAACGCGGCCGACTATGGAGTTCCTCAGAATCGCGTCCGCGCCATGGTCATTGTTCATGACGGACTGTCATTTTCTTGGCCGACGGAAACCCACCGCGACAAGCCGACTACAGCGTGGGATGCGCTCTCGCTGGTGCCAACTGAGTCTGACCTGCCGGCAACCCGCGGTAAGTGGGCGGGACTCTTGCCAAGCATTCCCGAGGGCACCAACTACCAGTGGCTAACGAGCGAGGGAGGCGGTCCTGCACTCTTTGGTTACCGCACCCGGTACTGGAGCTTTTTGTTGAAGCTAGCGAAGGACAAGCCTTCGTGGACGCTGCCCGCATCCCCGGGACCGGCGACTGGCCCGTTCCACTGGGACAACCGTCCGCTCACGATCGCCGAGCGGATGAGGATTCAGACCTTTCCCGCGCGGTGGGTCTTGAAGGGCTCCTACCGAGAACAGATGCGACAGGTTGGCAACGCCACCCCTCCGTTGCTCGCCGAAGTATTCGGGCGCGCTGTCCGTTCGGCGCTCGGATTGCAACCCCTCGGAGGGGAGCCTCACTTGGCGATAGCGTCGGCGAATACTCCGCCTGCGCCGACACCGCCGGCGCCATTGCCGCGCGAGTTCGCTCGGTTCATCGGCACGTACGATGCCCACCGCGGCACCGGCAAGGGTCCGGCCCCGCGTGACACCAATGCGCAAACTCGGCCTCCAGCTCTTTCGCGCGCGGAGCCGAGTGTGGAAACGCGGGAGCGCGCCAAGGGTCAGGCCAACAGCGTCTGAACTGCAGCAAGCGTCGCTTGGCGGTCCGTCGCTCGTGGCCAGCGGACTTGAGTCGCGTCGAGAGAACCCTTGTTGCCTGCCGATGCGCCCGTTGGGTGCGGATCGGCAGAGGACGTGGTGTGCCCCCGCGCGACAGGTGTCGGGACCCTCCGCCACGATGAGAATTCCACCGTTGCCGTTCGAGACGAGGACCTCCCTCCACAGCTCAAGGTGCGCGTCGCCAGCACTGCGCTCCGCGGCAGCTGGCGGGTCCCACGGGTCACCGCCCGCCCGACTGGAGGCGTGCCACGCCTCAAGCTGACTCCATGTGGGTCGTCGCAGACACTCTCCACTGAGCCGGCCGCAACACGAATCTGGGCGACTCTACTGGGCCATCCCAGCTCGTCACTGACGAGTGCCTGTTTCTAGCAATGTCGATACCGGTTACGGCGACAAGTGAGTAGCGATCGGCGTTACGTTCAGAGAATAGTCTCTCGCCTTCGCTAAGGAAGAAGCGGGCCTCGATGGACTGCGTGCCTTTCACCTCGACATAGCGCTCCGGCTGGCGCGTATCGCCTACGAGTAGGTCAAAGCCGGGGTTATTGTGGTGCATTTCGGTAACGCGCGACCCGAATCGTGCCTCCACAAGCGGTATGACCACTCGTACTGCGTAACGTCCGACCGCGTCGGCTAGCTCGGGTGCCGGGTAGCCCGGGCCCCTCTCCGGCGGCACGAGGTCGACCGATACATCGGATGCTTGGATTATGGCGTCATAGTAGGCGTTGGACAACGGGCGCACACCTTGGCCCCAAAAGACCTTGTCTCGCCAGTAGGTCGGGTCCTGTTCGTAGTATCGACCGCAAGGTGTCTTGAGGGGCACGGGCTCGACAAAGAGCCGAACGTCGAGCACATCGCAGACGAGCCGATCCGGCGCAAGAGCCGGGCGAATTTCACCGACGACTCCGGCGCCAATGTAGCCCACTCCCGGCACGTGGTAAACGAAACGATCCCCGCTCTGAACCCAGTTCTCATATCTACCGCGGGGGTACTCGTACGACACGCCGGTCTGGTCGTCGTATTCGTGACCGCTTCTCGCGACGCCACCCACCTCGACGAAGACCACTGGCATGGATCAAGTATGGCCAATTCGATCGCACTGGGGAGTCTGGCACGCTCAGCGAACTTCTCCCCCCGGCGAGCGCCGCGCTCGTCCCAACGACGACCAACCGTCTGCGTGCGGTACTTGCGCGGGGAAGCGAGATCCCCGCCCCCTCAGCGGCATGAGCCACGGAGCGGTTCTCGCAGCGAACCCTCAGGCTGCGGCGACCCTCGGCACTGCGAGCGTCGCGACCCTGCGACAGGTGGGATGGGTCCCTTCAGCACTTGGTTGTTACGGCGCTTCCATCCCGCAGCCGCGGTCCATTCCTTCCCCACGGCCCCGCCATTGGCGACCACGTCGGACCCAACAGCTAGGTTGAGTCACATAGCTGGAGAGTTGGGAGTGGAGGCGGCCAGTGGAGTCGGAGTACGGGCGCGTCTGCGAAGCCGTCGCAGACGCCATGTTTGGGTCGTCTCAGGCCGGGCGACCCGTGTACGCACTCGCCGACACCGAGACCCTACGCGAGGTCCTTGAAGCTGCAGAGATCGAAGATCGGACCCTAGCCGGACTCCTTACGGTGGTTAGGTCCTCACTTCAGCTGGACGAGTTAAGCGTCGCGCCGTTCCATTGGCAGGTAGAGGCCGCCCAGCGTCACAAGCGCCAGCCGCTCGACACGCCGCCCGCGCTTCCACTGTTGGTTCTACTCTCAATCGCCGCGGAGCAGATGCACGCGGAGGCGGACCTTGCAGCTCACAACTACTACACGCGGCTGCATCGACTACTCGGTACCTCTGGCTCCGAGCAACGGCGCGTCGAGAATCACTACCGACGCGCGGCCGATCTGCTTTGGGGCTCGCTCAACTCTTGGCTCGAGGCGTGGGAGGGCGAGCGTGGGGTCCCAACAGCCTACGCCGTGGGCGGTCACGCCTTCATTGGACTGCCAATGTCCCAAGCGGTCGTCCGACAGCATGATCGCTCCGGCCTCCACGAACTCTTCGCAATGGAGGGCATGACCCCGGGCCTTCGTATCTCGCCGAACGACATGAGCCTGGCGATGGACCCTTATGCAACCGCCACGCCGAGCCTGCCGCTCAGTTCGCACATCGCGAGTCTCTGGCGCGTTCCTGCCGCACGGGAGCGTATCGTCGACGCCGCGTGCCTCGAACTCGAAGCGTGGGATGGTTCAGGCATCGAGGAGATCGCATCTGGCAGGTCCGTTGTCACGACGCGCTTGTTGGCGTTCCTGCGAACGTTCCCGCACAAGTCGATCGAGTTCAACTTGATGCTGCCATACCGCTCAGAAGGGCCGAGCATCGCTCGGTTCCAGCTCCCTGACGAAGAGTCGATTGTTCCGACCATCTCAGGACCAGGTGGTTCTACACGACTCTCGGGAGTGGAGGGGATTAGTTGGCCCTCGCTCGTGGGGGAACTGCTTGCGGGGGAGTTCGGGGATGACGACAGCCGACCATTCGGTCGACGTCCGAAGCGCGTGACGCCGCTTCGGTGGGATGACCTCCAGGGAGCCTTTGTCGAGATCGAGCGCATCTCTCTCGGCGAAGACAGCGTCGTTCTCGCTAGGGCGGACGCGCGCCAGCGGGTGGAGGCGCACCTCGAGGCGCACGCTCGACCTGGCTGGCATGAACTCGAGGACTTGCCCGGCAACCCGCCAGGATGGCTGGTATACCAGCACGTCCAGATTGTCTCGGCACCGACTGGACAAGTGCATTACGATCTCATACCGCTCGCCCCGCGCGCGCGGACGAGCCTGACACTGCGAGGAGGCTTTGTGCTCCCTGGCCTCCTTCGCAAGTGGTCGGTGCTTGAGCCGCCGGAAGCTGTCGGCGTCGCCGCGGGCGCATCCTCGGTCGAGGTGCGCGTGTACGAGGGCGCCCGAATCGAGCCTGCCACGCTCGTCGCTGAGTCGGTTCAGCCTGGCGAACTCACAGTCCTTCCGCTCGCGGGCAGCGGTCTATCGGACGGCGAGTATGTCGTCGCGTTGTTCGTTGACAACGCAAGCAAGCCTTCGTCGACCGCGCTTCTCCGCTTGCGGTCCGCAAGCACTCCGCAGTTCAGGGTGGAAGACGTCGATATCCGCCTCGTGTACTCGCCTGAGTCGTCACCGCGGTGGCCAATTACTGCCGGTTCGCCTGATTGGCCAAGCCACGTCAATGGAGCGCGGGTCGTTGGACTCGAGTCGCTTCTTGCTGAGCCGGCAAGACCCATGCCGGAGTTCGCGCCCCGCGAAAGAAAATCGTCCATTGCCGCAACAGCGAAGACTCGAGTGGGCATCCCTGTGTCGAGCGACTCCTGTCTCGTCACTGGGATGCATCGGTTCATCCTTCCGCCCGTGCTCCCGGGTCAAACACCGACGCGGACCATCGAGGGAGAGTGCACGACTTGCGGGCTCGTGCGGCGTTTCGCCGGCTCACCCTGGGCTGCGAAGAAGAAGGACTCTGCCACTAAGGCCATTGTGCTCCCGGACATTCCGCCGGTGATCGAGTCGGACGAACCGGACTTTGATGTTGCGTTCGACGCGCTGAACCACGTCGGTACCGGATCGTTCGCAACAATCGAGCAGGTCGTTGCCCAAATCGAAGGCTCGGGCCGCTTTGCCGACTCCTTCCTCCGGCGGCTTGAGGTCGTGGGGCACGTCGATGTCGCCAGAGACGACTATCTCCAGGTGAAGGAGTGGGCCGTCAACGCGTCGACACTAGTGCCTACGGGTGACGAGCGGTGGGTCCTCGTCGGTTCGCGATCGGGAACACTCCTGGCCCAACTTGCAGATATCGTTGACGGCTACGCGAAGGTGACTACGGCCGTTGACGCCGAGCTTTCCCGGGTCGAAGTCGCTGGTAAATTACCCATTTCGGACCTGACGGGAGCGGGGTTCACCGTGCTTGAGGTTTCGCCAGCCAAGACCATCGCGGAGGCGCTGCCTGCACTCGGCGATGTGGCGAAGTCGCTCAAGAGGGTCATAGTGCCGATCCACCGGTCGGCGGAGTTCTGGGACACCACTTCGGCCTCGTGGCAACAGACCGGGTCGCTCGTCAAAGTCGGCGCCTACCGACTTAAGGACTTCGGCTCGATCTATGCGATCCGCACGGCCGAAGACATTTCGAGTGGAACGATCGGACTCGGGAACGCCCAGGTCGTGAAACACATCGCGAATATGTGGGCCGGCGATCCCTTGGTCGGCTACAACGCTCGCAGCGGGTCGGTAGTTACTCCGTTGGGCGCGGACCTGCCGGCGCTGTACGGGCGTGCGCTCGCTCTGTGCTCGGGACGAGCTCCGCGCGAGATTGTCCATCACCGTCTGCTTCAGTACCCAATGGTCCCGCGCGACGTCGCGGGCATCGTCCACGAACGGGTGAGTCGGTGAGCCCTATGTCGTTCCCAACGCCCGTGACGATTGCCGACGATCTTCGTGATGCTTTCCTTCGCTACATCGACACCGCCTATGCGTTGCGAGATCAGGCACTCGCCGACAAGCGGCGCCGTCTCTTGCTCGAAGGGCAGGGGAACTTGTTCGCGCCACTGATGCTTGAACCAGTGCTTCCGTATGACGGCGTTGCTTCTGTCGCCGAGGCCGCGAGCCAAACGGGGGTTGATGCGCGCGATCTTGGCGACGTAGTCGCGGCGGTCTTTGGGGTGACACCTGACGCGCTCCGGGGCATCAAGCTGCGCAAGCATCAAGTGGCTGCACTCGCAACGCACTTCACGTCTGGTGTCGGCCACAACCCAGTCATAACCTCGGGCACCGGCTCCGGCAAGACGGAGTCCTTCCTGATTCCGCTTCTGACGCGTATCGCGGACGAGAAGCGGTCGCTGGCCGCTCTCCCCCCGGTGCACGAGTGGTGGGATCTCAACAAGCAGACCGACAACTGGCGACCGACGCGGGAATTGGGGGCGAACTCGGCGGCAGTCCGATCGGTGATCCTCTACCCGACCAATGCGTTGGTCGAGGACCAAGTCGCGCGGCTACGGCGCGCTGTGCGCGGACTGAGAGATCAAGAGTCACCCGTGGACCTATGGTTCGGTCGCTACACCGGAGCGACACCGGGCTCAGGTGGAGTCCCAACAGGAAAGGTCTCCGCGCCTGCGACGGCTGACGCGGCCCGGGACATGCGAGCGCTTTCGCGTCTGAACGAACGGCTTGCTGAACTCAACGATCCAGACCTCATGGCCCAATTCCAGGACCCCTACGCAGGCGAACTCGTCACTCGCTGGGACATGATCGCCACGCCGCCGGATGTTTTGGTCACGAACTATTCAATGCTCAACGTCATGCTAATGCGAGACGTCGAGGAGCCGATCTTCGAGTCGACGCGGCTTTGGCTTCAGCAGTCCTCGAGTCACGTTTTCACGCTTGTCGTCGATGAACTGCACCTGTATCGCGGCAGCACCGGGGCCGAAGTCGGGATGGTCGTCCGAAACTTGGCATCGAGGCTTGGGCTCGAGAAGTCGTCCGACCAGTTCAGGATCATCGCCACAAGCGCGTCGCTCCCCGGAGACGACTCGGGCCTCGAATATCTCGAGCGGTTCTTCGGAGTCGATCGATCCTCCTTCCGAATTGAGCCGGGGCAGCCAAGAGCGCTTGAGCCAGGCGCGGTGCCGACTGCGGCCGATGTGTTGAGCATCTACCCGGATGAGCTGGCGGAAGTGGCCGCCAGGGATCGTTGGGCAGAGACAATCGCCGCCGCATGTAGGGAAAGCGGTGGCCAACAACCGAAGGCGACTCGCATCGACACCGTTGCGGCACGCCTGTTCGGGAACGACTCGTCCGCCTCCCTTGCGCTTGCGGCGATGCTTACTGGTCTCGCGGACGCGGTGAAGCCAGCTATCCAGTTTCGCGGGCACGTGATGATGCGGGGAATGCGCGGCCTTTGGGCCTGTTCCGACCCGGCGTGCCCTGGCGGCACCGATTCAGAGCCTCGAAGAATTGGCCGGATGTACGACACCCCGAGATCGACCTGCGCCGACTGCGGAGCGCGCGTGCTTGAGCTCCTCTATTGCTTCGAGTGCGGCGATGTCAGCCTCGGAGGCTACGTCGTGGATCGCCCAGATCGTGGCGCTGTCGTGTTGTCCACTACCCCTATCGCGCCCGGTGAGAACTCAGGCGACTTCGTGTACCGGAGGAACGATCGTGAGTACCGATGGCTCTGGCTCGGATCGCCGGTTCCCGACGCACCCAGCAGGCACAAACTTCCAGTCGATATTGACGAAAACCAGGCGACCATCGAGACCAACTTCGGCGCAGCGACCTGGAACCCCAAGCTCGGCTCGCTGATCCTTGGCAACTCTCCCGGTGGCATCCCAGCGGTAGTTCTCAGTCACAACGCGGGCGATGACAGCGGTCTGGCATTGCCGGCGCTGCCAGAAGCCTGCCCTCGCTGCGGAGGCAGTCAGGACAACCGAGACGCAGCGGTCTACTTCGCCGGCAATGTCCGCTCGCCGATTCGCGCACACACGTCAGGTCGCGCGCAACTGAACCAAATGGCGGTATCCCAGTTGTTCCGCAGCCTTGGGTCCGAGGCGGCGGAGTCGAGGACGATCGTCTTCACCGACAGCCGCGACGACTCCGCACGCATCGCAGCAGGAATCGCGCTCAATAACTTCCGCGACCAAGTGCGACAGGTAGTAAGGCAGCTGCTCCACGGGCGAGAGAATCCAGTGCCCATACTGCGTGAATTGATTCGTGGCGAACTCGCTGGAGACGATCTTCAGCGTGCCGAGGAGTTACGTGCCAGCCGTCGCGAGTTGTTCGACAAACTCCGACTGGAAAGCCTTGGTGTCGCCGACTCAGCAGATGTGGCGATGATTGCTGCAGCAGAACGGGAAGCCGAATCCCTTCCCTGGGCGACACTCGTTCACGACGCCGAGCGGGCGATGCTCAAGGTTGGCGTGAATCCGGCAGGTCCCGGACCCTCTGTCGCCGAGAGCGAGGGCGACGCGCCGTGGTATCGCGCCTACGAGCCGCCAGTGCTTGGCTCGTGGGAGCCGCTAGCCGACGCAATCGCGCGGCCGATCAGACAGGACCGTTACCGACTCACAGCGACGGCAATCGCGGAGGCCGTGTTTGATCGCGCCTCGCGTGACCTGGAATCGACCCGGCTAGGCGTTGCCAGGGCACGGCCGCTCGCGCCCGACAACTGGGGCTTCTCGGCCGAGACGGCAGGGGACGTTGCGGCGAGTGTCATTCGTCTATTGGGAATCGCGAAGCGATTCGAGGGTGGGTACGTGGCTCAATCTAGCTCGGCGCCGAGGGCCGTAGGCACCTACCTCAAGCGAGTTGCCGCGAGGCATCAAGTGGACTGGCAAGCGTTGGTGTCTAGCGTCGGAGAGTTCCTTCGGGAGAGCAGCATCGTCGATGAGAGTTGGGCGCTTAGGACCCAGACGGGGCAGGACGCTCTCGAACTAAGAACGCCAGGTGAAAAGGTCTGGGTCTGCGACAACTGCGCGACGACCCACCTGCATCCCTCGGCTGGTGTTTGCACCAATGAGGAATGCCCGAACGGCGACCTTCATGAGGAGGATTGGTCTGAGGAATTTGACTACTATGGGTGGCTCGCCTCGCAGCCACTTAGGCGTATGAGAGTGGCCGAACTCACCGGTCAGACGCGACTAGCCGACCAGCGGGCTCGACAGCGCTTGTTCAAGGGCGCGGTGCTCCCGGCGCCCGCTGAGAGTGCGCTCGCTGATCCTCTTGACCTGCTTGCGGTCACGACGACGATGGAGGTTGGCGTCGATATCGGCTCGCTCCGCGCTGTCGCGATGGCGAATATGCCGCCCCAGCGCTTCAACTATCAACAGCGAGTCGGTCGGGCTGGACGTTCGGGTCAGCCGTTCTCATTCGCCGTCACCGTCTCGCGGGATCGAGCCCACGACGACTACTACTTCCAGGCGCCGGAGAAGATGACCGCGGCCGATCCGCCGCCACCGTTCATCGACTTGTCGCGGCCGCGGATCGTTCGCCGGGTGATCGCGGCAGAGCTTCTCCGACGGGCCTTCCTTGCCAATCAGAGTCCGCCGCGCCGAACCGGCGATAGCATCCACGGCACGTTCGGGTTGACGAGTGACTGGCCGCAGAGACGCGCGGACGTGGAGGCATGGCTCCAGATATCCGACGACGTTCCGACTGTCTGCGCCCGGTTCAGTGCCTACACGGCGCTCGATATTGATGACCTCAAGATCTGGGCGCAGCACGGTCTTGTGAGCGAGATCGACGAAGCCATAGGTAACCCCTACTTTCAGCACTCCGAACTGAGCGAACTGCTCGCCAACGCCGGCGTTCTCCCGATGTTCGGCTTCCCCACCCGGGTGCGAACGCTCTACTCGAAGCCGCTGCGTGGTGCTGGAGATGCCGAAAGGCATGCCGTTGCCGATCGCGACCTGGGCATGTCCATCACGGCATTCGCTCCGGGGGCAGTCGTCGTAAAGGACGGCGCCGAGCATCTTGCAGTGGGTTTCGCTGCCTACGCCATCGTCGGGAAGAGCGCTCGGGCGCGGGACCCTCTCGGCGTCGCGCTCCCAGTTCATCGCTGCAGCCAGTGCGGCAGCCTCGACACGCGCCCGACCGACGAGTCGCTCAAGTGCTCGGTGTGCGGCGAAGAGATGAGAGCGTTCGCGCTCTACCAACCAGAGGGCTACCGCACTATCTACAGCCAACCGGACTACGACGACTCGCACATCACTCCCATGTACGCGGGTTATTCCGAACTCTCGACAAACACACAACTCGGGCAGGAGGTGAGGCTCCACGCAATCTCGCTTCGACTTCTCGAGCAGGCCGAGGTCGTCGCCGTGAACGACAACAATCGGAAGCTTTTCGATCTGAGCCGTCAGTCAGATGGATCGGTGATCGCCCAGAATCGAGATCTCTACAGGCGCCCACTGCCCCCGTTCATGCGAACCGGTGGGCAACTCCTCGACCCTGCAGCAATCGGCGAAGTCCGTCGTACCGACGTACTTCTGCTCGGCCTCGATGGTCTGGCGCTTCCCGACGGTGTCGTTGCCACGCTGCCCTGGGGGTGCCCGGCGGGCAAGAGTGCGTTGCTTTCGTTTGCCGAGCTGCTCCGAAACGCTGCGAAAGAGTATTTGGACATCGAGCAGTCGGAACTTGAGGTTGGCCTTCAGCCGGCACGCAGCGCATCTACCGTGTCGGCACGAGTGTTCCTTGCCGACGCCCTCGACAATGGCGCGGGGTATGCACTTGAGTTGGGCAAGACTTCGACGTTCGCGAATCTGCTCGAGTCCATCCGGGAAACGACAGGTCGGAGCCTGCGCGAGAGCCAGCACGGCACGGCCTGCACCTCCTCGTGCCCGGGGTGCCTTCGCAATTACGAAAATCGCTTCGACCATTGGGCATTGGACTGGCGGCTCGGGCTCGACGTAGTAGATCTTGTGCTCGGCAGGAGCCTCGACTTGACCCTCTGGGACGACCGAACCTCTGCGCTCACACAGAGCTTCGTCGCTGCTTATGGCCCGCACCACCGAATCGAGCGGCACACGGTCAATGGACTGCCTGCGATTGTCTCGCCGGAGGGCGCCGGTGCAGCTGTCATCATCGGACACCCGCTTTGGCGACATGAGGAAGTGCATTGGAATCCCGCGGTTCTGCGGGCCTCGACCGAGCTCCGGGGGCGGGGTCTGTCTCACGTCACCGTGTCCGATACGTACGTCCTCGACCGGACACCGATCAAGCTGTTCAATGCCTTGCTCGGGCACTGATGGTTGATCACGTTGGAGCTGGACGTGCTGACCTCGTGAGCGAGAACTGCGCGCTCCCGCGATCTGGATGGCTCTCTTGCAGTCGTTGAAGGCGTGTAGACAGTGCGGCGAGCAGTGGGGGCGCACTCGCCGGGCAGGCGCGCGAAACGGGCATTTTGGGTGGGAAGATCGGTTGCGAGAAAGTGCGCAATGTAGGCAACTCCGCCACACAGACGGTCGGTGCCATCCACGGTTCGCCCGGAAGCACTGGATTCGAGGGTTGTTGCCGGCGCTGGACTCCAAGTGTGAGAGTTCCTCAGCGACGGTTTCCTGCGTCGCCGTCGGTGCGAAGGTGCGTCGGGAGATCGATCCTCCCTACCGTTTACGCCTGAGAGGAGGAGCGGTTCCATGAAGTGGCTCGGCGGCACCCTCGTCTTCCTCGCCGAGCTCGCCATGTACGCAGGCCTGTTCTGGTGGGGCTACGTCACCTTCGACGGCTTCTGGCGCTGGCTCATCGGCCTCAGCATCCCGTTCTTCGTCTCGGTGTTCTGGTCCCTCACGCTCTCGCCCAAGGCTCCGCGCCCACTTCCAACGCCCGCGAAGGTCACCACCAGACTCGTGCTCCTGCTCGCCGGCGCGGCCGCCTGGTGGCTCGCGGACCTGCCGCTCGCCGCAATCGCAACCGCGGCGTCGGCCCTGGTAGGGACCGCCATAGCCGCCAAGTATCCCATCGACGAACCGGGCGTCGGCCGGTCACAAGGAATGGACTCAGACGACACCACGTTGCCGCCTGCATGACCACGAAGCACACACAAACGCTAGGAATCATCGGCGCCGGCCACATCGGCTCCAACGTCGCCCGCGCCGCCATCGCGGCGGGCTATGACATCGTCATCTCCAACTCTCGCGGCCCGGAAACCCTGACGGATCTCGTCGAAGAACTCGGCCCCAATGCCCGCGCCGCCACGGCAGCAGACGCAGCGGAAGCAGCAGACTTTGCGCTCGTCGCCGTCCCGCTCGGCCGCTACAAGGAGGTCCCGGTCCAGGGCCTCGCGGGCAAGGTCGTGATGGACGCGAACAACTACTACCCGCAGCGCGATGGCCGCATCGCCGAACTCGACAACAACGAGACCACCACGTCCGGGCTCCTGCAAGCCCACCTCCCCACCAGCAAGGTGGTGAAAGCCTTCAACAACATCCCCGCCAAGGACATCCCCACCACCGGAAGCCCCGCCGGTGCGCCGGGTCGTCGCGCCCTGCCCATCGCCGGCAACGACGCCGACGCCCGCGCCCAGGTCGCCAAGTTCCTCGATGACATCGGCTTCGATGCCGTGGACCTTGGCACGCTCGACGAGTCTTGGAAGGTGGAGCGGGACACCCCCGCCTACGTCAAGCGCACCACGGCCGACGAGCTCAAGGACCTCACCGCCAACGTCAATAGGGTGCAACAGCGCTAGCGAGCCGCAGCGTCGTCCCTGCTAGCATCGCGATACGTAACACGACGACCAGCGCAGGGGGGACCATGAAACGAACGCTGACGAGCCTCAAGTTTGTGCCCGTCTACGGGCTCGTAGCGCTGCTTATTTGCGCGTTCGTTAGCGGCGCGCTGATTGGCGCGCGCTACCAGGAGGGCGGTGACTACACCGAGAGCGCGGTGCCCTCGAGCTGGCTTATGGGCGGCCTAGAGACCGTTGGCATGGCGCTTCTCGCCGGTGCGCTCCTGCTCATCGCCGCCGCCCTCAGGTACTTCGCATACGCGCGCATCGAGAGCGCGACGGGCCCGCAATGGTGGCTCACCGTTCCAGCGATCGCACTCGAGGCCGTGCTGACCCTTGTGCCCGCATGGGCGCTCTGGGTCGCCACCGAGCCCATCGTGGACGCGGGCTTTGCGATCATCTTCTACATCGAGGTGAGCGTTGTGGCCCTTGCGTTGAGCATCGCCATCAGGATCGCCGCGCTCGTCGTGGCGAGAAGCAAGGCTGCCGCCGCTCCGGCGGCATAGACGGCCCGACGCTAGGGTCGCCTCATGCGCACAGGCTCGCTCACGCTCGGCGACGGGCGCACGCTCCAGTTCTACGACGTCACTCCGGAAGCCACCGATCACTTGCCTGTGATCTGGCACCACGGCAGTCCAAACGTCGGCGAGCCGCCGGAGCCCCTCTATCAAACCGCGGCAGAGCTCGGCCTGCGCTGGATTGGCTACGACCGCCCTGGCTATGGCGGGTCGAGCGCCCAACCCGGCCGCAGCGTCGGGCAGGCTGCGCATGACGCCCAGGCCGTAGCTGACGCCCTGGGCATTGAGCGCTACGCCGTGCTGGGCCACAGCGGGGGAGGCGCGCACGCGCTCGCGTGCGCGGCGCTCACCCCGGAGCGGGTGATCGCGGCCGTGAGCATCAGCGGGCTCGCGCCGTACGGCTCCCGCGGGCTGGACTACTTCGCGGGAATCAACCCGGGCGGAGAGGCGGAACTTCACGCCGCGGCCCAGGGCGAAGCGGCCCTAGCAAAACACCTCGAGACAGCAGAGTTTGACCCAAGCATGTTCATCGAGAGCGACTGGGAGGCGCTCAACGGCGACTGGGCGTGGTTCAACCACGTGGTGGGGCTCGCGGAGGCGAGCGGACCGCAGCCGTTCATCGACGATGACCTCGCGTCCGTCGGCGACTGGGGCTTTCACCCCAGCGGCATCCGCGTGCCAACACTCCTGGTACATGGCACGGACGACCGCGTCGTTCCCGTGACTCACGCCCGCTGGCTCGCCGAGCACATCGACGGCGCCAATCTGCTCGAAGTGCGCAACGCCGGCCACATCTCCGTCATGCGCCGCGCCAACGAGGCGCTCGAGTGGATAGCGGCCACCGCCCACCGCGACAACGCCTAGCGCGCCAAAGCGTCACACGAAACATCACACGCCCGCTCACACGGGCGGTCACACGCGCGCCGGAAAACATGACCGTGTCACTAACAGATAAGGACACGATCATGGAACTCAAGTTCATGACAGACAGGCTGGCCGAGGTCATCCTCGTTGCTGGAACGACAGCGGTCAAAGAGGAACTCACGGCGCTCGCCGCACGCGTCAAGCACGTGCAGCCCGGCGCCGCAGCGGCGCTCGTCGACTGGGAAGGCACGGAGGCGGCGCGCGAGCGAGCCTTCGCGGTCATCCGCAATCGACAGCGAGAGCGCGAAGAAGCATTCAGCCGCATGAAGGACGCCCAAACGGCCTTCATGATGACCCGCGGCGTACGCTGAGCATTCGTAAGTCACATCCGCGCAGGGAGGGGAGGCCCCGCTCGTGCTGACCGTGCGACTGCTCGGCAAGCCGCGCCTCAAGCGCGACGGCGTCCACGTACCCGGCCCACGTGGCCACAAGTCGTGGGCGCTTCTCGCGCGCCTGGTCCGGTCGCCGGATCCTGTCTCGCGCCAAACGCTCGTCGACGAACTCTTCTCCCAAGCGGACGACCCCATGGCGGCGCTCCGCTGGAGCCTTGCCGAGTTGCGCCGCCGCTTGGGCGCGCCGGAGATCCTGCACGGCGACCCCCTCACGGGTGACCTCGGACCGGGTATCGAGGTTGACGTCACCGTCGCCGCTCGCGGCCGCTTCGTTGGCCCGCCGCCGGAGGGCAAACTGCTCGAGCGCGTCGAGGTGCGCGACAGCGCCACGTTCGAGACTTGGCTGCTCGTTGAGCGCGAGCGCGTGGACGGCGAGATCCTCTCCGGCATCCGGGAGGCCACGCTGCGCGCTCTCGCCGCCGGCAACGCCGACCAGGCGATCGACCTTGCGCGCTCGATGATCGCGCGCGACCCCTTGCAAGAAGGCCCGCACGTGCTGCTCGTGAGCGCGCTCCTCGCCTCCGGCAGGCCCGACGCCGCGGCCAGGCAGGCGGAGGCGAGCCACGCCATGCTCACGCGAGAGTTGGGGGTCACGCCCAGTCGCGCACTGAGAGACGCTGCCCGCCCGACGCTGCGGCCGGATCACGCTGGCGTCTCGCCTCGTGCTCATGCCGTCACGCTCCGCGATGCCGCCCTCGATGCTCTCTCCGCCGGAGTCGCCGAAGCCGGTGTCCAGCAACTTCGCTCGGCGGCCGCCTCCGCTCACGAGGCGGGAGACCCCAAACTCGTCGCCGAGTGCCTGCTTGAGCTCGGAATCGCACTGGTCCACTCCATTCAGAGCCACGACGACGAGGGTTCGGTGGTCCTGGGAAGCGCAGTCGCCGTCGCAACGGATGCGGCCCTGGACGACATCGCCTCCCGCGCGATGTCCGAGTTGGGCTACATCGACCTCATCGCTGGTCGCCGCGTGACCGCAGCGATGCACCTTGCGTGGGCGCGCGAGCTTGCCGGCAGCGACCACGACCTCCTGTCCTCTGTTGCCGCATGCGAGGCGATGTACCTCCACGACGGCGGCCACCTAGACCTGGCCGTGGAGCGCTTCCGTGAGTCCATCGCCAGCGCGGTCGCCGCGGACAAGCCGCGGCGCCAGGCGTGGGCGTTGGGGGTCGGCGCGCGCACGCTTTACTGGCTCGGCGACTACGCGCAGGCGAGGCAGTGGGTGGACCAGTCGCTCGAAATTGTCCGCTCGGAGCGCTGGGCCGCCTTCCGCCCTTGGGCCGAGTCGTGGGGTGCTCACGCGGATCTTCGGCTTGGCCGCGACCCCGCGCGCGTGATCGAGGAGCTCGAGTCCACATTCGCGCTCTCGTGCCAACTGGGCGACGCCTGCTGGCAAGGCATCTCCGCGAAGGCCATGGGAATTGCCCACGAGGCGAATGGAGACCGCGAGAACGCCGAGCGTTGGCTGCGCACCGCAGCAGCTTCTTGCTCGCGCCTCACCGACGCGTATGTCTGGGTGCGAGCGGACGTCGCCCTTGCCCATGCCGAACTGGCTCTCAAATGGGGTGACTTGGCCGCCGCTCGCGAGCACGCGACCGAGGCGCGCCTCATCGCCGCCCGCGCCGGCCTGGACGGGATGCTCGCCCATCCCGTGGTGCGCGACTATTCGGATGCGCCCGTGCCGGGGAAGTACTCGTCGACTGCCTTGGCGTAGTCGTCGAACGTTACGAATAGCAGGGTGTTTCCATTGGGCTTCACAAGCTTATACATCCAGTCGCCCTTGCTCGGGTTCACTGCGGCGTCGAGCGACTCCGGCGTGGGCGCGCCGACCGCGCTCGGCGGCAGTCCCTCATACATGAACGTGTTGTACGGGGTGTCGACTGCCCAGCCGTCGTCGCCGACCGGCTCGGTGTCCGCATGCAAGTAATAGGCGAGCGGCGACTCGATCTCGAGCTTCATCCCCGCGCCGAGTCGATTGACCAGCACTCGAGCCACCGAACCCTGTTCCGCGAGCACGGCCGCCTCGGCCTGGACGATCGAGGCGAGGATGACGGTGTCCAGCCATTGCTCGCGCGGCACGCCGGCGGACTGCAGGTGGGTCGTCATCGTCTCGACCATCTGCACGGCCGCGGCCTGAAGATTGGTCTGCTCGTCGAAGCCATAGTCCCCCGCGAGCACCCAGCCTTCCGGATTGCCGTTCGCCTCGGGCGGCAGCGCGTTGATGAGCGCGGCCATCGCGTCATCCCCGGGGCTGCCGACGGCGTTCTCCAGGGCCACAGCGATGTCCTCGATGCGCTCCTGCTTGCCCACGGACACTGTCGTGATGGCGGGCGCGGCATCGCTCGCCGAAGGTGTGGGCGCCGCTGGATTCGCCGTGGCCGGAGGTACGGGACCGGGCACGCCCGACTGGGCGACCGCGAACGCGACACCGCCCGCCGCGGCCACTCCCGTGACGGTCAGAAGCGACGAACGCACGGCACGATCGCGGCGCACTCGTCGTGTCACGCCGGCGTGCCCGCGCGCGAGGCGCGTGCTCGCGAATCGCGCGGCTCCGTCCTGTTGAAGCCGCTCCAAGAGCTCATGTGCCTCGTTCATGACTACCTTCCCTCCCACACCGGAACGGTCTCCGTTTGAGTGAAATCGACGTCCAACTGCAGTTGCCGCAGCTTGGCCACGCCGTCAGCCGTGTACCGCTTCACCGAGCCGACGGCGAGGCCCAGTTCCGCGGCGATGCTCGCCACGGGCATGTCTTCGAGATAGCGGAGCACCACGCATGCGCGCTCGCGCGGTGGCAATGTCAGTAGCGCGGCGTGAAGGTCGGCGACCGCCGCCGACGCGGGCGCGTGGTCTGGCGTCGTCGCTGGCTCGAGTCCCTCCTGGGTGACGGTGCGCGGCCGGGCGGCCGAGCGTCGGCCCGAATCAATGAAGGCGCTGGAAATCGCGCGCTTGACGTAGGCGTGAGCCGAGTTGAGGTCGCGAGAGCCGCGGCCAGAGCGGAAGGTGCGGACAAGGGCGTCCTGCAGGAGGTCTTCGGCCGCGTCCGCGGATCCGGTGAGCACAAACGCATAGCCGAACAGCGCGGGACCACGCTCGCGCACGAGCGCGTCGAGCGTGCGCGACCAGGTGCTCATCGGTCCAGTGTCCCCGTCATGACAGCGAATACGCGTATCCACAGGCTTTGGTTGGGTGTCGGTGCAAACCCGTACGCTTCACGCATGAACCTGCCCGCCTACACGGTCACGCGGAAGCCCGTGAAGTACACGCGCATTCGCGTCCACGCGCCCGACGGCCGGGTCACCGTGACCGCACCTCGCCACGTGAGCGAGCGGGAGATCGCTGGGTTCGTAGCCAAGCAGGCGGCGTGGATCGCCAAGCATCAGGAGCGCATTGCTGCCGCACCGCCCCCTCCCGAGGCGAATCCCGTTCCGGAGGAGCTGCGCCCGGTGCTGTACGCGCGGATCGGGCCTCTTGTCGAGTACTGGGCCGATCGCATGAGCCTTGCGCCGCCCACGTTCTCGGTTCGGCGAATGAAGACCAGATGGGGCACCTGCAATATTCAACGCCGCCACATCACCATCGCGCTCGAGCTTGCCCGGCGCGACGACGAGCTCCTCGAGTACGTCATCGTCCACGAGCTCACGCACCTCATCGAGCGCGGGCACGGCGCCGAGTTCAAGGCGATCATGTCGCACTACCTGCCGGAATGGCACAAGCTGCGAGCACGGCTCAACGGGCGCTGAAGCTGAGGGTCAGGCGTCCGCGAGCCAGTGCTCGAGCTCGTCTGCGGGCATGGGGCGTGCAATGTAGTAGCCCTGCGCATAGTCGCAGCCCCAGCCAACAAGCTTGTCGAGGATCTGTTGGTTCTCCACTCCTTCGGCCGTGCACTCGATGTCGAGGTCGCGCGCCGTGGAGATGAGCGACTCGACGAGAGCGCTCGCAGCGTCGGAACGCTGCACTTTGCGCACGAACCGGGTGTCGATCTTCACCTCGTTGAAGGGCAACGCGGCCAACCGGGCAGCCGTCGAATAGCCGGTGCCAAAGTCGTCGATGACGAGGTGGAATCCCTCGGCCTCAAGGCCGCGAAGCGCAGACAGCATTGCCGGATCGTCGGCGAGCGCGGACGTGTGGCTCAGTTCCAGGGCAACGCGCTCGGCTGCGACGCCGAACCGCGCGCAGTCCTCTCGCAAGTGCCCAAGGAGGGCCGCGTCTTTGAGTTCCGCTGCGGAGAAGTTGATCGAGATTCGCTCGCGCGTGTCGGGCCGCGTCGTGCCCAGCCACTCGAGCGCGTTCGAGGTCACGGCTTGTGTGATCGTGTGAAGGAGGCCCTGGGCCGCGGCGTACGGCACGAACGTTCCTGGGGGAATGTGCCCCAGCGTCGGGTGATCCCACCTGGCAAGCGCCTCAAAGGCCACCGGCACCCCTGTCTCGCAGGAGATCTTGGGCTGGTAGACGTTCCGCAGCTCGTGGTGGGTGATCGCATGCTGCAGCGCTTCAGCGAGTTGCGCCTCCGACCAGCCCTCGAGTGGGTCCGCTACGCGCTCCACTGATTCCAGCGCGTGCGGATTCCGCGCGAGCGCGGACAGCACATGGCCACGAGCAAACGGCTTGCGAAGAATGCCCGCATGCACCAGTCCCTTTGCTGCGCCAATTTCCCTTGCGGCGCGTATTCCGCCGCGATTCGCGCCGCTCATCAGCACAATTCCGGCCCGCGATCGCGCCTCGGCTAGGCGATCGAGCAGTTCAACCGACTGGGGCGGATCGGCCACGATGTCAACGAAGGACAGCGCGGGGAGCCACGACTGCGCCCACTCCACGAACGTGTCCGGGTTCGCTGTGGTGCGGGCCTCGAAGCCCTCCTGCTCCAGCAGGATCGCAAGACTGCGCGACAGTTCTGCGTCAGCGTCAAAGATAGTGACGCGGCGTAACTGCGAGGTCATCGCGCCCCCAGCCCTCAGTCGCGGGAAGTACTTAACTTTGAGCGTAAGCGCAGCGAGTCAATTGGGAAATAGGGAGTACGGGTAATAGCGAGTGGAATTCCTCACTCTTTGTGCGCGTCTCCGCGTCAATTGGGGGACGTGATGTCGCCCGTGGGCTGGGCCTCGAAGGCGTCTCCTAGCTGCACGAGCAAGGAGCGCGACCCGCTGGGGGAGTCCTCGTGGACGCGGCCCCACAGTGTGATGCGATACGAGTCGCTGCCGGTGAGAATCTTGTAGAGCCGGTCGTCCGTCGCGTCGCCCCGCAGGGTCATAGACCCGCTCCACGAGTCACCGGGCTCGATCACTTGCGACTCGACGCTCGAGTCCAACAGCGCCGTCACGGTCCCCGCGCCAGCCCACATGGTTTCGCCCACGAGAGCGTTCGAGTAAGCCGAGATGCTGCCAGAGTCCGCGTCGGGATCGGTTTCGAACCAGATGAACACCGAATCGGTGTCGAGCGCGAGCGCCCACGCGGTGTCGTTGCGCAGCGTGTAGCTGTACGTGAGTTGAGCGGCACCGTCCGAGGTTCCGGAGGCAACGTAGGCCCTGACGGGAGTCAGATACGCGGCGGATGCCTTGAACCACACGGACTTGCAGTCTTCGACGGTCTTGGCGTGCGGCGCGGTCGGGTCGTCGGCGTAGGCCACACGGGGGTCATCCGTGGCTTCATCGTGACTACAGACCATCCCCGTGGTCGAATACGCGTCCTGGTCCCCCTTCGCCCGTGGTCGCGCGAGCGACAGGAGGTCGTTGATGGTCCAGGGCTCGGCTCCATCTGCGTCGCCCGCTGCCGCAGTGGGTGTCACCGATCCAGCGGGATCGACTCCCACCGTGGAGTTTGCGGAGAACACATCCACCCCCCACATGACCCCGCTTACCAGGGCAAGCGCTCCAACAACTGACACCGCGCTCACCGTCGCACGGTGGGTGCGGACGCGCCGCGCTGCCGCGCCGATCACGGGATCGACCTCGGTGGTCTCGAAGTGCGCGCGGCCCTCGCTCGCCGCCTGGGCGAGCGACTCATGCAGGTCCGTAGTCATCGCCTTCCCTCCCTCACGTCCACTATCACCACGACCTCTTGATCGTCGTTGTCGATGTCATCCTCGGCGAGCCCAAAGTCGCCGTGCGTGCGCGACAAGCTAGCCACCGCGTCGGCCAGATAGCGACGTACGGTGCCCGGCTGTAGGCCCAATTCGCGCGCAATCTGGGTGGCATTGAGGCCGTCGAAATAGCGCATGACCACGCAGGCACGGGCACGCGGGGGCAGGCTCAGCACGGCCTCGTGCAAGGCATTGCGCGTGTCCGACGCTGTGGTTGGGTCTTGCGCAATCGAGTCCGCGCTCCTGTGGTCACGTTGGGGGCGGACACTTGCGCGGCGGTGGCCGTCGACGAGCGCGGTCTGCATCGCGCGCTTGACGTAGGCGTGAGCGGCGTCGAGTGGCATGGCCCCGCGGGAGTGCCGGAACGCGCGGACTAAGGCATCCTGGAGCAGGTCATCTGCGGCGTGGTGGTCGCCGGTTAGCACATAGGCATAGCCGTAAAGCACTCCGCCTCGCTCGCGCACCAGCGTGTCCAACGTCTCCGCCCATGAACTCACGCGCATTGCCTCCCGCTAGCGCCGATTGTCTCACCGGCTAGAACGCACGCAGGTGGCGAAGTGTGGGGTGGAGGGTCGCTAACTCTCGGCGGTGGTGCCGACGACGCCGTCCTTGACGGTGTACTGGCTCTCGTCAGTCAACGACACGAGCACTTCTGTGTGCGCCCCTTCCGAACTCGAGCCGACGCGCATCAGCAGACCAAGTTCGAACGGCGTCTCACCCGCGAGAACCTTGCTCACCACGGCGCTGTCCGCAGCCGCCCACGTAGTGGAGCCCTGGATGCCGTCCTCCCCAGGCACGATCACGACGAGGTCTTCGCTCGAGTTGAACACGCCCAGCTGCGTCGTGTTCGAAGTCCAGGTGGTCGTGGCCGCGAGGCTCGTCTCCGTTGCCGCAACATCCTCCGCGAAGCCATCGGAGCCCGTTGTGAGTACGCCGATGACTCCGACGCGATCCACGAGTACCGGGTACGCGCCCGAGTCGATGCTCCAATCCAAGGTGACGGTTCCCGCCGCGGCGTCAACGGTGACGTCGGTAGTCAGCGTCAGTACGAGTTCGGCCGACAACCACACTGCTGCGCAGTCGGCCGTCGCCACGGCTTCCGGAGACGGATTGAGGTGCGGGTTGTCATCTCCCAGCTCGCAACGCACGCCAGCGGGGCCAGGGTAGGTAGAACCGCGGCTCCTATTGCTCGATTCGCCCACGAGGTAGGTCGAGTCGATTGTGCCCGCAGGCACCACTACTCCCGACGCGGAAGGCGTGGGAGCAGGGTCGCGGACAATCGCCGCCGCCGCGACTCCGAGCGCCAAGAGTGCGACCACGACTACCGCCGACCGCAAGAGGAACCTGCGACGCCGATTCACTCGTGCGCGATGCGTCACTGGCCAAATGATGTCCGTCATGTCTCGGCTGCCAAGCGACTCGACCCCCGCAGCGATTGCCGCGCTGGATGGTTCGCTTGGAGGCGACGCAGGCTGCTCCGAGCCCGCCGGCGCCTGATCGCCTGTTCGCAGCGCGAGCATCGCCTCGCGAACGACTGTGTTGGTCTCGTCGACCGTCGCGGGACCCGACCCCTTGCGGAACGACCGGTAGAGGGCCTCTTTCAGCAGAGCGTCCGCGGCATCGCGGTTGTCGGTGAGTGCGTACGCAAATCCATACAACTCGCGCCCGCGCTCGCGGATCAGTGCGTCAAGCGTCTTTGGCCACTGGCTCATTGTTGCCTCCCGGAGTGAGCGAGTCTGCCACGAATGACTGACAAGGTGCAGAGCCTGCGCGGCTGTTCCTCAATCTCGAGGGATGTGCCAGAATGAACGCGATGTACACCGCAACCATCATTCCGTAGCGCGTCGGCCTTCCCCCGACGCGCAGCCTCCCGCACCCTGGGAGGCTTTTTTGTTGGGATGATGGCCGCGGCGATTCACACCGAGGAGCAAACGATGACGGATCTCACCGTCGAGGTCTACGACACCACCCTGCGCGATGGCGCGCAGCAGGAGGGCATGAACTTGTCCGTCGCGGACAAGATGGCGATTGCGCCGCTCCTTGACGAGCTCGGGGTGGGCATCATCGAGGGCGGCTGGCCGGGTGCGGTTCCCAAGGACACCGAGTTCTTTGCCCTGGTACACAAGGAGTTGACGTTCAAGAACGCGCAGTTTGCCGCGTTCGGCATGACCCGGCGCGCGGGCTCGACCGCCGCGGCCGACCCCCAGGTGCGTGCGCTGCTCGACTCCGAGGCTCCCATCATCACGCTCGTCGCAAAGACCGACATCCGGCACGCCGAGCGCGCGTTGCGCGTCAGCGGCGACGAGAACCTCGCCATGATCGAAGAGACGGTTGCGTTCCTCGTGGGCGAAGGTCGCCGCGTGATCCTCGATGCCGAGCATTTCTTCGACGGCTTCCGATTTGATCCCGAATACGCGGTGCGTGCCCTGCTCGCGGCGGAGGCGGGCGGTGCCTCCACTTTGGTGCTGTGCGATACCAACGGCGGCATGCTGCCCGACGACGTGGCTGGCATCGTCTCCACGGTACGAGGGCGCACGGCGGTTCAGTTGGGCATGCACGCCCACAACGACTCTGGTTGTGCGGTCGCGAACTCGATGGCTGCGGTGGCCGCCGGCGCTACCCACGTCCAGGGTTGCGTCAACGGTTACGGCGAGCGGACCGGCAACGCCGACATCATCGCGGTGGTCGCAAACCTTGAGCTCAAGCGCGGGGCGCTCGCGTTGCGTGGCAACGGTCTGGCCGAGTCCACGCGCATCGCGCACGCGATCTCCGAGATCACGAACATCGCGCCATTCGCGCGCCAGCCCTATGTGGGTGCGTCCGCGTTCGCACACAAGGCCGGCCTGCACGCCTCCGCGATCAAGGTGGATCCCGACCTTTACCAGCACACTCGCCCCGAGTACGTGGGCAACGACATGCGCATGTTGGTCTCGGAGATGGCGGGCCGCGCGTCCATCGAACTGAAGGGCCGCGAGCTCGGGTTCGACCTCACGGGCCAGACTGAACTGCTCGCGCGAGTGACCGAGCGCGTCAAGAACGCGGAGGCGTCCGGCTATACCTACGACGCCGCGGATGCGTCGTTCGAGCTGCTGCTGCGTTGGGAACTCGGCGAGGCGCCAAAGTATTGGGACGTGGAGTCGTGGCGCGTGCGCGTGTCATCGGCTCCTGGCAATCCGCGAGACGCCGACGCCGAGGGCGTCATCAAGCTGCACGCCGGCGGGGGAGAGCGCGTCATTTCGGTGGGCGAGGGCAACGGACCGGTCAACGCGCTGGACCACGCTCTACGGGGTGCCCTTGGTTCTGTGTATCCCGAGATCGAACGCTTCGAACTCGTCGACTTCAAGGTGCGCATCATGGACGCCTCGCACGGCACCGACGCTGTGACGCGTGTGCTGATCACAACCGTGGATTCCGAGACGGGGCTCTCGTGGCGCACGGTTGGGGTTGGCCCAAACATCATCGAAGCCTCGTGGGAGGCGCTCACAGATGCGCTCTTCTACGGCCTGCTCAAGCTGGGCGTGACGCCGAACCCCTGACTCGGGCCAGTCGCGCGGGAGGTGGGCTCAGAGTTCGGTGCGTCACACCACTGCGGGTCCTCGGCGCGCACGCAGTACGATTCTCGCGAAATCGGGGGCGCTAGCCCCACAAGTCTGAGGGGTGAGCACTTTGGCTCGAGCGCGCATTTCGGCTGTACTTATTGGCACGTTAGTCGGTGCCGTGCTGGTGGCGAGTCCGGCCGCCGCGGACGCGGATGCGCTAAGTCTCGATTGCAGCTACTACGGTGGGCCGTCGACTGGCTACAGCTTTACGGCGACGGTGACCGAGGCCGGAGCACCGTACACCGGGTCGGCCACCTTGGAGATCAATGCTGATCCAGACGGCGCAAACGTTTGGGTGAGTTCGGCGATCACAATCACCGACGGCAGCTACACCGCAGACGTCCCCTCCTTCTTCAGCGGGCACGACGCGGCGGATGTTGGGATTCGGGTAACTGCCGGAAGCGCGCAAGACACCTGTTTCGCGGCGTACGACCCCGTACTTGTCGACTACTCGGGTTCGCTCACAATCAACGCTGGTGAGACCGCCGCGATTCTGGCAGACGCCTTGCTTTCGAGCGCGGTCGAATCCGAGCCGATGCGTGCATCGCTCATGGTGAAGTCGGGTTCGGACTGGGTCGAGGTCGCCGATACGGCGGTGACATCGTTCGGACACTACGCGGTGCTCACGTATCGCCCCAACTACTCGCGAGACGCCTACGTCGAGATCTATTCGGCGCTGGACCAGCGGTATCTGGGTTCGTCCGACACCTTTACGATCAACGTGAAGCGCTCCACACCCACTGTTATCACGAGGCCAACGTCCGTCATCCAGGGCAAGACGGCGGCGATCGTCGCGGGATACGGCGACACGACTACGGCAGGCACGGCGCAACTGCAGGTCCTCTCCGGTTCTACGTGGAAGGCCGTTTCCAGCAAGTCGTTCACGCGAGGAGTGGTGACCTTTACGCGTTCGCAGAGTGCGACGTCGAAATATCGGGTGGCGTTCACTCCCAAGGGCAAACCGACGGTCTACACGTCGTATTGGACCATGACATACCTCCCGCTCTTCTCGATGAAGAGTCCCGGAACTATCAAACGAGGCGACTGGGCGGACGTCGACATCACCAACCGGTCTGACAAGTCAGGCACGATCAAGGTGCAGTATTACTCCAGTGGAGCTTGGCGCACTTATCGGTCGTACCACCAGGACGCAAAGATCTCGTTCACGATCACCATCCAGATCAAGGCGACGTACAAGTGGCGGATCCTCTTCGGCAACGCGGCATCTCCTAGCCTCACGGTGCGCACCAAGTGAATGCGCTGCGCCGCGTGTGCGCCGCGACCATCGCGACCCTCGTCGCGATGGCCGGGTTCGCCGTGCCTGCGAGCGCGGCCGTTACCGTCCAACTCCAGTGCTATTCCCCCAATTACAACTCGACGAGCTTGACGCTCCAGGGCGACTTCGTTGGCGGTTCATTTCCAACCACCCTGGTGGGCGGGCTCTCAGTGTCGTGGGACGGGGGCCAAACCTGGTACGCGACCGGTACCAACCTCACGGTGGCGGCCAACACACAGCGGGGCTACGCGACCCTGAGCAACGTCTTCGACGGCCGCCCCGCGTGGCCGCTGTTGGTGAAGTGGTCGACGACCGCCGGTTCTGCGACGTGCCAGGCGCAACATCAGCCAATACGGCTGTCAGTTTCAGGGCCCAACGTGATAGCCCACGGCGATCGCGTGAACTACTTGGTCGAGGCGGACGCGCCCACGGTGCCATGGATCGGTTCGCTGGTCGTGGTCGCGTTCCAATCCGACGGCTACACCTACAAAGAGATCGGTTCGGCCCGGATCACCGCGTGGGGCAGAGTCGCGCTACTCAGCGCTGCCCCTTCCCACACCGACGCGGTCGTCTTCGTGGTCTTTGACGAGGCAACGGACCCAGACCACGAATGGCCGTGGAGCGGCGAAGAGGTGATCTACACACACGTGACCCACTCGACACCGGAGATCGAATACAACAAGACGGTGGTCGCCGGTCAGTCCGTCAACATGAAGTTCTGGATGGGTGGCGAGAGTTCGTATGTGTTGGCCGACATCCAGCGATACAACGGCCTCATGTGGGTAGGCACCGGCACCGGCGGCGCGGCAGTCGCGACGGACGCGGCCACGCTGTCGTTCAAACCGACCGTCACGGGGAAGTACCGCGTCTACTGGTATGACGACAACAAGGCCTATGCCCCTCACACCACGTACTTCACGGTAACTGTTCTGCCGAAGGTTGCCCTCAGTGCACCTTCGGCCGCCAAGAAGGGGACTACCGTCACCTTCACGGTCAAGCACCCGCTGGCTACGTCCGGATCGGGAAAGCTCCAGTACCTGAGCGGCAAGACCTGGAAGACAGCGAAGACCTTCAGCCTCTCGAGCACGAAGACCACAAAGGTCTCGCTCAAAGTGACTGCCACTCACAAGTGGCGCGCGCTGATCGGCTCCACAGCGTCGGCCAGCGCAACGGTCACCGCCAAATAGCTACACCGCCGTGCCCACAAGCGTGCCGATGCCGTACGTGATGGCCATCGCGAGTGCGCCACCCAGGACGTTCCTGAGAACGCCGATGCGGCGCTTGGACTGACCGAGGCGAGCTGAGACGAAGCCGGTGGTCGCGAGCGCGATGATGACCACCGCGAATGTGGCGGGAATGCGCCACGTATCGGGAGCGAGCAGCATCGTCGCGAGCGGGAACAGCCCGCCAACGGTGAAAGCGATGAGGCTCGCGATGCCGGCGTGCCACGGGTTCACCAGCTCGTCGGGGTCGATGCCCAGATGCATTTTTGCGTGGATCGCGACCGGGTCGTGATCATGTTGCTCTTCCGCGGCGCGGCGAGCGGTCGCTTCCGACATGCCGGTCTCCATGTTGAGCCGAACCAGCTGCTCGAGTTCCCACTCGGGCCGCATCTCTTGCCATTTTGCTTCGCGGCGAAGCTGCGCGCGCTCTGCATCGCGCTGGCTCGAGACGGAGACGTACTCGCCGATGCCCATGCTCAGGGCGCCAGCGGCGATGCCTGCGATGCCCGCGGTCAACAAAACTCCGTCCGGCGGGTCTGCCGCCGCCACGCCCACGAGAAGCGCGGCGATCGAGACGATGCCGTCGTTCGCGCCCAGAACGCCTGCCCGCAGCCAGTTCAGGCGCGCGGAGATGCTCTCTTCTTCGACATGCTCCTCGATCACCCTCCAAGGGTAGGAACAGCCCGGCACGGCGCGCTAGGAAGGCGAGCCTGTCTTCGGCTGGGCGAACTTTCCTAAGCGTCCTGGAACGCTCTCACCTCGATAGGGAGCCCGGTCGCCTCGCTCGCCTGCGTTGCCCACGCGTTCGCCGCGTCATCGCCGTCGGCGCGAATGATCCAGAACCCGCCCATGGCTTCGCGGGTCTCGAGGTATGGGCCTTCGGTCACGAGAGGGGGCTCGGCGGCGGTGACGACTCGGGCCGTCGGCTCCATGCCGCCCGTCCACACGAGTGCCTTGTGCTCGCGCATCCGGTCAGTGAGGGCGCCAACGCGCGCCATGATCTCGTCGATGTTGTCCGGGACTGCGCCGGGCTCCATGGGGTAGAACATCGAGAGCAAGTAGTTGGTCATGATGCCTCCGTTTCGCATTGTCTACGAATGGGCCGTGCCATTTTCGACACGACGATGACCCATCACGGCCGTGCCTACTCGCACCATCGACGCGCCCTCGGCTATCGCCCACTCGAGATCGCTCGACATCCCCATGGACAGTTCCCACGCGCTCGCGAGCGGAACGCTGCCGCGCTCGCTCAGAATGAGCGCTTGGTCGCGGATCTCGCGCAACCGCGCGTAGCCCTCCCGCACCGGAGCCTCCTCACGCGAGTTGAGCCCGATCGTCATGAAGCCCGTCACCGTGAGTCCTGGCAAACCCTGCACATCCGACGCTAGGGATAGGGCAACGCGGTCCGTCACCCCTGCCTTCGTCTCCTCGCCAGAGACATTGACTTGGATCATCACGTCCAGGTCGCGTTCCGCCTCGAGGCACAGTCGCGAGAGTCGCTCAGCGAGAGCGAGCGAATCCACGGTCTGGACGCATTGGGCATAGCGCACGGCCGTCGCCGCTTTGTTTCGCTGCAACTGACCGATGACATGGATTCGGGCGCCGGCCGCGGCCAGCGCAGGACCCTTCTCCTCGAGCTCCTGCATCCGACTCTCGCCAACCAAACTGGCACCCGCGCGCACCGCCTCAACCACCGCGTCGGGCTCCCAGAACTTGGTCGCAACCAAGAGCCGAACCCCGGCGCCGGCCCTGCCGCACGCGGCCTCCGCGGCGTGGATGCGCGCGCGCACTGCGGTGAGATTTGCCGCGTAGTCCATCACACCTCCTTCGCGATCGGAGCGACGACGGCGCTGGTGATGCGTGCAAGGTCCGCTGGCGCGAGACCAATGTCGAGGCCGCGGCGGCCGCCGCTGACGTAGATGACGTCGTAGAGCTCCGCCGTCTCGTCAAGCGCGGTGGGCAGGGCGCGGCGCTGGCCGATGGGGGAGATGCCGCCGACGACGTAGCCGGACGAGCGCTCGGCGTCGGCAGGGGGAGCCATCTCGGCTCGCTTGCCGCCGAACGCCGCCGCTAGCCCCTTGAGGTCGAGCATTCCTGAGACGGGGACGATGCCCACCGAGAGGTGGCCGTCGACGTACGCGCACAGGGTCTTGAATACCTGGTCCGGGTCCACTCCGATCGCCGCCGCTGCCTCGAGTCCGTACCCGAGGTCGCTGTTCGGATCGTGCTCGTACGGGTGCACGGTGTGCTCGATACCAGCCTCGATGAGCGCATGGACGGCAGGCGTGGCGCCCACCTCGTGCTTCTTGGCCATGCGCCCATTGTTGCGGACTCCTGTCGGTACAGTGACGTCGTGTCAGTTGCGCCGGAGTCCATGCCCACAGTCGAAATGTGGACGGATGGTGCCTGCAAGGGCAACCCGGGTGTGGGTGGTTGGGGCACCTGGATGCGGTACGGCGAACATGAGCGCGAACTCTGCGGCGGCGAAAAGGTCACGACGAACAACCGCATGGAACTTACGGCGGTCATCGAGGGGCTGCGTGCGCTGACAAAGCCGTGCGCGGTGACCCTGCACGTGGACTCCACCTACGTGATGAATGGCGCCACCAAATGGATTCACGGCTGGAAGCGCAATGGCTGGCGCACCGGCGACAAGAAGGATGTCAAGAACGTGGAGCTGTGGCAGGAGTTGGACGCGCAGATGGCGCGCCACCAGATTTCGTGGGTGTGGGTCAAGGGGCACGCGGGCGATCCCGGCAATGAGCGGGCGGATGCGCTCGCGAACGAGGGTGTGCTGACTGTCAGTTAGCGGCCCGACGCTGTCTCACCTTGGGTGCTCTCGTAGCGGCTCACCCACCCGCGCGCGGCGAGGCGCGCCCAGCGCGATGCGTTGGCGCGGGGGTCGCGGTTGCGAACCGGGGTGAGGAACTCCCAGCCTTTGGGCGCCGGTGGCCAGGTAGGTGGTGGCGACCAGCCGGCGTACGGGAGCCAACCTGTTTCCGGCTGTGCCCATCCTGGCGGCGGATTGAAGACAACGTAGGGGTGCGGGACCTTCGTGAAGCCAAGCATCATGACGACGATCGCCCCTGGTACGACTATCAGCAGATCCACCATCGACAGCGGCTCGAACAGCGTGTAAGGCCACGATGGACCGCCCGATGCGACGAGCTCGCCCACTTCGCCATAGCCGTTTGCTGCTAGGGCGAGGACTCCCGAAACGGTGGCGGCAGCGCCAAGAGCGCCTGCGGCGCGGTGGCGCCTCGCCGCGAGGCACGCGATGCCAATGGCCATCATGATGAGCCCCGCAAGCGCGCCCAGCACCGATACGTATGCGCGCAGGACATTTGGATCGGGATGGAGAGTGGCGGTACCCCGCGGTGAGTCCGCAACGTCCGTGACGCCCTCCCACTTGACGTAATCAGAGCCATCAGTCTCGCCGGGCGGCTGCCACCCCGGGCTGTACGGCACATCGAGCTGGCGCCAGGTCACGTCCACCGACGTCAATCCCAGACCCAGCAGGTACTCCACGACCTCGGAGGTGTCAAAGGCGATCACTGGATTCGGCCCAGGCACGAACACATGCTCCGTGGTGACCACAGCAAAGGGGTATCCACCGCTGTTGCCGTTGATCGAGAGGTCGGGAATCGCGCCTGGGTCGGTGAAGATGTGGGCCGCGGCGTGGGCGGCATCGAGTAGCGCGTCCTCAGTGCGTTCGTGATTGTCGAAGTAGATCTCTGTGACCGCGGTTCCGTCCGGGCTCACCTGGATATCGATGTCCGCGGTGCCATCTGGGTATGCGGGGCCGAACGGCTCGCATCCCGCGAGCGCCAGCGCTGCGGCCGCCGCCAACACCGCGGAAACACCTGCCCGGACCCCTCGCATGTGCCTACTTTGGCAGGGGCAACGGGTCCACAAGGCCTCCGAGACCAAAGCGACGCCCAACCGAGATATACAGTGCTCGCGTGACGCTTGAGACTGCATCCCTTGACATCACCAACCCCGCCGACGGCACCCTGCTCGCCACCGTTCCCATCACGACGGCCGACGCTGTGGCCGAGCACGCGCGCGACGCGCAACGGGTGTTCGACTCCGGCGTGTGGTCCGGGCTCGCGCCGCGCGAACGCGCCGCCGCGCTGTTCGCACTCGCGGACCTGATGGAGCGGGACGCGGAATTGCTCGCCCGCCTCGACTCCGAGGACGCCGGCAAGCCCATCACCGAGTGCGTGGACGGCGACATCCCGGGCGCCATCGAGTCCATGCGCTACTTCGCCGAGTGTGCGGACAAGCTCTACGGTCAGGTCAGCCCCACGGGGCCTGGCGTCCTCGCCTTCACCCAACGTGAACCCTTCGGCGTCGTCGCCGCGATCCTGCCCTGGAACTACCCGCTGGCCATGGCGGCCTGGAAAATCGGCCCGGCTTTGGCGGCTGGCAACTGCCTCATCCTCAAGCCGGCCGACGCTACGCCCAGGTCCGCACTGCACGTCGCCTCGTTGGCGGCGGAGGCGGGCATCCCCGAAGGAGTTCTGCGCGTCCTGCCTGGTACAGGCCCGGTTACGGGAGCCGCGTTGGCGTCGGACCCGATCATCGGCGCGCTGTCCTTCACGGGCTCAACCGGTACCGGCCGCACCATCCTGAAGGCCGCCGCCGACTCCAATCTCAAGCGCGTGAGCCTCGAGATGGGCGGCAAGAGCCCGCAGGTGGTTTTCGCGGACGGGCTCGATTTTGGCGACACGCTCATCGACGGGCTCATCACCGCCGCGTTCATGACGCAGGGTCAGAACTGCACCGCCGGCTCGCGGATCCTGGTCCACGAGAGCATCCATGACGAGGTGGTGGCGCGCTTCGCTGAGGCGGCCTCGGCGCTCAAGGTGGGAAACCCGTCGGACCCGGATACCGAGATTGGGCCGATCATCAACGCAGCCGCGGCCGACCGCATCATGGCAGCGATGAGTGCTGCGATCGACGCCGGCGCCGTTGCCGTCGCCGGTGGGCACGAGGTTGATGTGGAGCCCGGCGGTCGGTACATCGCGCCCACGATTCTCACGGGCGTCGCGGAAGGCGACCCCATCATCACCACCGAGCTCTTTGGCCCGGTGACGATCGTGCAGAAGTTCTCCACGCGCGAGGAGGCCATCGCAATGGCGAACGCCGTGGACTACGGGCTAGCGGCGTCTGTCTACACCAAGAACCTTGACGACGCGATGGCCGCCGCCCACGGAATCCAGGCTGGTGTCGTGTCCGTGGGCAACTACTCCGAGGGCGACCTGAGTTCGCCCTTCGGCGGCTGGAAGAGCTCAGGGTTCGGGGGAGTGGAGAAATCGCTGCGCGCCTTCGATCAATGGACGCGCGAGAAGGCCATCTGGATCGAGCTGCAGGGGCAGTAGCGCGCTCAGGCGGCGGCGACCACTCCGGCCTCTCGCCGAATCGCATCACACGCCTCCAGCAGCCGCCTTCGTAACACCTCGCCGCGCGCAGAGAACTCGCGCTGGCGCGCCGCGTACTCGCTCTTCCCCTCGGGTCTCTCGATGCGCACCGGCTCCAGCCCAAACGCCCGCACGTCGTAGGGCGACGCGGCCATGTCGAGCCGCCGCACCTCTACGGCGAGTTCGAAGCAGTCCAAGGTCAGCTCGGACGGCACCGCCGGAGACAGTTTCACGCACCACTTGTACAGATCCATGTTCGCGTGCAGACAGCCTGGCTGCTCCATCGCCGGTTGAGTGGAGCGGTCCAGCGCGTGGGCATTTCGAGGCACCGCGTCCTCGGTGAAGAACCGGTACGCATCGAAGTGTGTGCACACGATGTCGTGCGACTCCACCACGTGGTCCGTCCCGGCCGCGCCGAGTCGCAACGGCAGATCGTGCCTGGTATCAGGGTCGGCGTAAACCATCGCCCACTCATGGAGCCCAAAGCAGCCAAGAGCCGCGCGGCGCGACAGCGTAGCCGCGACCAACCCGGTGACGAAGTCCACCGTTCCGCCGCGCGCCTCCCAGAAGGCGACCGCGTCCACCGAGGTGACCCCGGCGTCGGACCGGTACCAGCGCCAGCCAGCGTGCTCAGACGCGCCCTCGAGCGACACCCCCACGCCCGGATGCCATCGCCGCAGCTGCGCGGGGCGGGTGGAGTAGTAGTCGTACAGGAAGTCGTCGACGGCGTGCGTCTCACCAACGGCGGTTCGCTTGCGGCGATCAGCGGTCAGCGAATCTGCCCGACGCTCAAACGCCTCAGCGCGCGGGCGCCACTCCTCCTGGGTCAAGAACACCGGGATATTGTCGCAGGGGAGGTGAAGCTGATGGCCGCTCCGGTGCCGTTCGAGGAGTACCCGGCGTATCTGCACGGAACGAAGGCGGAACTCGCGCCCGGCGATCTGCTGACGCCGGGCATTGGCGCGAACTTCGGCATGGCGCTGAACCACATCTACTTCACGCGCACGCTGGACGCGGCCGCCTGGGGGGCCGAGCTCGCCGTGGGGGCGGGGCCGGGACGTATCTACGTGGTGGAGCCAACTGGCGAGTTCGAAGACGATCCCAACCTCACGGACAAGCGCTTTGCTGGCAATCCGACGATGTCGTTCCGCTCAACGGCGCCCGTGCGAGTGGTGAGCGAACTGATCGATTGGGAGGGTCACCCGCCCGAGCAGATTCAGGCCATGCGCGACGGACTCGCTGCGCTCAAGGAACGCGGCGAAGACACGATCATCAACTGACGGACTGAGCTCCGTCGTTCGTCAAGGCCGCGTCCCACCAGTTCAGTACGCGAGTTGCGACCAGCGTGGTCCAGCGCCCGGGCTCGCCGATTGTCTCGAGAGTGAAGTAGTTACGGCCCGGCAAGGTGCCCTCGTGGATCCAGCGGCCGTCGTCGCCGCGGCGGGAACGGATTATCTCGATCGCCTCGGCGGCTCGAGGGTCCGGTGCCCGGCCGGACGCCCGCACCAGGTCCAGGATGCGCAGCACGTTGTAGTTGTGGCGGCTTGGAAAAGTGAACATGAGGTAGTAGTCCTGCACCACGTCGCCGCTGCGCAGCCCGCGGAACAGCCCGCGCGCGTACATGTACTCGAGGGCGCGATCGATCGCAGCGTCGACCCGCGGATCCGGCCCTCGCTTCGCGACGTACTCCACCAATCCCTCGAGTACTCCAAGCGTCGAGTCGAAACTCGACACTGTTGATCCGTTGAGTGCCTCGCAGTTCCATCCGCCGTCTTCGAGCTGCTCGCCCAGCAGTCGATCTACCAGGGGCGTCATGTCTCGCCCGAAATACTCACCGGCGCGAACGGTGCGGCCGTTGATGCACGCCTCGACCTCGCCGTCGAAGTAGTTCTCGCCGGCGTACTCCCATTTGACGTTCGCGGCGACTCGCTCGATCGCGTCCACTGCGCGGGGATCACTCGGCTCAACGCCGAGGTCGGCAAGCAGCGCGAGCACCCACATCGTGGACGTCCACGCTTGCCCCGACTCCTTCCATTCCGCCTCGGAAAAGTCGGCGGGTCCCCACGCCCCGCCGTCCCACGAGCCGTCCTCCCATTGCAAGTCCAGCAACGCAGCCCCCCAGCCCTCCTTGGCGACACGGGAGCGCTCCTCGGCCACGGCGTGGGGCGGCGATCCCAGCAGATCGCGCATGACCTGCCAGCGGATCGCAGGGTCTGAATCCATCAACCAGCTAGTGACGTCCATACCAAGCACCCTAGGCAGATCCCCTGACACGGGCGCGCCGCGCGTCCGAGTCCGCAACGCCGGTCGAGGCAGCGGTGAACACGTTTTCTAGCGGTCCTTGCCCCATGCGCCACCGCCATACGCTCGCGAACAGAAGAGATACGAGGCACAGCGCTAGCCAGGCGGCGTTCGTCGGCTCGTACACGATCGCCCGGCCGGCAATCGCGATCATCACTACCTGCGCCGTGTACAGCGTCAGCGTCATCGAGCCTGCGGCGGCGAGCGGCCACGTCACGCGCGGCGCAAGCTGGGCGAGCCAACAGCACAGCGCGATGACCGCGCAGGCCACGCCCACGTTGCCGAGCATTTCGAACGCGGTGTAGCTGTGCGCGGTGATCACGTGCCACGAATCGGAGGCGTCGTAGATCGAGCCCCACTTGATGGTCTCGCCGTTGGCGGTCAGCAGCCACGCCCCGGTTCCGTACGCAAGGGCGGCCATAAAGACGCCCGACGCTGCCAGCCAGCCGAGCGCCTCGCCTCGCCATGGCGCCAGGCGCCCAATGCCCATCCCGACGAGCACGTACCCCACCCAGATCAGCGCCGGATAATGCGGGCCCCAGAGCTCGTGCAGCACGGGCAGGTCGTAGATCCACCGCGGCAGGTGTTCGACCAGTGGCAAGAGCGCGGCCCTGCCGAGAACGAGGAACGCGGAGCCCACGGAGATCAGCACCCACGGCCGCCAGCGGAACGCCACGAGCACCATGAGGAACATGACGCCCAGGTTGTCGAGGATGATGTCGACGGGAGTGGCCAGCAACGACAGTATCCAGCCGAGCACGATGAGCATTCCGGCTCGCACGGCGACACGAACGCGAGTGTGCCGCAGCGGGTCCAACGCGCGCGATCGGGAAAGCATGAGCGCTATCGAGACACCGGCGAGCACCGTAAACAACGCCGATGATCGGCCGTGCGTGGCGAGCAGCCAGCGCCAGCCTCCCGGCCCGTACTCACCAGCGTTCGCGATGTGCGCCGCGAACATTCCGAACAGGGCGAGCGAGCGGGCGAGGTCGAGCCCGGAGATTCGCGGCGGTCGCGCGGCGGCCTCCTCGCTCACTCCATCCCTGCGGCGTCGAAAGTCTTGAGGGCCCACTCGTAGTGCTCGCCTAGGCATTCGTCCGCGACGTCGCCGAGCGACTGTCCGTTGAGCCAAGGATGGGCGGTCACGTCAGTGAGTTCTGCCTCGCTGAACGTGTCGAGTAGGTGGAGCATTGCGCGGTGTGAGCTCACCAGCATCGCTCGCACGGCCTCGTAAGGCCGCTCGCGATGCGCCTGGTAGAAGGCGTCGTTGAGCGCCTCAAGGTCATTCCAGGTGTAGCCCTCCGCCGGGAACGGCGGAACCGAGCCGGCCCTGTCTTGCGCAACCCAGCCGTCGAAAACGAGGTGCCAGGCGTGGAGGTGAGCCAAGACGTCGGCCACCCGCCTAGCGTGATAGGCATCGCCAAGTTCAAAGGTGGGCGCAGCGTCGGCGCGCGCCAGAACCAGCGTGAGGCGATCGTCCGCCTTCGCTGCCAGTGCCTTTGCGCGCTCCGACGGCATGCGCCCATGCTACGGGCGGCCGCCCGAGCGGGCGCGGCGAACGACTACCCTTGACGCCATGCGCATCGCACGATTCACCACAGGTGACGAGCCCCGTTACGCGATCGTCGACGGCGACGAAGGCAAGGAAGAACTCGTAGTTCTCACTGGCGACCCCATGTACACGCCGGGCACCATCACCGACGAGCGCATTCCGCTCACCGACGCCGTTCGCCTGCTTGCCCCCGTCATCCCGCGGTCCAAGGTGGTCTGCCTCGGCAAGAACTACGCCGAGCACGCCAAGGAAATCAAGGCGCGCGGACCGGCCTCAGAGGTTCCGATCCTCTTCCTCAAGCCCAACACTGCCGTGATCGGTCCGGACGACCCCATAGTGATGCCGCCGTACTCCGACGACGTTCAGGTGGAGGCGGAGCTCGCGATCATCATCGGCCGCGTGTGCCGCAACGTGTCGCCGGAGAATGCCGAGGACTACATCTACGGGTTCACGTGCGCCAACGACGTGACGGCGCGCGATCTGCAGCGCATGGAGGACCAGTGGTTCCGCGCGAAGGCCTTCGATACATCGCTGCCGCTGGGCCCATGGATCGAGACCGAACTGGCCCACGACGACGTGGTGATCACCGGGCGTATCAATGGCGACGTCAAGCAGAGCGGCAACTCGCAGGACATGATTCTCGACGTGCCCCACGCGATCGCCATGATCTCCGAGATCACCACACTTCTGCCAGGCGACGTGATCCTCACGGGCACCCCCGCGGGCGTCACGCGCATGGAACACGGCGACGTGGTAGAGGTCGAAATCGAAGACATCGGCGTGCTGCGCAATCCCGTCATTCGCCGCGACTAGCTCGCGCCACCACACATCCAGGAAGGTTTCATGTCCGACGTTCGCGTTCGATTCTGCCCGTCGCCCACGGGTCTGCCCCATGTAGGCATGGTCCGCACGGCTCTCTTTAATTGGGCCTACGCGCGCCACGTGGGCGGGCAGATGGTGTTCCGCATCGAGGACACCGACGCGGAGCGAGACTCCGAAGAGTCGTACGACATGATCCTCGACGCCATGAACTGGCTCGGCATTGACTACGACGAGGGCCCTGACATCGGCGGCCCGTACGGCCCGTACCGCCAGTCGCAGCGCAGGGACCTCCACGTTGACGTGGCTCGCCGCCTGTTCGAGGCCGGGTACGCGTACGAGTCCTTCTCCACGCCGGAGGAGATCGAGGCCCGTCACCTGGCAGTTGGCAGGCACAAGGCGCTCGGCTACGACGGCTTTGACCGCGACCTCACCGAAGAGCAGAAGGCCGCCTACCGAGCTGAGGGGCGCCAGCCGGTAATCCGCATGCGCATGCCGGATGAGGACATCACGTTCACCGACCTCATCCGCGGCGAGGTCACCTTCCCCGCGGGCTCGGTGCCGGACTACGTCATCGTCCGCGGCAACGGTGATCCCCTGTATACCCTGGTAAACCCGGTAGATGACGCTCTGATGCACATCACCCACGTGCTGCGCGGTGAGGATCTGCTGTCTTCGACGCCGCGCCAGATCGTGCTGTGGCGCGCGATGGTGGAGCTCGGCATCGCCGAGGCCGTGCCCACCTACGCGCACATGCCGATGGTGATGGGCGAGGGCACCAAGAAGCTCTCGAAGCGGGACCCCGAAAGCAACCTGTTCCACCACCGCGACCGCGGCTTCCTGCCCGAGGGCCTGCTCAACTATCTGGCGCTACTGGGCTGGAGCATCGGGCCGGATCGCGACATCTTCACGCGCGAAGAGCTCGTCGCCGCGTTCGACATCGCCGACGTCAACCCCAACCCCGCTCGCTTCGACCTCAAGAAGGCGGAGGCGATCAACGCCGAGCACATGCGCATGCTCCCCACCGCCGAGTTCGCCAAGCGTCTATTGCCCTACCTCTACGACGCGGGCCTCATCGGCTCGGCCGAGGTGCACGGGCTCGACCACCACGAGGAGGCGACGCTCGCCGCAGCCGTGCCTCTGGTCCAGACCCGCATGACGCTCCTCGGTGAGGCGCCGGGAATGCTCGGCTTCCTGTTCGTTGACAACAACGGCCTAGTCATTGAGCCCGACGCTGTGGCCAAGTTGCCGGAGAACGCTGCGGAGATCCTGGATGCGGCGATCGAGGTGCTTGAGGGCCTTGAGAGTTTCAAGCCGGAGGCGCAGCAGGAAGCACTCAATGCCGTGCTCGTTGACCAGATGGGCATCAAGCCGCGGTTCGCGTTTGGTCCGTTGCGAGTGGGGATCACCGGGCGCCTCGTATCGCCGCCGCTGTTTGAGTCAATGGAGATCTTGGGCCAGTACCAGTCCGTCGAGCGACTCAAGCGTCTTCGCTCCAGCCTGGCTTGAGCGACCTAGCACCCTGGGAGAAGCCGACTCTCGTCGGCACGTTGGTGACGCTTCGCCCGTACCAAAGCACCGACGCCGACGCTGCCTGGGAAATGGTCAACGACCCCGAGGGACGCGCTTTGACGGGGACCACCGCCAGCTTCACTTTGCAGCAGATTCACGATTGGGTTGGATCGCGGGCATACGCTCCGGAGCGACTTGACCTCGTGATCGTCGAGAACGCCACCGGGGAGTTCGCTGGCGAGGCGGTGCTCAATGAGTTCAACCCAGCTGAGCAGAGCGCAAACTTTCGGATCGTGCTGCGCGGGCCAGCTTGGTTTGGCCGCGGACTGGGCTCGGAGGCGACCGAGCTGACGGCGAAGCACGCCTTCGATCGGATTGGCCTTAGGCGCCTCACTCTCGATGTTCGCGAGGACAACCAGCGCGCTATCCGCGCGTATCAGAAGGCGGGCTTCGTGCCCACCGGCGCCTTCGAAGAGGGCGGATTCACCTGGGTCGATATGGCGCTTGAGGCATGATCCGCGCCGTCCTCTTCGACATCGATGACACGCTCGTAGATACGCGTGGCGCCTTCCGTCACGCTCTCAGCACAGTTGCCGCGCGTTACCTCGCGTCCGCTCCCTCGCCAGACGAGCTAACACTCACCTGGCGCACCGACGCCGGCGGCCACTATCGCGCGTTCACTCGAGGCGAGATGAGCTACCGCGAGCAGCGAATGCGTCGCGCCAACGAGCTCCACGCGCTCTACGGCGGCACGCAACTGGACGACGCAGCCTACGACACGTGGAATGAGGACTTCGAGCGCGCCTTCCAAGAAGGCTGGATCGCACACGCCGATGCGCTCCAGTGCCTCGAGGAGCTCGACGCAGCAGGCATCCCGTACGGCGCACTCAGCAACGCTGCCGTCGCCTATCAAGAGGCGAAACTCGCCGCCGCCGGTTTAGGTCGCGTCCCCATGCTCGTCGGAGTCGACACACTCGGCTTCGGCAAGCCGGATCCGCGAGTCTTCGCACTCGCCGCCGAGCGCATCGGCTTTCCGCCCCAGCAGATCGCCTACGTCGGCGACGAACTCGACATCGACGCCGTGGCCGCGACGGCGGCCGGCATGCGCGGGGTCTGGCTTGATAGGACAGGCGACCACAGCGTCGGGCATCCTGTAGATGTCGCCAGGGTGACGTCACTCAGCGAACTGGTGCACGCTACAACCTTTTGAACCCTGCGTGCGTCGCACACTGTAGACGGTTAGAGAAGGAGCAGCGTGGCTAAGTGGGCAGAGGTGATGGACCAGGTGGTGCGTGAGCGCCGCCCAGCGCTCGTCGGCTACGCCTACCTCGTATGCGGCTCCCGTTCTGACGCCGAAGAGATCACGCAGGAGGCGATCGTGCGCACATTCGCTCGCGGCCGCGCCAAGACATCGGTGGCGCAAGCGGAAAGCTACATCCGCCGCGCCATCGTCAACGAGGCCATCGATCGCTCGCGGCGCCGCAAGGTGGCCGACAATCGGCGCCCCTTGGTGGCGGTGCCCGACGCTGTGGTCGGCCACGCGGGCAAGGTCGCCTCGGACGCGTACATGGAGTACCTCCTCAGCACGCTCGCTCCTCAGGAGCGTGCCGTGGTGGTGCTCAAGTACGTGGACGACCTCACCGTGGCGCAGATCGGCGCCGCGATGAAGCTTGCAGACGGCACCGTGAAGCGGTACCTGTCCAACGCGGCGACGAAGTTGCGCGGGGTCATTGAAGACGATGCGGCAGAGGTTACGGAACTCTACGTTCACGCAACCGTGATTGAGGGAAGGTACGCATGAACGAGTTCGGCACCAGGCTGGGCGCGCTTGCCCAGAATGTCAGCAAGGAATACGCGCTCACCGCGCCGGACGATGCGGACGCGCTCGTACGCCGTGCCCGTCGTGGGCGAGTCGTGTGGACGGGGGCGGTAGGGACCGTGAGCCTCGCGGGTGCCGCAGCGATTGCCGTTGGTGGCAGTGCCGCCGCGAGCAGCGCGTTCGGATCACCCGTGCAGCCGGCCACGCACAGCAAGCCGCCCGTGCAAGAAGAGGCGAAGGCTGTGCCGCTTCCCGCGGACTGGAGCAAGGTCGAGAAGTTGTCCGACGACGCCGCGGCAGCCGAGAAGGCTGCGGCAGAGCTCGCTGCCAAGGAGAAGGCGGCGAAGGCGAAGGCCGAGAAGCTCGCGAAGGAGAAGGCCGCCAAGGAGAAGGCTGCGAAGGAGAAGGCCGCGCAGCAAAAGGCTGACAAGAAGCACCACTCCTGGAAGGGCGACAGGGACGGCAAAGACGGCAGGGGCGGCGAGGGCTGCGACGACCCCAAGGGCCACGACGACGGCGACGACTCCAAGTGGGACGACAAGGGCGGCGACGACTCCGGCTCGGGCGACTCTGGAAGCGGCGAGACCGAGGGCGGGGACGACTCGGCCAAGGGCTGAGTCGGCCAACAACTGACTGTGCCGCCGCGCGCGATCACCACCCGCATCGATTCGCGCGCGGCGGCGCTACTCTGTTCGGTGGAGGCGTCGATGAACGCAATCAACCGCGAGTGGCACCAGGCAAATCGCATGCCGGCAACGCCCACGCGAGCCGACCGGGCAAGGTGGCACTACGAGCACCAATTGGCTTGCGGGTGCCGTACGCCGAGCGATGCCGAGGCGGAACTCATCTCCGAACACCAGGCGAACCTCAACGCAACTGCCGAAGGCATCGACCGCACCTAACTCCTGACACTGGCACCCAGCGACAAGCGGTGGCACGCTTGAGCTAATGATCATCAGCGTCGACGTCGATGCTCCCACCAGTTCGGATCGCAAGGTGTCCTGGGTCGTGGGCGGCATCTTCGCGGCCATCGTCTTCAGCCTGGTGGCGATGTGGTCTCTTCAGCAAACGCCCGACCCCCAGCCGAGCCCCTTGCCGAATCGGGTGCTCGCACCCCTGTCTGAAGACCAACAAACCTATGTCCTGTACGCGAGCTGGCTTCAAAGCGAGGCCTTCGCCGAATGCATGAACCAGCGGGGGTTCCCGCGTGAGGCCGTGGCAGGCACCGAGCGCAGCAAGGTGAGGACCGTCGCGGCTCACCTTGGCGTGACGCCCACGCAACCCGAGTCGTGGCTAGCGCCGGCCGAAGCGCGCAGTGGCCGGTCGAAGGCCGCGCCTGGACGCGCGGACGATCTCTACGTGGCGCTCAAGGACTCCGACGATGGCGGCTGTCAGGTGCCGCGCGAGCCCTCCGATCCCAACAACGAGGCCAAGGTCGCTGCCGCGATAAGGCAGGCCGCCAACGATCAGGCCTTCACGGCGTATCTCGCCGAGGCGGTGTGGCTTGCCGACGAGCCGGCGTACGCGCTCCTGTACCAGACACACGTGCTGATGGCCGCGGCCGATGGCGACAGCCCCGTGCCATCTGACCGCTGGACGAACGACCTTGCCGTGGCGATAGACCTCATCACATCGAGCGGGCCGTGGACGGCGGGCCCCACCGAGGGCTACGAAGACTTTGCGCAGGGCGTCGCCATCGCAGACGACGGTTCGCTGCTCGTGGTTCGCGTTGGCGACCCAACGGTGATCGAAAGCGGGTTCGTGTCCAACATCGGACGGCCAGCGATCGACTGCGGAACGGTCGGTGTGGTCCTCGGGACCGGCGCCCTGCAACCCCAAGCGACCGACGCTTCCGGACCCTATGCGGAACTGACCGCGAACGGGTGCGCCGCCTTGCGTTAGACCATCGCGCGGTTTGGGGAGGGCACCCATGACGGGGTACAGTAGGTACCCGGTTCCGCGAGGAACCATTGGGCTATGGTGTAACTGGCAGCACGACTGATTCTGGTTCAGTTAGTTGAGGTTCGAATCCTTGTAGCCCAGCTGAAATCCCCGCCTCGGCGGGGTTTTTCTGTTTCTGCGCTAGGACCGCGGTGCAGGCGCCGCACTGGCCCTGGGACCAGCCAGCGCGCGTGATCCGAGAATGCTAGCGATCACGACGGCCGCGGCCAGTACCCAACCGATCGCGCTTGCGCGAAGCGACTCGCGGCCCGCGAGCACCACCAAGCCAGCCACGATGAGAGGCAACGCGATGGCGCTCGCCGTGACCCAGCGTCGGGCAGGCGAAGCGAGCAGTTGGGCGAGGCCAGCGACAAGCCCGTACGCGCCGATTCCCAGCGCGAGCATCCACGCAGTGTGCGCGGAGGCGGGCTCGCGCGGCTCCTCGAGGAGCGCGCCAAGCGCGGCGACGAGCGTAACCAAGGACATCACGACGAAAAGGTGGCACAGCCACAGCGCGCGCGTGGGAATCGCACCCGATTTCACGAACGGCAGCCCAGCCGTTCCTCGCACGACGGCGACAAGGAAAAGCTCGCAGATCAGCGCGAATGCGCCAATCGCGGCCACGAGGAGTGCGCGGTTCCAGTGCTCGCTCGCCTCTGCGGACGCGATCAGCTGCACGATGCCTTCGCCGAGCACGATGAGCACAAGAAGACCCATCCGCTCGGCAAGGTGCACGGAGTCGCCACGCAGAGCGGTGATCGTGGTGGGAATCTCCCGTCCCGGGTGGCGACCGCTTTCGAGCGCCTCGGCTCGCCTGGTCGCCTTGCTTTGCGGCGCGCGCTCCACGCGCCGCTTGCGCAGTTCGAGGGTGCGGGTGAGCCGCTCCTGCGCCTGAGCGACGCGCCGCTCACCCGACTCGGTGGCGAGGACCCAAAGATCGAACCCGATGCCCACCGCCCACCACACGTACCGAGCGTCGCCGTCCACCCAGATGGACACGATCCACGGCACCACGCCGATGCTCGCCTGCACGATCGGCATGTCCACGACCACAGCACCGCGGCTCCAAGGCCGCGCGATGATCAGCCTGCCCACCACGAAGGCGATCGCGAAAGCGCGCGCGTGCTCGCCGTAGATCTCGGGCACCGAAGCGACCATCACCCCAAGGACCGCCATCGACGCGAACAGAACCGCTATCGAGGCGCTGTCGGCGAGCAGATTGCCATAAGTGGTGACGGACGCCCACAGGATCCAGATCGCGGTCATCGCGATCGCGAGCACAGCGACGTGCTGCCACGGCTGGTCGGTCTCCAATTGGTGGGCGACGACGCTCACGCCTGCCACGGCGACCAGATCGAAGAACAGTTCTGGCCACGATGCGTGGCGCTCGGCCTCCTCCGCGACGGGTGACTCGGGCTCGCTCATGTGCCCATCCTGTCGCAACGCCATCGCGCCCATGCGGATTGGCGCGGGAGGGTCCGCTTCCGGTACAGTAGGTACTCGCGTTCGCGGCCCGTTGTGGTGCGACGCAGCTAGGGCCCCGTTGTGTAGCGGCCTAGCACGCCGCCCTCTCAAGGCGGTAGCGCGGGTTCGAATCCCGTCGGGGCTACGTAACCACCTCGCCGATCACGGCGAGGTTTTTGCGTTTCCGGGCACATCGCTCATGGTCGCCAGGCGCTCGCGCCAGGCCCGCACCAGTTCGGCCGGCGGCACTCCGCAAGCGGGATCCTCCGCGCGTACGCGTGCCCGACGCTTGGCAATGGCCTTGTACACGCCGTCCCGCCATGTGCGGGGGACTAGGCGAGCCGTGCCGGACGCTCTCCACGGCCAGCCGAGCCTCCGCAGGATCTCGAGAACGGCGTCGGACCTCACGAGGCCGGTAGAGCCGTCCCACACCACGATCGTTGACGCGGTGACCGCCTCTTCCAAGCCCGCTGCGGCGATCACGGCTCGCCCCACCTCGCCATTGGAGCCGGCGATGAGGAAGACGGCGCGCTTGTCGTGGCGGATCAGCCAGGCAACAAAACCATTGCACAGCGCGCACTCGCCATCGAAGACGACGATGGGCTGGCTCATGGCACCAGCCTACGAGCGACTGGTGCCACGAGCAGACCGCTACTGAACCCGGGTGATCTTTGACCCCTTGATGCCGAGGTCGTGGTAACCCTTCTTGTGAGCCGTCACCTTGACCGAGATGTACTTGCCGCGGTCCGCTGCGACGAGCTTGTAGGTGGCCCCGGTCGCACCCTTGATCGCGACCCCGTTGCGGTACCACTGGTATCCGAACGAGTCGGGCTTGGGAGACCAGTTGCCCGCGTGCGCCGTCTGGGTGTGGCCCACCTTGAGCGTTCCGGTTATCCGCGGCACCGCCCAGCCCGTGAAGTACAACTTGTTGATGGTCTTGGGGGCCGACGTCGTGGTCACCGTGGCGTAGCCGGCGCGCTTCGCCGTGACCTTGACCGTGATCTTGGAGCCCGCGTCGGACTTCGTGAGCGTGTAGGTGGACTTGGTGGCCTTGAAGATGGCCTTGCCATCGCGGTACCACTGGTAGGCGAGCGTGCTCGGCTTCGGCGACCACGTTCCCACGTGTGCTGTGAGCTTGTACCCGGGCCAGGTGGCCCCCGTGATGGTGGGCCTTGGCGCCTTGGTGAAGTACTTGGGCAGCGTGACCGCGCTAGAGGTCTTCGACGTCGTCACGTAGCCCGGCTTGCTGGCCTTCACGGTCACGGTGATCTTGGCGCCAGAGTCGGCGGTGGTGATCTTGTACGTCGCGCTCTTCGCGCCCGAGATCGCCTTGCCATTGCGGTACCACTGGTGGGTCACCGTGGTGGGAGTGGGCTCCCAGGTGCCGAGAACCGCCTTGAGCGTGGAGCCAACGGTGCTGCCGCCCGTGATCGTGGGCTTGGGGGCCGCATCGAACGGCCGGTCCGGAAGGGTGACCGGCGCGTTCGGTGCGCTGAGGAATCCCGCAGCCGCGCTGAGCGCCGAGTTCCAGTTCACCGTGATCTCGTTCGTGGACCACGACGTGATGTCGTCGACGTAGCACTTCTGAGGTGCGCAGTCGGCGGCCGGGTACAGCGCTGCAAACGTCGGGTCCCACGTCGCGACGTCGGAGTTGGCTCCGCCAGCCAGCGCGCCCTTGGGCGGGTGCGGGAGCTCGCTGTTGAGTTGAGCCGCGAACCAACGAGAGTGCTGGTTCTCGCTGAACTGCGTTCCGTACCCGGTGACGTACGAGTTGGCCAAGGCGTTACGTCCTAAGACGTAGTCCATCGACTCGTACGCGGCATCACGGAAGGCCGCGTTGCCGGTGAGGTCGTAGCCGGCGGCGAGCACCACCACGTTGTTGACCACCTGGCTGTTGGAACCCCACACGAACTTGTCCGCGGGAAGTGCCTGTCCAAACGCCTCGTCGGCCTGGACGTCGGCGATCGCCTGCGCACCGGCAACCACCTGGTCGGCGATGGCAAGGCGGTCGGGGAACGAACTCGGTACGGTCGCGAGGTCGATCTTCGCGATCGCTCCCAGCGAGTCCCAACTGAATCCGCCCGTGGAGAACGAGTTGGCGGACGCAACGGGGGAGTCCTGGAGGAACGCCAGGTACTCGGCGTCGCCAGTAGTCAGGTACAGCTCCGCCGCCGCCCAGTAGAACTCGTCGGTGACGTTGTTGTCGTTGTACGGGCCTCCGCCGTTCGAGCCGTCAGCAGCCGTCGCGTAGATCGCCGGGTGCGCGAGCGCCGCCTGCCATGCGGTCACCGCGGCGTCACGCAACTGAGCCGCATAGGTGGGGTCGAACGATTCGAACAGTCGCGCACCCTGAGCGGCATCGGCCGCGAGGTTGAGCGTTGCTGCCGTGGAGGGACGGTGCAGGTAGCGCACCTTGGCGTCCTGGTGAGGCAGCAGGGGCAGGCCGGTCCACCCGTAGTCGTGGACCTTGTGGTGCACCATGCCGGCGAGCTCCTCGCCCTGCGGAACGGTCATCGACATCATGAAGTCGAGTTCCCACTTCGCCTCGTCGAGTACGTCGGGGATGCCGTTGCCGTGCTCCGGCACATTGAGTGACCCGTCAGCGAGAGCGGCCACAGCGTCGGGCCCACCGCGTAGCGCGCGCTCGTAGGTGCCGAGCAACTGGGCCGCGGCGATACCGCCATTGACCACGTACTTGCCGTGGTCGCCCGCGTCGTACCAGCCGCCGACAACGTCGAGCGTGTAGTCGCAGGTCCACGGCTCGCCGTAGACCGCCTGCGCCTCCTCCGCTGGCTGGCAGCCCACGTTGTAGTCACCCTGGTTGACGTCGCTGCCGCCGGCCTCAGACACGTGCCCTGCGGGCCGCGCGTAGTCCTCGCCCACGATGTCCGCATCGATCGCGATGCCGGAGCGCACCAGGTAGAAGTAGTTGAGGGCGTCGGTGAGCAGGCCACCGTAGAGGTCGTCGCCGATCGTGAACTCGTAGCTCGTGTCGCCATCGGCGCTCAGCACATATGTGCCGTCCGGGTAATCGCCGGCAAAGTCGATGACGTGCACGTTCTCGTTGGAGGACTCGTCAACACCCTTTGGTGTTGAAAGGCCCGACGCGGTGGCCGCCGATTCGCCGACCTTCACCAATTCCCATGCGACGGGGTCCGTGGCATCGGTGACGAGGGTCGCGCGCTGCGGGCCGTCGGAGAGATAGCCGAGCTGGTTCACCTTGACCCGTGGCCCGGTCTCCGGGGCATACGGTGGCTTCTCGCCGCCGCTGACGAGCGAGACATCGTCGATGCAGAAGGTCCACGGTGTCGACGAGCCGCCCACCTGGAACGCGATCTGCGCGTTGTCGCTCGGATTGTTCATGGTGAAGTAGACGGTGTGCTCCTCGAGCGCGGCGCCTGGGGTGGCGATGTGTTCCGTGTAGACCGTGTACGGCGCGGCGCCAAGGCCCACGATGGCTCGCATGGGGCCGCCCGTGCCTGATGCCTTGAACTTCAGCGTGTAGGGGCCAGCGGGCAGTTGCATGCCGTCGTAGTGGACGTTGACGTCCCAGGGGTTCGACGTTCCGCCTGGCACGGCAACACAGAGGCCGCCGTCTTCGGTGGTGAAGCTCGACTCGCCGTCGATCTGCCAGGGCAATTCTCCGGAATCGAAGGTGCCGTTCGTGACGTACTCCACCGAGGGCGCGCCGAGGAACACGTTGTCGATGCAGAAGTCGTAGGAGCCGGTTGCGAGCGGCCCAAACTGGAACTGCAGCGCGGCCACATCGACGGCGCTCGCCAGGGTGAAGCTGAGGTCGTAGTGCGTCATGTCCGTCCCTGTGACAGGGGTCGAGACAAACGTCGTCCACGAGCCGCCGGTCTGCTGCACCAGCGCAGTGAAGGTGCCGGTCGTCGACGCGTCGAACGAGAACTGGTAGTCGCCGGCCGGCAACTCCAGGTCGTTGTAGCCGAGTCCGGCGTCCCAGGGGTTAGCGAGGGGCGCGTTGACGGTGCCGCAGTAGGCGCCGCTGGTCGCAGTACCGGCGTGGCCATACGCGCTCCAGGGCGCTACGCCAGACGAGAAGTTGCCATTGTTGAGCAGGTTGACACCGCCCTGCAGTACGGGGCCCTCCGGCTCCTCTGGTCCGCTCGCCTCGACGACGGTGAGCGTGACGTTGTCGAAGCACACGTCCTCGCCGCCAACCTCGAAGAGGAGCTTGCCAGCGCCAGCCGCGATGTCGAAGTCGAAGGACTGGTGTGACCACGCGCCGGCGTCCGTGAGGGTGAACTCCTGCCCAAGCTGCGAGGTCCCGTCAGGCACCTCGACGTTGGCCTTATAGGTGCCGACGCCCTTGACGTCGAATGACAGGTTCGCGTGGCCGGCCACGGCCGTCCAGCCGTTGAAGCCGAGCCCGGCGTCCCAGCGGTTCGCGGCATCCGTGGAGTAGCAGAGGGCACCGTCAGCAGCGGTGATCGCATACGCCGCGCCGCCGTTCGTGTACCCCCAGAAGCCTGGGTTCCCCGCCTCGAAGTCGTGGCTGAATATCGTCGTGGCCTCTGGAGCCGCATCGGTGACGGAGATGTTGTCGAAGCACACGGTGTGACCGCCGGCGTCGCCACCCACCTCGAAGAGCACTTTGCCGTTCGTCGTCTCAGCAGCAGTGAAGTCGTAGGTAAAGGTCTGCGTGCCGGTGACGGTGAACTCTTGACCGAGCGTCGCTGGCGCCTGGCCCTCGGGAGTCTCGACGTTTACCTTGAAGGTTCCCTCGCCGGTGACCGTGAAGGCGATCTGCTTGTCACCTGCCGTGAATGCGATGCCGTTCTGGCCAACGCCCGCGTCCCAGCGGTTCGCGGCGGTCGAGGTGGCGCACATCTGTCCGTCAACATTGGCGAGGGTGGCGCCGTACGCCCACCAGGGATCCGTGCCCGCGCTGAAGTCCCCGTTGGTCACGTCCGCGTTTGCCGCCGTTGCGCCGACGACGCTGAGGCCGATCGCCACGATCGCGAGTGCGGCCGCGCGCCGCATGGTCTTGAGATTCACCACGACTCCTTTGTCATTGCGACTTCGAGCGAAACGATTCGCGCGTACCGGCGGATGCTAACAACGGCGGTGAACCGGTTCGCAACCGGTGGCGCGAGATTCTCCGGAACCTGCCCGTGTTCACGCGCACATTTGGAGGATGTCTCCTATATGCGTGGTAAGAAACTGTGCCCCGTCTCGAAAATTTCGAGTGGATCAGCCCACATGGGTGCGAATCAGCACGTCGCTGAGCTGACGCGCGGCATCAAGAACCGCACCCGAGTGCTGCTTGCCAGGTGTCGCGCCAAGCCGCTCTGCCGGGCCCGAGATCGACACCGCCGCGATCACCGTTCCGCTGGTGCCCCATACGGGGGCGCTCACCGAACTCACGCCTGCCTCGCGCTCAGCGGAACTCTCGGCATACCCGCGCTCGCGCACGGTTGCGAGATCGGCGGCGGTGAAGCGGGCCGACGCTAGGGCCGGGTGGATTACTTCCGGCGCCTCCCACGCGAGCAGCACCTTCGCGGCGGATCCCGCCGCCATCGTCATCGTGGTACCGACCGGGATCGAGTCGCGCAAGCCAACGGGACGGTCGACGGCCGCTATGCAGATGCGGTGGGCGCCGTGGCGCCTATAGAGCTGCGAGGACTCGCCCGTGCGGTCGCGCAGAGTAGTGAGGACGGGGAGGGCCGCGCTGACGAGGCGATCCTCACCTACCGCGGCGGCGAGTGCGGCGAAGCGGGAGCCAAGTACAAAGGCGCCGGACGCGTCGCGCCCCACGAGGTGATGGTGTTCGAGGGCGAGGGCTAGCCGATGCACGGTTGGGCGCGCAAGATGGGTGGCATCGACGAGTTCCGCGAGCGTTGCCGATCCCTCTTCAAGGCGACCGAGGATTGCCGCGGCCTTGTCAATGACGCCGACACCGCTATGATTGTCCATAGAGCGATATTAGCGTCTCACATCGTGAGATGTCTATAGTACGAAAGCAGGAGTGAACATGGGGACGACCCTCGCCGAGAAACTGTGGGACTCGCACCTGGTGCGCAAGGGTGAGGACGGGGCTCCCGACCTCATCTACATCGACCTGCATATGTGCCACGAGGTGACTTCGCCGCAGGCCTTCGAGGGTCTCCGTTTGGCGGGCCGCCCGGTTCGCCGGCCTGACCTCACTATCGCGACTGAAGACCACAACACCCCCACGCTCAATATCGACCTGCCCATCGCCGACGAGACGAGCCGCGTACAGATCAACACCTTGCGTGACAACGCCAAGGAGTTCGGCGTGCGCATCCACTCGCTCGGCGACGCCGATCAGGGTGTGGTTCACGTCGTGGGGCCGCAGCTCGGCATCACCATGCCAGGCATGACGATCGTGTGCGGCGACTCGCATACGTCCACACATGGCGCGTTCGGCTCCCTCGCCTTCGGCATCGGCACCTCCGAGGTGGAGCACGTGCTCGCCACCCAGACGTTGCCGCTCAAGCCCTTCAAGACGATGGCGATCAACGTGCTCGGCGAGCTGCCGAACGGAACTACCGCGAAGGACATCATCCTCGCGGTGATCGCCAAGATCGGCACGGGCGGTGGGCAGGGCTACGTGCTCGAGTACCGCGGCGAGGCGATCCGCTCCCTTTCCATGGAGGCGCGGATGACCGTGTGCAACATGTCGATCGAGGCCGGCGCCCGCGCGGGCCTCATCGCCCCTGACCAGACCACGTTCGACTACGTCAACGGCCGCCCGCACGCCCCAGAGGGCGCCGACTGGGACGCGGCCGTCGAGTACTGGAGGACGCTCGTCACCGATGAGGACGCAGTCTTCGACGCCGAGGTGGTTCTCGAGGCGAGCGACCTGGAGCCGTTCGTCACGTGGGGCACCAACCCCGGCCAGGGCCTGCCCATCTCCGCAAATGTCCCCAGCCCCGAGGACTTCGCAGACGAGACCGAGCGCGAGGCCGCGGCCAACGCGCTGGCTTACATGGGCCTCACGCCTGGCACCCCGCTGCGTGACATCAAGATCGACACCGTCTTCCTGGGGTCGTGCACTAACGGCCGCATCGAGGATCTGCGCGCGGCAGCGGACATCATCAAGGGGCGCACCAAGGCAGACAACATCCGCATGCTTGTGGTGCCCGGCAGCGCGCGCGTGCGCCTGCAGGCGGAGGCGGAAGGCCTTGACCAGGTGTTCATCGACTTCGGCGCCGAGTGGCGCAATGCCGGATGCTCGATGTGCCTGGGCATGAACCCCGACCAACTTGCCCCGCAAGAGCGGAGCGCGTCCACGTCGAACCGCAACTTCGAGGGCCGCCAGGGCAAGGGTGGCCGCACTCACCTGGTGAGCCCGCTCGTCGCCGCCGCCACCGCGGTGCGCGGCACCCTGTCCACCCCCGCCGATCTGGACGCCGCCGTAGGCGCGCTGGCGTAAGGAGAGAAGAAGCCATGGAGAAGTTCACCACCCACACCGGCGTCGGCGTTCCGCTGCGCCGCTCAAACGTGGACACCGACCAGATCATCCCGGCGGTCTATCTCAAGAGGGTCACCAAGACAGGCTTCGACGACGCCCTCTTTGCCGCGTGGCGTGGCGACCCCGAGTTCATCCTCAACCAGGACGCGTACAAGCACGGCTCCGTGCTCGTCGCGGGTCCCGACTTCGGCACCGGCTCCTCACGCGAGCACGCGGTGTGGGCGCTCAAGGATTACGGCTTCAAGGTCGTGTTCGCCACGCGATTCGCGGACATCTTCCGCGGCAACTCGGGCAAGCAGGGACTCCTGACGGGCGTGCTGAGCCAAGAGAACATCGAACTGCTGTGGAAGCTCATCGAGACCGAGCCGGGCAAGGAGATCACCGTCTCCCTCGAGGACCGCACCGTCACGTGCGGCGAGCTCACCGTGCCGTTCGAGATCGACGACTACGTGCGATGGCGCCTCATGGAGGGTCTCGACGACATCGGCCTCACGCTCCAGCACGAGGAGGACATCACGGCCTTCGAGGCGACGCGCGAGTCGTGGCGCCCCAAGACCCTTCCCGCCAAGACGGAGCCCAAGGAGCACGTCGAGGCCGCACGGCCTGTCGCCTAGGTCGGTGCCGTGCCGCGCCGCGTCCTGATTGGCATCAGCGGGGGTCCCGGCACGGGAAAGTCGACCTTTGCGGCACGGACGGTTGACGAGCTGGCGGCCAAGGGCGTCACCTCGATCGTCGTGCCCATGGACGGCTTTCACTTGCCCGACGCTGTGCTCGCTGAGCGTGGACTGTCGGCTTCGAAGGGGTCGCCCGCGACATTCGACAGGGCGCAGTTCGAGGCGATGCTTGTTCGCCTCCGCGACTTCTCGGTCACGACGCAGGCTCCGGCGTACTCGCGCGAATCCCATGCGGTGGTCGAGAACGCGATCGAGGTGGGTCCCGATGTCCGGATAGTGCTAATAGAGGGCAATTACCTGGGGCTTTGGCCATCAACTGTCGAGCTATTGGACGAGGTGTGGAAACTCGATGTGCCGTGGGAGGTGGCTCGCTCGCGGCTCATCGCGCGGCGGATCGCCACTGGCCGCAACCCGGCAGAGGCGCGCGACTGGGTGGATCGCGTGGACGCCCTCAACTACATGCTGGTCAAGGACTCTTTCGCGACGCGCGCGATCGTCAATAGTGAGTCAGCCACGACCTAGTGCCGAAGCTCGTGATCGAATCGGCCGCCACCCTGGCCGCGAACGCGAGGTCCTCAGGGAAGCGATCACCATCGAGTCCGAGCGTCGCAATGCGATGCGCGAGGGCGCCATGGAAGAAGTCCCCGGCGCCCAGGGTGTCGACCACGCCTTCAACGGGCGGCACTGACACTTCGCCGGAGCCTCCGGGGCACATATAGAGCACCGAATCGGCTCCGCGCGTGATCGCGGACCACATCACGCCGCGCGCGCGCAGATAGGCGAACACCGTCTCTGGACTTCCGTCGGTTCCGGGCGGTCGGAACGCAGCAGACGGCACGGCGACATCGACGTTGGCGAGCAGCTCGTCGGTATACGGTCGCGAACTCCCGGCATCGAGAATCACGGGGACCCCGCGCTCGCGCGCCGCGCGCGCGATCGGCAGTGAGATCGAGCGAAAGTAGCCGTCTACCAGCACACATAACACGTTATGAGTGTCGGGCAAGGTGGTCGGCGTCAGGTCCAGAGCCGTCGCGGCGGAGGTCGGCGACACGATCGCACGGTCTCCCGTACCCGCGGTGATCATGATCGACGCGCTGATCGGCGGGCCGTCGTAGGTTCCCGCGACCTCGAGCGCGACGCCGCACTTGGCCAGATCGTCGGCGATGAGAGCCGAAACGGGATGATCGGGGAGAGCCGTCGCGAGCGTCGGGCGGGAACCGAGGTGCGCCACGGCGACCGCGGCGTTTGTCGCTGGCCCACCGGCGGCGGTGAAGAAATCGAGGGCGGCGACCTTTTCGTCGGAACCAGGTAGGCGCGACACCAGGTGAACAACGTCCCACGTCGTCAGCCCCGCGCACACAACGCGCGGCGCGGGTTCCATGGCCACAGCCTACGATTGCGAACAACCCAGGGCGTCAATGAGACACTAGATCCATGACCGACTCCATTCGCGTGACGGGTGGGGCTCCGCTTAACGGGGAGATCCGTGTGCGTGGCGCCAAGAACTTCGTCAGCAAGGCAATGGTGGCGGCGCTGCTGGGATCAACTCCCTCGACTCTTCGCAATGTCCCCGACATTCGCGACGTCGCCGTCGTGTCGGCCTTGCTTCGCCTGCACGGCGTGGCTGTCGACTACGACGTGGCCAGCGGCGTTCTCACCAGCGATCCCACGGTGCTCACGAAGGCGGACGCAGAGCACATCGCCGAGCACGCCGGCTCCTCGCGCATTCCAATCCTGTTGTGTGGACCTCTGCTTCACCGTCTTGGCGAGGCCGTGATCCCCGACCTCGGCGGCTGTCGCATCGGCGACCGTCCCATTGATTTCCACCTTGAGATCCTCAAGAAGTTCGGTGCCGTTGTCACCGAGCACCCCGACGGTCTTCACCTGAGCGCCCCCAATGGACTGCGGGGCATCAAGTACACGCTGTCGTACCCGTCCGTTGGCGCCACCGAGCAGCTGCTGCTCACGGCGGTCATGGCGGAGGGAATCACTCGCCTCGAGAACGCGGCCGTTGAACCCGAGATCAAGGACCTCATCGACGTGCTGCAGAAGATGGGCGCGATCATCTCCGTGGACACCGACCGTTCGGTGACGATCGAGGGTGTCGCACGCATGCATGGCTATGACCACACGGCCCTTACGGACCGCATCGAGGTGGGTTCGTGGGCGTCCGCTGCGCTCGCAACCAAGGGCAACATCATGATCCTTGGCGCCCAGCAGCGGCACATGGGCACGTTCCTCAATGTGTTCCGCAAGGTGGGCGGAGAGTTTGATGTGGTGCCGGAGGGGATCCGGTTCTATCACCCAGGTGGAGCGCTTCGACCAATCGCCCTGCAGACAGATGTGCACCCGGGTTTCATGACCGACTGGCAGCAGCCGCTCGTCGTCGCGCTCACGCAGGCAAAGGGTCTCTCGATCGTCCATGAGACCGTGTACGAGAACCGCTTTGGCTTTACAGATGCCCTTGTGGCCATGGGTGCGCACGTTCAGTTGTTCCGCGAATGCCTGGGCGACAAGGAGTGCCGATTTGGCCAGCGCAACTTCAAGCACAGCGCCGTTATCTCCGGTCCCACGCCGCTGGTAGCTGCCGAGATCACGGTGCCCGATCTGCGCGGCGGGTTCTCGCACCTTATTGCGGCGCTCGCGGCGAGCGGCACGTCGACGGTCCACGGAATCGGCATCATCGATCGCGGCTATGAGGGCTTCCGCGACAAGCTCGCGGCTCTGGGCGCCGCGGTCGAGTAGGTCGAATGGCGACGCGCCCCACGTGGCCGTTCCGGACCGTCATCACGCTGGTACGGCCCCTTGCGACCCTGTTGCTGAAGCGCTCATGGTCGGGAGCTGAACACCTGCCCGCAGAACGCGGGTTCATCGCCGTGTCGAACCACGTCAGTTACGTGGATCCGCTCACGTTTGGACACTTCCTCTACAACAACGGACATCCGCCCCGCTTCCTCGCGAAGAAGGAGCTGTTCGATCTGCCCGTCGTTGGGAGGGTGCTCAAGTCGGGCGACCAGATTCCGGTATACCGCGGCACTGCTCAGGCCAAGGAGTCGCTGAACTACGCACGGGTCGTCATCGATCGCGGAGACATGATCGCGATGTTTCCGGAGGGCACGCTGACACGCGATCCTGACCTGTGGCCGATGGTGGCGCGCACTGGCGCGGCGCGCCTCGCGCTCGAGACAGGTGCGCCCGTGATCCCCGTGGCTCAGTGGGGTGCCCACTTGCTGCTTCCGCCGTACTCGAAGAAGCCCGACCTGTTTCCGCGCAAACCCATGATCGTCAAGGCGGGACCAGCTATCGACCTCGACGACCTGCGTGACGGGCCGCTGGACACCGACGTGCTACGCGTCGCAACGGACCGCATCATGGCTACTCTGACTGGCATGGTGGCCGAGATCCGCAACGAGACGCCCCCCGCGGAGCCGTACGACATGCGCGCCCATCAGACACCCAAGACTCGCGAGGGCGACGAATGACCCGCGCCACCGTGCTTGGGGCCGGGGCGTGGGGCACCACCTTTGCCTCGGTCCTCACGGACGCTGGAACGCAGACGACGCTGTGGGGTCGCGATCCTGCGTCGCTCGCGGAGATCGCCGCGCACGGAACAAACAGCCGCGCGCTTCCTGACCTCCAACTCGCCTCAGGGATCGCGACGACCATGGACGCGGAAGAGGCGCTCGATGGAGCGGACATCGTCGCAGTGGCCGTTCCGGCGCAGCGCGCGCGAGAGATCGTCTCTGAGGTGGCTCACCTGATCCCGCGCGACGCGGTGGTGGTTTCTCTCATGAAGGGCGTAGAGGCCGGCACCCATTCGCTCATGTCCGAGGTCCTCAAGGAGGTTCTCGCCATCGGTGACGACCGCACCGCGGTCGTCTCGGGCCCAAACCTCGCGCGCGAGATTGCGGCCCGCCAGCCCACCGCCACCGTCGTCGCCTCTGCCGAGCTCGAGGCGGCCGAACGGGTGGCGGCGGCCACGGCGTCGGGCTATTTCCGGCCCTATACGAACAGCGACGTCGTTGGCGTCGAGCTGTGCGGCGCGTACAAGAACGTCATCGCCGTTGGGGTTGGCGTGTCAGACGGGCTGGGCTTCGGCAACAACACCACCGCCACAGTCATCACGCGCGGCCTCACGGAGATCACCCGGCTGGGCCTCGCGCTCGGCGCCAGCCCTGAGACGTTCAGCGGCTTGGCGGGCATGGGCGATCTCATCGCAACGTGTGCGTCGCCGCTCAGCCGCAACCACATGCTCGGCAAGCGCATCGGCCAGGGTGCAACACTGGAAGAGGCGATTGCTTCCAGCGCAGGCACGGCGGAAGGCGTGACGACGGCGAGGTCCATCCAGGAGCTCGCCGCGAGTCTGGGCGTTGACGTGCCCATCTGCGACGCGGTCGTGACAATGCTCGATGGCCAGATCGCCCCCCAAGACGTACTGAGGCTGCTGCTCAGCCGTCCTCGCAAGGCCGAGGTGGGCTAGTGGGCGCCCTGCCCGTCGTCGCGGTGTTGTTTGGCGGACGCTCTTCCGAGCATGGCGTCTCGTGCGTGACCGCAGGTGGCGTGCTTGGCGCTATTGACCGCTCCGCGTGGGACGTTCTTGCCATTGGCATCACTCGCGAGGGCCGCTGGACGGTTGCATCGAGCGATCCCGCGGACTGGCGCATCGCCGACGGCGAGATGCCTGCGGTCGTGGACGCCGACCACACCGTTCTGCCGCCATCGCACGTGGGTGCGGGGGAGTGGACCGTGCTGGAAGCGGACGGCTCAGTTCGGTCTCTGGGCCGCGTGGACGTGGTGTTCCCGGTGCTCCACGGGCCGTACGGCGAAGACGGAACTGTTCAGGGGGCGCTCGAACTCGTCGACGTCCGGTACGTGGGCTCCGGCGTGCTCGCCTCTGCGGTGGGTATGGACAAGCAGTTCATGCGCGCCGCCTTCGTCGACGCGGGCTTGCCCGTTACCGACGCCGTGGCGCTGCTGCCGGGCCAGGCCGTGAGTTCGCGGATGGCCGAGGTTGAAGCGCTGGGCCTCCCCCTCTTCGTGAAGCCTGCGAGGGCAGGATCGTCGATGGGCATCTCGCGCGTAGACGACCTTGCGGCGCTGGACGCGGCGGTGGCGGCCGCCGTCAAGCATGACCCCAAAGTGCTCATCGAACGTGCCGTAGTCGGCCGCGAGATCGAGACGGCCGTCCTAGGGACGCCCGATGGAGCGCAAACGTCTTTGCCCGGCGAGATCATAACCGGCGGGGAGCACACCTTCTACGACTTCGACGCCAAGTACTTGGACGAGGCGAATGTGCGCTTGGTGTGCCCAGCGGACCTTCCCGCTGACGTCGTGGCGCGCGTCAGAGAGTTGGCGATTGCCGCCTTTACTGCGGTGGGGGCCGAGTCGCTCGCTCGCGTGGATGTCTTCGTTGGCGAGGACGGCACCGTTACCGTCAACGAGATCAACACCATGCCGGGATTCACGCCCACGTCGATGTACCCGCGCATGTGGGCCGCCACCGGGCTCGCATATCCGGAACTCGTCTCAACGCTGCTCGACACCGCGCTGCACCGCCCACTGGGCCTGCGCTAGATCCGCCTACTTACACTCAAGCCCGTTGCTTGGCGCGAGCGCCGCGGGCCCAGAGAACTCCGCCAGCAGATCGGTAACGGCATCCTGCGCTCGCGCCGTAGGGATCAGCACCTCAACCGCAGGCGATCGCCCAAACGACGTTGCCCTCCATTGATCGGCCTCCTCGACGACCAGCCAATCTTGGGAGCCAGCGTCGGATTCAACGGCCACGCACGAGTCGGTGGTCGGCCCTGGAGGCTCCACGCCGCACCGCACCACGATGGGGAACTCGTCGCCATAGGCAGAGGTTGCCTGCGAGGTGGTGCCGCGCACGTCCAGGCCGCCAACAGCGTCGGGCATTGCCAGCATCACTCGCGCACAATCGGGATCAGCGGCATACGGAGCCGGATCCACGACGAACGGCTGCGAACACCCAGCCAGCGCGAACACACTGGCACCAGAAATCGCCAAGACACCGAGTAGCCGCACGGCCCCAGCCTAGGCCCGCGCTAGCGTGTCGCCATGACCGTCGACGCGCGCGCGTGGCCCCACCGCCGGGCGTTCGCGATTGCGTGGCCGGCGATCCTGTCCAACCTGTCGGTGCCGCTCGTCGGGCTCATCGACACTGCGATGCTCGGCCACTTCAGCGACGAGACCAACCTGGGCGCCGCGGCCATCGGCTCCACCGTGCTCGGTGCCGTGTTCTGGCTCCTCAGCTTCCTCAGGACTGGCACAACAAGCCTGGTAGGCCGTGCCTTGGGCGCCGGTAGGCCCGACGCTGCGCTCACCCACGCGCAGCGCTCCGCCATTCTCGCCGCCGGGTTGGGCGTGGGGATTCTTCTGGTTCAGTGGGCGATAGTGCCGCCCATCATGCGGCTCCTCACGCCCGACGCCGCCATGGCAGATCTCGCGGCCTCCTTCACCTCGATTCGGCTCGCAAGCGCGCCCGCCGTGTTGCTCACCTTGGTCATCGCTGGCTGGTTCATCGGGGCAGGAGACACGCGGCGACCTCTCGCAGTGGTCGTGACCATCGGCGGACTCAACGTGGTCTTGGATCTGATCCTCGTAGCCGGACTCGAACTTGGCGCCGAGGGGGCCGCCGTCGCGACCGCGATCTCCGAGTGGGCGGGCTTTGCCCTTGCCCTCGCGCTCTGGTGGCGTGCCCAGGGAGAGGCGACCCGAGCGTCGGCCCGGCGCTGGAAAGGCAGGGGACTGCGCACGGGCTGGCGAGCCGTGCTCGGTCTCAACCGCGACATCTTTCTGCGCACCGCCGTGCTGTACACGGTGTTGACGTTCATGACCGCCTACGGCGCGCATGTGTCGACCACGGTGGTGGCCGCGAACGCGATCCTCATGCAGCTGATGCTGCTCGCGAGCTACGGGCAGGACGGGTACGCGCATGCGGCAGAGTCGCTCGCCGCGCGCGAGATTGGGGCCCGTGACGTGCCCGCGTTTCATCGGGCGGTGGGCGCCTCGGCGTTGCCCGCCGTGGCGATAGGGGCTGTCTTCGCCGTGCTCTATGCGGCGGCAGGTAGCGCGTTTGTGGCGGTACTCACGTCTCTACCTGATGTGACCGCCGCGACCCAGGCCGTGATCCCGTGGCTCGCGGCGCTGCCGTTGGTGAGCTCGGCGGCGTACCTCTTCGACGGCGTGTTCCTAGGCTCCGGCAAGGTGCGATGGATGCTCGTCACCATGGCCGCATCTGCGGTGGTGTTCTTCTTCTGCTGGTGGCTGGGCGCTTCGGTCGTCGGCGACAACGAGCGCAACATCAACCTATGGCGCGCGTTCCTTGTGTTCAACGCGTGCCGCGGGCTGTTCCTTGGGATCGCGTACGCGCGCCTCACGCGGGCGCGCGCGTGGTTGGTGCGCAGCGCCGCGTAGCCCACGCCGCCTTTCGCGCTGTACGCACGCCAAGTCGTGTTTTTCGTTGCGCTGAGATCCTGTAGGCGCGTGAGCTCACGTTTTGGCGCGACTGATGTTGTGACCCACTGCCGCAATGCCGCCGGCGCTCCAGAAATGACCTGGAGCGCCCACAGAATGCGCGAGGCGTGAAAAGCGTGACCTGGCGTGCCTAAACGCGGGCGCGCGCGTGGTTGGTGCGCAGCGCCGCCTAGGCTTTCCCCGTGACCACGATCGGCGAGCTCGGCGAGGACGCCCTCATCGCGGCCTTCGCCCCGCGACTCCCGCAGACCGACGCCGAGATCCTTGGACCCGGTGATGACGCGGCGGTCCTCTCCGTGGATGGCGATCTCGTGGTGAGCTCCGACGTGCTTGTCGAGAACCGCCACTTCCGCCTCGATTGGTCAACGGGGGAGGACATCGGCTGGCGAGCTGCCGTTCAGAACCTCGCGGACATCGACGCGATGGGGGCCGTGCCCACCGCCCTGCAGGTGACTCTCGCCGCCCCGCCCAACACTCCCGTGGCGTGGGTGCTCGCCTTCGCGGACGGACTGCGGCTCGCGTGCGAGCCCCACGGAGTGGGCGTGGTTGGTGGCGATCTCAGCGCCTCCAAGGAGATCCACATTGGCGTGACCGCGATCGGCGAGACACACGGGATGGAGCCGGTTACCAGGGCCGACGCTATGCCAGGGGACGTCCTGGCGGTGTCAGCACCGCTTGGAGCGGCGGCGGCAGGTTTCGCGCTGCTGAAGGCTGGGATCGCCGACGGTGAGGCCGTCCAACTGTTTCTGCGCCCGCGCCCCATCATCGGCGCTGGGCTCGAGGCGGCCCTCCGTGGAGCCACTGCCATGATGGACATCAGCGATGGTCTGCTGCGCGACGCGACACGCATCGCCCGTGCCTCAGACGTCGCCCTCGAGATCGCGTCGGGCCTGGTGCCGGTGCACTTGGCCGCGGTGGCCGCCGCTCGCGAACTCGGCTGGGATCCGCTTGAGTGGGCGCTCACGGGAGGCGAGGATCACCACATCCTCGCGACATTCCAGAGCGCGGGCGCCGTGCCCACCGGATGGACGGTCGTCGGAGACGTGCGGCCCGGGGCGGGCGTCGCGGTCGACGGCGCGCCGCCTTCAGGCCTTGGCTGGGATCACTTCTCGGGATAAGCAAAACGGGCGCCCCCACCAGGGGACGCCCGCAGTTGCTGCGAAAGAACTAGACCGCAGCGCGGCGCTGCACCTTGCCGGCCTTGAGGCAGGACGTGCACACGTTGAGGCGCTTGGGGGTGCCACCGACGATCGCACGCACGCGCTGGATGTTCGGGTTCCAGCGGCGAGAGGTGCGGCGGTGGGAGTGCGAGATCGAGTTACCGAAGGACGGACCCTTGCCGCACACGTCGCAGTTGGCAGCCACGATAGTTCTCCTTGAAAGCTTGTGTCATGGGGCCCGAAGGCGTTCGGGCAACCGCACAAGAGTACCCGATTAGCGGCCGTTTGGCCAAGTTCCGTTGCCCGACGGCACGGTTGCGGTGGGCGTGTCGGCTCACCGTGGGAACATGGTACCCACTCGATTGGCGGGGACTTTGGCTTAGGAGGCACGTTGGCGGACGCTGCAGAGCTGCGACGCTGGCTCGACAGCGGCGCCAACGCCGTCAAGCGCGCCCGCGAGCGCCTAGACGCCATCAACGTGTTTCCCGTGGCGGATTCGGACACGGGAACCAACATCTATCTGACTCTCCGCGAGGGAAATCGCGCGGTTGCCGACCTCCCCAAGGAGGCGACCCACAAGGAGGTCGTTGCCGCGTTCGCGCGGGGAGCCCTGCTGGGCGCCCGCGGCAACTCCGGCGTGATCGTCAGCGCCTACCTCAATGCGTTCCTCACCGAGGTGGACGCGCGCGGTGGGCTTTCCGCAACCGCGGCAACGGACATCTCGGCAGCCCTCGACGTAGCTGCGCACGCGGCTTACCGCTCGGTGGGCGCGCCCGTTGAGGGCACTATCTTGAGCGTCGCGAAGGCCGCGGCAACCGCGGCAAACGATGCCGTGGCGTCGGGCGCGGGGCGCGAGGCGACGATAATCGCGGCCGTTGTTGGCGCGAGGGCCGCCCTGGCGAACACGCAGCAAGAGCTCGGAGCGGCGCGCGAGGCGGGAGTGGTCGATGCCGGGGCGGCGGGGCTGGTCCTCCAGCTCGAGATGCTTGCCGAGACCCTCGCGGGGCCGGACGCCCTTGCGGCCTACGACGAGGTGGACTGGTCCACCGATATGGATGCGTACCGCAGCTTTCACAGCCCCCACGGCCATGAGGGGGGCTTCGAAGTCATGTTCGTCTCGGTGAGCCGTACCGACCTGTCGAGAGAGCTCACGGGCCGCCTCGAGGCGTTGGGGGATTCGGTAGCGGTCATCGGATCGCACGGTCTGTGGCAGGCACACGTGCACACCGAAAGGCCCGGGGATGCGGTGCGCGTCGCCATGAGCACCGGTGCCCGCAAAGTAGTCGTGCGCGGGATCGACGATCACGCCAAAGACGCATCCACAGTTGTGGCGCTCACCACGTGCCCTGGGCTCGCCGACGCGCTCGCGGAGGCCGGCGCCTGCGTGCTCCTTGTGCCGCACCCGGAACAGGCTCCCCGCAAAGACCTGATGCGGGCGCTTCGCGACGCCGTCGGTTCCGCCGGGGTTGCAGTCGCGGGAGACGCGACCCTCTTGGCGGCCGCGCGCAAACTCGCGGCCAAGAGGCGAGGACCACAACTCACGGTGCTCGACGCCGCCCACGAGGCGCACGTGGTGGCTGCCATCGCGGCATCTGCGCTCGCGACTCCCGGCGAGGAGGTTGCGCTCCGAATGGCGGCCGCCGTTGCCGCCACGTCGGTGATCGACACCTCGCCCGAGGACCTCGACGACGACGTTGATCAGCTGCTGACGCCGCGCACGGAGGTCGTCACGGTGATCCTCGGCAGGGGCGTGGACCCCGCAGTGGCCGATCGCGTGCGGCTGTCTGTCGCCGCGACCTCGCCCGCGGCGGATGTGGCTGTCTACGAGGGCAATCAACTCTCCCCGGCGATCGCCGTTGGCGTGGAGAATGCGCGCTCGTGACCTCGAGCTCCGGGAACGAGCGACTCGCAGAGCCACTGGCGCGCGCCGTTGGAGAACGCACCGCTGCGACGCTCTCGAAGCTCGGGCTCACCACAGTCGGCGACCTGCTGCGTCACTACCCCAGGCGCTACGGCAAGCCAGGGGAGTTCACCGACATCCGCTCGCTTCGCACCGGTGAACACGTCACCGTCATGGCCGAAGTGAGGTCGGCAACGGTTCGCACCATGCGCTCGCGCGGAGGCGCCATGCTCGAGGCCATCGTCTCTGACGGACGCGACACCCTGCAGCTCACCTTCTTCGCCAAGCGCGCAGGGGTGCTGCGGATGCATGAGGACAAACTGAGGGCCGGGCGCGTCGGCCTCTTCACGGGCACCGTTGGCGAGTACCGCGGCAAGCGGCAGCTCACCCACCCCGACTACGTCATCGTTGGGGTGGATGCCGCGGATGCGGACGAGGCAATCTACGAAGCGCTCCGCCCCATTCCCATCTATCCCGCCGCCGCATCCGCTCCCACCTGGCGGATTGCGCGTGCCGTGCGAACCGTGCTCGATCCTCTCCAAGAGGAAGAGGTCCCTGATCCGATCCCGGATGACATTCGGGAACGAGAGGACTTCCCCACGCTTCTTGAGGCCCTGCGCCTAGTCCACGAGCCGGAGCACGAGTCCGATTACGAACGTGGCCGTGATCGCCTCCGCTATGAGGAGGCGCTGGTCTTGCAGTCGGCGCTCGCGCGCCGCCGCGCGGCGCACGCCTCACTATCTGCCCTTGCCCGCGCGCCGCGCGAAGGCGGGCTCGTCGACGCCCTCGACGCCAGGCTTCCGTTCGAACTCACGGCCGGGCAGCGCGCCGTTGGCGCGGAGATCTCCCGCGACCTGGCAGGAGACGTCCCGATGTTGCGACTTCTCCAAGGGGACGTCGGTGCGGGCAAGACAGTCGTCGCCCTGCGGGCGATGCTGCAGGTGGTCGACACCGGCGGCCAGGCAGCGCTCCTCGCACCCACCGAGGTACTCGCTGCTCAACACGTTCGTGCACTCAGGGCGCTGCTGGGTCCGCTCGGAGATGGCGGCATGCTCGGGGGAGCCGACAACGCCACCCGAGTGGTGCTGGTGACCGGCTCCCAAGGTTCCAAGGAGCGTCGGGCCGCCTTGGCAGAGGCCGCCGGGGGAGCGGCTGGCATCGTCGTCGGCACCCACGCGCTCCTGAGCGAGACCGTGCAGTTCGCCGACCTCGGCCTTGTGGTCGTCGACGAGCAGCACCGCTTTGGCGTGGAGCAGCGAGACGCGCTGCGGACTCGCGCGGAGCGGCCGCCGCACATGCTGATCATGACCGCGACCCCGATCCCCCGCACGGTGGCCATGACGGTGTTCGGCGACCTCGAGACCTCAATCCTCAACGAGCGTCCAGCGGGAAGGGCGCCCACTGCGACGCACCTGGTGCCCGCAGACAATCCGGTGTGGATCGACCGGACCTGGGCTCGGGTGCGCGAGGAGATCGGTAAGGGTGGTCGCGCCTACGTGGTCTGCGCGCGCATCGATCCCACGGAGCCGCCCGATGCTGTTGACGACTCTGATGCGGACGACGTCCTTGACTTGGAGCCGGCTAGGGAGCGACCGCCACTCGCAGCGGCCACCGAGGTGGCCGCGACGCTCGCGGAACGCCCCGAGCTCGCGGGGATCCGCATCGGACTCATGCACGGGCGTTTGTCGGCGGAAGAGAAAGACTCGGCGATGGCCCGTTTCGCTTCCGGAGACACACCGGTGCTGGTGTCAACGACGGTGATCGAGGTGGGTGTCGACGTGCCAGAGGCCACAGCGATGGTGATTCTCGACGCCGACCGCTTCGGCATCTCGCAGCTGCATCAATTGCGCGGCCGGGTTGGGCGCTCAACCGCGCCGGGCGTGTGCCTGCTGGTGACCTCGGCGCAAGAGGGAACGCTCGCGCACGAGCGGCTCAGCGCGCTGGTCGCGACCACCGATGGATTCGACCTCGCGGAGAGGGATCTGGAGCTCAGACGTGAGGGCGACGTGCTCGGCTCTGGACAGTCAGGTCGCTCTTCGCTGCGGCTGCTGCGCGTGATCCGCGACGCAAAGGTCATCGAACGCGCACGCGAAGACGCGCGGGAACTTGTGGAACGTGACCCCCAGCTGGGAGACCACCCGGCCCTGGCGTCGGCCATCGTTGAATGGCTGGGTGAAGACCAAGAGGAGTTCTTGGAACGCGCCTGACTAAAGGCTGCGGCGGAGCTCGCTGTCAATCATGCGGGAGGCTGCGAGGCCGGCGAAGTGCGCATCGGCGATCATGCGACGCATCTCGCTTCGCAGTTCTGACGACCACTCGAGGGGCAGCAAGCCACCAACCTTGTCCACGGCTTTGTCGATCTCTGGGCCGTAGGTGTCCTCGAGTTCTGGAGTCAGCATGCGACCAACATAGAGCGGCATCGACGCAGGTAGAAGCCCCTTGGGTGTGACATTCACCATTCTTTGGCCCGTATGCGGCACATGTCACACCGGCACGACTTGAAGTCACTGAGGCGCGGGGTTCCCGGCTGCGTAGTACTCGCTCAGCGAGACACCACCTGGAAGTGGCGTGGAGTGGTCGAGGCTGACGAACTTGCCGTCAGCGGTCTGCCACAGCGCAGGCCTTAGCAGCGCGTACTTCGCTTCGTCCCACGCGCCCCAGCCGTTAGCGAACAGACCTCCAGTGTCGCCGGATTCGGGGTTGAGGCACCAGAACGTGAAGGACAGATGTTCCTCGACGATGAGGTCTCTCAGCGCGGTCATCCATGCGTCCTGGCGCGGGTCCTGACCCAACCTCCCACCCCACTCGCCGATGAGCAGGGGGGCGGTGCCGTCCTCATGCAAGTAGAGCCAGTTGGGTCCCCACACATCCGCGCGCAGAGACTGCGCGGTGAACGGCTTCTGAAAGTACGGCTGCTCGTAGACGAGCGGCCCGTAGTCGTGGGGCGAGTAGATGAGCTGATTGGGTACCGACAGTTCCACGGGCAACTCGCCCGCGAGCCTCAGGTCGCCGCCCCACCAACTGAAGTTGTAGTCGTTGTTGTCGGTCGAGGCATAGTTGGCGCCACGCTTGGGCGACGACTCGATGCCCTCCACGAACACCAGGGCATGCGGGTTCTCTTTCAGGATTGCATCGCCAGCCAAAGCCGCGGCATGACGCCAGTTGTTCTTCTCAGTGGAAGCGTCCCAGATCGCTCGCGGCGACTCGCTGGGTTGGCCATGCGGCTCGTTCTTGAGGTCGAAGCCGATGAGGGTGTCGTCGTGCGCGTACCTTGCCGCAGTCCAGCTCCATGCGGCGACGAAGTCCTTGCTCGTGATCGGGTCGTTGTACCAAACCGGGTACAGGTGGCCGTCGTCGTCGGCAAGCGCAGAATGGGCATCCAGGAAGACCTTGACGCCCCGGTCCTTGGCGTCCTGCAGGATCTCGTCGAACACCTCGAGGGTGGTCTTGCCAGCGAGATCCGGGTTGAGCGAGGCATTGACGGCTTGCGGCACGCGCGCCTCGCCGTCGCGCCACTCGAGCAACAACTCCGTGGAGATGGGCATGCGGATGACGTTGATGCCGCGACTCGCGATCTGATCCATCAGAACGTCGTGGTTCGCGACGTTGAGGCCAACGAGCATGCGTTGCTGCAGGTTGAAGCCGTACCAGTTGGCGCCAGTGAGCCAGACGGCACGGCCGTCCGCGTCGACAATCCGATTGCCATCCGTGTGAAGCCAGTCGTCGTCCGTTGGCGAGTCGACGTTGGACTGTGAGGTGAACGTCGGCGGCCCGGTGGGCGTGGCGCTCGGCTGCGCAGTCACGGGCCCGGTTGCCTCTCCCGTGCACACGGTCGTGAGGTCGGACGGCGACGTTCCGTTGGCGGTGAAGCCAAAGGTCGTGGTGCTGCCGGAGCTGAGTGTGCCGTTGTATGCCATGTTGCCTGCGGTCGCGAGGCCGGTAGCCCCCACGGCGAGAGTCGAGTCCCACGAGGCGGTCACCGTGGCACCCTCAAGGCTCCACGACACCTCCCAGCTTGCGAGCGGCGCCAAGGCCGTCACGGTCACCTCACCCTGATAGCCGCCTTCCCACTGTTTGGTCACGGCCAGTTGGGCGCTGCACACGGGGCCCGACGCTGAAGGCGACGGCGTCGCCGAGCCTGGTTGCGGCGTCGGGCCGGGTTGAGAGGCGAGTGCCGCAAAGGTGACCCCGCCGATCACGATGATGCCGAAGGCGCCGCCGACCCACGCGCTTCGTCGCGCTGACCACGCCATGACGCAACAGTAGTGGCGGCGCGGTCGATACGTTTCGATTTTGTCGCTACCGTTGGCACATGCCTGAGATTGTGGTGGGCGATGACGCCCTCACGGAGCTCGCGAGGCGCGCTCGCGCCGAGCTCGTTGACGACATCCTGCCGTTCTGGATGAAGCACGGTTTCGACGGCGCCGGCTGGCTCAGGGGAGCCGTTCTCGACGACCTCGAGATTGACGACTCGCGACCGCGGCACGCGGTCATTGCGGCTCGCACCCTGTGGACCTTTGCGGTCGCCGCGCGGGATCTGCCCGAGCTTCGGGACGAACTGCTGGGCACCGGCGCTCTGGCCCGCGACCTCTTGCTCGGCGATTTCTGGGACGCGACGCACGGCGGGGTCTATTGGTCCCTCAATCCGGATAGAACAGTCGCGGAGGATCGCAAGCAGATCTACGCGCAGGCCTTCGCGATCTATGGCCTCACGCAGTGGTACGAGGTCACCGGCGACGAAGAGGCGCACGGCGCCGCGTGGCGGATGTTCGAGATGCTCGAGGCTTATGCTCGCGACCGCGTGCGTGGAGGCTACCTCGAGGCGCTATCGCGGAGTTGGGGACCGCTCGGCGACACCGCCTTGAGCGCCAGAGACCTCTCAGTCCCCAAGTCGATGAACACCAACCTGCACGTGCTGGAGGCCTACACCACCTTGTTGCGCGTGACTCATGAGAGTCGCGCTCAAGAGGCGTTGCAGGAACTCCTCGCCGCCGCGCTCGAGCACATCGTGGAGCTCGCGCCGTTCGCACACTGCAACCTGTTCTTCGACATGGAATGGACTTCGCAGGTCGACACCGTGAGTTACGGGCACGACATCGAGGCGAGCTGGCTCCTGTGGGACGCGTGGGAGGCGCTCGCGCTCGCTGGCGTCGAGGACCGCGCCCTTGAGGAGCGCACGCGATCCATCGCCCTCCTGCTGGCCGAGGCGGTGCGCGCGCATGGCGTGGACGCCGACGGGGCGGTCATGTACGAGGGCGCGCCCAACGGCGTCGTCAATGACACCAAGCATTGGTGGCCGCAGGCAGAGGGTGTCGTTGGGTGGCTCAACGCGTTCCAGATCGCCGGGCGGCCCGAGGATCACGCCGCCGCTCTCGCAGCGTGGGCGTTCATTGAGGACAAAGTGATTGACCGCGAGCACGGCGAGTGGTTCGCCGAACTCAATCGCGACGGCACCGTTCGCCGCGGCATCGCCGAGGACGTCAAGATCGGCCCGTGGAAGTGCCCGTATCACAACGCCCGCGCGTGCCTCGAGGTGATGCGTCGGGTCGCGTGAGGCTGAGGTGCGGCCGGTCTGGCGCCCCTGCGGTCAAGAAGTGCTGCGATGGGGCGCATCGCAGCACATTCTGACCGCCAGCGCGCGAACCGTAGACTTCCCGCATGACCCGGATCATCGCGGGAGACTTCGGCGGCAGGCGGCTCCAGGTGCCTGCCACCGGAACGCGCCCAACGACCGATCGCGTGCGTGAAGCGCTCTTCAGCCGCCTTGAGTCGGCGAATGCGATCAAAGGCGCTCACGTCGTAGACCTCTTCGCTGGCTCTGGAGCACTTGGGCTCGAGGCGATGAGCCGCAAGGCCGCCAGCGCCACTTTGGTCGAGTCGGCGACGCAGGCCGCCCGCGTCATCGAGGGAAACGTGCGCGAACTGGGCCTCGGCACCAGGGCGCGCGTCGTCAAGGAGCGGGCACTCCAGTTTCTGCGGCGCACCCCGGAGACGTACACGTTGGCCCTGGTGGATCCGCCTTACGACATTGCGCGCGGCGATCTCGCTGCCGTTCTTGAGGCGCTCGGCGAAAGGCTCGAGCCAGAGGCAAATGTGGTGGTCGAGTGGACCCGCCGCGCGCCCATGCCCGAGTGGCCCGCGAAGATAGCGCCCATCGTTTCCAAGGACTACGGTGAGACCGTGCTCCACTTCGCGCACCGAGTCTCGAAATGACCATCGCGGTTCTGCCAGGCAGTTTCGACCCCGTGACGCTTGGCCACGTCGACATCGCGGCGCGCGCCGCGGGCCTCTTCGAGCAGGTCATCGTCGCCGTGGCACACAACTCCGCTAAGGCCCCCCTGCTAGACGTCGGCACTCGGGTGGCCCTAGCGTCGGGCGCGCTCAAGCACTTGCCCAACGTGAGCGTTGCCGCCGCCGATGGCCTGCTCGTGGCCTTCTGCCGCGAACGGGGCGCCACGGCGATCGTCAAGGGACTGCGAGGCGGCGCCGACTACGACTACGAACGCCCGATGGCCCTCATGAACCGCTCGCTCACGGGCATTGAAACTGTCTTCATTACGGGCGACGCCGCGCTCGCGCACGTCGCCTCGTCGCTCGTCAGGGACGTGGCGCGGCACGGCGGCGACGTCTCGCCGTACGTGCCCACGGGGGTGGCCGACGCCGTGGTCGCCGCCGTGCGCGACGCGCGATAGCCGCCAGTTGAGGAAGCACCCCCCTTTCCCGTACACTTGATCGCTGGTCCTGCCGTTCGCGTAAGGGCCAAGGTCCACCCGGACCGGAACGAGCTGGAGGCGTGCGTGCCTAAACACCACCGCCCTGCCGCCTCGCCCTACCTGTTCTCCATGCGGGAACTCGTGCGGGCGCCGGGCGCGCAGCGCAAAGCCTCCGAGGTCTTCCCGGCCCCCGCGGTCCTTGGCACAGACGTGATCGGCGTGCCGGAGGGCGCGGAGGTGGAGCTCGATCTGAGCTTCGAGTCCGTCTCCGAAGGCATTTGGGTTCACGGAACCGTCACGGCAGAAGCCGTCGGGGAGTGCAGCCGCTGCCTGGACGAGGTTCGACTTCCCGTCGAAGCCACCGTCCAGGGGCTGTTCACATACCCCGATCGCGAGGTCGAAGACGGTGACGATGAGTCCGAGGACGTCTTTGAATTTGATGGCGACTCGATTCACGTCGAGGAGCTAGTTCGGGACGCGGTCGTGACTTCACTGCCGTTCATCCCGTTGTGTGACCCGGATTGCCCGGGGTTGTGCGACCAATGCGGAGCACGACTCGCGGACGACCCTGGCCACGCGCATGATGTGATCGACCCAAGATGGTCGGCCCTGCAGGGCTTGACCGAAACGAAAGAGAGTTAGCCGTGGCTGTTCCCAAGCGCAAGATGTCGCGTAGCAACACGCGTGCGCGTCGCTCGCAGTGGAAGACGACGCAGGCCGACCTCGTCGCCTGCCCGCAGTGCAAGGCGCAGAAGCTTCCCCACGTCGCATGCCCCACGTGTGGCGCCTATAACGGTCGCCAGTACGTCGAGGCGCTGCGCACCGAGCACGAGGCGTAAGCAACCGTCTTCATGACCACATCGGGCCAGGCGTCAGCTGATGCCCTTGTGGAGCGACTCGGAGTCAGCGTCGACCCCGAGTTGCTTATTCTTGCCCTCACGCACCGCTCGTTCGCGTACGAAGCGGGGGGCTTGCCTACCAACGAGCGCCTTGAGTTCCTAGGCGACTCGGTCCTAGGCATCGTCGTCACGGACTGGTTGTATCGCACGCATCCGGATCTCCCAGAGGGTGATCTCGCGAAGATGCGCGCCGCCTCCGTATCGCAGCGATCGCTGGCCGTCGTGGCGCGAGAGCTTGAGTTGGGCCCGTGCGTCCTGCTTGGCAAGGGCGAGCGAGCCTCTGGTGGCGCGGACAAGGACTCCATTCTGTGTGACGCGTTTGAGGCCATCCTCGGCGCGATCTACCTGTCCCACGGCATCGAGGTGTCGAGAGATGTCGTCCTGCGCCTCGTGGGGCCCACCCTGGCAGCCGCAGCACTATCCGGCGTCGCCCTGGATTGGAAGACCAGTCTCCAGGAGGCCACTGCCGAGCGCGGCCTCGGCGCCCCGGTCTACGACGTCGACGGAACCGGCCCCGACCACCAGCGCGAGTTCACTGCGCGAGTGCTCGTTGGCGGTGACGTCATCGGCACGGGCGTGGGCACCGCCAAGAAGCACGCGGAGCAGGCCGCTGCCGCCGAGGCCTATCGCGCGATCGTCGCGACCGACGCCGCGCGTCCCTAGCCACTCCGTTGCCTGAACTGCCCGAAGTCGAGTCCGTTCGCCGCGGGCTCGAATCGCACGTGCTCGGCGCGCGCATCGACGCGGTCGAGATCTTCCGAGCCTCGTGCGTTCGCCGCGCGGCGAGTCCTCAGGCGTTCTCCGCCGCGATCCTCGGCGCGCGCATCGACGCTGTGGCGCGACGCGGCAAATTTCTGTGGATGCTCCTCGACGGCGGAGCCGCTACGCTGTCCGCGCACCTTGGCATGTCGGGCCAGTTCCGCGTGGCTCCTGTCCCAGCGCCAGCACCTCATTCGCACTGCAGGGCTCGGCTCACGCTGTCGCTGCCCGACGACCCGCTCACCTTGGATTTTCTCGATCAGCGGACCTTCGGTTACCTCGACGCCGAGGCCGTAGTCGCAACCCCGGACCGGCTTGCGGGTGGGCTTGGGAGCCCGTTGCCCCTGGTACCGGCATCGGTGGCCCACATCGGGCGCGACGTCTTGGACCCCGCGCTGCGACGCTCCACCGTGCTCGCGCAATGGCGCAGAGGCACGCGGGGGATCAAGCAGGTGCTGCTTGATCAAACAGTCGTAAGTGGCATCGGCAATATCTATGCCGACGAGGCGCTGTGGCGAGCTCGAGTGCATCCGGCGACCCCAGCGTCGGGCCTGTCAGGCAAGGCGACGGGCGCGCTGCTGGACGCTGCGGAAGAGGTGATGGGCGAGGCCCTCGCCGCAGGCGGCACCAGTTTTGACGCGCTCTACGTCAACGTCAACGGCGAGTCCGGGTATTTTGACCGCTCCCTCAACGCCTATGGGCGCGGGGGAGAGCCCTGTCCACGCTGCGGCCGGGCGATGGTGAGGGCGGTCATGGGTGGTCGCTCAACGCACTGGTGCCCTCGCTGCCAGCGGCTCCAGTCCCGGGTCCTGAGTCCAAGGTCCTAGGACCTCGGCCGCCGCCCTGAACTACGCTCGAGTCATGGCCGACATCACCGTGATGGTTCTTGATGACCACGAGGTGGTCCGTCGGGGCATTTGCGACATCATTGACCGCGCCGATGGCTTCGCCGTCGTCGCCGAGGCCGCGAACGTTGCGCAAGGCGTGCGGCGCGCCATCGCGGTGCGGCCGCAGGTGATCCTGAGCGACCTGCGCCTCCCAGACGGCACGGGGCTCGACGTGATCACGCAGGTGCGTGCCCAGCTTCCCGACACGCGCGTGGTGGTGCTGACGTCATACGACGACGACGAGGCGCGCGCTGCCGCGCGGTCTGCCGGTGCCGATGTTTTCCTCGCCAAGACGGCGGGATCTGCTGAGGTGCTGCAGGCCGTGAAGGATGCGGCGAGCGGGCGCGAGCACGGTCAGCACATTGCGGTTCACGAGGACGCCGACATCGCGCGTCTCACGCCCATGGAGCGGAGGGTTCTCGATCTCGTGGGCGCTGGCCTCGCGAACAGGGAGATCGCCGACCAACTCGGCATCGCCGAGAAGACCGTCAAGAACCACGTGACGAGCGTGCTCGCCAAGATGGGCCTGCAGCGACGCACCCAGGTGGTGGCGTGGGCCACCGCCAAACGGGCTCAGTCCTTCCGGGGCTGAACGGCTAGTCCTTCACCTCGACGTTCCACTCGGCGCGCGTGCCGGGGTGATCCGCGCTCGGCGCCACCGGGTCCAAGGTGAAGGTGCCGTTGCGTCGAAGCGCGCGACCGGCGAGGTTCGATGTCCCCGAGTGGCGATTGCGGGCGCCAGCCGGACCGATGCCATTGTCGGTGACCACCACACTGAAGCGGCCCAACTCGGCGCCAAGGTCCACATGCACGGCCCCGGCGCCGGCGTGCCGCGCCACGTTCGACAACAGCTCGCGCACCACCGCGACCACGTCGTCACCTAGGCTCGCGTCCCCGGCGACCGCATCGTCCACGCCGCTCCAGTCCGCGTGGAGGGTGGGCGCGAAGCCGAGTGACCCCTGCGCCATGATCAGTTCGCGGTTGATGCGCTCGCCAAATGGCTCGCTCGACCGGTGGCCGGCGAGGGTGCTCATGACCCCGCGCACCTCGTGTTGGGCTCGCTTGACGTGGTCGAGGGTCGCAATCAGGCGCTCGCGCTCGCTCGCCGGCACGTCCGCCGCGATGGCCTCGATCTGCATTGCGGTGGCGAAGAGCTCCTGCGAGACGAAGTCGTGGAGGTCATCCGCTAGTCGCTCGCGTTCCTCCAGCAGCTGCGAGACGTTCTTGACGTGTGCGAGCTCTGACAGCGTGAGAGCGAGAGCCGCCTGATTCGCGAACCGCTGTGCAGTCGCGAGATCCCCGGCATCGAACGGTCGCTGGCCCTTGTCTCGCCACAGCATCAGCAGCCCGACGCTGCGGTCACCGGCGCGCAAAGGTGCGTACAGCGTCGGGCCCAGTTCTTGGACGGGCACCAGGATCGTTCCGCCGGGCGGGGCGGCCGCGATCGTGCCTTCGCCGGAGCGAATGGTGGAGATCGCGAAGCCGTCTTCGGGAAGTTCTAGGCCGAGCATCTCGGCGGCCCGCGGTCCGGAGGTGAACTCCATGACCCACGAGTCGCCGACCCCCGGCAGCACCAGCGCGGCATGGCCGGCGTCGGCAAGCCTCTTCGCGGACTCGACGACCACGGCGAGCGCGTCTTCGTCGCCGGGGTTGCTGAGGAGTTGCGTGGTGATCTCCTGCGAGGCCTCGAGCCAGCGCTCCCTGCCGACGGCGCGCTCGTAGAGTTGGGCGTTGTCGATGGCAATTGACGCCGCGGCAGCGAGGGCGAGCACCGCGGCTTGGTCCGCCGCAGTGAAGCCACCGGCCTTGTCCGCGAGGTATAGGTATCCGTAGATTCCGCCCCGCACCGTCAGCGCTGTGCCAAGGAAGGCACCCATGGGTGGATGGCCAGGTGGGAAGCCGACAAATGATGGGTGCTGAGTGAGTTCCTCGATGACGATGATGCCTTCTGGAGGGATGCGCGCCAAGGTCGCCACGTGGTTGGGAGCGCGGCCGATCCTGGCCCATACGCCGTCGGGAACGCCGGTGAAATGGAATTCGACGCTGATGCCGTCGACGTCGACGATGTTGATCGCGCCGTAGCGGGCGCCGGTCTGCTCTGTGGCTGCGGCGATGAAGCGATCGAGGACGCTTGGAAGATCCAACTGCGCATTCAGCGACAGGATCGCGTCAAGCAGGGGCTGGTTTCCCGTCGCGTCGACTGTTGGCACGCCTCAACGCTACGGCACCCGCAAATGGTCGCGCGGCGGGACGTGTCGACAACGTTTTCGTTCGGGCCGCTGTGACGTTGCTCTCACGGATGGCCGTCTAGCGCCTGCATGTCTTACTGACCCGTTAGTGTCGCGACTGCGCGCGGGCAATGAACCCGCTGACAAGCGCATTCATCTCTCTGAGGGGATCACACATGAGTAAGACTGACGCTGCCCGTGCGACGAAGACGTGGGCGTTGCGGGCAGGCATCGGCGGCACCGCCGCGCTGGCGCTCGTCGCCGGCGGGATTGCCGTCTCGGCGAACGCCGCGACCATCTCGTTGACGCCGTACGACGAACTCGACTCGCCGAACCCGTACAACGTCACCGAGGGCCTTGTTTTCTACAAGGCCGCCGACATGGGCTGGGTCGTGAACACGACCATCGGTGACATCGACTCGATCGGCTACACCGTCGCCGACGGCACCTCCTACGCCCCGTCGTTCCAGCTGGTCACCTTCGCGACCCGCGGCGGTCAGGACAACAAGTACGGGCGCCTCGTGTGGGAGCCCTACATGCAGTCGGGCGGCCTCAACGCGAACACTGGGACCTACTCGAACGTCGAAGACGGCCTTTGGTGGACCAACAAGATCGTGTCTGGCCCCGGCAGCCAGTCCGACCCGCAGCCGCTGTCGTTCTTCGACAACGAAGGTGGCGCTGGCTGGACCAACGTCGTTGTCTACGCGCTCGACGTGCACCAGGGCAGCACCACCGACGCCACGAGCGTTGTCACCAACGTCGAGTACAACGGCGACTCCATCGCGCTCGGCAATGCCGACGCCACGCCGTTCGACCAGGCCGACATCGACGCCGCCGTCGACGCCGCTACGGGACCGCTGCTCGAGCAGATCTCGGGTCTGCAGGGCGACCTCTCTGCCGCTCAGGCAGAGGTGACGAACCTCCAGGGTCAGCTCTCCGACGCTCTTGGCCAGGTCGCGGATCTGCAGGGTCAGCTTGCTGACAAGCAGGCTGCACTTACGGAGAAGATCGATCAGCTCGCCGAGGCGCAGACGGAACTCGCCGAGGCTCAGTCCAACGCCGGCACGGCGCAGTCCGCCGTTACGGCCGCGCAGGCCCAGATCGCCGATCTCCTTGACCAGGTCGCAGAGCTTCAGGATCAGGTGGACTCGCTGTCCGACCAGCTCGCCGCTGCGAACGACGAGATCGACGACCTCCAGGCCGACCTCGCCGACGCAGAGGACCACGCCGACGACCTGCAGCAGCAGCTCACCACAGCTCAGAACGACCTGACCACGTCACAGGGCAACCTGACCACGTCGCAGAGCTCGCTCGCTTCCGCACTGAGCTCCCTCGCCGCCACGCAGTCTGCGCTGTCGGCAAAGACGGCCGAGCTCAACAGCTACAAGGCCACCCACCACACGGCGGATGGCACCAGCCTGGGCTACTCGCGCGCGCAGTTGTCCACGACGCCCACCCACTCCAAGACCGTCGGAGTGAAGCTCGTTGGCACCATCGCGGGGGCCGCAACCGGAATCAAGTACCAGTGGTACCTCGGCGGGGTTGCCGTTCCCGGCGCCACCAAGTCCACGTACAAGGTTCCGTCCAACGCCAAGGGCAAGACCGTGTCCGTCCGGGTCACCGGCACGTACAAGTACATGACCTTCGCGGTTCACTCGAACACGACGGCCGCCAGGTAACGGCATCCGATCGACGCGACAGCGGGCGGCCCTTCGGGGTCGCCCGCTGTTGTGTTTCTTGGCTAGTTGGGGTCCAGGCTGATGACCTGGTCCGCCACCGCCATGATGTCGTCGTCGTGAGTCACGACGACGACCGTGCGGCCCTCCGCACGCATCGCGTCGACGGCCGCGCTAAACGCAGTAATACCAGCGGTGTCGAGGTGCTCGCCCGGCTCGTCGAGCAGCTGTAGCGGCACGTCCGCGAGCAGCGCCCGCGCCATGAGCAGCCGCCGCCGTTCGCCGCCTGAAACGGTATTGCCGCCGGTCCCGAGCTCGGTGTCGAGGCCCTGTGGCAGGGCGCGGACCCAGTCGGCAAGGCCCACGCGCTCGAGGACCTTCCACGCATCCGCCTCCGAGGCGCCGCCACGGGCCACCCGAAGGTTTTCCAGCACCGTCGTGCCGAACAGGTGCGCGTCCTCGAGCGTCAGCGCGAACGCAACCCCGGCGTCGGCCGGCGTGAGGTGCGCCCCGCCAAATGAAACGTCACCCGCAACCGGCGGGAGCGCCCCAGTCGCGGTGAGCAGCAGCGTCGTCTTGCCCACCCCGGACTTGCCGATCACGGCAAGCGCAGCGCCGGGTGCCACGGTGGCGGTAGTTGGTGGGGTCGGAGCGGCACCTGGCCAGCCGACGCTGAGGCCAGTGAGCGTCAGGGCCGCGGCCTCGTTGCTGCCCGACGCGGTGGCTTGGTCGGGCTCGTCGCTCATCTGTGCGAGGCGCAAGGCGGCGGCACTCGAGCGGTGGTACTGCATGATCGCTGCGGGGATGGCCCCCACCGCCTCGAACGCGGCGAGCGGTGTGAGCGCGACGATCGCCGCGCCAGGGCCGGAGAGGTCCCCGTTTCGGGCGGCCCAGACAGCGAGAGCGAGGCACGCGAACAGTCCGAGTCCCGCGAAAAGCGTTTGAGCGGCGGCCGCGAGCGACGCGGGCCTTGCGGCCGCGTCGGCGGCGTCCTCAGCGGCCTTGTTCGCCGTACGCAGCGCCGCGAGCGCGGCACCCTCCTGGTCCCACACTCGGTGCTCCGCGGACGCCTCGACCGCGCTGAGGGCCGCGGCGGCAACCTCGGCCGCGGCCGTCACGCCGGCATCGGCCGCGATTCGCGCCTGACGCGAGGTCAACACCGCGGGGACGACGCCCGCGAGCAACAGTGCGAGTGCAAGTGCAGCGCCAGCGGCCGGGAGCTGCCACGCGACTATGGTCGCGGCGAAGGCGGAGACGGCTATCGCCACACCCACGGGAATGATGGAGCGGACAACCGCGTCGCCGACCGCGTCCAAATCCGAGCCCGCGCGGGCAACGATGTCTCCCCTTCTGAGGGCGAGTACGCGGCGAGCGCTGGCCCCGGCAAGCCGCTCGTAGGTCCGCTCGCGGAGGCGCACCACTCCTCGAAGCGCGGTGTCATGGGACAGCAACCTCTCGAGATACCTGAACACGCCCCGGCCGATACCGAAGAAGCGCACGGTGACTGCGGCCAGAGCGAGGTCGGCGGGCGAAGGCATCTGCGCCGCGCGAGCGATCAGCCACGCGGCCACGGCGACAAGCCCCACGGCTGATCCCAGCGCCGCGCTGCCGGCGAGGACGGAACGGGTGTAGCCCCACCAGCCGATGCCGGTGTCGCGGATCGCATCGCGAAGCGCGGACCGCGGCGTCATGCGGCGGCCCCCGCTCGCACCTCTACCAGGGACGATGCGACCTGCATGAGCTCGTGCTCGTGAGTCGCCACTACCACGGTGCGGCCCGCCGCGGCCGCCGCGAGCACGGCGGCGATGACTTCTGCCCTACCCTCGCGGTCAAGGTGTGCGGTCGGCTCGTCGAGGAGCAGAACCGGCCGTTCCGACTCGAAAGCCCGGCTCAGGGCGATGCGCTGGCGCTGGCCAAGACTCAGCTCGCGGCCCGACGGGCCCAGGTCCGGGCGCTGCGGCACCCACGCGCATTGGCGCGTCCACGAGTCGTCGCCGACGCACGCCTCGGCGCTGCCCAACCTGACTCCGCCCGCCTCAACCGACCCAGCGTCGGGCACCATGAGGCCCGCAAGCGCCGCGAGCGCGGTGGACTTGCCCTCGCCATTGGGCCCCACGAGCACGGTGACCTCTCCGGGCACGGCCTCGAAGCTCAAGCCAGCGGGGGCCAAAACCCCGCTCGCCGAACGCACGCCGAGGCCATGAAGCGACACGGGCCTACCGACAAGGTGCGGGGCTTCGCCAATGCGGGGGCGCGTGTCGGTGCGCTCGGCGAGGAACTCGAAGGCGGAGTCCGCGGCGGCCATCCCGTCCGCGCTCGCGTGGAAGTGGGTGCCAACGTTACGAAGCGGCAGATAGACCTCGGGAGCGAGCACAAGAACGGCAAGGGCCGTCTCGATGGAGATGTTGCCGTCCGCGAGCCGAAATCCCATCGAGACCGCTACCAAGGCCACGGAGAGCGTGGTGAGCAACTCGAGCACCATGCCGGAGAGGAAGGCCACCCGCAGCGACGACATGGTGGCGCGCCGGTGGGCATCGCCCAGTTCGCGGACGCGAGCCGCCGGTCCTTGGGCGCGCCCAAACCCGCGCAGCGTCGGGATTCCGGCGATGAGGTCGAGGGTCTGCGAGCCGAGCCTTTGCATCGCCACTAGATGCGCGGCGGAACGTTGCTGCGTGAGGCGGCCGATCAGGATCATGAAGATCGGCACGAGCGGCAAGGTGACGAGCACGATGATCGCCGAACTGAGGTCGAGGCCAAGCACGACGACGACCATGATCGGCGTGACTGTCACGGCAAGGAACAGTTGTGGGAGATACCGCACGAAGTAGGGGAGCAGGTTGTCGAGCCCCCTCGTGACGAGAGTGGTGACGTCTGCGGCCCTGCCCGACGCTGACCACCTGAGCCCCAGCGTCGCCGCATGCGTCACCACGGCTTCGCGGAGCTCGCTCACGACGCGCGTTCCCGCGCGGTGCGCCTGCCGCTCTTGCAGCCACATCACCGCGGTGCGGAGTGCCACGATTACTGCAAGCCACGCCAGCGCTACGGGAAGTTCGCGCACGCCAACCGGCACCAGCCAGCCAAGCCAGCCAAGCCCGTCGGAAGTCAAAGGCTCGGGGGCGAGCACGGGGGAGAGCGCCCGCGCAATTACCAGCGCCTGGACAAGAATCAGCAGCGCGCTGCAGACGCCAAGCACCGCCGTCACGGCGACGTAACGGCGGGCCGGTCCGATCCGCGCGATCAGGCGCGGATCGAGGGGGCGCATACGGGCTTAGGCCTTGGTGAAGGTGAGCTCGTTGTGCTCCGGGAGGTGATCCACGTGCAGCCGCTTCCGGAACACCCAGTACGACCAGGCCTGGTACGCGAGCACGATAGGTGTGAAGATCACGGCGACGATCGTCATCACCTTGAGCGTGTACTCCGTGGACGAGGCGTTGTGAATCGTCAGAGAATTCGCGGGGTCGTTGATCGCGGGCATGACGTTAGGGTAGAGCGCCCCAAAGATGAAGACCACGGCCGCCGCAATTGCCAAGGCGTTAGCGATGAACGCCAGTCCAAACTTCTTGACTCCGCTGAGATACCACGTGGCGATCAGCGCCAGTGCGGCTACCGCGACGGCGCCCCACGTCCAGTCGTTACGGCTGTATGCGAGCTGGCCCCACACGGCCCAAGCGCCCGCGGCGACGATCGCGTACAAGCTGAACCTGCGCGCGAGCTTCTCCGCGCGCTCGCGGACGTCGCCCTCGGTCTTGAGCGCCAAGAAGATCGATCCGTGGCTCAGGAACAGGAGCAGGGTCACCACCCCGCCGAGCAGCGCAAAGGGGTTGAGGAGGTCGAAGAACGTTCCCGAATACTGGTGGTCGGCATCGAGGTTGACACCACGCACCAGGTTTGCGAATGCCACGCCCCACAGAATCGACGGCACCCAGGCGGTGGCGATGATCGCCCAGTCCCAGCGCGTGCGCCAGACCTCGGAGTTGATCTTTCCGCGGTACTCGATCGCCACGGCGCGCACGATGAGGCACAGCAGGATCATGAACAGCGGAATGTAGAAGCCGGAGAACATGGTCGCGTACCACTCGGGGAAGGCCGCGAAGGTGGCGCCGCCAGCGGTGAGCAGCCACACCTCATTGCCGTCCCACACGGGGCCGATCGTGTTGAGCGCGAGCCGCCGCTCGCGGCCATTGCGCCCCGCGATCGGCATGAGCATGGCGACACCGAAGTCGAATCCTTCGAGCACCAGGTATCCGGTCCACAGGACCGCAAGGAGGATGAACCAGACGAGTGCGAGTTCCACGGCGGCCTCCTAGTACGCGAACGAGAGGGGTCGGGAGGCGTCAACCTCATCTGGATGGAGTGGGGGTTCCACAATCGGTGCGCCCTCCACCGCGTAGCGGTGAATGAGCCGGAACCAGAACACGCCGAGGACGGCGTAGAGCAGGGTGAAGATGATCATCGAGCTCAACACCAGGCCGGCGGAGACGGCGGTCGACACTCCGAACGCAGTCAGCAGCAAGATCTGATCAGACCCAGTGGGATTGGGCGCCACGACGAATGGCTGGCGGCCCATCTCGGTGAATATCCAGCCAAAGCTTGCCGCGAGGTACGGCATGGGCAAGGACACGATGGCGAGCGTCTTGAGCCACTTCTGGTCGGCGACTCGGCCACGCCGGGTGAACCACAACACCGACAGCGCCAACGCAGCGGAGAACACCGCGAGCCCAATCATGAGGCGGAACGACCAATATGTGATGAGCAGGTTCGGCTGGTAGTGGATCGTGTCGCCGTTGGCATCCGTGGCGCCGTAGCGCTCGGCGTAGTACGGCTGAAGGTCGTTTAGCCCGGTCACCTCTGCGTTCCAGTCGCCTGTGGCGAGGAAGCTCAAGAAGCCGGGGATCTTGATGATGGTCTTGACGTCATTGCAGTCGGTGGCGCCCAGGTGGCCCACCGAGAGAATCGAGAATGCGGCCGGTTGCTCCGTATCGCACAGCGCCTCTGCGGCCGCCATCTTGATGGGCTGCTGCTGGAACATCAGCTTCGCCTGCTCGTCGCCGGTGATGATGAGCCCAACGCCAGACACGATCATCACCCAAGCGCCAAACCGAGCCGCCGTTCGATACATACCTAAGTCAGCGTCGGACTGATTGATACGAGCCTTGCGCACCATCCAGAACACGGCGATGCCACACAAGAAGGTGCCTGCCACGAGGAAGGCCGTGGAGATGACGTGCGGATACGCGACGAGCGCGGTTTTGTTGGTGAGCACGGCGCCGATGTCGTTCATCTCGGCGCGGCCCGTCTCGGGGTTGTACTCGGCACCGACTGGGTGCTGCATCCATGAGTTCGCCGCGATGATGAAGTACGCGCTCAGCGTGGAGCCGATCGCGAGCAGCCAGATCGTGGTGAGGTGCACGGCGCGCGGCAGCCGTTCCCAACCGAAGATCCACAGCCCAACGAACGTGGACTCGAGGAAGAACGCAATGAGCGCCTCCATCGCGAGTGGCGCGCCGAAGATGTCGCCTACGTAGCGCGAGTACTCCGACCAGTTCATGCCGAATTGGAACTCCTGCACGATTCCCGTCGCCACGCCGAGCGCAAAGTTGATGAGCAGCAGCTTCCCGTAGAACTTCGTGAGCCGCAGCCACTTCTCGTCACCCGTGCGGTACCAAGCGGTCTGCATGATCGCGACCAGTACGGAGAGCCCGATCGTGAGCGGTACGAGGACGAAGTGATAGACGGTGGTGATGCCAAACTGCCACCGAGCCAGATCAAGCGCTTCCATGAGCGAGTGGGGACCTTTCTGTGCTCCTACCCGCGAATCTACTCAGTGGTGCAGATTGACGCATCGGGACCAAGGTCCCGGGTGTGTCTCGCGGCTCGCCGTGAGGCGCGGGCTGGGGAAAAGCGCCAGTGCTGTGCCACAATAGGCGGCACGGAAGCGCCCAGCCACACCGGACGCCACCCGCGCGACACCAGCAATGGAATTGCTGCCAGTCCCGCCAGGATCCCGCCTTACAAGGCGGAGACATCGGGGATGGGCGCATCACCAGTGCAGCCGCGGCCCATGAGACTTGCGCGGTCGGACGTTCCGAACCGCGATTGACGCAAATCGACGCCCCGTGTGGGAGGCGGCGATCAGGAGTACCCGCGTGAGCGAGGAAAACACCACACCCGTCCCACCCTCCACCGCCGTGATCTTCCAGGCACCGGAGATTCCCACCCAGGCAGCGCGCTCTCGTCGCGCCTCCGCTCCTGCTGGCCCGCCCACGGTGCCCGACGCTGGTGCCGAGTCCGCGCCGGACGCCGCCAAGGCGCCGCGCAAGAAGGCGGCCCCTAAGACCGCGGCTGCGAAGGCCGCGGGTGACAAGACCACAGCGGCGAAGGCCACGACAGCCAAGACAACGGCCGCGAAGTCCACGGCCGCGAAGAAGACCGCGGCAAAGCCCGACGCGGAAGCTGCCGCTCCGGCCGAGGCTCCCGACATGTCGGCCGAGGCCGCCGGAGCGTCCGACGGCACCGGTGAAGGCGGCGGCGAAGGTACCGCCGCGCGTCGTCGACGACGCCGCGGCGGTCGCGGTCGCGGCAAGAAGGTCGGCACCGGAGCGGGCGCCGAAGACGCCGCAGAGGTGACTGACGGCGAAGGCGACGAGGCAGCCGACGGCGAGTCAGCGTCGGGCGACGGCGAGGACGGCGCGCCCACCAAGCGCCGCCGCTCGCGCGGATCGCGCGGCGGAGCCGCCACCGCTCAAGAAGACCAGTTGCAGGGCTCCACCCGCTTGCAGGCGAAGCGTCAGCGTCGCCGCGAGAGCCGTGACGGCCAGCGCCGTCGACCCGTGATTTCCGAGGCGGAGTTCCTTGCCCGCCGCGAGTCTGTGAAGCGCTCGATGGTGGTGCGCGAGAAGGACGGCCGCGTGCAGATCGCCGTGCTCGAGGATGACGTACTCGTTGAGCACTACGTCTCGAGCCAGGCGCAGGAGTCGATGGCCGGGAACGTCTACCTGGGCCGCGTTCAGAACGTCCTGCCTGGTATGGAAGCCGCATTCGTCGACGTGGGCCGTGGCCGTAATGCCGTGCTCTACGCGGGCGAGGTCAACTGGGACGCCGCCGGCATGGAGGGCAAGCCGCGCCGCATCGAGCTGGCGCTCAAGCCCGGCGACACCGTGATGGTGCAGGTGACCAAGGATCCGATTGGACACAAGGGCGCCCGCGTCACATCGCAGATCTCGCTGGCCGGCCGCTTCCTCGTATACGTGCCCGCGGGCGGCGTGACCGGCATCAGCCGCAAGCTCCCCGACACCGAGCGCGCTCGCCTCAAGAAGCTGCTGCGCGAGGTCATCCCGGCAGACGCTGGCGTGATCGTCCGCACGGCCGCGGAGGGCGCCTCCGAGGAGGAGCTGCGTGCGGACGTCGAGCGGCTCAAGCGCCAATGGCAGACCATCGAGGACGAGGTCAAGAATGGCAAGGCCCCCAAATTGCTGCGCGGCGAGCCGGACATGGCGATACGTGTGGTCCGCGACATCTTCAACGAGGACTTCGACTCGCTCACCATCCAGGGTGAGGACACGTGGAACTCGCTGTCGATGTATGTGAGCCAGGTGGCTCCCGACCTCATGCCGCGACTGCACAAGTACACGGCCGACGGCGACGTGTTCAGGGACTCGCGCATCGACGAGCAGCTCGCCAAGGGCATGGACCGCAAGGTCTGGTTGCCCTCGGGTGGCTCGTTGGTCATCGACCGCACCGAGGCCATGACGGTCATCGACGTCAACACCGGCAAGTTCGTGGGCAAGGGCGGCACGCTCGAAGAGACGATGACGCTCAACAACCTCGAGGCTGCCGAGGAGATCGTTCGCCAGCTGCGCCTTCGCGACATCGGCGGAATCATCGTCATCGACTTCGTCGACATGCTGCTCGAGGCCAACCGCGACCGAGTGCTGCGTCGCCTCATCGAGTGCCTTGGGCGCGACCGCACCAAGCACCAGGTGGCAGAGGTCACCTCGCTTGGCCTTGTGCAGATGACGCGCAAGCGCGTTGGACAGGGCCTTGTCGAGGCGTTCAGCGAGACCTGCGAGCACTGCAAGGGCCGTGGCTTCCTTGTGCACGGTGAGCCCGTTGCCGAGGCCTCGGAGAAGCAGCCGGAGGCCCGACGCTCCTCCCGCGGTTCGCGCGGAGGCGCTGGCAAGGCGCCTGCAGAGCACAACCACGGCCCGGTCAACGGCGAGACGCACGCGCTCGACGACCGCGAGGACGCGCGCGCGGCGGTGAAGGCGACGCTCGCGTCGATCGCTGCTGCGGCCGAGAAGGCGCACCCGCACGACGAAGAAGGTCATTCGGCCGAAGATGCAGGTCATCCTGCGCGTGAACTGCAGGACCTCGAGGTTCCGGTTGAGTTCCCGGAAGAGGGTCATTCTGCGGAGGGCGACGGTCATCCTGCCGAGGGCGATGGTCATCCTGCGCCTGAGTCGCAGGACTCTGAGCCCGCCGAGCCGCACTAATCGTGCGCGAGCGGGTCTTCGAAGCCACCGTCACGCGCTGGTGCGCCGCTCCGCGAGAAGCGATTCTTGCCTGGGAGCAAGACCCGCACGCTGCGGCGAGCGTCGATTCGCGCGTTCGAGTTAAGGACGTCGTGTCCACCCCTGAAGGTGTCGGCACGCGGTGGACCACCACGATGACGGTTGGTGGTTTGTTGCGGATGCGCATGCAGACGATGCTCATGGCACTTGATCCCGTGATCGTCGAGGGACGCACCGGTCGCGTCGTCGGCAAGTCCACCACTTCTGTCAGCGCGGATCCAGACCAAGAAGGTCGGTACTGCGTTGTCTTCACGCACGAAAGCGTGATGTCCCTGCCGCCGGTCAGTTATGCGTATTACGGGCGCAGGCGCGGAGCGCTGTTGCGCAAACTGAGTCGAGTGCTCGGCGACTACGCCGACAAGACGGTCGCCGGGATCGAGGCGCGCGCCCGCTCCACCATGGCCGGAACCGGACAGGCGTAACTGGCGATAGCGTCGGGCCGGGGACCAAACCGTCCCCCTGGAGCGTGAATACTCACGTTCAGGGGGGATGAATTGGCGATCGATCCCCCTGGAGCGTCGCATGCGGGTTTGGGTCGAGGGCACGCGGCGCGGCGTTTGACCGAACCCCCCTCGAACGGGTACATTTGTACGTCGGCGCGCGAGCGCTCAACCCCCGCCAGCGCCCACCACGGGTGCGGCTGCGGCGGGAAACTATCAAGACGTTAAGGAACGCATCATGGTGTACGCGATTGTGAAGGCCGGAGGCCGCCAGGAAAAGGTGTCCGTTGGCGACATCGTCGTGGTCAACCGTCTCAAGGCGGAGGCTGGCTCCTCGGTTGAGCTCGCCGCGCTGCTGCTCGTCGATGGCGAGACGGTGACCTCGGACGCAAAGGCCCTTGCCAAGGTGAAGGTCACGGCCGAGGTGCTCCGCAACGAGCGCGGCCCCAAGATCGACATCCTCAAGTACAAGAACAAGACCGGTTACCGCAAGCGCATCGGCCACCGTCAGGACCTGACGCGGCTGAAGGTCACGGGCATTAAGTAAGGCGAGGAAGAACTCATGGCACACAAAAAGGGCGCTAGCTCCTCCCGCAACGGTCGCGACTCGAACCCCCAGTACCTGGGTGTGAAGCGTTTCGGCGGCCAGGTCGTCTCCGCAGGCGAGATCATCGTTCGCCAGCGCGGCACTCACTTCCACCCCGGCGAGAACGTTGGCCGTGGCAAGGACGACACCCTGTTCGCCCTCGCCGCCGGCTCGGTGCAGTTTGGCCAGCGTCGCGGTCGCAAGGTCGTCGACATCGTCGTTGCCGAGGCGTAATCCTGCGACTTCGCGCAGGATGACACCCGCACTTCATTTCCGCTCAGGGGCGCGCCGTATGGCAGCGCCCCTGACGCATATCTAGGCTCGTTTCGTAACCGTTAGGGAGGGCGACATGGCATCGTTCGTCGATCGCGTCGTTCTCAATGCCGTCGCCGGCAACGGCGGCCATGGCGTCGCCTCCGTGCACCGTGAGAAGTTCAAGCCCCTTGGCGGGCCCGACGGTGGCAACGGCGGGCGTGGAGGTTCCGTTGTGCTTCGCGTGGGTTCGCAGATGACCACGCTTCTGGACTACCACCACTCGCCGCATCGCAAGGCGAACAACGGCGCACAGGGCGCTGGCGACATGCGCCACGGTGCCAACGCCGCGGACCTGGTGCTTGAAGTACCCAACGGCACCGTGGTGAAGTCCCGAGAGGGCAAGGTGCTGGCCGACCTCGTTGGCGAGGGAGCGTCGTACACGATTGCGGCGGGCGGTCGCGGGGGACTGGGCAACGCCGCGCTCGCTACGGCGAAGCGGAAGGCGCCGGGATTTGCGCTGCTCGGGGAGCCTGGCGAAGAGGCTTCGGTGATTCTCGAGCTCAAGTCCATCGCTGACGTGGCGCTCGTGGGCTACCCCAGCGCGGGCAAGTCCTCCATCATTGCGGCGATGTCCGCTGTGCGCCCCAAGATCGCCGACTACCCGTTCACCACGCTGGTCCCCAACCTCGGCGTCGTGGAATCCGGCGGCACGCGCTTCACTATTGCCGATGTGCCAGGTCTGATCGAGGGCGCGAGCGAAGGCAAGGGTCTCGGCCACGACTTCCTGCGCCACATCGAGCGCTGCTCGGTGATCGCGCACGTGCTCGACACGGCGACCCTCGAGAGCGACCGGGATCCGCTTCGCGATCTCGACGTGATCTCCGCGGAGCTGCGTGCGTACTCGGGCGACGAGGCCATCAGTGGGGTCCCGCTCGCGGAGCGTCCCCAAGTGATCGTCTTGAACAAGGTGGACGTGCCCGACGGCCGCGACCTGGCGGCGATTGTGCGCCCGGAGCTCGAAGAGCGCGGCATGCCGATCTTCGAGGTGAGCGCGGTGTCCCACGAGGGCCTGCGTGAACTGGGCTTTGCCCTGGCGCGAATCGTCGCCGACGAGCGAGCCAAGGCGCCGGAACTCGAGGCCGCGCCCATCGTCATTCGCCCGCGCGCCGTGGACGACTCCGGATTCACCGTGGAGCACGTGCGGGACGGTGCGGAGGACTACTTCCAGGTGCGCGGCACCAAGGTGGAGCGCTGGGTAAAGCAGACCAACTTCACGAACGACGAGGCCGTTGGCTATCTCGCCGATCGCCTGGCGCGAGCCGGCGTCGAGGATGCTCTGTTCAAGGCCGGCGCCGTCCCCGGATCCGAGGTCGTCATTGGACCACGTGAGGGCGGAATGGTCTTCGACTGGGAGCCGACGATGGCTGCCGGCGCGGAATTGCTTGGCGCGCGCGGCGCCGACCTCCGGATCGAGGAGCACGAACGCGGCGGGCGCGCTACCCGGGCGGAAAAGCGCGAAGAGCACAAGGGCCGTTACGAGGGCCGCGCGGCGGCGCGCCGAGAACTTGAAGGCGAGCGCGATGCGGGACACTGGACCGACCCCGCTAAGGACGATCAGGACCTGGAGGACGAGTGACCGATCAGCGTGCCGAGATCGCTTCGGCACGCCGTATCGTCGTCAAGGTCGGTTCGTCGTCGCTGACGGGCGCTGACGGTCACCTCGATGAGGGCAGGCTCGCTGGTATCGCCGACGCCGTGGCGTCGGCCCGCCTTGCCGGCAGGGACGCAGTGCTGGTCACCTCGGGATCTATTGCCGCTGGTATTGGGCCCCTTGGGTTGCCTGCGCGCCCTCGAGAACTCGCGCTCCAGCAGGCGGCGGCGTCCGTTGGTCAAGGCAAGCTCATCGCCGCCTACTCCACCGCTTTCGCCCGCCACGGCCTGACCGTTGGGCAAGTGCTGCTCACCGCGGACGACATGGTTCGCCGCACGCACTACGGCAACGCCCAGCGCGCGCTGCACCGGCTCCTCGAACTCGGCATCGTGCCGATCGTCAACGAGAACGACACCGTGGCCACAGACGAGATCCGGTTCGGCGACAACGACCGCCTTGCGGCGCTCGTGGCGTCCGTGGTGCACGCGGACGCCCTGGTGCTGTTGACAGACGTCGATGGTCTCTACACGGCGGCGCCCGGTTCTGCGGGCGCGCGGCGCCTCGAGGTCGTGGCCGGTCCTGACGATCTGGTGGGTATCGACGTGTCTCGCAGGGGCTCTCACGTGGGCACAGGCGGCATGATCACCAAGCTCGAGGCGGCTTCGATTGCGACCTCGAGCGGCACCCCGGTGGTGCTCGCGAGCGCCGCCGACGCCACTGCCGCCGTTGCCGGCGAGCGAGTTGGCACGCTGTTCACGGCAACGGGAAGGCGCTCAGCTACCAGGCTCACCTGGCTCAAGCACGCGGCGAAGACCCATGGTCAGTTGGTGCTCGACGCTGGCGCGGCGCGCGCGGTCGCGGGCCGACGCGCCTCGCTGCTCGCCGCGGGCGTCACCGCCGTGCGGGGCGAGTTTGATGCCGGCGATGCCGTGGAGATCGTCGGTCCCGACGGTGTTGTCGTGGCGCGCGGCCTTGCCGCGTTCCCGGCCCACGAGATCCCGGCGATGCTGGGGCAATCGACGGCCGAGCTCAAGGCCAACCTCGGCGAGCACTTCGCCCGGCCCCTGGTACACATCGACGACCTCATCGTCGTCGCTTAGCCGTCAACGTACGCACGATGCGCGGGTAGCCAACCACAGCGTCGGGCATGCCTTTGCCGCACTAGGCTCAGCCTTATTCGAGCAAGGGAGCGGCGATGACCGTGCAAACTACCGAGGCGCCAAAGACCACGTGGTGGTCATTGGAGCCCGACGCTGTGGCCAGCGAGCTTTCCAGCCCGCCTGAGGGACTCGCCGGTTCCGAGGCCGCGTCTCGCCTAGCGACGTACGGCCGCAATCAGTTGACGGCGACCAAGGCGGCGTCCTTTGTGCAGTTGTGCGTGAAGCAGCTCGCCGACCCGATGAACATCATGCTCGTGGCGGTGGCGGTCATCTCCTTCGCGATCGGCCAGGTTTCCACGGGCATCCTGGTGGCGCTGCTGGTGGCGTTCAACGTTTTCAGCGGAGCGCGGCAGGAGCAGAAGGCGCAGGCGAGCGTTGATGCGCTCGCGACCATGCAGGTGCCGCAAGTGCGCGTGCATCGCGACGGCGCGGTGGTATCGATACCGGCGCCCGAGCTCGTTCCCGGCGACCTTGTGGAGCTCGAGGCGGGCGACATCGTGCCCGCGGACGCGCGTATCGTCAGAGCGACCACCCTTGAGACGCAAGAGGCGGCCCTGACGGGCGAGTCGACTCCCATCGAGAAATCAGCGACGGCCACCGCGGCTGATGCCGTGCTCGGCGACCGCAAGTCGATGGTCTACCAGAACACCTCCGTGACCCGCGGAACGGCAACGGTGCTGGTAGTTGCCACTGGCATGACCACAGAGATGGGCGCGATCGCGACGATGCTGTCGCAGGTGGAGCGCGTCCGTTCCCCCTTGCAGAAGGAGCTCGGCTCGCTCACGAATGTGATTGGCGCCGTGGCGTGGGGTGCCGTGGCGGTGATCATCGGCATCGGCCTGCTGCGCGACCAGTCGTTCGCGGACCTCATGTTCCTGGGTACCGCGGTCGCGATTTCCGCGATCCCCACCGGCATGCCCACGTTTGTGCAGCAGATGCTCGCGTGGGGCGCGAACCAGTTAGCACAGTCCAAGGCGATCATCGCGTCGCTCAACGACGTGGAGACGCTGGGCGCGACGAGCGCGATCTGCTCGGACAAGACCGGCACGCTGACCATGAACGAGATGATGGCGCGCTCCATCTGGATCGGCGGCAAGACGTATTCGGTCGACGGAGCCGGCTACTCGTTCGAGGGCAAGGTCCGCAGCGCGGACGGCGAGCCGGTGGAGAACACGCAGGCGCTCGCCTACGCGCTGGCGCTGCCCAACGACGCGACAGTCAGCGCCGACGGCGTCGTCATTGGCGATCCCACGGAGGCGGCCTTCGTGGTGCTCGCCGAGAAGCTGGGCGTTGATGTGCCGGAGACCAAGCGCAAGTTCCCGCGGCTCGCAGCGGTGCCGTTCGACTCCGACTACAAGTTCATGGCGACGTTCCACAACGTGGACCTTGAAGGTTCCGAGCGCGTCATCATGATCGTCAAGGGAGCGCCCGACGTTCTGCTGAAGCGGTCCTCGCAAGCGCTCGTGACCCGCGACCAACGGGTTCCCGTTGCGGAGCTCGCGGACGACGTCACCAAGGAGATCGAGTACCGGTCGTCGCAGGGATTGCGCACCTTGGCGCTAGCGATCCGGGTCGTCGAGGACACCGACGCGGAAGAGGCCGCCGCGATCGCTGACCCGATGGCGGCGATCAAGGACCTCACCTTTGTTGGCGTGGTCGGCATCGTGGACCCATTGCGACTCGAGGCCAAGGTCGCCGTCGAGGAGGCGAAGGCCGCCGGAATCACAGTCCGCATGATCACCGGCGACCACGTCGTCACCGCCGCCGCGATCGGCAAGGAACTTGGTCTCGAAGGCGAGGGTATGGCAGGCGTTGACTTCGCCGCTTTGTCCGACGCCGAGGTTGACTCCCGCTTGGATGACCTGTCGGTCTTTGGTCGGGTGACGCCGCAGGACAAGCTGCGATTGGTGCAGCGGCTGCAGAACCGCGGCGAGGTGGTCGCGATGACGGGCGACGCCGTGAACGACGCCGCGGCCATCAAGCAGGCGGACATCGGCGTGGCGATGGGCTCCGGCTCGGAGGTCACCAAGCAGGCGGCGAAGCTCGTTCTCACGGACGATAATTTCGCCACCCTGGTACACGCAGTTCGCCTTGGCCGTGCCGTCTACCAGAAGATCGCCAATTACCTCACGTTCCAAATGGGCCAACTCATCTCGCTGGTGCTCCTGTTCCTCACCGCGAGCATCTTTAACATCAATGAGGGCATGGCGCTCACGCCCATCCAGGTACTGGTGCTGAACTTCGCGGTGGCCATCTTCGCGGTGATCGTCATCATCATGGAGCCCGAGCAGTCCGGCCTGATGCAGCGCCCGCCGCGCAACGTGAATCAGGGGATCGCGAGCGGCAAGAACGTACTCCGGTGGGTTATCTACGGCGCCGTACTGTTCCTCGCGTCGTTCGCGCCGTTGTGGATCTTTGGCGATGACCTGCAGGGCGCCAACGAGCCGTCGTACCCGGTGACGATGACGTACGTGATCATGGCGTTCGGCACGCTGGGCTCAGCGATCGCACTCCGTCGCGACCCCGACTTCGGGTTCAAGGGTCCGTGGGGCAAGGCGATGCAGCTGCAGATCTGGCCCGTGCTGTTCATCATCGCGTCAACCGAACTTGGGTTCCTGCAGCGGTGGATCGGCACCACGCCGCTCAGCCCCAACGAGTGGCTGATCTGCATTGTCGCGACCCTGGTGATCGTTGGTGTCGTCGTGGGCGACACCGCGCTTCGCCGCAAGAAGCCCGTGGCCGTCGCGCCGAGCGTCAAGGAGGCGGTCGAGCCCGTCCGCGCGCGCTAACTACGTGGCGCTAGACTCACCACGTCAAACAAGGAGGAGGTGACACCCATGTTCGCAGTACCGACACTGGGCGCTCGCCCCTCGGTGGCGCGCACGCGCTAGCCGAGCCCTCGAGTGCCCCAACGCTTCACGCGAAAGGCACTACCTTGCACCATCACTCCACTTCATCGAGCCGCGCCGTCGTCTTCGGGGGCGGCGGGTCCGCAGGCAACGCCTGGCTGATCGGCCTCGTGGCGGGGCTCACCCGCGGCGGCGTCGAACTCGCAAACGCCGAACTTTGGGTGGGCACCTCTGCGGGCGCCACCGCGGCGGCGCAGCTGGCGTATCGACCACCCGCGGAGCTCTACGAAGAGATCCTTGCCCAGCCAACCATCCCTCCACGTCCCGGCCCGACGCTCGATCACCTTGAGCGAGTGCGCAGTCTGAGCGCGGCCTCCACCGACGCCGCCGACATGCGCCGACGGATGGGTGCCGCCGCGCTTGCGCTCGCCGAGAACGCCGACGGCACGGCCGTCGGAAGATGGCGCGCGACCGTTGCCGCGCGGCTACCCAGCACCGACTGGCCCGAGCGTCGGCTTCTCATCACCGCCGTGGATGCCCACTCGGGTGATCCGGTCATGCTGGAGCGCGACTCCGGACTCGACCTGGTGGACGCCGTCGCGGCGAGCACCTCCGGTGGGGGCACGTATCGAGCCGGTGGTCGGGACCTCATCGATGGCGGGTACCTCCGAAACGAGAACGCTGACCTGGCGATCGGGTTCGACAAGGTGCTCGTGTTCTCTCCGCTAGGCGGCCGCACCCTCCATCCGCTCGAGTGGCGCATGCAGCTTTCCGCGCAAGTGGAGGACCTGGAGGCTAGTGGCAGCTCCGTGCAGGTCGTGGTCCCCGATGCGGCATCGCTCGAGGCGATGGGCGACAACGTGATGGACCTCTCGCGCCGGCCCGCGGTGGCACGGGCCGCCTTTGCGCAAGGAGAATCGCTGGCGCCCCAGGCCGCGGCGTTCTGGAACGGTCGCTAAGAGCCCCGCCCGGGGTCGGCCCCGCCCTACCCGCATCCTGTCGGTACACACAGGTTGTCTCGCGCTCGTAGACGACCGTGTTGTACCGACAGGATGCGGAGGGGAGGGGGTGCCGCCACGCAGCGCTCGCGCCTAGACTGACCGGCATGACCGCAACAGACGTAGACGTCGAACGCGCCGTGCTTGAGGCGTGCCAGCGCGCCAAGGTCGCCTCGCGAGCGCTCGCGACGGCAACGCGCGCCCAGAAGGACGCCGCGCTCGAGGCGATGGCCGACGCTCTGGTCGCCAACGCGTCGACGCTCGTGGAAGCGAACGCGAAGGACGTCCAGCGCGGCCGCGAGAATGACATGTCGCCGGGGCTGTTGGATCGCCTCACGCTCACCGAGGAGCGGATCGCCAAGATTGCCGAAGCCTTGCGCTTCGTCGCCACCCTCCCGGATCCCGTGGGGGAGGTGCGCCGCGGCTCGACGCTCCCCAACGGCCTGCGCCTGATCCAGAAGCAGGTGCCCCTGGGCGTGGTCGGCATGATCTACGAGGCACGCCCCAACGTGACGGTTGATGCCGCCGCTCTCGCGCTGAAGTCCGGCAACGCCGCGGTGCTCCGGGGCGGCAGCGCGGCCGCGAGCTCGAACGAGGCAATCGTCGCCGTCCTACAGGATGCCCTCGAGTCCACCGGCCTCCCGCGCGATGCGGTGCAATCCATCGACGCCTACGGTCGTGAGGGCGCTCGCGTCCTCATGAACGCAAGAGGCCTGGTAGATGTGCTGGTGCCGAGAGGCGGCCGCGATCTCATCCAGACGGTCGTGCGCGAGTCGACCGTTCCCGCCATCGAGACCGGCGAGGGCAATTGCCACGTCTACTTGGACGCCTCCGCGCCGCTCGAGCGCTCCGTCGAGATCGTCATCAACTCCAAGACCCACCGTGTTGGTGTCTGCAACGCCGCCGAGACTCTGCTGGTACACAAGGACCGGGCGGGGGACGTGCTGCCAGCCGTGCTCCGGGCCCTGGCCGACGCTGGGGTCACCTTGCACGTGGACCCCGCCACCGCGCAGGCCGCGCCAGCAGGAGTTCCCACCGAACCGGCCACCGACGAGGACTACGCCACCGAATACCTGTCGATGGACATCGCCGTGAAGGTGGTCGACGACCTCGATGAGGCCCTGGCCCACATTCGCAGGTTCACCACGGGCCACACGGAGGCGATTGTCACGAACGACCTCGCCGCCGCGGACGCATTCGTCGCGGGCCTCGATTCGGCCGCGATCATGGTCAACGCGTCCACCCGCTTCACGGACGGCGGCGAGTTTGGACTCGGTGCCGAGATCGGGATCTCGACGCAGAAGCTCCACGCTCGCGGCCCCATGGGCCTGGGGGAGCTGACCACGACCACCTGGATCGCCTACGGCGACGGCCACGTCCGCCCATAGCGCGCCGCTCGTCGTGGAATACTGGACCAACGAACGAAAGGACGCCCCATGCTGACCGCAGTGCTGGCTGAGACCACGGAGAAGGCTCACGAAGGTGGGCTGCCACCGGCCGCCGTCGGATTGCTCGCCTTCACGGTACTCATGGGGCTGTTGTTCACTGCGTTCGCGTTCCGGAGCGTCGGCACGCGTCACTGATCGTGACTCGGCTCGGCATCCTCGGCGGTACCTTCGATCCCGTCCACGCAGGCCATCTGGCCGCGGCCTCCCAGGTGCACTTTGAACTGGGACTCGACAAGATCCTGCTGGTCCCAGCGAATGCTCAGCCTTTGAAGCCTGCGCCAACAGCGTCGGGCAGCGACCGCCTTGCGATGTGCCAAGCCGCCATCGCGGGAGACCCGCGGATGGACACGAGCGACGTCGATCTGGTGCGCGGCGGCGCCACTTATTCGGTCGACACGCTCGCGGATCTGCGAGCGGCGAATCCGGGAGCGGACTTCTTCTTCATCACCGGCGCGGACTCGCTCGCGACGCTGCCGAAGTGGAAGGACTACGAGACGCTCATCACACTTGCGACGTTTGTGGGAGTCACCAGGCCGGGCCATTCGTTCACACAGTTGGATGCGCCACACGTCCTGGTACCGGTTCCAGCGTTGGCGGTATCCTCAACTGATATTCGCGACCGCGTGAGGACGGGTGCGCCCATCCGCTACCTCGTGCCCGACGCTGTTGCGCAGTACGTAGACGACCATCAGCTTTACCTCGGAGGAATGCATGAGTGACCCGGCCCAGCCTTTGTCACGCCGTGAGCGGCGTGCAATGGAAGAGGCGGCACGTGCGGCCGAGGGAGACGTGACTCAGGCGCTGCCAGTCGCGCCCGAGACCGAGAGCATCATGAGCCGCCGCGAGCGCCGGCGCCTGGAACGCCTCACCAATCCGCTGGAGCAGTGGACCGAGGAAGAGGAACTCATCGCCACCGGCCAGATGCCGGCGATGACGCCCGAGGTCATCGCCGAGCAGGAGCGCCTCGCCAACGAGCGCGCGGCCGCGGCTGCGTATGCGGAAACAGCGCTCGACGCTGTGGTTGAGTCCGCGCCCGACGCCGGTCACCCTGCGCGTGAGTCGCAGGACCTCGCCGACGCCGGTCATCCTGCGCGCGAGTCGCAGGACCTCGCCGACGCCGGTCATCCTGCGCGCGAGTCGCAGGACCTCGCCGACGCCGGTCATCCTGCGCGCGAGTCGCAGGACCTCGCGACCCCCGAGCAGCCCGCCGAACCGTCGTGGGAGCCGCAGCCGACGCCCTCCGCCATCCCGGCCGACCTGCGCCACCTGTTCCCGCCAGGCTCACTCCAGGCGCGTGCATATGAGCAACAGCAGGCGGCAACCGCCGCGCAGCCCGTGGTCACCGACCCCGCCGCCGCCGACGAGATTCGTCAACTGACCCACGAGGCCATGGCGGGAATCACTCGCGCCAACACCGGTGCGACTCCCGCGGTAGACGAGCAGGTCGCCGAGCCCATCGAGGACTTCCCAGCCCCGATCGCGCAGGCCACCCCGGTCGATGTCCCCGCACTGCCCGAAGGCGTTGACGTCGAGGCACTGTGGAATGCGCCGACGGTCGACGAGCCGGTGCGCGAGTCCGTGCTCCCCGTCCGTGAGAGCGCGCTCAACACGGAGCCGCCCGTTGACCTCGCCGACGTGCCCTTCGTGCAGGAGATTCCGGTTCCTACCGAACCGACCGGCGCCGAGAGTGTGGGAGTTACTCCCGTCTGGAGCGCACTGGTGCCTGCGGCGCCGGCCCCGGTGCAAGAGCAGCGGCCCGCTCAGGTGGCCCCGGTCGAGGAGCCTGCGGCCCCCACGATGTGGGACACCCACCCATTCATGAACCCTGGCGCCTCGCCCGTTCGCGAACTCCCAACGGAGCCGGTGCGGCAGGAACTTCCCCGCCCCGATCTCAGCGCGCTGCTGAACACCCAAGCCAACCCCACCGTCGGGCAGCAAGCGGAACTGCGCTCAACCGAGCCGCTCACCTCAACCGGTGCCCTGCCGCAGCGCGTCGCGGAGCCTGTCGCTGGTGGCGGCACCCGCCACTTCCGGTGGGCGCACCTGGCCGTGATCGGCGCGATCGCGTTCGTGCTCGGCGTGCTGGCGTGGAACATCGCAAGGTCCAACTCGTGACGGCATCTAGCAGGGCGCTTGACCTCGCGCGCGCCGCGGCGCTCGCGGCGGACGACAAGAAGGCCGAACAGATCATTGCGCTCGACGTGAGCGAGAAGATGCCGCTCGCCGACGTGTTTCTGATCGCGTCCGGCGCGAACGAGCGCCAGGTGGTCTCGATCGTTGACGCGATCGAGGAGAAGCTGCAGGCGGACGGCGCTCACGCGCTGCGCCGCGAGGGCACGCGCGGCGGCCGCTGGGCCGTGCTCGACTTCAACGACCTCATCGTGCACGTGATGCACCAGGAAGACCGCGCGTACTACGAGCTCGAGCGCCTGTGGAAGGACTGCCCTGTGGTCCCGCTGCCGTCGGCGCCGGTAGCCTCGGAGGGGTGACCCGCCTCTTCATCGTTCGCCACGGCGAGACTGAGTGGAACACGCTCGGTTTGCTACAAGGGGCGGTGGACATCCCGCTGTCCGACGCTGGGCGTGGGCAGGCGCTGCAAATGGCTTCCGCGCTATCGCGCCTGGTAGCGCCCGACGCTGTGCTGGTTTCCTCGGATCTCTCGCGCGCGCACGACACGGGTTTGGCGCTTGGTGCTGAGTTGGGCCGGCAGGTTTCCGTGGACCCGCGGCTGCGCGAGCGCGCCTACGGCGTGTGGGAGGGCATTACGCCCGAGGAGCGTGAGGAGCGCTGGCCCGAGCAGGTTGCCGAGTGGCATGCCCACGGCAACCCCCACATCGACGGCTTTGAGGTGCACAAGCTGGTGCGCGCTCGCATGGTCGAGGCGATCGAGGAGTGGGCCGATGCCGCGCCTAGCGACCTGGTGGTGTTCACGCACGGCTCGTCCGCGCGCATCGGAATGATGGGACTGCTGGGGCTGTCGCTCGATCACCGGACGCTGGGCAACTTGGGCAATACGTGCTGGTCGCGGTTGCGCAGGCGCTACGGCGGCGACTGGACGCTTGAGCGCCACAACGTGTGGGTAGATGCGCTGTATGTGGAGTCGCAGGGCGCGGGGGTGGCGCAGTGAGCGCGATCATCCTGTGGCGCCACGCGCCAACTCCCAACAACCTCGACGGCGTGATCCAGGGATCGCTCGACGTGTCGCTTGATGAGACTGGCCGCGCACGGGCGGCGTGGGCGGCATCGCACATCGCCGCGCTTTACGGCACGGACCTGCGCGTCTTCTCGTCTCCGCTCGTGCGCGCGCGAGAGACCGCGGCCGCAATAACGTCCCTGGTAGGTGGGGAAGTGGTGGTGGACCACGCGTTCACGCAACGCTCCTACGGCGCATGGGAGGGTCTCACGTGGGACGAGGTGAAGCGCGACTTCCCCGACGAGTTTGCGCGACGTCAGCGCGGCCTTGACCCCAGGATCTCCGGCTGGGACGGGCAACGGGACGTCGCCGCGCGGGTGCTCGAGGGATTGGAGCGCATCTGGGACGACGCCAAACCCGCCGTGGTCGTGTCCCATGGAAGCCCCATCACGCTTGGGTTGTTGACAGCAATAGGGGAGCCAGCGTCGTCTGTTGTGCTTGGGCGCGTGCCGCACGCGGCGTGGGCCGTGGTGCGACGAGTGGAATCGGGCGCGTGGCACATCGAGCACTTTGGACTGGGTGCGGACTAGGAGGCGAGCGTGACGGAGTACCAAACCACGGCGTCGGCGGTGCTGCCGGCGGACTTTCAGGAGCGGCTGTTTGCGATCATCGCGAAGCAACGACCGGCTGCGCTTGGGTACATCAAGGAGTTGCGGCGAAAGCACCCTGGAGCGTCGCCGGCGGATATCGCCGCGATCATCGAGAAGCGCTACGTGACGTTGACCACCGGCGCGAGCGCGTCGATCGGTGCCACCGCGACCATTCCCGTCGTGGGCATCCCCACGGCCATTGGGCTAGGTGTCGCGGACCTGCTGTTCTTCTATGAGTCCACCGCTCTGTTCGCGATCTGCATGGCTGAGTTGCGCGGGTACCGCATCGACGATCCCGAGCGCGCCAAGGTGGTGGTGCTGGGCGCGATGCTGGGGGAGAAGCGCAAGAGCCGCGTCACCGAGCTGGCGATGACCGCGCTGCCTGCCGGAGCGACGTTCGCGGGAGCGCGCATGGCCACGGAGAACACCATCTCGCGGGTCTCGCCCAAGTGGGGCGACCTGCTCGCGCAGCAGCTCCCGGACTCCGCGCTGGTGCCGGTCGCAATGGTGCTCGCCAAGGAGGCGATGGCTCGCGGCGCTGTGATGGGCACGGCGCGCATCGGGTCCAAGGCGCTGCCGGTGATCGGCGCCGTGGTTGGCGGAGCTACGAGCTATTGGTTTGGGTCCTCCGTGGTGAAGTCTTGCCGCGAGGGCTTCTCTGCACCGCTCGCAACCTGGCCCGAGTGGCTCGAGCCGGCCGCTGGTGAGGCCGTCTCCGCGCAGGTGTCATCCAAGGCCATCGAGGCAGCCAAGAAGGGGTCCGACGCTGTGGTTGGCACCGCGAAGAAGGCCGGCTCGGGTCTCAAGGACGTCGCTGGGACAGTGAGCGCGAAGGTGCGGCGAGGCAAGCCCGCCGATTAGGGAATGGCCGCGCGGGTGGGCTACCATGGTGGTCGCTCTTTGGGGCGACGTGATCGCAAGATCGCGGGGCTGTGGCGCAGCTGGTAGCGCACCTGCATGGCATGCAGGGGGTCAGGGGTTCGAGTCCCCTCAGCTCCACTCTGGTTGAGACAGAGCGAAGGGACCGTCCGAGAGGGCGGTCCTTTTTCGTCGAATTGGCGTCTTCATCCTCGCGAGCCTGTGTGCCCGGGCGTTGTCGCCCGGCGCTGGTGAAGTCAGTTTCTGCAATCGAGGGTGATCACGGTGAGTCACGATCGCTCTGGCCCGCTCTTGAGGCGACCGGTGCCCGAGCCCGCACCGAGCGTGTCATCAACAAGCACTGCATTTTCGCGAAATGATATCCAAATGACGCAACTGTACGACGGCCAGTGGATGGCGGCGCCTGGTGTCTCCACTCGCGTCGCGACCATGGCATCGGGCGAGTCAGTCCGATTTTCGCCCGAGGCGCTGCATGACATGGCTCGTCAACTTCGCGAGGGTTATGTCGCGATGACGCTCGAGCACTTGTCATATTTGCCGCCAGTTGGACGATGGTCAGACGGCCAGGTGAGGAAGTTGGCCGACGGTAGCGAACAATTGTTCATGCTGGGCGAGAGAACCCCGCAGCACCGGCTGCCCGAGGACTTCGGCGACCCATTCGCAGTCACAGACGACGCGGTGGCCGGGCCTTCTGCGGTGGAAGCCACCGTCGAGGCCGAGGCCAGGAACTTCGACGCGGCGACGTGGTCGCGAGCGGAGGAAGAGTGCCCGCTACCGCTTAGGGGTCACTCCAAGTGGTCAGCGCTTCCGCCTATCGAGTGGGTCATCACGATCCCTGTCGCTTGGGGCGTTGCTCGGTTCTTGGGTAGCTTTCTCGACCGACTCGGGTCCGCCGCGGCGGAGTCTCTTGTTGAGTGGATCAAATCAACCTCTCAAAAAGCACGCGAGGCCAACCGGGACCGATTTGTCACCCTAGATTTCGACCTCGACGATGGTCGGCAGGTTTTGGGATTCATACCGTTTGTTGCTGAGGCCGAGGATCTTGACTACGTGCGTGTGGCAATCGACTCCAGCAACAAACTCGCCGAGGTCGCCGGCAACCTCCAGGATGGGCTTGCGAGGGATGCCCACAGGATCGCGTACCTCTTTTCCGAAGGCTCTTGGCACCTTGCGTGGTTCGTGACCGACGAGGGGGCGTACTTGACGGAGTACTTCGCTAAGAACGTCCCATCGCCCGATCGATTCCTTGCCGGGCGCGCGCCCAATGCGGACACGCAAGAGAGCCCGGACGTAGGCGGCGAGGAGTGACAGTAGACGCGAGCAAGATCGAAGCCCACGTCGCGGCCGGAGGCACGCCGAACTTTGGTGGCCGCCTATCGGTGGAAGCTACACGGGGTACCCGCTCTCGCCGCTCTCTCCTGCTGCTGCGAGGTGGAAGTCGAGGGTAACGCCAAGGCGCTGAGCTCCGTTGGCAACCACATTCGTGAGCCCGCTACCTTCGCTAACCCTTTCGAATGCCGCCAGCGTCGCCAGTAGCGCCGAACCAACAGTGCCGAGCCATGCCTCCTGCGATCCAAGCGTTGCGTTGGGGTTTAGTGCAATGCCAAGCGGATTTGACTTGCTTGACGCCGTCTCGACGAGGTAGAAGTCACTGATTCCGGTCCCCGCATGGCTAAGTGAACTGGCAATGCGCCACGAGGTATAGAGATCGGGTCCGCCCTGCAGGCTTCGACAGCGGCGTTCAAACCTTCGCCCCTCTTCGCTCGCGTCTGTTGTGAACTTGTCTAGTTGGCCCTGCCACTCTTCCAAGGTCTCGGTCGTGAAACCGACAGCGCCGCGCTGGACGACCTCACGCACCGCCGCGACTCGATTTCGCAGGGCCTCATGCACAAGTGCGCGCGCACCTTCGGGCGTGAGGTAGAGCCAGATAGCGGTAACCATATTCTCAATCTGTAGGCGGATAAGTGGCATGGCGATGACTAGTCGGTCCTGCTCCGAGAGGACCATCACGGTCCTCGCGAGCGCAACTGAGTGGTGCGTCAGCGACCATATGACGGGACCCGCCGCTAGGGCATATCCTCGCCTGATCTTGATCCCGCCACTCTCACTGCGATCCCACGCTTCAGTCAAGGTGCCGACAAAGCGCCGTAGGTCGTCGAGGTCTTCGAAGCTTTCATGTTCGACCGGCTCATTGAAGTGCGCCACGATCGCGTCGGTGTGCGCCCCCGGCGCCGTTTCAAGCTCGTGCTCCATCGTTATCCACGCTCCAGTTGTTGCCGGATATTGGCCTCACATCGGCGGGACCAAGGTCCCACTCATGGCGATACCACTATATTTAGTGTGTATCTCACCTTCAACCCCAACATTTAGTGGTGCTGTGCCCGGCGGCTTCACGGATGAGGATCCATCATGACCGCCGTCGCCGGGCAAGTACTGAGTGTCATCAAGCGGGACGGCCGAACCCTCGCCTTTGACGAGGCACGCGTTCGCGGTGCGCTTCGCAAGGCCTTCGACGCGGTTGATGGCGACGGCGCCGACGCTCACGCCCGGACCGTCGACGCGCTCACCCGACTCATCACCGCGGAACTCGCGCGCCGCTTCCACGACGAGGTCAAGATCTACGAGATCCAGTCGGTGGTGGAGCACGTCCTCCTCGAGGCCCGCGAGTACGACGTCGCCCGCGCCTACATCGACTACCGCGTCCAGCGTGACTTCGCCCGTAGCCGCGCCACCGACCTCAACCACTCGATCAACAAGCTCCTCGACAAGGACGCGACCCTCGTCAACGAGAACGCCAACAAGGACTCCGAGGTCTTCAACACTCAGCGCGATCTCACCGCCGGCATCGTAGGCAAGGCGATCGGCCTGCGCATGCTCCCGCCGCACGTCGCGAACGCCCACCAGAAGGGTGACATCCACTATCACGACCTCGATTACCACCCCTATCAGCCCATGACCAACTGCTGCCTCATCGACTTCGAAACGATGCTGGCAAGCGGCTTCCGCATCGGCAACGCCGCGGTCACCCCACCGCAGTCCATCCAGACGGCCACGGCCCAGATTTCGCAGATCATCGCCAATGTCAGTTCCAGCCAGTACGGCGGCTGCACCGTCAACCGCGCCGACGAGCTGCTCGCCCCCTACGCCAAGCTCAACTACGCAAAGCACCTGGCAGATGCCGAACACTGGGTCGAGCAAGACAAGCACGAGGCATACGCCAAAGAGAAGACCAGCAAAGACATCTACGACGCGATGCAGTCGCTCGAATACGAGATCAATACCCTCTTCACCTCCAACGGCCAGACCCCCTTCACCTCGGTCGGCTTTGGCCTAGGCACCGACTGGTACGAGCGCGAGATCCAGCGCGCCATCCTCAACATCCGCATCCGCGGGCTCGGCGGCGAGGGCCGCACCGCGATCTTCCCCAAGCTGCTGTTCACCCTCAAGCGCGGCCTCAACCTGACCCCCGGCGACGCCAACTACGACATCAAGCAGCTCGCCGTCGAGTGCGCCACCAAGCGCATGTACCCGGACGTGCTCAGCTACGACAAGATCGTCGAAATCACCGGCTCGTTCAAGGCGCCCATGGGCTGCCGCAGCTTCCTGCACGGCTGGCAGGACGAGGACGGCCGCGAGGTCACCGAGGGCCGCATGAACCTAGGCGTCGTCACCATCAACCTGCCGCGCATCGCGATCGAATCCCGTGGCAGCAAGGACGCGTTCTGGGCGCTCCTCGACGAACGGCTCGCCACCGTCCGCGACGCCCTGATGTTCCGCATCGCGCGCTGCAAAGAGGCCACGCCCGCCAACGCGCCCATCCTCTACACGCACGGCGCGTTCGGCACACGCTTGGGACCGGCCGACGCTGTGGACCAGCTTTTCGCCAACGGTCGGGCCACCGTATCGCTGGGTTACATAGGGCTCTACGAGGTCGCGACCGCCTTCTATGGCGGCGCGTGGGAGACCAACATGGAGGCAAAGGACTTCACGCTCGACGTGCTCCGCACCTTGAAGCGCCAAGCGCAGGACTGGACCACGGCGTCGGGCTACCAGGTGAGCGTGTACTCAACACCAAGCGAGAGCCTCACCGATCGCTTCTGCCGCCTGGACAAGGAGCGCTTTGGCGAGATCGCGGACATCACCGACAAGGACTACTACACGAACTCCTTCCACTTCGATGTGCGCAAGAACCCCACTCCGTTCGAGAAGCTCGACTTTGAGGCGCCTTACGCGGAGCTCACGACGGGTGGGTTCATCCACTATTGCGAGTACCCGGTGCTGCAGAGCAACCCCAAAGCGCTCGAGGCGGTGTGGGACTACGCCTACGACCGCGTGGGCTACCTGGGCACGAACACGCCCATCGACCGCTGCTACGAGTGCGGATTCCAGGGCGACTTTGACCCCACTGCCAGGGGCTTTGCGTGCCCGTCGTGTGGGAACGAGGACCCGCGAACCTGTGACGTGGTCAAACGGACCTGCGGCTACCTGGGCAACCCGCAGCAGCGCCCCATGGTGCACGGCAGACACCAGGAGATCGCCGCGCGGGTGAAGCACATGCCGGGGCGGATCAGGGTGCCGTGATGGCGGCCTCGCCCGGACACGTCGCCGACTACAAGCCCTTCAGCTTTGTCGATGGCGAGGGGGTGCGCTGTGCGCTGTACGTGAGCGGCTGCACGCTCAAATGCCCTGGGTGCTTCAACAAGGCCGCGCAGAGCTTTCGGTACGGGACGCCGTACTCGCGCGCGCTTCAGGACCAGATTCTGCGGGACCTGGCCCACCCGGCCGTGCAGGGTCTATCGCTGCTGGGTGGGGAGCCGTTTCAGAATGCCGAGGTCTGTCTTGGGCTGGCCTCGCGCGTGCGCGACGAGTTCGGCGCGAGCAAGGACTTGTGGGCGTGGTCGGGCTACACGTTCGAAGAGCTGCGGAAAGAGGGCGGCGACCGCCTCGCTCTGCTGAACCTCTGTGACGTGCTCATCGACGGCCCGTTCGTCCTGGCCGAGCGGGACCTCACCCTGCGATTCCGCGGCAGCCGTAACCAGCGCGTGCTGGACGTGCGAGCGTCGCTTGATGCAGAGTCGGTCATTGACTATCGCTATAACGGATAATATTATCCATTTTATGAGAACTCAGGCACCGTTGCTAGCGCCGATCTTCCGTTCGGATGGGCAGGCCCGCCTCTTGGCTACGCTCATCCTCACGGGGGACGAGCTCAGCATCTTCGACCTCGCCGAACGATCCGACGTTGCGTACGCGACAGCGCATCGCGAGGTGCTGAGGCTCGTGGACGCGGGGATTCTGCGATCCCGCTATAGCGGCCACACTCGACTCGTCAGCCCGAACCCCGCCAGCCCGCTCGTGTCACCGCTCGGTGAGATTCTCCTGATCGTGACTGGACCGGTTCCGATGCTTCGCGAAGAGTTGAGCGCGATCGATGGCATTGCTAGGGCTTTCCTGTATGGGTCTTTCGCGGCGCGATTGCTCGGAATCGCCGGTCCAGATCCGCGCGACATAGATGTCATGGTCATCGGCGACGTGGAGGCGTCCGCGGTCTTCGACGCCTGTGCGCGTGTTGAACTGCAGATGAAGCGACCGGTCAACCCCTCGATCATGTCGGCCGCTGAGTTTATGGAGGAGACTCCGTTCCTCCAAAACGTCCGAGAGCGTCCGACGGTACCGATACTCGGTGAGGCGTCGTGACACTGAGTCCACTGACTTCCGCTCAGTAAGCCGGCACCGCCGCACTCGTCACGAGCGGTCGACTGGTTGTCGTGGATCAAGACCCAGCGCGAGCGAGGGCATTCCTGGCGAACGCGGCCCAACTCCGGCGCGCGCGGAATGCGAGCCGATACCAAGCGAGGGCACCGGGAGCCAGCGAGGCAAAGCTCGCGGGTTCGACGGCCCGAGACCTGCTCGCCGCAGCGGTGTCGAGGGGAGTCGGCACGTAACCGCCCCGCTATCCTGAGCGAAGGCACGGTGACGCCCGCTACCAGGCCCAACACCGGCGTCGGGCATGCGAAAGGGACCACGCGTGAAGGCAAAGGCGTATCGCAAAGAACTCAAGCGGCTGCACGGCGAACTGGTGGCCATGCAGGAGTGGGTGAAGACCACGGGCGCCAAGGTCGTGATCGTGTTCGAGGGACGCGACACCGCCGGCAAGGGCGGCGTGATCCAGGCGCTCACCGAGCGCGTCAGCCCGCGCGTGTTCCGCATCGTCGCGTTGCCGGCCCCCACCGAGCAGCAGAAGACCCAGATGTACGTGCAGCGATACATTCCGCACTTCCCCGCAGGCGGCGAGGTGGTGATCTTCGACCGCAGTTGGTACAACCGCGCGGGGGTTGAGCGCGTGTTCGGCTACGCGACGCGGGACGAGGTCGAGAACTTCCTTGAGGTGGTGCCGGCCTTCGAGAAGCTCATGGTCAACTCGGGAATCATCGTGCTGAAGTACTGGCTAGAGGTCAGCCCCGATCAGCAGACCGAGCGCCTGCAGGGTCGCATCGACGACAAGCGCAAGGTGTGGAAGCTGTCAGAGATGGACCTCGCCTCCTACGAGAAGTGGGACGAGTACACGCGCGCACGGGACGACATGCTCACGCGAACCCACAGCGAGTGGGCGCCGTGGCGCACCGTGCACAGCGACGACAAAGAGGCGGCGCGACTCAACCTCATCGCCGACATCCTCGCGGCCGTCCCGTACACGCCGCTTGAGCGGGACGCGGTTGTGCTCCCCGAGCGCACCGTGACGCCCGACGCCGCGCCCCAGATAGTGCAAGATTTGCTGGTTGAAAACCGGTACAGCGACTAGCGGCGGGTAGTTTTCTTACCGGGGGCGTTGTACCTGGTTGAGGAGCTGAGCATGCCCAACGACGCTGGCGAGTGGTTTGTCCAATTCATCGTGTTCGCGATCGTCGCGTACCCGATCGTTGGCGGGCTCGCGTTCATCGTCTCGAGCTTCTACTACCGAATCTTCCTTGAGAAGCGTGACCTCCCCCGCTACCTGGAGCACGGCGAACCGTTCGTTACGATCCTCATCCCGGCGCACAACGAAGAGAAGTCCATCGAGGGCACGGTCCGCTACCTCGAAGGCAACCTCAACTACCCGCCGGACAAGTTCGAGATCATCGTCGCCGATGATGCATCGACGGACGCGACGCCGCAAATCCTTGAGCGGCTGCAAGGCGAGTTTCCCGATCTCCGCGTGGTCACCGTGCTGCAGAACCGCGGCAAGGCGCACGCGTTCAATTGCGCGGTCGCGTTCGCGCGGGGGGACTTCATCCTCTCCAATGACGCGGACACCAAGCCCAATCCCGACGCCCTGTGGCAATGCATGAGTTACTTCGAGCGCGAAGGCGGCCACAACGTCGGGGCGGTAACCGGCAACATGCTCGCCGCCAACCGCACCACCCTCACCGCGCAGGCCCAACAGAACGAACTGAACTCGATCATCGGCCTCATCAAGCGGTCGCAGCTCGCATATGGAGCGCTCTTCGCTTTCTCCGGAGCGAACACGATGTACCGCAAGCAGGCCGTGCTCGACGTGGGCGGCTGGCACGCGGAACAGCCCACCGAGGACATCTCCATCGCTTGGGACATGCAGGAGGCCGGGTGGCGAGCGCTCTTCGCCCCGCACATTCGCTTCTTCCTCGACGTCCCGGAAAAGTGGCGTTCGCTCGTGAAGCAGCGCCGACGCTGGAGCGGCGGGGGCGTCTACGTGCTCGCGAGCAAGGGGCCGGCTTTGGTGCGGCACCCCATACGGAACTTCCGCATGATGCCGGTGGTCGCGGACTACACGGCAAGCGTGTTCTGGAGTTTCCTGTACTGGATTGGGCTCGTGCTGTTCACCTTTACGCAGACCCTCGTGGCAATGGATCAGGACTGGGAGCGGTTCTGGCACAACTGGTACATGGTGGGGATCTTCGTCGCCATCCAGATGGTGGTGGGCCTTGTGCAGCTCACCGCAGCGTCGGTCTACAACGACGGCGGCCGCACCCTCAAGTACGTGTTGTTCGCGCCGTGGTACATGCTCGTGTACTGGATGATCAACACCTGGACGGTGGTCCGTGAGTTCGTTCCTACGCTGCGAAAGGTCTGGCATCGCCGCGACGGTGGCACGTGGAAGTCTCCGGAGCGTTCCGGAAGCCTCACCGACATGCGCCACGGGCTGGGGGAGGCATGAGTACCGCCAAGCCTGACTACATCGTCCACACGGTGGACGAGCGAGGCATCACCGTCGACTGGTTCTTCGGCAGGGGGCGGTGGGGCAAGAAGCTCGCGCAGCTAGTGCTGCTGCTGATCGCGTGGTTCTTTGCGGTGCTGCCCGTGGTGATCACATGGTCGGCCATCGCGAACCGCGACAACCCCGACAAGGGCTGGTGGAAGTACGCGGAAGGCTACGCGTTGTGGGACACCACGATCGCGTTCCTCGGCATCTTCCTGGTCCTGTTCATCGTGGGCTACTTGGTGCTGTTCCTCGTCAATCAGGCGTCGAACCGGCACCGCAACCGAGTGGCGACGTACAACGCGGAGCGCCTTGAACAACGCTTGGAGATCGCGGAGCAGATGTACGACGAAAAGTTTGGACCGCCCGAACTCAGGCTGGGACAGAAACGAGTGCAGATCCACCCCTACGCGGATCTCGAGACATTTGAACTCCGCGGCCTCTATCGCGAGTTCGGAGTGGAGGATTGATGTCGCTGGATCCCACTCAGGCGGCAATCGTCGCCGAGATGAAGCAGCGCGAACTGCACATGAAGCGCAAGCAGCGCGCCACGGACGCACTGCTGTTTCGGGAGCGGCGATTTCGCGCGGTGATTCTCACCATCGTGGGGCTGGCCACGGCCGCGTTTGCGGCGTTGATCATCTTCAAGATCCTGCGCAAGACGGTCGAGCAGGTGGGTTGGTCTCTTCCTGCGATCGGGTTCGTGATCCTGTGCGTCTCCTTGGGCGTCGAACTGGGGCGTCTATTCCTGCGCACGGGCATGGGCAAGCGAGTTCTCGGCATCCGTGAGCGGCAGTTGCGGAAGCGCTACTCAAGCGAACTCGCGTCTGGCCGGCGCTGGTCGCAGTACTACTACAAGGGCGAGGACATCGCCCCGTACGTAAGCCAGGTCCTGTACTTCCTCGAATCGGATGCCCGATTCAACACGATCGACGAGGCGCTCGCGTTCGTGAAGCAGAACCGCCGCGAGAATCGCCATCTCGCCAAGCAGGCTGCCGCCGCCTTTGAGCAAGTTTCCGCCGACGGCAACCTGGTGGTCGTAGCGAGCGTGAGTGCCGAGGGTGTGCCTTCGAGCCGCCTGATGCGATACGTACGTACCGACAAACCGGGGGTCTGGTACGTGTCGACCACGCCCGAATCACCCAAGGTTTCCGAGTTTGACGCGGGGCGGGTGGCGTTCGTGACGCCACTGACGCCAGACGGCGGGTCCATCAATAGCAATCGTGTGCGAATCACACGCGCTCCCTTCACCTTGGAACAAGTGGCCGAACTCTTCGCCTCCCAGATCCCGGGGTACCTGGACGGCATTAGCCCGGAACAGCAGCAGCGGGAGCTCGTCTACGAGATCACGATGGAGTCCGCTCGCGTAGACACCTGGCTCGATCACGACGTGGTGGAGTTCCCGACGCCCGAGTAGGCGCTTCGCAGGGCGCGGCGGTTGCGGGCCTACACCGTCAGCATCACCTTGATTGCCCGACGCTCGTCCATGGCTGCGTACCCGTCTGCAGCTTGGTCTAGGGGCAAGGTGAGGTCGAAGACGCGGCCGGGATCGATCGACCCAGCGAGGATGCGGTCGACGAGATCGGGAAGGTAGTTGCGCACTGGCGCGGGCCCGCCCAGGGTGTGGATCTGTGCACCAAACAACTGAATACCAGGGATCTGAACCTCATGGCTGACGCCGACGAAGCCCATGTGGCCGCCCGGTCGCGTTGAGCGCACGGCCTGCATAAACGACTCCTGCGTACCGACGGCCTCCACCACGGAGTGCGCGCCATGCCCGTTGGTAAGTTCCTTGATCGCCTGTACGCCTTCGTCGCCGCGGGCCTCCACGATGTCCGTCGCGCCGTAGTAGCGGGCCAGCTCTTGCCGGTCGGCGTGGCGGCTCATCGCGATGACGCGCTCGGCTCCCAGTTCGCGGGCGGCCAACACGGCCATCAGGCCCACGGCGCCGTCGCCGACTACCGCCACTGTCTTGCCCGGTCCGGCCTCCGCGGCGAGAGCCCCAAACCATCCCGTCCCCAGCACGTCGGAAAGTGCCAGGAGCCCGCGGACTGCGGCAGCGTCGGGCATGCCAGGCACCACAACGAGAGTGCCGTCCGCGAGCGGAATTCGCGCGAACTGTGCCTGCATGCCCTCGATGCCGTCGTGACCGCGGCGAGCGCAGCGCGACGGGAATCCAGACAAGCAGATCTCGCACTCGCCACATGACGCCATGAACGATCCGACGACGAAGTCTCCTGGTTTGACCGTGCGCACGTCGGCGCCCACCTCTTCGACTACGCCAACGTATTCGTGGCCCATCGCCTGATCGTGTGGCTGCACCACGCCGCGGAACGGCCACAGGTCCGAGCCGCAGATGCAACTCGCCGCGAGGCGGATGATCGCGTCGGTTGGCTTGAGGATCTTTGGGTCCGGGAGGTCCTCGACCGTGACCTCACCGGGGGAGTGCATGATGACGCCGCGCATGGGGTTCCTTTCAGGGGGCTGTCGTTCAAGGCTACGGCCCTGCAGCGAGACTGTGAGATTGGCAACGGAGCGGGGTCCGCGAGGGCCTATCGCCCCTAGTATCGACCCGTGCGGATTGCGTTTGTGGGGGACAGCTTCACTGAGGGAGTCGGGGACGATCAGGCCGATGGCTCCATCCGGGGCTGGGCCGATCGCGTGGCCGACGGACTCGCAGTGCACGGCGGTGAACACGTCTTCTATGCCAACTTCGCGGTGCGCGGCCGGCTGCTGAGCGCGATCGCGGGGGAGCAAGTGGATGCCGCGCTCGCCCTTGACCCCAAGCCAGACCTGCTCGTCATCAACGGTGGCGGCAACGACATGCTGCGCCCCGATTACTCCACGGAGCGGTGTGTGGGGCTCCTCGCGAGTGTCGTCGAGCGAGCCGCGGAGGCGGGCGTGGACCTACTCATCCTGAGCGGACCCAACCCCTCCGAGCGCCTCCCCATGAGCGCCACGTTCAACCGCCGCGGCCGCGAGCTCACGGACGCCATCCCAGGGCTCATCGCGGGCCTCGAGGGAGCCACGTTCATCAACTGCTTCGACGACGAAGAACTCGGCGACGGGCGGTATTGGTCAGAGGATCGCCTGCACCTCAACCCCCTGGGCCATGAGCGCGTGGCCGCGATCGTGTTGACGGCGCTAGGCGTCGCCACCCCCACGCCTCCTCGCGGCGTTCCCGCGGCGCCCAGAACCAGGCGCGGCGATGTTGGCTACGCCGTGCGCTACATGGCGCCGTGGGTTGGACGTCGGCTTGTGGGCCGGTCATCTGGCGACGGCCGCAGCCCCAAGCATCCTGGCTGGAGCACGGTTCAGCCGTAGCCGACCGCCGGGCATACGATCGTCGGGTGCGTATTGCGGCCGTCGGTGACAGCTTCATGGAGGGCATCGGCGACGAGGACTCGGAAGGCAACCCGCGCGGCTGGGCGGACCGCGTAGTCGAGGTGCTCGCCGACAGGCTCGACGAACCCGTCTACTACGCGAACTTCGCGATTCGCGGCCGCATCCTCAAGCCCATCGCGACCGATCAACTCGATGCGGCCCTCGCGCTAGATCCGCCGCCGGACCTGATCCTGTTCAACGGCGGCGGAAACGACATGCTGCGGCCCACGTTCTCGGTGGCCAAGATGATGCGCCTCACGCAGCTGGCAATCGACAAGTGCCGTGAGGCTGGCGTGCGCTTGGTGTTCGTGACGGGGGCGCACCCAACGCCGCGGCTTCCGCTCGCGCGGCGCATGGACGGCCGCGGCGATGCATACATGGACGCCGCGGTCGAGCTGCTGGCGCGCACCGGCAATCAGCTCATCAGCAACTGGGGCGACGAGGACATTCGCGACGCCCGCTATTGGGCGGACGATCGCCTGCATTTGGGGCCGCTGGGGCACGAGCGGGTCGCCGCCGCGGTGCTGACCGCGCTCGGCTACCCCACCAATCCGCCGCCTCCCGGAGAGCCCGCGCCTGCTGCCACGTTCCGCACCGAGGCGGAGTACGCCCGCGTGCACGTGCTCCCGTACATCGGCCGCCGAGTCGCGTCCCGCTCCACCGGCCGTGGCCGAGAGCCCAAGTACGCCGCCTGGCACCGGATCGGAGAATAGGAACGTGTTCGCAGACCTCGTCTTCGTGGGTGGTTCGGTGTTTCTGCCCGACGCTTCTCAGGGGGCCGCGGCGGCCGTTGCCGTGGCCGGGGGTCGCGTGGCAGCGGTCGGCGGCGACGAGGTGCGAGCGCTCATCGGACCTGGTACCGAGGTGGTTCACCTGCGTGGTGGCCTCCTGATTCCTGGTTTCCAAGACGCTCATGTGCACCCGTACCAAGGCGGCATGAGCCTGCTGAACTGCAACCTGCGTGCGGCGACCACAGCGTCGGGCGCCGTGGCGATTGTGGCCGCGTATGCGAGAGCCAACCCCGCCCTCGCGTGGATCACGGGCGGTGGCTGGTACATGTCGCTCTTCCCTGGAGGGGCGCCAACGGCCCACTTGCTGGACGCCGTGGTTCCGGATCGCCCCGTGTTCCTGATCAACCGCGACGCGCACGGCGCGTGGGTGAACTCACGGGCGCTTGAGCTCGCGGGGATCACCGCCGATACGCCGGACCCTCGCGACGGCCGCATCGAACGAGACGACCGTGGTGTACCGACAGGAACCCTGCACGAAGGGGCGATGGAACTGGTACATCGGCTCGTCCCTGAGCCCACTCTTGACGAACGGGTACGAGCCCTCTTGGTGGCCCAGCAGCACCTCTTTGGGTTTGGCATCACCGCGTGGCAAGACGCGATCGTTGGCGACTACGCCGACATGCGTGATCCTGGCCCCGCCTATCACGCTGTCGGTACACAGCGGTCGCTTCAGGCCCGAGTTGTGGGTGCGCTGTGGTGGGACAGAGAGCGCGCGCTAGAGCAGATTGCGGACCTGGAGCAGCGCAGGGCGTCGCTCGGTGCCGGGCGATTCGCGCCCACGAGCGTCAAGATCATGCAGGACGGCGTGGCGGAGAACTTCACCGCCGCGATGCTCGCCCCATATGAGGACGGGCACGGCCATGCGACCTCGAATGACGGCATCTCGTTCGTGGAGCCCGGGCTGCTCAATGACGCCGTGACACGCTTGGACGCGCTTGGGTTCCAGGTGCACTTCCACGCGATCGGCGACCGCTCGGTGCGCGAATGCCTCGACGCTGTGGAGGCCGCGCGCACCGCGAACGGCGTCACCGACAACCGCCACCACATCTCCCACATCCAGGTGGTGCATCCCCAGGACGTGCCGCGCTTCGCTCGCCTTGGCGTGACGGCCAACATGCAGGCGCTGTGGGCGTCTCGCGACGAGCAGATGGTCGAGCTCACGCTGCCCTTCCTTGGCGAGAAGCGTGGCGCGTGGCAGTATCCGTTCGGGGACCTGTCCCGGGCAGGGGCGCGCTTGGCGGCAGGCAGCGATTGGCCCGTCTCGAGCCCCGATCCGATCGCGGCGATCCACACCGCGGTGAACAGGTGGTCGCCTGAGGACGGCGAGCGGGACCCCTTCCTTCCCGCGCAGGCCCTCACGCTGCGGGAGGCCCTCACCGCCTACACGGCCGGTTCCGCATACGTGAACCACCTCGACGACGCCACGGGCACGATCGAGGTGGGCAAGCTGGCGGACCTGGCCGTGCTGGACCGCGACCCGTTCACAGGCCCCGCCCGCGACATCGGCGACGCCAGGGTGATGCAGACATTCATCGGCGGCGAGCGCATCTTCGCCGCGTCGGACGCCTCGTGACGGTGCTGTTCTCATGACGCTGCACGCTGTCGGTACCTACGGATCGCTTCCCGGGCCCACGGTGGTCCTCTTGCACGGCTGGGGCTCCGACGAGCAAGACCTTGCGGGGCTCGCGCCGTACCTGCCCGACGCCATGGCCTGGGCCTCCGTTCGCGCGCCTCTACGCCATCCCAGTTACGGATATGCCTGGTATCAACTCGACTCGGAAGAGTCGTGGGCGAACACGGCGGCGATCGACGAGGCTGCCGACGCGCTGTGGGAGTGGGTGGAGCAGGCGCTCGGCCCCGACGCGTCAGTGGTGCCCGTTGGCTTCTCGCAGGGCGGCCTCATGGCATCGCAACTGCTGCGCACCCGGCCAAATCGGGTGCCCGCGGCGGCGATCCTCTCTGGCTACGTGCTCCCCACCCAACTGGAGGCAGACGCGGTCTTGAGTGAGCGTCGGCCGCCCGTCTTCTGGGGCAGGGGAGAGTGGGACCTCGTCATTCCCGGCCACGCAATTGCGGCCACCGACGCAGTCTTGCCCGCCATCTCGACGCTCGAAGCGCGCGAGTATCCGGGCATGGCGCATGCCGTGTGCGAGGAGGAGCTCGCGGACCTGCGTGCGTTCCTTACTCGCTGGCTCGCGTCTCGGGAAAGCTGACGTTGGCCCCGGGGATCTCGTTGCGCTCCAGGTAGCGCCGGATAAACGGGCACAGCGGCACGATGGTCTCGTCTTTGGAGACTGCGTCGGCGACGGCGCCCTTCGCGAGTTCAAGTCCCAGGCCTTGACCGGAGAACTCCGGCAGGGTCTCGGTGTGTGTGAAGACGATGCTGCCCTCACCGGGGATGAAGTCCGCGAAGCTCGCGAGCGCACCGTCGACGTGGAGTTCGTATCGGCCTCGGTCGTCGTTGCGGGTGATCGTTGGTTCTGACATTCGTGTCCTCCTGTCGTCGACGCTACCCGGAGGTCGCATTCACAAACGCGTCGTGGGTGAGGGCGCGGCCAAAGACGGCCGACCCCGGCTGCATTGCCACGCCCCTGTCGAGGCCGCCGATCGCCACCGGTTCAAAGCCAAGCTGGGTGACGAACTGTGCCACGGCGTCGGCCGCCGGCTGGTGGTTGCTGGCGACTCCGATCGCGATGCGCCTGCGGTCTCGCGAGTGGCCGGCAAGGTCCGCCGCCCCCACGTGATTGAGGGACTTCACCACGCGAGCGCCGGGCAGCGCCGCAGCGACGGCCGCAGAGGTGCCGCCGGGATGATCCGTGAACATTGGAAGCGGGCCGTCCACCGCGGCCCAGTAGTTGGTCGCGTCAACCACGACGCGGCCGGATAGTGCCACCGGTGCGAGTTCGGTGACCCGATGCAGCGGCAGGGCCAGCACCACGATTTCCGCACCCTCAAGCGCCGTTGCCGCATCGGTGGCCATGGCGCCCGGCGCCTCTGTGCGCACCTTCAGAGCGATGAACTTGGGGTCTCCCGAACCGGCGATCCTCACCTCGTACCCGGCGCGTGCCGCGAGGCCGGCAACAACGATGCCGAGGCTCCCGGCCCCGATGACCGCGACGGCCCTCACGACGTGAGACCGAGTTGCACGAAGGCCCTCGCGAGCCCGGCGCGCTCGGGGCCGGCGATGACGTGATCGGCGGCGGCGAGTACGCGCGGGTCAGAGCCTTCGATCGCCACGGCCAACCCGGCGAACTCGAGCATTTCCAGGTCATTGAGGCCGTCGCCGAACGCAACGACGTGCTCGCGCGGGATGCCGAGGCGCTCGATCACTGCCGCGATACCAACGGACTTGTTGATGCGCGACTGGAAGACCTCGCCCGCGCCTTCGCCGAGGTCCGGGATCGAGTTGGGCACTACTCCCACCGATGGTCCAAGCGGCGCGATGATGTCGACCAGGGCCCGGTCGCCGCCGAAGCAGATGACCTTCGCCACGGGGACGCCCTCTAGAGAGTCCACGACCTCGATGAGCAGCTCCGCGTTCTCGCCGCCGTACGCGCCGAGCGCCCTAGTCATGAGGTGCGCTGCCGAGCGAGGGAGCAGCAGTTCGTGAGAGTTCTCGACGATGTACTGCACGCCGTGTTCGTCGAGAAGCGCGAGCAAGGCGGCGGCCGCAGCGGGCTCAAAGTTGACGTCGGCTATCGCCTCGCCGTCGATCTCCGCGTACGCCCCCGCGGCGCACACGTAGCCGTCGAACCCGGCCCCGGTGAGCGAATGCGGGAGCGCCGAGACGGGCCGGCCCGTGCACAGGAAGACCTTGTGCCCAGCCGCCCTGGCCGCGCGCACCGCCGCCACGTGAGCGTCGGGCACCCTGCCGTGGAGTGCGTAGGTGCCGTCAACGTCCAAGAAGACAGCGCGACGCTGGGTCACTCGCCCTGTTCCCGCGGCTTGAGGGTGCCGCCCTGGGCGAGGCGCATGAGGTCGGTGCTCAGGTCGATATCGGTGTTGGACCCGCCAGCGGAACCGTATTCGTGCTGGTATCTGCGCCATGACTCGTCCTTGACGGCCCTGGCAAAGCCGGACTCCATCAGCAGTACGGCCTCAAACGCGGCGCGGTCGATGCGTTCGCCAAGGGCCTTGTCGTTCCAGTCCTCGGTAGAGGCGAACAGGCCCGTTGGCACCGGCAGGGTGCGTAGGTAGGCGAACAGCGCGCGCAGCTCCTCGTCCACGACGAGGGCGTGGCGGGCCGTGCCGGCCGTGGCCGCGAGGATCACGGGCTTGCCGATGAGCAGATCGTTGTCGAGCACCTGGAAGAAGCTCGTGAACAGGCCAGACGCGGCGGCCTTGTAGACGGGCGTTGCGGCGACGATCGCGTCCGCCTGGGCGAGCGCGCCTACAGCCGCCTGGAACTTGGGCCCGAGCAGCTGGCTCGACAGGGCAGCGGGGACTTCTGGGAGAACCTCTCGCAGGTCGATCGTCTGGACGATGACGGCGTGGCCGCGCTCTTGAGCGAGGCTCAGCACTCGCTGTGCGGCGCGATCCGCGAGCAGGCGGGTCGAACTGGGGTCTGAGACGCCAGCGTTGACGACAACGATGGTGTAGTGAGAAGACATAGCGTCGGTCATGACCGCTCCTTTCGGGAGACAAGCTTGGCGGTGAGGCAGGCGAGGGTGGTGAGTTCCTCGTCGGTGAGCGGCGACATGGCCGCCGCGACGTCAAGGGCGTGCACGCGGCCGATGCTGCGCTGAAGTTCGCGGCCCGAGTCAGTCAGTGCCACTCGGACGGCGCGGGCGTCCGCGGCGTCCTCGCATCGCGACACCAGGCCGCGTTCCACCAGGCGGTCTACCAGGCGCGACAGCGCCGGCTGACTCAGGAGGACGTACTGGCCCAGGTCGGTGATGCGTTGCGGTTCAACGCACTTGGACAGCGTGTAGAGCACGTCGTACTCGCGGATCGAGGCGTCCTTCCAGACGTCCGTCTCCGCGAACCGGCGCATGAGGACGGCGTGCGCGGTGAGCACGCCCTCCCACGCGTCGTTGGCGAGCTTGGCCGTCATCGCGACACCGGGTAGCTCTCCACTGTGGTCTCGCTGTCCTGGTAAGGCGAGCCGCCCGTGACGTTGTCGCCGCGGTTGGCGTTGGGGCGGGGCTGGCGCGGCTCGGCGTCGCCGTACTTGGCCTTGACCATGTCGGCGTGGGACGGCGGGTTGGCGGGCGCCTCGGGGTCGCGGCGATCCTCCATCTCCTTGCGGAGCACTGGCACCACCTCGCCGCCGATCAGTTCGAGCTGGTCCAGCACCATGCCGAGTGGCAGTCCTGAGTGGTCGCCCAAGAACAGTTGGCGCTGGTAGTCGCCCACATACTCACGGAACGTGAGCGTCTTGTCGATGACTTCCTGAACGGAGCCCACCGTCATAGGCGTACCTGCCGCGAACTCTTCCAGCGTCGGGCCATGTCCGTAGACCGGCGCCTCATTGAAGTACGGGCGGAACTGCTTGACCGCGTCTTGCGAGGTCTTGCCCACGAAGATGTGGCCGCCCAGGCCGACGATCGCCTGCTTGGCGGTGCCGTGGCCGTACGCCTCATAGCGGCGGCGGTAGAAGTCGACCATGCGCTGGGTGTGCTCCTTGGGCCAGAAGATGTGGTTCGCGAAGAAGCCGTTGCCGTAGAAGGCGGCCTGCTCGGCGATTTCTGGCGTACGGATGGAGCCGTGCCATACGAACGGGGGCACGTCGTCGAGTGGGCGCGGCGTGGAGGTGAAGCCCTGCAGCGGAGTGCGGAAGTTGCCCTCCCAGTCCACAACGTCCTCGCGCCACAAGCGGTGCAGCAGGTTGTAGTTCTCGAGCGCGAGCGGCAGCCCCTGGCGGATGTCCTGGCCGAACCAGGGGTAGACGGGCGCGGTGTTGCCGCGGCCCAGCATGAGGTCCATGCGGCCCTTGGTGAGGTGCTGCAGCATCGCGTACTCCTCGGCGAGGCGCACGGGGTCGTTCGTGGTGATGAGCGTGGTGGAGGTGGTGAGTTGGATGCGCTCGGTCTGGGCGCCGATGCTCGCGAGCAGCGTGGTGGGGCTGGAACTGAAGAAGGGTGGGTTGTGGTGCTCGCCGACTGCGAAGACGTCGAGGCCTACCTCTTCCGCCTTCTTGGCGATCGTGACGATCGCGTCGATGCGCTCGGCCTCGCTGGGGGTGTAGCCGCTGACGGGGTCGCGGGTGATGTCGCTGACTGACATGATGCCGAACTGCATGGTGTGCTCCTTGGTTTCTACTGAGACCGATTATATGCGTTTGCATGTAATAACGCATCCCGCGCCAATCCATTCCCGGACGCTGCCGTCCCCTCCCGTTCCCGCACCTTCTCGGTACATGGCGGTCGTTTCCCGCGGTTTGGCGACCCGTATGTACCGAGCGGATGCGGGCTGGGATGCAGGGCCCTAGCGTGAGCACGTGGGCTACGTGTTCATATTCGCGACGCTCGGGTTCCTGGCGGGTCTGATCATCGCGATGAACACCCGTACCGCACAACGGAGAAGGGCCGCACGACAGGGCTCTCAGCCCGCGCCGCGTAACCGAACTGCGGCGCATGCGGCAATGAATGCTCGGATACGCAAGGGCGGTGGTGAGGTGCCAAGCACAGCAAAGTTCGCGGTCGTTGACGTCGAAACGACCGGGTTGAGTTCAAAGCAGGATCGCATTATTGAGGTCGCCGTGATCCGTCTCGATGCGGACTGTAGGTACGTCGACCATTGGGTTCAGAGAATCCAGCCGAATCGTGCGATCTCGCCAGGCGCTCGCGCGGTCCACGGCATCCGCGACAGTGACCTCGTTGACCAGCCAGAGTTCGCCACGGTGGCCCCGGAACTTGCGCGCCTCATCGGGGGCATGCTCGTCGTTGCGCACAATGCGTCATTTGACACAGCGTTTCTTGAGAATGAGTTCACGCGCGCTGGGTGGACCGACGTCGAGTTGAGATATCTCTGCACTCTGCAGGCTTCGCGGTTGGTCGCGCCAGATCTCGACAACCATCGCCTCGCTACTTGCTGCGAGGCTGCAGGGGTATCGCTTGACGCGGCACACTCCGCACTCGGCGATGCCCGGGCGGCTGCTTTGCTACTTCAAGCGCTTTTCCGAAGTGGTGTAGATAAGGAAGCCGTACTCGCACAAGTGGCGGCCCCGGCAGTCCGTGGCGACGCTATTTCGCGCCAAGAATCTGTGTCACGCACGAAACGGCGGACTGGCGGACACGCGTCGAGCGAGGCCGATCGGATTCAGACGCGCCGCATACGAAACATCGTCAAAGCGCGCGATCGCGGCTCCTCTACAGTTTTGTGCGCGCGAATCGGCAACCTGTCCGCAAACGACGTTTTTCGGTCAAAGGCGTCGCAGGCAGAACTCGAGTACCTCAACAATCTCGCGGCTGTCCTCCAAGACGGTTACCTCGATCAGGAAGAGGCTAGCGAGCTTCTGTTAACGATTGAACGAAGTGGCCTGACAGTTGCCGAAGTTACCGAAACGCACGCCGCGCTTATCCGTTGTCTCGCCGACGCGGCTCTTGAGGACGGGCGTATCTCGCGCGATGAGCGGGCGGAGCTCGAGCGAGTCGCCGACTTCTTGAACATCTCGAAGGACGTCCTGGACGCTCACCTAAACGCGGCAGCCGACGCCAGAACCGATCTACTGTCGAGCGCCGTCCGCGCCCTTCCTGAAGACTGGGCACTCGGCGTGCCATTGCACGTCGGCGCGAAGGTCGCATTCACTGGCTGTGACGACGACGTGCGCGACCGCCTAGAGCAAGCGTCGGAGCGCGCTGGTCTCCAGGTGATGAACAATGTCTCACGCTTCACGGCAGTGCTTGTGACCGACGGCTCTGTTGCGGGCACCAAGTTGCGCCGGGCAACTGAGCTGGGAACGCGCATTGTGACGCCGGACGAGTTTGCCGCCTTGCTTGAATACGTACAGGCTCGTCCGGCGGCACCATAGGTCGCCGCACGTCCGATGTTTCAAAGCACTACTGCTCCTGTGAAGGCTGAGCTCGAACGCTGATCCGCGCGCGACCGGGGGCGTGCGCGGGTGGGAGGGGTTAGCGTGGTGGGGTGCGACTCACCAAGTTCACGCAGGCGTGCGTCCTGATCTCGGACGGCGACCGCTCGCTCCTCATTGACCCCACTCCCATGGAGCCGCGAGCTGCCGAACTGCTCGCCGACGCCGATGCCGTGCTCGTGACCCACGGCCACCGCGATCACGCCGATCCCGCGATGCTCGCCAGTGCCCTCGGCGCGCGCCCCGAATTGCGCGTGTGGGCGCCTGCGGGGGTCGTCGCGGAGATTCGCGCCGCCTTGCCTGGCGCTTCAAGGCCCGACGCCGCCGCCGGGTTTGGTGAGCGGCTCACCGTGGCCGCGCCGGGCGACGAGTTTGAAGCGGGTGGGTTCTCGGTAAGGACCTTTGGGGGCAAGCATGCGGAGATCCACCCGGAGCTCGACACCGGCGAGAACGTCACATACCTGGTAGATGGCCGCATCTACCACCCGGGCGACTCATTCGACGAACCAGGCGTGCCCGTCGAGGTGCTCCTGTTGCCCACCTCCGGCCCGTGGCACAGCACCGGCGGCGCGATGGAGTTCGCGCGCGCGGTAGCCCCCACCCGCGCGATCCAGATTCACGAGATCTTCGCGAGCGAGGTCGGTCAGAACTCGATGGTGCAGCGCATCGCCGGCGCCGCGAACGTGCAGCTGGAACTACTCGCCAACGGCGAGTCGACCGACCTCTAGAGCGCCCCGTGCGGTTCGGCCGCATCCACTTCTAGGGCGCGCCCACGCGGCCGCTGCGACAACGCCTGCGAGAACACCGCGATCACCAGCCCGGCAACAATCATCAACGTCAGGCCGGTGCGCAGTGAGTACGCATCGGCGATGAGGCCAACGAGCACTGGTGACAGCAGGAATCCGAGCCGCAGCGTCCACGACAGGATCGTGAGCCCGGTCCCAACGCGGAATCCGGGCAACTCGTCGGCCTCGTGCATCGCGGCGGGGATTGTGGTGGCAACGCCAAGACCCGCGAGGCCGAATCCAACGATCGTGAGCGGGATAGACGGCCACAACAGGGCGGGCCCCATGCCGATCACCACGAGCAGGCCGCCGGCGCGCGCCACGGTTCGCTGGCCAAAGCGGTCCACCATGCGATCGCCGAGGAGTCGGCCAATGGTCTGCATGCTCATAAGGGCGACGAAGCCCAGCGCGGCGATCGTGGGGCCGGCGCCCAATTCGTCCTTGAGGTAGCTCGCAGACCACGTGCCGCCCGCGTCCTCCACCCAGCCGCCGGCGATCGCGACGAGCGCTAGCGCTCCAAGTACCAGCCAAACCCGCACGGCCACGGCTCGCAGCCCGTTGCCGCCCGACGCTTTGGCCGCCTCGGGCACGGGATCGTCACCTGGGAGCAGCATCCGGTAGCCAACGGCGTTCACTACGGCCACGATCACGGCGACGATCGCGAAGTGAACGGGCACGGGAATGTGGAGGCCCGCCGCCGCAGCGCCCATGAGGCCGCCAAGAACCGCGCCAATAGACCACATCGCGTGGAACGCGTTGATGATCGAGCGCTTCATCTCGCGCTGCACGCGCAGCCCGTGCGAGTTCTGCGCCACGTCGGCAATCGAGTCGATCGCGCCAACGCCGAACAGCGCAGCCGCGAAGAGCCACCCGTTGGGGGCGAGCGAAGCCAGCACCGCCATCACGGCCATGATGACCATCGCCACCACCGCGGTGCGCGACGACCGGAACCGGCGAATGACCGCGGCCGCGCTCAGCCCAACGACCATCGCGCCGATAGCCCCGAACATGACCGCCACGCCGAACTGGCCGTACGTCAGCCCAAGGCCACGACGAATCTCGGGATAGCGCGGCGCCAGGTTGGACCAGATGAGGCCGTTCGTGACGAACAGCAGGGTCACGCCAAGGCGCGCGCGGTTCAGGTTGGGCGCAACAATGCCCGACGCTGTGGTCGCCACTAGATCTTGACCTCGAAGGGTGCGCTGATAAGGTCCGCAAGGCGCGAAGAGGGGCCGACGAGCAGTTCGAACATGCCGGGTTCCACGACGCGCTGACCGGCGGCATTCACGATGGTGCACTGGCCGACAGGCACCTCGAGAGCGACCGCCGCGGTCTCACCCGGCGCCAGTTGCACCTGGGCGAACGTTTTGAACTCGCGGTCCGCCCAGGTGGCGGATGTGTTGACGTCGCGGACATACGCCTGAACGGTCTCAAGCACGGGCCGGGAGCCCGTGTTGGAGACGCGCACGGTCGCACGCACGGTGTCCTCGGGGCGCAGCACCGCGAGTTCAAGCGCGAGTTCCTCGTAGGCGACTGAGGAGTACGAGAGTCCCTCGCCGAACACGAAGTGCGGCTCCTGGGTGAGGTCCGCGTACCGCGTGCCGTGCTGAGCGTTGATCTGGTTGTAGAACGTGGGCTGCTGGCCAACGTGGCGCGGCCATGAGATCGGCAGTCGACCCGTCGGCTCGATCTCGCCGAGGATCAGTTCGGCGATGGCGCGGCCGCCCTCCATGCCGGGGTTCGCGGCCCAGATGATCGCCGCGGTCTTCTCAGCCGACGGCGGTAGCACATGGGGCTTCGACGCAAGTACCACGAGGATCACCGGAACGCCCGTCTCGATGAGCGCGTCGAGCAGCGCCACCTGCCCGCCCAACAACTCCAGCGTGGCGGTGGACCGACCCTCGCCAACGAGGTAGATGCAGTCGCCGAGCACGGCGACCACGGCGTCGGCGGCCTTTGCACTCTCGACCGCCTCGGCGAGCTGTTCGGGATCGGTAGCAACGGGAATGGCGATGGGGTGGCGGGGCTGGCCGTCGGCGTAGAACTCGCCATCGGGGTCTGGACCAGTAGCCACGATGTCGGCGCCGCGCGCGTAGGTGACTTCAGCGTCGGGCAGCAGCTCACGCAACCCGTCCAGAACCGTCGTGATCTGCTCGCGGCGGTGGCCGTCGGGAAGCCAATCCGCCTGGCCCGAGTTTCCTGCCCAGTCGCCCAGTTGGTACTGCGCGTCGTCGGCATTGGGGCCCACCACGGCGATTCGGCGGGTGCCCGACGCTGACAAGGGCAAGGTGCCGTCGTTGCGCAAGAGCACCAGAGATCGCCGAGCCGCCTCGAGGTTGAGCGACGTGTGCTCGGCGTTGCCAATGACCTCGGCCTGGCGCGCGAGGTCGGGGAGGCGCGGGTTCTCGAAGAGGCCGAGTTCGAACTTGAGGGTGAGGATGCGCGACACGGCCGCGTCAATGTGGGCCTCGTCGAGCAGCCCCTGCGCGACGGCCGCCTGGGCTCCTTCGAAGAACGCGGGCGTCGTCATGATCATGTCGTTGCCCGCGTCCACGGCGGCGGCACCCGCCTGCGCGTAGTCGGGGTAGAGGCGCTGTTCGCGCACGAGGTTCCCAACGTTGTCCCAGTCCGTGACGAGGGCGCCCGTGTAGCCCCATTCGCCGCGTAGAACGTCGTTGAGCAGCCACTTGTTGATCGTGATCGGGATGCCGTCCGTTGACTGGTATCCGAGCATGAAGCTCGCCACTCCCTCACGGGCCACGCGCTCGAAAGGCGGCAGATACCAGGAGCGGAGCTTGCGCTGGGAGATGTCGGCCTCGGAGGCGTCGCGCCCACCCTGCGTCTCGGAGTAGCCCGCGAAGTGCTTAGCGGTGGCAAGGATTGCGTCGGGGTCAGTGAGGCCGTGCCCTTGGTAGCCGCGAACCATCGCGGCGGCGAGTTCGCCGATCAGGTGTGGATCCTCGCCAAACGTCTCGTCGACGCGGCCCCAGCGCAGGTCGCGCGCGATGCAAAGCACGGGGGAGAAGGTCCAGTGGATGCCGGTGGGTGCCACCTCAACGGCCGTCGCGCGCGCGACGCGCTCGAGCAGATCCGGCGAGAACGAGGCGGCCATGCCCAGTTGCGTGGGGAAGATGGTGGCGCCATCGAAGAAAGAGTGACCGTGAATGCAGTCGTCGCCGATGAGCAGTGGGATGCGGAGCCGCGTCTGCTCAACGAGCGCGTGGGCGCGCGCGAGGTTCTCCGGCGATGCGTGCAGCAGCGAGCCGACGTTGTACTCGAGCACGTACGCGTCGACGCCATTCTTGGCGTCAAGTTGGAGCATCTGGCCCACCTTCTCGGCGAGCGTCATGCGGCCAACGAGGTCGGCTACGCGCTCGGCAATCGGCAGGGTGGCATCACGAAACGATTCGGTCACGCGCGCCAGTGTAGCGCAACACCTACCGTGTGGTAAGTTGCGGGAACCGGTTTCTTACCGATGGTCGAAAGGGGGCCCGCATGGGCGAATCCGAGCGGGGCGCGGCAACGCGCGAACACATTCTGGCCACTGCCACCGCGATGTTCGGCGAATCCGGCTACCGCGGCGCATCCCTGCGCGACATCGCCGCGCGCTGTGGGCTCACGCACCCCGGGCTGCTCTATCACTTCCCCACAAAGGCGGGGCTCCTCGAGGCCGTGCTGCAGCGTCGGGACCAAGAGGACACCGCGCGGGCGGAAGATGGCCAGCGTGGACTGAGTGCTCTCAACCAGCTCGTCGAGGTCGCGCGCAAGAACTCCGGGACGCGGGGGCTCGTGGAGCTCTTCGCGACGCTATCGGCAGAGGCCACTGCGCCCGACCACCCAGCGCACGCCTACTTTGTGGCGCGCTACGACCGCGTCGTTGGCGAGATCTCTCAGCACTTCGTGGAGCTCGTCGAGGATGGCAAGGCTCGCGCGGGCCTAGACCCCCAGGACGCCGGGCGCCAGTGGGTCGCGCTCATGGACGGCCTGCAGATCCAGTGGCTCCTGAATCCCAGCACGGACATGGCGGGCGTGCTCAAGGCGCACCTGGAAACCCAACTGGCCTAAGCGTCGGGCCTCCGCAACCGGCAGCCAGAGCCCGCCCCAAGCCACAAGTGGTTGATTCGCGTAGATAGGGGCGGCGTTCCTAAGCGAAAACACCACTTGACGTCGTCGCGTCGGCCATCGGCGGGCGCTTGCTTGGGTGCCCACAGCTCAGTGGTTGATTCGCGTAGATACTGGCCCGCTATCTACGGGAAACGACCACTGTGAGGGGTGTCGCGCAGCGGCCCGACGCTTCCTACAGCGAGGCGAGCCACTCCCGGTAGGCGTCGGTTGAGTACGGACGGCCAAGGAACGCCTCGATGCTCTCGGCGGCGTGGCGTCGGTTGCCTGGATCCAGCACCTCGCGGCGGTAACGCTTGGAGATAGACGAGTCCAGTAGGTCGTCCGGATTGAACGCCGTGAAGAGGTCCTTCGCGATCGACAGGCTCCACTGATACGTGTAGTAGCAGGCCGAATAGTCGGTCAGGTGCCCAAACGACGCGTACTGGTGAGTGTCGGGAATCATCTCCCGCACGTCGTATTCGGCCTCGACCTTCTCGGCGAACGGCGCGATGTCATCTGGGTGGTCGCGGTGCAGGCGATGCGAAAGCGCCGCGTAGGCGAGTTGGCGAGCGGTCATGAGCCCCTCGCAGAAGTCTCGCGACGCGCGCAAGGCATCGACCAACTCGGTGGGGATCGGCTCACCGGCCGCGTTGGTGGCGAAGCGCTGCAGAACTGGCGCGGTCCAAGCCCACTCCTCGAGCATCTGCGAGGGAGCTTCGACGAAGTCCCATTCCTGCTGCTCAATGAGGCCAGAGCAGCGCGCCCAGGTCTGCTTGCCAGCGCAGATTTCGTGAACCAGGTGGCCGAACTCGTGAAGGAAGGTCACGAGGTCGTCGAAGGTCATGAGCCCGCGCGGGAAGTTGCACATGAGCGCGGACTCGGGCACGTTGCGATTGGTGAAGCCCGAGGTGATCGGGAAGCACGCCATGTGGCTGAACTTGCCTTCGCGAGGATGCATGTCCAAGTAGATGCGGCCCAGCAGGTCGCCGTCCTCGACCACGTCGAACACATCGACGTCCGGGTGCCACTTGGCGGCATCGGGCACGGGCACGTACTCGAACCCAAACAGGTGCGCCGTGAGGTCCAGCACGCCTTGGCGAACCTTCGCGAAGTCCAAGTACTCGCGCACCTCGTTGGCGTCCACGCCCAACTCCTCGGCCTTGATGCGCTCGATGTAGTAGGTGGAGTCGTAGACCGTGACGGTCGTGGCGTCCGGGTAGTCGCGGCGCTTGCGCTCAAGGAGGCGCTGCAGGTCGCGCAGGGCAGCGGGTCTCGCCGCGATGTTGACCTCGTCGATGAACCGGCCTATCGCGTCGCCGTCGTCAATCATCTGGCGCTGCGTGGCGACGTCAGCGAACGACGCCAGGCCCAAGAGCTCCGCCTTGCGCTGACGCGCGGCGAGAAGATCGGCAAGGACCGCGTCGTTCTCCGGATACGCGCGCGAGTAGTCCGCGATCACCAGGTCTCGCCTGGCCTCGGCGTCGTGCGCCATCTCCATGAACGGGAACCTGTCGGGGTACGCGGTGGTGATCTCCACGAGTCCGTCGTCGCCGGCGGGGTGGTCGTCGATGAAGTCCTGGGGGAGGCCGGCCAAACGCTCGGGAGCGATGCGGATCGAGGCCTGCGCGTCGCGAATGTTCTCGGAGAACGTGGTCATGAGCGACGAGATGCGCTCGTTCACGGTCGCGAGCTCCATGCGCGCGTCGTCCCCGAGGTGCGCGCCCTCTGCGCGGAAGTCGCCAAGAATGAGCTCCCGCACGGAGGCGGCATCCTCACTCAGCTCGGAGGTGTCGAGACCTTCGATAAGGGCGAAGAGCGCCGCGTCCTGGTCGCGATCCTGCCGCAGCGCCTTCGCACGCACATAGAGGTCGCCGGCAAGCTCACGAACTGACGCGTCGGGGTGGCATTCGGCGAGGATCTGGGGCAACTGCTCCGCGTGCAGGATCGAGATGTCGGCCTCGTTCCAGTCGTGCAGGACGTCGCCGTCGCCTCCCTCACGCAAGGCGTCGAGAGTCGCGCGCGCGGCGTCGAGCCGTGACGTCACGTAGATCTCGAGGTAGTCGTTCCAGGACGCGTCGTCGCGAGGGAAGTCAAGGGTGGTCATGGGTCACGACTCTATGTGCTTTGCGGCCACTTGGCGCTCGCAAGCCTTGGGACTGTGGTCCCATGTGACCGGCCAAATCGACTCCTAGATTGCGAAGTGGGCGCTACCCCGGTGCCCTGGGTCAACAAGACCCATGTGATGAGGAGAAAACATCATGGCAACCACGCTCGAGGCGCCAACGGAGGCGCCCGCACTTACCGGCCACAAAGTTGGCTGGGTCTTCCTTAGCCTCACGCGCATTGCCGTGGGCTTCGTGTTCCTTTGGGCCTTCTTCGACAAGCTGCTCGGGCTCGGTTTCAGCACCTGCCGCACCGTCGCCGAAGACGGCACCTTCACCATCGACGCATTCTGCGACAAGGCATGGGTCAACGGCGGCCACGTGACCGAGGGCTACCTCGTGTACGGCGGCAACGTCAACAGCCCGTTCCACGACTTCTTCGTGAGCCTTGGCGCCCAGCGTTGGACGGACTGGATCTTCATGATCGGCCTGCTCGGCATCGGCCTGGCCCTCATGCTCGGCATCGGCACCAAGATCGGCGCCATCAGCGGCACCCTCATGCTCGTTTTCATGTACATGACGCAGATGTGGCCGGCCACCAACCCCATCCTCGACGAGCACCTCGTGTACTCGCTCGCGATCATCGGCATCGTGTGGGTGGAGCTGGGACACCAGTCGATCGGGTTCGGCAAGCCATGGCGCAAGCTCGTTGGCGAGAAGACCTGGCTCGTCTAGACATAGCGCTTAAGTAGAGGCCCCGCGGCGATCCCGCGGGGCTTTTGCGCACTTGGGGCGAATTTGGGGATCGCCGCACGTATCTCGCGCAATCAGAGTCGCACGGCGCTAGCGTGGATCGCGGGGGACGGGTCCCCGGTCCCCCTCCTTGTGTCCACCATGGGAGGGAACACACATGACTACCGCAACCACTGAAGCGCCGGCGGCAGCGCCGCTGACCGGCCACCGCGTGGGATGGGTCTTCCTGAGCCTCACCCGCATCGCGATCGGCTTCACATTCCTGTGGGCCTTCTTCGACAAGCTGTTCGGCCTGGGATTCAGCACGTGCCGCACGATGAACGACGACGGTTCTTGGGGATCCGTCGAGTACATGTGTGACAAGGCCTGGATCAACGGCGCACGAATCACCGAGGGCTACCTCGGATCCTCGACCGGGCCGTTCGCTGACTTCTTCAAAGACCTCGGTCAGCAGGCGTGGACCGACTGGCCGTTCATGCTCGGCCTCTTCGGCATCGGCTTCGCGCTGTGCTTCGGCGTCGGCACCAAGATCGCCATGTTCGCTGGCCCGGCAATGCTCGCGCTCATGTACGTCTCGCACTACTGGCCCGGCCAGGGTGCCAACACCGCGAACCCCTTTGTTGAGGAGCACTTCATCGAGGCGCTCGCGATCATCGGCATCGTGCTCGTGGAGCTCGGTCACCAATCGGTCGGATTTGGCGAGTGGTGGAAGCGCAAGGTGGGCGTCAAGCACTGGACCGTCTAGTCCTGTGCGAGAGGGCGGGTCACCTGCGGGTGGCCCGCCCTTCTCTTTGCCCGACGCAGTGGCCGGCGATGCCAGAATGGTCACCATGCCCTCTCGTTCGGTTTTCCGCCGCGCGCTCGCCGCGCTTGCACTCACCGGCGTGCTCGCCGCGATCGCCCTGCCCGCCGCGGCGCACGCGGAGCTGATCTCCTCTGACCCTGCCGACGGCGCGTCGGTCACGGAGCTCACGACCATTCATCTTGAGTTCTCCGAAGACCTGCTCGAGATCGGCAACAAGGTCACCGTCACCGACGGCGCGGGAACCGAGCACGAGGCGACGCTCACGTTCCCTGAGTCCAACCAGATCGACGCAACCGTGACCGACATCGCCCCTGGTGCCGTGACGATCGCGTGGCGCAACGCATCGGTCGACGGGCACACGGAAGAGGGCCAGTTCGGCGTCACCCTCCTCGCGCCCTCGCCCAGCCCGTCGCCTACGCCAACGGTGACTGTGACGGCCACCGCGACACCGTCACCGAGCCCCAGCGTCACGCCCTCGGCGAGCGCAGAGCCTGAGCCGGCCCCAGCGTCGGGCGGCCTGCCGCTTTGGATCTGGATTGCGCTTGGCGTGCTGGCAATCGCTGCCTTAGCGGCCGTGATTGCGGCAACGCGGAAGTCTCCTTCGGAGAAGTAATGAGAATCCGCCTCGGCACGCGCGGCTCGGCGCTCGCGACTACCCAGTCCGGGATGGTCGCCGAGTCGCTCGTGGCGGCCGGCGCGCGCTTGGGGCTCGAAGTCCAGACGGAACTCGTCACGATCACCACGCACGGCGACATCTCGCGCGCTTCACTCGTGGGGCTCAGCGAGGTCGGCGTGTTCGTCACGGCGCTGCGCACCTCGCTGCTCGCGGGGGATTGCGACGTCATCGTGCACTCGCTCAAGGACATGCCGACCGCGCCGTTCGAGGGACTCGAACTGGCGGCCTTGCCGGAGCGCGAGGACGTACGAGACGCCTTGTGCAGCGGGGGTCGAAAGCTCGCGGGGTTGCCCGCTGGCGCGCGAGTGGGAACGGGCTCGCCTCGGCGAACCGCGCAGCTCCTGGCGCTGAGGCCCGACGTGCAGGCCGTGCCGATTCGCGGCAACGTGGACACGCGGCTGGGGATGGTGGGCAAGGAGCTCGATGCAGTGGTGCTCGCGGCCGCGGGCCTCAACCGCCTTGGCCGTGGCGACGATGCCGCCGAACTCTTCGACCCCGCGGACATGCTCCCGGCGCCCGGTCAGGGCGCGCTCGCCGTCGAGATCGCGGCAGATGCGCCAGAGGAGTTGTCGAATCTGGTGCGGTCGCTCGATCATGCCGACACGCGCGCGGCCGTCACTGCCGAGCGCGCCGCGCTCGCGGTGCTCGACGCCGGCTGCAGCGCGCCGGTTGGGGCCTTCGCCACCGTGGAGAATGGCGCGCTGGCGCTCACGGTTCGCGTGATGAACACCGCCGGGACCCTCACGCTCACCGAGAAGGCGAGCGGCCGCGCGAGCGACGCCGTATCGCTGGGCCGTGGCGCCGCCCACGCCCTGCTGGGGCGCGGTGCCGCGAGCCTCATGGGGCGCAGTTGAGCGTCGCCGGTCGCCGCATCCTCGTGCCGGTGACCGCTGGGCGGCGCGATCTGGCCGAGCGACTCCGCGAGGCGGGGGCCGTCGTTGACGAGGTGGAGTTCATTGCCGTCGTCGAGACGGCGCAGCCAGAGCTCCTCGCTGCCGCAACCCTTAAGTGGTGCGATGGCGGCTTCGATTGGCTCGCGGTGACGAGCCGCAATGCCGTGCTCGCCATGGCGGCAATCGCCACCGCAAATGCCCGACGCTTGGGCGAGCCGATTCCGCCCGCTCGCGTGGCGACGGTTGGCGAGGCTACGCGCTCGGTCTGCGCCAGCGTGGGGCTGGACGTCGCTTTGGTGCCCACCGCGCGCCAGGACGCGCGCGGCATCGTCGCCGAGTTTCCCGACGGGCCGGGCCGCGTGCTGGTCCCGCTTGGGGATCTCGCAGGACCGGTGCTCGCGCGCGGGCTCGCGCGCAAGGGCTGGGACGTCACCGAGGTGGAGGCGTACCGCGTGATCGACGGCCCCGGAGTGGGGCCGGATGTGGCAGCGGCTCTTGCGGCGGGGGAGTTTGACGCCGTGTTGCTGACCTCGGGCTCGGTCGCCGAACGGTACGCGCCCTTCGCTGCACCCGCTGGGACATTGGTGGTGGCGATCGGCGCCACGACCGCGGCGTCGGCCCGTGCCGCGGGGCTGGCCGTGGACGCGATATCCACCGTTCCCAGTCACGCTGGCATTATGGAGGCCTTGGAGAACGCGCTGAACACCAGGGAGGACGCATGACCGGAGCGATCCGCCCGCGCCGCTTGCGCGCGACTCCCGCGCTGCGGCGGCTCGTCACCGAGACGCGTGTCTCGCCCGCCCAGCTGGTGCTGCCCGTCTTTATTCGCGAGGGGCTCGATGCTCCGCGTCCCATCGACTCGCTCCCCGGCGTTTCGCAGCACACGCTGACATCCCTGGTAGATGTGGTGAATGCGGCCTCCGATGCGGGCCTGGGCGGTGTGATGCTCTTCGCCGTGCCGCAGGTACGTGATGCTGTCGGTACAAAGGCGCTGTCTCCGGACGGAATCCTGAACCGCGCCATCGCCGTCGCGAAGGAGGCGGCCGCCGGTCGCCTCGTGGTGATGGCGGATCTGTGCCTCGACGAGTTCACCGACCACGGTCACTGCGGCGTGCTCGCCGAGGACGGCACCGTCGACAACGACGCGACCCTTGAGGTTTACGCGCGCATGGCGCTTGCCCAGGCGGACGCCGGCGCCGACGTGCTGGGACTCAGCGGAATGATGGACGGTCAGGTCGCGGCAGTGCGCGACGCGCTCGATGACGCCGGCCGCACCGATGTCACGATCCTCGCCTATGCCGCCAAGTACGCGTCCGCCTTCTACGGCCCGTTTCGCGACGCGGTCGAGAGCCAACTTGAGGGCGACCGCCGCACGTACCAGATGAACCCCGCCAACCGTCGCGAAGGGCTCCTTGAGGCCGCGCTCGACGAGGCCGAGGGCGCCGACATCCTGATGGTGAAGCCGGCCCTGCCCTATCTGGACGTCCTCGCGGACGTGGCCGCAGCGTCGGCCGTTCCGGTGGCCGCGTATCACGTCAGCGGCGAGTATGCGCAGATTGAGGCGGCGGCCGCGAACGGCTGGATCGATAGACGTGCGGCGCACGTAGAGGCGGTGACGTCGATCGTGCGCGCGGGCGCGGACATCGTGCTCACCTACGCGGCGCTCGACCTGGCCGAGTGGCTGGGAGAGCGGTGACGAGCTTCCAGGAGCGCGCTGCCGCCATCGTGCCCGGCGGCGTGAACTCGCCGGTGCGTGCCTGGAATGGCGTGGGCGGGCACCCGGTCGCAATAGCGCAGGGCAGTGGCGCGTACGTGACGGATGCCGAGGGCCGACGCTACGTGGACCTGGTCTGCTCGTGGGGCGCGGGGATCGTTGGGCACGCGCATCCCGTGGTGGTGGAGGCCGTGACGCGCGCCGCCGAGCGGGGGTTGAGTTTTGGCGCGACCACCGAGGGCGAGATCGAGCTCGCGGAGGAGATTCGGCGCCGGTACCCGCCCGCGGAGCGCGTGCGGCTCGTGTCCACGGGCACCGAGGCCACCATGACGGCACTGCGCCTGGCGCGTGCCGCGACGGGCCGCGACATGATCGTGAAGTTTGCGGGCTGCTATCACGGGCATTCGGATTCGTTGCTGGTTGCTGCGGGATCTGGGCTCGCGACCGCGGGCACGCCCGACTCCGCTGGAGTCACGAAGGCCGTTGCCGCCGACACGATGGTGCTGCCGTACGGCGACGAGGCCGCGCTCACGGACGCATTCGCCGAGCACGGCGCGTCCATCGCGGCCGTCATCGTGGAGGCCGCCCCCTGCAACATGGGCGTGGTGACACCGCCGCTGGGCTTTAACCGCCTCATCGCGACACTGTGCCGCAACGAGGGCGCCGTGATGATCTGCGACGAGGTGCTCACGGGCTTCCGTGCCGGGCCAGCCGGATATTGGGGCGTGGAGCGCGACGCGGCTTTGCTAGCCGGCGAGGAACCCTGGGTGCCCGACCTCGTCACCTTCGGCAAGGTCATCGGCGGCGGAATGCCCGTGGCCGCGGTTGGCGGTCGCCGAGACCTCATGGAGCAGCTGGCGCCGCTCGGTGCGGTGTATCAGGCGGGCACGCTGTCAGGGAACCCTGTGGCGGTTGCCGCGGGGCTCGCGACGCTGTCGCTGCTGGATTTCGCGGCGTACTCACGACTTGCCGACACGGCCGACGCCCTGGTCGCCGGGGTAACGGGCGCGCTCGGGGCCGCGGGGGTTCCATTCTCGGTGGGGCGAGCGGGCACGCTTGCCTCGTTCTTCCTTGGCCTGCCCGACGCTCCGGTCACCTTTGACGCCGCCCGTTTGCAGGACTCGGCGGCCTACGCGGGGCTGTTCCACTCGTTGCATGAGTCGGGGGTCTACCTGCCGCCGAGTGCGTTCGAGGCGTGGTTCGTTTCCACGGCGCATGGCCAGGAAGAGGTCGACGCCGTCGTTCACGCGGCGACTCAATGGGCGGCCACCGAGTCCTCAAGGCATCCCACGCGCGGTGACGCAGGGCGCAAGTCCAGGCGAAGCAGTTCCGCGTGATTGTTGCCCTCGGTGTATTCGGATTCGTGTTCTTTGTTGGACTGTATGTATTCGCCGCGAGGGCTACGCACCGTTCAGACCCTGAAGGCAAAGCAGTTCTGGCGGCGGCGCGCGGCTGGCATGACCGATACGGACTTTCGCAGAAGTGGGCGCTCGCGATGTCCAAGGGCGCACAAGTCCTAAACCTGTCGTTCTTGTTTCTGGCCGTCGCATCGGTCGCGGGCGTGTATACGGCGGCGCATCCTCGGAGTGACATGGCGTTCCTCGTTTTTCTCCTCGCTACCCTCTGCGCTTTTTTCGTAGCGCCGCTCGCCGCGGCAAGCGTAGGAAACACTGGGCGACCCCGCCGTTGGTTGCGTATGGGATCCGACAAAGTACAAATCGAGGATCTTTCGGGCAGCTGAGCGCGGCCACCGTCCGGTCCCGTGTGTGTTCCACCGCTCACCGCGCATCTGAAACTTGGTCGTGATCGCTGCGGGACCTGGACGGTATCGCGCGTCGGACTGCCCGCGGTTCTCACAGCGCGCACCCGGCACGGGTGAGAGCGATGTTCGCAGACATTTACGGCGGTCGGCTCGGGGCGTAACACCCGTTTCCTAGCGTGGTTCGCATGATCCAGTCCCCGGAACATGTCGTCGTCGTCGGCGGCGGAATGGTTGCCCATCGATTCGTGGAGGCGCTGCGCTCCCGCGACACCGAGGGCCACTACCGCGTCACCGTCTGCGCGGAGGAGCCCCGCCGGCCCTACGACCGCGTCGCGCTCACCACCTACTTCACCGGCCGTCACCCTGAGGACCTAGAGCTCGGCGACCGCGGGCTGTGGGACGACCCTATGGTGACCCTCCGCCGCGACCACCGGATCGTCGCCGTCGACCGCGACGAGCAGACCGTCCTGGCTGCTGACGGCACCATTGAGACCTACGACCACCTGGTATTCGCCACCGGCACCTACGCCTGGGTGCCACCCATCAAGGGCGCCGATCTGCCAGGCGTCTTCGTGTATCGCACCATCGACGACGTTGCCGCCATCCGCGGCTACGTGGAGCGCCTACGTGCCGAGCGCGGCGGCGGCGTGCTGCGCGGCGCCGTGCTCGGAGGCGGCCTGCTTGGCCTCGAGGCCGCGGGCGCCCTCCAGGAGTTGGGCCTGGTATCCACCGTGATTCAGTCGGGACCGCGCCTCATGAACGTGCAGGTGGACGAGGCCGGCGGTGCCGCTCTCAAGCGGCTCGTGGAGAAGCTCGGCGTCTCGGTGCGGCTGGACGCGAACACCTCCCGGTTCGCGCCTGGCCGCAGCGGTTCCAAAAACAGCGGCGCCGTCGGCTCTGTGCGCTTCGCCGACGGCGCAGAACTGGCCACCGACGTCGTCATTGTGGCTACCGGGGTGAGGCCGCGAGACGAACTGGCCGCAGCGTCGGGCCTGCCATTGGGCGAGCGCGGGGGAGTGACCGTTGACGATCAGTGCCTCACCGAGGACCCAAGGGTCAGCGCGATCGGCGAGGTGGCGTCCATCCAGGGCGCGTGGGTGGGGCTCGTGGCGCCCGGCTACACGATGGCCGAGATCGCCGTGGATCGTCTGCTGGGCGGCAACTCCACCTACCCGGGAACCGACGCCTCGGCCAAGCTCAAGCTGCTGGGCGTGGACGTCGCGAGCTTCGGCGACGCGTTCGCCACAACCCCGGGCGCGCTCGAGGTGGTGTTCGTGGATCCCGTGGCCGGCGTCTACAAGAAGCTGGTGCTCACGGATGATGCGCGCACGTTGCTCGGCGGAATCCTAGTGGGCGACGCCAGCGCGTATTCGAGCCTGCGACCGATGGTGGGTGCCGAACTGCCCGGCGACGCCGCCGCCTGGCTGTTGCCGGAAGGAGCGGGGGAACGCCCACAGGTAGATCTTCCAGAAACGGCCACGGTCTGCTCGTGCAACAACGTCAGCGCCAGCGCGGTCAGGGCCGCCGTGACGGAGCACGCATGTACCGACCTGAGCGCGGTGAAGGCATGCACCAAGGCGGGGACCTCGTGCGGCTCATGCCTGCCGCTCGTGAAGAAGCTGATGACCACCGAGATGGCCAAGGCCGGCCTCGCCGTCTCGAACGCGATGTGCGAGCACTTCGCGATGAGCCGCGCGGAGCTGTTCAGCGCCGTGCAGATCGCAGAGCTCACGGCATTCAGCGACATCATCGACCGCTTCGGCGAGGGCAGGGGCTGCGACATCTGCAAGCCGGCCGTGGCGTCGATCCTCGCGAGCCTCTACAACGGTCACGTGCTCGCCGAAGGCCGCGCGGCGCTGCAGGACACCAACGACCGCGTCATGGCGAACATGCAGAAGGACGGCACGTACTCGGTGGTGCCGAGCGTGCCGGGAGGCGAGATCACGCCGGACAAGCTCATCGTCATCGGCGAGATCGCCCGCGACTACGGGCTCTACACAAAGATCACGGGCGGCCAGCGCATCGACCTGTTCGGCGCACGCATCGAGCAGCTGCCCGCAATCTGGAAGCGCCTGGTAGATGCCGGAATGGAGTCCGGGCACGCGTACGGCAAGAGTCTGCGCACGGTGAAGTCGTGTGTGGGCTCAACGTGGTGCCGCTACGGCGTGCAGGACTCGGTGGGCATGGCGATCGCGCTCGAACTCAGGTATCGCGGCCTGCGCAGCCCTCACAAGATCAAGATGGGCGTCTCCGGCTGCGCCCGCGAGTGCGCGGAAGCGCGCGGCAAGGACGTGGGCGTCATTGCCACCGAGAAGGGCTGGAACGTCTACGTGGGCGGCAACGGCGGCTTCGACCCCAAGCACGCGCAACTGCTCGTCGAGGACGTCGACGACGCCACCCTCCTCCAGGTCATCGACCGCTACCTCATGTTCTACATCCGCACCGCGGACCGCCTGCAGCGCACCGCGCCCTGGCAAGAGGACTTCGACGGCGGCCTCGAACGCCTCCGCGAAATCATCGTCGACGACGCGCTCGGCATCTGCGCGGACTTGGACGCCCACATGGCGCGCCACATCGACTCCTATGAGGATGAGTGGGCCGCGGTGCTTCGCGACCCCGCTCGCCTCGCGCAGTTCGCCAGTTTCGTCAACGCGCCCGACGCTCCGGATCCCTCGCTCTCCTACGTCGCCGAGCGCGGGCAGAGAAGGCCCCTTGGCCCGGTAGTCATTGCCGGTGACACTTTGGCGGTGCGGTCATGAGCGTCGTCGGCACGACGCTCGTGTCAGTGTGCGACATCGCTCGCCTCACCCCGGACCTGGGTGTGGCGGCGCTGTTTGGTGACCTCCAGGTGGCGATCTTCCTGCTCTCGTCAGGTGACGTGTACGCCGTCCAAAACCTCGATCCGTTCAGCGGAGCCAATGTGATGTCACGCGGCATCACCGGGACGCGCGGCACCGAACCCACCATCGCCTCGCCCATCTACAAGCAGGTGTTCTCGCTCACGACCGGGCTGTGCCTCGCCACGATGGACCGCGATCCCGTCACTCCCGGCGGGCCGGACTTGGAGACATTCCCCGTCACCCTCGACAATGGCCAGGTGTTCCTCGACCTGGCCGGTTACCGGTGACGACGCTCTTTGGCCTTGACCTTGCGGGCAAGCGCGTCCTCGTGGCGGGCGCGGGTGCCGTCGCGACTCGGCGCATCCGCCGCTTTCTCACCGCAGGAGCCAACGTGCGAGTGGTGGCGCCCGCAGCGTCGGACGATATCCAGCGCCAGGCGAGCCATGGGGACCTGACATGGGAAGCGAAGCCAATCGAAGCGTCGGACCTGGACGATGCCTGGCTGGTGCTTGCCGCCACCGATGATGCCGAGCTGAACGACCGCATCGCCGACTGGGCGAGCGAGCGCCGGGTGTGGTGCATCGATGCCTCGGATGCGGGCAAAGGCAGCGCGCGCCAAGCGGCGATGTCCACGCACGGCGACGTGACGGTGGGCGTCGTCTCGCTCGACGCGCCGGACCCACAGCGCATTCGCGCGGTTCGCGACGCGCTCGCGGAGTTCATCGACACCGGCCACGTTGACCTGCGCCGCCGACGCGAGGGTGCTGGTCGTGTGATCTTGGTTGGCTCGGGGCCGGGAGATCCTGGGCTCGTCACCGTCCGCGGCCGCCAAGCACTTGCTGAGGCCGACGTTGTGGTCACCGATCGCCTTGGCGCAACCGGGCTGCTGGTGGCGGTGCCGTATGACGTCGAAGTCATCAACGTGGGCAAGAGCCCTGATAATCACCCAGTTCCGCAGGCCGAGATCAACGCGCTGCTGGTGGATCGCGCCCTCGCTGGAAAGACCGTGGTGCGGCTCAAGGGTGGGGATCCGTTCGTGTTCGGGCGCGGCGGCGAAGAGGTGCACGCGTGCCTCGAGGCCGGGATCGACGTGGAAGTGGTGCCGGGCGTTACAAGCGCACTGAGCGTGCCCGCGCTCGCGGGAATCCCAGCGACGCATCGCGAGGTCTCGAACTCTGTGTTGATCACGTCCGGGCACGCGGGTGCTGACGCGGCGGCGCTCGCGGCAATCACTTCTGGAGCCACGGTGGTGTTTCTCATGGCGGTGAGCGCGCTTCCGGGGATCGTCGAGGCGGCGCTCGACGCTGGCGCCGCGGCCACCGTTCCCGTGGCGATCATCGAGCGCGGATCCACTTCACATGAGCGGGTGACGCGCGGTGAACTTGGCGCGATCGTTCGTATCGCCAATGAAACGGCGGTGAAACCTCCCGCCGTTATCGTCATCGGAGAGGTGGCGGCGCCCGGGTTCCTCGGCTCCGCGGCTGGTGCCACCTCCTGAAGGGGAGGATGGCGTGTCCACTGTCGGTGAACCGCTTGTGGGGTGCGTCGTGGTGATCACGGCGGACCGGCGCAAACGCGAACTCGCCGCCGCGCTCGAGCGGCGCGGTGCCGTGGTGCGCCACGCTCCCGCACTGTCGACGGTTCCCCATCTCAATGACCAGGCATTGATTCGCGACACCCGCCGGGTGATCGCGGACCCGCCCGACCTAGTAGTGGCGACCACCGGCATCGGCTTCCGTGCCTGGGTGGAGGCCGCCGACGCCGCAGGCCTCGCCGACGAACTGCTCGACGTCATGAGTCGCGCACGCCTCATTGCTCGCGGGCCCAAGGCGCGCGGGGCGATCCAAGCGGCCGGTCTCGAAGCCGACTGGGTGGCGGAATCCGAGACCGCCGCCGAGCTCCGCGACTACCTGCTCGCCGAGGGCGTGGACGGACGGCGCATCGCGGTGCAGCACCACGGCAACGGCTCGGACGGGCTCGACGAGGCGTTCCGCGCGGGGGGCGCCGACGTCATCGGCCTCGTCGTCTACGGCTGGGGCCCTCCGCTGGACCCGGCGGCTCACGAGGACTGGCTTCGCGCGGCCGCCTACGGCCAGTGCGACGCTGTCTTGTTCACCTCCGCTCCCGGCGCGAGCGCGTGGATCGCAAGTGCCTCCGAGCTGGGAATTCTGGACGATCTCCGCGCAAAGGCGACCTCCGGCGCCCTACTGCTCGAGGCCGTCGGGCCCATCACTGCCGAGCCGCTGACGGCGGCTGGGCTTGCCGTGCAGTACCCGGATCGGTGGAGACTTGGGGCCATGGTGAGGGACCTGGTGAAGTATTACGGCGACGATTGCCTCACGCGCCGCACGCGCGCAGGGAGCCTGGTGGTGCGCGCCACTACCGCGGTGCTCGACGGTAAGCCGTTGCCGCTGTCGCCCTCGGGATTCCTAATTCTCAAGGCGCTCGCGGAGGCGAACGGCTCCGTGCTGACGCGCGAGCAGTTGGGGGAGATTATGCCGTCCGGGCAGAGTGGGGCGCACGCGGTGGAGGCCGCGATCAACCGGCTGCGCGAGGCATCGCAGGCGAGGACCCTGGTGCGGACGGTCGTGAAGCGCGGCTACGCGCTGGCGGTGGCGGCATGAGCGGGCCGATTTTGATCCTTTGCGCGCACGGCACTCGCGACAAGGCGGGCCAGGCGTCGGTGCGCGCAGTGGCCGATCGCGTGCAGCAACGCCTTGGGGTTGAGGTGCGGCTCGCCTATGTGGACGTTCAGGAGCCGGAGATTGGCGAGGTGGTGCTGGGCGTTCCTGAAAGTGCCGAGGGCATCGCCGCGGTTGTGGTGCCGTATCTCTTGGCTGGCGGATATCACGTGCACGTGGACATTGCGCGGGCTGTTCAAGACAGGCCCGACGTTGTGGCGGCACCCGCTCTTGGCCCGGATCCGCGACTGATCGCCATTGTGCGCGACCGGGTGGAGGAGGCGGCAGTCCACCCCACGGCGACGCTGGTGCTGGCGCCCGCTGGTTCGTCCGACGCGCGATCGCAGGCCGATACCGAGCGCACGCTGGACCAGTTGCGGCTCGCGTGGGATGGACCGGTGCGAGTGGGGTACGCCGCCGGGATCGAGCCGACGGTGGCGCAGGCCGTCGAGGCCGCGCGTGCCAACGGCGAGTACGAGGAGGACTCTGACGTGGCGGTCGTCTCGTACTTGTTGTCGCCAGGGTTCTTCCAGGACACGCTCCGCAAGGCGGGCGCGGACCACGTCACGGATCCGCTGGCTCCCGACGAGCGGCTCATCGACATCATCGCCGACCGCTACCGAGACGCCGGCGGCTCCTAGCGCGGCGCGCGCGCACGTTGTCATCCTGCGCGAGCGCAGCGAGTCGCAGGACCTAGATGCCGCGGCGGTGCGCGGCATGACAGACGGCGTCGTCCTGCGCGAGCCACGTCATCCTGCGCGGTGTCTGTCATCCTGCGCGAGCGCAGCGAGTCGCAGGATCTAAGAACCCCACTCGCGTCCCCAGTTGCCCTACCGTCGGGTGTTTTCCACAGATTTGCGCCGCTGTATCCGCTATGTCAGTGGTGGCTGTTTGACTTGAGGCATGCAGATTTCCACGGACGCGCTGATTGAGCATGCGGCGGCTGTTGCTGCGCTCAATGGGGTGGATCCGGGGTCGTTGACGGGGGATCAGGCGGCCGCGTGGGTGAGCGCGCTGGCGCGGGTGCGGACGTCTGCGGAGGCGGTGATGGCGGTGTTGGCGTCTCGCCTGGAGGAGTTGTCGTCGGTGGATGCTGGTCGTGATCGGTATGCGCGTGCTAAGGGGTTTTCTGGCGCGCCCACGCTCGTCGCGCAGCGTGGCCAGATGTCGACGGGGGAGGCGAATCGGCTCCTCTCGCTTGGTCGTGCGATGGCCGACGCGGATGCCGGGTTGGGTGGCGAAGGTCTCCTGGTGGGTGGCTCGGGGGGCGAGGCGCCTGCACCCCGTGTGGTGTTTGAGGTGACGTCGCGGGCGGTGGCCGCGGGAACGTTGTCGTCCCAGAATGCGGCGCTGATCCGTGAACTGCTCACGGCGCTGAGCGCGCCAACTGTGGAGCTTGAGCTCGCGCTGGTGCGACTGGGTGAGCGGGCCACT